>OGDU01000001.1_pt1 | contig 403669 bp, 365 predicted proteins | sample 1570371 | NCBI WGS metagenome assembly OGDU01 (sample SAMEA2581977, study PRJEB24529) | metagenome | biome: Human gut stool | place: China | collected 2011
ACGATGATGCAAACCGTGCCCTCATGGGATCCAACATGCAGCGTCAGGCAGTGCCACTTCTTCGTACAGAAGCTCCGGTTGTTGGAACAGGTATGGAAGCAAAGGCAGCTGTTGACTCAGGTGTATGTATTGTTGCAAAACACGATGGTGTTGTTGAGATGTCATCCAGCGAGAAGATCATTGTCAAGTGTGACGATGGTACATTGGATGAGTACCATGTAATCAAGTTTGCCCGAAGCAACCAGGGTAACTGTATGAACCAGCGCCCGATCGTGAAGAAGGGTGATCGTGTAACAAAGGGAATGGTAATCGCTGATGGTGCATCTACATCAAACGGTGAGATTGCACTTGGTAAGAACCCATTGATCGGATTCATGACATGGGAAGGTTACAACTACGAGGATGCCGTTCTTCTGAGTGAGAGACTGGTAAAGGAAGATGTGTATACATCTGTTCATATTGAAGAGTACGAGACAGAAGCAAGAGATACAAAGCTCGGACCAGAAGAGATCACAAAGGAAGTTTCCGGAAACGGTGATAATGCCCTGAAGGATCTGGACGAGAACGGTGTTATCCGTATCGGTGCGGAAGTTCGTGCCGGTGATATCTTAGTTGGTAAGGTAACTCCAAAGGGAGAGACTGAGGCAACAGCCGAGGAGAGACTGCTTCGTGCAATCTTCGGAGAGAAAGCAAAAGAGACAAGAGATACATCACTGAAGGTGCCACATGGTGCTTACGGTGTTGTTATGGATACAAAGATCTTTACGAGAGAAAATGGCGATGAACTGCCACCAGGAGTAAACAAGTCTGTTCGTGTATACATTGCACAGAAGAGAAAAATCTCCGTTGGTGATAAGATGGCTGGTCGTCATGGTAACAAGGGTGTTATCTCGCGTATCCTTCCAGTTGAGGATATGCCATTCCTGCCAAATGGTCGTCCACTTGATATCGTGTTGAACCCATTGGGCGTACCTTCCCGTATGAATATCGGACAGGTGCTTGAGATTCACCTTAGCCTTGCTGCAAAGGTACTTGGATTTAACGTATCTACACCAGTCTTCGATGGTGCAAACGAGCATGATATCATGGATGCTCTGGAGATGGCAAATGATTATGCAAACTCCGATTGGGAGACATTCTATGAGAAGTATAAAGATGATACAGAGAAGGAAGTTATGGATTATCTGTATGAGCACCGTGACCACCGTGAAGAGTGGAAGGGTGTTCCAATCAACCGTACAGGTAAGGTAAAGGTACGTGATGGTAGAACCGGTGAGGAATTTGATTCACCAGTTACAATTGGATTCATGCATTACCTGAAACTGCATCATCTGGTTGATGATAAGATTCATGCACGTTCGACAGGTCCTTACGGAATGGTTACACAGCAGCCACTTGGTGGTAAGGCACAGTTCGGTGGACAGCGTTTTGGTGAGATGGAGGTTTGGGCTCTTGAGGCTTACGGTGCATCTCATACATTGCAGGAGATCCTGACTGTGAAGTCCGATGATGTAACAGGACGTCTGAAGACTTACGAAGCAATCATCAAGGGTGAAAATATCCCGGCTCCTGGTATTCCAGAATCCTTCAAGGTATTGCTTAAGGAGTTCCAGTCACTTGGTCTGGATGTCGGAGTTCTCGATGAGAACGGTGAAGAGGTAGAACTCGGAGAGTCTATGGATACCGGAAATGAGAACGTGAAGAAGTATATGGGCGAAGATCCAGACGACTTCAATGAGGATCTTGGAGAGAACGGATACAGCGGAATTAACGAGGATAACGAATTAGAGTCTTTGAATGATGATTATCTGGACGATGATTTCGACGGTAATTTCGATGATGAATTTTAAGGAAGGAGATTTGTAAGAGATGTTAGCGATGAATAACGAGAAAAATCAAGAGCAGCCTATAAATTTTGATGCCATCAAAATTGGACTTGCATCTCCTGAAAAGATAAGAGAATGGTCTCATGGCGAGGTTACAAAGCCAGAGACAATCAATTATAGAACTTTGAAGCCAGAAAAAGATGGTCTTTTCTGTGAGAGAATCTTTGGACCAAGCAAGGACTGGGAATGTCATTGTGGTAAGTACAAGAAGATTCGTTTTAAGGGCGTTGTCTGTGACCGTTGTGGTGTAGAGGTTACAAAAGCTTCCGTACGTCGTGAGCGTATGGGACATATCGAGCTTGCTGCACCAGTGTCACATATCTGGTACTTCAAGGGAATTCCAAGCCGTATCGGATTGATGCTTGACATTTCTCCAAAGCTTTTGGAGAAGGTACTGTACTTTGCATCTTACATTGTAATTGATCCGGGAGAGACGAATCTGGAATACAGACAGGTGCTCTCTGAGGCAGAATACAGAAAGGCAGAAGAGGACTTCGGCGGAAAGTTCCGTGTTGGAATGGGTGCCGAGGCAATTAAGGAGCTTCTTCAGGCAGTTGATCTGGACAAAGAGGCTGAGACTTTGACAGAGGAGCTGCAGACAGCAACCGGACAGAAGCGTGCACGTGTCATTAAGCGTCTGGAGGTTGTAGAAGCATTCCGTAACTCACATAATAAACCTGAGTGGATGATTCTGGATGCAATTCCAGTTATCCCACCAGATATCCGTCCAATGGTACAGTTGGATGGTGGTAGATTCGCAACTTCCGATCTGAATGATCTGTATCGTCGAATCATCAACCGTAACAACCGTTTGAAGAGACTGTTGGATCTGAAGGCACCTGACATCATTGTTCGTAATGAGAAGCGTATGCTGCAGGAAGCCGTTGATGCATTGATTGATAATGGTAGAAGAGGACGTGCGGTAACTGGTCCTGGTAACCGTGCATTGAAGTCTCTTTCTGATATGTTAAAGGGTAAGCAGGGACGTTTCCGTCAGAACCTTCTTGGTAAGCGTGTTGACTATTCCGGACGTTCCGTTATCGTAGTTGGTCCGGAGCTGAAGATTTATCAGTGTGGACTTCCAAAGGAAATGGCAATCGAGCTGTTCAAGCCTTTCGTAATGAAAGAATTGACAGCACGTGGTATTGCTACAAACGTAAAGGCAGCAAAGAAGAAGGTTGAGTCTTTGGAGCCAGAAGTATGGGATGTATTGGAGGATGTAATCAAAGAGCATCCAGTTATGCTGAACCGTGCCCCGACGCTTCACAGACTTGGTATTCAGGCATTTGAGCCAATCCTGGTAGAAGGTAAGGCAATCAAGCTTCATCCATTGGTATGTACCGCGTTCAACGCCGACTTCGATGGAGACCAGATGGCTGTCCACCTTCCACTTTCCGTAGAGGCACAGTCTGAGTGTAGATTCCTGCTTCTGTCACCAAACAACTTGCTGAAGCCTTCTGATGGTGGTCCGGTAGCCGTTCCTTCACAGGATATGGTACTTGGTATTTACTATCTGACTATGGAGCGTTATGCAAGTATTTCTGACGAGGAAGCTGCAAATGTAGAAATCAAGAAAGAATATCTTGCAGATGATGAGAAGGGCAATCTGGAGCAGTTGCATACAGATTGTTACGCAGGCGAGTTAGATGCAGATGATTATATCAGAGTTCGTGTCGTTGCAAAGAAGACAAAGGCAGAGACATTCTACAAGAATATTGTAGGAACAGTCAGAAACTTCATGAAGCCGAAGTTCAGCAGCGAGAACCTTGCAATGCTCGCATATGAGAACAAAGAGATTACATTACATCAGAAGATCGAAGTTGTTCGTACTGTTACGACTCCAGATGGCGAGAAGCATACAGGATTCGTTGAGTGTACACTGGGACGTCTGATCTTTAACGAGATTATTCCACAGGATCTTGGATTCGTAGACAGAACAAATCCAGATAATATCCTGGAGCCAGAAATCAACTTCCATGTTGATAAGAAGCAGTTGAAGAAGATCCTTGACAAGTGTATCAATACACACGGTGTTACAAAGACCGCAGAGGTATTGGACGATATCAAGGCAATGGGTTATAAGTACTCAACAAGAGGTGCGATTTCAGTATCTATTTCTGATATGACAGTGCCTGCATCTAAGAAGGATATTCTGGAGCATGCACAGGAAATCGTAGATAAAGAGAATATGCTGTTCGGTCGTGGATATCTGACCGACGAAGAGCGTTATCATGCCGTTGTCAAGACATGGCAGGATGCTGATGACAAGCTTACAAAGGCTCTGTTGGATGGACTTGACAAGTATAACAACATCTACATGATGGCAGATTCCGGTGCCCGTGGTAGTGATAAGCAGATCAAGCAGCTGGCTGGTATGCGTGGACTGATGGCAGATACATCAGGACGTACCATCGAGCTTCCAATCAAGTCAAACTTCCGTGAAGGTCTTGACGTATTGGAGTACTTCATCTCTGCGCATGGTGCTCGTAAGGGACTTTCTGATACAGCCCTTCGTACAGCCGATTCTGGATACCTGACACGTCGTCTGGTAGATGTATCGCAGGATCTTATCATCCGTGATGTTGATTGTAGCGTAGATCGTGAAGAGAAGCCAGGCATGTATGTCGAAGTATTTATGGAAGGTGATCGTGTAGTCGAGAGCCTGAAAGATCGTATCACAGGTCGTTACGCAGCGGAAAGCATTTACGATAAAGATGGTAACATGCTTGTAAAGGTAAATCATATGATCACTCCAAAGCGTGCAGAGAACGTTTTGAAGAATGGTGTAGATAAGGATGGTGTTCCATTCACACTCGAAGGTGAGTCAGAACCAAGAAGAGATGCAAAGATCAAGATTCGTACGATCCTCACATGTCGTTCACACCTTGGCGTATGTTCAAAGTGCTACGGTTCAAACATGGCAACCGGACAGGCAGTTCAGGTTGGTGAGGCAGTCGGAATCATCGCTGCGCAGTCAATCGGTGAGCCTGGTACACAGCTTACAATGAGAACATTCCATACAGGTGGTGTGGCCGGTGGAGATATTACACAGGGTCTTCCTAGAGTTGAAGAGTTGTTCGAGGCAAGAAAGCCAAAGGGACTTGCAATCATCACAGAACTTGGTGGTGTGGTTGAGATCCGTGAGACAAAGAGAAAGCGTGAAGTAGTCATTACAAATCAGGAGACAGGTGAAGCAAAGGCTTACCTGATTCCTTATGGCTCACGTTTGAAGGTACAGGATGGACAGGTGCTTGAAGCCGGTGATGAGCTGACAGAGGGTTCTGTAAATCCACATGATATCCTGAAGATCAAGGGTGTACGTGCTGTACAGGATTACATGATCCAGGAAGTACAGAAGGTATACCGTCTGCAGGGTGTTGAGATCAACGATAAGCATATCGAGGTTATCGTTCGTCAGATGCTGAAGAAGATTCGTGTTGAGGAAAGCGGAGATAGCGATTACTTACCAGGAATCAACGTAGATGCACTTGAGTTCACAGAGCTCAACGAGAAGCTGGAAGCAGAAGGCAAGGAGCCAGCAAAGGGAACGCAGATTATGCTTGGTATTACCAAGGCTTCTCTTGCTACAAATTCCTTCTTGTCAGCAGCATCCTTCCAGGAGACAACCAAGGTATTGACCGATGCCGCTATCAAGGGCAAGGTTGATCCGTTGATCGGTCTGAAGGAGAACGTCCTGATTGGTAAGCTGATTCCTGCTGGTACAGGTATGAAGCGTTATCGCTCTGTAAAGCTTGACACAGGCGATGGAAACATCGACATGTCTGAGGTAACAGGCGAAGAGACAGGTGATTTCGAGGAAGCAGATGCAACCGTAGAAGAAACTGTTAACACAGAAGAGTAATAAAATAAACACACATGGTTGGTGACAGCCATGTGTGTTTTCTTATAAATGACTTTATTTTCTAAAAAAATGAAATTTTTTCTTATATTTTGCGGGTTTCCCTGTTGACATCCGACGATTTGAATAATATAATAGTCAAGCATGCGTTTAAGGCATGTAATTTTTGTGTATACTTGTGTATGCATGGTGTAAAATATTTTGAATGGAGGTGAAAACATGCCAACTTTTAACCAGTTAGTTAGAAAGGGAAGACAGACTGTAGAGAAGAAGTCTACTGCACCAGCGCTCTTAAGAAGTTACAACTCACTTAAGAAAAAGCCTACTGATACAGCTTCACCACAGAAGAGAGGTGTTTGTACAGCAGTTAAGACAGCTACTCCTAAGAAGCCTAACTCAGCTCTTAGAAAGATCGCCAGAGTTCGTTTGTCAAACGGAATCGAGGTTACATCTTACATCCCAGGAGAAGGTCACAACCTTCAGGAGCACAGCGTTGTTCTGATCCGTGGTGGTAGAGTAAAGGACTTACCTGGTACAAGATACCATATCATCAGAGGTACTCTTGATACAGCAGGTGTTGCTAAGAGACGTCAGGCACGTTCTAAGTACGGTGCTAAGAGACCGAAGGATGCAAAATAAATCGGTAGATTAGTATTGTAACAGTTCGTATTTCAAGAACTAAAAAGTGCGAAAGTGGGTTATGTTTTCCGTATTATATATTTATAGAAGGAAAGATAGCAATTTCCGCACGAACACATTTCCACAATACTCAAGTACAGCAGGTAACGGTTTGCTGTATCTCTATTGAGGGGAATGTGAGTACCGTTGAATTAATTCGGATTGAAAGATCCAAAAATAATTAAGGAGGGAAGAACCGTGCCACGTAAAGGACATATTGCAAAAAGAGACGTATTAGCGGATCCAATTTACAACAATAAGATCGTTACAAAGCTTATCAACAACATCATGCTTGATGGTAAGAAGGGTGTTGCTCAGAAGATCGTTTACGGTGCTTTTGATCGTATCGCAAACGAGACTGGTAAGGAGGCTTTAGAGGTTTTCGATGCTGCTATGAATAATATCATGCCATCACTCGAAGTTAAGGCCAGACGTATCGGTGGTGCAACATACCAGGTTCCAATCGAAGTAAGACCTGACAGAAGACAGGCTTTAGCGCTTCGTTGGTTGACAACTTACTCACGTGCAAGAAGTGAGAAGACTATGGAAGAAAGACTTGCAAAAGAGCTTATGGATGCAGCAAACAATACAGGCGCATCTGTTAAGAGAAAAGAAGACATGCACAAGATGGCAGAGGCAAACAAGGCATTTGCTCATTACAGATTCTAGTTTTCGGGTGCATATATACTAAAATAAGGAGGAAAAAACCTTGGCTGGAAGAGAATATCCACTTGATAGAACAAGAAACATCGGTATCATGGCACATATTGATGCCGGTAAGACAACTCTTACAGAGAGAATTCTTTACTATACCGGTGTAAACTATAAGATTGGTGAGACTCATGATGGCGCTTCTACCATGGACTGGATGGAGCAGGAGAAAGAGCGTGGTATCACAATCACGTCTGCTGCTACAACATGTCACTGGACATTAGAGGATCATCATAAGAAGAAGCCAGGTGCTTTAGAGCATCGTATCAATATCATCGATACTCCGGGACACGTAGACTTTACTGTTGAGGTAGAGCGTTCACTTCGTGTATTGGACGGAGCTGTTGGTGTATTTGATGCAAAGGCTGGTGTTGAGCCACAGTCAGAGAACGTATGGCGTCAGGCTGACACATACAATGTTCCACGTATGGCATTCATCAATAAGATGGATAAAATGGGTGCAGACTTTTTCATGTCTGTACAGACAATCATTGACCGTCTTGGCAAGAATGCAATTCCTGTACAGATTCCAATCGGACAGGAAGATGATTTCATCGGACTGATCGATCTGTTCGAGATGGATGCATACTATTATAAGAACGATGAGGGTACAGATATCGAGATTACAGATATCCCTGCAGATTTGAAAGAGCTTGCTGATAAGTGGCATGAGAATCTGGTAGAGAAGTGTTGTGAGCTTGATGATGACCTTATGATGCAGTATCTTGAGGGTGAGGAGCCATCTATCGCTGATATGAAGGCTGCACTCCGTAAGGGTACAATCGCAAACGAGGCAGTTCCTGTATTCTGTGGTTCTGCTTACAAGAACAAGGGTGTTCAGAAGATGCTCGATGGCGTTATCGAGTACATGCCTGCTCCTACGGATATCCCTGATATCACAGGTACAGACGAAGATGGTAACGAGGTAACTCGTCCTTCATCTGATGAAGCTCCATTTGCAGCACTTGCATTTAAGATTATGACAGATCCTTTCGTAGGAAAGTTGGCATTCTTCAGAGTATATTCCGGTACATTGAACTCAGGTTCTTATGTACTGAACGCAACAAAGGGTAAGAAGGAGCGTGTAGGACGTATCGTTCAGATGCATGCAAATTCCCGTACAGAGATCGACAAGGTTTACTCTGGTGATATCGCTGCAGCAGTTGGATTCAAGGTTACAACAACCGGTGATACAATCTGTGACGAGCAGCATCCAGTAATCCTTGAGTCTATGGAATTCCCTGAGCCAGTTATTGAGCTTGCTATCGAGCCAAAGACAAAGAATGATCAGGGTAAGATGGGTGAAGCTTTGGCAAAGCTTGCTGAAGAAGATCCTACATTCCGTGCACATACAGATTCAGAGACAGGTCAGACAATCATCGCAGGTATGGGCGAGCTTCACTTGGAAGTTATCGTTGATCGTCTTCTCCGTGAGTTCAAGGTTGAGGCAAACGTTGGTGCACCTCAGGTTGCTTACAAGGAGACATTTACTAAGGCTGTTGATGTAGATAGCAAGTACGCTAAGCAGTCTGGTGGTCGTGGTCAGTATGGTCACTGTAAGGTTAAGTTCGAGCCTATGGATCCAAACGGTGAAGAGCAGTTTATTTTCGAGTCAACTGTTGTCGGTGGTGCTATTCCTAAGGAATACATCCCAGCTGTTGGTGAAGGTATCGAGGAAGCAGCAAAGGCTGGTATCCTTGGCGGATATCCGGTACTTGGTGTTAAGGCAAACGTTTATGATGGTTCTTACCATGAAGTCGATTCTTCAGAGATGGCATTCCACATCGCTGGTTCTATGGCATTCAAGGATGCTATGGCAAAGGGTGGAGCAGTGCTTCTTGAGCCTATCATGAAGGTTGAGGTTACAATGCCTGAGGAGTACCTCGGTGATGTAATCGGTAGCCTGAATGCAAAGCGTGGACAGATCCAGAGCATGGACGATATCGGTGGTGGAAAGATTGTTAAGGCATTGGTTCCACTTGCTGAGATGTTCGGTTACTCTACAGAGCTTCGTTCTTCTACACAGGGACGAGGTAACTACTCTATGTTCTTCGAGAAGTATGAGCAGTGTCCAAAGAACATTCAGGAGAAGGTTCTTGCAAACAAGAACTCTTAATTCTGCAAAGTATATATTTGTAGGACAATTTTAAAAAATTGCTTGAAAATATCGCTATATTTTAATATAATGATTTTTAGCCGAGTAAACGCCCGGAAAGGGCAAATAAATTGCCCGGAGGGGCTATATTAAGGAGGAAATTATAATGGCAAAGGAAAAGTTTAACAGATCAAAGCCACATTGTAACATTGGTACAATCGGACACGTTGACCACGGTAAAACTACTTTAACAGCTGCAATTACAAAGGTATTGGCTGCTAGAGTTGCTGGTAACACAGCTACAGATTTCGAGAACATCGATAAGGCTCCAGAAGAGAGAGAAAGAGGTATCACTATCTCTACAGCTCACGTTGAGTACGAGACAGAGAAGAGACATTACGCACACGTTGACTGTCCGGGCCATGCTGACTATGTAAAGAACATGATCACTGGTGCTGCACAGATGGATGGTGCTATCCTCGTTGTTGCTGCAACTGATGGTGTTATGGCTCAGACAAAGGAGCATATCCTTCTTTCACGTCAGGTAGGTGTACCTTATATCGTAGTATTCTTGAACAAGTGCGATATGGTTGACGATGAGGAGCTTCTTGAGCTCGTTGAGATGGAAGTTACAGAGCAGCTTGAAGAGTATGATTTCAAAGATTGCCCAATCGTTAAGGGTTCTGCTCTTAAGGCTCTTGAAGATCCAATGGGTCCTTGGGGCGACAAGATCATGGAACTTATGGATACAATAGATTCTTATATTCCAGATCCTCAGAGAGATACAGATAAGGACTTCATCATGCCTGTTGAGGACGTATTCACAATCACAGGTCGTGGTACTGTTGCAACTGGTAGAGTTGAGGCTGGTGTTATTCATCTTAACGATGAAGTTGAAATCGTTGGTATCAAGCCAGAGAAGCAGAAGACAACTGTAACAGGTATCGAGATGTTCCGTAAGCTCCTTGACGAAGGTCAGGCTGGTGATAACATCGGTGCTCTTCTTCGTGGTATCAAGAGAGAGGATATCGTACGTGGACAGGTTCTTTGTAAGCCAGGTTCAATCACATGTCATACAAAGTTCACAGCTCAGGTTTACGTTCTGACAAAGGACGAGGGTGGTCGTCATACACCATTCTTCAACAACTATCGTCCACAGTTCTACTTCAGAACAACTGATGTAACTGGTGTATGTAACCTTCCAGCTGGTACAGAGATGTGCATGCCTGGTGATAACGTAGAGATGACAATCGAGCTCATCCACCCAATCGCTATGAGCCAGGGTCTTACATTCGCTATCCGTGAGGGTGGTAGAACAGTAGGTTCAGGAAGAGTTGCTTCTATCATCGAGTAATACTGCAACGACTTTGAGTCGAGCGTATATTTGATAAAATAATAAAGCCGAGAGTATGCTTGCATACTCTCGGTTTTTGTATTTTATCTGCATAGGCATTCGACGAATGTCTATGCGCTTGTGATTGTGCAGCAATCGCAAGATATATGCGTAATATAGGGCGTGAGCCCGCGAGACAAACACGCGAAGCGTGGTTGTCATAGGCGGCTGAGTGTATTATAATTTTACTTAGTCAAAGCTATGTTTGGCAGGTGAAAACAGCGGAACAGATAGGAGGTGTCAGGCAGCATGAGCAAGGCAACGACAAAGTTTGCAATCGCATTTGCGTTTAAGGAGTTATTATTAGAGAAATCGATTGATAAAATAACAATCAATGACATTACGGAAAAATGTGGGATAAACCGTCAGACTTTTTATTATCATTTTCATGATATATATGAGTTGATTGAATGGATTTGCGAAACAGATGCAGATCATGTACTGAAACAGAATAAAACATATGATACATGGCAGGAAGGATTTCTGGCAATATTTCATCTGCTGAAAAAGGACGAGCCTTTTGTTGTCAACATCTATCATAATGCTCCGCGAGGATATATTTACCGCTATTTGTATAAAGTGACATATCAGCTGATATATGATGTACTCGAAGAAAAAGCGGAAGGTATGGTCGTGCGGGAAGAGGATAAAACATTCATTGCGGATTTTTATAAATATGGGTTTGTTGGTCTGGTGTTAGAATGGATTGACAAGGGGATGAAGGAGGATCCGAAACAGATCATAGAAAGATTGAATGCATTGATTCAGGGATCTTTCGCACATGCATTGAATAATGCAAAACTGAACAAGAGCTGATTACGACAAATCTGCTGGTTTGTCGTATATGGATGCAATGTAAGAGGATTGTCGCTTTCTATGACAGTTCTCTTTTTTTGTGCATAGTAGGAAGAAGATTTTGTGGATATACTGTGTATATGGAAACAAAGAAAAATGTCACAGTTTAAACAAAAAAGGAGTGTGTTTATTATGTATTATTCAGCAGGAACTTATGAAGCATTTGCAAGACCAGAAAAACCGGAGGGTGCTGACCGGAAATCAGCATATATCATTGGAACAGGATTAGCGGGGCTTTCTGCCGCCTTTTATCTGGTGAGAGATGGGCAGGTAAAAGGAGAGCGTATTCATCTCCTTGAGAAGCTGGATCTTGCCGGAGGCAGCTGCGACGGAAGAAAGGATGTCCGAAAAGGCTTCTACATGCGTGGCGGAAGAGAAATGGATAACCATTTTGAATGTATGTGGGATATGTTCCGGGATGTTCCTTCGATAGAGACGCCGGGCGTCTCTGTTCTGGATGAGTATTATTGGTTAAACAAGCATGATCCGAATTACTCCCTTTGCAGGGCTTCTGAGAAATGCGGGCAGGATGCACATACAGATAAGAAATTTACACTTGATAAGGATTCAGCCCTGGCATTGTCAAAGTTGTTTATGACACCGGAAAAAGATTTGGAGGATAAGAAAATCAGTGAGATATTGCCGGATTCCTTCTGGGACACGAATTTCTGGCTGTACTGGCAGACCATGTTTGCATTCCAGAGATGGTCATCTGCATTGGAAATGAAACGGTATTTGTGCAGATACTGCCATCATATTGATGGACTTCCGGATTTTTCCGCACTCCGCTTTACGAAATACAATCAATACGAGAGCATGATTCTTCCGCTTGTAAAATATCTCGAAAGTCACGGTGTGTCAGTCGAGTATGGCATGGATGTCAAAAATGTTGTCATCAAAGATGATAATGGTAAAAAATCTGCTACACAGATCGTATATGAGAAGGATGGAAAACCGGGTACAATTGATTTGATCGAGGATGATCTGGTCTTTATAACAAATGGATGCTGTACAGATACTTCCTGCTATGGAGATCAAAATACAGCGCCGGATTTGAGCCGGATTAAAAATGGTGCAGGCGAATCTTGGGATTTGTGGAAGAATATTGCTGCACAGGCAAAGAATGGTGAGTATGGTAATCCGGATAAATTCTGCGACGATTTTGAAGCAACAAACTGGATGAGCGCAACTGTAGAAACCTCGGATGAAGAGATTATCCAGAAGATTATCAGCATTTGCAAGCGGGATCCGAGAGAAGGAAAGGTAACAACCGGAGGAATTGTGACAGTGAAGGATAGTACCGATAACTGGTATCTTTCGTGGACAATCAATCGCCAGCCGCAGTTTAAAGCGCAGGATAAAAATACGGTTTTGATCTGGGTATATGCACTTACAACGAATAAAGAAGGAAATTATGTAAAGAAGGCAATGCGGGATTGTACAGGTGAAGAAGTTTGCCGGGAGTGGCTGTATCACATTGGCGTGCCGACAGATCAGATTGACGATTGGGCAAAAAATCGCTGCAATACAACAACCTGCTTCATGCCATACATCAATGCGTTCTTCCAGCCAAGAAAAGAAAGCGATCGTCCGCTTGTTGTTCCGGAAGGCGCTGTTAATTTTGCATTCCTGGGACAGTTTGCAGAGACACCGAGAGATACTATTTTCACAACAGAATACTCCATCCGTACGGGTATGGAAGCAGTTTACACACTTATGAACGTAGATCGTGGTGTTCCGGAAGTGTGGGGTTCTAAGTACGATGTACGGGAATTGCTGCGGGCCGCATATTATGCAGTTGATAAAAAGCCGATTGATGAACTTCCGCTTTCTCTCAAAGAAAAGATTGTCTTAAAGAAAGTAATAAAAGCTGTGGAAGGAACCGACCTGGAGATTTTGCTAAAGGAAAGTGGATTACTCCGGTAGGAGAGATTATTCACTGATATGGATTTAAGCAAAATGTCTCAGATGACAATATAAGTAAGAGCAAGGAAAGAGGAAGCATGTGCGATGTTTCCTCTTTTGTGCAATATGCCATTGATTCTGATTATTGTTTGAAGATTATAATTGTTATGGTACAATATATTCGTAAATTCCCATTTAACGTTGAAAGAGGGGGTGCAATAAGTAATGAATCAGGTTGAGGTTTTGGATAATGGTGTAGTATTGAATGGCAATTTGCTGACATTTCCACTTTCCTATGAAGATATACGTGCATTATTCGGTGAGGCTCGGATAAATGTTCAAAGTGATAATCATTGTGAATATTTCTATGATGAACTGGGAATATCGTTTGAGGGGGCAACTGCATATCTTCGGAACTTAAAAAAACAGAAAGCTTATATAGATGAGACGCATAATATTACATCTATGACGATGTATGTTACAGGGGAAAACGTATTCGCAGAATCAAAGACAGAAAAACGGTATATTGGTGGACTAAAAGTCTTAAATCAAAATATGTCACGCGACAGATTATATCCATATATTCTAGGCTACGGCTATAATTCAGAAATTAAGGATGAGCAGGGGAATATGGTTCGGCAGATTCATATGGATATTGTCCTGAAAGTAGAAGATGAACGAAAGAGAAAAGATATTCCAGTCTATGATGGAGATCAAATTCTATTAGATGTATATATCGGATTCAGACCAGAACGTCCAAAGAGTGATGAGAATTACAATATCATGGTTCCGGATGAATCTTGCCTGATATTTGATACATTTAATTTTAAGCTCGCCGTAATACAGGAACTCATGTACAATCAGGAAGTCTTGAAGCCATATTTTGATATATATGATTATATGATTTTCAAAAAAGCACATTGGAATCTTGAAACGGATAAAAATATACGTGCCGCGGTAAGCTTCTTTAAGGAATTACCGATTCCGGCAAGTCTTGCAGGGCTGGTTAAGGAAATTAATATGGATGGTTCCGACGAAATCTATATGCAGATAGCACCAGAGTGGGACGGAAGAGACGAAAGATTCGATTTCAGAAAAGTAACAAAATCGGAGATGGAGCAGTTCCCAAATCTGAAGAAAATGCTCATTTTCGGAAATGAACGTGACGCAGAAAGTCTTAGAAAAGTATGTGATCCGTTGGGGATTGAAGTGGAACCTATGGCGTGTACGTCTGTTTAGATTAGAAGAGATATATTTATATATTCTTGGCTTTTATTTATATTACTTGAATAAAAAAGGTTAACCAATCCCCTTCCCAATCCGATAACATACATATAAAAGCTCAAAAGGAATTGAGTTCAAAAAACTTCAAGGATGAAGTAATAAGGTTTTCAGAGGTATAGGGGATTACTATACCTATTTCTGTATTATTTCTTTACCCTTGTAGTGGGTTTATTTCCTATGTAAAAATGTGTGATATATAGTTGGGATTAAAAAATCGGAGCATGTATCATGGAATCACAGGTGAAACAGTATAAATCGGGGGGTGAGATGATGTATACAGGAACGATTCAAAGTCAGGTCAGTCTGCAAATGCTGGATCAGAAATGGCAGAAAAAGAAACAGGATATCAACAGTAAGAAGGATACAGAGGGTATGACGCAGGATGAGATCCTGTTGGACAGTCTCGAACGACAGGCGCAGACGGAGCGGGAGCGTTCTGCGACCAGTGAGCTGTATACGAAGTTGAAAACGGGAGGAACGCTGACGGAAGAGGAAATTGCGTATCTGAAGGAACATGATCCGGAAGCACTTGCAGAATATGAGAAAGCGCAGACGGAGAAGAAGGCATATGAAAATGCACTGAAAAATTGCCGGACAAAGGAAGATGTACAGCGACTTAAATTGAATCGTATGGGAAGCTTTGCGGCACAGGCAAAGGAAATCGCAAGCAATCCGTATATTCCAAAGGACAAGAAGGTGGTGCTTATGCAGCGGCTGAATAATGAGGTGTGCATGATCCGTGATGCACATCAGGCGTTTGAGAAGAGCCGGGCATATGAGGAGCTTCCGGAAGAGCAGGAGCTACGCAGGGAGGCTGCAGAGGAACCTGCGGAGAAAATGGAGCATCAAAAGGATACAGAGCAGGCAGAAACGACAGAAACGACAGAAGATTCAAAAGTCGACAATAAAAATAAGGCAGATGCAGCGGATGAGGAAGTGGATGAACCGCAATCTGATGTAAAATCGGAAATGTCTGATGTATACGAAACGGTAGAAATTGCAAATGTAGAAACACATGCAAAAATAAAACCGCCGGAATCGCCGAAGACCGCCGGTGATGCAAGCATGGCACGCAGGCAGCTGGAAGCTGCACAGACATTTACAGAGATAACAGAGGAAATCGAACGATTTCTGCGACGCAATCACAGTGGCAGAGGAAGCTTTACAGCACAGGTATGAGGAGGAACCGATATGAACGAAGTTCATATTTAGGATCGGTTCCGACGACCAGCCGCCGAACAGATGTGAGGGGGCATTACATATTAGACGAAGGGAGAGAAAGAAATGGCAAATTTATATGGAGTATCTGCATATCAGCAGACGAACAGCACGTGGAACAACACCCGCACGAATAACACGAAGACAGACCGGAAGAATGCGGAGAAGACGGATGCACAGAAAACAGAGACAGACAGCGTGAAGACAACAACCTTCAACCCAGCCGATACGACAGGTTCTCTCGTCCCGACAACGAAGAACGGATATGGGACGGTGATTGGAAATGTGGAGCTGTCTGACAAAGCGAAGGACTATTACAACAAACTGAAAGCCAAGTTTGGAAATATGGATTTTATACTTGTAAGCAAGGACATGAAATCACAGGTGCAGGCAAATGCGGCGGCATATGGAAATGCGAGCAAGCAGGTTGTTCTGATCGACGATGAGAAAATTGAGAAGATGGCAACGGATGAGTCTTTCCGGAGAAAATATGAAGGAATTATTGCGATGTCACAGGCAAAGCTGCAGGAGGCAAAAAACAGTCTGACAAGCAGCGGTGCCAGTGTAAATAACTTCGGTATGTCTGTTGATGCAAATGGAAAGGCAACCTTCTTTGCAACTGTGGAAAAGGCGGCGAAAAAGAAGGCGGAAAAGAAAGCAGCAGAGAAGAAGGCTGCACAGAAGAAAGCGGAAAAGGCGAAAGATCAGAAGCTTGCTGAGAAAAAAGCAGCAGAAAAGAAGGCCGATGAGAAGCGCGCGGAAGAATCCAAAAATGAGGAAACAACGATTGCAGATGAGAAGGAATACGTGCAGATCACAGCCGTTTCAATGGAAGAGCTGATTGACAAAGTTTCTTCTTATGCATATGAGAACTCCGAGCGAAATGTACTCACAGAAAGCGAAAAGAGCGTTGGACAGAAATTTGATTTTCGGGGATAGAGGTGACCGGTATGAAGATTGAAGATGCGAGAGTACGGTACAACGTACAGATCAAAACCTACTACTCGAAGCAGAAGGAATTGTATGCGCAGAAACAGAAACTCGAAGAGAAGATAAAGACGACCGAGAATGGCGCGGAAGTTTACAAGGATGAGTCGGCGATTCTTGAGCTGCAATACAGTGCGGTTGATGAGAAGAGACAGGAATATCAGGATTACATGGACAAACTGATGGAACAGTGGCGCATGATCTCGGACAAGATAGCAAGCAAACAGCAGTCGGACGCTATGGCAGATCAGGCAAAAGAAATGAACAAGATCATGCTTGTTGCAAGGCGCATTATGCATGGGGACAAGGTTCCGGCGAAAGATGAGAAGAAGCTGATGGAATACGATCCGAAGCTTTATATGATGGCAAAAAATGCAGCGGCGATGCTGGAGATGCGAAAACGCAAAGAACACAAATCGCTGTGGGAGGATGAAGAAGAAAAGGAGCAGGTAAGCGCAACCGAAGAAGCAAATAATACGGAAGCATTTGCAGATGGACCAGAGGTTGTGGATGTAGAAACTACAATCAGCAATGCCACCGGGGAGATTGATACGTCCGGAGAATAAGAGATATATTTATGATGTCAGTGTAAGTAGTTACAGATATAGATGCAGAAAGGGCTTCACCAAAAGTGGGAAGTCTTTTTTGTTGACAAGATCATATGACTATCGTAGTGTACATAAAAAGAAGCGTCCCCAAGGAGGAGTACATGGGAAAACGATGGAGCAAATTGCAGAGCAGACTGTATAATCTGATGGATGAAAAAGCGGAATTTCAGATTCATTGCGCTTTGTATGAGATGAATTCAAATGATGGGTATCATGGGAATAAATTGCCGCGGTATTTTATAACGATAGGCAAGGATATGGTGTTCGATTATCCGAAACAGTTTGATGCGACGTTAAAATATGGGTGGAATTCATATCCGTGGGATTGCGTTAATCGGGGATGTTGTTTGATTTGACAAACTAATACTACGGCTGTAATATATAAATATTACAAATGTAGTATTAGGAGGAAAACAGATGAAAAAACAACACTTGATAGCTATGGTGATAAGTATGATATTCCTTTTGACAGGGTGTTTGCACAACAACGGAAAGGGAAATATCAGAATTGAAAGCGAAGAGGAGCAGACTGGTATTTTAGATGAAGGGACTCTGGATCAGTGCTTGCGTGTCTATCAATCCATTTATGATGATGCTGGCAATGATATAACGGATGTTCAAAAACAAACACAGATTGTGCAGGGGATTGGCTCACTTGGATATGTTGCTATTGATGTGGAAAATAAAGTCGATATGGCATGTGCAGAACAATTGCAGGCGTTTATTCAGAGTAAAAAACAGACAAAGGATGCAGACTGTATTATATTTCGTATTGCAGTGGATCAGAAGTTTTGGGTATATCGTCTTTTGTCACGTGGGGAAAAAGTGACTATTGAGCAACAGTGTATACAATATCATAATCAGCAAATGGAGATTTCAGATTTGCAGGAGTATGATGCAACGGAGTTTTGTTATACGCAGGAGGGATATTTATTTATAGAAGGGTATTGGGTTTCGAATCAGATGTCGGCGTTGCTTGCGGCACCGGAAGAGGAACATATTGCGTTTCGTGTGGAAGCATTAGATGCGGCGTATAAGGCAATGAATGAAGCTTATATAGAACCTATTTCGTATAGTTTGAATAATGTATTTCTTGTAGATTGGGACGCTGAACATTGGGGACAGCTGGATTTCTATGATATCTTTGTCAAATTTTATCAGGAATGTTATCAGAAAGAATGTCCATACAAAAGGAGCGAGGATTTGTCGGTTGGAATGGAATATCAGATTCCACAGGATGAATTCGAAAATGTAATAAGGAAACATTTTCCGATTGAGGTTGAAACATTGCGCAAACTGCTTCGGTATAATTCGGACACACAAACATATCTTTTTCGACCACGGAGTATGGATGAGATAGATTATGCGGAAATTCCGTATTCCGAGGTTGTCGGTTGTGTGCAAAATGCAGATGGTTCAATGACACTTACAGTAAATGCGGTTTTTCCTTTGAAAAATACTTCCCGGTTATTTGCACATATGGTAACAGTAAAAAATGAAAATGGTACAATTCATTATTTGCAAAATCGCATAATAAATAATTCCGAGGGAGAACATTGGTGGCATAGTGATCGTTATACGGATGAGGAATGGCAGGAACGGTATGGGATTTCGGATGAAAACAATATATTTCCAAAGCCGGAAACAGAATTGCTGACGAATGAGGAAAAAGAGCAGATAGATGCATCAATCATGGAGCATGCAGAAAGCATCTGGGATGTGTATGAACACGTAGAACTTGAAGATGGATTATTTTATACATCGAATATAAAGAATTTTACGGACGAACAGAGAAGTGAGGTGGTAAGCAGACTGGCAAACTCTGGAGTCGTGGCGGTAACTGATGGCGAAGATATGAGAAATGGTGATTTGCTAGTCGCATTTTATGAGTCGGTTCAGGAGGGCGTAGATGCAGATGTAACTGTATATAGTGTGTTGGAGGATGGGCTGCTGACAGGAATTACATTTGTACATCGTAATGGGCAATTACAAACGTATTATGTTGGTATTCGACCAGATGAAAACAAGAGACCGTCGATGATCGGAAGAAATGCATATGATGTCAAATTTATCAATTATACAGAAAAGGGATATTTTATCTATGCTTACAAATATATTCCCGTACATGCGAGTCTGTGTAATTATTGGCGTGTAAAACCACTTTCCGATACGTGTAAGGCATTGACGGAGAAATATGTATCCGGTTTGGATTATCAAAAATACAATTTGCTTTTGATAGATTGGAACACAGAGACGGCAAGTGATATTCTGATGGATGGAATTTTTGAGGATTTATATCATATTGCATATGGCGAGCCATATAGAGAATCTACAGATTGCATTCCGGGCGACCTGTTTGAACGGATTATGACAACATATCTTCCGGTTACCATAGAACAGCTCCGAAATGCATATACCTATGATGCGGAAAAAGATGTGTATTATCAGGATATTGTGTACAATTATCCATATTCACCTTTTGGAGAAGTGGTTGATTATCAATATAATGCAGATGGAACTTTAAGCCTGTATGTAGATGGTGTCTGGCCAGATAAAAATTCTGATTGTGCATTTGTGAATAAGCTGGTTGTACAGACTTTTTCGGATGGAACATTTCGAATCTTATCCAATCACGTAGAGGAAAAGGAGCTGGAGCTTCCTACGATTCGTCCCAGAGATGAAGCATTGACAGAATCGCCAATGTGAGTGTAGATGCGGTTTTACCGTTCGCGTAGTCAGAAGCCTGTATATTGGTTGCAAAGATGTAAGTGTTTGTATCCGAAATCACATATCCGATAAACCATCCGTTCGTATCTTTCTCATCTATCCGTCCGGTTCCGGTTTTTCCATATAGTTTTCCATGTGTAGATGAGGTTATGTAAAGGGAGTTCTTGACGGCATTCATCTGGTCGGTGGAAAAAGGAAGTTCGTTTTTATATAGTCTGGTCAGCAGGAGCACCTGCTCGACTGGAGAAATCTTCAGAGAAGTTTCCATTCCAAATATACTGGATGTATCTTTGGGTGACTGGTTTCCATATTGTAACAGGCGCAGATAATTGCTTTGCATTTCTGTACTGAGACTGGACAGGATTGTGTCGAAGTACCAGTTGACAGAATATTTCATTGCGGAGGAGAGTGTTTGATCCGCTTCCCAGTTGGAAAAAGGATATGACTCATGATTCCACTCTAATTTGGAATTATCAATCGTGATGATTTGCTGATCAAGACCGAACAGGGCACAGTACGGTTTATAGGTGGAATTTGGAGCAATACGCGTGACTGCCTGATCCAGATTGTATATGCTCCATGTGTCTTCGGCAATATCATACAAAACAAAACTTCCAGAGTACGACTGATACTGATCAGATAAATCAAGTGAAGTTATGGAGACGGATTTTGTATTCCACTGGTAATGGAGTGAGTCAGAAGCATGAACGGACAGCCAGGGAGTACCACACAGGATTACAAGAAGTGACAGCAGAAAGGATAAAATGCTGCGCAGTTTCTTCTGAATAGTCAGAGGCTGGTGCTGTTTGATGTTCAAAATCCGACGCTTCATCTGCTTGGCATTTTCACTCAAATTATTTAGCAGGGAAAGGGGCGTGTTAGTTTGCTTATCAACAAAATGGAGCAGGGTTACGCCATATGAAATCTGTTCGTTCGCACCAAGTAACCGTAAGACGGAGGTGTCACAAGCAAGTTCGCGCTCCGTATAAAATTCCTTTGTGATAAGCCAAATGAGTGGATGAAACCAATATAAGATTCGTATGATATTCATACAGTAATTGAAAATGGCATCTTTATAATAACAGTGCATAAGCTCGTGCAATAATATATATCGGATTTCTTGCTCTTCAAAGTTGGAGATGCGGTGTAATGGCAGAAAGATGGCAAGACGTAGAATTCCTGTGGAGACAGGTGTGTCGATTATGGATGAAGAATACAGTGGGATGGATTTGCGAAGCTGTAATTCGGAAAGACATGTCATATAGATGGTGTGTATGCGTTTGTCCTGCATAAGGTTTGCTGTGCGGCGCATATGGTGCAGTAATACAAGGGAACGCACAAAAGAGAATAGCATAACGAACATGCCGATTCCCCAGATCACACAAAAAATGGTAGAAATATAGACTGGAAACTGTGTACGCATGGAGATTGCGTAATCATAGATTTGATTTGTGGATGAGGATGTATATTCCGAAGTATTTGTGGTATGGACTGTGTGGCTAAAATGTGCAAGAGGGTGGAACAGATCCTGCATTTTCGTTGATAATGTAGAAAATGAAACTGGCAGAAACGGAACAAGCAGTGAAATCGTAAATGGAATCCAAAGATTAAACTGCATGCGGGGAGTGAGACAATGTTTAAATATTCTCTTCATACATAAAAGTATAAGAACGAAAAGACCGATTGTTATATTGCATAATACGAAGTGAATAAAAAAATTATCCATAGAGATTACTCCTTGTTTTCTTGTTCCAGTAGTGATTTCAGTTCATCGATTTCTGCCTTTGATAAATTTCGATGATCCAAAAAGGTTGAGACCATAGAGGAAAGATTCCCGTTGAAAAATTTGTCCAAGAAAGACTTGCTTTGCTGACTGACATAGTCCTCTTTCTTTAACAGTGGCGTATAGACAAAGACACGTCCCTGCTTCTCATAGGTAATAATATTTTTTGTTGCCAGCCGTTTAATTAAGGTCTGGATTGTACGTGGATTCCAGTTAGTTGTCTGCAATAGCTGTTCTGTAATCTCATTTGTGCTAATTGGATAATTATGCCATATTATTTGCATAACTTCGTATTCTGCTTCTGTAATCTGTGGCATTTTTTTCATGATAAAGCTCCTAAATCCTACAAGCGTAATAATATCATTATTATAATGAAGAGGGGAAGTCTTGTCAATTTTTCTTTTATTTTATATACTTGAATGATCGGGAATGTAGCTTCTGTCACAAGGAGGAAAAACAATGATTGAAATACACGAAGCGAAAGAGGCAGATGCAGCCGGGTTGCTTGCCATCTATGCACCATATGTGGAACATACTGCAATCACATTTGAATATGAAGTACCGACGCTGGAGGAATTTACCGATCGGATCCGGCAGACGAAAACAAAGTATCCATATCTTGTTGCCAAGCAGGATGGAAAGGTGCTTGGGTATGCGTATGCCGGACAGTTTCATGCTAGAGAAGCGTATGCGTGGGCAGTTGAGACGTCCATCTATGTAGATGAAAGCTACAAGCATACGGGAATCGGTGGGAAGTTGCATGCGGCACTGGAAAAAGCGTTGAAAGAACAGGGATTTTTGAATATGAACGCCTGTATCGCCTATGCGCCGAAGGAGGACGAATACCTGACGAACAATAGCGTGGAATTCCATGCGCATCTTGGCTATCGCATGGTCGGACAGTTCTATCAGTGCGGGTATAAGTTTGGACGCTGGTATGATATGGTCTGGATGGAGAAGCTGATCGGAGAGCATGGAGCGAATCCGAAAAGACCATTTTAATAAAATGTGAATTGACATAGCCGTACGGCTTATATTATACTAACAACAGTAAAATTAAGTCGAACGGCTTATTTTTATAAAAGAATTTTAAAATTATGCCGTACGGCAAAGAGGAATGATAAATATGAAGATAAGAAGTGTAGAAGAATTAGGCGAAGCGATTCGTACGCGAAGAAAAGAACTGCATTATACACAGGCGTTTCTTGCAGAATTTACGGGGTTCAGTGTCAGCTTTATTTCAGATGTTGAACGTGGGAAAGCGACGGCGGAGATAGGAAAGACATTACAGCTTCTGATGATATTGGGATTGGATCTGTCGGTGGAAAGGAGAGCATGAGTTGCGGAAATTAGAGGTATACATAGAAGAAGATGGGGATTTTGTGCTGGCTGGACAGATACAGGGTGAAACTTGGGAAGATGCAAGATTTATATATGAGAAGTCTTATCTGGAAAATCAAAGTCATCAACCGGTTTCAATTAGTTTGCCCTTTCAGGAAGATGCTTTTTCGCCCTTTGAGACACGATGCTATTTTGAAGGGTTACTGCCAGAAGGATATACGAGAAGGTGTGTGGCAGGATGGATGCATGTTGCAGAGGAAGATTATTTGTCTGTGCTTGCGGGACTTGGAAATGAGTGTCTGGGTGCTGTTCGGATTTGTGAGCCGGGTGCAGGTGGATGTAGTCCGTCGTATAAAAAAATATCAAGGGAAGAATTGCTGGAATTTGCCAAAGAAGGGGCTTCAAAATCAGCCCAGTTTCTGGCAAAGGCACATTTATCATTGACTGGTGCGTCCGGAAAAACAGGTTTATATTATGATAATAAAGATGGATGGTATATGCCGTTTGGGACGGCACCAAGTACACATATTGTAAAGCAAAGCCATGTACGGCTGAGCGGAATCGTTGCAAATGAACAACTATGTCTGCGTACAGCAAAGATATTGGGAATAGATGTACCGGAAAGTTTCATTATATCAGTTGGAACAGGAGAGCATATATTGTTTGCGACAAAACGTTTTGACCGGCTGATGCAGGAAGATAGCCGGGTGATAGATGGTAAAAAAGTTCCGTTCCGGTTGCAACAGGAAGATTTTGCACAGGCACTCGGTGTTCCGGCTTCTCAGAAATATGAGAAGATAGGGGACTCGTATTTAAAGCGTGTGTTTACATTATTAAGGCAGTATTCAGACAATCCGGTGGAAGATCAATTGAAATTATGGGATATATGTATCTTTAATTATTTAATCGGGAACACGGACAATCATATTAAGAATATTGGATTACTGTATGGTAAGGATCGAAGGACAATCCGGCTTGCTCCGGCATATGACATTGTCTCAACGATGATTTACGAAGAGAGTACAGAACAAATGGCAATGGCAATTGATGGAGAACTGGATATTCGCAAGATTACAAAAGAATCATTTCGCGCAGAGGCAAGGCATATTGGACTCGGAGAGAGAATCGCAATGCGGAGGTTTGAACAAATGCAGAACTCTTTTGAACGTGCACTTGCACAGGCGAAGGAAGAAATACAGGATGCGGGATATCCGGGCGTTGAGGAAATCTATGAGAAGATTTTGAGGAAAAACCAACCAAATCACCACTTAAATCGTCAATAAGATGAAGGGCTATACAAAACTTATAGGCGAGAAAGGAAACATACATATGGAAAATATTCCGGATCAGGAAGAAGTCGAATATCCAATCAAAGAAGATCTCTGGAACACGGAGAGCAATATTGTACGCTACACAGTGAAAAATAATCTACATAAGCAGATTTTTTATGAGTTCCGTTTCTTAAGCGCAAATGGAGAATGGATGGATGATGACCGGGAGACGGAGACGACATGGTATCTGGATGCTGACGATGAAATGACGATATGCATGAACAATCCCGATCGCCTTATTGGGAGCACGGGAAGGGATTCGCTTACATGGGCAAATACAGAGCTGTATGTGTGGATGATGAATGACGCGGGCGTTGCAGAACAGCTTGACATTTGATGTGACATTCAAGGTATATGATTACACGGAAAGCTATGGGGAATATATCAATGATAATGTGTATGGCGTCTCCCATAATAATTCAATAAAAGAGATTTTAGATCCAACCATGAAGCAGTACGACGCGCAGATTGTGATGAGAGATATAAATGATTAGAAAGGCGGTTCCAGCAACGCCTGACGGTAAGAAAAATTGCGTATTATTTCAATTCAAAAGTCTATTAAAGAACAAAAAAATGAGTTTAATACAATGCCAAGATGAAATGCATCAACTTAACCTTGAATTTGTTTGACATACATTTGATGATTATGGTAAAGTTTACCATAAGAAACTAGAGTTTGTTGTATGCGGGAGAGGTACAATCTATGGAGAAACGAATTCGGGCGTTAAAAGCGATTATATTAGTGGTTGTGATGATTGTAGAATTGTTTGGCGTGGATGCCGTGCGTGTAGTTGCAGAAACAATTAATGTTACGGGGGATACGACGATTTCAACGGAAGACAATCGTGACTATGCTGTGACTGATTGCACGCTGACTGTTTCATCTACCGGAAATATCACCGGAACGGTGTATGGATCTGGTGGAAAAATTGTCAATCAGGGATCCATCAGTAAAATTGAAAGAAACATAGAAGTTGATAATCAGGCGGGAGCCAGCATTCAGGATCTTCAAAGTTCAGTGGGTATTACGAATGCCGGACATATTACATCCGCGACATATAGTTCGACATACACTTTGACAAATAGTGGAACGATAGATACCCTGAATGTTCAAAATCCTGGATATTCTGGCAGCACTGCGACAGTCAACATGAATGCAGGAACGATTTCTTCTTTGAATGTAACAAATTATTCGGGGATGAATCCGGTCATTAACTATGCAGGAGGAACGATTACATCCCTGATTGCCGAAGGAACGAATGGTGCAGATCTTGTCGTATCCGGAAGCCATGAGATAAGTCAGCTAAAGGGCACCGTAAATGTATCGGGCAGCGGTATGCTTACGGTATCAGGGGCATTACAGCTGGAAAAAGGCTATACAGGAGAAAAACTGGGGGTTACAAAGGATACAGCTTTAACTGTAAAGGATGGTTATACTGTACAGGTAAATTATAAGGATCATGTGTACAGTATTTCGTCTGCAACAGAACAGAAAATCACGGATCTTGCAGGTAATACTGTGAGTGCTGTGATGGATGATGCAGCTGCAGCTACCATGACGGTAGAGACTCCATTTACATCAGAAACATATATGTATGGTGAGCAGGCTGTGGCAGTATATCTGGCAAAGGATGATTATTATTTTCCGGAAGATTATCAGGCGACGGTGACTGGTGGAAGCGGAACACTGGATATAACACGGGTAAATGCGAAGGAAATAAAACTTGCATATACTTTTGCGGATGAAAAAAAGAATATTCAGATTTCACTGCCTGCAGCAAATGCACGGGGAACACAGGATGCTCCTGCTGGGCTTGACGGTGGGGTGAAGAAGGTAACCGGTGTAACAGAAGATATGGAATATGCTGTAAGCGAAACATCTGAAACATGGACGCAGGTAACAGGAATTACGGATAGTGGAACGTTAGCTATGGAGCCTGGCACCTGGTATTTTCGTTATAAAGAAACAGATGAGAAGAAGGTCAGTGCAGCGACAAAGGTTATAGTGAAAGGGGAAGGCGTTGCAAGCGTCGAACAAGGTGATGTGAATTATGGTACAAAGCCAGATCCAAAAGCTGAAACATCGACCAACACAGAAAAGACTGCTGTGATTGAGTATAAGGAAGCGTCATCCGATGATACTGCATATAGCCAGACAGTTCCAACCGCAGTCGGAAACTATACAGTCCGGGCGACCTTTGCAGAGACAGAGGCGTATGGGGAAGCTGTTGCCACGACAGATTTTTCTATCAGATATCTGGAAACACCGGAACCGCCATATACTCTGGTTGGAACAAAAGGAGAAAATGGGTATTATACTTCAAATGTAGTGGTAAAACCGGCGAAAGGATATATGATATCTACGGAGTTAAATGGTACTTATGTGGAATCTCTGACGATTCAGAATTCCCAGTCAGGAACCGTCTTTTATCTGAGAAATGCATCCGGTGAGCGCACAGGAGCACTTCGGTTAGAGACAATCAAAATAAAAAAGCAGACTCCAAAGCTGAGTCTGGAGAACGGGAAGACGTATTACGGAGATTCACAGAAGCTTGTGATTCAGGATGACTATTTGAGTCAGGTATATGTAAATGGAGTATTACAGAATTTAGATGGAACAGAATTTGTTCTGCAGCTTGGTTCCAATAATGGAAAGAAAAAATATGAGATTACAGCAGTTGATGTAGCTGGAAATAAAAAGACAATTCTTGTAACGGTCGCGGCGGCCTGGATGAAAACAGGGATAATTCCAGAGGGAGTTCTGGTTAATCTGGAAACAGGAAATGGGTATAAGCTTGGGAACGGAAACTGGAAAGTAGCAGGAGACAGCACATCTTATAGCGGAGGAACAGAATTCTATGTGAAAAAAGATGGTTCCTATACGTTTGGAAAGCAATAAGAATAATTGGCGGAAATTTATTTTAACGGTTTTTTGCAGACAATGAAGTAAAGGTGTCGGACACCATCGGAAAATGTTCTGAGGTGTGAGGCGCCTTTTCTTTTGTCACAGCGAAAGTTGATAGGAAGTTCTTTGATCTTGTGCTTTCCATTTGCAAAACCAGCAATCATTTCTGTTGCAAATTCCATTCCGGTACACTGCAGATGCAGACTACGAATAGCATTTGTGGAAAAACCGCGTAGGCCACAATGAAAATCGTAAATAAATGTATGAAATCGTTTCCTGCCCAGATAAGAGAGCACAGGAATCCCCAGATATCGATGCAAAAAAGGCATGGCACGCATCTCCATTGTTCCGGAAAAACGATTGCCGATGACGAAATCATATCCTTCCCGGAGGGCATCGACAAACGGCTGCAGACCAGAAAAATCATAGCTGTAATCACAATCGCCCATAATAATGTATCTGCCTCTCGCAGCGTTGATCCCACCTGTCAGGGCGTTCCCATAACCTTGTCTGGCAACAGAAATAACACGGGCTCCCATTTTTCTGGCAATTGCCGGAGAGCCATCTGTGCTTCCGTTATCTGCAACCAGGATTTCAGCAGATATATCTGCATCTGAAAGAAATGTCTGGATTTCCCGTATGCATAGAGGCAGTGTCCGACGCTCATTTAAGCAGGGCATTAAAATTGTAAATTCCGGATCAAAATTAGATAATTGCTTCATATATTCTCCATATTTTTCGTGTTCTATGAGCAAAAATTATCATATACAATCAGAAAAGTCAAACAACGTAATAAAGAGCGTGAAAAATGAACTTTAATTGATGAAATCAATTAAAAATATAAATAAAGATGAGTTGCAATTGACATATATTTGGTGTTTTGTTAAAATTTTATCAGTTAAATTGTGTTTTTTTCACTTATTTTAAGTAGAATGTGGGAGAAGAGGATGGAGAAAAAGAAAAGCAGACGTTGGCTTATAATTGCTGTTGCAATCCTGGTGATCGCAGCGGCTGTTGCAATTATATTGCTGATTACAAAGAAGAAGGATTCTTATCGTGTGATTAAGATTTATGAGGTCGAAGGAGCCGCATTTGTACAGCGGGATGGCGTGGATGATCTCGAACCATATGCAAACATGCTTCTGAAATCAGGCGATACCGTACGTGTGGATGCCGGGAGCATGACGCTCAAGCTGGATGAAGATAAGTACGTATATGTGGAAGAAAATACGGAATTTAAGCTGATTGCACAAGGAACGGATGAAAACAGTAAGACAGCCATCGAACTTACGAAGGGAGCAATCACGAATGAAATCCAGAATAAGCTTAGTACAGAATCTTCGTACGAGGTGAATACACCGAATGCGACGATGGCGGTGCGGGGAACCGTATTCCGGGTAGAGGTGACGTATGATGAAGCAGGTGTCTGCTATACAAAGGTTTCTACGTTGGAAGGGAAAGTGGCTTCCCGGCTTGTATATGCGGATGGTTCGGTCAGCGAACAGGAAGTGCTGATTGAACATGGATACGAGGTGATCATCTATCAGGATGATAAGAACACGGATTATATGGGAGATGTGGAACCGATTGATTTTTCCAAGTTACCGCAGGCAGTCAGCGAGCGGTTTGGAGCGTTGATCGATGAATTAAAGGAAGAACTAGGGTTGAAAGAAGAAACAACGAATCAGAAGAGCGAATATACGGTAACCTTTTTGTATAATGGTGCGGTGTTCGGAACCCAGACTGTGAAGGCGGGCGCCTGTGCACAGGAACCATCTCTTATGCCGGAGGCAGGCGGAAGCTGGGATTATGACTTCTCAAAGCCTGTGATGGAAGATATTACAATCGAGTGGAAATAATACAGGGGGGATACACATGGATATTGAACGGTTAAAAAAGGTTACAACGATACAGGAATTTTTCCAGATCACAAACAAGGAAACCATCAGCGATGGCACGAAGGCATTTTTGGAAGCGATGAAGGAGGTACGGATTCCTTCCGGGCAGGATATTGTGACATATGGGCAGGAAAGCGATGATGGAATGTATATCATATTAGAAGGAAGCGCGGATGTGTACAGTTCATCGAATGCCCTGATCAATACACTCTCGGTCGGAGATTTCATCGGGGAGCTTGGGCTGATCAACGATGATATCCGTGCAGCGACTGTGCGTGCACGCGGAGAAGTTGTCTGTGCGAATATCTCCAAAAAGCTGTTTGATGAAATCGCATTTGAGAATCGTAAGGTCTATGGCACATTTATGAATATGCTCTACACAAAAACAACAAAGCTTGTTTCCGAACGGGAGCGTATCAAATCAGAGCTTGCGATTGCCACGCAGATACAGACCGGATGCCTGGAGAATGATTTTTCATGCTTTAACCGGTTAGAAGCTGTAAAACTGACGGCCAGAATGCGTCCGGCGAAAGAGGTTGGTGGAGATTTCTATGATATGTTTATGATTGATGAGACACATATGTGTTTTCTGATTGCGGATGTATCGGGGAAAGGCGTTCCGGCGGCGATGTTCATGAGTATGGCAAAGACCCATATCAAGAACTATGCTACACTGGGACTTCCGCTTGCAGAGGTCGCAAGCCGGGCCAATAACCAGTTATGCTATAAGAATGAAGCAATGATGTTTGTAACAGCGTTTATCTGTGTGCTGGATCTTGAAACAAACCGGGTTACATTTATCAATGCAGGACATAATCTTCCGTTTGTGCAGAAGGCAGATGGGGAGTTTCAGATGATAACGGCGAAGGCGAATATGGTGCTTGGGATGATGGAGGATGTTCCATACCGGGAGCAGTATCTGGAGCTTTCAAAGGGGGATTGTATATATCTGTATACGGATGGTGTGACAGAGGCGTTAAACCCGAAACAGGAGCTGCTTGGAGACGCAAATCTGACAAGCATGTTAAACCGTCACAGAGAAATGGCCGGTGATGCAGATGCATTTGTCGATGCCATGTATGACGAAGTAGATGCATTTGCGGACGGGGAGATGCAGGCGGACGATATTACGATGGTGTATTTAAGCAGGAAATAAGAAAGTACATAAGAGGGGTTTATGAAGAGTATTATTCGGGATTTATTGGAAGCGGTGATTGTGTGGCTGCTTGTGCTTCTGATGACAATCAGCAATTTGATTTCACCACTTGATTATATTGTGAAAGATGCACTATACCAGAGACCGCGGGGCGTGTCAGGAGATATCAAGATCATCGGAATCGACGAGCGCACCTTAGAGGAGCTTGGACCGATCGGAACATGGTCCAGACAGTACTATGCAGATTTGCTGGAACTATTGAATGCAGACGAAGCTTCAAAGCCGGCAGTCGTTGGATTCGATATCATTTTCTCCGGAAATGTAGATGAAGCAGGGGATGAAGCGTTTGTAAATGCAGCAAAAAAGAGTGGAAATGTAGTTGTGGCATCCCAGCTGATCTACAAGGAAAAGCCTGAGTTTGATGCAGATGGTGTGAAGTATTATCCGATCGATACGATTATCTATCCATACGAAGCACTCCGGGCGGAAGTGACATGCGCTTATACAAATGTATCGCAGGATTCGGATCGTACAGTCCGGCGTGTATTGATGAAAGAAAGCTATGCAGGACAGGAACAGACGATGTTCCCACAGGCAATCTATGAGCGTTACTGTGAGAAGACAGGACAGACAATCAATACAATTGCATCGGACAAGACCGGACGTACCTTGATTAATTATTCCGGCAAGCCGGGTGATTATGAGTGTATCTCTCTTGTAGATGTGTTACAGGGAAAGATTGATACCCGCGTATTCAAAGACAGCATCGTTTTAGTCGGTGCGTATGCGGCAGGTATGCAGGATAACTTCAACGTGCCAAACGGTGGCAATCAGCAGATGTACGGAGTAGAAATCCATGCGAATATCCTGCAGGCGTTTATGCAGAACCGGTTTTCCGTGAATGGAAATCCGTTTCTGTTCGGCTTGTTGACCGGATTAGTCTGTGCGATTCTGCATTTTGTGTTCAAACGGACGAAGATCTGGCTGTCAACAATATTGCTGATTGCAGGGGTGGCAGCAAACCTGATTGCAGGTGTAATACTTAATAACAATGGAATTGCCATCAGTCTGATTTATGCACCGCTTGTGCTGATTGTCTCCTACATATATTGCCTGGCAATCGGTTATATTCTGGAGAAGCTGAAACAGAAGAAGGTATTAAAAGCATTCAAGAAATATGTCGCACCGGAGATTGTGGATGAAATCTCGAAGAAGGGGGATTTTCATATCAAGCTTGGCGGTGAGAACCGGGATATTGCAGTACTGTTCGTGGACATCCGGGGATTTACAACGATGTCGGAGGTATTGGAGCCGGAGCAGGTTGTTGAGATCCTGAACAGTTATCTGGCACTTACGACAGAAGCTATCTTCAAAAACAAAGGTACGCTCGATAAGTTTGTCGGCGACGCAACGATGGCGGTGTTTAATTCTCCGTTTGATCTGGATGACTATGAGTTCCGTGCAGTATGTGCGGCGTGGGACATCGTACAGGGGGGAATTGCATTAGAGGGAGAGTTGATGGAACGGTTTGGCAGAAGTGTCGGATTTGGAGTCGGCGTCAATTGCGGCCCTGCAGTTGTTGGAAATATCGGCTGTGATTTCCGTATGGATTTTACGGCAATCGGAGATACCGTAAATACAGCAGCGCGGTTAGAGGCGAACGCGAAGAAAGGGCAGGTCCTGATCAGCGATGTTCTGTATGAGAGAGTCAAAGACCGTGTGGAAGTGGAAGAAGTCGGAGCAATTCCTTTGAAGGGCAAGTCGAACGAAGTATTTGTCTATGCAGTGACCGGAATAAAGGGGGAGCGTGCAACATGAGATGTAAGAAAATACTGATCATCCCGGATAGAGCGGAGCTTTCTTCGTATACAAAGCTTGCAGACCGGCTGAATCTTGGATTTGAATACAATGATTTTTTTATCCCGAAGCTGCTGGATGATACAGAACAGCTGGATGCAGTGATAGCGGAGTATGAACAGATGTCCGGAATGCCAGGCTATTGTACCTTGCATGGGGATTTTCTGGATGTAACGGTGTTTTCCGATGATTCGCTGATTGCACGGGCATCGGACTATCGCGTGGAACAGAGTCTGACGATAGCGAAGCGTCTTGGTGTAGAAGGGGTTGTATTTCATACGAATTATATTGCTAATTTTAAGACAGACAGTTATCGGGACAGTTTTGTGAAGAAGAATGCCGTATATTGGAGTGAGAAGCTGTTAAAATATCCGGACATACAGATTTACATGGAAAATATGTTTGATGATACACCAGAACTGCTTGCGGGACTCGCAGAGGAACTAAAGGGGTATAAGAATTTTGGCGTCTGCTTTGATTATGCCCATGCCCATGTGTTTGGAAATCCGGATGAGATTGGACTGTGGGTGCAGACATTGGCACCATATGTGAAGCATCTTCATATCAACGACAACGATTTCGGACAGGATCTGCATCTGTCTGTGGGAGATGGGAAAATCGACTGGAAGATGTTTAAGAATTATTATGAAAACTATTTTCCGGAAGCGACCGTATTAATTGAGGTAAACGGCATGGAAAAGATCCGTAAATCACTGGATTTTCTGGAAAGTCTATGATGGAGGGCGTGGCGATTGGAAAATAAAAAGTTAATTACCGTAGAAGCGTCAATGGAAAATCTGGATAAGATCACTTCTTTTGTCGAAGCGTTCCTGGATGATTATGCGTGTCCAATGAAAATCGCAATGAAGATCCTATTGTGTGTGGAGGAACTGTACGCCAATGTTGTAAATTACGCATATGGCTCAAGGGGTGGAAACTGCACGATTGAACTGGAAGGAAAAGCATATGAAACAGAACATGAAGTCTGCATCTGTATGCGGGATCAGGGCGTGCCGTTTGATCCGTTTGCGAAGGAAGACCCGGATATCACGCTATCTGCGGATGAAAGAGAAATCGGCGGACTTGGTATTTACATGGTGAAAACTATCATGGATATCGTGTCCTATGAATATAAGCAACAAGAAAATATAGTTACAATGATTAAAAAATGGCAGATATAAGCTGCCGGAGCAGGAGGGATATTATGGAACTGAAAAAACAACAAGAAGGTAATAAGCTTATCGTCAGTGTATCCGGACGACTGGATACGAATGCTGCACCAATCATGATGAAGGAGCTTGAGGAGCTGCTCGTAGATCCGGTGAAAGAATTTGAACTTGACATGGGGGCTTGCGATTATGTAGCAAGTTCCGGACTTCGTGCGATTCTTTGGGCACAGAAGAAGATGAATGGATTAGGCGGATCCATGGTTGTAAAGAATGTGATTGGTGATGTAATGGAAGTATTTGAGATGACAGGTTTTGCAGATATTCTGACATTTGCATAGCAGAGTCTGAAACGTGGACGTATAGCAAAAAGGGAGGTTACTATGGATTTCAAAGAAGAAATTGTACAGTTTATGACTGACAAGGTAGGAGGAATTACAATTGTTGCAGAAGGGTCTGCAGAGATTGTATATGCGGATTCTTATTTCCGGAAAAAATACGGAGATGCTGTCGTTGGCATGGATGCAGAAGAGATTTTTGTATGGAATGACGATTGCCCGGCATTGGAAATTGACGGGGATGCTGTTGAATGGGAATATATTGACACAAACACAAAAAAATATTTCAAATTCAATTCCGGACTTTTTCAAAAAGAAGGAAAAAATTATAAGATACACCAGATTACCGACATCACGGAATATATGGGACTGAATCGTGATATCACAAAATATATGGGATTTTTCCGAAAACTGTCAAAGTTCCAGACTACGGTTTTAGAGAAACTGTCAGAGACGTATTATGAGCTGCTTCCGATGCTTGCGGATTATTTTAATACAAGCAAAGCCTATTTTATGATTCAAAGAGATGAGGTCATGGATGTCATCACTTATAATAAGATGGGAAATGTGTACAGTAATGACCGGATCGGCTATGACGCGGGTGTGGCAGAGCTGTTTGAGAGTGGCTGCGAAGATGATGTGTTGTTTGGAAGCTTTGATGAAAAGGTTCAGGAGATTCTCCGGTTAAATGGGGCGAAGGATGACAGTACATACCGGATGCTCGTAAGTGGTGAGGTTTCCGGACAAAAATATGCACTTTATCTTGGAGTATGGCCGAATATGGATTGGGAGTCCATGAATGAATCAACATTAAAAAGCGTAATCAGTCTGTATATTGAAAATGGAGTTATGCGCGAGAAACTGGTATATGCAAGTGAGCATGATGGCTTAACCGGACTGTATAACAAGGCAAAATATCTGGAGATGGCTGAAAAAGAGTTCCAATCCCTGGATTCTATTGCAATCTTTAACTTTGATGTAAACAATTTAAAGAAGATGAATGACCAGTTCGGTCATGAGGCAGGAGATAAGCTGATTATCAAGGCGGCAAACAGTTTCCGAAAGGTAACAAGCAACCGCGTACATGCATTCCGTATGGGTGGCGATGAGTTCCTTCTTGTTGCAGAAAATATATCTAAGACGGAGACGGATAAAATCAGGCAACGCTGGGAAGAAGAACTCGCAAGACTGAATATGGCAGACGATGGTATTGACTGTGTTGTTGCGGTTGGCGTCGCATATGGTGAAAAAGAGTATGATTATGCAGCACTTTTGAAGCTCGCAGATGAGAGAATGTACGAGGACAAGAAGGCAAAGAAAAAACCGGGAGAAGAAATCCGGTAAAAGCAGTTGGAAAAGCACTGAAAAATGGAGGGTGAAAAATGGGAATGACATTTCGTGAACTGATTGATTATGCAAAAAAAGAAGAAGCGTCGGATGTACATGTGACAGTTGGTACAAATATTGCGCTTCGCCGGTTTGGAAACCTGGAGATCATGGAGCCGGCACCATCGGCAGAGGAAGCGACGGAACTTATCTTCAGCGAACTTAGCGAGGAACAGATTGCACAGGTAAAGGCGGGTGAGGATCTGGATTTTGCTCTGATGACAAAAGATGGTACAAGACTGCGTGCCAATATCTACCATCAGAGAAATAATATCGCAGCGACATATCGTATCCTGCGTTCGAAGATTCCGACATTTCAGGAATTACATGTTCCGGATGCAATACGGAAACTGATTTTGGAACCGCGCGGACTGATACTTATCACAGGACCAACTGGCAGCGGTAAGACAACCACGCTTGCATCTATGATTGATTATGTAAATCAGAAACAGGCAAAACATGTTATGACGATTGAAGATCCGATCGAGTATGTGTATTATCATGCAAAATCCATGATACATCAAAGAGAGGTCGGAAGAGATGTCGATTCGTTCGCAAAGGCACTCCGTTCGTCTCTGCGTGAGGATCCGGATATTATCCTGGTAGGAGAGATGCGTGATTATGAGACAATCAGTGCGGCAATTACGGCTGCAGAAACAGGACATCTTGTGCTTTCCACATTACATACAACGAGTGCGGCACAGACGATTGAACGTATTATCGATGCATATCCGGCACATGGACAGTCACAGGCACGTACGCAGCTTGCGAATGTACTCCGGGGTATCGTAACACAGCAGCTGATTCCAATGGAGGATGGGACCGGAATGGCAATGGCAACGGAGATCTTGATCAATACCGATGCGATTGCAAACCAGATTCGTGAGAATAAGACACATCAGATCGTATCTTCTATGCAGGGTGGTGCGGCGCTTGGTATGCATACACTGAATGCAGATTTGAAGCGTCTGGTTCGTGAACAGAAGATTACAGAAGAAATGGCAAGAAAATATAGCACGAACGTGAAGGACTTTGAGATGCAAAGATAGATGCGGTCTCAGAGATGAAGCTATATGAATATTCGGGTTTGTTATGATTTTCTTGTGTTAGTACGATGGCGTTTGCGGGGCTTTAAGAATTTTTTAGACACAAGATTCCAGTCCACTCCGTAATAGAAGATCATGCAGAGACAGAAGATACTTGCAAATTGCGCCCGGTAAGTGAAGAAATAATGCAAAAAGGCGTGGTTTGCAAGTGTCAGAAACCGGATATACGGAATACAGTATAAAACGGTGAATAACCATGGCATATAATTCTTTTTTTCGTTCTTTCGGAACAGATAATACACCATTAACAGTAATACAAAAACACCGATTGCGGCGATATATCCGTATCCTTTCATGAAATTAAACGGGAATATACATGCGATATTCCGTAGAAATGCATTTATAGAAAGCGCCGGTCCATGCAGGCTGCCGGCATCTCCGTTTACTCGTGTGGAGGCGGATGATAAAGCCTTTGCAAAGATAGTTCTGTTCAGCGCAATCGATGTAATGGTCCATTTGGCAATCCAGGAAGCCAGATAGCCGATGCCCCAGCAGACAGAACGCGACAGAATGATTTTAAAACCGGTTTTTGCATCGCATAACCGGTTATTTTTCTGCATCAGGACAAGTAACAATGCAAGCGGAAAAAGGAGTGTAATTGTCTCGGTTGACAAGAAATCAAAATATGCGGTGATATTTCCGACAAGCAGGAAGAATAGTCCGGATACCTCCTGTTTCTTCTGATAGAGCAATATTGTAAGGATGCCTGCTATAAGCATGATTAGAAAGCACCAGATGTATTCGAGACTCATAGGAATAAACCAGAACGATACCGACAAAAGCGCAACAGACATAGCCAGGGCACAGATTGTGTATCCGGATTTCGTCAGCTGCGTAAATAAAACAATAAATAGTACTGCCAGTATAATGGCAAAAAAGATATAGATCTGCCGGATGTTTAATATCGTTAGCAATGGACGTATGAAAATAGTTGAACCATGCCAATACCGGAAATAATCGTAGGTAGGTGTTACGTTAGAGGTTACTGCTGTATAGAGATTCTCATTTTCGTTGTGCGTTTCTGTATAATAATAAGAAGCGGTAAGCGGCGAGGTAACCGGATGAGCCGAATCAAAGTGATATAGGATATTCAGAAGGATCGCATCCGCATAGTGGTCGATGTTAGAGGCAGGATCCTGTTTTACTACACGGTAAAAGACCGGCTTTTCCAGTAGATATTCCGCCGACTCCTGCGTGTGCTTCCGGATGGCAGAACGCGGAATCAGGGAAACAGCGGAAAGTAAAAAAACTTCCAGAAACGTGAGAACAAGAAAAGAAACGATTCCGATGAGAATCGTTCTGCATAATTTCTTGTGAGATTTCAAACTGTTGTTTTGCTTGAAAGAATGTTTCATATCGCCTCTCCGTGAACTTTGATCGGTATGTGTCAAATGGTTGTGATTGGTGCCTGTTAGCAGATGGGGAGATGCATGGCAGGAAGCGCCTTGTTCAGGTCATCCACCGGCGTCAGAAGACAGGCACAAAACCCTTCGAGTGGCTGAAAACAGCGCACAAAAATCTCTTTGTTTATTTCCGGGCTATAATCGCGGATGTAACGGCTGCTGCCATTGACTGCGACATCGGTATATGCAACCAGCCATTTTTTGTCAGCATTTGGAAATACTGAGAAGAAAGAATGATTCATCATTTCTTCGATAGTTTTTCCTTCGATAACTGCCATCTCGTTGTTACAATAACGGAATACAAAATCAATCCCATGCCCGTCATTGTTAAATATAAGTTCAATAATACAGAAGGCAATCGGCATATTGTCCAGAATCGAAAAACGGTTTCGGATATCGACCACTGTCTCGATGCTGTCCGCAATGCTTTGGTGTAAGGTCGCATTCAGTTTTTTGTGGGCAGCGGCCGTGCGTTTCCTTCCCTGAAATTCGGCACCATCGAGCATATGATAGATGCCATCCGCAATATAATTAATCTGATTTTTGGCAACGACAATCCCTTTGTTTACACAGATAAAATCATGCAGTTCCAATGATTCAAAAAAGTCTTTGATTGTTATATAAGTAAGGAATGTCTGATTATCTATCGTGTGAATACACGTTTTACCATCAACACGTGTCAGATATTTGATATCTTCAATCTGAATATGGTTTTTCTTGAAATATTTTAATATTTTGCTGTCCATTGCAAAACTCCTCAAATTACTTTAATATCTATGATGTGAGTTTAGCAAAGAAAAATGTAGAAGTCAACGAAAGACCCGTAAAACGATGGATTTCAAGAAATTTTGAAAAAACCCAACCGAAGGTGCGCATATATCGTCTATATAACGTAATAAGGAAGAAAGGAATAAACATATGGAACAAATTCAGGAATTGGTACCCCGTGTTATAAACGGGGATATGCAGGCATTTGAGGAGATTTATCAGGCAACATACCGGCAGGTGTATTATACGGCGTTCAGCTTTTTGAAGAACGAACAAAATACGCTGGATGTGATGCAGGATACATACATTACGGCACTCACGCATCTGCAACAGCTTGAAAACCCGGAGCGGATTGTGGCATGGTTAAACCGGATTGCCGTGAACAAATGCAAGGATTTTCTGATGAAGAAGATCCCGGAGCCGGTAGAAGAAAACAGCATCGATACAGAATTGCTGGAGGAAAATGACAATTTCCTGCCGGAAAGCTATGTGTTAAATGCAGAGAAACGGAAGATCATCTTGACAATCATGCAGGAAGAATTAACGGCGATTCAGTATCAGACGATTCTCTTATATTATTTTGATGGAATGAGTGTGCCGGAGATCGCGGCATGTATGGAGTGCCCGGAAGGCACGGTAAAATATCGTCTGTCCGCAGCGCGAGGCAAGATCAAGCAGGGCGTGCAGGATTATGAGAATACGAGCGGCATCAAGCTGTACTCATCTGGAAGTGTGGCATTGCTTACTGCAATTTTTGTTGCAGAATCACAGTCACTTGTGATTCCGAACGTGCTTGCCAATATATTTGCCGGGGCAGCGGGACTTGCGGGTACAGCGGCAGGTGTAGCAGGTGCTGTTGCATCGACGAGTACCGCATCGGCAATCGGTGGAAGTGCAGCGGGAGCGGCTACGGGGACTGCCACTGGTACAGGAACAGCAGTTGCAGGAGCGAAGGCAGCGGGTGTAGCAGGAAAAGCAGGAATAAAAGGCCTCTTTCAGACGTTAAAGGCAAAGGTGATTGCAGGTGTGACAGCGGCTGCACTTGTTGCCGGAGGTGTGACAGCCGGTATCCTTACACACAACAAAAAACCGGATACAGGCAACCATTACCGTCCGGTAGAGATAACCGTCTGTGATGATGATTATATAACATTGACAATCAAACGTGTATATGAACAGGGCTATGTTCCAAGTGAGGAAGAAATGCCGATGTATCAGTTGGATCCGGAAACATGGACGGGGGAAGACTGTCTCATTTATTATACGGTGACAAATAAGACGGATAAACTGGTTTATTATGACCTGCAAATCCGGAGTGTGAACGATGAATGTATGGATTATGACTGGGAAGCAACAAACTGGTGGTACTTAGATCCGGGACGGGAAAATATGGAAATCTGTGCAAATAACTGCAATGGAATCATGCCATACAAGGCAGGCAGAGATCCGATGACCCGGGCAAAAATCGAGCTCGCGGTCTATACAGAAGGAGAACTGGCAGAGCCGATCCTGCAGGATCATAGCGTGCAGGAGATTGATTTTACAGAGGATAAAGAGACGCAGGCGAAGGCTTATACACGGACACCGGCGGAAACGGATCAGGTACTTGTTGACAACGACGAATTGCGTATTACTTATATAGGAGCCGAAGTGCATAATGCACCGGAGAGAAGCTCATTTAATGCTTATCCAATCTTTTATGTTGAAAATAAGACTGATCATGATCTGCTTGTGACAATGAATGGGACATATGCACATTATACAGGACAATTTGCTTTGTTTGCGGGATGCAGCGGCTATATGACAAGAACGAATATAAATGATTGGGATATATCGGATTCGGATGATACAGGAGCGGAGTATCAGGAATTTGCGCAAATGTATCAGGACAAGGCATCATTTGATGTAACGTTTGAAGTATATGATTATACGGCAAGTGGCATGGATTATATTGCTGGTGATATGTATTCGGCAAAGACTGGGCATACCGCTTATCTGCAGGATGCCTTGGCAGCTTCGAAAAAAGAATATCCGGCGAGCTTTGTGCTTGCGGATTATTCAACGCAGCAATAAAGCTACCGGAATAATGAAATAGGTATAAAATGTCAATATGATGATTTAAAACTGAGACGATACAACAAAATAAAATATTTTTTGAAAATTAAAGAAAAATGAGAGAGAAAATATGGACAAAAATCAAAAATAAGTGAACGGAAGAGTCAGCAGGAGAAAAAAACAGAAGGAAAATAAAAGGGAAGATGTAGAATTATCTCTTGCTATATTGTTGAAAAGTGTATAAAATACAAAATATCAAAATACTAAACCAAAAAGGATATATGGAAGATTATGAAGAAAGTTGTAAAATTCGGTGGTAGTTCATTGGCAAGTGCGGAACAGTTCAAGAAGGTTGGGGCGATCATTTCAGCTGATGAGAGTCGCGTCTATGTTGTTCCATCTGCACCGGGGAAGAGATTTCCGGAAGATACGAAGGTAACAGATATGCTTCTCCATGTGTATGAGACAGCAAAAGCAGGGGAAGATATTACGGAAGAGATGAAGGCAATCAAGGCAAGATATGATGAGATTATCACAGGGCTTGCGCTGAAAGATTTCTCGTTGGATAAGGATTTTGAAGAGATCACAAAGAAGCTGGTCGAGAATCCACAGGTTGATTATGCAGCGTCCAGAGGAGAATTTCTGAATGGTAAGATTATGGCTGCATATCTTGGTGTTGAATTTATTGATGCCGCAGAGGTGATTTTCTTCAATGCAGAAGGAAATCTCAACAGCTATAAGACAGAGAAGGTTCTTAGTGAGAGACTGTCGAAGGCACCACGTGCAGTTGTTCCCGGATTTTACGGACTTGGCAAAGATGGGAATGTCAAGACATTTTCCCGTGGCGGTTCGGATGTGACAGGATCTATCGTTGCACAGGCAAGTCAGGCAGATGTGTACGAGAACTGGACAGATGTGTCCGGTTTCCTTGTAGCAGACCCACGTATCGTTCCGAATCCAAAGCCGATTAAATATATTACTTACAGAGAGCTTCGTGAGCTTTCTTATATGGGAGCATCGGTTCTGCACGAAGATGCGATTTTCCCTGTCCGTAACTGTGGTATACCGATCAATATCCGGAATACAAATGTACCGGAAGATCCGGGTACATGGATTGTTGAGAGCACATGCCAGAAGCAGGATTATGTTGTGACAGGTATCGCAGGTAAGAAGGATTTCTGTACGATATTTATCTCCAAGGCAATGATGAATTCCGAGATAGGCTTTGGAAGAAAAGTACTTCAGGCTTTTGAAGAAAATGAGATTTCGTTTGAGCATATGCCATCCGGTATCGATACTATGACGATTGTTGTTCATGAGGATGAATTCATGCACAAGGAGCAGCGGGTGGTATCTGCAATCCATCGTCTGGCAAAGCCGGATTCAGTTGAGATTGAGTCAGGACTTGCGCTGATTGCAGTCGTTGGACGTGGTATGAAGTCCGCAAGTGGTACTGCTGGTAAGTTATTCAGTGCACTTGCCAAGGATGGAATCAACATCAAGATGATCGATCAGGGTTCTTCTGAGCTGAATATTATTATCGGTGTCAGAAACAAAGACTTTGAGCCGGCAATCAGGGCAATTTATGATACATTTATTGTAGATAAAAAGAAGAACTAATTCTAAAGATATCTGATTTTTAACGAGCAGGCTGGGAATGCCTGCTCGTTGTTGTATATAACTTGGGAGACAAAAGATATGACAGAGCTACAGCGAAGATTGTTTGAATTGCAGGATAAAAAGTATCAGGCGTTTCACTCGAAATTGATACCGAATATTGCACCGGCACATGTGATCGGAATCCGGACACCGGTGTTGCGGAACTTTGCGAAGGCGTTTGCGAAAGAGGATGGTGCGGAAGCATTTTTGCAGGAGCTGCCACATACCTACTATGAAGAAAATAATCTGCACATGATGCTGATCGGTGGCATCAGGGACTATGCGCAGTGTTTATATGAGGTAAAGCGCATGCTGCCATACGTTGACAACTGGGCGACATGTGATTTTCCGGTTCCGAAATGTTTTGCGAAACATAAGGAGGAACTGCTTCCGGAGATCCACACATTTCTTGCATCCGGGGAGACCTACACGATCCGCTATGGCATAGGACTTTTGATGCGGTTATACTTAGATGACGATTTTCGACCGGAATATCCGGCGATGGTCGCGTCGGTCACATCGGAGGAATATTATGTGAATATGATGATCGCGTGGTATTTTGCTACCGCACTTGCCAAGCAGTGGGAGATGTGTATCCCATATATCGAAGAGCGGAGATTATCACCGTGGGTATACAGAAAGACGATTCAGAAGGCGGTGGAAAGCTACCGGATCACAGATGAGCAAAAAGCGTACTTGAAGACCTTCCGTTAAAAGTGTACTATAAGAAGATAGAAAACTATGGAGGCAGAAAAATGCGGACAAGAGAAGAAGCCTTAGCATTTGCGCTGTCGTTTCCGGATACATATCAGGATGCACCGTTTCGCGATGACAACTGGCAGCTGGTGCGTGTGAAGGGGAGCAAGAAAGCGTTTTTGTGGACATATGAACGGAATGGATATATGAATCTGAATGTCAAGGTAGACCCGGAGTGGCGTGATTACTGGCGGGATGCTTTCGCATCAGTCGTGCCGGGCTGGCATCAGAACCGGGAGCATTGGAATACGATTATCTTAGATGGAAGTGTCCCGGACGATGCAGTGCGGGAAATGATCGCAGAGAGTTACCGGCTTGTCACCGACAGCCCGTCGAAGCGGATCTATGAGGCAGTGAAGAAGATTCCGCGTGGAAAGGTGGCAACATACGGACAGGTCGCAGAGCTTGCAGGGGATAAGAAGATGGCGCGTGCGGTTGGAAATGCACTGCACAGGAACCCGGATCCGGAGCATATCCCATGCTATCGTGTGGTGAATGCGAAGGGCGAGCTTGCCGGAGCGTTCGCATTTGGCGGTGCGAATGTACAGGAGCAACTGCTTGCGGCAGATGGGATTTTGGTTGTGGATGGACGCGTGGATCTTGAGAAGTATGGAATGAAACTACCGGAGAATCAGAACGAAGAATAGGAGTTTGAGGGGGCAATACCAGGAAAGGAGTGGAACAGTTTGAAGAATAAGATAAAGAAGATAGCAACGGCGCTGTTGGCATTTACCGTCGGGTGCGTAAGTCTGACCGGCTGTAATGTGCGGCAGGATACGATCCGGTTCGGTGCGGCAGGCGTTGGTGGCGGATATTATGCGTTTGCGACGGCATATACACAGCTTGCAAATGCAGAGGATGCGGAAATGAAATTCAATATAAAATCAACGGCCGGTTCGATGGCGAACCTGCGGCTGCTGTCCGAGGGATATGTAGACGTGGCAATTGCGCAGGCCGATCTTGCCACAGCCGCGTATTATGGAACGGATGAAAAAGGGGAATCCTATCAGGGATACCGCGTACTGGCAGGCCTTTATACCGAGGCGTGCCAGATTGTTGTACGCAAGGATTCCGGAATCAAAAGCTTAGATGATCTGCAGGGAAAGACGGTAAGTATCGGTGAAGCAGAGTCCGGAACTGAGCGGAACGCATTGCAGATTTTACAGGTGAGTGGACTTGCTTCTCCGATTACAGAGACGGTCAACCTGACGTATATTGAGGCAGCAGAGAAGCTCAAAAGCGGCGAGATTGACGCGATGTTTTATACAGGCGGTGTGCAGACCAATGTGATTGCGGAGCTTGCAGATAGCTGTGAAATTGCGCTTATTCCGGTCGATGCGAAGACCGTGGATAAGCTGAAGCTTGCATATTCATCGTATGAAACGTGTGAGATTCCGGCGAACACTTACAATGGACAGACAGAGCAGGTTGCAACGGTCGGCGTCAAGGCACTGCTGCTTGCGAGTGAGAAGATGTCCGATGAGACAGCCGAAGAACTTACAAGGCAGCTTTTTGCGCATGCAACAGAAATCGAGTATGCAACTTCATTAAAGGAAATAGCGGATGTAAATGCGGCTGTGGATGGTGTGCAGATTCCGTTCCATCCGGGGGCAAAAGCATATTATGCATCACAGGGCATCTCGGTAGATGCACAGGAAAATTAACAGATAGGAGAACCATTTTACATGGAAATACAAATTGATATGTATCAGACATTGGCACTTTCGGTCGTGGTGCTGATGCTTGGACAATTCTTGAAACAGAAAATAAATTTCCTGGAAAAGTTCTGTATTCCATCTCCAGTGGTCGGTGGTTTGATCTTCTCGGTACTGACTTGTATTTTATATAGCACAGGGGTGGTGGAATTTACATTTGATGATACGCTTCGGGAAGTCTGTATGGTATTCTTCTTTACATCGGTGGGATTCCAGGCGAATCTGAAGGTGCTAAAGAGTGGAGGAAAGGCACTTGCAATCTTCCTTGGATTAGTCATTGCCCTGATTTTTATGCAGAATTTACTGGCAGTCGGCGTGTCGCATCTGATCGGGCTTGACTCGCTGGTCGGACTTTGTACCGGCTCCATTCCTATGGTCGGCGGACACGGAACAGCAGGTGCATTTGGCCCGGTGCTTGAGGATTTTAATGTACAGGGGGCAACGACAATCTGTACGGCAGCGGCAACCTTCGGCCTGGTGGCAGGAAGCCTGATCGGTGGACCGATCGGGAAACGTCTGATTGAGAAGAAGCATTTGCTCGATACAATCGTGACAGAGGATGACAGCCTGCTGATCGAGGAAGAAAAGAAGCATGAGAGACATTCGAATATGTATGCCGCAGCTGTGTTTCAGCTGATTCTGGCAGTCGGACTCGGTACGATTATTTCTGAGCTTCTGACGAAGACGGGACTTACATTTCCGATCTATATCGGAGCCATGATCGTCGCGGCGATTGTTCGAAATGTCGGCGAGTATTCCGGAAAATTTGACATCTATATGGGTGAGATCAACAACCTTGGTGGTATCTGTCTGTCGCTTTTCCTTGGAATTGCGATGATCACATTGAAGCTGTGGCAGCTCGCGGAGCTTGCATTACCGCTTATGATCTTGCTCGGGGCGCAGCTTCTGCTTATATTCCTGTACACATATTTTGTAGTATTCCGTGTGATGGGAAAGGATTATGACGCGGCAGTGCTTGCGGCCGGAACATGCGGATTCGGTATGGGTGCGACACCGAATGCTATGGCGAATATGCAGGTGCTTTGTGACCGCTATGCGCCATCGGTTAAGGCGTATCTGCTTGTACCGTTGATCGGAAGTTTGTTTGCGGACTTCATTAACAGTCTGGTGATTACGTTGTTCATCAATATTATATAGTGTAGTGAGACGAATATTTGGAATGAACCCTTATCTTGAAATGAAGATAAAGGTTGGAGGAATCGCATGAAGGACAAGAAAGAGAAGAAGGAAAAATCAAAGTTCAATCTTGCATTTGATAATCTGGCAATCCCGGAAGTGCATATCGGAGGAACTGTGCATGGTCAAGGCAATGTGGAACATAAGCATCCGGATGCGGACGGAGAGATGGAGGAAGAGGTTGTAACATTTGCGGATGTTGCAATTCCGGAGGTCCATATCACAAGATATAAAGAGCTTTCTGATATGATTCACAGTCTGCGCAAGAAGCTCCACGAGAATCCGGAGCCTTCCATGCAGGAAGAAAAGACCCGGCATATATTGCAGGAATTTATAAAGCGGCATACAACGTTTGAGGTTGTAGATAAAGGCGTGTGGTTTTATGCCGTGAAGAAAGCGGAGAAAGAAAGCGGGAAAGCACCGATTGCGTTCCGGGCGGATATGGATGCGGTATGTGGAAAGGATGGAAAACCGGGACATTACTGCGGACATGATGGGCATAGCAGTATTCTGTGTGGCGTAGCGTTGTATCTTTCAAAGCGGGAAGAATTGCCAGATCGTGATGTGTATCTGATCTTTCAGCCGGGCGAGGAGATTGGCGCGGGCGCGAAGATCTGCAAGGAATTACTTGCGGAAAAGCAGATCGGGGAGATATACGGATTGCACAATATTCCCGGCTATCCGAAGAATCAGGTATTGCTTCGCAAGGGAACATTTGCGTGTGCATCGACCGGGCTTTCGATTCGCATGACCGGAACACCAAGCCATGCGGCATATCCGGAAGCTGGCAGGAATCCGGCTATTCCGATGGCGAAGCTTCTGCTTGAGATCGAGCGTATTACGAAGGAGATGCAAGTGCGGGAGAATTTCGTGCGTATGACTGTGATCGGGGCGGATGTTGGCAGTGCAAATTATGGCGTATCAGCGTTTGAAGGTACGTTGCGGCTTACGGTGCGCGCAGAGAAAGAAGATGCATTTGACACATATGTGAATGAGATTAAAGCTCTAGCTGCGACACTTGCAGAAGAAAATCAGCTTACTATAGCCATAGAGGAAATCGAGCGGTTTCCTGCAACGGAAAATCACGATGCAAATGTAGATAAGCTGCGCGCGTGTGCAGAAAAATTACAATTCCCTGTGACAGAGCTTGCACAGCCGATGCGCTGGTCGGAGGATTTTGGATATTATCTGCAGGAAGTGCCGGGGGCATTCTTCGGTGTAGGCGATGGCGAAGACCATGCACAGCTTCATACAGCGGAGTATGAATTCCCGGATGAGATTATGAAGACCGCGGTTGCAATGCTTGTGGGATTGATATAGGAAAGAAGAATAAAACCATGAATATCGAAGTAAGAGCATATACAGACAATGACATCGAGGCGATGGTGACGATCTGGAACCAGGTTGTCGAAGATGGCGAGGCATTTCCACAGGAGGAATGTCTGACACAGGAGTCAGGAACCGCATTTTTCGCAGAGCAGACATATTGCGGAGTCGCGGAGGATATGGACACAGGCAGAATCTACGGCATGTATATCCTACATCCAAACAATGTAGGACGATGCGGACACATCTGCAATGCCAGCTATGCGGTCGACCGGGAATCAAGAGGATTGCATATCGGCGAGAAGCTGGTGTCTGACTGTCTGGCGCAGGGCAAGGCACATGGTTACCGTGTCTTACAGTTCAATGCGGTTGTCGCAAGTAATGTGCATGCACGACACCTGTATGAGCGGCTTGGATTCAAACAGCTTGGCACGATACCGGGTGGTTTCCGCATGATTGATGGGAGTTATGAAGATATCTGCCCATATTACCGTGAGCTGTAAAATTGGTAAAAGCTTGTAAACCTGGTTGACGAACCCGGGAAAATGGGATAGACTACATTACAGGTTGAGGAAGAATCATGGCGAAATATGATTCGGACAGATCTGGCAGTGATAAAGCTGCGAATAGAATAAAAAATTATGGAGGTGAGACTATGGACGGTTGCGATAGTACGAGTCGAGCGATACGCGGTGGAAGACATATGGATATACGAACGCAGTTGGGATATAGTCTCATTTTATTTATGACGATATAACTGCGTTTAGTTTTCTGTTGTCTGAACCACCGTATGAAAGACGGTGGTATTTTTATGCCCCGGAATAAGGAGGTAGAAGACAATGAAGAAATGGATGAAGAGAAAGAATTACACAGCGCAGTCAAAGAAGCATTTGCGGGATAAGAATCTGCAGGAGGCAGCAAAGGTACTCTCCCTGATGGAAGTCGATGATGCGGTCGATGTCTTGGACGAGGTCGATGATGCAACGAAAAAGCAGGTTGTGGATATGCTCCCGGAGGATGCCGGAAATGATATCCAGATGATCCTCTCCTACGAGGAAGACGAGATGGGTAGTCGTATGACGACGAACTATATCGCCATCCGCAGGGGCATAGATATCCGGCAGGCAATGCGCGAGCTGGTTTCGCAGGCAGGTGAAAATGATAATATCGGAACGGTCTATGTATTAGACGAATCCGATAAATACTATGGCGCGATTGACCTGAAGGATCTGATCGTCGCCAGAGAAAATGATACATTGGAATCTATCATCAATACGACGTATCCATTTGTGACCGATCATGAGAAAATCGAGGATTGTATTGACGAACTGGTGGATTACGCAGAGGATTCCATTCCGGTTTTATCTGAGACAAAGGAATTACTTGGTGTTATCACCGCACAGGATGTCGTAGAGGCTGTCGATGATGAGATGGGCGAGGATTACGCAAAACTCGCTGGTTTGACAGACGAGGAGGATTTGAGAGAAACTACAAAGGAAAGCATGAAGAAACGATTGCCATGGCTGATCATCTTGTTGTTCCTTGGCATGGGTGTGTCTTCCGTTGTAGGAGCTTTTGAAGCGGTTGTCGCTGTGCTTCCGATTGTGATGTGCTTCCAGTCGTTGATTCTGGACATGGCAGGGAATGTTGGAACACAGTCGCTGGCGGTTACGATTCGTGTATTGATGGATGAGAACCTGACTGGTAAACAGAAACTGCATCTCGTATGGAAGGAGATGAAGGTCGGTTTTGTAAATGGCTTGTTGCTCGGCTCTCTGGCATTTGTATTTATCGGCATTTACATCGCCTGCTTCAAGCACAATGCATGGCTGCATGCATTCCTGATTTCCGGTTGCGTAGGTGTATCACTGATGGTTGCCATGGTGATTTCGAGTCTGGTTGGAACCTTGATTCCGATTTTCTTCCACAAGATCAAGATTGATCCGGCAGTTGCATCCGGGCCACTGATTACAACGGTCAATGACCTTGTAGCAGTCGTAACGTACTATGGACTGGCATGGTTGTTCTTGATCCAGATCATGCAGATTGTTTCGTAGGAAAGCGGTAAGAGAAATGGATTTAGGAGTTTATATGCTTTTATTACAAGACGTCAAATAGTCAAATAAATGAAAAAAATAAAAAGCGAATTGCTTGAAAAATATTTTATGCATGTTAAAATATAGTTCGGTTATGAATTGTTTGATTGCGAACAATTCATAACCGAACTTTTCCTTTTGCAAAATAGGTAAGCGGAGGACAGAGTGTTGGGAAGATACTACTAAAGGAGGGAATTCATGGACGATTGGAAACATGATCATCTGGGAAACCAGATTATTATATTATCAAATCAGGTGAAGCATTATCTGCATCAGGCAGCGGAAGTGGAAGGCATCAGCGGTTCTCAGAGCCGGATCCTGCATTACATTTCCGAATTCAGTAAGAAGACAGAAGTATATCAGAAGGATGTGGAAGAATTCTTCTATCTGCGCCGGTCTACCGTCACCCAGACGTTACAGGCGATGGAGAAGAACGGACTTATCAGGCGCTCCAGCGTTGCCAGAGATGCACGCCTGAAGAAACTGGAACTGACCGAAGCAGGGCAGGCACTCGAAGCACAGATACATACACGTGTGATGCAGATGGAACAGCGGCTGAGAGAAAGCTTAACAGAGGAAGAAATCACACAGTTTTTATCAATTACAGATAAGCTTGGAGCCGAATTGACAAACCTTGGAGCACCAGAAATCAAACAAGCCTGTAAGTAACCAGAAGGTCACTTGGCTTGCTTTCCTATGATTAAGAGAGTGAGCGAGATGATGCAATTTGTAAATGTCCATATTCAATTCTGGAAATATAGATATGTTTGGAACTTAGAAGTACTTGATGTTCTGTAAGTAATCAGCAATGTTTGAACACGATGTTCAAACAAGCCGCCATTGAGCCACGGATGGCGAATTGGCGGCGGTTGCGTGCAGGAGTACTGTGTGAATCAGAACATCTAGCACTTCTTAGTTTCAATACATCATATATTACCAGAATTGAATATAGACATATATACAAATACATCATGGACGAAATTGAAGCATAAGAAAGGAGACAACATGTTAAAGACGTTAGGAAAACAAATCAAAGAATTCAAAGCCGCGTCCATCGCAACCCCACTGTTTATGCTGCTGGAAGTTCTGATGGAAACACTCGTCCCGTTCCTGATGGCATCCATCATTGACGATGGCGTCAATGTGCCGGGCGGTGACATTCACCATATCTGCGTAGTCGGTGCATGGATGATCGTGGCAGCGGCAGTCGGACTATTTGCGGGACTTATGGGAGGTCGTTACGGTGCGTATGCATCTGCCGGGTTCGCGAAGAATCTGCGGCAGGCGATGTATTATAATATCCAGACATTTTCATTTACAAACATTGACAAGTACAGTACCGCCGGACTGGTGACTCGTATGACGACCGATGTGACGAATGTGCAGAATTCCTATATGATGATCCTGCGTATGGGTATGCGTGCCCCGGCGAGCATGATCTGCGCGATGGCAGCTGCATTTTTAATCAATGCACGAATTGCAAGTATTTACCTGGTTGCAGTTATTTTGCTTGGCATTGTGTTACAGTTCATTATCCGCAAGGCAAATAAATATTTCAATATCGTATTTGAGAAGTACGACGACTTAAATGCCAGCGTGCAGGAGAATGTATCTGCAATCCGAGTCGTTAAGGCATATGTCCGCGAGGAGTATGAGACAAATAAATTCGCACAGGCAAGCGCGAAGCTTTACAACATGTTTGTGCGGGCAGAGAGCATCATCGCCTGCAATATGCCGGTCATGATGTTCACGGTGTATAGCTGTATCCTGTTAATCAGCTGGGTTGGTGCGCACATGATCGTGAGCGATTCGCTTACGACAGGTAATCTGATGAGCCTGCTTGCATACTGCATGAATATCCTGATGAGCCTGATGATGCTTTCGATGGTATTTGTCATGATCAGTATGAGTATGGCGAGTGCGAGACGTATCGCAGAGGTGATCAACGAGGATACGACCTTGAAGAATCCGGAACAGCCAGATATGGAAGTAGCGGACGGAAGCGTGGAGTTCGATCATGTATATTTCCGTTACAAGGAGACGGCGAAGGATTTCGTATTGAAGGATATCAATGTAGCGATTAAATCGGGTGAGACGATTGGCATCATCGGCGGAACCGGTAGCGCGAAGACGAGTCTTGTCAGCCTGATCAGCCGTCTGTATGATGTGTCGAAGGGCAGCGTCAGAGTTGGAGGCAAGGATGTCCGGGAATACGACATGGAGACACTTCGAAATGAAGTCGCCGTTGTGCTGCAGAAGAATACATTGTTCAGCGGAACGATTTACGAGAATCTCCGCTGGGGTGATAAGGATGCTACTGACGAGATGTGCAGACGTGCGTGTGAGCTTGCCTGCGCCGATGAATTCATCGAGAAGATGCCGGATGGCTACAACACATATATCGAGCAGGGTGGTTCGAATGTATCCGGCGGACAAAAGCAGCGTCTGTGTATTGCGCGTGCACTATTGAAGAATCCGAAGATCCTGATCTTAGATGATTCGACGAGTGCGGTTGATACGGCGACGGATGCGAAGATCCGTGCGGCATTTGCAACCGAGATTCCGAACACAACGAAGATTATCATTGCACAGCGTATCTCCAGTGTGGAGCATGCCGACCGGATCATCGTCATGAACGAGGGTGAAATCAACGGTATTGGAACGCATGAAGAGCTGCTTGCCGGAAATGATATTTACCGCGAGGTATATGAGTCACAAAACGGTGCCGGCGCCAATGCAGATTTTGACGAGGAGGCGTCATCAAATAAGGAGGTGAATCAACATGCGTAATCAAAGAGGAAAAGGACCGGAGAATCCGGGCAGACTTCTGAAGCGGTTGATGGGAATGCTCATGAAGCATTATGGCGTGGCGATTATTATCGTTGCAATCTGTATCATCATCAACGTTCTTGCAAATGTACAGGGAACGATGTTCATGCAGCGGTTGATCGACGACTATATCACACCGCTGTTAAAGAGTGAGACGAAGAATTACACACCATTGCTCCATGCAATCGGACGTGTCGCATGCTTCTATGGGATCGGAATTATTGCTTCGTATTCCTATAACCGAATCATGGTTAATGTCACACAGGGAATGCTGAAAACATTCCGTGATTCGATGTTCACGAAGATGGAGCAGCTTCCAATCAAATATTTTGACACCCATGCGCACGGTGATATCATGTCCATGTATACAAATGATACCGATACGCTGAGACAGATGATCAGCCAGTCGATGCCACAGCTTTTCAACAGTGCGATTACGATTATCAGTACGACCGTCTGTATGTTCATGCTGAACATTCCACTTACGGCACTGACATTTTTCATGGTTGGCATCATGTTGGTGCTGACAAGAAAGATCGGTGGACTTTCCGCGAAGCATTTCATTGCGCAGCAGAAAGATATCGGTACGGTCAATGGTTATATCGAGGAGATGATGCAGGGACAGCGCGTAGTCAAGGTGTTCTGTCACGAAGAGGAGAGCAAGGAAGCATTTGACAAGCTGAATGATGCTTTGTGCGAGAGCTCCTACAAGGCGAATAACTATTCGAATATTTTAGGACCGATCAACGCGCAGCTTGGAAATATCAGCTACGTGCTCTGTGCAATCGTCGGTGGTGTACTGGCGATTGGAAATGTCGGCGGATTCACGCTGGGCGGTCTGGCGAGCTTCCTGACGTTCAACAAGAACTTCAACATGCCAATCAACCAGATCAGTATGCAGATCAATGCAATCGTAATGGCACTTGCCGGAGCGGAGCGAATCTTCAATTTGCTGGACGAGGAGCCGGAAGTGGACGAGGGCTATGTCGAGCTTGTGAATGCAAAGCGCGAAAATGGACAGCTTGTGCCAAGTGAGAAGCGTACCGGACTCTGGGCGTGGGCACACAAGCATACAAATGGCGATCCAACCACATATGTGGAGCTGAAAGGTGACGTCGTATTTGACGACGTGGACTTCGGATATACCGATGATAAGATTGTGCTGCACAATGTTTCGATGTTTGCACAGCCGGGACAAAAGCTTGCGTTCGTCGGTTCGACCGGTGCCGGAAAGACGACGATCACGAATCTGATCAATCGGTTCTACGATATTCAGGATGGAAAGATCCGGTATGATGGCATCAATATTAACAAGATCAAGAAAGCGGATCTGCGAAGATCACTTGGTATCGTATTGCAGGATACGCATCTGTTCAGCATGAGCGTGCGGGAGAATATCCGTTATGGACGGCTTGATGCGACAGACGAAGAGGTCGAGGCAGCTGCAAAGCTTGCGAATGCTGATGGGTTTATCCGTCGTCTGCCGCAGGGCTATGATACCGTTCTGACTGGCGACGGCGCAAACTTAAGTCAGGGACAGCGTCAGCTTCTTGCCATCGCGCGGGCAGCCATCGCCGATCCACCGGCGCTTATCTTAGATGAAGCGACAAGCTCGATCGATACACGAACCGAGCGCCTGGTACAGGATGGTATGGACAAGCTGATGCATGGAAGAACGACATTTGTAATCGCACATCGGTTGTCCACGATCCAAAACAGCGACTGTATCATGGTACTCGAACAGGGACGAATCATTGAACGTGGAACGCACGAAGAACTGCTTGAAAAGAAGGGCAGATATTACCAGTTGTATACCGGAAATGCAGTGCTGGCGTAGGAAAAATAGGGGGGATAGAAGATGCCATTTAAGATAGTCAGAAATGATATAACGAAGATGCGGTGCGATGCGATCGTGAATACTGCGAATACAAAGCCAATTATAGGAAGTGGCTGCGATTATGCGGTCTATAAAGCAGCGGGAAAGCGACGTTTGTCAGAATACCGGGAGAAAAATATCGGTGAGGTCCCGGAGGGAGACGTATTCCTGACACCGGGATTCCGGTTGCCGGCGCATTATATCATCCATGCGGTCAGTCCGCATTATATTGACGGGGCGCATGGCGAGGAAGAAAAGCTGCGGGACTGTTATCGGAAGAGTCTGTCGCTAGCGTGGAAACAGAGCTGCCGGTCCATTGCATTTCCTGTGATTTCAACCGGAAGCTTTGGCTATCCGAAGCAAGAAGGTATCCGCATCGCTGCGGACGAGATTCAGGCATTTTTGCAGAATCATGAGATGCTTATATATCTTGTTGTATTTGATGCGCAGTCAGCACGATATGGAAAACGATTCGACAAAGACCTGCAGGCATATATTGACGAGAACTATGTCGATGCAAAACATCATGAAGAATATGGCATACAGACGATGGCGCTGCAGCGTGAACAGGACGATGAAGTCTGCCGGCCTGATGAGACGGAACTAGACGATGCACTCCGCCAGCCTGATGGGACGGACTTGGACGATGAATCGTTCTCGCCTTATGAAGACGATCTGTATGAGGACGATCTGTATGAGGTGGATTCTGACGAAGATACCGAGGAAGAGAACGCGTTCACACAATTGCATGAGAGCAAATTAGAAGAGCGCATGAAGCATTTGACGGATTCCTTCTCGGAATATCTGCTCTATCTGATCGAAGAGAAAGGCATGACGAATGCGGATGTCTACAAGCGGGCGCTCGTGGATAAGAAAACATTTTCGAAGATAAAAAATCATGCAGAGTATCATCCGCAGAAGATGACTGCAATGTGTCTGTGCATGGGTGCAAAGCTCAATTTGGATGAGACGAGAGATCTGCTTGCGCGTGCAGGATATGCATTAAGCCCGTGCGATAAGACGGACATTATCTTCTCTTATTTCATAGAGAATCAAATCTACGATATGATCGAGTTGGATATCCAGTTAGAGGAGCATGGACTTTCGTGCCTGATCTAGTATATTGACAGAGAAACATAGATTTTGTGTCTGATCAAATATATTATATAAGGTCGCTTGTGTGGCGACCTTATTTTTTATGCGCTGTGATATGATTTCCTCAACAACAAACAAAGCAACTGATAAAAATGATTTGGCAGATATAAGCATATAGGATTGAATGCATGTATGCTGCATATCGAAAATATCAGAAGGATGAAATGGAGGTAATCATTATGAAGAATTTGACAGAGCTGGTATTTATTTTAGACAGAAGTGGATCGATGAGCGGGCTTGAGGCGGACACGATAGGCGGATTCAACAGTATGATCGAGAAGCAGAAGAAGGAAACAGGCGAAGCGCTTGTATCGGTCGTATTGTTTGATGACCAGACAGAGGTGATCTATGACCGGGCGGACATCAGGCAGATTCAGCCGATGACAGACGAGCAGTATTTTGTGCGGGGCTGTACGGCATTGCTAGATGCAATCGGTGGTGCAATCAGTCATATCAAGGATGTGCGCAAACGTATGCCGGAGTCGGAACGTCCGGAGAAGACGATCTTCATTATCACAACCGATGGTATGGAAAATGCAAGCCATAGATATAATTATGCGAAGATCAAGAAAATGATTGAGAAACGGCAGGCGAAAAACTGGGAATTTATCTTCCTTGGAGCAAACATCGATGCAGTCGCAGAAGCAGGACGCATGGGAATCAGAGCCGGTCGTGCCGTCAATTACCATTGTGATGCTGTCGGAACAGCACTCAATTACAAGGTCTTAAGTCAGACCGTAGCTATGATGCGTAGCTGCGAATCCGCACAGGATATGACAGATTTTCTAGATGAAGAGGATTGCTTCGAGGAGATTGAGGAGGATTATGCAAGGAGGAAATAGTCTAAGAGGTTAGACTATACATCCCCATCAACCCTGCCAGAAACACCACATTGACAACCGTAAACCACAGAAAATATTTCCCCTTTTTGCCCGGATATTCCCGGGCAATTTGCTTATAGGAGATCAGGCTTGCCATCGAAGCGATGAGTGTACCGAGTCCGCCGAGGTTGGTGCCGATGATAAGTGCCTTGTAATTCGTTGTAAATCCCGACAGCAAAAGGGCGGTTGGCACGTTGCTGATAATCTGGCTGGCACCGATGGCGATGTATGTTTCCCGTCCGGTAATGATGCTTTCAAGGAAAGACTGGAAAGCTGGTACGCGCTCCATATTTCCGATGAATACGAAAAATCCGATAAATGTGCCGAGCAGTGCGTAGTCCACGTGAAGCAGAGTTTTTCGTGACACAAGCAGGAACAGTACAAGAATAATCACGAACAGGATGCGGATGTCCAGAAGTTTGGCGACATTCAACAGGCACAGCACGAATGCGATGCTGTAAAGGATAATCTGTTTTTTCGGAAGTTTAACCGCATGGTCGTTCCGATCGATTACGATCGCGTGCTGTTTGATAAAGAACATGGAGATCAGGATTCCAAGCAGCGAGGCAATCGTGTAAGGGAGCATAATTTCCACGAATGTACCGAGGGACATGCCCGATTTGGCATACAGATACAAGTTCTGTGGATTCCCCATCGGCATAAGCATGCTTCCGAGGTTTGCAGCGATTGTCTGCATCACAACGACCGGGATGATCAGATGTTCCTTCTCCGACATGGAAAGCACAATGATTGCAAACGGCACAAAGGTGATCAGTGAGACATCGTTTGTGATAAACATACTGAATACAAATGGAAGCAACACCAGTACAAGAAATAATTGTCTTGTTGTATGAACGTGTGCAAGCAGTGCATTTCCGATCGTGCGGAACAGACCGGTTTCCTTGAATCCAGCCATAACAGCCATTAGGCAGAACAGGAGTGTGATGGAATGCCAGTCGATGTAGGAGATGTATTTTTTGTCCGGATGGACGAGGAACATGGAGAGGATGGCAAGTACGAGGCTTACCATCAGGACGGTTTCTCTTTTTATAAATGCAAGTATTTTCTTCATAATGTATCTCGATTCTGTAAAATTTTTTCCATTATATCACATGTCACCACGCGAAAGCGTGATGACCTGCGCACGCATCAGCGTGCTTCATTATAACATAGAAAAAACAACTTGACACCACAAAATCCATTTGATAAAATGAGCAACGCGGCGGCTGTGCTTGCACAAGCCGGCATATAGCGAAAACACACATGGAGCCGTTAGGCGACGTGATATAATCCACACTCGGAAAAGAAAATAGAAGGTTAATATTGGAAACGCACATTCTCTTTGGAATGATAACGAACAACACTGTCTGTTAAAAATTATCATTTTAAGGAGGTTTTTTTATGCCAAAAACAAAGTTTCAAGAGGTTATTTTTACGATTATGATGGTGTTCGTCATGGTGTATGCGATGATCTGCTACAACATTGCACTGAACATCGGAGGGATGAGCAACGAAGTGTTCCTGTCCGCATTCCATGAGCTTGTCATCATGGGACCGATTGCATTTGTGCTTGATTTCTTTTTTGTCGGTACAATTGCGAAGAAGAAAGCGTTGAAGATCGTGAACCCGGAGAAGGAAAATCCGTTCCATCTGGTTCTTGCAATCTCATTTATCTCAGTCGCGTTTATGTGTCCGCTTATGAGTCTGGCAGCAACCATTTTATTTAAGCATGCGGGAAATCAGTTTATTGCCGTCTGGTTACAGACATGTGCATTTAATTTCCCGATGGCACTGTGCTGGCAGATATTTTATGCGGGACCACTCGTGCGTTTTCTGTTCCGCCTGATCTTCCTGGAGAAGCAGAAGCAGTAAAATATGCAGAAAGCATTTGAATAACGAATGATAGAATACAGAAAAAGGCTGCGTCAGGCAGCCTTTTTTTCGCTTATGATTCCATAAAAATCCTTTTGATTTCTTGTTGCAAAATCCCCTCTGCTCGTGCATAATAGAATACAAATAAATTCTCTTACAAAGAAAGAGAGGGAAAGAGGTAAAAACTATGGGTGACACAAATGATGGAGCAGTCAGAGATGCGAAAAAGCTTGGATTACCGAAGGTTTTGATTTTGGGATTACAGCATATGTTTGCAATGTTCGGTGCAACTATCTTAGTCCCAATTTTAGTGTCCGGGTATTTTGCAGATGCATGTGGGGAGCCATTGACGAGAGGTCTGACCGTATCAGTCACACTTTTCTGTGCAGGCTTTGGTACATTGCTTTTCCATGTATGTTCGAAGTTTAAAGTACCGGCGTTTCTTGGATCTTCGTTTGCATTCTTAGGTGGATTTTCAACCGTTGCCAATCTGGATACCGGTAAATTCGCCGATATGGCAGCAAATGACAAGGTAGCTTATGCCTGCGGTGGCGTGGTAGTAGCCGGTGCATTGTATCTGGTTATGGCTTTGATTATCAAGCTGGTTGGCGTAAACCGCGTGATGCGTTTCCTTCCACCGGTTGTAACCGGACCGATCATTATCTGTATCGGACTTTCGCTTGCACCATCCGCAATCTCAAATGCCAGCACAAACTGGTGGCTTGCGGTAATCGCGTTAGCGGTTATCATCATCTTCAATATCTGGGGGAAAGGCATGTTCAAGATCATCCCAATTTTGATGGGTGTTTTGATTTCTTACGTGGCAGCAGTGATCATGAATGCGGCAGGACTTACGAATCCGGATGGCAGTGCGATCATCGCATTCGAGTCGGTGAAATCCGCAAGCTTCTTCGGTGTACCACAGTTCCAGTTTGCAAAATTTGATCTCACATCGATTCTGGTTATGGCACCAATCGCAATCGCTGCGATGATGGAGCATGTGGGTGATATGTCAGCTATTTCTGCAACCGTTGGCAAGAACTTTATTCAGGACCCGGGTCTGCACCGTACATTAGTTGGTGATGGTCTTGCAACTGCATTTGCAGGAGCAATCGGCGGACCTGCAAACACAACATACGGTGAGAACACAGGTGTATTAGAGCTTTCCAAAGTATACGATCCGATGGTTATCCGTCTGGCAGCCGTATTTGCAATCGTACTGTCCTTCATTCCGAAGTTCGCAGCTGTCATTTCCACGATGCCATCAGCGATTATCGGCGGTGTATCCTTCATGTTATATGGTATGATTTCAGCCATCGGTGTGCGGAATGTCGTTGAGAATAAGGTAGATCTGACACGTTCCAGAAACCTGATTATTGCAGGTGTGATCTTCGTCTGCGGACTTGGTTTCTCAAACGGTATCACATTTACAATCGGGGAGACATCTATCACACTGACAGCACTTGCTATCGCAGCCATTGCAGGTATCCTGTTAAATGCGATTCTGCCTGGAAATGATTACCAGTTCGGTGTAAATCCGGATGGTGACCAGAGCCGTGGTGTCTTTGTAAAGTCTAAGGAATAAATATAATAACAAAAGCAAAAAACTAGAAAAAAGGAGATTACAAAATGGATTTTAAGAATGAGAAAAACATTACGATTTTTGAGCATCCGTTGATTCAGCATAAGATTTCGATTCTGCGTGACAAGAATACGGGAACCAATGAGTTCCGGAAGCTCGTAGAGGAGATTGCGATGCTTGAAGGATTTGAAGCACTTGGTGACCTGCCATTGCAGGATGTGGAGATTGAGACTCCAATCGAGAAATGTATGACTCCGATGATTTCCGGACGTAAGCTCGCTATCGTTCCGATACTTCGTGCTGGCCTTGGCATGGTGCCGGGCGTGCTTGCCCTCGTACCATCTGCAAAGGTTGGACACATCGGTATGTACCGGGATGAGGAGACGCGCATTCCACATGAGTATTACTGCAAGCTTCCGAATCCGATTGATGAGAGAATCATTGTCGTAACCGATCCGATGCTTGCCACCGGTGGCTCCGCCGTGGATGCGATCACACAGATTAAGGAACATGGTGGGAAGAAGATTAAGTTCATGTGTATCATTGCAGCACCGGAAGGTGTACAGAAGCTGCATGAGGCGCATCCGGATGTGCAGATCTATGTGGGTCATCTGGATCGCGAGTTGAATGAGAATGCCTACATCTGTCCTGGACTTGGCGATGCGGGCGACCGTATCTTCGGTACAAAATAACGGAAAAACTGACTATAAGGTCACATAAGGTCAGATATGTAAAAATAATTAAAAACAGTTCAAACTGACGTTGTTAAAAGCATGGAGACTGGGTATTTCAATATATCCAGTTTCTGTGCTTTAATTATATTCATAGTTTTCTTGTATGTACAATCTAAGATGTATATCTGCAAGAATATTAGAAAATTATGAAATAAAAGAACAATCAGGAGGAACAATGATGAGCGAGAACAGATATGAATTGAATAAGAACCTTGCACAGATGTTAAAGGGTGGCGTTATCATGGACGTTACAACACCGGAGCAGGCAAGAATTGCACAGGAAGCAGGTGCATGTGCAGTTATGGCATTGGAGAGAATTCCAGCCGATATTCGTGCAGCTGGCGGCGTATCCCGTATGAGTGATCCAAAGATGATCAAGGGAATTCAGGAAGCTGTTACAATTCCAGTTATGGCTAAGTGCCGTATCGGACATTTCGTAGAGGCACAGATCCTCGAAGCAATCGAGATTGATTACATCGACGAGAGTGAAGTTTTATCACCGGCCGATGATATTTACCATATTGATAAGACGAAGTTCAAGGTACCGTTTGTCTGTGGTGCACGTGATCTTGGCGAGGCACTTCGTCGTATCGAGGAAGGTGCATCTATGATCCGTACAAAGGGTGAGCCGGGAACCGGTGATGTTGTACAGGCCGTTCGTCATATGCGTGCCATGAACTCAGAGATCCGTCGTATCGTAGGTATGGCAGAGGATGAGATTTATGAAGCAGCTAAGCAGCTTCAGGTACCAGTTGAACTTGTACGTTATGTCCATGAAAATGGCAAGCTTCCGGTTGTAAACTTCGCAGCCGGTGGTGTTGCAACACCTGCTGACGCAGCACTTATGATGCAGCTTGGTGCAGAGGGTGTATTCGTTGGTTCTGGTATCTTCAAGTCTGGAAATCCTGCAAAGCGTGCAGCCGCTATCGTAAAGGCTGTTACAAACTATCAGGATGCAAAGCTGATTGCAGAGCTTTCAGAAGACCTTGGTGAGGCTATGGTCGGAATCAATGAGTCTGAGATTGAGATTCTTATGGCAGAAAGAGGAAAGTAAGATGAAGATAGGAATATTGGCATTGCAGGGTGCATTTGCAGAGCATGAAGCATCTCTGGACAAATTACATATTCCACACTTCGAGATCCGTCAGGCAGATGATCTGCAGGACGATATGGATGGATTGATCATTCCGGGCGGCGAAAGTACAGTTATGGGAAAGCTTCTGAAGGAGCTTTCCCTGTATGAGCCACTCAAGGCGAAGATCGAGGCAGGTCTGCCGGTATTCGGTACCTGCGCCGGCTTGCTTCTTCTGGCAAAGGATATTGACGGAGAAGATGCACTTGGCTTCCGGACGATGAACATCGTAGCGCGCAGAAATGCTTACGGTAGACAGCTTGGCAGCTTCTTCGCAGAAGAAGAGTTCAAGGGAATCGGAACCGTCGGCATGACATTTATCCGTGCTCCGTATATTGAGAGCGTTGGTGATGGTGTCGATGTCTTGGCGACATGCGACGGCAAGATCGTAGCTGCCCGTCAGGGAAAACAGCTCGTGACAGCATTCCACCCGGAACTGACCGAAGAAGTAAAGATTCATCAATATTTTGTGGATATGATTTCGGAAAACTAAGCAAAACCACGAAAGAACCCTTTTTTCAAGGGTTCTTTTTTAATGCCATTTCTCTGATTGTATTTGCCCCTCACATCTAGTATAATTAAGTGATTTTGGATAAAAATCGGATTAAATATTACACAAGGGGGCAAATATGAGCAAAAGAGAAGACATTAAAAAAGTTCTGATTATCGGTTCCGGTCCAATCATTATCGGTCAGGCATGTGAGTTTGACTATTCCGGCACGCAGGCATGTAAAGCTTTAAGACAGCTCGGCTATGAGATCATTCTGGTGAATTCCAATCCTGCAACCATTATGACAGATCCTGGTATTGCGGATGTGACATATATTGAGCCATTGAATGTGACAAGATTGGAGCAGATTATTGCCAAGGAACGTCCAGATGCGATATTACCGAACCTCGGTGGTCAGTCGGGTCTTAATTTGTGTTCCGAGCTTGCAGCTGCAGGCATACTTGACAAATATAACGTGAAGGTCATCGGCGTTCAGGTAGATGCGATCGAACGTGGTGAGGACCGAATTGAATTTAAGAAAACTATGAACAAACTGGGAATCGAGATGGCGCGCAGTGAAGTTGCCTATTCTGTAGAAGAAGCACTTGCGATTGCAGATAAGCTTGGTTACCCAGTTGTTTTGCGTCCAGCCTATACAATGGGCGGTGCCGGTGGCGGACTTGTCTACAATGTAGAAGAGTTGAAGACCGTCTGTGCAAGAGGTCTGCAGGCAAGTTTGGTAGGACAGGTACTCGTTGAGGAGTCAATCCTTGGCTGGGAAGAGCTGGAGCTTGAGGTTGTCCGTGATGCAAAGGGTAACATGATTACGGTCTGCTTCATTGAGAACATTGATCCACTCGGCGTACACACGGGAGATTCCTTCTGTTCTGCACCAATGCTTACAATCTCTGAGGAATGTCAGAAGCGTTTGCAGGAGCAGGCATATAAGATTGTAGACGAAGTACAGGTGATCGGTGGAACAAACGTACAGTTTGCACATGATCCGGTGACAGATCGAATCATTGTAATCGAGATCAACCCTAGAACTTCCCGTTCTTCTGCACTTGCTTCCAAAGCGACAGGATTCCCAATCGCGCTTGTATCAGCGATGCTTGCAGCCGGACTTACATTGGATGAGATTCCTTGCGGCGTGCATGGAACCCTCGACAAATATGTTCCGGGCGGCGATTATGTCGTAATCAAGTTTGCCAGATGGGCATTTGAGAAGTTCAAGGATGCGCAGGACAAGCTTGGTACACAGATGCGTGCTGTTGGTGAAGTTATGAGTATCGGTAAGACTTATAAGGAAGCATTCCAGAAGGCAATCCGAAGCTTGGAGATCGGTCGTTACGGACTTGGCTTTGCGAAGGATTTCCATGATAAGACAAAGGATGAGCTGCTTGCAATGCTGGTAGAGCCAACCAGTGAGAGACAGTTTATCATGTATGAGGCACTTCGTAAGGGCGCGACAGTTGAGGAGTTATACAACCTGACGAAGATCAAGCATTACTTCATTGAGCAGATGAAGGAGCTTGTAGAAGAGGAAGAAGCACTGCTTGCAAAGAAGGGTGAGACACTCGACAAGGAGACTATGGAGCAGGCGAAGAAGGATGGTTTCTCAGACCGTTACTTAAGCAAGCTGCTTGAAGTTCCAGAGGACGATATCCGCAATACCCGCCTTGGCTACGGCATTACCGAGAGCTGGGAGCCGGTACATGTAAGTGGAACTGAAGACCGTTCTTATTACTATTCAACTTATAATGCACCAGACCACACAACAATTACGAACAACAAGAAGATCATGATCCTTGGCGGTGGTCCAAACCGTATCGGTCAGGGTATCGAGTTTGACTATTGTTGTGTACATGCAGCCCTTGCATTAAAGGAGCTTGGATTTGAGACAATCATCGTAAACTGTAACCCGGAGACGGTTTCGACAGATTACGATACATCTGATAAATTGTATTTTGAGCCATTGACACTCGAAGATGTACTTTCGATCTACGAGAAGGAGCAGCCGGTGGGCGTCATTGCACAGTTCGGTGGACAGACACCGCTGAATCTGGCAGCAGACTTGAAGAAGAACGGCGTGCGTATCCTTGGTACATCCCCAGAAGTTATCGATATGGCAGAGGATCGTGATCTCTTCCGTGCAATGATGGAGAAGCTTGACATCCCGATGCCAGAAGCTGGCATGGCAACGAATGTTGAGGAAGCACTTGCTGTTGCTGAGAAGATCGGTTATCCGGTTATGGTTCGTCCATCTTATGTCCTTGGAGGACGTGGTATGGAGGTTGTCAGCGAGCCGGAATCTCTGAAGAAATATATGGCAGCTGCTGTCGGTGTGACACCGGACCGTCCAATCCTGATCGACCGTTTCCTGCGCCATGCAACTGAGTGTGAGGCAGATGCAATCGCAGATGGCAAGCATGCATTTGTACCAGCTGTTATGGAGCATATCGAGCTTGCAGGTGTTCACTCCGGTGATTCAGCATGTATTCTTCCATCCAGAGGAATTCCTGAGAATCTCGTGGAGACGATCAAGGATTATACAAGAAAGATCGCAGAGGAAATGGGTGTCTGCGGTTTGATGAATATGCAGTATGCAATCGAGAACGACAAGGTATATGTACTCGAAGCAAATCCACGTGCATCCCGTACCGTACCATTGGTATCCAAGGTATGTGGCGTATCTATGGTGAAGATTGCAACACAGATCATGACAAGTGAGTTAACCGGCAAGCCATCTCCGCTTCCAGAGATGAGGGAAGTAAAGCCGAAATATTATGGCGTGAAGGAAGCCGTATTCCCATTCAACATGTTCCAGGAGGTTGACCCGGTATTAGGACCTGAGATGCGTTCAACCGGCGAGGTACTTGGACTTTCAACGAATGTCGGCGAGGCATTCTACAAGGCACAGGAAGCAACCCAGACAAGACTTCCGAAGGAAGGCACGGTGCTTTTTTCTGTCAGCCGCAAGGATAAGCCAGAGGTTGTAGATATCGCGAAGACATTTGAAAAATGTGGATTCCGTATCGTGGCAACAGGTACTACTTATGAGCTTCTGATCGCAAATGGCATCCAGGCAGACCGTATCAACAAGATGCAGGAGGGCAGACCGAATATCGTAGATGCAGTGATGAACGGCAAGATCCAGCTCATCATCAACACACCGGCAACACAGGAAGAGAAGGTGTTTGATGACAGTTATGTCCGCAAGACCGCGATCCGTGCAAAGGTTCCATATATGACCACGATGGCAGCTGCACGTGCAACCGCAGAGGGTATCGAAGCAGTCTTAAAATATGGTGAGATTGGTGTTATGTCATTGCAGGAGATTCATAAGGCAATCCAATAATCGACAAAAAAATGCGGTAAAATTCAAATAAAAAATGTATACTTGTATACATGCAAAAAGGAGGGTGTAAATTTCCATTTACATCTTCCTTTTTTTGTAAGTGTGTATTATAATAGCACTTGGTCACTAAATATAGTATTAAAATAAAAAAGAAAATACTATATTTAGTGTTTGAGAAAGTATTATAAAAAGGGAGTCAAATATAAATGGATGCAGTACACACAAACGTAATTAAGAGAAATGGCGAGGAAGTAAATTTTGACCTGGACAAAATCGTCAATGCAATCAATGCTGCAAACAAAGAGGTAGACCGGTTGCATCAGTTGAACGATTATCAGGTGCAGGCAATCGCCGATAACATTGCGAAACAGATCGAGATCATGACACATGCGATTCACGTAGAAGATATTCAGGATATGGTGGAGACCGGAATTATGGAGATGCGTGGATACGAGGTTGCCCAGAAGTATGTGCGTTACCGGTATAAGCGGGAACTTGCCAGAAAATCAAATACGACCGATAACGGAATCCTGGCTCTGATTGATCATATGAATGAGGAAGTCAATCAGGAGAATTCAAATAAGAATCCGGTCATTAATTCAACCCAGCGTGATTATATGGCAGGCGAGGTCAGCAAAGATTTGACGAAGCGTATGCTGCTTCCGAAAGAAATTGTGGAAGCACATGAGCAGGGAATTATCCATTTCCATGATTCGGATTATTTCGCCCAGCGGGAACATAACTGCGACCTGGTAAATCTGGAGGATATGTTGCAGAACGGAACCGTCATCAGCGAGACAATGATTGAGAAGCCGCACAGCTTCTTCACTGCATGTAATGTCACAACACAGATCGTGGCGCAGGTAGCAAGTAACCAGTATGGCGGACAGTCCTTTACACTTTCCCATATCGCACCGTTTGTCGATGTGAGCCGGAAGAAGATCCGCGAGCAGGTAATCGAGGAGCGGAAGATGTGTGGCGAAGCACTTGACGAGGAAGTGATCAGCAAGATTACAGAGAGCCGCCTGCGTGCAGAGGTAAAGAGCGGAATTCAGACGATCCAGTACCAGCTTATCACCCTTATGACCTGTAATGGGCAGGCACCGTTCGTCACGATGTTCATGTATCTCGATGAAGTCCCGGAAGGGCAGACACGGGATGATCTTGCAATGATCATCGAGGAAGTGCTGCAACAGAGAATCCAGGGTGTCAAGAATGAGAAGGGTATCTGGATTACACCTGCATTTCCGAAGCTTATTTATGTGCTTGACAAAGATAATATTACCGAGGATTCCAAGTATTGGTATCTGACCGAGCTCGCTGCGAAATGTACCGCAAAGCGTATGGTGCCGGATTACATTTCTGCGAAGGTGATGCGTGAGCTGAAAAATGGCGATGTCTATCCGTGCATGGGCTGCCGGTCATTTCCGACATCCGAGGACAGCCAGAGAAATCCGGATGGCACAAGAAAATATTACGGACGATTCAATCAGGGTGTTGTCACAATCAACTTGGTTGATGTTGCATGTTCTGCAGAGGGACATATCGACCGGTTCTGGGAGATTCTTGAATCCCGTCTGGAGCTTTGTCACCGGGCACTTCGATGCAGACATGAGCGACTGCTTGGAACGGTATCCGATGTCGCTCCAATCCTGTGGCAGCATGGTGCACTCGCGAGACTCAAGAAGGGCGAAACCATTGATAAATTACTGTTCAATGGATATTCAACAATCTCACTTGGCTATGCAGGACTTTGCGAGATGTGCGTGCGTATGACAGGCAAGACACATACTTCACCAGAGGGCAAGAAGCTTGCACTCGAAGTAATGCAGAAATTAAATGACAAGTGTAAAGAGTGGAAGGAAGCAGAGAACATCAGCTATTCCGTTTATGGTACGCCGATGGAATCTACGACATACAAATTCGCCAAGTGCTTACAGAAGCGGTTTGGTATTATCAAAGGTGTTACTGATAAAAACTACATTACGAACAGCTACCATATCCATGTAACCGAACCGGTCAATGCATTCGACAAGCTGAAATTCGAATCCGAGTTCCAGAAGCTTTCCCCGGGCGGCGCGATCAGCTACGTAGAAGTACCAAACCTGCAGGACAATGTGGAGGCGGTAATCTCTGTAATGAAATTTATCTATGATAACATTTTGTATGCGGAGTTAAATACGAAGAGTGACTACTGCGAGATCTGCGGTTATGACGGCGAGATTAAGATCGTGACCGACGAGAACGGCAAGCTTATCTGGGAGTGCCCGAACTGTGGCAACCGTGACCAGAACAACCTGTTTGTAGCCCGAAGAACCTGTGGCTACATCGGAACACAGTTCTGGAATCAGGGCCGGACGCAGGAGATTAAAGACCGCGTACTTCATCTGTAAAAGAATATGAATAAACAAAGGCAGGAGCAGACGATTTCTTATGTTCCTGCCTTGCTTTTTGCAAAATAGCTCTTGCCTAAGCATCGCCAAGGTGCTAGTATGTATGAGTAATTTTGTTTTACGAATAAAATGTATATAAGTTTGTGCATAACTACTAATTCTAAAGCAGACCATTGAAGCACGCTGGCACTTAATGAGCGACAGCTTCATCGTCGCGAATTTAGTACCACTGCGTGATGAAGTGAGCGGGAGCGCGTCTGCGTAGAAATAGTAGTTATGTGCAAACTTTAGAAAAACTATATGTAAAACAATATGACTCATTAAAAAGACAAAGGAGATAAGAACATGAAGCCGATCAAAGAAGGAAAAGTTCGCGAGATCTACGACAACGGAGACAGCCTGATCATGGTTGCAACAGACCGTATCAGCTGCTTTGATGTAATCCTGAACAATCAGGTAACAAAGAAGGGTACTGTACTGACACAGATGTCAAAATTCTGGTTTGATATGACAGAGGACATCCTTCCAAACCATATGATTTCCGTAGATGTAAAGGATATGCCGGAGTTCTTCCAGCAGCCACAGTTTGATGGAAACAGCATGCTCTGCCGGAAATTGAATATGCTTCCAATCGAGTGTATCGTAAGAGGTTATATCACAGGTAGTGGCTGGGCAAGCTACAAGGAAAACGGTACTGTCTGTGGCATCAAGCTTCCAGAAGGCTTAAAGGAGAGCGACAAGCTGCCTGAGCCAATTTACACACCATCTACCAAGGCTGAGATTGGTGATCATGACGAGAACATCTCTTATGAGCAGAGCGTAGCGCATCTTGAGAAGTATTTCCCAGGCAAGGGAGAAGAATATGCGGCAAAGCTTCGCGATTATACAATTGCCCTGTACAAGAAATGTGCAGAGTACGCACTTTCACGCGGTATCATCATTGCAGATACAAAGTTTGAGTTCGGTCTGGACGAGGAAGGCAATATCGTACTTGGTGATGAGATGCTGACACCGGACAGTTCCAGATTCTGGCCGGCAGAAGGCTATGAGCCGGGACATGGCCAGCCATCCTTTGACAAGCAGTTTGCACGTGACTGGTTAAAGGCAAACGAAGGTCATAACTGGACATTGCCACAGGATATCGTAGATAAGACCATCGACAAATATCTGCAGGCATATAAGCTGTTGACAGGAAAAGATTTATAAGACCCAATAATGAAGCGGCAGGATGAACAGTCTTGCCGCTTTTTTCAGTATAATACTTAGACGTATGGTTGGTGAATTCGTACAATCGAAAAATCATCCATAAAAAATAAAACCGGAAACGTATAATATATAGCAGGGGTTATGAGGGGACAGGTTATATGACAGAACATGAATTTTATACTGCCATAAAAGGTCTTGCAAAAGGAAATAAGGACATGCTCCACGCCATCTACGACGCATATGGACGGCTGATCTATACAATCGTTTATGACATCTTAAAGAATCGGGAGGACGCGGAGGATGTGACATCGGAATTCTTTATCAAGCTGATCCGGGTAGCGGGTACCTATCAGAAGAAGACATCGCATCGGGCATGGTTGATCCGGATTGCAAGAAATATGGCAATCGATCTGCTACGGAAGCGTGGGCATGAATATCTGTTGCACGAGACAGAAGATGCGCCACAGGATCAATTAGAAGAAGGTGGGACGGTGGAGACGGCATCTACCGTCGAAGAACATGTGGTATTGGCAGAGGATATGCGGCAGGCAATTCAGACGCTTTCCGACCGGGAGCGAGAAGTGCTGGATTTGAAGCTGCTTGGAGATCTCAAATTCCGGGAGATCGCAAAGACTTTAGGACAGCCGCTTGGCACGGTGACGTGGCTGTACAATCAGGGAATCAAGAAATTAAGGAGGTGTCTGAGAGAGTATGGAACAACAGAATAAATTAACCGAAGAAGAAAAAGCATATCAGGCACTTCGCACACAGGATATGCAGGACATGCCGGATCTGTGGAGCCGGATTGATACAGGATTTGAAGAGGAAGTAACAAAGCAGCAAGCAGCTCGGAAAAAGAGAAGAACCAGACAGTTTGTACTGGTGGCAGCAGCAATTCTGATTGTGATCATTGCGGTGCCGGTAGGTATCAGTTCGATGCGTAAATCAAATATGAAGGAAATGAAAACAGAAACGGCAGCAGATATGCATGTGACAGAGGCTGGCAAGGATGAAATGGCAGATGAGGCAGATAGTGCACTGCCGAACATTGCAGATCAGACAGTGCAGGCAGACAGCGAAATTCAGGAAAGCGCAGATGCGAGCGTGAACCATATGGATGGCAATGGAGCGACGGAGGCACAGACGGATGCGGCGATAGCTGCAAATCAATCCGGAAACCAGGCTTCCGAAGAACGTAATGATGGAAATAATCAGATGAGCTATCAGACAATCACACAGGTGATTCTCACGCAGTATGATGCACAGGGAAAAATCGTTCAGCAGTTTGACAGCGAAGATACAGACGGTGCGATCGACAAGGTACAGTTTTTGCTAGAAACGTATCAGGTACTGGACTGGAAACCGGTGGATATGATAAAATCTGACATGCCATATTACCTGATGGAACTGAAACTGCAGGATGAATCGAGTGTTGCAAATGTTTATTATGAAGCAGAAAATACGGAAGGAAAGACCGTTGCAGATCTTATGACTGAATTACAGAAAATGAAAGAAATAAAAAAATGATGAATTTCATGCAACCTTTTTACCGGATATAGAGTGTTATATATGGAGCAAAAGAGTTCCCGCCGGGTAAAACTATGTCCGGTGCGGGGAGATAATTAAGGAGGACAGAGAATGGACAACAATCAGAACCAACAACCAAATGGCTATGGAATGCCACAGCCGAATATGCAGGCAGGAATGCCGGGACAGACACCACAGCCTGGCTATGGTACACCAGGCCAGACACCACAGCAGGGCTATGGAATGCCGGGGCAGGGAGTGCAGCCGGGTATGCAGGCAGGAATGCCGGGACAGACACCACAGCCTGGCTATGGAATGCCGGGACAGAACGTGCAGCCGGGATACGGCATGCCACAGCAGCCAGCCGGTGGGAATCAGCCGCCAAAGAAAAAGAAAACCGGACTGATCGTCGGCTTGATCATTTTAGCGGTAGTATTGATCGGTGGCGTCATCTTCGCATTTATGAAGTTTGGCAAGAAGGATGGAAAAGGAAGCAGTAAGGATGCAGAAGCGGCGAAGCAGACAGTTGTGGATTTCTGCGAAGGTATGAAGAACCGGGATATGGATGCAATCGTGGATGCATATTATCCGGATCTTCAGTCCAGTGTAGCGGACAATTTCTACACATCGAATGGTGTATCATCCGAAGATGAATTCTGGAATCACTATGATACCGTATTTGGCGGATACTCATTTGCATATACAGCATCTGACGCAGAAAAGGTATCAGATTCCAAGAGACAGAGCACGCTGGATATCGTCAATGCAGCATATAGTTTATCCCTGGATGCGGACACCATGTATGAAGTGGACACAGAGGAGACATACTCTGGTTCCAACGGGAAGATGGTACTGGCTGAGCAGATTTACCTGATTGAAGAAGATGGTAAGTGGTATGTGATCTACGCAGAGTCTACACAGAAGGAAAACACACTTGTAGCGGCTGCACCGGAAGATACAGAGGAAGATACGGAAGAGACAACCGAGGCAGAGGAAGAGACGACCGAAGCAACAACCGAGAGCGCTGCAAGCACAACACCGGTAAATGCAGATGGCTTTGACTGGGAGAATATGCAGTTTACAATGCTTGGAAAACCTTATAACCTTGCGACACTTACCTATGACGATATCTTAGCAATGGGTTATTCCATTGAAGATGATTACCTCGAGGAGGAACTCGAAGACAATCAGTATTCGATGAGCGCCCGTGCAGAGGCTGCCGACGAGTCAGATATGTATATCCGTTTCAAGAACTTTACCGGTGGAGGAACAAAGAAGGTTCCGGATTGTGAGATTCTTGGAATCGAGCTTAGCCGTGATGATTTTGATAACAAGTATGATGCAGCACTTGGAAATGGCATCACTTTTGGCATGACACCGGATGAGGTAAAGGCGGTCATGGGCGAGCCGACCGATAGTTATACGAGCGATACGAGTGATTACATGACACTGACATACGAAGAAAATGATGATGCATACGCAAGCAGCGTGGAATTCACATTCCAGGACGGTGTGCTCACGAAGTTCGATATGGAGAATTACAACTAAAATCGTTTCATGGAGGAATCAAGTTGGAAGACCATGCAGGGATTGCACAACTTGTTGAGATGTATGCATCGATGATCTACCGCATCGCATATACGCGGATGCAGAATGTCGCCGATGCAGAGGATATCACCCAGGAGGTTTTGCTCAAATATCTGAAAGCGGGCAAAACCTTCCGGGATGAAGAACATCGAAAGATGTGGCTAATCAGAGTGACAGTAAATACAATTAAATCAAATGTGACAAGTGCGTGGCGAAGACATACGGTTGCCTTAGATGATGTAACAGAACCTTCGTACGAGGCGTCAGACCTGCCGGTATTGAAAGAAAAGGTAGAGAAGCTTCCGGAGCGCTATCGACTGCCAATGTTTCTTTATTACTATGAAGAGCTATCGGTAAGGGAGATTGCGCATGTGACAAAAAGCACGGAGGGAACAGTGAAGTCGCTTTTGAGCAGGGGGAGAAAGATGCTCAGGGACGAATTGAAGGAGGATGGCTATGTCTGAGAACATGAAGAAGATATATCAAGCGTATGCGGATTCGATTGCACCCGCACCGGACATGCAGGAACGCCTGAAACGGCAACTGTATGCGGAAATGCAGGGAGAACGCCCCAGGAAACGAAACTATGGAAGAGGGCAATTCTCCCGGTGGTTGGTTGTAGCCTGTATGCTGTTCCTTGTGAGTGGCGGCTGTCTGATCTATGCGGTAATGGGCACCTCCGGACAGACAGGGAGGGCAGACGGCCGCTGGATCATCGGAGCTGACACAGGCGGAACGCGTCTGTTGGGAGAAAAGAATGTGGCAGATACGGATATTGAACGATATCCAGAGAAAGAAAAGCCATGGATCCTGCAGGAGATGCTGGAACTCGATTCCGTCATAGTGCTCTACAACACGGAAGATGGCAGTGGGGCAGGAAAGCAGATGCGCATGTCGGAGAATGAACTCCGTTCATTGTGCGAATCACTGCAGAGTGCAACAATCTGTGAGGAAGTAACAGCCGGTGCAATAGCAAGCGAGTCAGCAGTCCGCTATCAGGTACTGATACAGTATAAGCCATTTATCAGTTTTACGATTTATGATGGTAAGTATTTACAAATCGGGGACGAAACTACGATTTATAAAATAAAAAATTAATAAGTACCATAAAAAAGGAATCCTCCTTCGTATCTTATATAGAGGCTTTTGAAAACAAAGATGTATATAAGATCGAAGGAGGATTTTTTATGAGAAAACGAATTTTAGCAATGGCGTTAAGCATCTGTATGGCGGTGGTTGTATGTGGATGTGGAAACAAAAAAGAAGCAGATGAAACGCAGACAGGAAAGACAGATGTAACAGTTACTGGAGAGGATACAGTTCCTTCCGGTGACATGGCAGAGGAAGATTATGAAATGCAGGTGGACGGAATTATGCAGGAATCTGCAGCCAATATGGCGACAGCAGATTGCGAATCCGGCTTTTATGATGACTATCTGCAATGCCCGGATACAGAAGACTGGAACACAAATGAATATTCCTACACAGAGGAAAATCCATGGATGAATGTGCAGACCTCGCCACTTTCGACTTTTGCCGCCGACGTGGATACAGCAAGCTATACACAGATCCGGAGTGCAATCGAGAATGGCTACGACATTGATCCGTCGATGGTGCGTATCGAGGAGATGCTTAACTATTTCCATTATGATTATCCGCTCCCGAAAGGCAATGAAAAATTCGCCGTGTATACCGAGTATGCGGATTGTCCGTGGAATAAGGATACAAAGCTTGCCTTAGTTGCCATGAATACGCAGGCAATCGATTTCAAGGAGACACCGGCGTCAAACCTCGTGTTTCTGATCGACGTGTCCGGTTCGATGTTTGACGATAACAAGCTGCCGCTTGTGCAGCAGGCGCTTACTATGTTAGCAGAGAATCTGACTGAGAAAGACCGGGTATCTATCGTGACGTATGCCGGTTCGGACGAGGTTGTCCTGCAGGGTGTAAGCGGAGACGACTATCATGAAATCTCCTCTGCGATTGAAGGCTTGGAAGCGTATGGAAGTACAAATGGCAGCGCGGGGATTGAGACAGCGTATGCGCTAGCAAAGAAATATTTCATCAAGGGTGGAAATAACCGCGTGATTCTCTGTACTGATGGAGATCTGAACGTCGGGCTGACCAGTGAGGGACAATTGGAGAAGCTGATCACAGAGAAGAAGGATAGCGGTGTATTCTTAAGCACTTTTGGTGTCGGCTATGGCAATTACAAGGACAATAAGCTGGAACTGCTCGCGGACAAAGGAAATGGAAACTACGCGTATATCGATTCGATGTTTGAAGCAAAAAAGGCACTGGTCGATGAGCTTGGTGCCAATATGGTGACTGTGGCAAAGGATGTCAAATTACAGGTGGAATTCAACCCGGAGCAGGTGAAGGGCTACCGGTTGATCGGATATGAAAATCGTGTGATGGCGGCTGAGGATTTCGCGGATGACACAAAAGACGGCGGAGAGATGGGAGCCGGACACAGTGTAACCGCACTTTATGAGATCATCCCGGCTGATTCGGAGATGGAATTGCCGGAGACAGACTTGAAATACGGCGAAACTGCACAGGTTCTAATCTGTGGAACCGAAGATTATACCGATGAATTATTTACCGTCAATATCCGCTACAAAGAGCCGGATGGCGAGGAGAGCAAATTGGAATCCTACCCATGCAAGACAGAAAGCTACAACAAAGACGGCTCTGATAACCTGCGCTTTGCAGCCAGCGTCGCCGCCTTCGGAATGCTCTTGAAAGACAGCGAATATTCCGGCAGTGCAGACCTTGGCATGGTGTACACGCTTGCCAGTTATGCAGCCGGATCGGATGAATACAAGAAGGAATATCTAAGTTTGGTGAGAAACTATGGAGAGAAGCAGCCTGGATTCTCCGAGGATATAGTAGAATAATTGACGGTTTCAAATCATATAGAGAAAGATATTACAAACATAATTATATCAACACCCAGCAAGCATATCGGACAAATGGATTCCAAGAAGGGGCATTTGCGACCGCCGGTACTTAATGAGCACGAAGTGCGAATTTAGTACCGATGCGCGGAGCAACTAAGCGGAAGCGGCCCCGGATTGGAACCATTGTCCAATATGCCTGCGTTCGTTAGAAAAGTCCGTTAGAAAATAAACTTTACGTAATCCAAACCATTTGTTATAATACTTTAAAATGTTAAAGTATTGCGGAGGTAGAAACTCATGGGTATGAATGGAACTATGATGCAGTATTTTCAGTGGGATCTTCCTGCAGATGCATCCCTTTGGAAAGCACTGGCAGAGGATGCGGCAAAATTAAAGACCGCAGGGGTGACGGCAGTCTGGTTACCGCCGGCATATAAAGGCGCACAGGGAAAAGAAGATGTCGGATATGGTGTCTATGACCTGTATGATCTGGGTGAGTTTAATCAGAAGGGCTCTGTCCCGACAAAGTATGGTACGAAAGCAGAATACTTAGCAGCGATCAAGGCACTGCATGATAAGAAAATCCAGGTATATGCAGATATCGTATTGAATCATAGAATTGGTGCAGACGAGGTGGAGCAGGTGTCTGCGGAAGAGTTCAACGCGAACAGCCGGAATCAGATGGTAGGCGATTCCAAGACGATTGGGGCGTGGACGAAGTTTACATTTCCGGGAAGAAAAGGAAAATATTCTGATTTTACATGGAACTGGACACATTTTGATGGCATCGACTGGGATCAGGACAGAGCAGTCAAATCCATCTTCAAGTTTGCGGGAAAAGACTGGGACAAGGAAGTGGATTCTGAGCTTGGAAACTATGATTACCTGATGGGTGCAGATCTGGATTTTAATAATCCGGAGGTAACGGAGGAGCTTACCCGTTGGGGCAAGTGGTATACCAAGCAGACCGGCATTGACGGATATCGGCTTGATGCAGTGAAGCATATCAACAAATATTTCTATAAGGACTGGCTGCGTGCCATGAAAGAAGACGTCGAAAAGGATTTATTTGCAGTCGGCGAGTACTGGCACTGGGATGTCAATGTATTACAGGATTACATAAATGCGAACGAGAGCGAGTTAAGTCTCTTCGATGTGCCGCTCCATTTCAACTTCCATAATTGTTCGAAGGCACATGGCAATTACGATCTGCGCACGATCTTAGACGGTACGCTTGTAAAGGTGAATCCGATGAAGGCAGTAACCTTTGTCGATAACCATGACAGCCAGCCGGGACAGTCATTAGAGTCGTGGGTAGAAGATTGGTTCAAGCCGATGGCGTATGCAATCATCCTGCTTCGTCAGGAAGGATATCCATGTGTATTCTATGGCGATTACAAGGGAATCCCGACGGCGAAGATCAAGTCGAAGAAGCGGGAACTTGACAAGCTGATGAAGCTTCGTAAGAATCAGGCATATGGCGCACAACATGATTATTTCGATGATCCAAACTGCATTGGCTGGACACGGGAAGGCGATGAGGAACATAAGAATTCCGGTATGGCAGTTGTGATCTCCGATGGAACCGGTGGCACAAAGCATATGTATATCGGCAGGCAGTTTGCGGGATGTCATTTCGCGGATGCGATGGGAAATGCAAAATACAACATTAAGATTGACGAGGAAGGCTTCGGTGATTTCTACGTAAACCGTGATGCTGTGGCAGTCTGGGTGCACAAAGAGAATAAATAGGATGGCTCATATGAGTAGGTGATGACATGGAAAAGACAATACGGACACAATTTGTAAAAGAATTTCTCGAAGCTGTACTCACGCTGGAATCGGTAGATGAATGTATGGATTTTTTTGAGGATGTCTGTACGGTGAAGGAAGTACAGTCGATTGCGCAGCGGTTTGCGGTTGCGAAGCTTCTGAAGGATGGAAAGACTTATGCGGAGGTTGCGAACGAAACAGGTGCTTCGACCGCGACGATCAGCCGTGTAAACCGGTCCTTAAATTACGGAAATGCAAGTTACGATAAAGTATTTGCAAGACTCGAAGAGAAAAATAAGGCATAAAAATTGCTGTCTGGACACATAGCGGTTCAGACAGCATTTTCTTTTTAAGCGTCTGCACAAGCTCTTCCGTACAGACTGATCATGTAAATCCCGGAAAGACCGACCAAAGCATAGATGACACGTGTAAATGCGGTTGCATCGCCGAAGATTCCGGAGACAAGATTGAAGTCGAAGAAGCCAATCAGCCCCCAGTTGATCGCACCGATGATGGCGATTGTAAGAGCCACACAGTTTAATATTTTCATAACAAACCTCCATATACGTTAAAATACAGAAATGTACTTTCTTATATCTATCGTTTCCTACTTTCGCAAAATTATACATTCGATTTTAAAAAAGTGTTTCAAAACCGCAATATTGTTGTTATAATGTTATGTGGTAAAAATATGTTCAAAAATAAAAAGCATATAGGGAAAGGCCACGAAAGTGGAAAGGTACAGTCATGGGCGGTTTTTTTGGAGTTGCGTCAAAAGAGGATTGTGTATTTGATTTATTTTTTGGAACGGATTATCATTCCCATCTCGGAACAAGACGTGCAGGTATGGCAGTGTATAGTGAAGAACATGGGTTTGAGAAGGCAATCCATAAGATTGACAATGCACCATTTCGGACAAAGTTTGATAAAGAAGCAAATACCATGAAAGGCAACTTTGGAATCGGATGTATCTCAGATTATGAGGCACAGCCGATCTTAGTGCGTTCGCATCACGGTACGTTTGCAATTACAACCGTTGGCAAGATCAACAATGCACAGGAAATCATTGATACGATTTTGCAGGGAAGAACACATTTCTTTGAGATGAGTAACGGTGAGATCAATGCGACAGAGCTTGTGGCTGCGATTATCGATCAGAAGGATAATTTCATCGATGGTATCCGCTATGCACAGGAGATCATCGAAGGTTCGATGTCCATGCTGATCCTGACGCCGAAGGGCATCTACCTTGCAAGAGATAAATACGGAAGAACGCCGATCATCGTTGGTAAGAAGGATGGCGCATTCTGTGCAACCTTCGAGAGCTTTGCGTTCTTGAATCTCGGTTATTCGACTTACCGGGAGCTTGGACCGGGCGAGGTTGCCGTGATGACGAGCGATGCATTGAAGACTTTGGTTCTGCCGGGTAAAGAGATGAAGATCTGTACCTTCCTCTGGATCTACTACGGTTATCCGTCTTCCACTTATGAAGGTGTGAATGTCGAGGAGATGCGGTATCGCTGCGGACAGCTTCTTGCAAGACGGGATAATGTCAAGCCGGATATCGTTGCGGGTGTTCCGGATTCGGGAACGGCACATGCGGTTGGATATGCAAATGAGTCAGGGATTCCATTTTCCAGACCATTTATCAAATACACGCCGACATGGCCACGTTCGTTCATGCCAACGATTCAGAGTAAGCGTAATCTGATCGCGAAGATGAAGCTGATCCCGATCGAGGAGCTGATCCGGGGTAAGAGCCTGCTGCTGATTGACGATTCCATCGTGCGTGGTACACAGCTTCGTGAGACGACAGAATATTTGTTTGAGAGTGGTGCGAAGGAAGTGCATATTCGTCCGGCGTGCCCACCGCTTGTATACGGATGTAAATACTTAAACTTCTCCCGTTCAAACTCTGAGATGGAGCTGATCACAAGAAATGTTATCGCAGAGTTAGAAGGCGGGGATGTCAGCGATGAAGTCTTGCAGGAGTACGCAGATTACACATCTGAGAAATACCAGAAGATGGTTGATAAGATCTGCGAGAAGCTGAAATTTACATCACTCCGGTTCCACCGCTTAGATGATATGCTTGAGGCTGTTGGAATCGAGCCGGAGAAGCTTTGTACATATTGTTGGAATGGAAAGGAATAAGACGATGTTAGGTGATATCGAATCAAAACCATGGGATTACAGAACGCTGCCGAACAAGATGCTGGAGCTCGTCAAGAATGTGGGCGATATGCAGCAGGAAGGCACCGGGTATTTTACAGATAGTGAATCCGAGATGTTGACAATCCTGAATTACTTGAATTACGGGGAGAAAACGAATATCACGGATTCGATGATCGAACAGATTGATCTGGCGATCAAGACAATGGAAGGACGTAAGCTTGCAAATCGAGACGACGATAGTTTCATCAAGCTTGACTTCTAATGAGGACAGAGGAACAAGTGCTTATTGCCATGTTTGAGGCGCTCATTCCGTGGTATGAAGCACATAAACGCGAACTTCCGTGGAGACAGGACAGGGAGCCGTATCATGTGTGGCTGTCAGAGATCATGCTGCAGCAGACACGTGTGGAGGCGGTAAAGGAATACTACCGGCGTTTCGTTACGGCACTTCCGACGATCCCGGATCTGGCGGAGGCACCGGAGGAACAGATCTTAAAGCTCTGGGAAGGACTTGGATATTATAATCGTGTGCGCAACCTGCAGAAGGCGGCGCAGACGATTTGTGCGGAATACACGGGAGTATTTCCATCGGAATACGCACAGATCCGGAGTTTATCCGGTATTGGCGACTACACAGCAGGCGCAATCGCGTCGATCTGCTTTGATGCACCGACACCGGCGGTGGATGGAAATGTATTGCGCGTGTATAGCCGGCTTCTGGCGGATGACGCAAACATTGATCTGCAGACAACGAAGAAGCGCATCACGAGAAAACTGCAGGAGACGTATCCGCAGAAGAATCCGGGAATCGCGACGCAGGCACTGATGGAGCTTGGTGCGACTGTCTGTGTGCCAAATGGTGCACCGCGGTGCGATGTATGTCCGGTAGCGGAGATCTGTCAGGCACGAAAGCAGGACACATGGAGAAATCTGCCCGTCCGCAGTGAGAAGAAGAAACGAAAGATTGTGGATAAGACAGTATTTATCCTGCTTACGGAAGATACCGTGGCACTGCATAAGCGCAGCACAAGCGGACTTCTGGCAGGCATGTGGGAATTCCCGAATGTGGATGCAAAGCTTGACAAGCAGGCGGCGGTAACACAGGTAACCGGCTGGCAGGCAGAACCGTTGGATCTTCTGATGCAGACAAGCTACACACATATATTCAGCCATGTGGAATGGCATATGACAGCGTATTATATCCGATGTCGGAAAACAAATAAAAAATGGAAGTGGGTAACAAAGGAGAGTCTGGACGAGACGTATGCATTACCATCTGCGTTTCGCCCATTTCGGGAACAGATCGAGAACTTGTAGGTAAAATTAAAAATTAGGAGGAAACATCATGAACGGAGTGAATGATTTAGGATGTTTCCGACGACCTGCCGCCGAACGAATGTGAGGGGGCGATACATATTATAGCAGGAGGATTGCGAATGGAAAAAATCAGGAAGGTATGTGGCATGCTCAGTATCAAGAACTTTTTGCTCCTGACGGTTGCGGGAATCGTCAACGCATTTGGCGTTGTTATATTTTTAGCCCCCGTCAAACTGTATGATAGCGGTATCTCGGGAACTGCTATGCTGGTGTCCCAGCTCACACCGAAATGGATCAGTCTTTCCCTGGTTTTGATTCTCTTAAATATTCCAATCTTCTTACTTGGATTAAAGCGCGAGGGCGTGGTATTTACAATCTATGCGATTTATGCGGTTTTGATCTATTCCATTGTTGCGTGGATCATCACAGATATTCTACCGGTGGATGTGACGATCGTATCCCCGCTTGCCGGAAGTGATTTGTTTCTGTGTGCAATCTTCGGCGGTATTATCTCCGGCTGCGGAAGCGGACTTGCGGTACGGTTTGGCGGTGCGATGGATGGTATCGACATCATAGGTGTTATGTTCGCGAAGAAGCTTGGGTTAAGTCTCGGTTCGTTCGTAATGGCATACAATGTAATCTTATATATCATATGTGGAATTGTGCTTGACAGCTGGATTTTGCCGCTTTATTCGGTTGTGACTTATGCGGCGGCATCCAAAACGATTGACTTCTTCGTGGAGGGCTTCGACCGTTCCAAGGCAGCCTTTATCGTGACAGAACATCCGAAGCATGTGTGCGAGGCACTTTCCGCCGCATTTGAAAACGGTATCACAACGATTGATGCGAAAGGATATTATTCGAATACCGACCGCACGCTGGTGTATTTCATTGTGAACCGGTTTCAGGTCGGCAAGATGCGAAATCTGGTACATAGCATTGATCCGTATGCGTATATCGCAATCAATGATGTGGCAGACATCTTCCCGGCGACAAACCTGAACGACCTGAAGGGTGAAAATAAATTGGATGATACAGGAGATTCCGATGATGCAGAATAAGGAATCCCGTGAAAGAGATAGATGTAAAGGAGTAAAGTCAGCATATGTATTATGTACCGGAAGGAACAACCCGTTGTGGGTATTATGAATGTGAAAGCTGTGGAGAGAAATTCCTGTCTCTGCAGACGATGGAGCATATCAACTGTCCATACTGTGAGGCGGAATTTGATCCGGAGATCGGACCGGATGAGACTATGCAGGTGGCTGAAGACACCGCAAAGCTGATACAGGTATTGGAGGGCGAGGATGTCGAGAAGATGGATGCATTACTCAGTCTTGCCATTACCGGTGGAAATTTCGAGTGGATATAATGTGTGCACAGATGAAGCAATCAGCTAGATTCGCAAGTGAATCAGCAGATAGGAAATGCACGTTCGGGAGGAGACATCTACATGATAGCAGTATTAGGACCGAAAGGGACATTTTGCGATAAGTCCTATGAAGAATATAATAAGAAATATGAGGCAGCACACGGGAAATCATTAGAACCGCTTTATTGTCCGACAATTGACGATGTGTTCGAACAGCTCTGTACGAACGAAGCGTGTGAGTATGCGGTTGTTCCGGTAGAAAATATGCTGGATGGTTATGTGCAGCGGACACTTGACCTGTTGCTGGAGAAAAACGTCTATATCGTCGATGAAAATCAGGTGGCAGTTCAGTTTTCGCTGCTTGCCAATACAGAGAAGATAGAAGATATCCGGAAGATCTATGTGCAGTTCAAGACGAACGGGCAGTGCAGACAGTTCCTGCATACCCTGCATGACGCAGAGATTGTAACGACGAACAGCAACATGGAATCTTATTACAAGATACAGGATGAACCAGGAACAGCGGCAATCGTACCACATCATGTGATACAGGCAGACGATGCGCGCATGCTTGCAGAAGATGTGACAGATGCAAAGGGCAATCATACCCGTTTTATCATCCTGCGCAAGGGCGTGTTAGACGTGGAAAATCCGGATCTTGAAAAGCAGTTAGAAGAGCTTGTAAGTAACGAGAAAGGGTTGGATGCAGATGCGGATGGCACAGAGAAAGCCGCGGAGCTTACACGGGAGAAAGTACGAATCCCGGTCTATATCATGCCTGCCACCGACCGGCCCGGAATCCTGTTCGATATCCTGCGCCGGTTCTATGACAAACGCATCAACTTGATCTCAATCATGTCCCGTCCGACAAAACAATCGATGGGAACCTACAACTTCTACATCGAGATCGACTGCCTGACCGAGCGGCTCGAAGTTGTTGTCGAGACACTGAGACAAATCCAAGTGTATAACGATATTAAGATACTTGGAGCATACAAGGAACATTAGATAAGCCAGGCATCATATAAGATAAGTGTTTATGGAATCATGGCAACCTTCTGATACAATATTATAGGTATGAGCGATGAGATAATTTTTGTATATATATGTCAGGATTGAGTTTCCATAATATATATGTTTGGAACTTAGAAGTTCTTGATGTTCTGCGTGACATCAGCAATGTTTGAACACGATGTTCAAACAAGCCGTCATTGAGCCATGGATGGCGAATTGACGGCGGTTGCGTGCGGTAGAAACACATAAATCAGAACATCTAGTACTTCTTAGTTTCAATACATCATATATTATGGAAACTCATCCAGACGTATATACAAAATTATCTCATAGCGGATGTAGTTTTGTAGATAGATAAACTGGCTTGCCATGATTCGGAAACAGAGTAAAAAGGAGGCGAGGCGTACCGGACATACGGTGCGGCAACGATGAATAAGGATTTAACAGTAGGGAAACCGGAGCGTGTATTGTGGAGGTATTGCATTCCGTTACTTGGAAGCGTCATTTTCCAGCAGCTTTACAACATTGCAGACAGTCTGGTCGCAGGAAAATATGTTGGTAAAAATGCACTTGCAGCCGTGGGAAATTCTTATGAGATTACATTGATTTATATGGCGTTTGCATTTGGCTGCAACATGGGGTGTTCCGTCATTGCGGCGCAGTTTTTCGGGGCGAAGAATTACCGGAAGATGAAGACGACCGTCTATACGACGTTTATATATTCGGCGGTGCTGTGTCTGATTCTGACACTGACCGGACTTTTTGCGGGCGGCGCATTGCTGCATCTGATACACACACCGGCAGATATATTTGCAGATTCCAAGCTGTATCTGGACGTGTATACCGGCGGACTTGTATTTTTGTTCTTCTATAACATTGCAACCGGTATATTCTCGGCACTCGGAGACTCGAAAACACCGTTTATATTCTTAGCTTTTTCATCGGTATCGAACGTATTTGTAGATATCCTGTTTGTAAAGAGCTTTCATATGGGCGTGGCAGGTGTCGCGTGGGCGACATTTATCTGCCAGGGCGTAAGCTGTATCCTGTCCGTGATCGTTGTGCTGCTCCGGCTGCGTAAGATCAAGGATGAACACGAAGGACATCAGAAGGTGCTGGTATTCTCCGGAGAAATCTTCGGTAAGATGCTGAAGATCGCGATACCAAGTACCCTGCAGCAGGGCTTCGTGTCAATCGGAAATATCATCATCCAGAGTATCATCAACAGCTTCGGCTCAGACGTGATCGCAGGATATGCGGCAGCCGTGAAGCTCAATAACATGGTCATCACGACATTTACGATGCTTGGAAACGGCGTCTCGAATTTTGCGGCACAGAATCTTGGTGCACAGAAGATTGAACGAATCAGTCAGGGCTGCAAGGCAGCACTGAAGCTGATCTTTCTTACATGCGTGCCGGTTGTAATATTGTATCTTATGTGCAGCGGCAGTCTGGTGCAGCTTTTCATGGATGAAAACAGTATCGAGGCGAAGAAGGTCGGTGTTGAATTCTTGCATATATTAGCACCATTTTATTTTGTGGTGTCGGTCAAGCTGATTACGGACGGTGTCCTGCGGGGCGTTGGAGCAATGAAGCAGTTTATGGTTACAACATTTCTGGATCTGTTTCTGCGTGTGATCTTAGCCGCGCTTTTCTCAAGGGAATGGGGCAGCACCGGAATCTGGCTTGCATGGCCGGTCGGGTGGACGATCGGAACGACATTATCCGTAATCTTGTACCAGAGTATCGTCAAAAAATTAAAGAGCGCAAATAAAAAGAATGAAATAGAAGCGAAAGAGGTGACAGAATGAACGATCAGGAACCAATCGGACAGGTAGCAAGCAGTAAGGAAGAGATTCTTGCGTCACTCAAGGAACATGGATATCGTCTGACAGAGCAGCGCAAGCTGATCGTCGACATTATTGCAAATGAAGAATATACCTGTTGTAAGGAAGTTTATTTTCTGGCGCATAAGCGAGACAACAGCATTGGAATTGCGACCGTGTACCGCATGATCAATACGCTCGAGGAAATCGGTGCGATCAGCCGGAAAAATATACAGAAGAATAATTGTAGTGGCAGATGCTGTGATATGAAGGGCGGCTGTACGGTCGTCACAGAGGAGAGCAAGCAGATTATCCTGACAGAGGAGGATATACAGGAGGCTTTGAAGTATATCATGGAGAAAAACGGATATGCGAATGTGGACGAGATCAAAGCTGTTCTGGTAAATCAGCAATGAGTAAACGAAGAAATTATGATGAGGGTACACATGGGAATCAGCTGCGCGGTGTGCTGTGCGTACTGGTTGGCGCAATCTCGTGGGGATTTTCGGGTGCCTGCGGACAGTTTTTATTTTCGCACTACAACATCAACACGGCATGGCTTTCCTGTATGCGCATGCTTGTCACCGGTGTGATCCTCACAATTGCATATATTATCCGCGAGCGAAAAGCGGCATTTGATATATTCAAATCGACACGGGATTTTTTCGGAATCATCCTGTTTGCGATTTTCGGCGTGGGTCTGTGCCAGTATGCATATTTAGAGGCGATTCATCATACGAACGCCGGGATTGCAACGGCACTGCAGTATCTGGCACCGGTGATGGTGCTGATCATATCCTGTGTACGCAGATTGCGTCCGCCGAAGTTTCGCGAGATCGTGGCGGTGCTTCTGGCGGTTGGCGGTACATTTCTCATCGCAACGCATGGAAATATCCATCAGATGAGTATCTCGAAAGAGGGACTGAAGTGGGGATTGCTTGCGGCGTTTGGGTTCTGCATGTATACCCTGCTTCCGGAGCGGATGCTAAAAAAATGGGGCAGTCAGCCGGTCGTTGGCTATGGCATGCTGATCTGTGGCGTGGTATATAGCTGTATCGTCAAGGTATGGACGATTCCGGTGCATCTCGATTTCCATGGAATATTAGCAGTTGCGGCGATGGTTTTGATCGGAACGATGATGTCGTTTTTGTTATTCCTGCAGGGAGTACATGACATCGGCCCGGTGCGTGCCAGCATGATCTCCAGCGTGGAACCGGTTTCGGCAACACTTTTTTCCGTGTTGTGGCTTGGAACGGTCATGACGACGATGGATCTGGTAGGTATGGCATGTATTTTAGTGATGGTAATTATACTGTCCGTAAAGGAGTAACAAAAGCGTATAGGAATTTCCGGAATGTATAGATAAAAAAACATTTACAATCACGCGGGGAATAGGGTATTATAAAATTAATGTATTGGTTCGGGATCTACGCATAGAGAGAAAGGGGAAAATATGATATATACAGTTACATTTAACCCGTCGCTGGATTATATTCTGGATTTGACGGAATTCGAACGCAACCAGGTGAATCGTACGACAGGTGAGAAGATTCTGCCGGGCGGCAAGGGCATCAACGTATCCATCGTACTGCAGAATCTCGGTATCGATAACCGGGCAATCTGTTTTACATCGGGATTTACCGGGGAAGCTTTGAAAGCGCTGTTGATGCAGCGTGATATGAACGCGGATTTTATTGATATTGCAAATGGACTGACGCGTATCAATGTCAAGATGCGCTGCGGCGATGAGACCGAGGTCAACGGACAGGGACCGGCGATCAAGAGCGAGGATATCGCAGAGCTCTATGAGAAGCTTGGATATCTGGATCAGGATGATTATCTGGTACTTGCAGGCAGCCTGCCAGACTGTATGTCCAAGACAACGTATATGGATATCATGCAGATGCTGCAATATAATAACAACAAGATTATCGTGGATGCGACCGGAGAACTGCTCACGAATGTTCTTCCGTATCACCCATTTTTGATTAAGCCAAACCGTACCGAGCTTGGAAACCTGTTCGGTGTGGAAGTAACAACGATGGATCAGGCAGAGATGTATGCGAAGCAGCTGCAGGAGCGTGGCGCGAGAAATGTGCTCGTCTCCATGTCGTATCAGGGTGCAGTCCTTGTGACAGAGGATGGCAGAGTGATTCGCGCAGCCGCACCGAAGGGACAGGTGAAGAACTCTGTCGGTGCCGGTGATTCGATGCTTGCCGGATTCCTGGCAGGTTATATCGAGCGTGACGATTATGAGTATGCGTTGAAGCTTGGTATCTGTGCCGGAAGTGCCAGTGCATTTTCCGAGGAGCTTGCAACGAAAGAAGAGATCGATACGCTGTTTCAGACGCAGATGGCGTAATAACAACACAGTATAAATGCATGTAGGACAGTTGATTTACAGTCAGCTGTCCTGTTTTTTATGCCGGTAATTTGGGCATATTACATGGTATGTGACTTTTGACGGAATTTGATTGGAAAATTGACTGAAAATTGGAGAAAAATGAAAGAAAATGATTGACAATGACGGAAAATGGCGTTACTATATAGAAAAGTTGAACGAAAATGAAACAAAATGAACGATTTTGACGGAAAGGAGAAACATGTTAGGAGAAGAAAGACAGCAGGCGATACTTGCAGCAGTAGAACAAAGACACAGCGTTTCCGTACAGGAACTGATGCAGCTTCTTGATATTTCCGAGTCCACGATCCGGCGGGATCTGAACGCACTGGATAAGGAAGGCAGACTGGTGAAGGTACATGGCGGTGCGATGGCAATCGGCGGAAGCTTCCATGTGAAGGACGATGCGGTGGAATACCGGAAGGAGATCAACCGGGAAGAAAAGATTGAGATTGCCAGATATGCGGCAGCATTGATCAAGGATCAGGATGTGGTGTATATGGATGCCGGAACGACAACCGAGCTGATGATTGACTATATCACAGCGAAGAATGTGATATTCGTCACAAACTCATTTGCACATGCAAAGCATTTGTCACAGAAAGGCTATACGACATATATCCTTGGCGGTGAGTTCAAGCCGGTCACAGAAGCGATCGTTGGAGAAGAAGCAATTATCTCCTTGGATAAATATAACTTCACGAAAGGCTTCTGGGGTGCGAACGGCGTGACGAAAGGCAACGGATTTACAACACCGGATGTCAAAGAAGCAATGGTCAAGAAGAAATCCATGCAGAAGACGAAGGAACGCTATGTGCTGTGCGACAGCAGCAAATTCGGTGAGATTTGTTCGATAAGTTTTGCGGAATTCAAGTCTGCAAGGATAATTACAACGAAGATTGAAAATAATGAGTACAGAGGAATAAAGAATATCACGGAGGTGAGCGTATGATTTACACTGTTTCATTTAATCCGTCTCTCGACTATGTGCAGGATCTGGATTGTGTGAATCTTGGATATGTCAACCGTACCAGCGGCGAGAAGATTCTGCCGGGTGGAAAAGGAATCAATGTATCCATGGTATTGAAGAATCTTGGATTTGAGAATCAGGCACTTGGATTTACGGCCGGATTTACCGGAGAGGTTTTGAAATCCATGTTGAAGGCAAAAGGTGTGGAAAGCGATTTTATTGAGTTAGATGCAGGCATGACACGAATCAATGTCAAGATCCGCGCGAAGGAGGAAACCGAGATCAACGGGCAGGGACCGAAGATTTCCGCGGATGCATTGGAACTGTTATATCAGAAGTTAGAGACCTTGCAGGAGGGCGATATCCTTGTTCTGGCAGGTTCGATTCCGGAGAGCTTGCCGCAGTCCGCGTATATGGATATCATGAAGCGTCTGCAGGACAAGAAGTTGAAGATCGTTGTAGATGCGACAAGAGATCTTCTGGTGAATGTGCTTCCATATAAGCCGTTTATGATCAAACCGAATAATTTCGAACTCGGCGAGATCTTCGGTGTGGAGATCAAAGACAAAGACGATGTATGCAAATATGCGAAGAAGCTGCAGGAGCAGGGAGCCAGAAATGTGCTTGTATCCATGGCAGGGGATGGCGCGGTATTACTTGCGGAGGACGGAAGTGAGTACCGGGCAGAGGCTCCAAAGGGCACAGTGAAAAATTCCGTCGGCGCCGGAGATTCGATGGTAGCAGGATTTATTGCCGGATATCTGATTACAGATGGCGGAGCAGATGCTTATAGAAACGCATTTGAAATGGGTGTATGTACCGGAAGTGCGAGTGCATTTTCGGAAGAGCTTGCAACGAAGGAAGAAGTCGAAGGCTTGTATGTAAAGACCTTCGGCAAAAAATGATAAAGGAGGGGTTGCGTATGCAAATTACAGATTTGTTAGACAAGAAGAGCATTTACCTTGGCGCTAAGGTAAGCTCAAAGGAAGAGACATTGGATCGTGCAGTTGCTTTGATGGCAGAAAGCGGAAAGATCGCAGATGTTGACACATACCGCAAGGGTGTGTATGCACGAGAGGAAGAAGGAACAACCGGAATCGGAGAAGGAATCGCGATTCCGCATTGTAAGTCCGCTGCGGTGAAGCAGGCAGGACTTGCAGCGATGGTGATTCCGGATGGTGTTGATTTCGATTCGTTGGATGGCGAGCCGGTACATCTGCTGTTCCTGATCGCAGCACCGGATACCGCAGACAATGTACATCTCGATGTACTGAGCAAATTATCCGTGCTTCTTATGGACGAGGATTTCACGAATGCATTGAAATCCGCGAAGACAGTAGATGAATTCTTAAGTATCATTGACAAGGCGGAAAATGGTGATGCCAAGCAGGAAGAGATTCCGACTATCTCAGAAGCAACAAAGAAGATTTTAGCAGTAACGGGATGCCCGACCGGAATCGCACATACTTATATGGCTGCCGAAGCATTGGAGAAGAAAGCAAAGGAGCTGGGCTACGCAATCAAGGTAGAAACCAGAGGTTCCGGCGGAGCTAAGAATGTATTGACTGCAGAAGAAATCAAAGAAGCAGATGCGATCATCGTAGCTGCAGATACGCAGGTGCCGATGGATCGTTTCCACGGCAAGAAGGTGATCATCTGCAAGGTGGCAGATGGTATCAATAAGGCAGAACAATTACTGGCACGAGCAGCCGAAGGCAAAGCAGCTGTCTATGAAGCAGGCGGTGATGCAGCCGAAAGCAAAGAGACCGAGGGCAAAGAAAGTGTCGGACACCAGATTTATAAGCATCTGATGAACGGTGTATCGCATATGTTACCATTTGTCGTTGGCGGTGGTATTCTGATCGCGCTTGCATTCCTGATTGATGGATTGCTCGTTGACTTAAACCACGTTCCGCAGTATCTGATTGACAAGTATGGTTCTGTTGCGGATGTAAAGAGTAACTTCGGCACATTGACGCCGGTTGCTTATTTCTTGAAGGCTCAGGTTGGTGGCGTGGCATTTAGTTTTATGCTGCCGATCCTCGCCGGATTTATCGCAATGAGTATCGCGGACCGTCCGGGACTTGCACTTGGCTTCTTAGGTGGTGCCATTGCAGCAAATGGAAAGTCCGGATTCCTCGGCGCACTGGCTGCCGGATTTATAGCAGGCTATGTTGTATTGCTGCTGAAGAAGATTTTCTCGAAGCTTCCTTCTGCACTGGAAGGAATGGTGCCGATCCTGCTGATCCCGGTCTTTGGATTGCTGATTACCGGAGCAGGTATGGTGTATGTGATTGAACCGGTTGTCGGATTTATCAATACAGCCTTGAACAATGGCTTGAAGAACATGAGTGGCGCAAATATTATCCTGCTTGGAGCATTGCTCGGCGCGATGATGGCAGTCGATATGGGTGGCCCGGTCAACAAGGCAGCGTATGTATTCGGTACCGCGCAGATTGCAGCCGGAAATTATGATATCATGGCAGCGGTTATGATCGGAGGTATGGTTCCTCCAATCGCAATTGCAATCGCATCCTTATTGTTCAAGAACAAGTTTACAGAGCAGGAACGCAAGGCAGGTCCTACAAACTTCGTTATGGGACTTTCCTTCATCACAGAGGGAGCAATTCCATTCGCCGCAGCCGATCCGTTACATGTCATTCCGGCATGTGTGGTTGGTGCAGGTGTCGCTGGTGGACTTTCCGCAGCGTTTAACTGTACACTGATGGCGCCTCACGGTGGAATCTTCGTATTCCCGGTTGTTGGACACGCCGCAATGTATCTTGTCGCACTGGTAGTCGGAAGTATCATTTCCGCACTCCTGCTCGGTGTATTAAAGAAGAAAGTAGTCGCATAATAGAAGGTCACACGACCGAAGGATTTTATACCATATAATTTTTATATAGGATTGTAAAATCCAATATTGTAGATAGAGTTGCGGGACACTACACAATTCTAAAGCAGACCATTGGAACACGCCGGCACTTAATGAACGGCAAACGTGTTTGACGTGAATTTAGTGTCCGCTGCGTGTGGAAGTGAGCGAGAGCGCGTCTGCGTAGAATGTGTAGTGTACGCAACTCGAAAAGAAAACATAGATGTTGGAATAACCATAAAAGAAAAGGAGAATAAAATTATGAGAGAGTTTAGTTATGTAATCACAGATGCACAGGGAATTCACGCAAGACCAGCCGGACAGCTTGTAAAGCTCGCAGCCGCTTATCCTTGCAAGGTAACAATCGCAAAGGATGGAAGAAGCGTTGATGCAAAGCGTATCATGGGTGTCATGAGCCTTGGCGCAAAGCAGGGACAGGAAGTAATCCTGCAGGCAGACGGTGAGCAGGAAGATGAGGCAATCGCAGCACTCTCCGCATTTATGAACGAGAATCTGTAATTGATGTACGAAGAAAGGGAAGGTCTTATACAGCCGGGTGAGAGTATGCAGGAATTAAAAGGAAAAAGTGTATTTGGCGGAATTGCAATCGGTCGGATCTCCGTATATAACAAGGATGAAAGTACTGTCAAACGTGTAAAGATCGAGGACACCGCCGCAGAAGTAAAACGATTCGAAGAGGCAAAGGAAACCGCGAAGGAGCAGCTGCAGGCACTCTACGAAAAAGCACTGGTGGAAGTCGGAGAAGTCAATGCGATGATCTTCGACGTACACCAGATGATGTTGGATGATTTTGATTACGTGGAAGCAATTACACATATGATTGAGAATCAGGGAATCAATGCCGAGTATGCGGTTGCAACGACAGGTGATAATTTCTCGAACATGTTCGCGGCGATGGACGATGATTATATGAAGGCACGTGCCGCGGATGTAAAAGATATTTCCAACCGCGTTGTGAAGATCCTTCAGGGAAAGAAAGATAGTGTATTAGATGGTGATGAACCGGTGATCCTCTTAGCAGATGATCTGGCACCGAGTGAGACGGTACAGCTCGATAAGTCGAAGGTGCTTGCGTTTGTCACAAGACATGGCTCGACGAATTCCCATACAGCGATTCTGGCGCGGACGATGAATATTCCGGCACTGATTGGTGTGAAATTCGAGGAAAATGTCGACGGCAAATTCGCAATTGTCGATGGTTACAATGGCAGAGTCTATGTAGAGCCAACCGATGATGTTGTGAAAGAATACGAGAGTAAGAAGCAGGAAGCCGAAGAGAAGAAACGCTTGCTGCAGGAATTGAAGGGCAAAGAAAATATCACACTCGATGGAAAGAAAATTAAGCTGTATGCGAATATCGGAGGTGTTGCGGATGTTGCTTCTGCTCTGCAGAATGATGCAGAGGGCATCGGGCTTTTCCGAAGCGAGTTCCTGTATTTAGAGAGCGATACATTTCCAACAGAAGAAGAACAGTTTCAGGCATATAAAACCGTTGCGGAGAATATGGCAGGCAAGAAAGTCATTATCCGTACACTGGATATCGGTGCCGACAAACAGGTGGATTATTTCAATCTGGATAAAGAAGATAATCCGGCGATGGGCTACCGTGCAATCCGTATCTGCCTGACACAGCCGGAGATATTCAAGACACAGCTTCGCGCAATCTTTCGTGCAAGCTATTACGGAAATATCGGCATCATGTATCCGATGATTATTTCCGTATCAGAGGTGCAGAGGATTCATGCGATCGTTGACGAAGTGAAAGCAGAGTTAGATGCGCAGGGACTTCCGTACGGAGAAGTCGAGCAGGGTATTATGATTGAGACGCCGGCCGCTGTGATGATGAGTGCAGAGCTTGCGAAAGAAGTTGACTTCTTCAGTATCGGAACGAACGATCTGACACAGTATACGCTTGCAATCGACCGTCAGAATCCGAAGCTGGATGATTTTTACGATTCCCATCATCCTGCAATCTTACGCATGATTCAGATGGTAATCGAAAATGGACATAAGGAAGGCTGCTGGGTCGGAATCTGTGGCGAGCTTGGTGCCGATACAACACTCACAGAAACCTTCCTGAAGATGGGAATTGATGAGCTTTCGGTATCGCCATCCATGATATTCCCGGTAAGGGATAAGATCCGCAGCACAGATACAACCAAATAAAAAGCATTTGTACATTTTAGGGCAATCAACGTTGGCTATATCTTTTGACTCAGATGCTCATTGCCTGCAAATATTGATAAAATCGCAAGGTGTAAGGACTGATCCATATATGCCTTGCGATTTTTCGTTTGTACAAGTATAGGTATCTGTGGTAGAATGGGCGTGGCAATGCAAATGAATAAAGCGTGTGTAAACAGTCACGCTTCGTGTGGCAACATTAAATATGACAAGAAGGTTATAACATGTCAGAAACAGACAGATTACAGGAAAAACAAAAACTCCCCATCGGATTTATGGATTCAGGGCTTGGTGGATTAAGCGTCCTGCGCGAAGCCATAAAATTGATGCCGAAGGAAGATTTTATATATTATGGAGATTCCCTGCATGCACCCTATGGTGTAAAGCCACAGGCTGAAATCCGGGATTTGACATTTGCAGTGGTAGAAAAGTTGTTAGATATGGGAATCAAAGGACTGGCAGTTGCCTGCAACACAGCGACAAGTGCAGCCGTACGATTGCTACGAAATACATATCCGGAGCTTCCAATCGTAGGAATCGAACCGGCTGTAAAGCCTGCAGTAACGGAAAGCCATGGTGGCAGAATCCTGGTGATGGCAACTCCGATGACACTCAAACAGGAGAAATTCCAGAACCTCTTAGCAAAGTATCGGGAACAGGCAGACATCGTTCCCGTCCAGTGTGACGGACTGATGGAATTCGTCGAGCATGGCGATCTGGATGGACAGGAATTGGACGATTATTTCGCAGAAAAGCTATCACCAGTCCTGACCGACGACACAGAATCCATCGTTCTTGGCTGTACACACTATCCGTTCCTGAAAAAAGAACTCCGCCATTTCCTTGGGGACCGTGACATCCATCTGATCGATGGCAGCCTTGGAACCTCCCGCGAACTCATGCGCCGCCTCAAAGTACAAGGCCTGCTTCGCACTGACGACCACAAAGGCAAGGTGCGGATTATGAATTCATCCGGAAGGCAGGAACTAATAGACTTGAGTCTAAAGTTACTGAATTTGCCTGACTACGAATGAGATTATATAGGGATAAGGTCGTAGATATCCCATCAAAAATGTATATGGATTTGGACACGATTGCCAATTCTTAAGCAGACCGTTGAAGCACGCTGGTACTTAATGAACGGCAAACTTGTTTGTCGTGAATTTAGTACCACTGCGTGATGAACCGAGCGGAAGCGTGTCTGCGAAGAATGGCAATCATCCCCAAATCCCTAGACGAATAGAAAATAGGAGCAATCACATGAACATCGTAACCGTCGATGAAATCACAAAAGCATATGGCGAGCGCAAGCTCTTTGATAAAGCGTCCTTCTTTTTACAGGAAGGCGAAAAAGCCGGAATCATCGGAATTAACGGCACAGGCAAATCAACCCTTCTGAAAATCATTGCAGGCATAGAAAGCCCGGATTCCGGAAACGTGATACTGGCGAATCACTATACAGTACAATATCTGCCACAGACACCGGAATTTGAAGCGACAGATACCGTGCTGCAGGCAGTCGTGCGTGGACACGTTACAGAAGAAAATCACTGGACGATAGAGAGCGAAGCAAAGACGATGATGACGAAGCTTGGCATCACAGATTTTGAAGAGACATGCGGACACTTATCCGGAGGACAGCGAAAAAGACTGGCACTCGTGTCTGCGTTGCTTGCAAAAGCAGATATATTACTCTTGGATGAGCCGACAAACCATCTGGACAGCGAGATGTCAACCTGGTTAGAGAGCGAACTGCGCGCATACAAAGGCTCGATTATCATGGTAACTCACGATCGCTATTTCCTTGACAGCGTGGCGAACCGGATCATCGAAGTGGATAAAGGACAGATCTATTCGTACGCGACAAACTATTCCGGATTTCTGGAGGGAAAGACACTTCGTGAGGACATCTTAGATGCACAGGAACGGAAGCGGCAGTCGATTCTTCGCGTGGAACTCGAATGGGTGAAGCGTGGTGCAAGAGCACGTTCAACCAAACAGAAGGCGAGGCTGGAACGCTACGAGGAGATGAAAGGCAAATCCGCTCCGGTGAAAGACGCACAGGTGGAGATCGGCTCCGTTTCTTCACGGCTTGGACGGACGACTGTGGAGCTCGACCATATTGAAAAAAGCTTTGGCGGACAGACAATCATTCATGACTTTACATACCATTTCCTAAAAGACGACCGGATTGGAATCGTCGGTCGCAATGGCTGCGGCAAAAGTACGCTGCTTAAGATCATGCAGGGAATGTTAGAACCGGACAGCGGAAGCGTTGTGATTGGTCCGACGGTGAAGATTGGATATTTTGCGCAGGAGATTCAGCTTGGTAAGGACATGGATCCGAATCAGCGTGTGATCGATTATATCCGCGACGTGGCGGAATACGTAGAAACAGACGAGGGTAAGATTACTGCGGCAAGACTGTTGGAACGGTTCTTGTTCCGCGGAGAAGATCAGTATGGTCTGATCGGGAAATTATCCGGTGGTGAGCGTAGAAGATTGTATCTGTGTAAGGTCTTGATGTCGGCACCGAATGTTCTTATATTGGATGAACCGACGAATGACCTGGACATCACGACACTCACGATATTGGAAGATTATCTGGATTCGTTCCAGGGGATCGTTGTTGCAGTCAGCCATGACCGCTATTTCTTAGATCGTGTAGTACGCCGCATCTTCGCATTCCGCCCGGACGGAACACTCTGGCAGAGCGAGGGTGGTTATACCGATTATGAGACACGGGTTCTGTATGAACAGCAGACAGCGGAGAAATCTGATGGAACGAAAATGGAAACTGCGGAACCGAAGACCGGCAAATCGGATAACCGGAAAGAAAAACCACGTACGAAGAAACTGAAGCTTTCGTATCAGGAACAGCGGGAATACGATACGATTGAAGACGATATTGCTGCATTGGAGCAGAAGCTTGAAGACAATAAGTCTGCAATGGAAAAAAATGCCAGTAATTCTGCCGAACTGCAACGACTCTATGAAGAGCAGGAGCAGCTCGAACAGACACTGGCAGAGAAGATGGACCGGTGGATGTATCTGGAAGATCTGGTTGCACAGATTGCTGCGCAATCATAGCTGTTACGATTCGTATTCTTCCAGATCCGGAGATTCACAACTTGTATGTAAATCCCGGTACTTCTTTGGCGTGAGTCCATATAACTCCTGGAAAGAGCTTGTAAAATGGCTCTGGGAGGAGAAGTTTAAGTATTCTGAAATTTCAGAGATGGAATAATTGCTATATTGCAGCAGATGTGCCGCAGTTTTCAAACGCTCGGTCTTGATGTAAGCGGAGATGGACACATCCATTTCCTTTTTGAACAAACGGGACAGATACGTCGGATTCATATTCAGGTATTCTGCGATGCTTTCTAAGCGAAGCTCCTGTTGCAGGTTTGCCTGAATATAGTCGACACATTTGACAATCTGCTTGGAATAGATACCTTTGCTGCGGTTGTCCTGCATTGCTTTTGTATAGCTCATGATCATTTCAGTCTGAATCTTGTCAACTTCTTCCTTTTTCTTGCACACGTCCATGCGCTGGATAAATATGTCGCTCATGCTGTAAGCAATCTCGCGTGGAAGACCATACTGTGCACAGAAGCGGCTTGTCATGGCTGCAAGGATTACAAAGTGATACTTGGCATTCTGTAATGGATCGGCAGATAACACACCATTTCTGTCATCACCGGTTGTGTAGCCTTTGTGTTCCTCGTATTCTTTATGACGGGCTTTTACCTCCTCCATGTTGCCATTGGCGATTGCTTTGTAGATGCCAAATTCTTTCTCGTAGTCCAGATGGCGGCTTTGCTCCTGTTGTTGTTGGAATAATTTCATGTTTACTTCTTTGTCAATATTCATAGATACTCCTTCTAAAAATCTGAATAATTTCTCTCTTTTTAAATTCTTTTATAGTATATCATAATAGTGCAAAAAAAGACATATATTTGATATAAAAAATCAAAAAAAATCTGTATTATACAAACATAGACTTCAAGAGATACATTTCTACAAAAGATAACTCGTGTAGAGACGAATCGACAAAAGAGGAAGGAAGTCTTATGAAATTGGTATAAAGCATGAGAATGCTTTATATATATAGAATCCCCCCAAGATTCATATTAGTGTCACAAGACACACATTTCTCCTTCGCGTTATTTGATAACGCAGCTGGCGGTCAACTATCCCCAAGTTGACCGCTTTTGCATTTTCAGGATTTCTTTTACTTACATTCGTTTGAGATTTCATCTGCAATTTTACTGATGATAGAGACAACACGATCCTGGTCGATGGTCGAATACTGCTCGTAGGCATGGTAACAGCCCTGTACTAAAATCGTGATAAGAATATTGGCACGGAGATCGGTGCGGTATTTTGGACATTTCTCGTATAATGCATTTTTGAGGGAGGTTTCCAGTCCTTCAGTGAGCGCGCTGACACGGGAGCCGGAAAAGACAACTCGGAAATTGTGCCCCTGATCGATCGCTTTCTGGAACAACTGTTTTGTGACCTCACCGGTATGGGTAAGGATATTTTCCGGGTAAGGGAGTTCCTTCAACATTTCCTGAATCATGGACTGTTCAATATGTTCGGACAGATCATACATATCCCGGTAGTGCAGGTAGAAGGTCTGTTTGCTGATCTGGGCACATTCTGTCAGCTCCTTGACGGTAATTTTCTCCAAAGGATATTTCTCCCGAAGTTCGATGAATGCCTGAAAAATATTCTGTCTTGTTTTCTGTATGCGTAAATCCATATCCGGTTCCTCCAGTTGTATAATATGCTTGCTTGACGATATAGAAAGATGCGTCAATTACTTTACTTGATTATAATATTATACAAAAGTAAAATTGGGTACGTCAAGATGAAAAATCGAAGATAAATCGAGGGAGAAAAAGGTTTTCATTTTTCATGAAATTTGGTATGATAAAAAGGATAAAATAATGGAGATACTATGCGATGACGAAGAAACAACGAGCCGCTATAATTATAGAGCGTTTGCGGGAAGCATACCCGGATGCCACATGTACTTTGGAGTATGATGAAGCGTGGAAGCTTCTGGTCGAGGTCCGGCTTGCTGCACAGTGTACGGATGCCAGAGTGAATATTGTCGTGCAGGATTTGTATGCGAAATATCCGACAGTGGCAGCACTTGCTGAGGCGAAGCCAGAGGATGTGGAGGCAATCGTGCGTCCGTGTGGACTTGGAAGAAGCAAGGCGAAGGATATCTGTGCCTGTATGAAAGTATTGCATGAGAAATATCAGGATAATGTCCCGGATGATTTCGATGCGTTACTGGCACTTCCGGGCGTTGGAAGAAAGAGTGCGAACCTGATCATGGGCGATGTGTTCGGTAAACCTGCGATCGTGACGGATACACATTGTATTCGTCTGGTGAACCGGATGGGACTTGTGGATGGCGAGAAGGATCCGAAGAAGGTCGAGATGGCATTGTGGAAGATCATCCCACCGGAAGAGGGCAGTGATTTATGTCACCGGTTGGTATATCATGGCAGAGATGTGTGCAGTGCGCGCACGAAGCCGCATTGTGATGTGTGCTGTCTGCAGGATATTTGTAAGAAATGTGGCGTTAAATAGACAGGAGGCTATACATGGCAGTCAAATATAGAGAGTTTAAATTTCATTCACATGCAGATAAGCTAGAGATTCATGCGATGACAGTTGCGCCGGAAGGAAAGATCATCGGTGTGGTGCAGATTCTGCATGGAATGTGTGAACACAAGGAACGGTATTATGATTTTATGAAGTATCTGGCAGAGAAAGGGTATCTGTGTGTGATCCATGACCATCGTGGACATGGCAGCAGCGTCGTGAGTGATGCAGATCTTGGATATTTCTATGATGCCGGATACGATGGTCTGATAGAGGACGCGCATCAGGTGACAGAGCTGATCAAGGAGAGTGTCGGAGATGTGCCATATATTCTGCTTGGACACAGTATGGGTTCTCTCGTAGCCCGCTGTTATCTGAAGCGGTATGACGATGAGATCGACAAGGCAGTGATCGTCGGAAGTCCTTCGATGCGGCATGGCATTGCCCCGGGACTGCGGTTATTGAAGATTCTCCGTGGATGCAAGGGCAGGCGCAAGCACTCAAAGCTTATGGATCACATTATGATGAATTCGAGCTATGAGAGACGGTTTAAGAAGGAGAAATTACAGCATGCGTGGATCAATTCTGATCGCGATGCGGTAGAAAAATACAACAACGACCGGTATTGCAATTTCACATTTACATTAGATGGCTATGAGAATCTGGTCTATCTTCTGCAGGAGACATACAGTAAGGATGGCTGGCAGATGAAGCATAAGGATCTGCCAATCAAGTTCTTCTCCGGCAAGGATGATCCATGTGCAATCAGTCCAAGTGATTTTGGAAAAGCAATTCATTTTATGAAGGATCTTGGATATACGGATGTCCGGGGCGCGATGTACAAGGGTATGCGTCATGAGATTTTGAATGAAAAAGGCAGAAAACGGGTATATCAAGACATATATGATTTTATAAAAAATTAAACGGTAAGAGTGGAACTATGAAAGTCAGAATGGCAGTTGAACAACCAAATAAGGACGCATTTATCGAGCAGGTGATGCGCAAATATCATTTTTCCACAGAAGAAAAAGAAGCGTTGCAGCAGGTATATGAGAAGGTTCGCACTTACATGGCACCGTATGCAATCTATCGGATCAACACACGGATGCGGGGCGTTCCGCTTCTCGATGCAGAACAGTCGGCGCTTGTGGCAATGACACTTGGCGAAGGTGTGGATCGTCTGCAGGAATATTATGAGCGGGAGCACGCGTTATCGGAAAGCTATATGGTGGAGTGTGTGGCAAATGAGCTGCTTTTGCAGATGTATGCGGATTTCAATCAGAGCTATCCGAAATTCCATCGCCGCTATGTGAAGCGGTATGTATTTGTCGGAGAGGAAATTCCGCTCGATGGCATGCAGAAGCTGCTTGCAGAGGTATATGGCAGACAGCCGGCAGATATCGGACAGGAAAATGATATTACGGCAAATGAATATGGCGTATTACAGCCGTCGAAAAGTGTGGTGTTTTTCGCATTGCTGTCTGACAATCCGGAACAGCATTGCCAGGGCATCTGTATGAACTGCGGCAATCTGGAATGTGAAAACCGTATGCAGGAAGCGCGGCAGATACAGGTGCGGACAGAATCGCAGGAGATGGCAGCTGCCATGGAGCCGGAGCAGAAGTTAAATTACGGATATCAGAGAATATTTGGGCAAAAGTGAGGAACGGGTATTGGAGAGACAGGAGAAACGCTATATTATGGCGCTTGACGCCGGGACAACGAGCAACCGCTGTATCTTATTTGATAAGAGCGGTACGATCGTGAGTATGGCACAGAAAGAATTTACGCAGATATTTCCGCAGCCTGGCTGGGTGGAGCATGATGCAAACGAGATCTGGTCGACGCAGCTTGGTGTGGCGGTGGAAGCAATGTCTAAGATCAATGTGACAGCGGAGGATATTGCGGCAATCGGAATTACAAACCAGCGTGAGACAACGATTATCTGGGATAAGAAGACCGGACAGCCAATCTGCAATGCGATTGTCTGGCAGTGCCGGCGAACCGCGGAATATTGTGAGAAATTGCTTGGTCAGACGATGATGGATGCAGAAGGAAATGTGCTTCCGATTAAGGATGCGATCCAACAAAAAACAGGTTTGATCGTAGATCCGTATTTCTCCGCGACAAAGGTAAAATGGGTGTTAGACCACGTGCCGCAGGCAAGAAAACGGGCAGAAGCCGGAGAACTGTTATTTGGAACAGTTGAGACATGGCTTATCTGGAAGCTCACCGGAGGTGCGGTACATGTGACAGATTATTCCAATGCATCGCGTACGATGATGTTCAATATCCATACACTTCAGTGGGATGCAGATATCTTAAAGCTGCTTGATATTCCGGAATGTATGTTGCCAAAGGTGCGTACGAACAGTGAGGTATATGGTTATACATGTACGAATCTGTTAGGCGGCGAGATTCCGATTGCGGGTGCCGCGGGCGATCAGCAGGCAGCGCTGTTTGGACAGAATTGTTTTCGGGCAGGTGACGCGAAGAATACATATGGAACCGGTTGTTTCCTTCTGATGAATACCGGTGAGACACCAATTCTTTCTAAGCATGGGCTTGTCACGACGATCGGCTGGGGAAGAGAAGGAAAGATCAATTATGCACTCGAAGGTTCGATTTTCGTTGCAGGTGCAGCGATACAGTGGCTGCGAGACGAGATGGAATTTATCCGGGATGCGGCACAGAGTGAGGAACTTGCCACGCAGGTGGATGATACGGCAGGGTGTTATGTCGTTCCGGCATTTACCGGGCTTGGTGCCCCATATTGGGACAGTTTTGCGCGAGGTACGATCGTGGGATTAACACGCGGTGTGAATAAAAAACATATCGTGCGTGCAACGCTTGATTCCATTGCCTATCAGGTTGCGGATGTGCTTGCGGCAATGAATCAGGATTCCGGGATTCACCTGCAATCGCTGAATGTGGATGGTGGAGCCAGTGCGAATAACTACCTGATGCAGACACAGGCAGATATCATACAGGTTCCGGTCAGACGGCCGGTATGTGTGGAGTCAACGGCGCTCGGAGCGGCATATCTCGCCGGACTGGCTGTCTCGTACTGGAAGGATATGGATGAGATCAGGAACAATGCACAGACCGAGCGGATATTTGAACCACAGATAACAGAAGAGGAGAAGAATGTGCGTGTACGTGGCTGGGAAAAGGCCGTGCGGACATCATTTGACTGGGCTAAAGGAGGACAGACATGAATCCAATGAATTTAATGAAAGCAAAAGGGCTGTTATCACAGTTTACGATGAATCATCCGAAGCTTCCTGCTTTTTTCAAGGCGGCATCGTCGCAGATCGGAGAGGGTTCGATTATCGAGATCAGTGTGACAACGGCAGAAGGGAAGAATCTCTGTACGAACATGAAGGTGAGACCGGAAGATATGCAGCTTGTTGAAGAGTTGAAGAATCTTTCAAAGTAATTGATTCTTGCTTTGAGGAACCGATGCAAATGTGGTAGAATTATAAGCAGGACAGGATATAAATACAAAACATAGGAGGAAAGCGCTTTATGGAAGAAAATATAAGAAAAGCGATGACGGCAGCGCATGATAATATGCAGGAGAAGATGCAGGAAAAAGTCGCTGAAGTAAAAAATACGCTGGATAGTCTGGAGGGAACGAGCCGGGCAAACCGGTTCACGGTAACCGGGTATACGATTTACAATGCAGTTTTGCTGGCGTGCTATCTTGTGGAGGTAATCAAGGGCAGCCGGACAGGCGGGTATTTCGCAATCTTTGCAGTCCTTTCCATCCTGCCGCTTGCAGCAATCTGGATCGTGTATAAGCGGAATCCGGCGAGTGAAAATCTGAAACGGATTTTGATTTATTCATATGCAGTATTTTACACCTTTACGATATTTACAACCGTGTCTCCGGTTGCATTTGTGTATGGTGCACTCGTTAGTTTGTTCGTCATTGTATATGGACAGAAACGATTGAGCTTTGGCGCAGCGGGAGGAATCTTCCTCCTTAACCTGATTCATGTGATTTATATGGCAGCAAATGGTATGATTACGCCGCAGGATCTTCCGAATGTTGAAATCCGGATCGGGTTTACATTGCTGTTCGCGTTGTTTATGGTGATGGCGACAAATGTTATTATCTCGAATAATGAAGCGAAGATGAAGGCTATCACACAGGAGAAGGAGTCTGTATCAGCAATGTTAGAGCAGATTCTGGAAATCTCTGAGAATATGATCGGAGATATTCTGGCAGTTTCGGAGAAGATGACAACATTGGAGGATTCGGTTACAAAGACAAAAGCTTCCATGGAAGAAGTAACGAATGGTACAAACGATACCGCGGATTCAGTACAGTCCCAGCTCCTTAAGACGGAGGAAATCCAGCAGGTAATCGAGCGTGTGGAGCATGTATCCGATACGATCGAGAGCGACATGGATGAGGCGAGCGAGGAGGTTGCACAGGGTAAGAATAAGATTGATGAACTGATCTCACAGGTGGAGACAAGCGATGAGGCGAGCAAGAAGGTGGCAACCGAGCTCGATAAGCTGACGGCATATGCAAGCCAGATGCAGGGAATCGTCGATATCATCGGGAACATCACCGATCAGACAAGCCTTCTTTCCTTAAATGCAAGTATCGAGGCAGCAAGAGTCGGCGAAGCAGGTAAGGGCTTTGCGGTTGTTGCATCTGAGATTTCTGCTCTTGCAGACCAGACCCAGGAAGCAACGGTCAATATCGCCGAACTGATTGGGAATATTTCTGAGGAGCTGACAGAGGTTGTAAATGTTGTCAGCTACCTGATTGATAACAATAAGTTACAGAGCATCGCAGCGACTGAGACTGCATCGAGCTTCGAGACGATTGCAAGCCGGACCCAGGATATCCATCAGTTGACAGAGGAGCTGACCGGACTGGTATCTTCTCTGGCACAGTCGAATGAGGCAATCGTGGATAGTATCCAGACAATCTCGGCAGCAACCGAGGAAGTGACAGCACATTCAAGCGTAACACTTGAGAGCAGTGAGGAGAACAGCTCGATTGTTGTAGAGGTTGGTGATATCGTCGGAGAATTGCAGGCACTTGCAGAACGTCTGAGTGCATTAAGCTAACATGGCTTTGACAAAGGAAAAATAACTGAAAAAAGGTTATTGACATTTTTTATGAAGTAGAGTAGTATGAGTCTATCAAAAATGAATAGTGACACGAAACCAATGATGTGGAGATAACGTTACATCGTGCACGTACAGAGAATCCGGGAGGCTGAGAACCGGGTCGGACGCAGGGTAGCAAATGGACCACGGAGGGCATAGTCAAAGGAGCATCCGCTCTGAGTATTCTATGACGTTCGCATACGTTAGTTGCAGGGAATATGATAGTATTCTGAAAGAGCATGGGAGGAAACTCTCATGAAACAAGGTGGCACCGCGGGAATTCCGTCCTTGACAAAAGTATATTTTGTCAAGGACTTTTTTATTGCAATGAATAAATTATTGGAACCATGTCACGAAGAAAGGAGTTTGGAGATGATCAGACCAACATTAGAAGAAGCGATGCAGTATCAGAAGGATTATAAGGTTGTTCCGGTGTTAAAGGAAATCTATTCCGATATCCGCACACCGATGCAGGTGCTGAAGATACTGAAAAAAGCAAGCAAGCATTGTTATATGTTAGAGAGTGTGGAGAATCAGGAAAACTGGGGACGCTATACATTCCTTGGTTACAAGCCAAAGCTTTGTGTGACATGTATGAACGGAAAGCTGAAAGTCACCGATGTGAACGGAACGGTTATCCGCGAGGTACTGGTACAGCATCCGGAAGCCTGTATCAATGAAATCTTGGCAGATTACAAAAGCCCGAAGATCGAAGGATTCCCGACATTCACCGGTGGACTGGTTGGGTATTTCGCATATGATTACATCAAATACAGTGAACCGAAGCTGAATCTGGATGCGGAAGATGAGGAAGGGTTTAATGATGTAGATCTGATGCTGTTCGATAAGGTGATTGCATTTGACAATGTGAAGCAGAAGCTGCTCATCATCGCGAATGCGAAGACGGATAACCTGACGGAGAATTACATCCATGCGGTGGAAGAAATATCCGAGATCATTGAACTGATCAAACATGGCGAGGAAGCAGAGATAGAACCGGCGAAGATGACATCCGAATACCGGAAGCTGTTCGATCAGGAAGCCTTTTGCAACATGGTGGAGAAAGCGAAGAATTATATCTACGAAGGAGATATCTTCCAGGTTGTATTATCGAACCGGCTGGAAGCGGATTTCTCCGGAAGCCTGCTGAATACTTACCGCGTACTCCGTACCATCAATCCATCACCGTATATGTTCTACTTTAGCGGCGACGACATCGAGGTAGCGGGGGCTTCTCCGGAGACCTTGGTGAAGTTGGAAAATGGTGTGTTACATACCTTTCCATTGGCGGGAACCAGACCGAGAGGAAAGACGAAGGAAGAAGATCTTCGAAACGAAGAGGAACTTTTAGCAGACGAGAAAGAGCGTTCCGAACATAACATGCTCGTCGATCTCGGAAGAAATGATATCGGCAAGATCAGCAGGTTCGGAAGTGTGGAAGTGGAGAAATACATGAGCATCGAGCGGTATTCGCATGTGATGCATATCGGTTCTACGGTACGCGGGGAACTGCGTGACGACTGCTCCGTGACAGATGCGGTCGATGCGATCCTTCCGGCAGGAACCTTGTCCGGCGCACCGAAGATCCGTGCCTGTGAGATAATCAATGAACTCGAGAACAACAAACGCGGCATCTATGGTGGAGCAATCGGTTATATTGATTTTACCGGAAACTTAGATACCTGTATTGCGATCCGAATCGCATATAAGAAGAACGGAAAGGTATTCGTACGAAGCGGAGCCGGAATCGTGGCAGACAGTGTACCGGAGAACGAATATCAAGAATGTATCAACAAGGCAAAGGCTGTGATGAAAGCAATCGAGATCTCACAGGAAATGACAGACTAAGAAAGGAGAAGGCAGCATGATATTACTGATTGATAATTATGATAGTTTCTCTTACAACTTGTATCAGCTTATCGGAATGATCCGGCCGGACATCAAGGTTATAAGAAACGATGAGATGACGATCGCAGAGATTGAAGCACTGGCACCGGATCACATCATCGTATCACCGGGACCGGGCAGACCAAAGGATGCCGGAATCTGTGAGGAAGTCATTGATTACTTCAAGGGGAAGATTCCAATCTTCGGGGTGTGTCTGGGACATCAGGCAATCTGCGAGACATTCGGCGGCGAGATCGGATATGCGAAGAAGCTGATGCACGGAAAGATGTCTATCGTTGATCTCGACACCGACAGCGCCATCTTCAAGGGGATGGAACCAAAATTACAGGCAGCCAGATATCATTCACTTGCCGCAGAGGAAGACAAGCTTCCGGCGGAGCTGAAGGTAATCGCCCGCACGGAGGATGGCGAGATCATGGCAGTGGAGCACCGGAACTACCCGGTATATGGTGTACAGTTCCACCCGGAGTCAATCCTGACCCCCGATGGAAGGAAAATTATGGAGCAGTTTTTGGGTATGAAATAAGGAGGACAAAGCGATGATAAAAGAAGCGATCAGCAAAGCAATGAATAAAGAGAATCTGACAAGAGAGGAAGCACTTCAGGTTATGAAGGAGATCATGAGCGGTGAGGCAGAACAGTCACAGGTTGCAGCATTTCTGGTAGCTCTGCATATGAAGGGGGAGACAGCCGAGGAGATTTCTGCCTGTGCCGAAGGTATGCGAAGCTTCGCAACGAAGCTCGACCGTGGCGATATGGATGTGATTGATATCGTCGGAACCGGTGGAGACCGTTCGAATACATTTAATATTTCGACTACTGCAGCAATCGTAACTGCAGCGGCAGGTGTGGCAGTTGCCAAGCACGGAAACCGAGCCGCTTCGAGCAAATGCGGAACCGCCGATTGCCTTGAGACACTCGGTGTCAATCTGATGCTTGAGCCTGAGAAGAATGCGAAGGTGCTGAAGGATACAAACCTGTGCTTCCTGTTCGCACAGAAATATCATCCGGCAATGCGTTATGTTGGTCCGGTGAGAAAAGCAATCGGCGTTCCGACCGTGTTTAATATTCTGGGACCTCTGACAAACCCTGCTTATAATACATACCAGCTGCTCGGCGTGTACAGCGAGGAGCTGCTTGACACGGTAGCGAATGCGCTGAAGGATCTTGGCTTAAAGCATGCGATGGTTGTCTATGGCAAGGATTGCTTGGATGAGATTTCCATGAGTGCGGATACTGAGGTTTGCGAGCTTGCCGAGGGTAAAGTCACGAAGTACACGATCACGCCGGAACAGTTCGGATTCACACGATGCAGGAAGGAAGATTTGGTTGGAGGAACACCGGAAGAAAATGCAGCACTGGTGAAGGAAATCCTCGAAGGAAAGGTAACGGGTGCGAAGCTTGATGCCGTGTTGATCAACGCGGGTGCAGCCATCCATGTTGCAAAAAATGTGAGCATGGAGGAAGGTATCAAAGAGGCACGCGAGATGATCACAAGCGGCAAGGCGCTTGCGACTATGGAACAGTTTATCACCGAAACAAACGCAGCATAAGGGAGTTTGAGCATGATATTAGATGAGATAGCAGAAAAGACACGGGCACGTGTGGAAGAAGACAAGAAGAACATACCGTTTGTGGATATGCGGAATGAAGCAGAGCGGCTGGCAGCGGAATTATCGAAGGAAAAATGCCCGAAGTTATTTCCGTTCTACCAGGCTCTGAAGAGTCCGGGAATCTCGTTTATCTGTGAGGTGAAGAAGGCGTCTCCGTCGAAAGGCTTGATTGCAGAGGAATTTCCGTATCTGGAGATTGCAGAGGAATATGAGATAGCCGGTGCATCGGCAATCTCGTGCCTGACGGAACCGTATTATTTTCAGGGAAAGGATGTGTACCTGAAAGAAATCACCGAGCATGTAAAGATTCCGGTATTGAGAAAAGATTTTACGGTTGATCCGTATATGATCTATCAGGCACGGACGCTTGGCGCATCGGCAATCCTGCTGATCTGTTCGCTGCTTTCCCAGTCGGAGTTAGAAGAGTATCAGGCGATTGCAACGGAGCTTGGCATGTCGGCGTTAGTTGAGGCACACGATGAGCGGGAAGTGGAGATGGCGCTTCGCGCGGAGGCATCCATCATCGGTGTGAACAACCGGAATCTGAAGACATTTACTGTGGATATCAACAATTCCGCCAGGTATCGGAAGATGGTGCCGAAGGAAGTCGCATTTGTCTCGGAGAGCGGAATCAAGACGGCAGAGGATATTGCGAAGCTTCTGGAAAATGGTACGGATGCGGTGCTGATCGGCGAGACGCTGATGCGCAGCGCGAACAAGAAGCAGGCGTTAGATGAACTGCGGGGAATGTAAGCACATGTCATGGGATCGAATTGGTGTGCAAAGCAGGATAAAGATGAACAGGCTGGAAGGAAAGTAAAATGCAGAAGATAAAATTATGCGGCATGATGAAGCCGTGCGATATCGAATATGCGAATCGAGTCAAACCGGATTTCGTCGGATTCATATTTGCGAATACGAGACGGAAGATCGGTGCCACGCAGGCGAAGCAATTCCGGGAAACATTGGATGCGGAGATTCCGGCAGTCGGTGTGTTTGTGAATGAAGATATTCCCGTGATCGCATCGCTCGTGCAGGATGGATGTATCGACATGATCCAGCTGCATGGCGAGGAGGATGCGGATTATATCAGATGTCTGCGTGAGGTATGTGACGTGCCGGTTATAAAGGCGGTCAAGGTGCAGACAGTCGAACAGATACGGAAGGCAGCGGCACTTCCGGTTGATTACCTGCTGTTAGATACCTACCGCAAGGGTGTACTTGGCGGAACCGGAGAGGCGTTTGACTGGGAACTGCTGCGGGAGACCAAGGCAGCAGCCGGAGATGCCGCAGAAGGAGAGCTGTTCGGAAAGCCGTATTTCTTAGCAGGCGGACTTCACGCGGGGAATCTGCGGGAGGCAGCAGCACTTGGAAGCTACGGACTGGATGTAAGCTCCGGAATCGAGACAGATGGAAGCAAGGACTTTACCAAGATGGTCGAAGTTATGGAACTGGTGAGAAAATTGTAGATGTGAAGGAAATATAGTAATAACAAAAGTGTAGATATGAATATGTTCTATGTATGATATATCCAACGCTTATACATCTATATGCATATGTTTGAAACTTTTAGAAATGCTTGATGTTTCAGAAATATTAGCAATGTTTGAACACGATGTTCAAACAAGCCGCCACTGAGCCACGGATGGCGAATTGGCGGCGGTTGCGTAAAATTTGAATAATGTATATTGGAACATCTAGCATTTCTTAGTTTCAAAGCATCGCATATAGATGTATAAGCGTTGGATATGGACTGCATACATGGAACATATTGATAGTCATATTTCTAAGGAGGATAAGACATGTCGAAAGGAAGATTTGGAATTCATGGCGGTCAGTATGTGCCGGAAACGATCATGAACGCCGTCAATGAATTGGAAGCAACCTATAATAAATACAAGGATGATCCGGAATTTAACCGGGAACTGACCGAGCTGTACAATGAGTACGCAGGCAGACCGAGCAGACTTTATTATGCAGAGCGTATGAGCAAGGACCTGGGTGGAGCTAAGATCTACCTGAAGCGTGAGGACTTAAACCACACCGGTTCCCACAAGATCAACAATGTACTTGGACAGATGCTTCTGGCAAAGCGCATGGGTAAGACACGTGTGATCGCAGAGACCGGTGCCGGTCAGCATGGCGTTGCAACGGCGACCGTTGCAGCCATGATGGGCATGGAGTGCGAAATCTTCATGGGGAAGGAAGACACAATCCGTCAGGCATTGAATGTATACCGGATGCGTCTGCTTGGCGCAAAGGTACATGCGGTGGAAAGCGGAACCGGTACTCTGAAAGATGCAGTTTCGGAGACGTTCCGTGAGTGGACTAGCCGGATTGACGATACGCATTATGTGCTTGGTTCGGTTATGGGACCATATCCATTTCCAACGATCGTGCGTGATTTCCAGTCAGTAATCAGCCGTGAGATCAAGCAGCAGATCATGGAGAAGGAGGGCAGACTTCCGGATGCAGTGCTTGCCTGTGTCGGAGGTGGTTCCAATGCCATCGGTGCATTCTATCATTTTATTGAGGATAAGAGCGTGCGTCTGATCGGTTGTGAGGCAGCTGGACGAGGCATAGATACATTCGAGACAGCAGCAACCTTAAATACCGGACGCCTTGGAATCTTCCACGGTATGAAATCTTATTTCTGTCAGGATGAATACGGACAGATTGCCCCGGTTTATTCGATTTCCGCAGGTCTAGACTATCCGGGCATCGGACCGGAGCATGCATACCTGCATGACATCGGCAGAGCGGAATATGTGGCAATCACAGACGATGAGGCGGTTGATGCATTTGAATATCTCTCGAAAATCGAGGGAATTATCCCAGCCATTGAGAGTGCGCATGCCGTTGCTTACGCAATGAAACTGGCACCACAGATGGACAAGGATCAGATTATGGTTATCAATATTTCCGGACGCGGCGATAAGGACGTAGCAGCGATCGCTCGTTACAGAGGGGAGGATCTTCATGAGTAATATAGCAAAAGCATTTGAACATGGAAAAGCGTTTATTCCGTTTATCACGTGTGGATATCCGGATTTGGAAACAACAGAGAAAATCGTGTATGCAATGGTTGATGCAGGGGCAGACCTGATCGAGCTTGGAATCCCATTTTCAGACCCGACGGCAGAAGGCCCGGTTATTCAGGAGGCAAATATCCGTGCGTTGGCCGGTGCGGATAAGGTGACGACAGACAAGGTGTTCGATCTGGTGCGCAGGCTGCGCCGGAAGGTCACGATTCCGATGGTATTTATGACTTACGCGAATGTTGTATTCTCTTATGGTTCAGAGAGATTTATCTCGACCTGTAAGGAAATCGGCATCGATGGATTGATCCTGCCGGATATCCCATATGAGGAAAAAGAAGAGTTTGATCCGATCTGCAAGCAGTATGGTCTGGATCTTGTATCCTTGATCGCGCCGACTTCACACGAACGGATCAGCATGATCGCGAAGGAAGCAAATGGATTCGTCTACTGTGTTTCTTCGCTCGGTGTAACCGGAACAAGAACCGAGATTACAACCAATGTCGGCGAGATGGTAGCCCTTGTGAAGAAAGCGAAGGACATTCCTTGCGCAATCGGATTCGGAATCTCAACGCCGGAGCAGGCAAAGAAGATGGCTACCTCCGCAGATGGCGTCATTGTCGGAAGTGCAATCGTGAAGATCATCGCAAAATACGGACGCGAGGCTGCACAGCCGGTGTTTGAGTATGTAAAGAGCATGAAGGATGCGATCTCGTAGAGGGGAATTATTGATGCATCTCGGAGGAATTATTGATAGTTTCCGGGATGGTTGATGTTGGAGAAATTATTGATTTGGGTGTGAATCCGGAAATTGAATTGTAAAAACCCACAGGATGGGCGTAATCTACTGAAAAAAGAGGATTGCGCCCATTTTTGCATGTTGAAAATGAATTCATGAGCCAGATATGGGTGTAAGGAGGAGAAATCCGGATGCTACGCCCACGTGGTGGGTTTTCGGACGAAAATGTGGTTGAAAAAGCCCAGGTTAAAAATCTGATAACAAATGGGAATCTGGTAACAACATATAAGAATTTATGGAAATGGCTGTTGGAACTGGATGGAATTATGGTGATTTATGTGCAAATTACAAGTTATGTGCAATCCGCCTATAATACATAAAATATGAATGTAATTTTATATGTATGCGTGATAAAATAGAGAGCGAGAACTTTAATTTTCTGTTACTTATAAAGATGTGAGAAATTTAGTTTTAGCAGACGGACAAAATTGAATTCTAAATGGCAAGAAATATTCCTTTAAGAGGCGTATCATTTAACCATACAGAAGAAAGGAAGTGAATGCATGGAATGGCTGACTGCAATCAGAAAATCTATTGATTATATAGAGGAACATTTGAATGATAACATCAGTGCGCAGGATGTGGCAGAGCAAGTGTATGTATCCCCTCTGCATTTTCAAAGAGGTTTTTTGATTATGACCGGATATTCTATATCAGAGTATATTCGTAATCGTAAGCTATACATGGCGGCGCTTGAGCTGAAAAAGGCGAATAGGAAAGTAATAGACGTGGCATTTGATTATGGATATGACACACCGGACAGCTTTACGAAAGCGTTTACCAGATTTCATGGGATTTCCCCTGTGCAGGTAAAACAGGGCGGCGATATAAGAACCTTTCTTCCGTTGAGTGTAAAAATTACAGTTCAAGGAGGAGATAAAATGGACTACAAGATTACAAAAATGTTTGGATTTAAGGTGATAGGCTTTGCGAAAGAGTTTTCCTTTGATACGGCATATGAGAAAATTCGAAATATTGGGATGAAATCTGTGAAAAATATGCGGCTAATGTATATGCAGGTAATCCACCTGCAAATCCATATGAAAAGGCATTCGTGGAAAATTGTATAGGAGAATATGGCATTTGTATTGATGACGGAAAAGCAGCTGATAAGGGAAAATTTACATATCTGGTTGCAGGTAAATATGCCGGTGGAGAAGTTCCGGAAGGAATGATGCTATATGAGTTTGAACAGGGGGAATGGGCGGTGTTTGACTGCGTAGGAGCAATCCCGGAGGCACTTCAATCACTAAATACCAGAATATTTAAAGAATGGTTACCGGGTAACGCTGATTATGAGATAAGCGGAAATGCGAATGTGGAATGGTATGACTGTGTAAATGGAGAAAACACAGATGCTGATTACCACAGTGCTATCTGGATTCCGGTAAAAAGAAAATAATTCAGAATCTAACACAAAAGCGAGGAAAAACATGAACATCACAGTATATTTAGGAGCCTTTGAAGGAAAGGATGCGAGCCTGAAGCAGGCAGTGCGGGAGCTTGGAACGTGGATTGGTGCGAGCGGAAATGCGCTGGTATATGGCGGATCAAAATCCGGATTGATGGGGGAAATTGCAGAGAGCGTCCTACAGGCTGGCGGCACGGTGACAGGCGTGGAACCGAAATTTTTCATGGATGCGGAATTGCAATATGACAACTTGACGGAACTTATAGTCACAAAGGATATGACGGAGCGGAAAACGAAGATGATCGAACTGGGGGATGCATTTATCGCATTTCCGGGCGGCACAGGAACGCTTGAAGAGATTTCGGAAGTGATGTCGAAGGTGTCGCTGAAGCAGTTGGACGCGCCATGCATCTTGTATAATCTGAATGGATATTATGACAGCTTGAAAGCACTGCTTGCGCATATGATCGAGATGGGACTCTCGACACCAGAGCGGCAGCAGGGTATCTATTTTGCGGATTCCCTGGAGGAAATCAAGCAGATAATAAACAGATATTGAGATGTTGGGTCAGGTAATAAAGATGCCATAGGATAGATGCTATACGATGTTTTGTATCATGGCTGCTGTAGGATAAATCACTAAGCTAAAAAAGTACTCCCACGGGTGGATAAAACCTGCTCGTGGGAGTGTGATATACAAAGGCTCAAACTGAAAATAAGCAGTCAAACACTATTAGTTCAAAAAGACATGCATCAGAAACCCGATTAATATACAAACAGCAAATGTTATCAGTCCACTACCTATAACTAAAAGAATCTTCTGATATGGACGTTTACCTATTTCTCTCTGTTTTTGTATATCATCCAGTAGTTGCCCATCAGAAAATGCAACAATTTCTTTATACGTTTGAACATCATTGTCTTTTTTAATTTTTTCAAGCATAAAAGCGAAATACATTGAGATTCCCCAGATAATACACCAGGGAATGAGTGCCCAAACACCAAGTAACATGAATAACGGAACCGCTGAAACAGCAGTGGCGATCAACATTATAGTGTAGATTTTCCCATAACGGTTCATTTTTTCAATTTCTTCTTTTTGAATTACATCTTTCATAACTTCAATATCTCCTTTGATTAAATTGTCAAGAGAAATTTGAAAGGTTTCACTCAGTAATACCAAACTGTTCACATCTGGATAGCTTTTATCATTTTCCCAATTTGATATTGTTTGCCTGGAAACATAAACTCGTTCGGCTAACTCTTCTTGAGATAATTGTACTTCCTGACGATGTTTTTTAATTTGTTTTCCGAGTTCCATCTCTTCACCTCCTAGCATACTCATACTAATCAAAAAGTTATATTTTCGCTATCAAAGAGCTTTGACATCAAGGTTTTAGCGTGTCAAAAGTCTTTTACATCTCGTGAAATTCTCAATAATGTCCCATCTAAATCTGAAACATATAAACCATTCATGCATTTTCCACCGTAAGATTCAAATTTCACTCCTTCATTGTATCATGCACAATTCATACATTCCACTTATATTTTCTCGAAGATTCTTAAAAAGGTGGGCTGCCATACATAGCAATCCACTCATATCCTTTAGAAAGGGAAACACATGTATATCTGCTTGTTAATACTTGAAAAAATATAGTTTTATATAGGGTTTCCTGTGGGATTTCGAACATTCTTAGGTTTGCTATAATTTGTTAAATGTGTTACAATTATTCTTGCGATTAAGCAATTTGTTGTACAAATTTCACATAATGTATGAATTTTGTATACGAGCAGGAATTGTGTGATTGAAAGGAGAATGAATTATGGCAGTGAATCGTTTTGTATTGAATGGAATTTCTTATCATGGACATGGCGCGATTAATGAGATTCCGGGTATTGTGAAGTCAAAGGGATTTAAGAAGGCGTTTGTAGCGTCTGATCCGGATCTGGTGAAGTTTGGCGTGACGGCGAAGGTGACCGATCTGCTGAAGGAAAATGGCATAGAATATGAGTTATATTCTGATATCAAGCCGAACCCGACGATTGAGAATGTATTGCATGGTGTCGATGCGTATAAGGCTTCGGAAGCTGATTTTATGATTACCATTGGCGGTGGTTCATCCATGGATACAGGAAAAGCAATCGGCATTATTATCAACAATCCGGAATTCGCAGATGTTCGTTCTCTGGAGGGCGTTGCACCGACGAAGAAGCGGACGGTATTTACGATTGCGGTACCTACAACCGGTGGTACGGGTGCAGAGTCAACGATCAATTACGTAATTACGGATGTAGAGAAGAAGCGTAAGTTTGTATGTGTGGATCCGAACGATATCCCGGATGTTGCAGTGGTAGACCCGGATATGATGGCATCGATGCCGAAGGGACTGACTGCATCAACCGGAATGGATGCACTTACACATGCAATTGAAGGTTATACAACCGCAGGCGCATGGGAGCTGTCAGATTGTCTGGATTTAGAGGCAATCAAACTGATTGCAGCGAACTTGAGAAAAGCCGTAGAGAACGATCCGGACGGACGTGAGGGCATGGCGCTTGCACAGTATGTAACAGCGATGGCATATTCGAATGTAGGACTTGGAATTGCACATTCTATGGCACATACACTTGGTGCGGTATATGATACACCACATGGTGTAGCCTGTGCGATGATGCTTCCAATCGTCATGGAGTTCAACAAAGAATATACAGGAGAAAAGTACAAATTCATAGCAGAAGCATTTGGAATTGATACGACAGGCATGGATCAGGCAACTTACAGACAGGCTGCAATCGATGCGGTTCAGCAGTTGTCTATCGATGTTGGAATTCCGACAAAGCTGGAGAAGCTGAAGGAAGAAGATCTTCCGTTCTTGTGTGAATCTGCTGCAGCGGATGCGTGTGCACCGGGCAACCCTAGACCGGCAAGCTTAGAGCAGTTTGAGGAGATGTTCCGTAAGCTGATGTAAGTAGAGCAGTAAAAAATAAATAAGTAAACCATAAGAGGAGTCTTCATCATAGGATGCGGGCTCCTTTTTGCGCAAAAAGTATTCCCATTTTTACAATGCTATGATAAAATAAGTTAGATGAAACTAACTTAAAAAGAAAAACAAAATTACAACAACCAGACGGGCACAAATAAAAGTAGTATATGAAGTAGAATAGAAGGGGAGAGAAACCATGAAGGTAACAACGTTAGATACACCGGTGGCAGAGCAGATCGGGCACGCGTTTGGATATTATGATTATGGAGAGGAAGTCGGAATGGGCGCATTTTACCGCAGCAAGGATGCGGTCGCAACGTATATTGCCGGGTATGTGCGGATGGCATTTGAAGGCGGTATGCTCTACACGATAAGCGAGCGGGGCGAGGGTTATATCGCATATAAGGTGCCGGGACAGAAACTGAAGCTTAGAGCAGGCATGCAGCTTGTAAAAGCACTGTTTCGCTCGATGAGCCTGAAAGAATTGATCCGGATGGGACAGGGAGTTTCCAAGGGAGGAACGTCGCTGCAGGATCGGATGAAAAAAGAGAAGAAACCTTATATATTCGTCGGCATGGTCTGTGTGCCGGAACAATATCAGGGGCAGGGTTACATGCGGAAGGTGATGGAGCTTGCCTACGCAGAAGGCAACCGGCTGCAGGTTCCGGTGCTTCTGGAGACCGATGCGAAGTCAAAATGCGACAAATACATGCACCTTGGCATGCAGCTTGACGGTGTACGTGATTTAGGCAAATATGGAAAATTATATGATCTGGTCAAATATCCGGATTGATTTATCCAAGATGACCGTGGTATTTCCTGAGATAGTATACGCCGGAAATACCACCCGGAATCCCGATCCAGAGTATCATAGCACCAGATGTCACAAGCCCAAAATCCGGAACTGTCAACGTGCAGGCGACATACAGCAGGACAATGGGAAGAGAGATATGCCCCAAAATGTTATGTGCAATTTTCCATGTCTCTTCGTCCCGTATGGTCCATGGCAGTCGCAACCCTGTGTACCGGTTGTATGGAATTCTTGGACATAGAATACCGGATGCAAGCATGATACAGCTTATAAAAGACATTGCAAATATTTTCTCGCCATTTTCAGAAAACGTTATAACATCAAGTGCTGTCAGACAGGCAACAAGAATCCCGATTATCAAAAATCCAATATTGATAAGTGTGGTCACGCGAAGGGTGCCAATACGCAGATCATCTGTAGTTTCATTTGTCAATAGAGCAAGATTACGATACAAAATGATGGCTGCGCTGATCATGCACATACCGGTTAACAGGAGAGACACCAGTTCGTTTTTTACAATCAATGCAACCAGCATGGCTAAGAATGTAAGAAATAAAATAGTACCTCTTTTTCTGCCTGCCTGAAGACGATTTCTTTCCTGCTGATTTTTCAGAGCCAGTTGTTCATTCAGGTCCGCTAATTGATCGGCAAGTGCCTGATGCTTGTTTGGTTCTGTTTCTATACCGAGTAGCTGGCTGACCGATACGTCAAGCACATTTGCGAGACGAATCAGCACATCGGCATCCGGAACAGATAAACCGTTTTCCCATTTGGACACAGTCTGGCGGACAACGTGTAGCTTCACAGCCAGCTCTTCTTGACTGAGTCCTTTTGCTTTTCGGAAATGTTTGATATTTTCGTGGATCATTATTTCACGTCCTTTCCTGTGTGGTAAGCATAGCATTATTATACGAAGCGTTTATGGCGGATGCAAGCAATGAAAATTAACATTGGCAAAAAGACGGTGAGAACCAAAAAACAGACTTGACAAGTAGGTTAGGCTAAACTAACATAACAAGTGCTGTGGAGCTCATTTTTTATAACATAACAAATCGTAACAACTGTTATGTCTAAAAAGAAAAGCACATAAAAATCAGGTAAGTGCAAAAGGAATAAAAGGAAGCGAGGCAATCACATGAACGAAAAAACAAAAGTACAGGTACAGGGAGTTCCGGAGACAATGCTGCAGACATTATATGCGAGAGCGCAGGAGTCTAAGAAACCGAACCATCATATCTACGACGAGCGGGCAATCGAGGTTGTATCCCGTCTGGATTATGATTTTTCCAAGGCAGAAAGCGATAAGGCGATGAGCTTAGGCGTAATCGCGCGGACGATCGTGCTTGATAAGCTGGTCGGAGATTTTCTGTCTCACTATCCACACGCGGTTGTCATGAATATCGCATGCGGTATGGATACACGCTGTTATCGGATGGAAGGAAAATACGACCGCTGGTATAACATTGACCTGCCGGAGACGATGGCAGTTCGGAGTCGTTTCTTCGAGGAGCAGGGGCCGATCTTCCAGATTGCAAAATCTGCTATGGACGCAAGCTATATGGATGATATTGAGTATCATGGCGAGCCGGTGCTGGTGATCATTGAGGGCTTGACGATGTATCTGTCCGAGGCGGATGTCAAGCAGATATTCGATATTCTGGACAAGCGGTTTTCGAAAGCAGTCGTGCTTGTAGAGACGATGTCACCGTTTGTAGTAAAGCATATCAAGGAGAAATCCATCGAGAAGAGTGCGGCGAAGTTTGCATGGGGCGTGAAAAATGGTGCCGCATTGGAACAGGTAATTCCTCGTTTTAAGAATAAGCGTGATGTAAGTCTGGTTGAGGGGATGAAAGTATTGATGCCGATTTACAAGGTGATCGGGAAAATCCCGGCAGTACGAAATTTCTCAAATAAAATCTGTGTGATGAAGAAATAGTGATATAATAATTTTGTCATGCAAATAAGCAATAAGGAGAATCGATAAATGGAGCTTCGGGTATTACGCTATTTTCTGATCGTGGCGAAGGAGCAGAGCTTCACGAAGGCTGCGGAACAATTACATATCACACAGCCAACGCTGTCAAGACAGCTTGCAGCATTGGAGGAAGAGCTTGGAACCGTGCTGTTCAACCGTGGCGGACGGAATGTTACGTTGACCGACGAGGGAATCCTGCTCAAGCGGCGAGCCCTTGAAATCATCGATCTCGAAGATAAGATCCGGGAGGAATTCAAGGAAAGTCAGGTCGTCGATGGAACAATCACGATTGGATGCGGTGAGTTCGCAGCAGTGGAGCTGCTGGCACAGATCTGCGAGCGGTACCGGGCGAAATATCCGATGGTTCAGATCCGGGTGCATACCGGAACAGCAGATACGATCTATGAGATGATGAATAAAGGACTGGTAGACATCGGGCTTTACATGGAGCCGGTGAATCTGGAAGGACTGGATTATATCCGTTTTCCGGGGAGTGACCACTGGGTTGTAGGCATGCGACCGGACGATCCGCTGGCAGAAAAATCATATATTACGAAAGAGGACTTATTGCCGTTACCGCTGATATTGCCGGAACGGTCGGGCGTACAAAGTGAGCTTGCGAATTGGTTTGGCAAGGACTTTGCGAAGCTGAACATAGCATTTACAAGCAATCTCGGTACAAATGCAGCAATCCTGGCGATGCAGGGGCTTGGTTATCCAATCTCCATTGAAGGCGCCGGCAGATACTGGCGATCTGATCTGCTTGTGCAGAAAAAGCTGTATCCGGAGATCATGGCAAGTACAGTGATCGCATGGCGCAGGAACATTCCGTACGCGCAGGCTGTCCTCAAATTCATTGACGAGATCAATGCTTTTCAGGCATAACAAAACATTCAATGTAAGTATTAGACATAATACAATACAAAAATTATAATCAAAGTGTAGGAAGAAAAATCCTACACTTTTTTAGTAATTGTTAATAGTATTACGGAGCATATAGTGATTTGTGTATGTGTCTGTAATTCATATTTCTGGAATGAAATACAGACGAAACACTATCACTATATGCTTCATCGATTATAGTAAGGAGGCCAAGAAATGAGCAAGAAATTAGTCGCATATTTTAGTGCAAGTGGAATTACAAGAAATGTTGCAAAGATGGTAGCAGAGGCAGCAGGCGCGGACCTGTACGAGATCATACCGAAGGAAGCCTACACAAAGGCAGACTTAAACTGGATGGATAAGAAATCAAGAAGCAGCGTAGAGATGACAGATAAGAAAATCCGACCGGAAATTACAGACACCGACGCGAAGATTGCAGAGTATGACGAGATCTTCCTTGGTTTCCCAATCTGGTGGTATGTAGCACCAACGATCATTAACACATTTCTGGAGAAATATGATTTTACAGGCAAGAAGATCGTGCTGTTCGCAACATCCGGCGGAAGCGGATTCGGAAATACCGTAAAGGAATTGCAGCCATCCGCACCGGGCGCACAGTTTGTCGAGGGTAAGCTGCTCAACCATGCAAATAAGAAGGAAATCGAAGAACTGGTAACAGAATTTTAGGAAGGATAAGAACATGGCAAAGATTACACAGACAGCAGGCAGAAATGCACTCGGAGAATTTGCTCCGCAGTTTGCACATTTTAACGATGATGTATTATTTGGAGAGAACTGGAACAACGAGGATATTGATGTCAAGACACGAAGCATCATTACCGTAGTCGCACTTATGGCACAGGGGATCACGGATTCTTCTCTGAAATTTCATTTACAGAATGCGAAAGCACATGGCGTGACGCAGAAGGAAATTGCTGCGATCATCACCCATGTAGCATTTTACGCAGGATGGCCAAATGGTTGGGCTGTATTCAATCTGGCAAAGGAAGTCTGGGATGTTGATGAGGGCGATCTGCCTTACGAAGATCCAGCGATGCGTGCGCATGCAAAGGAAATGGTATTCCCAATTGGACAGCCAAACGATGCATTTGCACAGTATTTCATCGGACAGAGTTATCTGGCACCGGTATCCACCAGTCAGGTTGGAATCTTCAATGTCACATTTGAGCCGGGCTGCAGGAACAACTGGCATATCCATCATGCAAAGAGCGGTGGCGGACAGATTCTTGTATGCGTAGCCGGACGTGGATATTATCAGGAAGAGGGCAAGGAAGCTGTCCTTTTGAAACCGGGTGACTGCATTAACATTCCGGCGGAGATTAAGCATTGGCATGGCGCTGCACCGGATAGCTGGTTCAGCCATCTGGCAGTGGAAGTACCGGGCGAGGAGACATCCAATGAGTGGTGCGAGCCGGTAACAGATGAGGAATATGGTAAGTTAAAATAAAACATTTAGGATTGCAGGAGGGGTTATACATGGAGTACGCAAAACTTGGAAATACCAATATTGAAGTATCGAAGCTTTGCATCGGATGCATGAGCTTCGGAAAAGCAGGTACAATGCATGACTGGACACTGGATGCGCAGGAAAGCGAGAAGGTGATCAAGCATGCGTTGGATCTTGGTATCAATTTCTTTGATACTGCAAACTGTTATTCCGCAGGAACCAGTGAAGAATATCTGGGACAGGCACTGAAAAAGAATGTGGCACGTGATAAGGTTGTGATCGCATCGAAGGTGTATTTCAATGAGGGTAGACTGTCAAAGGCAGCGATTGAGCGGGAAATCGACGGTTCCCTAAAAAGGCTTGGAACCGACTATCTGGATTTGTATATCATTCACCGGTTTGATTTTGATACTCCGATCGAGGAGACGATGGAAGCGCTGGATGGTCTTGTAAAGGCTGGAAAGGTGCGTGCAATCGGTGCATCTGCGATGTATGGATATCAGTTTTATAATATGCAGCTTGCCGCAAAAGAGCGGGGACTGACACCGTTTGCTACGATGGAGAATCATTACAATCTTCTTTACCGGGAGGATGAGCGCGAGTTGATTCCAATCTGTAAGCAGATGAATGTTGCGCTGATGCCGTACAGTCCGCTTGCTGCCGGGCATCTGTCAAGACCTGTGTGGAATACAGATTCTATGCGGAGTCAGACCGACCGTGTTGCACGTGGAAAGTATGACCGGATGGAAGAACAGGATATGAAGGTGGTTGCCAGAGTGCATGAGCTCTCAGAAAAACACAACTGTAAGATGTCACAGATTGCTCTTGCATGGCAGTGGGCAAAGGGCGTGACAACACCAATCGTCGGAGTAACGAAGACTGCATACTTGGATGATGCAGCAGGTGCGCTCGATGTGAAGCTTTCCGCAGAGGACGTGGCTTACCTGGAAGAGATGTATGTGCCACATCCAGTCGTTGGAGCTATCAAAGAAAATCCGGCACAGGGCGTTGTGCTGTTGGATGAGAAAAAGTAATTATTTCCCAACCACCAGCGCAAAATATCCCCAGTCCCAGATCGGGGATGCAAAACTATTTTCCAGATATTCGCGGATATCCGCATCTTCATAACCGGTCATGCGCGACAGGATTACAATGTAGTCACGGACGGTTTCATAAGAAAGATGATTTGCTCCTTCGGCAGAGTAAAGAAGAAAAAGGCTCTGCCGAATGGATGCATATTCCATGGCAATCCATTCCAAGTGTAACAACATATCGTCAATCGTATCCTCCGGCATAAGCAGGTCGGAGAATATTTCGTTTGCCATATAGTTTCGAAACAGGATATCGTAGGTATGTAATTGCTTATTAAAATCGATAAGTCTCTCATCGTCTGGTACAGTAAATTGTTCTGCGAGCGTAATCAGCGGATTCAAGTACGGCGCGTACAAGCCTTCTTCGATATAATTCACAGACAAATCCTGCAAAATCTCATTGCATTCCATCCATGTATCGACAACCGGAAGTTCTACGTCGTGGATAGCTGCACGAAGCTCTGACAGCGAAGAAAGTGAGAAATATTCAGTTACCTTTGCTATGGTAATCGGAGCGTTTTTTGCCAGTTCAGACAGAATATAAAAGCTTTCTAATAAAGCTTCTTCGATAGAAATATTCGTATCCTGAATCAGATCCATGATCGAAGCGCGGATCAAAAAGAGTGCGTCCGGATCAGACACCTGTGGGAAATCCAGCAGCGTATCTCTCCACAGATCAATCACTGCCGGACAGCATGGCATGAGCATCCCTTCCTTGTGGTTGTGAAAGGTATGATATTCCCGCGGGAAGGTTGCACACGTTTCTGAGAGCACAGAATCTCCGTAGGCAGACACCAAGCGGCATAGCTTGGCGTCATCTAAGAAAGGACAGCGATGCATCGCGTCTAATCCGATTACGTGCTGCCCGTCTTTCTTCGTTGTGTAGGCACTTAAATTCTTACGGCACTCCGGTACGTTATCCGGCGGAAGAAGCTTCTTCCAGCGGCGGTTTGTGTCTGCATCGACTGCGATTTTCCACTCTTTACAACAGGTGATCGGACATTTGTCCGCAATACAGGTAAATTTGTTATAATAATCCGGCGTTAACATGTGTGATTTTAATTCTCCGTTTCTGTATTCAAAGCCAATATCGGCTGATCGTCTAACATAGCGAAATCATTATAAATGAAAAATGAATATAGGACAATATGCGGTTGACAATTCCGGAAAGCAGCCATATATTATAATCGATTTTGTATGTGTCTTATATGCATTTTCGTGGAAATTTGGTGGTATGCATGATTCTATATGTGTAAAATTGTGCTAAAATAGAAGACACGTATAGAGAATGGAGGAAATAGCATGAACGAGAATATGAAAAAAAGAAATGAGGTTCTGGCACAGACCGTTATCAAAGGATTGGAATCCCGGAACATGACCGGTTACTATGCAGCAGATAAGGGAGAAGCTTTGAAGCTGGCACTGGAGATAATCGGCGAGGGCAGCTCCGTTGCGATGGGTGGTTGTCAGAGCGCACACGAGATTGGTCTGGTGGATGCCTTGCAGGCAGGAAATTATAATTACATAGATCGTTCGCAGATGACGCCGCGTGAGGGATTGCTGGCAGCATATGATGCAGATGTATTCTTATCGAGCGCCAATGCGATGACGAACGATGGCATCATCGTAAATATCGATGGAAATTCCAACCGTGTGTCCTGTATCGCACAGGGACCGAAGCGGGTGTTATTTATCGTGGGAATGAACAAGGTCTGTTCCGATCTTGATGAGGCGATGAAGCGTGCCAGAAATGTGGCAGCTCCGGTGAACGCCCAGCGGTTTGATGTGAAGACACCGTGCAAGGTCACAGGCAGATGTTCGGATTGTAAGTCTCCGGATACACTCTGCTGTCAGTTCCTGATTACAAGGTTCTCACGTCATGAGGGAAGAATTCATGTGATTTTAGTAAACGATACACTTGGATATTAATGCATTTGCCAGGAATTTATGAGAGGAAATTATTATGCAGAAAAATACGTTAGAAGGGAAAGCCAAAACAAAAAACGGGATTAAACGGTTATGTTTTTGTGCCGTGTGTATTTTGCTTGAAGTTATATTTATAGTCTCCATGATAACAAGACTGAACGAATATGCAGAGATTGTAAATCTTCTGACACGTTTGCTTGGAACAATCCTTGTATTGGCATTATATGCGTCAGATCAGACCTCATCCATGAAGATGCCGTGGATTATTCTGATACTGATATTCCCGATCATGGGTGTTGCGTTATATCTGCTGATTGGTTTAAATGGTGGCACACGGAAGATGCGCAAACGGTATGAGAAAATCGACAGCCGCCTTTTCCCATTGATTCCGGCTAACAGAGATAATCTGGAAAGATTACGTTTGCAACTCCCCAAAGCCGGAAGTATCTCCACATATATACAGAGAAATTCAAGCTATCCGGTGTACCGGAATACAGATATCACATATTATGATGAAGCAATCAAGGGGCTTCATGCGCAGCTTGCAGATCTGGCGAAGGCAGAACATTTTATCTTTATGGAATATCATGCAATCGAGGATGCGGAAGCGTGGCATATGGTACAGGAAGTATTGGAAGACCGCGTAAAGGCGGGAGTGGAAGTCCGTGTATTCTATGATGATATGGGGTCAATTGGATTTATCAATACAGATTTTATTAAAAAGATGGAAAAAGTCGGTATCCGGTGCAGAGTGTTTAATCCATTTACCCCTGGATTAAATATGTTTTTAAATAACCGGGATCATCGTAAGATTACGGTGATTGACGGTAAGGTAGGATTTACCGGAGGGTATAATCTCGCAAATGAGTATTTTAATATGACCCAGCCATACGGTATGTGGAAGGATACAGGTATTCGTTTGGAAGGAGATGCGGTAAAATCCCTGACCGTGACGTTTCTGGAGATGTGGAACGCCGTGAGTGACAAGGATGCGGATGATGTGGATGTTGAGAAATACCTTACACCGTCCGGCTACCGGGCAAGACAGGCTGGCTTCGTGCAGCCGTATGCAGATATTCCAACCGATGATGAACAGGTTGGAGAGGAAGTCTATATCAGTATCATAAATAAAGCAGAGAAATACTGCTGGTTTATCACACCTTATCTCATTATCACGGATGAGATGACACATGCATTATGTCTGGCAGCAAAGAGGGGCGTGGATGTACGGATTGTCACGCCGGGAATTCCGGATAAGAAGCTGATTTACAACGTTACGCGTTCGTTTTATCACGGATTGGTTAAGCATGGAGTGCGGATCTATGAGTGGACACCGGGATTTTGCCATGCGAAAATGAGTGTGGCAGATGATTGTATGGCAACCTGCGGAACAATCAATCTGGATTACAGGAGCCTGTATCATCATTTTGAGAACGGCTGTTTCATAGTTGACAATCCTGCTGTATTATCTATCCGGCATGATCTGGAGAAAACGATGCAGGAGAGCAGGGAAGTGACAGAAAAATATTGTTCCGGACGCAGTGCGTATCTGCGTCTGGGACAATTATTCATGCGGTTATTTGCAGGACTGTTGTAGAAGTATTTTACAGGAATTTATCCAGTTCTGCTTCCACCTGTTTTTTCTTTTTAATCTTCGGATGGTCGATGATCGTGTCTCTGGCAACCACCATATCTACGTTGCGGAGTGCACGCAGATCATCCAGAGGATTCTTCACAGTGACGATCAGATCGGCTGCTTTCCCCTTTTTAATCGCTCCCGTGATATCGCCGATTCCGGCAAGCTCGGCGCTTCGCGCGGTTGCCGTATAAAGTGCAAATGCATTCGAGACACCTGCGTATTTGTGGAAGTAATAAAGCTCACGCCAGAAATCGTACTGCGTGATCCATGGGCAGCCGACATCATTGCCAAGTACAACCGGAATATCGTTTGCCAGTGCCTTCTTGGAGCAATCCACGATTCCTTCGAATACGACATTGCCGTTATATTGCTCGACTTCGGTCGCATTTGTGATAGAGCGGTCGAAGAGCGCATATGGCAGAGCCGGTGAGATCGTTGTGCAGAGGAATGCACCGCGTTCCTTGAATAATTCGATCATCGCATCATCCATCTTCGCACCGTGCTCGATCGAGTCGACACCATTTTCCAGAGCCACGCGGACACCCTCCGGAGATTCCACATGGGCGGAAACGATATAGCCGTCGGCATGTGCTTTGTCGCAGACGGCACGCACCATATCCGGCGACATCTTCAGCTCGCCCGGGACACCCTTTTCTTTGGCGTCTAACACACCGCCGGTAATCATGAGCTTCACTAAATCAACCTTTTCCTTCTTTGACTGTTCGAGATGCGCAAGTGCTTCCGGGATGGAGGCAGCGGCAATCGCAACCGAACCTGCCATGTGTCCACCCGGAACTGAGATGCCCTCGTTGGCAGCGAGGATACGCGGACCGACCTTTGTTCCGGCGGCAATCTCATCCCGCAGGCGGGTGTCGAAGCTTCCGAGTCCGCCGACCGTCCGGATCGTCGTGACACCACTTAGCAGTTCATCCTTCGCAAAGTCGGAAACCATCTTGTAAGCGACGGCACGTGTCAGGGAAGAACGCATTATCTTCTTCACGAGTTTTTCATTGTCACGCTGTTTTTTCTGCGGCTTTCCATTTCCGGCAAGATGCACATGCATGTTGATGAGACCGGGCATGATATAACGTCCCTGTAAATCTATGGTTTCGTAGCCGGAAAGATCGGCTGTATCCGGTACGATATCGGTGATTGTGCCATCCTGTACGAGGATGCAAAGCCCGGTCTGCACCTGCATGTCTTTGGTTCCATCCAGTATCTTTCCATTTGTAAATGCGTAATTCATAAGCAACCCTCCGTTCTTAATTCTATGTCCACTATACAATAGTTGGAGATGATCTGGCAATATTCGGGATCGCAGGAATGTCATGCAAATTGACAATTCTGAAACGGGTATCTGTCGCGGATTCCGGCTGTGGCATGAGTGAACATGTATATTTACATTTTGAATACACCTGTGCTATACTGTGCGCAGAAAATTTGTGTGAATTTTTCTAATGAATATTTTCGTCACACCCATTTGTTTGGGTGTGACTTTTTATTTTGGAAAGGAGCTGGTACTATGGAAACGGATAACAAAATGGGACAGGAACCGATAAATAAGCTGATTTTGCAGATGTCCATGCCGCCGTTATTCTCTATGTTTTTGCAGTATTCATACAATCTGGTGGATAGTATGTTTGTTGCAAAAATCAACGAGCAGGCGTTGGCTGCAGTTTCGTTGTCTTTCCCGATTACAACTTTGATGAATGCGTTGTCTATCTGGCTTGGCGTCGGTGTGAATGTACGCATAGCCAGTTATCTCGGACAGAAAAGGCAGGAGAAGGCAGACCGCGTAGCAACACTTGGATTGATTGTCTCTGTGATTCTTGGAATATGCGTGAACCTGTTCGTGCTTGCAATCATGAAGCCGTACTATCGTGCCTTTACAAATGATGCGCAGATATTATCCTATGGCATGACCTATATGCAGATATGTGCATTTATGCAGATCCCGAATATGGTGCATATTCTAATTCAGAAAGAGTTGCAGGCGACCGGAAATATGCTTGCTCCAATGTGGTTTCAGATTGCGGGAGTTGTATTTAATTTTATATTTGATCCGTTGTTGATCTTCGGGATTGGACCATTCCCGAAAATGGGAATCGCAGGAGCGGCACTTGCCACGGTGCTTGGATATACTTTATCCATGTTGATCGCATTGGTTATGATTCTGTTTACGAAGCAGAAGGTGCGTCTGCAGTTCCAGGGATTCCGCATTGAGGGGAAGATGTTAGGTGATGTGTTTGCCAGCGGACTGCCGTCCTTTATCATGAATGCGCTTGGATCATTTATGGTGACCTTTGTAAATATATTTCTGGTAGCATATTCAGACACTGCAGTGGCGTTCTTCGGCGCGTATTTCAAGGTGCAGCAGCTGATTGTTATGACAGTAAATGGTCTGATTCAGGGATGCCTGCCGATTATGAGCTTCAATTATGGCGCGGGAAAGAAAGATCGGTTACAGCAGTCGTATCGCAGTGGAAGAAAGATTGCGACATGCATGATGGCAGTTGGAACATTGTTGGTGTTGGTTTTCCCCAATCAGATATTAGCACTGTTTTCTGCATCAAAAGCTATGCGGGAGTTCGGCATTCCTGCTATGCGGATTATGGCAATCGGATTTATATTCAGTGGGATTTCAACGATGGCTGCTACCTATGCGCAGGCGACGAACAAACTGATACAGAGTATTGTGATTCAATTACTGCGGCAGGCAGTTCTGCTTCTTCCGGTTATGTGGGTCTGCAATTTGTTATTCCATATATGGGGAATCTGGATTGCGTTTCCAATTACCGAGATAGTCGTTATGATTGTATCCATACTGATTGTAAAAAGTGATAAAATATCGCGATAAGCAATCTATAAATATAATTGACATGAAAAAGGTTGAATGATAATATAATGTTACAGAGTGCTACCGATAGACGGTTAGCCTTGATATTGTTTAGTTATAAAAATAACCGCTCACAGTTTACCAGGCTGGGCGGTTATTTTTGTGTCTTATCATTGCTCTTAGAACCAACGGCATAACCAAGAGCAAAGCAAGTAATACATAAGCTGATAATGGCTATAAAAAGCTCCGTTGTAAGCATAAGCATAAACCTCCTCAACAGATTTCCCAAAATGGATTTCTATGTAAACACAAGCTATAACTCTTGTGGAGAAGGCTAACCGCCTACCGAATAGGGTAGCACCATAATCATTATATCAAACATATGTTCGGGACACAATAAAAATATTAAATAAAATTGAGCAATAAAATAATATGGTTCATGGGCAGTAATATGTTGTTAAATATGTTCTTGCAGGTTTATATTTTTTTGATAGAATAAAACATAATAAAGTGGATTTAGTATTTATGAGAAACGGGCGGGAAACATGGAAAGGAGTCAAAATGAGCTTAATTAGAGGGATTCATCATGTATGTCTGAAATGTGCCAACGAAGAGGAATATAAGGAAGTGGTACATTTTTACCACGAGATTTTAGAATTAGAGATTGCCAGAACATGGAGCGAAGGCACTATGTTCCGGTTTGGTAATGCAGTATTGGAAGTGTTCGCAAATGGCGGAGGAAAAGCGGAGACAGGAATTATCCGGCATTTTGCCCTTGCAACCGAGGATGTAGATGCCTGCGTGGAAAAGCTGAAGGCAGCAGGGTATAAGGTGTTTGTGGAACCAAAGGATATTGTGATTCCATCTAATCCGGAATATAAGGCAAGAATCGCGTTTGGCAGAGGACCACTTGGAGAAGAAATTGAGTTTTTTCAGGAGCGATAGGAAGGATATGTATAATAATAGTAGCAAAATAGCAATTATCGGTTTATGTAATAAATGCTTAAGATAAAGTACGATGATTGTGGAGGTGATATGAAATGATTTTTTCACAAAAACTACAATTAATTCGTAAGAATAAAGGTTTGACCCAAGAGGAACTGGCAGGAAAACTGGATGTATCCAGACAGGCTGTAGCGAAGTGGGAGTCTGGGCAGGTATATCCTGATATTAGTAACCTTATTCAAATCAGCAAGTTGTTCAATGTTACAGTCGATTATTTAGTGAAAGACCAAGAATGTACTGTTAGCTGTTTCGATCATAGTGGAACAGACGTCGATCGACTTATTGAATTTCGCTTAGAAGCAAATGTTAATACATATGCTTCTTATATGAATGAGACAGATTCAACGCGATTGGATTCTCATGATTTTTCATATAGCAATGGTTCTTATACATATCATGATACATACGTTGGTGGGGAACAGTTTGCTGGTGAAGAAGCTATATGGTATGAAGGTAAATCACAGTATGCAATGAATTACATAGGACGCGTTTTAAATCAGAATTTCAGTGGTGATTTTTTAAAGGAAGCTCTTCGCAAAGCCGATAAAAAAATGCCATTTAGAGGACCAGAGTATTATCAATCAGGACAATATACCTATAAGTGTAATGTAGTCGGAGATTTTTCCTGGTTTCAAGGTTATGAAGAAATTTACTGTGAGAATGTTAAGGTATATGAATGCTATTTTCACGGTGGAATAATGAAGTGATTCCAGAAACTAACGTTAAAAGAAATAAAATACATATATGAATATAAGAAAAATTAGAATAAAAAATCTATTTTGGTACTTGATTCATAAAAATCAATCTGTTAGAATACACATATAAAAAGGGAGTAGCTTGCCGGTCGCGGTTCACTTCTTCGTCAAGACAGTTATTGAAACATATAACTCGGAAAGTGATGAAATAGCGAGACTTTTACTGTTTACGCAGTAGGAGTCTCTTTTTTTATACCTACTGCAAAATAAAACAAAGAAAGAGAGGTAGAAAGGATGTTCTTGAAGGTTGTTATTTTGTTGGTAGGTTTTTTGTTTCTTGTGAAGGGGGCAGACTGGTTTGTGGAGGGGGCGGCGAGTATCGCGAAGAAGCTCGGGATTCCGCAGCTTATCATCGGTCTGACGATTGTAGCGATGGGAACGAGCATGCCGGAGGCGGCGGTTAGTATCACGGCGGCGCTGCAGAAGAATGCGGGAATCACGATTGGAAATATCGTGGGAAGTAATATCTTGAATGTTCTGATCATTCTTGGTGTGACAGCGGTGATCACGAATGTAGCGATCCAGACGTCAACGTTTCGTTATGAGATACCATTTATGATGGTAGTAACGATTATACTACTGGTATTTGGAATAACCGGTGGGGAAGTGACATTCGTAGAAGGTATTATTTTCTGGGTTTTGTTCCTGTTATATCTTGGTTATCTGTTTGTGATGGCGAAGAAAGGAACCAATGAGGAAGAAGGCGAAACAAAGGATTACCCGGTATGGAAATGTATTCTTTTCATGGTGATCGGTGGTGTGCTCGTTGTAAAGGGAAGCGATTTCGCGGTCAGCGGAGCATCTGCAATCGCACGGTATTTCGGTATGAGCGAGCGGTTTATCGGACTTACGATTGTAGCACTGGGTACCTCACTTCCGGAGCTTGTGACATCTGTCACAGCAGCGCGGAAAGGGAATGCGGGAATCGCAATCGGAAATATCGTGGGCAGCAATATTTTCAATATCTTGTTCGTAATCGGTACAACTGCACTCATCTGTACAGTGCCATTTGAGAGCAAATTCATCATAGATACGATCATTGCGGTTGTGGTTGGTGCGATCTTGTGGATCGGAACATATAAGCATAAGGAGCTGCGGCGTCCATGCGGCATCTTCATGCTGCTTTGTTATGTGGCGTATTTCGTGTATCTGTGTATGATGTAAAGGATGTGTGTTGGGGAAATTCTTTTTCTTTGACTTTTTCTCCCCAATAAAAGTATGTATATAGCAAGCTGGTTGGGGGGATTTTTCGTAATTCGAAAAATCCCCCCAATGATAATTGTTAATCTGGTAATTTCACTGGGTGAAGTAATCTAATTTCAAAAAATTTCCCCAAACCCACCAATAAAGATGAGAGATAGTTGGGTAAAAAAGTGGTAATCAGCAAATATCCCCCCAACAGCGGTTGTCAATATCAAACATTTCATACAAAAAATCCCACCATACGAATAAAAAATAAAAAACATTCGTAAAACCTCTTGACAAATAAGTTAGTTAGAACTAACATATATACGAATAAAATAACAAAAATGTTCGCATATAGCAGGGAGGACGCAGAATGTTTATAGAAGGAAAAAATCTGGTAAAGAAATACGGAAAGGGAGAAGCAACGATGTTCGCGCTCGATCATGCCGAGTTTGGGGTAGAGAAGGGCGAGATCGTCGTGATCTTAGGTCCGAGTGGAAGTGGTAAAAGTACATTGCTGAATATCCTTGGCGGTCTGGATAAGGTGACAGAGGGAAGCATGCTGGTAGATGGAACGGACTTGGAGAAGATGTCTGCCAAAGAGCTGGAACTGTATCGGAGGGAGAAGCTTGGATTCGTATTCCAGTCCTACAATCTGACACCGGATCTGACCGTGCGTGAGAATATTGAGATGACAGCAGAGCTTGTGCAGGAGCCGCTCAGTACCGACACACTGATCGAAGAACTGGGACTGAAGAAGTATGAGACACATTTTCCAAAGGAACTTTCCGGTGGTCAGCAGCAGCGTGTTGCAATCGCGCGGGCAATGGTGAAGAAACCGGATATCCTTCTCTGTGACGAGTTAACCGGTGCGCTTGATACAAAGTCATCAAAGGATGTATTGCAGCGTGTACAGAAAATGAATGATACATATAAGACGACAGTCGTGATTATTACACACAACCTGAACATCGCCGGAATGGCAGACCGGATCATCAGGATCACGGATGGCAAAGTTGTATCCAATCAGAAGAATGCAGATAAGAAACGAGTAGAGGAGATGGAGCTGTAATATGACGATCAATAAGAGAGCTGGGCGCAGCATAAAGAAAAACATCGCGTTTTATATTATCAGTATCATTCTTACGATGCTGACATCTATGGTGATTGTCGCCGCGGTGTCAACCGGATACACACTGACAAAGGTTGTGGATGATTTTGTGAAGGACTATAAGGCGGAGAATGCGGAGTTTGTCACTTATCAGCCGTTGTCCGATGCAGATATGGAGAAGCTCGAACAGGAATATGATGTGATACTGGAACACAGCCGGTATAAGGATGTAAATGTGGAAAGTGGGGATTTAAAAGGAGCTACGATCCGTGTATTCCCGATGCCGGAGAAGCTGAACCTCTGTGAGGTGCGGGACGGACACGAACCGGGTGACGGGGAAGCACTTCTGACACAGGATTTTGCGGATATGCATGACATCCGGGTTGGAGATACGATTTCCCTTGGGGCGTATGCTTATAAAGTATCTGCCTACACGACGAAGGCAGATTATATCTATATGCTTGAGAAGCTGTCCGGCTATATTGATAGTGAGAAATTCGCACTTGTCGTCGTCGATCGCAAGGAATATGACAAGATTGATGCAGATGAGACAAGCTATTATTCTATCAAATACAACAAGGATAATTCCATGGAAGTGCGTGAGAAGTTAAATGAAGGTTATGTGATTGCAAGCTATATGGCGGCAACCACGAACACACGATTCTCCATGCCGGTCAATGAGGGAGATGCCGTTACGAACATGGCAACCATATATGCACCGGTCATGTTCATCATTATTATCACGCTTGTTGTTATGGTGCTTGGAAGAAATATCAGACAGGAACAGTATCTGCTTGGAACATTTCTGGCACTCGGATTTTCCAAGAAGCAGATCATAAGACATTATATGCGGTATGGGGTACTGCCGGGAGTTGTTGGAAGTGTACTTGGCTTGATTGTGTCCATTCCGTTGACAGGAGTACTGTGCAGATTCTATATCGAATACGATTTTGAAAAGCTTACTTATACACCGACCTACGACGTACCATCGATCGTTGTAGCATTGGTGGTACCGACCATCCTTTATTGTGCGGCTATCGCAATCCAGGCGGCAAAGCTCTTGAAGAAGTCACCGGTCGATCTCTTAAGAAACACAGGAAAAGATACGAAGACAGTTGGCGTGATGAAGAAGAGTCATGCAAAGACACAGACAAAGATGCGGGTGCGGAGCGTGATCGGACATCCGGGAAGAAGCATTGTAACGGCATTTGGTGTGGCTGTCGCTGCATTCTGTATTCTGACAGGATTTATTATGAAAGACAGTCTGGATACGCTGATGCATGGAGGACTTACAAGCTCTATCAAGTACGAATATCTGTACCGGCTGAATTCGTTAGAGGAAGGCACGCCGGAGCAGGGCGAGGCGTTGTTCCAGAATTACTATGAGGTAGAGGGAAAAACAGTACAGCTTTTGGCACAGGGAATCAGCAAGGATTCGAAATATTTCCCGGACAAGACGGACGGTGGTGACGCGCTTGATCTGGACAAATATTATCTGACAAGTGCGGCTGCACAGACCTATGGTATAAAGACAGGTGATACGCTTACCTTCAGCAATATTGCAGATCTGAAAGAACATAAGGTAACAATCAGTGGTATCGTGACGGACAACACGCATTGCTATCTGTACACAGGAAGAGAAAATGCAACGGCGCTGGCAGGTGTAGACAGTGACGCTTATAACTGCATTATAAGCAAGGATGAATTGTCACTTGACAAAGACCGCGTGGCAAGTGAGACAACCATGACTGTCACGGCAGACACGATGGAAAATATGATGGGACCGATGCATGCAATCATGGTTATATTTGAGATCGTAGGTGTTGTGCTTGGTGTATTTGTGCTGTATCTGATTATCAACATGATCGTGGCAGAAACAGCAACCAATATCTCGGTTATGAAGGTACTTGGTTTCAGCCAGAAAGAGATTTCAAACCGGGTACTGAATGTCAACCATATTCTGGTATGCATCGGATATTTGATTGGAATCCCGGCTGCATATATGTTTGTCAAGGTCGGTTATTCAGATACAATCGAGAATTATGGTATGCTGTTGTCACCGGTTCTCACAGCCAGAACGTTGGTGATCGGTTTCGTACTTACATGGGTAGTCTATGAGATTTCCCTTCTTCTCCAGAAGAAAAAAATATCAAGGATTGACATGGTGGAAGCTTTGAAGGAAAATAACAGAAACGAGTAGATTTCTTCAGAAGCTTTTTGGGAGGATACAGATGGCAAAACGGGTATTTACGGAGAAAGAACGGGCAGAGTATAGAGAGAAAATGCTGGATGCAGGGTTTGATTTGTTGAAGCAGTATGGAATGACACATATGTCGGTTGCCAAGATCACCGAGGCAGCCGGCATCGGTGTAAGTACGTTTTATAATTTCTTCTCGTCGAAGGAAGAATATGTGTATGAGGTTCTGCAATACCGGAGAAGAAAGATTCCGGAGCTGATCCGGATTGCATTAAATGGCAAGGAAAAGGCTGGTCCGGCAGAGACGCGCACGTATCTGAAGATGATGATTGATGAGCGGTATAGTGTATTTCCAAGTCTGACACCGGAGGATGAGAAGCGGCTGCTGGAGATGCTTCCGGAACAGGTAAGACCGGATTTGCTGAAAGAGACCGAGACAAGTATTCAATTCTTCCGGCATATGGAAGGCATCCGACTGGATGTGAATATTCCGCTTGTGGCGAATCTGATCAAGGTCTATGTGCTTGCCGCAGAGGGAAAAGAGATGCTGCACCAGAAGGTGTACGAAGTGACGATGGATCGCATGCGGGATCTGATCTTGTATGAGATATTCGGAAGAACGGAATAAAGTTATGAAAAAGGAGCGATGAGCTCCTTTTTTTATGCCCTGAAAATAAGACTGACTTTTCCAGTTTCCTGGTTGTTATATATGAATGACAAAGGAATGAAAGGAAAGGTGCAGTATGAAGAAACAGGCAAGACACAAAAAGAAACAGAGCTACAAAGCGGTAGCGCGTGTACTCGTGACTTTGCTAATATTGATCACTGGTCTGATCGCATACTATTCAATCCGTGGTGGAGATCGCACATTGCTCATGGTATTTCATTCGGAAAAGCAGGTGGCAGATACTTCAGGCGCATGGAATCTAATTCTTGTTGATCGGGATCATTACATTCCTGCCAATTATCAGGTGGAACTGACCGAATTATCCAATGGGGAAAAGGTGGATTCAAGGATCTATCCGGAGCTACAGCAGATGTTTGATGATGCAAGAGCGGCGGGACTTGCGCTGTTTGTGCGGGAAGGGTATCGGACAACAAAGGAGCAGCAACAGATCATGGACGATCGAATCAAAGAATATGAAAATCAGGGCTGCTCGAAGAAAGAGGCGAAGAAGAAAGCGGAGGAGTATGTTGCGATTCCGGGGACGAGCGAGCATCAGTTAGGACTCAGTGTGGATATCAACGCGGATACATCCAAATGTTCATCGGATGCTGTCTATCAGTGGCTGGATGAAAATGCATATAAGTACGGATTTGTGAAACGCTATCCAGAAGATAAGACAGACATTACATCCATCAACAACGAACCGTGGCATTACCGGTATGTGGGAAAGGATGCAGCAAGAACGATGAAGCAGGAAAATCTGTGTCTGGAAGAATATCTGATAAAATATAAATAAAACTGACTTTTCTGACGCGTATGTTGTTATAGTAAGTGGGGATAGAAAAGAGGTGAGAGCGAGAATGGAGTCTACAAGCGATTTTCTGCTGGTGCACCGGGCGAGAGCCGGGGATGAGGAAGCATGTGAGAGACTGGTCAGGAAATATTATCCAAGCATTTATCAGTACTGTTTGCTGCATATATATGACACCTATGAAGCAGAGGATCTGACACAGGAAGTGTTTGCCAGAGCCTTTGAAAGCTTAGAACGATACAGGGAATATGGCAAAGTAAAAAATTATCTGTACACAATCGCCGGAAATGTAGTGAAAAATTATTATAAGAAGAAAAAGGATATTCCGCTAGAAGAACTGCCAGAGGCGGAATCCGAAAATCGTGTGGACACGGTTGGTATCCGGCTGGATATCGAACAGGCGGTGCGGAAGCTGCCGGAGGAGCTACGGGAAGTTGCGATTTTGTCGTTCTTTCAGGAGCTGAAGCAAAGAGAAATCGCAGGATTGCTCCAGATTAAGCTCTCATTGGTGAAATACCGGATTGGACGGGCGAAGGAGCTTTTGATCAAAGAATTGGAGGTGGAAGAATGAAAGCTTACAGACAACGGATACAGGAATATAGAGATTTCGTACAGCAGACATGTATACGGGAAGAAGCGGGGGCATGCACGATAAAGGTGTGTCAGGATATTCTGACAGAACAGGCACTCCAGATGGAATCAAAGAAGACATCGTATTTTGAATTCTTATATGAGCAGTCACGGTTCATTAAAAAAAGATGGTGGGTGTTGCAGGGCGGAGTGCTTCTGTATCTATGGCTGTGGCTGAGCAACAATGCCAACGACATGAAAGAGACAATGCGACTTATGGGAATTTTCGCAACGATGTTTGTGATTTTGATCGTTCCGGAAGTCTGGAAAAACCGAAGAAACGGTGCCGTCGAGGTGGAACAGGCATCGTATTATACGCTTCGCCGGATCTGTGCGGCGAGAGTCCTGTTGTTTGCAGCAGTGGACTTCTTGATTGTCATGATATTTTTGGCGGTAGCATATCGGACAACGGCACTTACCCTGAACAATCTGGTTGTGAACTTCTTACTTCCGGTCAATGTGTCCTGTTGCATCTGCTTCCGCGTGTTGTATAGCAGATGGGAACGGTCAGAATATGTTGCCGTGATGCTATGTCTGCTATGGGTGGCAGTCTGGACGATGATTGTTGTAAATGATGCGGTCTATCAGAGGATTGCATCTCCGGTCTGGAAAGCGATGCTGTTGCTGACATTTGTATATGTTGTGTATTGTGTTCGGAAGTCATTGACTTTCGATGAGAAAATGTTGGAGGATTACACCAATGAAATTAGAGTTTAAGCATGTAACAAAACGATATAGCGAGGTAGCCGCCGTCCGGGAAGTAAACTGTGTTATGGAACAGGGCATCTACGGATTGCTCGGAGTCAATGGCGCAGGGAAAACAACATTGATGCGGATGCTGTGTACGATCATCCAGCCATCGGAAGGAGAGATTCTATGGAATGGCAAGGAAATCTGGAAGCTTGGTAGTGCTTATCGGGAGGTGCTTGGATATCTGCCACAGGAGTTTGGGTATTATCCCGATCTGAATGTGTATGATTATATGATGTACATTTCTTCGATAAAGGGACTAAAGCAAGCATTTGCCAACAGGAGAATAAAACAGCTTTTGGAGCAGGTAGGTATGTGGAAGTTCAGAAAACGGAAGATGAAGCATCTGTCTGGCGGCATGGTCCGGCGCGTGGGGATTGCGCAGGCAATGTTGAACGATCCAAAGATTTTAGTGTTAGATGAGCCGACAGCAGGACTTGATCCGAACGAGCGGATACGGTTCCGCAACCTGATCAGTGAGCTGTCCGAGAACCGTCTTGTATTGTTATCTACCCATATCGTGTCGGACATTGAATATATTGCAAATGAAATCATGCTGATGAAGGATGGAATGCTTTGCTATACAGGAACCGCGGAAGAGTTGCTTGCGTCCATGCAGGAACGTGTATGGCTGTGTCAGGTGCCGAGAAATATGGTCGAGAACTATATGCGGAAATATCTGGTCGGAAATATCAAAACATCCGAAAATGGTGCAGAGCTTCGGATCATATCGAAGGAGAAGCCGATGGCGGAAGCTGTGCTGACAGAGAAGAATCTGGAAGATGCATTTTTGCTTTATTTCGGGGAAAAATCGGAGGAACGACAGGATGCTTAAATTAGAGTTGAAACGGATTTTTTCAAAGAAGTTAAATGTGCTTGCCGTTGGACTGATGGTGATATTGGCAGCAGTGTTTAGTGGATTTGCTGCGACCAGCAACCGGTATGTGGATGCGCATGGAACGGTCAGCACAGGAATGCTGGCAACGAGAAAGCTTGTAGAAAATAAACAGGAGTATGCAGGTCCCCTGACGGAAGCAGAACTCACGAAGATTGTTGCACAGTATAAAGCAGTGATGGCACAATCCCAAGAGGAGCAGGATGCAAATTATGGGACACTATATCAGCCAATCGATGATATCCTGAATTTCATGATATCCGTGCTGACACCAGATGAGGGATACGATGAGACAGTTTTGGATTCGGTGACGGAGGATTCCGTACAGGATTTCTATACGTGGTATCGGGGAAATATGAAATGGATGGCAGATCAGTATGGAAAGACTCCTGAACAGAAAGATTATCTGGAGAAGAAATACAGTGAGATTATATTGCCGCTCCAATACGAATCCTATGGTGCATGGGATACGATGATTATGTATGCGGAGACATATTCGATCGTGCTGGCAATTCTGGTTGGATTTATCTGTGCAGGAATATTTGCAGATGATTTTCAGACAAAGGCGGATGCGGTATTTTTTGCTTCGAAGTATGGAAGATCCAAAGCAATTAAAAACAAGATACTGGCAGGCGTCGTTGCGACAACGATGATCTACTGGACAGGAATTGTCCTGTTAAGTGCAATCAGCTTTGGCATTATGGGAACCAGTGGCATGCATACACCGTACCAGATGTCGGAAGCATATAGCATCTACATCATGACATATGGACAATATTACGCACTGACAGTAGCATGCGGTTACATTGCAAGTCTGCTTGCAGCGTCTTTAGCCATGCTGGTAGCGGCGAAGATGCATACGATCAGTGTTGCTGTCTGCATTCCATTTTTTCTGTACTGCTTACTACCGTTTATTGGGCGGGTATTGTCCAGCTATACAAAGGTGTTCAACCTGATTCCGACGATCCTTACAAATGTGGAAGCAAGCGTCAGGGTGCCGTTGTTGTATCAGATTGGAACGCATGTGATCCGGCAGGTTCCACTTGTAATGGTGATGTATACCGTTCTTTCCATCGTGCTATTGCCGCTTATTTACCGGAGTTTCCGGCGATATGGGAGAGCGTAGTTGATTTTTATCAAATTACTCTGTATTGCAAGTGATAAGAGGATAAGCATGGGCTTTTCCGGAGATAAATGATGTGGCGGATTGATAAATTTTCGTTTGACATTTTCAAAATCAGCAAATATAATATTCAAACGAACGAGTAGCAAATCTGCGTAAATCCAGTTTTGCTGCTCGTTTTTATTTTTATATGCCATTAAAAAGTGTGTAGCTGATCAGCGTAAGTCCAACTTAGAATGATTAGTACACACTTTTTTTATGAGGAAAAAAGGAGGATTTAGAAAAATGGCAGAAAGTAACAAGATGAAGGATATGCCAGTGAATAAGCTCATGATCCGGATGGGTATTCCGATGATCTTATCCATGGCATTGCAGGCAGTCTATAATATTGTAGATAGTGCGTTTGTCGGAAATATGAAGGTGGGAAGCGAAGCTGCGCTGAACGCGTTAACGCTGGTGTTCCCGGTTCAGATGCTCATGGTAGCAGCCGCAATCGGCACCGGTGTTGGCACGAATGCACTTCTGGCGAGGACGCTTGGACAGGAGAATCCACAGAAAGCGGCGAAGGTAGCGGGAAACAGCTTATTCCTTGGAGTGATTATTTATGCAGTCTGTCTGTTGTTCGGCGTATTCGGTGTGAAAGCATATATTTCCTCACAGACCGGTGATCCGCAGGTCATCTCTATGGGAATTAGCTATCTGCGTATCTGCTGTGTGCTTTCGTTTGGAATTATTTTCTTTTCGTTATTTGAGAAGCTGCTGCAGGCAACGGGACGTTCCCTTTACTCTACGATTGGTCAGGTCGTAGGTGCTGTGGTAAATATCATTCTTGATCCGATCATGATCTATGGAATCGGACCGGTTCCGGAAATGGGAGTCGAGGGTGCAGCTTATGCAACGGTGATCGGACAGATTGCATCGGCAGTGCTATTATTCATCTTCCATAAGAAATTCAACAAGGAATTTGAACAAGGAATTACCTATATGAAACCGGATGGCACGATTATATGCGGGATATATTCCATCGGACTTCCGGCAATCATTGCACAGGCACTTATGTCAATCATGGTGTATGTGATGAACCTGATCCTGAAATTTAACGCAGCCGCCCAGACGGCATACGGACTTTTCTATAAAGTACAGCAGTTTGTGCTTTTCTTAGCGTTCGGACTGCGTGATGCAATTACACCGATCATTGCGTTTGCCTATGGAAGGGGGAGCAAGAAGCGGATCAACGATGGAATCAGATATGGCCTGATGTATACAATTGTTTTGATGGCTGTCGGAATTTTGATTACGGAGCTTTTCCCGGAATCATTTGCCGGATTATTCAATGCAGGGCAGTCGAGAGAATATTTTATAGATGCGATGCGTATTATCTCAATCAGCTTCCTTTTCGCAGGCGTCAACGTCGCGTATCAGGGAATCTATCAGGCGTTAAACGGTGGTATCGAGTCGCTCGTGATTTCGCTGCTCCGGCAGCTTGTAATCATCCTGCCGCTCGCGGGTGTATTCTCCATCTTCGTTCGTAACGGGCAGATGGGCGTGTCACTCATTTGGTGGGCATTCCCGATCACAGAGATTCTTTCATGTCTGGTCGGCTATGTGCTTTTGAAGCGGTTGAGAAGAAATAAAGTGGATATGATTAAGCCTTCAGAGACTTCAAAAACGTGTAAAAGATAATAATGAGTTAAGGGGGTAAAATTATAATTTAAACAAAAAAATACCCCCTTAACTTGATGTAAACGTAATTACATAGTATAGTTATGTCCAAATACCAATGACAGCTATCATAATTGGAGATATTTTTGATCGCGATGGAAGCAGATATTTTATTATGGATTCAAAATAATATACGGAATGATGTGTTGACCCCGATTTTCAAGTTTGTTACGACACTTGGAAATGCGGGAATGATCTGGATTGTCCTCTCTGTGGGATTGCTGATCCCGAAGAAGACAAGGCGCGTCGGCGTGCTGGCGTTAGTTTCTCTTTCCTTCTCGGCTTTGATTGATAATGTGATCTTGAAGAACGTCGTTGCGCGGACAAGACCATACGACGTGATCGAAGGACTCACCAGTCTGGTCGGTTCGCAGAAGGATTATTCATTCCCATCCGGACATACCGGAAGTGCCTTTGCAGCGGCGGTTGTGATGTTCCGGGAACTGCCGAAGAAGCTTGGAATTCCGATTTTAGTTTTTGCGTGTCTGATGGGATTATCCCGGTTGTATGTCGGTGTGCATTATCCATCGGATGTACTGGGCGGAGTCCTGATTGGTACTGGCGTCGCACTGCTTACTCATTGGTTCGGTACCGTCTGGATAGAACAAAAGGTATAAAACGAAAGAAGGAATAACGATGTGGATTGCATTTGCATTCGGCTCTGCGCTGTTCGCAGGACTGACCGCAATCTTAGCAAAATGTGGAATTAAGAATACAGATTCCAATGTCGCAACGGCGATCCGGACAATTATAGTCCTGATCTTTTCATGGATTATGGTATTCGTTGTAGGAGCACAAAAAGGGCTTGCAGATATATCCGGAAAGACGTTACTTTTCCTGATCTTCTCCGGTCTGTCGACGGGCGCTTCGTGGCTTTGCTATTTTAAGGCACTGCAGCTTGGTGATGTGAATAAGGTAACACCGATTGATAAATCGAGCACGATTCTTACGATGCTTCTGGCATTTATCCTGTTACGGGAAGCATTGTCTCCACTCAAGGTGGCTGCGATGATTGCGATTGGTGTGGGAACATATCTTATGATTCAGAAGAAGGAAACCGAAGAAAAAAAACAGGATGGCAAATGGCTGATCTATGCGATTGGTTCCGCGGTATTCGCCAGTCTGACTTCGATCCTTGGAAAGGTTGGAATCCAGGATGTCAACTCGAATCTTGGAACGGCGATCCGGACGATTGTGGTACTCATCATGGCATGGGTGGTTGTGTTTGTGACCGGAAAGCAGCATACCGTAAAGCAGATCGACAAATCAAGCTGGATATTCTTAGTGTTATCCGGAATTGAAACCGGTGCTTCGTGGCTTTGTTATTACCGGGCATTACAGACCGGACCGGCAAGCGTGGTTGTACCAATCGATAAGCTTAGTATCTTAGTTACGATTGCATTTTCCTATGTCGTATTTCATGAGAAATTAACGGCAAAGGCGGGTATCGGTCTAGTGTTGATTGTTGCCGGAACGCTGCTGTTGTTGCTCTGGCGAGCTTAATCTTCAGGATATGAAGAAGGCTGCCGAGTTCAGGGGAGTCCAAGACTTATTCTTGATAAAAAGGTAGAATCTGTTTCCATGCGGGGTGAATACTCTGTCGGTTGCAGGTAGTTTGTCAGTTTAAATATTTTTTGCGATAGTCACTCGGCGACATGGAGACGTATTTTCGGAAAACACGGGAAAAATGCCCCGGGGAAGAAAAGCCGAGATCCAGACTGATGGCGGTCAAAGGTTTATCTGTGTAGCGGAGGAGGTGTTTTGCCTCCTCTGTTTTCCGGTTAAGTATAAAATCTGTGAGCGTGATATTACTTTCTGCCTTAAATCGTTTTGAGAGATATGATCTGCTCATATAAAATTCTTTTGCCATGGCTTCCACCGTAATCGTTTCTGACATATGATGGTCAATATAGTTTGCTACATCTGAAACAAGCTGTGATTTTGCCCCTGCTTCCTGTAACTGGTTTACACGCCTGGCAAAGTCTATGAGCATACGATAACGAAGATTGATAATCCTTGAATAATCATTTGATGATTCGCATTTCTGTATGTAGCTGTCACTCAGTGTGAATGCATCATCGGGATTCATGCCACCGTGGATAGCCGAACGTGAAACAAGCGTAGTTGTAGCGATAAAGGTATCCTTTAATTGACGAAGCTGATTGTCGGACATCGTACCAATCTTCAGAGCTGTAGATTTCTCAATCACTCCTGTTAAGGCCATATAATCGCCTTTTCGAACCATATTCATCACATTCTGTTCGAAATCATAAGTGTTGTGGAGTGTTATGCTTTGAGTTGTCTCATCGGAGAAAAACATGTCAGCATCATGCTTGTTCATTGATTCTATAAACTGCTTTTGTATGGCATCGTCAATAAAAACATCATGAAGGAAGCATTTCTCATTGTTCAGTATGTAATTCAAAAGACACAGAAGCTGCATAAGGCTTTCTAATGGTATGTGGGTGATATCCTGCATGGCGATTATAAAATCATCGATATCGTCACCCGGTATGTCCAATTGCATGGCGAGATCTCGTAGTGTTGGCGTGGAGTTTGGAACCTGGCTTGTCGGCCCGATTACAATTTTATAATTATCGGAATTAACAATGCCATAGTAGCAAAAATGTGCGGTCATGAAATAACCGACGTGGTCAGTAATTTTTAAAATGTCTGCCTGGTAGATAGACACAGGATCTTTAACAAGGTTGACTGTGGAGTGATAAAAAATAAGTGTATTGTTTTTATAAATACGTGTCGGAATTCCGAACAGACTGCCGGTGATTGTACCAATATAATCGTAATCAATGGATTGCATGGCTGGCTCCTCCTTATGAATATGGACACAATTATACTATTGTGAACACATATGTGCAAGAAATACGAAAAAAATAGTGATAGAATCCGGAAGGATAAAAAATATAAGAAAGGAACCTATGATTTATGTACACAAAAAATGCAAAAAAGAAAATTGAAAACATGCCATTACAGGAACGAATAGCCTATGGCTACAAAAAAGTAATTATGCTGATGCTTATTTCAGGGCTGCTTTCCATAATAGCGATAGGCGTACTGCTTGCGGATCTTTTGAATTATGTGCAGAAAATCAATGCTTCAGACATAGCAGTGAAAATGTGCAGAGTGAATGTAAATGCTGCTGCAAGAAATATAAGGGAAATGGCGTTGGATGACGATGAAGCTTCTTATGATGACTATGAAAAGACAATAACAAAGCTGCTTGCAGATGTTGATGCCCAGCTAAAAATAATAAAAGAAACCGGGGTTGTCTCAGAAGAAAATTATACAGAATATGCTACAGCATTATCCGATTGGGAAGACATAAGCACATCCATTATAGAGGAAATACGACAGGGACAGAACCAAAAAGGTGTAGAGGATATCCTTACCAAATGTACCCCTGCATTGAATAAATTAGTTGATATTGCTTTGAAATTAGATGATATTACAGACATAGCCAGCGATAAGGCAGTCAGAAATACCGTATTATGTGCTATTTTCGGTGTTGCCTTCATTATATTCTTTATAAGTCTGGCGTGGATAAATTCAAGAAAAACCAGCAAAAAAGTACTTTCGAGCATTTTGGAGCCATTGCATGCCATCGAAGATGTTGCAAAGGAGCTGACAGAAGGAAACTTACACAGCATGTTGGAGTATCGTTCGGAAGATGAAATCGGACGATTGGCACATAGCATGCGTAAATCTATCCGGATCCTGGGCTCTTATGTAGATGATATAGACCGCGCAATGAAGCTGTTTTCAGAGGGAAATTTTGATGTGCAGCCGAATGTGGAGTGGAAGGGAGATTTTGTTGGAATCCTAAATTCCTTTATGGCATTTGAAGAAAGTATGGCGGCTATGGTAAAGGGAATACAGACGGTTTCGGATCAAGTGTCCGGTGGTGCAGAACAGGTGTCATCCGGGGCAACTGAGCTGGCAGATGGAGCAACGAACCAGGCAGCAGCGGTAGAGGAACTGACGGCAACGGTAGAGAATGTTTCGGAACAAGTTCAACAAAACTCACAGGCTGCAAGTAAGATAAGTACAAAGGTAGTGGCACTTGGAGACGATATTTTGGAAAACAATGCCAAGATGCGTGAGATGGTAAAGTCTATGCTTGAAATTAAAGACGCATCCATACAGATAGAAAAAATTATTGAAACCATCAATGATATTGCATCACAGACAAATCTTCTTGCATTAAATGCGTCTATTGAGGCAGCGAGAGCCGGAGAAGCGGGGAAAGGATTTGCGGTTGTTGCCAATCAGGTAAACCAGCTTGCAGATCAGAGTGCACAGGCAGTAAAGGAATCGGCTGCTTTGATCAAAACATCCGTGAATGCGGTTGGAAAAGGGGTTTCATTTGCCGAGGAGACTGCACAGCAGCTGGAGATAATTGCACAAAACTCTAAGATTATTACCGGAGAGGTATCCGATATTGCGGATACGCTTGCAAATCAGACAGTCGAAATACAGCAGATCAATGAAGGAATAGAGCAGATCAATGATGTTGTACAGAGTAATTCTGCAACGTCGGAAGAGTGCGCTGCGGCGAGCATGGAGATGAACGACGAAGCAGATCATTTACGGAATATGATACAGGAAATCAAAGTGGCTGAATTTAATAAATAGGTAGAAGCATGAGTAATATTATATTTAAAGGATAGTTATGTTATGAAAGAACATAAAGATGGAATGCTTTCAAACGTTGATTTTAATAATATAATAGAAATAATCGAAGCATCTAGCCATTCCTTTTGTTTCGTGATAGAATAAGACATTCAATGAAATCGGAGGAATAGATATGAGTAACGAAAGCAAGCGCTGTAAGGTGCACTATACAGGAACATTCAACGATGGAACAAAGTTTGATTCATCTTATGATCGCGGCGAGCCACTCGAGTTTGTATGTGGTGCAGGCATGATGATCAAAGGATTCGATGAAGCAGTGAAGAATATGAATATCGGCGAGATCGTCGATGTACATCTGATGCCGGAAGAAGCTTACGGTATGCCGGATCCGGCGAATATCATCACAGTTGCATTCGAAGATATGCCTGGTTCTGAGAACTTAGAGATTGGCAATCAGGTTTATCTGACAACTCCATATGGACAGCAGTTTCCGGTGAAGGTCGTGGATAAAGACAAGGAGACTATCACCTTTGATGCCAACCATGAGATGGCAGGTAAGGAACTGAATTTCAAGATTGAGCTGCTTTCTGCAGAATAAAGATCATAAAAAGCGTGGACACGAAATGTATCCACGCTTTTTTAATGAAATAACGGGAAAGGTAACGCAAAACGATTGAAAAAGCACGGAAAATATGTTACTGTCATTTCGTTCGCTTTTGCGTTTACTGTGTGGCCTGACTCGATAGCAGCGTGATATTTACGATGCCGCCATGTATATTTGCAAAAAGGAAAACGACTATGGAAACAAATATGGAAAGGGTAGAGGGTAGGTTACATGAATAGAAAACATCCAGAGAAGCGTGGGGCTTTTTCCGGCAAGCTTGGCTATGTGTTATCGGCGGCGGGCGCGTCGGTTGGTCTTGGAAATATATGGAGATTTCCGTATCTGGCAGCAAAATACGGCGGAGGAATTTTCCTGCTCGTCTATATTCTGCTGGCACTGACATTCGGATACACGATGATCGTTGCGGAGTCCGCACTCGGACGTATGACGCAGAAAAGTCCGGTTGGCGCATTCCGTTCCTTCGGTAAGAAGAAATGGATTTCCTTCGGCGGCTGGATCAACGCGATCATTCCAATCCTGATTGTACCGTATTATTCGGTCATCGGCGGCTGGGTAATCAAATACTTGGCAGAATATATCCGTGGAAATGGAACGAAGCTTGCAGAGGACGGATATTTCGGATCATTTATATCAAATGGTGTATCGACGGAGCTTTGCTTTGTGATTTTCTGTCTCATAACACTGGCAATCATTTATGCCGGTGTACAAAACGGAATCGAACGTGTATCTAAGATGATGATGCCGGTTCTTGTTGTACTTTCCGTGGTGATTGCCATTTATTCGGTGACAAGACCGGGAGCCATTGCGGGTGTGAAATATTTCCTGGTTCCGAATGTAAAGAACTTTTCGTGGATGACAGTCGTAGCTGCGATGGGGCAGATGTTTTATTCGCTGTCGATTGCCATGGGTATCCTGATCACATTTGGTTCCTATATGAAGAAGGATACGTCCATCGAGGATGCGACGCGAAATGTAGAAGTGTTTGATACGGCGATTGCAATCATGGCAGGACTTATGATTATTCCGGCGGTGTTTGCATTTTCCGGCGGAGATCCGGATACGCTGCAGGCAGGACCTTCGCTCATGTTTATCACGATTCCGAAGGTGTTTGCGAATATGGGACTTGGAACAGGCGTCGGGATTTTGTTCTTCCTGCTTGTGTTATTTGCAGCCCTGACAAGCTCAATCGCCCTGACGGAAAGTGCTGTTGCGACATTCGAGGATGAGCTTGGCTGGGGACGGAAGAAGTCAACGGTTGTGATCGGATTGATTATGATTGGACTTGGAACGTTATCAAGTCTTGGATATGGTCCACTTGGATTCGTGAAGATACTCGGAATGCAGTTTTTGGACCTGTTTGATTTCCTGACGAATTCCGTGATGATGCCGATTGCTGCGTTTGTGACAAGTCTGCTTGTATCATGTGTTGTCGGAATTGATAAGATCGAAGAGGAAATCCGCCATGGAGAAAGTAAGTTCCGGAGGAAGAAGATATTTGTCGTGATGATAAAATATCTGTGCCCGATCTTCGCACTGATCATTCTGCTTAGTTCCGTTGCGAATGCATTTGGCTGGATATCAATGTAAAAAGAAAATATGATGATGAACGTAGCCAAACAGATGATTGCGGAACATGTTTTCGGGTAAATCAGAGGTAATTGGATATGGAACCAAAACAGGAACATAAATTGATATCCCGTGCAGATATCCTGCTGATCGTCGGAATTATGATTCTGACGATCGCAGGACTTTTTGTGTGGAAGAAGCTGCAAAAGCCGGGGGCATATGTGGATATTTTGATCGATGGAACCTCGGTGAAGACACTGCAGTTAGACAAAGACGCAAGCTATGAGGTAATGCAGGAGGCAGGCGTCAATACGGTCGTTGTGCAGGATGGCAGTGTGACTGTGCAAGATGCAGACTGCCCGGATAAGATCTGCGAGAAGCACCGGGCAATCAACCGGACCGGAGAGACGATTATCTGCCTGCCACATAAGTTGGTTGTAGAAATTAAAGAGTAGATGGATATAGAAGGAAAGAGACAGATATCATTGAAGAAAAAAGACAGACCAACCAATGACCATCCAAAATTAAACAATAACCATAAGATTGCGCTCTGCGGAGTCCTGATAGCACTAGCCATGATCTTATCGTATCTGGAAAGCCTGGTGCCAATCCATATGGCGGTACCGGGGGTGAAGCTTGGTCTTGCCAATCTGGTTACGATTATCGCACTGCAGAAACTGGATCTGAAGTCAACGGTTGTAATCTCGGTCGGACGTATCATCCTGTCGAATGTTCTGTTCGGAAATATGGCGGTGTTACTGTACAGTCTGGCCGGTGCGGCATGCAGTATTCTGATCATGACACTGCTTAAAAAATGCCGGGTGTTCGGACTGGTAGGAATCAGTGTTGCAGGCGCAGTCTTCCACAATCTGGGGCAGATCCTGGTCGCGGTCTGCGTGATGGAAAACGTGCGTATTTTTTATTATATGTTCATCCTGTTGATTACCGGAACGGTCGCTGGTGTAGCAATCGGATTGCTTGCTTCGTTTCTGTTAAAAAATATAAGAATATAGTCACAAAAGTTGTGAAATTAAGGACACATTTGTTGATAAAAATCCTCACTTGTATTAGAATAGTAGTAAATATTTTTTAGAGTGGGGTCAGTACGATGAAACTAACTTTTAAAGGAGGCATCCATCCATACGAAGGGAAAGAACTTACGATGGATAAGGATGTAATTGAATATGTCCCAAAGGGAGATATGGTATATCCACTGAGTCAGCATATCGGTGCACCTGCGAAGGCGGTTGTCAAAAAAGGTGACCGTGTTTTGGTAGGGCAGCTGATTGCAGAAGCCGGTGGATTTGTTTCTGCAAACATTCATTCTTCTGTATCCGGAACAGTCAAGGCCGTGGAACCTAGACTGACTGCATCCGGTTCTAAGGTCAATTCGATCGTGATCGAAAATGACAATCAGTTTGAAGAAATTGAATATGTGAAAAATGACAAACCGCTTGCGGAGCTTAACAGGGAGGAAATCCTCGAAGCAATCAAGAACGCAGGCGTTGTCGGCATGGGTGGCGCCGGATTCCCGACGAATGTCAAGCTCTCACCGAAGAATGCAGACGAGATTGATTACATTATCGTGAATGCATCCGAGTGTGAGCCATATCTGACATCGGATTACCGTCGTCTGCTTGATGAGACGGACAAGGTGATTGAGGGCTTGCGTCTTGCACTTGCAATCTTCCCGAAAGCAAAGGGAATCATCGCGGTCGAGGATAACAAGCCAAAGGCAATCCAGAAGTTGAAGGAAGTGCTTGGAAATGATCCGGACATCAAGGTCAATTCCATGAAGACCAAGTATCCGGAGGGAGCAGAACGTCAGCTCATCTATGCGAATACCGGACGGTATATCAATTCGAAGATGCTTCCGGCAGATGCCGGTTGTATCGTACATAATGTAGATACGGTGTATTCCATCTGTGAAGCTGTACGGCAGGGCAAACCATTGATTCAGAGACTAGTGACTGTGACCGGTGATGCGATTACAGAACCAGGCAACTATCTTGTACGGATAGGTACAAGCTTTGCAGAGCTAATCGAGGCAGCAGGTGGATTCCTGCAGGATCCGGAGAAGATCATTGCCGGTGGCCCGATGATGGGAAAAGCTATCTATGATCTGAATATTCCGGTTACGAAGTCCGCATCGGCAATTCTATGTATGACGAAGGATGAGGTCTCGGAATATGAGCCGAGTAACTGTATCCGTTGCGGCAGATGTGTGGAGGTTTGTCCGGGCAGAGTGATGCCGAACAAGCTTGCGACACTGGCAGAACAAGGCGATCTGGAGGAGTTCCAGAAGTTAAATGGTATGGAATGCTGTGAGTGTGGCTGTTGTTCGTATGTATGTCCGGCGAAGCGTCATCTGACACAGACGATTGCAGGCACAAGAAAAGCCATCTTGGCGAATCGCAAGAAATAGGAGGTGCGAGAAAGTGGAACAGGAAAATTTGAAATTAAAGGTCTCTGCTTCCCCGCATGTGAGAAGCAAGGCAACGACATCGGATATCATGTTCGATGTTGTGATTGCATTAGTCCCGGCAACGGCATTCGGTCTGTACATATTTGGCTGGTATGCAGCGTTACTGGTCGCAGTCTGTATCGGAAGCTGTGTGGGGTTTGAAGCACTGTATCAGAAGTGTATGGGCAAGAAGGTAACGGTTGGAGATTTCTCAGCTGTGGTAACCGGATTGCTGCTTGCACTGAATCTGCCACCAAACCTTCCAATCTGGATGGCGGTTGCCGGTTCCGCATTTGCAATCATTATCGTAAAGCAGCTTTTTGGCGGACTGGGACAGAATTTTATGAACCCGGCACTTGGAGCGAGATGCTTCCTGCTGCTGTCGTTCTCACGTTATATGACAAACTTCGTATACGATGGTGTGGCAACTGCAACACCACTTGCGACATTGAAGCTTACCGGCATGGTGAACTTAAGAAGTATGTTCCTTGGATATACCGCAGGAACGATCGGTGAGACATCCGTGGTTGCTCTGCTGATCGGTGCGGTCTATCTGCTTTGCAAGAAGGTGATCAGCCCAAAGATTCCTTTGATTTACATTGGAACTTTTACAATCGCAGTTGCAATCTATGCAGCAACGAAGGATTACAATGTACCGGTTTATGTGGCTGCACATCTGTGTGGTGGCGGACTGATGCTTGGTGCATGGTTCATGGCAACGGATTATGTGACAAGTCCGATTACTTCCTCCGGAAAGGTAATTTACGCAATCGGACTTGGACTTTTGACATTTGTACTTCGTATCTTTGGCAGCAGTACCGAGGGTGTATCCTATTCAATCATCATCATGAACCTGTTAGTCCCTCTGATCGAGCGTGCAACCGTACCGAAGGCATTTGGTGAGGGTGCGGAAATCAAGGATAAGAAGCAGGCGAAGCTTGCCGTGAAGGAAGCGAAGAAGGAAGCAAAGAAAGCTGCGAAGACAGAGGATACTTGGGACGGTGATGACAAGGAACCAAAGAAGAAAGACAAGATGGATGTCAAGGGCATCGTGGTTGCAATCGTTGCAATCTGTGTGATCACAGTTGTGATGGGTGCAGCACTTGGCGGTGTCTACAGTGTGACGAAGGATCCGATCGAGAAGGCACAGGAACAGGCAAAGAACGATGCCTATGCGGAGGTGCTTCCGGAAGCAACACGTATTATGAGCGTGGAAGAGGATGGCAATGTTGTAAAGCAGATCAATCCACTCCTTGAATCGTATGGATTTGAGGATGTTCATATCGATGATATCTGCGTCGGCGGTGATGATGAGAAGAATGAACTGGTTGGTTATGTAATTCTCATTACAAGTACGGCAGGGTATGGCGGAGATATCCAGATGGCAATCGGAATCAATACCGAGTATCAGATCACAGGTATTTCCTTCCTGACTTTGAACGAGACAGCAGGCCTTGGTATGGAAGCAGATACGGATGAATTTAAATCACAGTTTATTGGTAAGCAGGTAAATAAGTTTGAGTATACAAAGACTGGTTCGACAAAGGACAGTGAAATTGATGCATTGTCCGGTGCGACGATTACCACATCGGCAGTGACAAATGCAGTCAATGCGGCACTTCGTACAATTCGATTCCTGACAACAGGAGGTGCACAGTAATATGGGAAAGATAGCAGAACGTTTAAAGAATGGTATTATCACCGAGAACCCGACCTTTGTCCAGATGCTTGGAATGTGCCCGACACTTGCGGTTACATCCTCAGCAATTAACGGACTTGGCATGGGACTTACAACGATGGTAATCCTGACGATGAGCAACTTCATGATCTCCCTGCTCCGGAAACTGATTCCGGACAAGGTGCGTATTCCGGCATACATCGTTATCATTGCTTCGTTTGTAACAATCGTACAGTTTGTATTGCAGGCATATATTCCAAGCCTGAATGACAGTTTGGGAATCTTCATTCCACTGATCGTTGTAAACTGTATCATCTTAGGTAGAGCGGAAAGCTATGCATCAAAGAATCCGGTAATTCCATCAATCTTTGATGGTATTGGTATGGGACTTGGATTTACAGTCGGACTTACGACAATCGGTATCATCCGTGAGATCCTTGGTTCCGGCAGTATCTTCGGATTCGGCTTTGTAAAGGCTGTTGAGAATTTTGCTGAGAGTCATGCAAGTGAGAAGGTATTCCAGATCTTATCCGATCAGGGATTGTTCCAGCCGGCAAGTATTTTTGTATCGGCACCGGGGGCATTCCTTGTACTGGCATTTATCATTGCATTTATCAACCGTCGTCATATCAAGAAGGCAAAGAAGACGGGCGGGAAGGCAGAGACATGCAGACTGGCAGATTGTGCAAGCTGTGCAAATGCCATGTGTGCAGGCAAAGGAAAGGAGGAGTAGGATATGAATATTATTTTATTAGCGATATCCGCTGCTCTTGTGAATAACGTTATCCTGAGCCAGTTCATGGGTATCTGTCCGTTTTTAGGAGTATCAAAGAAGGTAAGCACCGCAGCCGGTATGGGTGGTGCGGTTATCTTCGTTATGACGATTGCTTCGGCAGTGACAAGTGTGATTTATCATTTCGTGCTTGTGCCGCTTAAACTATCGTATCTGAACACGATCGTGTTTATCTTAGTCATTGCAGCACTGGTACAGTTTGTGGAGATGTTCTTAAAGAAGACGATTCCATCGCTGTATGAGGCACTCGGTGTATACCTGCCACTGATCACAACGAACTGTGCTGTGCTTGGTATCGCACTGAAGAATGTGCAGGATGGATTAAACATCGGGGAATCTATCATCAACGGTATGTTCTCCGCAGTCGGATTTGCAATTGCAATCATCGTAATGGCAGGTATCCGGGAGAAGATTGATAAAAACGATATACCGGAAAGCTTCAAAGGAGCGCCGATCGTGCTGATCACAGCCGGTCTTATGGCAATCGCTTTCCTTGGACTGAATGGTTTGATTTAGAGGAGGCGAAGAAATGGGAGCATCGATTTTGTACGCGGCTGCGGTCATCGGAATTGTCGGAATTTTAGCGGGAATCCTCCTGGGCGTGGCAAGCGAGAAATTTAAAGTAAAAGTAGACGAGAAAGAAATCAAAGTGCGTGAGGCGTTGCCCGGCAACAACTGTGGAGGTTGCGGATATCCGGGCTGTGACGGTCTTGCGGCAGCGATTGCGAAGGGCGAAGCGAAGCCGGATGCCTGTCCGGTCGGTGGCGAAGCCGTAGCGAAGAAAATCGTAGAGATTGTCGGTGGGGAGATCGACAGTGTCAGACATGTGGCACATGTGAAATGTGCCGGAACGTGTGAGAAGGCAAAGGACGCTTACGATTATGTAGGCCCGGAGGACTGTCAGATTGCAGCCAATGCACCGGGCGGCGGATCAAAGGGATGCAGCTTCGGATGTCTTGGGTATGGTTCATGTAAGCGTGCCTGCCAGTTTGATGCAATTTCCATCGTAGATGGCGTGGCAGTCGTGGACAAGGACAAATGTAAGTCTTGTGGACAGTGTGTACTTGCCTGTCCGAGACATATCATCGAGATGGTACCGGAAGATGCCGGTGCTATCGTCGAGTGTAACTCGAAGGAATTCGGTAAGGATGTGAAGGCGGTCTGCAGCGCAGGCTGTATCGGATGTGGTCTGTGTCAGAGAAACTGTCCACAGGGCGCAATCACCGTGAAAGATCACCTCGCAGTTGTCGATTACGAGAAATGTACCGGCTGTGGGACATGTAAAGAGAAGTGCCCGGTCAAGATTATTAAATAAATTTACGAGAGGAAAGATATGGGAAGAGATTACGTTATTATCACTGATTCATCGAACGATTTACCAGTCGGCTATGCCGAGGAACAGGGCGTCGTGATTATTCCAATCAGCTTTGAAATCGGCGATGAAGTATTTGATGGAAGAGAAAAAACACTGACAAAGAAAGAGTTCTATGACCGCATGCGTGCGGGACAGGGAACAAAGACAGCAGCGCCGAACATCAACGATATCGAAGAGGAGTTTGAGAAGGCACTGTCCGCAGGAAAAGACGTATTATTTACCTGTCTTTCCTCAGGTATCAGCAGTACGATCAACAACGCGTTTGTATGTAAGGAAGAGATGCAGGAGAAATATCCGGATGCGGAAATCTGTGTGTTTGATTCCATCTGCGCGAGTGGTGGACATGGACTGCTGATCTATCATGCGATTGAGAACAAGAAAAAAGGCATGTCCGTCAAAGAGAACATGCAGGCACTCGAAGAGCTGAAGCATCGTATCGTGCACAAATTCACGGTGGATGATCTGACCTATTTGCAGAGAGGTGGACGTATCTCCAAGACGGCAGCCGTTATCGGTGGCATGATCCAGTTGAAGCCGGTTCTGCATGTGGATACAGAGGGAAGACTTGCAGCTGAGAGTAAAGTGCGTGGACGTAAGAAAGCGTTAAACCAGCTGCTTGCAGAGATGGATATCTGTACAGGAGGCTATGCAGACAAGCAGGATGTAGTACTGATCTGTCACGCGGATTGTCCGGAGGATGCGGAGTATGTCCGGGCAAAGGTAGAGGAGAAGTATCATCCAAATAAGATCATTATGAGCGAGGTCGGACCAATCGTCGGAGCACACGTTGGACCGGGAACGATGGTACTTATTTTTGAAGGTGACAAGCGATAAGCTTTCGCATATACTAACTATAAAAAGCGAAGGTATGCGATGCGCTTTTTAGAATTAAAAGAAAAAGAAGTTATAAACTGCAAAGATTGCAGGCGGCTCGGCTATGTTGCCGATGTCGAGTTTGATTGTGAGACAGGGAAGATACTTGCAATCATCGTACCGGGACCGGGAAAATTATTTTCCTGCTTTGGTTCGGGAACGGAATATTACATCCGGTATTGCAACATTGTGCGTATCGGACCGGACATTGTTCTGGTCGATATTGATGCCTGCGATATACGGAAAATTCAGGGAGGAAAGGAATAAACATATGAAGTGCCCATTTTGCGGAGATGATAATACGCGTGTGATTGACTCAAGACCAGCAGATGACAACGAGGCAATCCGTAGAAGAAGACAGTGTGATGAATGTGGAAAGCGTTTTACTACGTATGAGAAGGTAGAGACGATTCCTCTGATTGTAATCAAGAAGGATAAGAATCGTGAGACATATGACCGTTCCAAGATTGAGTCAGGAGTGGTACGTTCCTGTCACAAACGTCCGGTATCTGTGGATCAGATCGAGGCATGTGTGGATGAGATCGAGAACAAGATTTTCAATCTCGGCGTGCGTGAAATCGAAAGCGAGAAGATTGGTGAGATTGTAATGGATCAGATTCGTGATCTGGATCAGGTTGCATATGTGCGTTTCGCATCCGTCTACCGTCAGTTCAAGGATGCGGATACGTTTATGAGTGAGTTGAAGAAGCTTCTGGATACAAAGTAGACGGAACTGAAAGGGACGTTATGGATTATATCAAACTGATCGAAGGTGCAGAGGGCGAGATTGTTGAGAAGAAATCCCGTTTTATTGCGCAGATTGCCCCGGTTGAGACAGAAGAAGAGGCGTATGCATTTATCGAGAAGATTAAGAAGAAGCATTACGATGCACGGCATAACTGCTTTGCATTTTCCGTGGGCGCTGAGATGCCGCTGCTCCGGTTCTCGGATGATGGAGAACCACAGGGCACTGCAGGAAAGCCGATGCTGGAGTTGATTCAGAATTCTGGAATCCATGATATCTGTGTGGTTGTGACACGGTATTTTGGCGGTACACTGCTTGGTACGGGCGGACTTGTCCGTGCATATACGCAGGCAACAAAGGAAGCCCTAGAAGCGTGTACGACGAAGTTAATGCAACAGTTGCTTCCTGTTTTGATCCGGACGAATTATACGGATATGGGGAAAATACAATATATCCTGAATACGAGACAGGTTGCGATCATCAACACGGAATTCGCAGAGGATGTGGTCTTTACGGTACATATTCCGGTTGGCGATGCGAAAGCAATCTTAAAAGAGATAACCGATGCGACGAATGCAAGAGCGCAGATCGAAGAACAGGACGAGATCTTTGGATGATCTCGTCCTGTTTTTGTATCATATTAAATGTATGTTCCAATAATTAAAAAATATGAAATCATAGAATATAATTCACGAAGAAATATACGATGGTAATCAGTAAAAGCACCGGGATCCACTTGGCAAGTGTCCGGCTTTTTTTGATAAACACCGAAAGTACAAGCGACAGAAGATAGGCAAGCAGACTGACAAGTGTTACCTGTAACAGAGTTGCAGTTCCGTAGGTGATGCCGTTGCATAGCATGCCGATTCCGTAGATTGGAAGGATGCCAGCCAGAAGTCCCGTGCATAAAATACCATATCTGCGTTTGCCAGAAAGTGCGATGTAGATGCCACGTTCCTGATCCTGTAAGAACAACATCAGGCTGAACAGAGAAGCAAACAGGACGAGCAGACAGGTGCATTCGTAGATTGGAAGCTGGATACGATAGGTATTTTCCTTATAATCGTAGGCACCGTCTGTGACAGAGGACATACGGAAGATTGTGTCACTGTTCATATATGCCTGCATGCGGCTTTTTAACTCTTCAGATAACGCTGCATCGTCGATCGTGTCAACCAGAATCTGTGGGGATGCAACCTTGAAGATATAATGGAAGAATGTCTCGCAGATGGCAGAGGAAAGTGTACTTGCACTTGTCTCATACAAGGAAACCTTTGGTTCCCCGGAGCCTGCAATGTAGCCGGAGAAAAATCCATCTGGCAGGACAAAACCGCATTCTGCATCACCCGCCTGTACATCCCGGATTACATCTGTGGACGCATCTACATAATAAAACTGATAGAGCGAGGCACTGGCATCTAATTCCTCTTTGAACTGTGTCGTATACGCACTGGTATCTTCCAGATATACGGCAACACGGATTTCTGTGGACTGGCTTTTCGCTGGAAGCAATGCATAGATTCCAGTTAAGATGAGCAGGACGCCCAGCATGCACCAATATAGCTTTCGATGTAAAATTCGTTTCCATGCGACAATCAGTCGGTTCATAACAAAACTCCCAAATGTTTAATAAAGTGCGTGGCAGAAAATCTGCATTACATACGTTCCCGGCAGATACGGACGGATCTGCTGTATCACCTTTGGCAGCAGAACATCCGGTAGAAGTCCGCCACCGCAGTAGGCAAGCACCAGCACAACAAATAACAGACAGATATTTGCGGAAAAGGTACTTCTGGAAAAGGTTGCGATTCCGGCGATCAGCAGTGCAATCAAAAGCAGTGCAGGGATGATCGTCAGAAGTCCGTTCAGGTTTGCGTGCCCCATCCAGATGGAGATTCCGATATAGCACGGCAGGAACAGGATATACAGAGCAAGAAACGTGTGGAGCGTGTTTGCTGCCAGTATATGTCCGCGGTTTAGGTGATACAGCTTCATGCATTCGCAGATGCCATTTCCGGTTCCCTGTAAATATGGAATCAGCAGGAATGCAAGAAAACAGAGACTTAATATAATCGCAAATGCGGCATAGTGCTGTGTGAATGTCACACTTCCTGCATCCTCTGCCTGTATCGTCTTCATATAATTTGTCTTGTTCATGACACGGTCTAGGTATACGAAGTTCACACGGTTGGAAAGCTCACGTATCTGTTCCGGTGTAAATTCGTGGGCACGTGTCGTGTCAAGGCCGCTGTAAATACCAGCCTGAGCAGTTCCGAGCAGTCCGGCGTAGGACATGAACAATTCGTTGATGATATAAGAGGATATGGAGCTGTTGTCGTAAACAACGATATCAAGCGGTACATTTGTACTGTCCATAATTCCAGAGAAAAACTGCTCCGGGACGATGATCAGATACAGGATTTCATGCGAAGCAAGCATGTTATAGCCTTCCTCGACGCTGTTTACCTGTACGAGCTGGACGGTTTCCTCCATTCCTTCTAAATCCTGTAACATACCAATGCCAAGCTGGTTTAGGTCCAGGTTGTCGTCCTGTGGCAGATAGTATCCGATGGAAATCGCAGAAAATACATTTTCCTTATATAGATGTCTGGACAGATAAAATCCTGCGGTTCCAGTCAGGAGAAGCAACAGTAACAATGAGACAAACATCGATGGCAGATAGTGTAACAGCCGTTTGCAGTTGGCGCGGATGAAATTGAAAAACATATGGATGCGAGACATAAGTTCCTCTTAAATTTAATTTCTTAGCAGATCAATATAATTAGTGCCCTCTGGCAGATGCGACGCATCGAAGAGTGTGCCATTTTTCAGAAGATAGACTGTGTGGCAGAACTGAAAAACGGCTTCCTCATGGGAGGCAATCACAATGGAATTTCCAAGACTTAAATAATAACGCATAAACTGCATGGCATCCTGTTTGGCTGGAAGATCCAGTGCTGCAAATGGCTCATCCATCAGCAGAATCTGTGGTGCATCGAGCAGGGCACACGCGAGACTGAGCCGCTTTTTCATACCACCGGACATATTTTTGACCGGAGTATCCAGAAATGTCTGGATTCCAAGCTGGGCGAGCGGTGGTGCCTGCAATGCCTGCAGGATTTCGGATTTGCGTTTGTTCGTCCACATACGCAGATTATCCACAGGCTTTAGCTCATCATAGAGCGGATTTTCCTGTGGGACATAGCCGATTCTTACATCTGGTGTTCCGGCATATTTTTTTGCAATGCAGGAAAGCAACGTGGATTTCCCGGAGCCGTTGACGCCTAAAATCCCGATGGCACAGCCTTCCGGGACAGGAAAAGACACATCGTTCAGCACCTGCTTTTTTCCGTATGATTTTGAGATATGTTCAATCTGAAACATAATAACTCCTTTGATTGGTTTTCGATTGCGATTTTTGCATCCGTTCAAGTCTTTGGTTCTTTGAATTAAGATAGCATTTTTAGGTAGAATATACAAGTAGAAAGCGCGGATAAGTGGATTTTATCTATGGACTTTATATTACAAATTTGCTATAATTTTAAACATATATGACATGGCGTATATTTATGCGCAACGGAAACTTGTTAGAACGAAAGACATGGGGTACATACATTATGAATGGAACGAGATTAGCAAAGAAAAATGATCTGGCGATGAAGGTGATGGTTGCGTTTGCAATCGCGAAAATCGCAGTATTGATTATCAATCATAAGACACAGAAGGGATTCGTACCGCTGCTTGTATTATTTGCATTGTTTGCAGTTGGAAATGTTGTGTTCCAGCTGATCAATGACCGCAGTGAACTGATGAAATTCACATCGGTCACAGCATTTTCTGTGCTGGTACTTGTGTCTGTATTTGTATCCGGCTCGGTGATGGAGGCACTTCCGATCTTTATCGCGATGGGCATGTGTATCATCTATATGGATACGTTCCATATCCGTGTGACATGTGGCGTATCAACACTCGGCATTCTGGTTGAGACGATCATTCAGATCGCAAAGCATGGATTTGCACTATCAGCTACATGGATAGAGATTCTGCTTTTAGCAGCTATTTTCACATTTGGAATTCTGATGGCTTGTAACATTACTTTGCGCGAGCAGGAGACAGACCGTCAGGAAATTGAGTACCATGTTGCATATCAGGAAGAAATCACAGAGAACATGGTCAAGGTCGTTGATAACGGAAATGCGCATATCGAGCAGCTGCAGTCAAAGCTGGATAACTTCCAGGCAGCGACAGCAGAAGTAACGAAGTCTGTTGATGCCATTTCAACCGGCGTTACCGATACGGCAGAGAATATGGAAGTGTCAACAACGATGACACAGCAGATTCAGGATATTATTGATAACCTGATCGACGTCAAGGACAATACCGTACAGTCGACACACCGGGCAATCGAATCTGTAAAGTCCGGTTTAGATATTATTGAAAGTCTGAAGGATAAGTCGGACGATATCAATGTTGCAAATGAAGATGTAACACGTGTATCCGAAGAACTCTGCGAGAAGATCCAGTCTGCAGAGGAGATCACACAGATCATCTATCAGATCTCCAGCCAGACAAATCTGCTTGCGTTAAATGCGAGCATTGAGGCAGCACGTGCCGGAGAACAGGGACGTGGATTTGCCGTAGTTGCAGATGAAATCCGGAAGCTGGCAGATGATACAAGAAGTTCCATCGATAGCATCACACAGCTTCTGAAGGGTGTGACAGATCTTGCCAATCACACATCGGATCTGGTTCGAAGAAGTGTAGAGGCGGTATCTGAGCAGGCAAAATATATTGAGGCGGCAGACGGAAGCTTCCAGACAATTGCAGGTGCGGTTGAGGAGTTATCTGGCGATATGAAGCAGCTTGATAAGCTGTCTGGAAATCTGGATGCATCGAACAATTCCATCATTGACGGTCTGGCAAATCAGCAGGCTGCCAGTGAAGAAATCGCAGCAAATGCACAGTCCTCCGCAGATCTGTGCGAGACAAACTTAAATGAATTAAATGGTGTCATTGATGAGTTAAATGAGATTGCAAAGATCATCGGAAGTCTGCGCGCGGCTGATTTAGAAGAAATCAATAAGATGTTAGATGAGACAACCGTTCAGACTGTATCTCGTGACACAACCGATTATTCAGATTATTTTTCAGAGGATGATGGACAGGAAGCAGAGGCTCCTGCGAGTGCATCCGCAGAGGAAGATGACGCAGAGGAGTCCGAATCCGAAGAGACAGAACCGGCGGAGACAGATTCAACGGAAGAGACAGAACCGGTGGAGACAGATCCAATCGAAGGTGCGTCGGAGGAAAACTGCGAAGATTCTGAGGATACACAGACTGGGCTAGATGAAGCATATGAATCCTGGGAAGATGCAGAAGACAGTGGAGAAAACAGTGGAATAGAAGAAAACCGGGATGAAGAAGCAACAGAAGAAGATGAAGAGATAAGTGAAGATCCCGAAACGGAAGATGATACAGCATATGACGAGGAAACAGACGAAGAGGACTCTGATCAGGAATAATCAGTAGTCCTCCTCGATGACCTGAAAGTCAAGATAATCAAAATCGATGGATTCGATGAAATTATCCTGCGTGAACCGGGTTCTTGCATGACGAATAAAATCCTGCTGGTTGGATTTTAACCAGATAGGCTTCGCTAAATCAAAGGTGTAGCATAGCTCGTCAAGGGCGGCATACACCTTTTTTGTACGCGTCATGGTATAGTCCTCGATGCAGACGGTATGGTCTTTGACGAGACGGTTATCTTTCATTATTTTTCCCCAGATACGAAACATAGTATCACCTGCCTTGGTAGTATAGAATATGTCACAGAGAATGAAATCATGCCCGGTGTGACAGAATTATTATATCGGGCATAAGACAAAAAAACAAGTTAAGATATCAAGTGATTTAAAATAAAGGAGCAACAATATGAGTTACAAATTGATTACCAAAGATGGAAGTGCCAAGCGTGGCGAATTTACGACACCGCATGGCGTGATCCAGACACCGGTCTTTATGAATGTCGGTACAGCCGCCGCCATCAAGGGTGCGGTATCGACGGAGGATCTGCAGACGATCGGAACGCAGGTGGAATTGTCAAACACCTATCATTTGCATGTGAGACCAGGCGACGAGGTTGTAAAGAAACTCGGCGGTTTGCATAAGTTTATGGTATGGGACAAGCCAATTCTGACCGATTCCGGCGGATTTCAGGTATTCTCACTTGCAGGACTCAGAAAGATTAAAGAAGAGGGTGTAACATTCCATTCGCATGTTGATGGACGTCTCATATTTATGGGACCGGAGGAGAGTATGCAGATTCAGTCAAACCTTGCATCTACGATTGCAATGGCATTCGATGAATGTGCACCGGCCAAGGCAGACCGTTCCTACATCCAGCCATCGGTAGACCGTACAACACGCTGGTTAGAGCGGTGCAAGCGGGAGATGCATAGGCTGAATAGTCTCGAAGATACGATTAACAAGCAGCAGATGCTCTTCGGTATCAATCAGGGAGGCGTTATAGATGATATCCGTATCGAGCATGCGAAGCGGATTGCAGACATGGATTTAGACGGTTATGCAATCGGCGGACTGGCAGTTGGAGAGACACATGCGGAGATGTATCGGATTATCGAGTCGGTTATTCCGTATCTGCCGGAGAACAAGCCAACCTATCTGATGGGCGTTGGTACACCGGCGAATATACTGGAAGCTGTAGAACGTGGGGTTGATTTTTTTGACTGTGTATACCCATCCCGGAATGGAAGACATGGCCATGTCTACACGAACCATGGCAAGTTGAATCTGTTCAACGCAAAATATGAACTGGATGAGCGCCCAATTGAGGAAAGCTGTGGATGTCCGGCGTGCAAGAGGTATTCGAGAGCCTATATCCGCCATCTGCTCAAAGCAAAGGAAATGCTTGGAATGAGATTTTGTGTCTTGCATAATTTATATTTTTATAATAATATGATGAGTGAGATTCGGGAGGCAATCGAGGAACATCGTTATAGTGAATATAAACGACAGAAATTAGAAGGCTTTCAAAATCAAGAATAAATAAAAGGAGTTTTAAGACATGTTATTAACATTACTGGAATCAACAGCAACAACAGCAAAACAGCCAAGTGGATTGTTCTGGGTTATCTACATTGTAATCTTAGTCGGATTCATGTGGTTACTGATCATCCGTCCACAGAAGAAGCAGAAGAAGCAGATGGAAGATCTGCACAAGGCAATGGAACCGGGTGACAACATCATGACCACAGGTGGTTTCTATGGTACAATCCTTGATATCGTAGATGATACAACAGTTATCGTAGAGTTCGGTAACAACAAGAACTGCCGTATCCCAATGCACAAGAACGCAATCGCAGAGATTGAAAAAGCAGGTTCCGCAGTCGTAAAGGATGAGGAAGAGGATACACCTGTAAAGGAAGAGAAAAAGGAAGACAAGAAAGCAGATAAGAAGCTTGGAAAGACAAAGGAATAATCCGGATTTGTTATGAGAAATGCAGGTACTAGCCATGTTTGCATATTCTACAAAAAATGACAAAAAAGGTGTAGACGAAATTATGACTTTGTGAGAAAATGTAGTTGATGGTGTTTTGTATGTAAGAAACATCTCTCTATAAAATTTTAATATTGAAAGGAGTTCCACAATGATTTACACGAAGGAAGTTGAAAACATGTGCCCAGTAGCCAAGGGCGCAAAGCATGAGCCAGCTCCTATTCCTGAAGAAGGAAAGTGGGTACACTCAAAGAAGATTGAAGATATCTCTGGTTTTACACATGGTGTTGGCTGGTGCGCACCACAGCAGGGTGCTTGTAAACTTTCACTGAACGTTAAGAATGGCGTAATTGAAGAGGCTTTGGTTGAGACAATCGGTTGTTCCGGTATGACACATTCTGCAGCTATGGCAGCAGAGGTTCTGCAGGGTAAGACAATCCTTGAGGCTCTGAACACAGACCTTGTATGTGATGCTATCAATACAGCTATGAGAGAGCTGTTCCTTCAGATTGTTTATGGTCGTACACAGAGTGCTTTCTCTGATGACGGTCTTGCAGTTGGAGCAGGTCTTGAGGATCTTGGTAAGGGCCTTCGTTCTCAGGTTGGTACAATGTACGCAACTAAGGAGAAGGGTGTTCGTTACCTTGAGATGGCTGAGGGCTATGTAACAGGTATCGCACTTGATGCAGATAACGAAGTTATCGGATACCAGTTCGTTTCTCTTGGAAAGATGACAGACTTCATTAAGAAGGGTGATGATCCTAACACAGCATGGGAGAAGGCAAAGGGTCAGTATGGCCGTGTTGCTGATGCAGTGAAGATTATCGATCCTAGACAGGAATAAGAGGAAAGGAGAAACGACAATGGCTTTATTTGAATCATATGAAAGAAGAATTGACCAGATTAACGCTGTATTGAACAGCTATGGTATCAGCTCTATCGAAGAAGCTGAGAAGATTACAAAGGACGCTGGACTTGATGTTTACGATCAGGTTAAGAAGATTCAGCCAATTTGTTTTGAGAATGCTTGCTGGGCTTACACAGTTGGTGCAGCAATCGCAATTAAGAAGGGTTGCAGAAGAGCAGCAGATGCTGCAGCAGCAATCGGTGAAGGACTTCAGTCTTTCTGTATCCCGGGTTCAGTTGCTGATCACCGTAAGGTAGGTCTTGGACATGGTAACCTTGGTAAGATGCTCCTTGAGGAAGAGACAGAGTGTTTCTGTTTCCTTGCAGGACATGAGTCATTCGCAGCTGCTGAGGGTGCAATCGGTATCGCAGAGAAGGCTAATAAGGTACGTCAGAAGCCACTTCGTGTTATCTTGAACGGTCTTGGTAAGGATGCAGCTCAGATTATCTCACGTATTAACGGATTTACATTTGTTGAGACAAAGTATGATTACAAGGCAGCTAAGCTGAACATAGTATATGAGAAGCCATATTCAACAGGTCTTCGTGCAACTGTTAAGTGTTATGGTGCTGACGATGTTCAGGAAGGTGTTGCAATCATGCATCATGAGAATGTTGGTGTATCTATCACAGGTAACTCAACAAACCCAACACGTTTCCAGCATCCGGTAGCAGGTACATACAAGAAGGAATGTATCGAGCAGGGTAAGAAGTACTTCTCCGTAGCATCCGGTGGTGGTACAGGTCGTACACTTCACCCAGATAACATGGCAGCAGGTCCTGCTTCTTATGGTATGACAGATACTATGGGACGTATGCACAGTGATGCACAGTTCGCAGGTTCTTCATCTGTACCAGCTCACGTAGAGATGATGGGTCTGATCGGTATGGGTAACAACCCTATGGTTGGTGCTACTGTTGCAGTTGCAGTTTCCGTTGAGGAAGCAGCAAAGGCTGGAAAGTTCTAGAGACAATGAGCCGTGCATAACGGATAAAAAAATGGCTGGTCAAGCTTGCTTGAAACCAGTCATTTTTTTATCCGTTTATATAGGGCGAATGCCCGAGACCGACTCGAAGCGAAGCGCAGAGGAGGTTGCACGGCGAATGATTTCCTGTTTATTTTTTATTCTAAGTATTCTCTAAGCCATTCCACAACGTTTGCCGTGTATGTGGATTCGGTTATATCTTGTATATTATTTTCCACAAAATGTAAATCTGGGCTCGCGGGAGAGAAATTAAGCGGAAAAACCCACGACGTGGGCGTAGGCGGAGAAAAGCAAGCAAGAAAAACCAAACCGGAAGCTAATCTAGCAAATATCTGGAAATCAGGGTTGAAATCATATCCATGACAGAAGAAAATTACACATTGTTATTTCCATATATGTATGATAGTGTTAATATGAATGAAAGAATATTGCAACAATCCTTTGTATATTTGGGAGGAGGAAAAATATGTCATTAAAGTTAAAAGATGAAGATTCCACAAAACGCATGAAAGATATGCAGGAAGAATTAAAAGATCCTTCATTGGGGGAGTTCAGCGATTTAGAACAGGATCCATATGTCATTGAATCCAAAAGGACAACTCCAATCGATAAGCCTGTTTATCAACCGGATGGAAAGCTTTCATCTGCAACAGATAGAAATCCATATATTTTGTCAGAGGAAAAACAAGCACGAATCTTTGGAGAAGATTTAGGTGACAAAGAAATAAGAAAAAAGTCCGTCCGTAAGGAAGTGATGATAGTTATGTTTGTCGGGCTGGCTTTGTTGTTCGCGGGACTTGCGGCATATGTACATAATGATCTGTTTTTAAGAAAAGCAGAGACCGTACCAGGTATTGTAACAGAAAAACGTATGCATAGAAATCATGCAACTTGCACCATCTTTGTGGATTATGAAGTAGATGGAAAAACATATAATGAGATATATGTGGGTGATGGACATGATATGCAGATAGGGCAGAAGGTAACGGTATATTATGATCCGGAGAAACCAACCAAAATAACGGATGGAAGGAAAATCCCGACAATGTCTGTCTATCTTGTTATAATAGGAGGGGCTTTGTTCCTGATAGGCGGCTATCTCGTATTCTGGATGAACCAGAATCCTGACAAGGGAATTGAGATTTATAACAGGATATTCAAGAAGCGTGACAAATAAACAGAATCTGTGTGTAATAGAAGAAGTTTTGTAAAACTTTAAACTATAAGTACATAGATAATTAATCGATTCCTTAATGAAAAATGCATTATTGTACAGAAAATGTACGAAAAATGCAGAAAAATGTAATAGTGATTTTCACACATACATGGTACAATATTGAATAGATGCAGGAATGTGAATTTTGCACCAAAGAAAATATGCGATCTGAGTCGCATAGCAATCAATTAACTTGTTGTTAGGGAGGGTTTTTGTATGTCAGGTTCAACAATTGCTATTATTATCATTATCGTGGCATTGCTGGTCATTTTATTTACCAGTTATGTCAAATCACCACCGGATAAGGCGTATATCATTTCCGGTTTAAGAAAGACACCGAAGATTCTGATTGGTAAAGCAGGCTTGAAGCTTCCGTTCTTCGAGCGGAAGGATGAACTGTTGATCAAGCAGATCAGTATCGATATCAAGACGGACGATTATGTTCCGACACTGGATTTCATCGGTGTTAACATTGATGCAGTTGCGAAAGTTAAGATCCGTACGGATGAAGAAGGTATGCAACTTGCCATGAAGAATTTCCTGAATATGAAGGAACCGCAGATTATGGAAGCACTGGTGGATTCTCTGCAGGGTAATATGCGTGAGATTATCGGTACGATCAGTCTGAAGGAGTTGTGTAACGATCGTAAGTCCTTCGGTGATCAGGTGCAGGAGAAGGCGCAGGTGGATATGAATCGTCTGGGTATTGAGATTATTTCCTGCAACATCCAGCATGTAGAGGATCAGAATGACCTGATTATCGCGCTTGGTCAGGATAACATGGCAGCAATCCAGAAGAATGCAAGTATCGCCAAGGCAAACGCAGACCGTGATGTAGCGATCGCACAGGCACAGGCGAGAAAAGAAGCGAACGATGCAAAGGTATTATCCGATACGGAAATTGCCGTGAAGCAGAATGAGCTTTCTATCAAGAAGGCAGAATTAAAGACAATCGAAGATACGAAGAATGCGGAAGCAGATGCGGCTTACGAGATTCAGAAGGAAGCACAGCGTAAGACAATCGAGGTTACAAAGACCGAGGCAGATATCGCACGTCAGGAGAAGGAAGTTGACCTGAAGAAGAAGGAAGCCGAGGTTATGGAGCAGTCCCTCGATGCGGATATTCGTAAGAAAGCGGAGGCGGACAAGTTCGCAAGACAGCAGCAGGCAGATGCGGAGCTTTACAAGCGTCAGAGAAATGCCGAGGCAGATAAGTTTGAGAAGCAGCAGGAAGCTGAGGCGAAGAAGGCACAGGCAGAGGCAGAGCTTTTCGCAAAGCAGCAGGAGGCAGCAGGTATCCGTGCAGTCGGCGAGGCAGAGGCGAAGGCAATCGAAGCCAAAGGTCTTGCAGAGGCAGAAGCCTTAGAGAAGAAAGCCGAAGCGATGAAGAAGTATGGTCAGGCAGCGATGGTGGAAATGATCGTGAAGGCATTGCCGGAGATGGCAAAGGCAATCGCAGAGCCACTCTCTACAATCGACAAGGTTACGATCATCGACGGCAACGGCGAAGGTTCCGGTGTCGGTTCGATGGGGTCGTATGTGCCACAAGTCCTTGCAAAGACAATGGAGTCTGTGAAGGAAGTAACAGGTATCGATATCGCGGATATTATGCGTGCAAATACATACGATGCAAAGGTTAACAAGAATGTGAACATCACAGGCCTGGATGGAATCAAGGTAGAAGCTCCTGCAGAGGCGGGAACTTCCGTAGATACAACTGTGGAGTAAGATAATGTGTAAAACAGAAAACTTTTAAGATAAAAGAGGAAAGGTACTTTAACTGGTACCTTTCCTCTTTTATCGATACTATTTCTTTCACTGTGAAAGTGAATGAAACTTGATTCACGAAATCTTGCAGTTCTATCACGTAAAAAAGCAGGTAACGGGAATCGAACCCGCCTATCCAGCTTGGGAAGCTGGTGTTCTACCAATGAACTATACCTGCAATAAAACAAATATAGTACAGACAGGCACGAAAGTCAAGCATCGGATTGCCCGGAAGAATGCAGCCAAAAAGGGTTATTGTAAATCGCGGATTCCTATATTATAATATTTTATTATGCTGAAATCAGATCTGGAAGGAGTAAGGTAAGAAATGCCTTTTAACAATAATACAAAGACAGACATTCAGATAAGAAGATTCACATTTCGGATCGTCATTGTGTTTTTGCTTGCCATCACAGTTGCAACAGGAACCATCACTTTGATCCTGACAAGAAAATCCTCCCAGGAAATGAAATCAAAGGTTGTAAACCTGATACAGGCAAACACCCAATTGCAGATATCAAATCTCAATCAGTATCTGGGAAGAATTGAAGATACCGCAGCATTGCTGTTCTCGGATGATATCTATTGTGAGTATGATGCAACGAAAGAGGGGCAGGATGCATTCGAGAAGATACAGCAGGAGACAGCGATTGAAAAACGTTTGCAGGATATTAATATTCTTCAGAACTTCTCTGATTTTGGAATTGTATACGCAGATGATTCATCGCTTGGTTCAATATCGAATACGACGCTCGAGTTGTTCCCGGATGGTGGACTATATGCGTATCTGGAAGGGCATATTACGGACGAGAGGAAAGAGTCCGGCTGGTTTTTCGATTATGAGCGGTGCTATGACAGGCTGTATTACGTAAAAAGACTGAATGAGCATGCAATCATTGTGGCAGCATTTTATAGCCGGGAACTGAGCCAGTCTTTTACAGATATGGAGGATGTGCCGGGGATGCAGAGCTATCTTGTGGATTCGGCACATTCGATTGTCTATGCTGAATCAGGAGAGATACTTGGACGGAATGCAGAAGAAGTCTGGAACGATCTGCCGGATGGATATAGCAATTACTGGATTATAGGCGACAAGGAAGTTGTAGTAGTTGGAACCTGCAAGAACGACTGGCAGGTAATATGTGTGGCTCCGGAGAACGTGCTATTTGCGGAACAGCTTGGAATCACCCGGTTTGCTATAATTGTATATATTATTATGCTTGTGGTTGCTATGACGGCGGCAGGAATCCTGTATTCACAGGTGGCAGTAAAGGATGGCGTGCTTTCGCAGATCAGGCAGAAAGCAGATTACGATCAGCTGACAAATGTGTTGAATAAGCAATCATTCCGTGATCTGGTAGATACAAAGCTTGCACATGCAGGAGAAGGAACAAAGCATATCTGCATGATGCTGGATATGGATAATTTTAAGCTGGTAAATGATACATATGGGCATCAGGAAGGGGATAAATTTCTTAAGAAATCCGTAGTAATCTTCCGGGAAACTCTTGGAACACAGGCAATCATCGGGCGTATGGGCGGAGATGAGTTTGCGGTGTACATTCCATTTGAGCATGAGGAAGAGACCGTTATACGGGAGGAGGTTGCCCGGAGGCTGGATGCACTTTTGGATGCATTTCATAAGCAGTTTGATACACACTATGAATCGTGCAAAGTCTCACTTTCAGCAGGAATCTGTCTGAGAATTACGGTAGATGGAATAAAACTTGGATTCGAGGAATCTTATCAGATGGCGGACCGTGCGTTATATGTATCAAAAGAAAACGGAAAACATCAATACAATTGGTATGAGGATTGATTGGCAGATATGAGGTACATGGGAAAAATGAAAAATAAATATCGTGGAATCAGCATCTGTCTCATTGTATGTCTGATTTTCTTATCCGGGTGTTCCGGAAATAGCAAACCGGTAGTCTATGAATCCACGACGGAGATTTCCTACTCCTGGTGGGGAAATGATGACCGGCATCGGTACACACTACAGGCATTGGATATATTTACAGAACAAAACCAGGGACAGATAGAGGTGCAGGCAAACTATGGAAGCTGGGGCGGATACGAGAACAAAATGCATATTTATATGCGCTCCCACAATGCACCGGATGTGATGCAGATTAATTATGCGTGGCTGTCGGAATATGCAGACGAAGAAAATGGCTTTTATAACTTGTATGATCTGAAAGACATCATTCATCTGGAGAATTACACTCCGGAGGAGCTTGCTTATGGGGAAATGGACGGAAAACTGTATGCCGTTCCGATTTCATTTAATACACCAATGTTTTATTATAACAAGACGATTTACGCATCGTATGGCCTGGAGATCCCGAAGACGTGGGATGATCTTTTTGCAGCGGCTAAGGTTATGAGCCGGGATGGAATCTACCCGCTTGGAACGACAAAAAAACAACTCTTTCTGATGCTGGTTGCATATCTTGAACAGATAAAGGGAAAGGAGTCCGTGAAAGCAGATGGGTCATTGCAGCTGACAAAAGCAGATATTGCATTTATGCTTGATTTCTATAAGCGTCTGATTGATGAAGATGTGCTGATGCCGATCGACTCCTTTGATCGAAATGCTTTTTCGACAGGAAAGGCAGCGGGAACGCTTGCGTGGATCAGTGATGCAGCAAATTATTGTACACCATTGGAAGAGAACGGTGCGGAGGTTATTGTAGGCGATTATCTGCAGGATGCAGCTGCGAGGAAATTCGGGTGGTGTGTAAAACCAGCTACGATGTATGCCATCAGTGCAACAACGGAGTATCCGGAAGAAGCGGCAAAGCTTCTGGAGTTTCTGCTTAATAGCAGGGATATGGCACAGCTGCAGGGAACCGAAAAAGGTATTCCAATCAGTGACGCGGCAAAGGCAGCGCTGCAGGAAACTCAAAAGCTCAGCGGTTATGAGAAACAGGCAGATGACATGCGTGAAAATTACGCAGACCGGCTGGAGATATTGCAGCCGGTATTGGAGAACGAAAGCGTCTATGATGGTTTTAAGGTCAATGCGGACTATTATATCTATGATAAGCTTTCCGAAGATGAAGTTGTAGAAAAATTATATGAAGCAATTTACTGATATCGGGAAAACAATATAGTGTGATTGCATAGGTCATTACAGAAGAATACATAGAAGGAAGGATGAACAAAGTGGCATATAAAAGTGTAGATGAATTAGAGCATTTCCGGTTTGACGACTGTCAGATCGATACATTTGCAGTGACAGAAAATGGTGTGGAGCTTATGGTAGAAGCACTGATTGTGAGAGCGGACAACAGCCAGAATACAAATTATACAGAAAGCTATGCCGGTACGACGAAGATCCGGATAACAGATGGAAAACTGATCCGGTGTGTGCGTGATGGCTACAAGTATTATGATGCAAATGATGTGCTGCAGTCCGAGGTTCCGGATTATGAACTGTCTGTTGCGGAAACGACAGATTTTCCAAAAACCTGTGAAGGGGCATATCTCTTTGAGATGAAGCGGGATGCGGATGGATACGTGCTTGGAATCGAATTTGTGGATCCGGAAGATCAGACGGTAGGTGATTCATATCAGGTCTATGTGACAGGAACGCAGGTGGCTATGCTGTGGGAGCAGTATATGAACCGGGTGCAGTCATAATGCAGGCGCGAATGCCGGCAGGATGAATATTATGGATAAAAATATTGTGTAGGTAAGTCGTTTCGGGTATTGAAAATGTAGAAATTTTTGCGGCTATTTTTGAAAAATGTAGCAAAATTCATAATTGACAATTAAAAAAGTATAAGTATAATATTGGTAGTACCAAAGTGGTGCTACCAATTTGCTTTTTATAGGAGTTAGGGAGTCATTATGAAATACTTACGACAGTTTCTGTTAATCTTGTTTATCTCCTTTTTAGGAGAGTTGTTAAAATACTTCCTGCCATTGCCGATACCGGCAAGCATCTATGGCATGGTGATTTTATTTATCGGGTTGCTCAGTGGAATCATTAAGCTCGATGCAGTGAAGGATGTCGGGAAATTCCTGATCGAGATCATGCCGGTCATGTTCATCCCCGCAGGGGTTGGTCTGATGGCATCATGGGGTACATTGAAACCGGTGTTAGTACCGGTCAGTGTGATCACGGTTGTAGCACTCGTTGCGGTTATGGGTGCAACCGGACGTGTATCCCAATGTGTGATCAAGAAATCCAAAGCAAAAGAAAAGGCAAAGGAGCAGGAGATATGAAAGATTTATTTCAGACATCCATGTTCGCAGGTGTGACACTCAGTCTGCTTGCGTATCTGGCAGGTTTATTATTAAAGAAAAAGTTTAAGCTTGGAATCTTCAATCCATTGCTCATCTCGATAATCCTTACGATCATCGTGCTTGTATGTGCGCATATTGATTACGATACGTACAACAAGGGTGCCGTGTACTTAAGCTGGTTTCTGACACCGGCTACGGTCTGCCTGGCGATTCCGCTGTATGAGCAGTGGCAGTTACTAAAGCGGAATGTCAAAGCGGTGATGCTTGGAATCACAGCAGGTGTACTTACGAGTCTGACGACGGTATTTGTACTGTCGAAGCTCATGGAACTTACCCATCAGGAATATGTCACGATGCTTCCGAAGTCCATTACGACAGCTATTGGTATGGGAGTATCGGAAGAACTTGGCGGTTATGTGACAATCACGGTTGCCGTCATCGTAGTAACAGGTGTGATTGGCAACATCTTAGGCGAGTTCATATGTAAGCTCTTCCGTATTACGGAACCAATCTCCAAGGGACTTGCACTTGGGTCTTCATCCCATGCAATCGGTACAGCCAAGGCAATCGAGATGGGCGAAGTGGAAGGCGCGATGAGCAGTCTGGCAATCGCTGTCACCGGAATCCTGACCGTTGTACTCGCATCCGTCTACGCAAATTTCATGTAAGGAAGGGAAAAGGATATAATTGATAGTTGGACATGGTTAAGAATATGTATATGCATTTGTATGTGACTAACAATTCACAAGCAGACCGTTGAAGCACGCTGGTACTTAATGAACGGCAAACTTGTTTGACGTGAATTTAGTACCACTGCGTGATGAACCGAGCGAGAGCGTGTCTGCGTTGAAATGTTAGTCACATACAAATGTAGTAGAATTTAACCATATGCAATTAGGAATTAGGAGGTGTTCGTTATGATTATTACAATTGGTAGAAAATGTGGCTGCTGCGGAGACGAGATCGGTCATGCGTTGGAACAGATCTATCATATTCCATTTTATGATCGGTCGGTCATCTCAGAGCTTGCAAAAGGATATGGAATGTATGACCGGTATCCGGATTTCTATGGGGAAACCCCGATGGATACATTGATGTACACGATATCCCAGACAGAGAGTGAAAACGTGTTTTATGAGACACCGAAGAAAGCATTGTCCGAAATCTTAGACGGAAAAAACTGTATTATTTTAGGTCGATGTGGTAATTATGTATTCAAGGACCGGAAGGATAAGCTTGCAATCTTCCTGACCGGGGATGATGCGATGCGGATCGAGTCGATTGCGAAGAAGCATGGAATCCCGGAGCGCCAGGCGAAGAAGCTTGTACAGGCAACCGATGAACGCCGGGAGGCATACCACAAATATTATACCGGGGAGACATGGGGCATGGCAGAAAATTATGACCTGTGCCTGAATGTCTCGAAGCTTGGAACGGCAGGTACGATCGCAATGATTGAGCAATATATCAGACAGACTGGATTAGAGTAGGTGATGAGAAAATGGAGAAACAGACAACACAGGAATATGAAAAAGCAATCGCCTATATCATAGACCGGATCAAAGAAGGGTCACTGCAATTAGGCAGCAAGCTTCCACCGGAACGAAGGATTGCCGAGGAACTTGGCATCGGCAGAAATTCCATCCGGGAGGCAATCAGCATCCTGCATGGCATGGGACTGATCGAACGGGTACAGGGTTCCGGCAATTATGTGTCAAAGCATGTCGGCGAGTCTATCCGTCAGTCGCTTACGGTGATGCTGGCACTCGGAACGATTACGAAAGAGGAAATATTTGAATTCCGGCGGGTGATGGAGAAGGCAGTCTGCTCGAATCTGATTGCGAAAGGACTGTCCTATGAATATGAGTCAATCTTAGAGACAAAGCTGGAAGAGATGAAATTGTTCGATGGCAAAGATCTGACCGATGTGGACAAGGAGTTTCACGATACCCTGATTCAGGCAACCGGAAATCATCTGTGGGCAGTCTTGATGGAGGCTGTGACCGACGCATACCGGGATTGGATTAACTACGTGATTGAGCTTGCCGATGAATCGGTGCGGGTGAAGCTGCTGCAATGCCATGCGGACATTTACCAAAATCTCGAACAGAAAAATGAGCCAGCCATGCTTTTGGCGATTGACAGGCATTATGATTTGATAGAACAGATGGTTTAATTATGTTAAAAATGCTAAAATAACAATCTGTTTGGGTTGTTTTTTTATAGAAAAATACGTTTTACTTTCGACAAAAAAAGGTATACACTTTTCCTTGGGTAGAAAGGATAAAACGAGAAAAGGAGATGGTTTTTTTGGAAGATCTTGCAAAAGACCTGATGGAAGAACTGAACTGTGAGACCGTCTTTACGATTCCAATCTTCGGTGGTATCGACGTATCGGAATCTGTGGTCGTAACATGGATTATCATGGCAGTGCTAGTTCTTGTGGCAATCATCCTGACAAGAAACATGAAGATTGATCACATCAGCAAACGTCAGGCAATCGCAGAGACGATTGTTACAAAGCTGACCGGTATGGTGGAGGATATGATCGGACCGGAAGGAAAAGCGTATGTCCCATATCTGACAACTGTATTGCTGTATATTGGTGTATCAAACATCATTGGATTGTTTGGATTCAAGTCCCCAACCAAAGATTTAAATGTCACGATCGCACTTGCGGTTATGAGCATCGTCTTAGTTGAGGCGGCAGGTATTTACCATCTGGGTGTGAAGAAGTGGCTGCATAAGTTCGTAGAACCGATTGCAATCGTTACTCCGATCAATATCTTAGAGGTATTTACACGTCCATTGTCGCTGTGCATGCGACTTTTTGGTAACGTGCTTGGTGCATTTGTAATTATGGAACTGATCAAGATGGTTGTTCCGGTTGTTCTGCCGGCAGTCTTTTCTTTGTATTTTGATCTGTTTGATGGATTGCTGCAGGCATATGTATTTGTATTTTTGACATCACTGTATATCAGTGAAGAGATTGAACAATAAACGAAAAGGAGATAATTAGTATGGGTACAATAATCGCAATTGGTGCAGGTATTGCAGTTTTAGGAGCGCTTGGCGCAGGTATTGGTATCGGTATTGCAACCGGTAAGGCAGCAGAGGCAATCGCAAGACAGCCGGAGGCAGAAGGTAAGATCAACAAGACATTGATTCTTGGTTGTGCACTTGCAGAGGCAACCGCTATTTACGGTTTCGTTATCGCGCTTATGATCATAGTAATGTTGAAGTAATCACAGGAAAGGCAGGGTGGTAACATGCTCCGGGTAGATTGGAATTTATTACTTACCATAATCAATCTGCTGCTTTTGTTCGTGTTGATGCGGATTTTCCTGTTTAAGCCTGTACAGAAGATCATTGCAGCGCGTCAGGAGGAAGCGGACAGACAGTTCAAGGAAGCGGGCGAGAGCAAGCAGGCAGCAGAGGAAGCAAGAAAGCAGTATGAAGCAAGTCTTGCAAATGCGGAGGAAGCCAAGAAGCAGGTGCTTCAGGAGGCAAGACAGACCGCAGATGCAGAATATAAGCGGATTGTATCAGATGCTGAAAAGACCGCAAAACAGGTAAAGGAAGATGCAATCACAGATGCAGAGAACCAGAAGGCACAGATACTTAAAAAAGCAGAAAAAGATATTGCCGATATGGTTGTTGATGCAACGGTCAAGATTGTTGGAGAGAAAAAAGGTGCAGACGTGGATAACGCGCTGTACGACAAATTTTTAGATAAAGCAGGTGATGAAACGTGATTCGAGCAGCGAAGGACTATGCAGCGGATTTGAAGCTCGTTGAAAACGCGAAGTCAAATCTGCAGAGCGTAAAGGATATTTTAGAGGCAGTTCCACAGATCGGTGTGGAGTTTGAAGATCCAACCGTGTCGTTAGAGAAGAAGCATCTGGTAATCGACCGAGTGTTCCCGAAGGAGATCCGGAACTTCTTAAAGGTGTTGTGTGACAATGGCGATTTCGGATTGTTAGATGAGATCGAGCAGGCATACATGGAGCTGACGAAGACACCGGAGAAGGTGGAGGCACAGGCAGAACTCACATATGTGACACCACCGACACCGGAGCAGATGGAACGGATCCGGTTGTTCCTTGCGAAGGAATACAACAATCCGGATATCAAGATCGTTGGCAAGGAAGATGCATCCATCAAGAGTGGATTCATCATCCGTGTTGGAAACAAAGAGTACGACTGGAGCGAACAGGGACGTATCGACCAGCTGCAGAAGCATATCAATCAGTCGTTGGCAGGCAAGAAGCTGGCAACCGTCAGTGAGGAGAGCATCATTTCCATCCTGCGTGCCGATATCGCAGATTTTGAGCTGGCAGCAAAGGATAAGGAGATCGGTGTTGTCAACTGGGTTGGTGATGGTATCGCGAACGTCGATGGTATCGACCATGCATTTTACGGAGAGATCGTTCTCTTTGATTGTGGTGTCAAGGGTATGGTACAGGATGTAAGACGGGATGAAATCGGTGTTATCCTGTTTGGGCGTGATACAGAGATCAAGGAAGGCAGCCGTGTCGTTCGTACAGGTAAGATGGCCGGTATCCCGGTCGGAGATGCATTCCTTGGAAGAATCGTAGATGCACTTGGTGCGCCGATTGACGGACAGGGCGACATCGCACAGGATGGTTACCGTCCGATCGAGAACCCTGCACCAAGTATTGTAGACCGTAAATCCGTATCGGTTCCGATGGAGACCGGTATCCTGTCAATCGATTCGATGTTCCCAATCGGTCGTGGACAGCGTGAGCTGATCATCGGTGATAGACAGACCGGTAAGACATCGATCGCGATGGATACGATCTTAAACCAGAAGGGCAAGGATGTTGTCTGTGTCTATGTGGCAATCGGACAGAAGGCATCGACAATTGCGAAGCTAGTGAATACACTGAAGAAAAATGATGCGCTGGATTACACAATCGTCGTTGCAGCAACGGCATCCGATCCGGCACCGTTGCAGTATATTGCACCATATGCAGGTACAGCACTTGCAGAGTATTTTATGTATCAGGGCAAGGATGTTCTGATCGTCTATGATGATCTGTCCAAGCATGCGGTTGCCTACCGTGCAATCTCACTTTTGCTGGAGCGTTCACCGGGACGTGAGGCATATCCGGGTGATGTATTCTATCTGCATTCAAGATTGCTGGAGCGTTCTTCCCGTGTGACAGCTGAGGCCGGCGGCGGAAGTATTACCGCACTTCCAATCATTGAGACACAGGCAGGCGATGTGTCTGCATACATCCCGACAAACGTTATTTCTATCACAGATGGACAGATCTATCTGGAAAGTGAGCTGTTCTTCGCAGGTCAGCGTCCAGCCGTCAATGTCGGACTTTCCGTATCCCGTGTCGGTGGTGCGGCGCAGACAAAGGCGATGAAGAAAGCAGCCGGAAGTATCCGTATCGATCTGGCACAGTATCGTGAGATGGAAGTGTTCACACAGTTTTCTTCCGATCTGGACGAGAACACGAAGAAACAGTTAGCACATGGACGTGCGTTGATGGAGCTTTTGAAGCAGCCGCTTGGCCGTCCTTTTACAATGGCAGAGCAGGTTATCACATTGGTTGCTGCCAATGCACATGTATTCAGTGATCTTCCGGTAGAGAAGATCAAGGCATTCCGTCTTGGACTGCTGGATGATTTTGCAAAGAATCATGCAGATATTATCGGACGTCTGGATTCATCGAAGGATCTGGCAGACGATGTGAAGGATGCAATCATACAGGCAGCGAATGAATATAAGCAGAGGAGTCTGGAAGACGAAAACGGAGGGAATTAAATGGCGAATGCAAGAGAAATTTCCACACGTATCAAAAGTATCCAGGACACGATGAAGATCACGAAGGCAATGTATATGATGTCTTCTATGAAGCTTCGGAAAGCAAGACAGAAGCTGGAGAATACAGAACCATACTTCTATGGATTGCAGGAGCAGATTGCAGATATTCTGTTACATTTCCCGGATATGAAGCATCTTTACTTCGATAATCGCGGCAAGGATCTGCATGAGACGTCAAAACGACGTGCATTTATCGTCATAACAGGTGATAAGGGTATGGCAGGTGCATACAACCACAATGTGTTAAAAGAGGCACAGAAGATGGTCGATGAGTCGGATTCCTACCGCTTGTTTGTAGTCGGTGAGCTGGGACGACATTTCTTTTCTTCGCAGGGGTATACGCTCGAAGAGGGATTCTGCTATTCGGCGAACAACCCTTCTATCCATCGTGCGCGTATGATTACAGAGCGCATCGTGGAGTTATATAAAGAGGAAGAATTTGACGAGGTATATGTTGTCTATACGAAGATGGTAAACAGCATGAAGGAAGAGGTTGAAGTGCAGGAGATTCTGCCACTCAAGACGCATGAGTTTATCAAGAAGGAATTGCTTGAAGATTCCCAGAAGGGATTAGGAAACAGTGACCGTGAGGCTGCGGAGCAATCCGATGACTGGTTTTTGATCTATCCATCTCCGAAGAAGGTTTTGGAGAAATTAGTGTATAACTATGTAACAGGTTTTATGTATGGTGTTCTTGTTGAGGGCTCGGCAAGTGAGGAAAACGCCAGAATGATGGCCATGCAGGCGGCAACGGACAATGCACAGGCAATGCTGCATGAACTTTCAATCGAGTTTAACCGTGTGCGCCAGGCAGCAATCACACAGGAAATCACCGAGGTGATCGGTGGAGCCAAGGCACTCAAGAAGAAAAAGAAGAAACAAGCGAGGTGAACGATCGCATGATGGAAAATAAAGGTAAGATCGTACAGGTATCCGGACCGGTTGTCGATGTCGAGTTTGCAGATGGGAACCTTCCGCGGATTAAGGATGCCTTGTATGTGATGAACAATGGAAAGAAATGCGTCATGGAAGTATCCCAGCATATCGGGGACAATGTTGTGCGCTGTATTATGCTTGCTGCGAGCGAAGGCTTGTGCAGAGATATGGAAGTGACAGCAACCGGATCCGGTATTCAGGTTCCGGTCGGAGAGCAGACATTAGGACGGCTGTTCAATGTACTTGGTGAGACATTGGATGGAAAGGAAAGTCTGGAGAATGGTGAGCATTGGTGTATCCACCGTGAGCCGCCAACATTTGAAGACCAGAGCCCGGTTGTTGAGATGCTGGAAACCGGTATCAAGGTTATTGATTTGCTTGCCCCATATGCAAAGGGTGGTAAGATTGGTCTGTTCGGTGGTGCCGGTGTCGGTAAGACCGTCCTGATTCAGGAGCTGATTCACAATATCGCAACGGAGAGTGGTGGTTATTCCATCTTCACCGGAGTTGGAGAGCGTTCCCGTGAAGGTAACGACCTGTGGAATGAGATGAAGGAATCCGGCGTTTTGGATAAGACAGCGCTGGTATTTGGACAGATGAATGAGTCACCGGGTGCCCGTATGCGTGTGGCAGAGACGGGACTTACGATGGCGGAATATTTCCGTGATGTAAAAAAGCAGGATGTGTTGTTATTTATTGATAACATCTTCCGTTTTGTACAGGCAGGTTCAGAGGTGTCCGCATTGCTTGGACGTATGCCTTCTGCCGTTGGATACCAGCCAACTCTGGCAAATGATCTGGGTGAACTGCAGGAGCGTATCGCTTCCACAAAGGATGGTTCTGTAACATCGGTACAGGCGGTATACGTACCAGCCGATGACCTGACAGACCCGGCACCTGCTACAACATTCTCTCATTTGGATGCAACGACTGTATTGTCACGTAAGATCGTGGAGCAGGGTATCTATCCGGCTGTTGATCCACTGGAATCAACCTCCCGTATTCTGGAGGCAGATGTCGTCGGAGAAGAACATTACCGTGTTGCACGTGAGGTGCAGGAGACTTTGCAAAAGTATAAGGAACTGCAGGATATCATCGCAATTCTTGGTATGGAGGAGCTTTCCGACGAGGATAAGCAGACGGTTTACCGTGCGAGAAAGGTACAGCGTTTCCTGTCACAGCCATTCCATGTGGCTGAGAATTTTACGAACGTCAAAGGTGTATTTGTACCAGTCAAGGAGACAATCCGTGGATTCAAGGCAATCTTAGATGGTGAGATGGATGCGTATCCGGAGGCAGCCTTCTTCAATGTCGGTACGATTGAGGATGTAAAGAAGAAAGCAGAAACCCTGTAAAGGATAGAAAGGGGACGGCGTATGAATACATTTTCACTCAAGATCATAGCCTGTGACCGGGTGTTTTATGATGGACCATGTGAGATATTGAAATTCCCCGGCTATGATGGACAGATGGCGATTCTGGCACATCACGAGAAGATGACGACGAATATTGAAGTCGGTGAGCTGCATTTCCGGACACCGGATGGAGAAGAGCATGTGGCAATCTGTTCCGACGGACTTCTGAAGGTAAAGAATAACGAGGTTGTTGTACTTGTCTATTCGGCAGAAAAACCGGAGGAAATCGACGAGTTCCGTGCACAGGCTGCGAAGGAACGTGCCATCGAGCAGATGCAGCAGAAACAGAGTATCATGGAATACCACGTATCCCGTGCTTCGCTTGCGAGAGCAATGGCGAGACTGCAGGGACATGACCGGTACGAAGTGAAGTAAATAAAAGGATGAAAAAACACCCAACTGTTTAGAAGCAGTTGGGTGTTTTTGTATTTTTCGTGAAGTGGCATTACTCCCGGTTTTTCAGTGCCTCTTCCATAGGAATCTTCCGGATCTTCTTATATTGCAGGAAACTTAATAATCCGTAACATACAATATCCCAGATCACAACCTGAACATAGATAGATGTTCCGATATGAACATTTTCCAGCCAGATATCAAAAGTCCGGAAGAGATAGACAATCATTGTCTTCAGGATGACTGTTGAAAGCGGCAGACTGATTGCTACACTGACAAGGACAGCTATCGCGGTTGAAATAATGTAGATTTTTCCGATTTCTCTGTTGTTGTAACCGAGAATCTTCGTCAGGGAAATCGATTCCGCATTTTTCTCCAACACAATCTTAGAGAGCAGGTAGATAACGATGACGAAGATAATAAGGGAAAGATATTTCATCAGAGGCATCATACGTCCCATCGAATCATTCATCTGATCACTTAACTTTGAATAGTCCGAAGGTCCCATCGTACTGTAGATGAAACTGTCATCTAAATCATCCAGCGCTTTGTCAGAGAAATAGCCTGTGAAATAATCCGCATCCTTCCCGAATGTGTCATTGTAATTATCAATGCTCATAAATACGGAGAAGACCGCCGGGTAATTGAAGCTGCCGGCAATCCGGAAAGAATATTCTTTATCGCCATATTTTTCTACTATTTTAATCGTATCGCCCACTTTATAATTGTTCAGTTTCATGAACGATTTTGAGATGATTATATCCCCTTTTTCCGTAGGCATAGAAACCTGTGTCAGATACTTTGAATTATCTGCGATTCCATATACAAGCACTTCTTTTCCGTCATCATCCGCAAGCGCAGTCAGACAGTATTTTTCAGCAGATGAATCATCTAGCTCTACTGGTGCTTTGAGTGTATATTGATAGTTTGCAATCAGATGGTCAAGCACATTGTCTGTCTGGTCATTTAGGATTGGAAGCATGCTGGCGGAGAAGATAAACAGGATATTTGCCATCAGGATACCAATCGCCATCGTGATATAGTTGGAGCGGTTCTGCAGGATTGTACGAATCCGGAACCTGGTCAGAAACTTGAAGTCCGGAAGCTTTGTCACATGCTTTTTCTTACGTTTTGACAGATCATGCCGCAGGAAGTTAAGCGGTGACAATCCAAGCATTGATCGAAGCGCAAGGTAGTTGATCACTAACAGAATCACAATCGGAATCACGGTCGTAAGCAGAAAGGCGTTTGCATTCCAGACAACCTTGAATACAGGCAGAGAGTAGGAATGGTAATACATGTCCTCCATGAATTTACGAAAACAAGTGTAACCGCCGATATTTCCGATCACTGCGGCTGCAAGGAATACGTACGTTGGTGCAGCCATGTAATGCCGGATGATTTCGCCTTTTGTATATCCGGAAGCTCGCAGGGTTCCGATGGCACCGGCTTCCGATTCAATCGTGCTGAAAGTCATAAGTGCGAAGATGAATGCAAGCAGTGCTATCATGATATAGAGCATCATGACCGTGCTGTTTGTATCGCCATCCATATCTTCCCTTGTAAATGAGATCGCTTTATTGTTCTGCCGCATCAAAAAATCGGTTAGGTAATTTCCCTGTGGAGCGAGCTGTTCGGACAATGTATTCATCAGGTCTGTGCTTGCGTCATAAGAAGCCCGGTCATCAAGACTTCTGTCCGAAAAACGATATGCAAAGCTGTAGGTAAGCTTGCTTTCGGAGAATTCCTTGAAATAATCTGCCGTGACAAACCCCATGGTAAATGTCGTTGCGCTGAACATCGAATCAGAGTTTTTCTCGAACAGACAGCTATAATCCGGGACAGCAACTGTTCCGCAGATTGTTAAATCCTTTCCGTCAAAGGTGAGGGTGTCACCGATTTTGAGATTGTTGTTTTCTGCAAAGAGACGGTCGATGGCAAGTTCTCCGTCCTTCTCCGGGGCGTGCCCTTCAAAGATCGAATATGTATTCAACGCCTCGCGGTTTTCGTAGAGACGGATGGAATAATTGCTATTGCCTTCAAAGGTGTAATCAAAATTATAGAAGTACTGTTTGTAGATGGTTGCTTTTGCTGTGCCTGAATCTGCCTGGTCAGCGATTTTCTGCAGGTCAGCGACAGAGATTTCACTGTTTGTAGAGAAATGTCCATCCTCCAATTTATATGTCTCGATACCATCGTCGTAGGTGTGCATCATGCTCAGGGAAGTAACCAGCATACCACTGACGATTGCAATCATAAATGTCAGAAACAAAAAGATAGATATGTATTTTCCTTTTTCTTTTCTAATATCCCGAAGGATGCGTTTACGCAGTGGATTTTTGATTGTTTTATCAGCCATATGCATTCACCTACCAATCTAATTCCATCGCCGGAGTCTTTGCTTCGTTTGTATATTCTTTCCGGATCATACCATCACGGAGCTTGATCACACGGTCTGCCATGAGTTTGATGGCATCGTTGTGTGTAACGATGATGATGGTATTTCCGTATTTCCGGTTGACGTCTTCAATCAATTTCAGAATATCCTTGGAGGTATTGTAATCAAGGGCGCCGGTTGGCTCATCGCAGAGCAACAGATCCGGATTCTTGACGATGGCACGACCGATGGATGTACGCTGCTGCTGACCGCCGGAAAGCTGGCTTGGAATCTTATCCTTATGCTCCCACAGACCAAGTGTATGAAGCAGGTCGTCGACATCAAGTGGGTTGCTTCCGAGGTAAGCGCCGACCTCGATATTCTCCTTGACGGTCAGGTTCGGAATCAGGTTATAGAACTGGAATACGTAACCTAAGTGTTCACGTCGGTAGAGAGTCATCTGCTTTTCGTTCATGGCAGACATGGCAGCACCGTTGATGATGATCTCTCCCTTATCATAGCTTTCGATGCCACCGATGATGTTCAACAGGGTAGACTTACCGGAACCGGATGGCCCGAGCAGGACGCAGATTTCGCCTTTCCCAATACCGGTAGAAAGTCCTTTTAAGACTTGTACACGGTTGTCTTTTTCACCATAGAACTTTTCAAGATTGTTGATTTGTAAGAACATGATTTTCCTCCTTTTATGTGACTGCGAATCGTGAAGCAAAACACGAATGCAGGTGATGGTAGCGAGTTGCAGATTATCACATTTCTACGCAGACTCGCTCGCGCTCACTTCCGCACATAGCAGACACTAAACTCACAAAGCACCAATTCTGCGAATTGTTACTCCGTTCGTTAAGTGCTGATGTGCTACAATGGTCTGCTTAAGAACATGTGATAATCTACAACTCTTACCTACCATAATGCTCGTGTTTTGCGATTACGTGATAGGCAGTGAATATAAAACTCCCAAATGCATTAACCTTTTTTCTATTCTCATACGTGCAAACATATGAATATATGTTCATATATAAAATAAACGTGTAATACAGGTTTGTCAAGCGTATTTTCGCTTGCTTTGATGGATGTTTTATGTATTTGGTTAATTGCCGTGGTTATTATAACGCAAAAAGTTAGTCAAAACAAACCATTTATGCAGGATTTTTGAGCTGTTGGGAAATTTTCTCATTTGTGGGTGGCTGGTTGGGTAAAAAAGTTTAGAATAGGGAAAAAACTCTAATGGGAGGAGGTAGAGAAGAGAGCTAGTTGGGTAAAAAAGTCCGGAAACAGGAAATTACTCCAATAGGAAGCAGATAGAGAAAAAGAAAGTATGGATTGAGAAACAAATCACTCTGTGATACCATAGGAAAGAAATAGAAACAAACAAGAAAACAACCAAGGTACATATGAAATACAAGAAAACGATAATCGATAATTCTTGGAATAAAATCAGGAGGGAATACAAGTGGAACCGAAAGCAGTCGTGAATTTACGAAAAGGAGAAGGTCGTACCATCAAGGCAGGTGGACTCTGGATCTTCGACAACGAGATAGAGAGCGTGATGGGAAGTGTGGAAGATGGCGATATTGTCATCGTGCGTGATTTCGATGGATATCCAATGGGACGCGGATTCATCAACCGGAAATCCAAAATTACCATTCGAATGCTGACTCGAGACGCAGAGCAGGATATCAACGAAGCATTTCTCCGTATGCGGGTGAAGAATGCCTGGGAATATAGAAAAGCTGTGATGCAGGGTGAAGATCTTACATGTTGTCGTGTGATCTTTGGTGAGGCGGATTTCCTGCCGGGACTCGTGATTGATCGGTTCTCGGATGTGCTGGTGGTGGAATCCCTCGCACTTGGCATCGATTTATATAAGGAACAAATCGTGGATTTGTTGAAAGAGATCATGGCGCAGGATGGTGTCAAGATCCGCGGCGTATATGAGCGGAGTGACGCGAAGGTGCGCAAGAAGGAAGGACTTGCTCCATATAAAGGATGCATCGGTGCGGAGTTTGAGCCGGTCGTTGAGATCGTGGAGAACGGTGTGCATTATAATGTGGATGTAGCAAATGGACAGAAAACAGGATTCTTCCTTGACCAGAAGTACAACCGGCTCGCGATGCAGAAACTGATCAAGGGTCTGACCAGAGGCGTGCAGGAGACACCGTTGCGTGTGCTTGACTGCTTTACACACATGGGAACCTTTGCATTAAATTGTGGCTATGCTGGGGCGAGTGATGTGTTAGGACTTGATATTTCAGAGTTTGCTGTGGAGCAGGCAAGAGAAAATGCGAAGCTCAATCATTTGGAGAAGACTGTACATTTTAAAGAGGCAAATGTATTGGACGAGCTGCCAAAGCTTGCTGAAGCAGGTGAGCAGTTTGACGTTGTAATCTTAGATCCACCGGCGTTTACCAAGTCGCGCGAAGCAACCAAGAATGCAATCAAAGGCTACCGTGAAATCAACCGGAAAGGCTTGCAGCTTGTGAAAAACGGCGGGTATTTTGCAACCTGCTCCTGCTCCCATTTCATGACACAGGAATTGTTCACGAAGGTAATCGGTCAGGCTGCAAACAGCGTGCACAAGCGTCTTCGTCAGGTGGAATTCCGGCAGCAGGCACCGGATCATCCGATTTTGTGGGCGGCGGATGAAAGTTATTACTTAAAATTCTACATTTTTCAGGTTGTTGATGAGAGATAGGAGACATGCAAGTGTGTAAAATATGGAGGTTTGCAATGAATAAACATATAGAAAAAGCAATGGAGCTTCGAAACGAAACTCCATTGGTAAGCAACTGTTCCCAGACGATTATGCGTTGTTATGCTGAGGATATGGGAATTTCAGAAGAAATGGCAGCAGGGCTTGGCTGTAATTTCGGTGGTGGTATGAAATGCGGTGGTATCTGTGGCGCAATCACAGGTGGTTTGATGGTGCTTGGTGCCAAGGGCGTTGAGAATCCAGCAAAGGTAAATGAGTTTCGCAGGAAGATTGCGGAGAATCATGATGGAATGGTGAACTGTGTGGATCTGCTTCGCGCAAATGCGGCGAAGGGTGGCAACAAGAAGGAACATTGTGATAAGATGATTCAGGAAGCAATCACGCTTATAGATGAAATGGTGTAAAAATTTCTTGACGAAATTTATTATGTAACATAGAATGAGATTAATACAGTGAAAAGGAAGAAATCAATGTTCTGGAAGATGACAACATTGCAATTGAAAAAAGGTTACATTTTCGCTCCTAACGGGGATAGTGCGCCTTTTTTCAGGAATAAAGTCTGATTCATCAGAACCATTCTATGTAAATCAAGGTACATTATCTCCTTAACGATAAAATATAAGTTAAGGAGATTTTTTATGTTTAAAATTAAAAAACAAATTTCGAAGTTGTACATGGCGTCCATCTTAGGCAATCTGTCGCTGACGGGCGCGTGGGTCGCAATTCTTGCAGCGAGAGGATACAGTCTGATCAAAATCGGAATTGCAGAAACGGTGTTTCATATTTTCAGTTTGACGTTTGAGATACCATCGGGCGTTTTTGCAGATGTATTTGGACGAAAGCAGATGCTGGTGGTGAGCAGTATTATGCGTGTGATCGGAAGCATCTGCATGATTTGCTCAAAGAATCTGACGATGGTGTGTGTGGCAATCGCGTGTTTTGCAGTTAGCTATAATTTTTCCTCGGGATCTGGGGATGCGCTTGCATATGATTCGCTGAAATTAGTTGGTGAGGAGGTACGGTATGAGCGTTACGCATCCAATCAGTTGATTTTGTATCGGCTCTGCAATGGCATTTCTACATTGTGTGCAGGTTTTGCACTATTTGTTGGATATAAGATTGCGTATGCGTCGGATATTTTGGTGACCGGTATTCAGATTGGCGTGCTGTTGTCACTTCGCGAGATTCATTTGAATCACACAGGCGCGGAGCGGAAACAGGCGGTGTTGCAGTCGGTATGGAAGGAACTCAGAGGTTGTTTCGTGGAGAGTCTGCGTTTTCTGAAAGAGTCGAAGCGGGCAGTGTTTCTGATGACATGTAATTCCTTTGTCGGTGCGGTTGATATTGTATTGCTGTTTTTCTTACAGGCGAAGCTGCCGCAGACGGGTATGCCGGATTCAGCACTTGGAATAGCCTTGTTCATTATGGAGATGGGAGGAATCCTTGGAGCCAAGCTGATCTTGCAGTGTAAGAAGTTACGGTATCGCTGGGTGTTTGTGATAACGTCTGTGCTCGTTTTATGTGGCGTTTTGATTGAACATACAGGCGTCGCGGTACTTATGACGCTGGGCGGATTTGTAGCGGCATGCAGTGATGATGCATTGCAGGTTCGCACAGATGCAATCTTACAGGAAATGTTTCCGTCTGAGCAGCGGGCAACGCTGATATCAATGGAATCTTTTACATTTTCCATGATTATGATTGTGTTGTCGCCGCTTGCAGGAATTGTATTTTCCGTGTGGTAAAAAGAATTGCCGTCGGTTCCTGTTCGGAGCTGGCGGCAATGTGTTGTGAAAATTCAGAAATGTAACATAGATGAAAGAAATAAAATAGAAGATGTTAATTCCGAAACTGCACGCGGCGAAGCCTAGGGAACAGGCGGAGCGGGAACCCGCATTTGACCTTGGAGAAGAGGGAAGAATAAGCGGCAGTTTCGGCATTTTTGATTTCGTGGGATGTGTGATTTATTGTGCCTTTGAAATCTGGATGTAGTATACAATAGATATTATAAAAAAGGGGGATTATTGACTGAACATGCGAAATTCCTGACTGAACTTCATTTTTAAGATATTTATATGATAAAAAAGACAGCATAATAACAAAAATGAATTTGGGAGAGAAGGGGGATTTTGAGTCAAAAAGTGCTATTAAGAATGTTATAATACAGATTGACGATTAGAAAATAAATGGATATACTAAAAATAAGAATGGGGGTGAGTATATGCCGAACAAGATTAAGGATTTATTAGAGTTATATAAAGAAGAGATTGATAAACTAGGACGAGAGCATTTGGTAAAAATAATTTTGTATGGATCATATGCTCGTGGAGATTTTCGTCAGGATTCGGATATAGACATTATGATTCTTGTGAATGACTTGGATGATAGCTTGGTTGAATATGAAAATAAGGTGGATGATCTAACCTATGATTTTAATTGTAAATATGGAACAGAAATTATGCCAATTGTAAAAAATATAGACCAGTTTGAATATTGGAAAAACGCATATATGTTTTACAAGAATGTGGATCAGGAGGGGGTCATACTTTAATGGAAAAAGATACAGGAAGTTTTGAAGATATAGCACGGAATAAATTGGCACAGGCTATTGATGATTTGGAATCAGCAGACATTTTATTGGGAGCAGATAAATATAGAGCTGCAAATAATAGAGCATATTATGCAGTATTTCATGCAATTGATGCAGTATTATCTATGGAACCAGTTGCGTTCAAAAAGCACAAGGATGTGATTGCCTATTTTAATAAGAATTATGTAAATAAAGATGTTTTTTCGAGAGATATGGGAAGAAAAATATCCAAGTTAGAAATTATTCGTCATAAAAGTGATTATGATGATTTCTACATTGCCAGCAAATTAGATACAGTAAATCAAGTTACTATTGCAAAAGAGATTATTGGTGAAATAAAAACGTATTTGAATATGGAGTAGTGTTTGAAATACATTTTCTATATGGTAAAAAGAATTGCCGCCGGTTCTCATCCGGAGCCGGTGGCAATGTATTATGAAAACTCAGAAATGTCATTCAGAAGAAAGAAACAAAATAGAAATTGTTAATTCCGAAACTGCACGCGGTGAAGCCTGGGGAACAAGCAGAGCGGGAACCCGCATTTGACCTTGGAGAAGAAGGGAGAATAAGCGGCAGTTTCGGCCTTTTTGATTTCGTGGGATGTGTGTGTTGGTGCCGTTGAAATCTGGATGTAGTATACAATAGATATTATAAAAAAGGGGGATTATTGACTGAACATGCGAAATTCCTGACTGAACTTCATTTTTAAGATATTTATATGATAAAAAAGACAAATAAATAATAAAGACGAAATGAAAATACCACCTTCACGGTGGCATTTTTTATGTTCAAAACATGATATTCTATATCCGGCAAGTTATGAATTCGGACAAAACGATTGCACGATCGCCATGACGACGATCAATCCGAATACAACGAGGATGTCTAACACAACCACACCAAATATGCGCAGCGATTTTTTTTCGTGTTGGCACAGAGGCATAAGCTGTCGTACATGGAGATAGTCGAAGATCGAAGCTACGATAAAAAGCATCATAACGAGTGCAAATACACGTTCCACCCACAGTGCCGCTCCGAAGGTATTGTTTACTTTCATGGATAAGCAAAACCATGCCAGAAATATATAGGTAAGCAGTGCAACCACCATCTTCCAAGGTGTTTTGGAACGGAAACCGGGAGGGGCAAATTGCATATGGTTTGCGGAGGTACCGGGATCGTTCTGTGTTTGAGCATTTGAACGATTGGAAGATGAACCGGATAAATCTCCGGTGAAGGCTTGGTCGGCGTGTGTATAAGGAAAGACACCCCTATTTGCCAAAAACGCCTGACGTAATTCGCCGATGCTTCGATACCGTTCCGCCGGGTTCATCTGTGTACATTTGGCAGTAACAGCATCAATATATGGATTTTGGCAATGCGATGCTTCCGCCATTTCCTTCAGAAGAATCCCCATAGAATAAATATCTGTCTGCGGGGAGGATTGTCCAAATCCGTATTGTTCCGGGGCGGCATAGCCCTGTGTACCAAGCAGGATTGTATCAGAATCTTTCGCGGCTGTATGGTATTTGGCAGCGTTGAAGTCGAGCAGCACGGCTCGGTTATAACTGGTGATGATAACATTCGATGGTTTCACATCCCGGTGGATGATAGCCGGATTATGCTGATGTAACTGTTCGAGGATTGCGCACAGGTCAAGCATATATTGAAGCATCTCGTTCGGCGATATATCTGCGTGGCGGATCTTATCCTGCAGGGATGTTCCGGAGATATATTCTTCGATGACAGTAAGCTGTCCTGTTTCTTCGCAATAGTTTATGATCCGCGGTGTACCTGCGACAGGATTGCGGTATAACTCGGCATAGACGGCGAGGTTATAGACATCAAGCACTTTTTTGATGGCAATCTTTTTTGTCTCCTGGTGCTGAACTAAGTATACATGATGCGGTTCATTTATGGCGGCTATTGGTTTATAATACGAAATAGCGAGACGCTGATCGAGATCCATATGCGTATATCCTTTCTATAGAGCAGGGGTACTGATTATACTTCGTCAATCAATTATCCGGGTTGTTTGGTGTAGCTTTGGTAATCGGTAGACTGATGGATTTATTATAACAGATTGGAGGATGAAATGAAGGAGAAAAATACAAAGGAATTAAATGAGGTCTTAGGGAAGACACATCTCTCGGACTTTGAGAAATATTGCGCGGAGAATAAAGAAAGTGTAAGCGATAATTCGGAAGCATTTTCTATCTATGTGAAGAATCTGTTGCAGGAAAAGAAGCTCACCCAGCAGTATGTGTTCCTGCAGGCAGATATTCCGGAGCGGTATGGCTATAAGCTGCTGTCAGGGGAGAAGCGTACGCGGCAGAGAGATGTGATCCTGCGGATCTGCTATGCGGCGAAATTCAGTCTGGCGGAGACGCAGCGCGCACTTAAAAAATACGAGATGCCGGAATTATATGCGAAGGTCCCGAGAGATGCACTCCTGATGATCGCGTTCAATGAGCGGCCGGGAAGCATCCTGGATGTAAATGATCTGCTCAATCAAAAAGGTTTGCAGCCGCTTCGGACAAGCGGAGTGCAGGATTAGAGGATAAATTTGCCACTGCTGCGGGGGCAACGAGGCCGGATGATTTATGGGATAATACTTGTGGGGATACAAGAAAAGAAAATGTCATAAACGAAGAGAATCGTGAGGATGTTTTCGATAAACTGCCACCGGGCAATGCGCGGGGGTAATACCACAAGAAAAGGAGGAAGAGAAACATGAAAACATGGAAGTTGGTATCGGGCATTTTGTCTATGATTTTATTTGTAATCGTGACATTTCAGTCATGCGCGGCAGGCGTTGCAAACTCACTGGAGGCAAATGGGGAGACGTCCGGCTCGGCAGGTGTATTCGTAGCGATTCTGATGCTTGCGGGAGGTATCGTATCCGTGGCAACGAGAAATTCGGAGAAGAAGGGCGGAAATATCGCTTTGATTGTTCTGTTCGGTCTGGCAGCACTGGTAGGATTTACCGGTTTCGGAAGCTTCTCAGATCTTGCAATCTGGTCAGGCTGGTGCCTGATCAATGCGGCTTGGGCAGTTGCGGCGATGATAAAGAGCAAATAAAAATCATTTATATATAACAGTTACGGGAGAAATGGTGTTTCAAAGCATCCGCATTTGCGGGTGCTTTTTTATAGCGTAAATGATTGGAAATGTTGGAATCCAGATTGACGATTTTTGAATAAATGTCTATACTGAAAGCAAGTTTTTTACTACAAATAATAGAAAAGAGATACGAACATGACACGACAAACAGGCAGACCGGCCGATGAGACAGGCAGGCTGGCAAAGGAAATACGGACCTATGATTTTTTGGATGCAAACCATGTATGGTATGAGCGGATTGACCACGAAGCAGCGATGACGATGGAGGTTTGCGAGGAGATTGACAAGGCGTTGGAGGCGACAATCTGCAAGAACCTGTTCCTGTGCAATCGCCAGGAGACGAACTTTTATCTGCTGATGCTGCCGGGACATAAGAAGTTCAAGACGAAGGATATCTCGAAGCAGTTAGGCGTGGCGAGACTTTCCTTCGCGAAGGATGCTTATATGGAAGAATACCTGGATATCACGCCGGGCTCCGTGAGTGTGCTTGGGCTGATAAATGATACGGAAAATCACGTACAGCTTCTGATGGATAAGGATCTGGTGCAGGATGAATATGTAGGCTGTCATCCATGTATCAATACGAGCAGTCTGCGCCTGAAGATGGACGATCTGTTACATGTGCTGCTTCCGGCGATGCACCACGAGCCGATTTTCGTGACAGTGGAGGATGAGGAAAGTCGAATCAGTTAAAAATTGTAAAATATATAGCTATTTTTGTAGATTCATGATACACTCAATTTAACTTGACAGAGGGGGTGAACGCGTGGATACGATGCAGATTGTGAATCAGCTCGATGGTTTGCATAAGAAGTACAGACAGGCGATGTATTTATTCGCAGCTCCAGTTGTATTGCTGGTGATAGCCTATATAGGGGCACCGGGAATGGGGGCGATGGCGGGCACAGTAGTTGCGGTATTGATGTTTGCGGTACCCGTTGGAACCATTTATGCATCCGGCAGGATGTCAAAGATCAACAAGGAATATCAGATGATCTACAAGAATGCATTTGTTGTTTCAATATTGAACAAGACATTCTCGGATGTTCAGGTGAACTGGGAGTGCGGATTTACGAGACAGAATGTCGAGCAGATGGGACTGTTGAAGCTTGGAAATCGTTTTGATTCCGAAGATCTGATCCACGGAGCATATGAAGGTGTCTCCTTTGATCAGGCGGATGTCACGATCAAGAATGTGACGGGAAGCGGAAAGAACCGGCATACAACGACGTATTTCAAAGGACGGGTATTCGTTTTTGATTTGCAGAAATCCGATATACGTTCTGTTGGTATCCGGTCGAAGAATTTCCAGTATTATGGCAATCTGAATGGATTTCATCACGAGAATGTGAAGCTGGAGAGCGAAGCGTTCAACCGGGAGTTCAAGGTGTTGGCAACCTATCCGGTCGATGCGTTTTATGTGCTTACTCCACAGACGATGGAATGTGTGACAGACCTGTACCGGCGTGCAGGAAATGTAGCCCTGCGGTATCTGGGTAACAAGCTATATGTGGCAGTCAATACAACTGGAAATGCATTTGATGGTGATATCAAGAAGCCATTCGTCTATGTGGATGAAATCAATAAGATTAAAAATGATTGTGCTGTGATTATGGATATCGTACACCGGTTGCGGATTGGAGATGCACAGTAGCATTTTTATAATCAAGTAATATAATTTCTATGAAAAAGAGAGGAGAACAAATTATGGAAGCGATTATTACAGTGATTATTGTACTTTTGGTCTGTATCGTGATCTGGTACATATCAACATCGAATGGAATCAAGCGGTCACAGCTTAAGGTGGAGGAAGCAGAGTCCGGAATCGATGTGGCACTCACGAAGCGTTACGATGTGCTTACGAAGATGCTCGATGTCGTAAAGGGATATCAGGCACATGAGAAGACAGTTCTGACCGAGCTTGTCAAGCTTCGAAGCGGCATGACGATGGCAGAGAAGAATGCAGCCAATCAGAAGATGGAACAGCTTACAAAGGATATCAACATTCTCGCAGAGAATTATCCGGAGTTAAAATCCAGCAACAACTTCATGGAGTTGCAGAAGACGATTGCAGATGTGGAAGAGCATTTGCAGGCAGCCCGCAGATTGTACAATGCGAATGTCAACACGTACAATACGAAGCTTGTTGTATTTCCGAGCAGCATCGTAGCAAACAACATGCATGCGGTAAAGAAACCATTCTTCGAGGCAGAGGAAGCAAAGCGTCAGGATGTGAAGATGAGCTTCTAATTAAAATAAAAATCTTAAAACAAAAATCCGGAGCGTTCATGCAAATGAATTCTCCGGATTTTTTATGGCAACGATTGTCAAATGCACGCATTATGCGGTGCATTTGACAATCGTTAATCGAAACGCAGCTTGTCTCTGCGGGACTGTATATGTACTAGGCTGCATCTTGTATCTGACTGACTCTAAGGTGCCCGTGTTTTTTCATCCATATAAATGCGCATACACAGATAATAACCGAAAGCATGGATCCGGCAGGGGCTGCAAGTCCCATCGGGAACAGGGTATCTGCGAAGAACTTCGAGGCCAGATACGAACCCGGTACACGCAGACAGATGATCGCAATCATATTGTGGATGAATCCGATGTAGGATTTGCCGTATGCACAGAAGTATCCGCTGAAGCAGAAATGGATACCGGCTAATGCACAGTCGACGATATAGCCACGCAGGTATTGTGAACCAAGCACGACAACCGCGGCGTCCTTCGTGAAGATGCCGACGATACCTGCGGTAATCAGTTCCCCGATGATTGCAACGATTATCCCATAGGTAAATGTAATCAGAATGGCATATTTCAGCGTCTTCGATGCACGGTCATGCTTGCCGGCACCGATATTTTGTGCGGCAAGTGCAGAGACGGTTGCAAGCATCGAAGATGGCACGATGAAGAGTGCGCTGATCACTTTTTCGACGATACCGACGGCGGCAGCATCATTTAAGCCACGGCTGTTTGCTATAACTGTGATAATGATAAATGCAATCTGGATACAGCCATCCTGAATCGCAACCGGAATACCGATCTTTAAGATCTCGCCGAGCACAGCACGACTTGGGATGAAATCCTGTTTGCAAAGTTTGATGCCAAGCTTCTGTTTCTTTGTCATGAGCAATGAGATAATAACACTTAACGTCTGGGCGAGTGTCGTGCCAAGTGCGGCTCCGGCGGCACCCAGATGGAGAACTCCCATAAATACATAGTCGAGCGCGATATTTGCTGCGCAGGCAATCGCGATAAAATACATCGGACTTTTCGAGTCACCCATACCACGGCAGATGGAAGCGATGATATTATAAGCTGTAATAAACGGAATTCCGATAAAGCAGATCGTCAGGTACCGGATCGAACCCTCGATTGCTTCGGCTGGTGTCTGAATCAGTAACACGATCGGTCTTACAAGCAGCAACAGAACAATCGTCAATACGATGGAAAGTCCCATGAATAAGGTTACGGAGTTTCCGACTGTTTTTGCAATTTCATCCTTATGCCTGGCACCGACGGCACGCCCGATTATGACAGTGGATCCCATTGCCAGACCGACGATCATGACGGTCAGCATGTGCATGACCTGACTGCCGTTTGCAACGGCGGTCGTACTTTCGGTTCCGTTAAACTGTCCGATAATGAACAGATCCGCCATACCATATAATGTCTGTAAAAAATAAGAAAAAAGATATGGAAGCGCAAAATATAAAATCGTCTTGAATACGCTTCCGGTTGTCAGATTTTTTTCCATAGTAAATAAAGCCTCCTACGAAGTCTTTTTCAACCCCGCATCCTATATTAAACCTTACAACAATTGTAAGGTCAATGCCAGTTATGCATAAAATTATAAAAAAATAAGCTTTTTATACATAAAAATGTATTGTATTGCAAAAAAAACGCGTCTTTCGTTGCATTTTTTGTCGCAGGATGCTATATTAAATCGTAAATGTGAAGAAAGGAAGTAAAATATTATGAAACTTAAGAAGTTAGTAGCAATTACATTGTCTGCAGTTATGTGCATGGCAGCACTGACAGGATGTGGCGGAAAGAGCGATTCTGCAAAGAAAACCGCCAAGGTTATCGAGGTAGATCTGACCGATGAGCAGTATGCATTCGGTGTAGATAAGGACCAGCCGGATTTATTAAAGGAAGTAAATCAGTTCGTTAAAGACATGAAGTCTGATGGAACATTTGACGAGATCTGCAACCGTTATTTTGGTGATGGTACTCCGGTTCCTGTGAAGTCAGCAGCTTATGACGAGAGCAAGGATCAGTTAGTAGTAGCAACAAACGCAGCATTCGAGCCATTTGAGTACATGGATGGTGAGAACTATGTTGGTATTGATATGGAGATCGCAAAGGCACTTGCAGATAAGCTTGGCAAGGAGCTTGTAATCCAGAACATGGATTTCGATGCCGTATGTCTCTCTGTTGGTCAGCACAAGTGTGACGTTGCCATGGCAGGTCTTACAATCAAGCCGGACCGCGAGGAGTATGTAGCATTCTCTGATCCATATTACAGTGCATCACAGAAGCTTATCACATTGTCTACAGATACAGAGTTCGATGCCTGCAAGACAGCCGATGATGTAAACAAGATTCTTGAGGCAAAGGGCTCAGACTTAAAGATCGGTTTCCAGAATGGTACAACCGGTCAGTTCTACTGTGAAGGTGATGACGACTGGGGATTCCCAGGACTGAAGATGGAGTCTAAGGGTTACAAGAATGGTTCCCTTGCAGTACAGGATCTGTTAAATGGAAACATCAATTACGTAATCATCGATTCCGCTCCTGCTGAGAGCATTACATCATCTATCAATAAGATGCAGTAATTTAAGGAACGAAAGGATATTTCATGGGAGATATAGGAACTAAAATAGACAAATTCATAGAAATATTCATCAATAACCGTGGGTATGTAAAAGTATTAGAGGGCTTGAAGAATACGCTGATTATCGCTGTGATCGGTCTCGTCATCGGTGTTGTGATCGGTACTTTGATCGCGATGGTGCGTGTGATTCCAAAGTATAAGCGTCTGCCGCGTGTCTTAGATGCCATCTGCCGGTTTTACGTCGGATTGTTCCGTGGAACTCCTATGGTTGTACAGTTGTTGGTATTTTATTATGTATTGCTGCCTCTGATGGATGCACATATGACAGGCGTACAGGTATCTATTATGGTATTTGGCTTAAACAGTGGTGCATACATCTCCGAGATCATGAGAAGTGGTATCCTCTCCGTAGATCTGGGACAGATGGAAGGTGGGCGTGCGATGGGCTTGAGCTTTGCGACAACTATGCGCAAGATCGTCATTCCACAGGCAGTCAAGAATATCCTGCCAACACTTGGAAATGAATTTATATCGTTGATCAAGGAAACTTCCGTAGTCAGCTTTGTCGGTGCTTCAGATCTGTATGTGGCATTCAACTTCATCGGAAGCAACAGCTACGAGTTCATGATTCCATATCTGGTTATGGCAATCATCTACATCGTGCTTGTCCTGCTGATCAGCTTTGGAATTAAAATGATGGAAAGGAGCCTGAGAAAGAGTGATAGAAGTCATTGATCTTGAAAAACATTTTGGTGACAATGAAGTCTTGAAAGGCATCAACGTCACTGTGGACAAGGGCGACATTATGGTTGTCATCGGTCCTTCCGGCTCCGGTAAGAGTACATTTTTGCGCTGCCTGAACTGTATGGAAGATCCAACAGGCGGACAGATCATCTTCAATGGTGTTGATATTGCAGATCCAAAGGTTGATATCAATATCCACCGCCGCCGTATGGGAATGGTGTTCCAGCATTTTAATCTGTACAATAACAAGACCGTCATCCAGAACATCATGCTTGCACCGGTCTATGTACAGTGCCAGGATCTGAAGAAGGCGAAACGCCACAACCGGTTCCTTCCGCTTACAAACCTGTTCCGCAAGGAGAAGCAGGAGAAAATCGAAATCACAACGACCAAGGCAAAGATCGTAGCGGAAGCGAAAGAAAAAGCAGAAGATCTGCTGAAGAGAATCGGACTGTTAGACAAGGCAGACGTATATCCGTCTACACTTTCCGGCGGACAGAAGCAGCGTGTGGCAATCGTGCGTGCACTTGCAATGAACCCGGATGTGATCCTGTTCGATGAGCCAACCTCTGCGCTTGATCCGGAGATGGTAGGCGAGGTATTGGATTTGATGAAGGCAGTTGCGAAGGAAGGCATGACGATGATCATCGTTACCCACGAGATGGGATTTGCAAAGGAAGTTGCAAACAAAGTCCTCTTTATCGACGATGGTCAGATCTTGGAATCCGGCACACCGGAAGAGTTCTTCGGGAATCCAAAGAATCCGAGACTCAAAGAATTCCTGTCGAAGGTGTTGTCATAGTCTAATTAGATTATAGTAAATGCATCAACATTCGAAAAATTCGGATGTTGGTGCATTTTTTTGTTATAGTATATACAGAAGACATATGTATTTTGTAAGATACAGTAAACAGCAATTATGCAACTATTAAAGACATATCATATATTTCAGTATTCATTCATGTAGATATACGATATGTATGGAGCTTAGAAGTTCTTAATGTTCTGTAATTATATTAGCCATGTTTGAACACGATGTTCAAACAAGCCGCCACTGAGCCATGGATGGCGAGCGGAGGGCGCATAGGAATCGCAGATTCCTATTTAGGATGCGCCCGACAACCTGCCAACGAGCAAAGCGAGTGGGCGATTCCCGTGCGGCGGTGGCGTATATTACAAAATGTAGATCAGAACATATAGAACTTCTTAGCTTCAATACATTGTATATCGTATGAATCAATCTGGAACTATATATAGAATACTAACCAGTTTCATAATGAAGTAAAGGGGAGAACAGTATGTACCAGATTCTGTTGGTGGAGGACGACAAATCCATCCGGGAAGTCATCGCAGATTACATGGACGAGAAAGGAAAAGACACGATGCGGCTGACGCTTGCTGAGGACGGAAGAGCCTGCGAGGGCGCACTCGAACGCCAGACATTTGACCTGATCCTGCTTGATGTGATGCTTCCGGATATCGATGGATTCACACTTTGCCGGACGATACGGAAAAAAGATATGGTTCCAATCGTATTCCTGACTGCGAAAGGAAGCGAGGAGGATATACTCTGGGGCTACGGACTTGGCTGCGACGATTATATCGTGAAACCATTTTCGCTGGCGACACTGTATGCGAAGATACTTGCCATCCTGCGGCGAACAAAGCAGGAGAACCAGAAAGAGACGATTACCTGTGGCGCGATCCGGATGGACAAGCAGAGCTGTCAGGTATTTGTGAAGGAACGGGAAGTACAGCTACAGAACAAGCAGTATGAGATCCTGCGATTCCTGATGGAGCATAAAAATATCGTGTGGTCGCGGGACGCCCTGTTAAACCACATCTGGGGATATGATTACATCGGCGTCGACCGTGTGGTGGATAACCAGATCAAGAAGCTGCGGAGTGCGCTTGGAGAGGAAGGAAAACGGATTCAGACGGTGGTAGGCAGGGGGTATAAAATATCGGATGCGTAGCAATGTGTGAAAACGGAAAAATTATAGTTAGTATTTTATCTGATGTGTGTTCGGGCAAAACAGGCGCAGATAAGAAAGTGGAGAGATGCTTATGAAGTTTACGATTTTACCGGATTTTGAAGCAAATAAAAAAAGACTGGCAGTCCGAAGACAAAAACGTGCAGAGCGAAAAGATGCGCGGCAAAGTCGGAAGAATTACTGGTATCTGAAACGGAAGAAGTTCTGGCAGGTGTGGCTGGAGCGGTTTGTCCTTGTGTTTCTGATTCTTGGGATGGGTGGTGCATGGTATTTTAGAACCGTGGTGCAGGATACGGAGGACAATGCGGAATTTGAGATGGATCAAAGTCAGGAAATCATACAGACTTATATTGAGAGGTGGTATGATGAACTGACTGCGATGGGAATGAGGCCCGTGAAAGAACTGGATGATCAGATGGGTGCGTATATGTACCGTATGATTCCGAGCAGATTGATGGGCGCGTATGGCGTATCTGCAGCGGCAGCGGCAATCTATAATGAAAATGGAGAACTCATAATTGACAGCAATCCACGGTTTTATCTGTACTGTGACCGGTATGAGCCGGTGGGAGACGAGAAAGACCATACGATAAATCTATACCAGTCTTATTATACATGTGCACAGGAACTGTCGGATGAATTCCTTCAGGATTATAACGACTATTTTATCTATGGCGACATCGAAAATGGAGAACGAATGGAATTCGGAGATCTATATGTAGATGAAGAGAAACGACAGTTTTATTTCAGTACCATTTCTTGTTTAGAGCAAGGGAAAGTGGTAAAAACCTATGATTTTACACCGGAACATGTAGAAGGCATGAAAATGGTACAGGAGACCTATGACAGATGGACGAGAGAGGGAACACGCTGGTACCCGGTTCTTGGAATGCGGTCGGCGGAGATTTCGGAACTTCTGCAGTTTGCATATGATGTGTATGATGATTACAAGGATGACAAACAGTTAAAAGGTGCCGGTGTGACAGCAGAGCGGGGATACTTCGCAAAGACACGTGCGCGATATAATGTGATAGAAGTGAGTGATCTGAATAATGGGAATCCGGAATACACGGTTGTGCTGGCATATAACTATGATTTCCTTCAGGCAAATCGTGGCTTTGTACAGAAGTTCGTAATCTGCCTGTCCCTTGCAATCCTGCTTATCAGCTTCCTATGGTCGCGGTTTACCTACGTGCGGCTTAAGGCAAGGTACGAGCTTGAAGATTATCAGCGGAATCTCACGAATGCAATGGCGCATGATCTGAAAAGTCCGCTGATGATATTATCCGGTATGGCTGAGAATCTGAAAGAAAATGTACATACGGAGAAACGGGAATATTATGCGGAGGAGATGCTTAAGAATATCGCGGACATGAATCGTATGATCGAGCAGTCGCTTGGATTCTCGAAGCTCAGCCAGACAGGCAGGGTTGGCAGAAAGACAGAGGTCGATATGCGCGCACAGACGGATGCATTGATCGGAAAATATAAGGAGCTTGCGGAGGCACAGGGACAGCATATTTCCGTGACAGGCGAGGGGCAGATGCGCGGAAATGAGGCGATGCTCCGGCAGATGGTAGACAATCTGCTGCAAAATGCGATTCTGCACGGAGAAGAAGACGGACAGATTGAAATCAATATTGGAAATGGTACATACCAGATCCGGAATACTTACACGGGAACGCTTACGACAGAGGCGGCAAGAAAGCTTTTGACCCCTTATGTCAAGGAGGAAAACCGCAAGCGGACAGGCGGACATGGACTGGGGCTTTCCATTGTGCATGAGATCGTGAAGCTGCACGGCGGTAAGCTTCATTTGAAGGTGGAAGAAGAAATGTTTTGCGTAGAAATTAAAATATGATACCCCCTATTAAAAGGTTTCCATAATTTATTTCAAAAATCGGGTTGTCAAACAAAAATCCTGTGGTATAATACCCATGTATATAGGAAAAAGCGTTGACGGAAAGAGTAGTGCATGGGCACCATCCAGAGAGAACGACAGATGCTGGAAGCCGTTTATGGAAGAAATGTATGAAAACCATTCCCGAGCTGTGCGTAGAAGATGACCGGATGACCGGTTGTTGAAGCGTCACCGTAAGGCATGCGTTAAAGCCAAATGAAGTGAAACACTAAGGTGGAACCGTGTGAAAGCACCCTTAGGTACAAGGTTAAGGCATTGTATCTCAAGGTGTTTTTTTGTTGGTAATTTAATCATTAATCATTTGACAAACAAAATTACAAATGTGCAAGCATATATTTCGGTAATCATTCATGAAATATACAATATGTTTGAAATCTAGAAGTTCTTGATGTTCTGTAGAATATCAGTAATGTTTGAACACGATGTTCAAACAAGCCGCCACTGAGCCATGGATGGCGAATTGGCGGCGGTTACGTACGATATGAATAAGTGCATCAGAACATCTTAGAACTTCTTGGTTTCAATACATCGTATATGGAATGAATTATTATCGAAATATATGGATGTAGAATGTGAATGTTTGGCAAATGATAGAAATAAAAAAGGAGAACGAAAATGGTAAATTTCAAAGAAGACGAACAGTTAAAAACATTGAACCACTCCTGTGCCCATCTGATGGCGCAGGCAATCAAGCACCTGTACCCACAGGCAAAGTTCTGGGTAGGACCAGTCGTTGCAGAAGGTTTCTACTATGATGTAGACCTTGGCGATGACGTAATCCGTGACGAGGATATCGCAGCGATCGAGAAGGAAATGAAGAAGGTTGCAAAGTCCGGCAAGAAGATCATCCGTAAGGAGATTTCCAAGGAAGAAGCTCTGGAGATGTTCAAGGATGATGAGTACAAGCTGGATCTGATCTCCAATTTGGAAGATGGAACAATTTCCTGCTATGAGCAGGGCGACTTTACAGACCTCTGCCGTGGTCCTCACGTAGACAATGTAAAGCTCTGCCGTAACTTCAAGCTGCTCCGTCACTCAGGCGCTTACTGGAAGGGCGACAACAACAATAAGGTATTGCAGAGAATCTATGGTGTCTGCTTCCCGACAGCCGAAGAGTTAGAGGCACATCTGAAGCTTCTCGAAGAGGCAAAGGAGAGAGACCACAGAAAGATCGGTAAGGATATGCAGCTGTTCATGGTAGACGATCTTGTTGGACGTGGACTTCCAATGTTCCTTCCAAAGGGTTATACGATCTGGCAGGAGCTGGAAAACTACATCAAGGACAAGGAGCGTAAGCTTGGTTACCTGCACGTTATGACACCATGTGTTGGTACGGTGAATCTGTACAAGACATCCGGCCACTGGGATCACTACAAGGAAAATATGTTCCCTGCTATGGACGTAGAGGGTGAGTCCTTCGTCCTTCGTCCGATGAACTGCCCACATCATATGATGATTTATGCAAACCGTATGCATTCTTATAAAGACCTCCCAATCCGTATTGGTGAGATCGCACATGACTTCCGTTTCGAGGCAAGTGGTACATTGAAGGGTATCGAGCGAGGCAGACATTTCTGTCAGAACGATGCGCATTTGTTCGTGACACCGGAGCAGATCGAGGATGAGTTCTCAAAGGTTGTAGACCTGATCTTCAGCACATACAAGGATTTCGGTATCACAGATTACCGTTGCGTGCTGTCACTGCGTGACCCGGAGAACAAGGTAAAATACCACGATGATGATGAGATGTGGAACACAGCCGAGGATGCACTCCGTAAGGTATTGAATGACCTTGGCATCGAGTACACAGAGGAAATCGGTGAGGCAGCATTCTACGGACCAAAGCTTGATGTAAATGTAAAGCCGGCCGTCGGAAATGAATATACACTTTCTACCTGCCAGCTTGACTTCTGTCTGCCTGCGAAGTTCCAGCTTACTTATATTGACAAAGATGGCGAGAAGAAGACACCGGTTGTATTGCACAGAGCAATCCTCGGTTCTCTGGATCGTTTCATGGCATACATTCTGGAGGAGACAAAGGGTAACCTTCCAACATGGTTAGCACCGGTTCAGGTAAAGGTTATGCCGGTTAAGACAGACAACGAAGAGCTGATGGCATATGCACACAAGGTTGTGGATGCGCTGGATGCGAAGAATGTCCGTGTAGAATTAGACGACAGAGCAGAGAAGCTTGGTTACCGTATGCGTGAAGGCCAGGTGGAGAAGGTTCCATATCTTCTGGTTCTTGGATTCAATGAGGTAGAGAATAACACGGTATCTTACAGACTGCATGGTCAGGCAGATACAACTGTTGTTGGTCTGGATGAATTTGTTGCGAAGATTGAGGAAGAGATCAAGACAAAGGCGAAAAACAGATAATCAATGAGGAAACATCGAGTGCTTAGAGTGATCGGTTGCGTCGTTGGCGCAATCGTGATCATTCTGCTATATGAAATGATTGGAATATTTACTGCATACAAGAAGCAGCCGGAGCTCTCGGAAGAGACGAAGCAGAGCCTGCATCCCGAAGATATCTATACAGATGCAACAGTTGAAGAACGTGCCTGTATCATTGAGGAAAATGGAGATGCGTTATTGCAGCGTGTCCGCCTGATCGAACAGGCGAAGGAAGAAATCATCTTATCTACGTTCGCATTTCACGATGATGACAGCGGACAGATCATGATGGGCGCTTTGCTTCGGGCAGCGGAGCGGGATGTGCACATCCGTATCCTGGTAGATGGATTCGAGAGCTGGACGGCGATGGAAGGAAATGCATATTTCTATGCAATGTCGTCGCATCCGAATATCGAGATCAAGGTGTATAACCGCGCGAATCCGTTAAAACCCTGGGAGATGATGGGGCGGATGCATGACAAATATCTGATCGCAGATGGGAAAACATACATCCTTGGCGGACGAAACACATACAATTATTTCCTTGGTGGGTTCCCGGGACACAAGAATTACGACCGTGATGTGCTGGTCGTCTGTGAGAATCCGCAGGCGGATAGCTCCGTGAATCAGCTGCTTGCTTATTTTGAGACGATCTGGAGTCAGAAAGATTGTAAATATTTCCATGACAAAGAGAAGCTTGCCGACCGGAAATCCGTCAAGCAGGCGAAGGAAGATGTGCAGGCGGCATTTGCCACTTATTACGATGCACAAAAAGATACAATCACAGACACGGACTTTGAGAAAGATACGGTTGTAACTGATAAGATCATGTTGATCTCGAATCCGATCCATACCGGGGCGAAGGAGCCGACAGCATGGTATGAGATGGGAGTCCTGATGAAGCAGGCGAAGAAACGTGTGAAGATCCACACACCGTACATCATCTGCAATGATATGATGTATGACACCTGGTCAGACGTAGCTGCAAATGTACCGGAATTTACGGTTATGACAAACTCTGTCGCGAATAACGGCAACCCGTTTGGTTCCGCAGATTACCAGAAAAATAGGGATAGGATCAGCAGTACCGGCGTCACAATCTGGGAGTATGAGGGCGGATATTCGTATCATGGAAAGAGCATTCTGATCGACGATGATATATCCATCATCGGTTCGTTCAATATGGATATGCGCAGTGTCTATTTGGACACAGAACTGATGCTCGTAATTCGAAGTAAGGAGATCAACGCCCAGTTGGAATCAGCCATGATGAAATATGAACAGGGTGCAAGACAGGTGCTTGCCGACGGACAGTATGCGAATCCATATCATGTGGAGCCAATCGCACTCACACCGAAACGCCGCCGTAGAGTATTTGTTGTACGGTATCTGCTTGGATGGCTGCGGTTTTTGTTTTAGGGATTTTTATTCTGTAGGAGGTAATGGATTATGATAATGGAAAATGATGAATTTGTAATTCCAGAACAGTATCGGAAAATGTCCGTTACTGAATTAGATGCAGAAGCAAATAAAATGTTGAAGGAGATACAACAAGGGAAACGAATAATTTGAGATAAGAAAAAAGCTGCACAGGGAAAGAATGAAATAGTTTTCTATGTTGAGTAGCAAAAACTCTCTGAGGTTTTGAACAACTTCAGGGAGTTTTTTTGTGTCTTATAGAGATTGTAAAGTGAGGAAGGAAAACAAATATAGATAAAGTTATACTATTTGGTGCAGGTGCGGAACAAGGATATAACCTTGCATTGGGAAGTAAAAACTCACCTATAAAATCGACACATTCCCCTATAAAAATCCCCTATTATCCGCTATAATAATATGTAAAAATAATAGTAGTTAATTGTGCGATACAGGAAACATGTTTACACGTGTGAAGTCACCGGGCGGTGTCCGGTGACTTTCCTGTAAATGAGCAAAAACGCGAAGGAGAATAATCTATGATTCGAATGGAGATTGCGCTGATATTGATTCTGGCGTTTGTGGCAGGAATCTATTTCTCGGCGAGGCGGAGACAGACCGCGTTACATAAGACATTTTCGGCACTTTTGATCGTGGTGATCGTGCATCTGATGTTCGATGCGGCGACGATCTATACGGTAAACCATCTTGCTCAGGTACCGCTTGTGCTGAACGATGTTTTACACCGGCTGTTTGTCGGTACGATGGCGTTAGTTCTGTTCTTTTTCTATCAGTATATTGCGATACTGGTGGAGGAAGAGACCGGGAAGAAGCGGACACTCGATCTGCCGGCACGGATATTTCTGGTGATTTCGGAAGTCGGGGCGATGACGCTTCCGATTACTTACATCGAGACACCGGATGGAAATTATTCGGCGGGACTTTATGCATATGTAAGCTATGTCAGTGTGGCGGTGTATCTCATACTTTGCTCATGGCTGCTGCTTGCAAACTGGAAGCGGATGGACAATAAGAAGAAATTCGCCATCGGAATGGCACTTATATTTGAGTTTACAATCTGCTTCCTACAGGGATTGCACCATACATGGCTGATCAGTGGAATGGGAATCACGCTTATGACGCTCGCATTCTATCTGACCTTGGAGAATCCGGATGCGCTGCGTGCGGAGCTTACGGAACAGAAGATGTCGATGCTCTATCTGAAAAGTCAGGTCAATCCGCATTTCTTATATAATACACTTGATACGATCCGGATTCAGGCAGAGCTGGACGGGGATAAGAAGGCTGCGAAGCTTCTGATGCGGCTCGTGGATTTCTTCCGGCTGAGTGTCAAGGTCGACCGTTCCATGGTCACGCTTGATGATGAGCTCGAACTTGTGGAAGCATATATGGAGCTGATGTGCTACCGGTATCCGGAGCTCTTCTGCGATTATGATATTGATCCGGACTTAGGGGCAGTGCAGGTACCGAACTTTATCTTACAGCCGCTGGTGGAAAACAGTCTGCTGCATGGGATGAAGAACCGCGGATACCGGGGGGAAATCGAGATATCCGTAAAACGCGCAGGCGCAGATATGGAGATCTGCATCAAAGACAGTGGCAGCGGATTTGAAGAGGGGATGAAAGCGCAGATTGACAAGATGTTACTGCACTACAACAAGCAGGAGGCAAAGCTGGATGGAAACAGTATCGGGATCCTGAACGTGCAGAAGCGGATCAAATATCTGTGCGGCAGAAAATATGGACTATCCTATGAGGAAAACAACGCGGGAGGTGTGACAGCGCGGTTGCTATTGCCGGTTTGGAAGGAGGAAGCATCATGAGGAAATTACGCGTCGTATTAGTCGACGACGAGATTATGATACGTGAGGGATTCAAGAAATTATTTGACTGGGGCGCACATGACTGTGAAGTCGTGGGTGAGGCGGCGGATGGTGTCGAGGCGCTTGGGGTAATCGACAGTCTGGTGCCGGATATCGTGATCATGGATATCAATATCCCGATTATGAACGGCCTGAAGGTCATCCAGACCAGCCGCCTGAAATACCCGGATATGGCATTCATCGTTGTATCGGGATACGATGATTTTTCTTATTGCAGGGAAGCATTGCGGCTGCAGATCACGGACTACATCCTGAAACCGGTTGACTATGAGGAGTTCGGGAACACAATCGATCATTTGAAGATATCGATATTCGAGAAACAGACGAAGGATGTGACACCCGGCAGTGAAGCGTCAACGATTGTTGGAATTGTACGGTATATGCAGGAGCATCTGGCAGAAGAGATCAGCCTGAATGTACTCGCGGAAACATTTCATCTGAGTGCACAGTATATCAGTCAGCTCTTCAAGAATGAAATCGGCGTGAATTTCCTTGCTTATCTGACGACAATCCGTATGGAGTGTGCGAAGAAGCTGCTCGTCTCGACACAGTTATCCATTGCGGAGATTTCTGAGCGGTGCGGCTATGCCGATTACCGGGTGTTTACCAAGGTATTCAAGAAGACGGAGGGCAGTACACCGTCGCAGTATCGCAGAGATTTTTTGTAGGAGCTTCAGTATAAGATTCAGTATGGAACCGATAAGTTATAAGGCGTGGATGAAAGGTGCACTTTCTTATAACTTACCAGTTCACGATAAAATAAGATTGACAAATGGGTGCAGATAAAAGACAATTGATATAAAGATAGGAAATGCATATCGATAGGGAGTCTGATATATGGATTTAACAAAAAAATGGCATCGGAGTGAATTTGTCAGTCATGAGATGCTGGAGGTACATCGTGGAATCGAATGTGAACTGGATTTCTATTCAGCAATTGCAAATGGCGAAATAGAATTAGTTCAGGAAAATTGTAACGAACAGGCATTTACAAACCCGGAGGGCATGGGCGTGTTGTCTACGGATGCGCTTCGCAATATCCGATATCATTATGTTGTAACCGTAGCGCTTATTACACGTTTTTGTGTGCACGAAGGGCTGGAACAGGAAAAAGCATATAATTTAAGTGATTTCTATATTTTGGAGATGGATAAATGCAAGACAATCGAACAGATATCGAAGCTGCATGATGTGATGTGTCTGGATTTTTGTAAACATATGCATGAAATAAAAAACAGTCAGGTACTTTCCAAGCAGGTGGTTTTATGTCTGGATTATATTTACAGTCATACTCATTACCGGATTACAATTCGTGAAGTGGCTGAATATCTCAGATTATCTGAAAGCTATCTTTCAAGATTGTTTAAAAAAGAAATGGGAATCTCGTTCAGTCAGTATATTTTGAACCTGAAAATTGACAAGGCAAAGAATCTGCTTCGTTTTTCGGAATATTCAATTGGAGAAATAACCTATTATCTTGGTTTTTCAAATGAGAGCCATTTTATTCAGACATTTCAAAAACGGGTTGGAGAGACGCCGAACCGCTATCGTAGGAGGTGTTTCCGCACGGAGTGGGAATTAAAACAGAATTAGTAAAAATGTACAAATAATTCAGAAAGAATAAATGAATAACAGACAAAATCAATAAGATGTCATGAATATAACACTTATGACATTATTTAAACATAATCTTCCTTTGCTTTTGAGTATGATTAACATATCAAAAAATGAAGGGAGATTTTTTTATGAGAAAGCTGAGAAAAGCAATTCCTCTTGCACTGGCAATGAGTGTAGCTCTTACGATGACTCCAATTCGGGCATCAGCGGAAGAACCGACTCAGGTACAGGCAGAACAAAGTGATCTTGTAGAAGAAAACGAAAGTCTGAGTGATGAAGCAGACAAAGACAATGAAGGGTACAAACTGGTATTTGAGGATGATTTTAACGGCGATCAATTGGATCGTAAGGTTTGGAATGTCGAAAAGCATGAGAAAGGCTGGGTAAACGGGGAGCTTCAGGAGTATGTAGATTCTGATGAAAACATCAAGGTACAAGATGGTTATCTGAATATCATTCCTGTTGAAAAAGTTGAGACAACATCTACAACTGATGGACAGAATTTGTTGTCAAACGCTGATTTCAGTTCCGGTATGGACGATTGGACTGAAACAATTGCAAACTGGGGAAGTAATGGTTTTGACGCATCTGCGCAGAGCTCTGTTGCTGATGGGGCTATTACTTATACGATTACCAATCCTGGTAATGACTTATGGCATGTACAACTTAAACAAACTGTTAAGTTGGCAGCAAAAAAGCATTACACATTAAGCTACAAAGTAAAATCGGATGTTGCTCGTACAATTGAAACGGGTGTGCAGGGTGATGAAGAAAATAATTATATCTCATATGGAGCAAAAACACAATCATTGCAAGCGGGAAAAGAAGAATCAGTATCCATCGATGTATATGCAGAAGAGGGATATGATACAGCAACTTTATATTTCTCTTTAGGGCGTAAGACTGGAGATACATCGATTCCAGATGAATCTGTAGTAACAATTTCCGATATTAGTTTGGTGGAAACAACTGCAAACATGCTTCCGGCAAATGCATTTGGTGACAATGCAACTGCTGGAACAAAGGTCAAGAAATCTTATACATCTGGTCGTATCTCTACACAGAACTTAAAGACATTTACCTATGGTAGGTTTGAAGTAAGGGCAAAGGTTCCAAATGGACAGGGATACCTTCCGGCATTCTGGTTAATGGCTAACGATGAGAATGTATATGGTCAGTGGCCAAGATGCGGTGAGATTGATTGTATGGAAGTTATGGGGCAGGATACAAAGAAGTTGTACGGAACCATACATTACGGAAATCCACATGCAGAAAGTCAGGGAACCTATACAATCGAAGATGGTGAGAAGTCGTTCTCCGATGGATTCCACACATTTACATGTGATTGGGAACCAGGCAAGATTACATGGTATGTAGATGGAAAAAAGTATCATGAGGAAAGCAACTGGCATTCAACAACAGAAGGACAGGGAACACTTACATATCCAGCACCTTTCGATCAACCTTTTTACATTATTTTGAACCTCGCAGTTGGTGGTTCATGGGTAGGAAATCCAAACGAGGAAACAAATTTTGTTAACAATCCGTTTGTTGTTGATTATGTAAGAGTCTATCAGAAAGATTCTTATGATGAGAATGTAACACGTCCAGAAGTTAAGTTTGAGCCTACAAACGAGCCAGACGACAGCGGAAACTATATTAAGAACAGCACATTTGCAGAGGCAGAGGATTTGACAGATGATACAAATTGGAAATTCATAACTGCTTTGGATGGTGCTGCAACAGCAGAAATCAAAGATAACTCTATGGTTATCAGTACAGAAAATGCAGGTACTGTTGATTACAGTGTACAGTTAGTACAGGCAAATGTTCCTTTTGAAAAGGGTGCAACTTATGAAGTAAGTTTTGATGCACAAGCATCTGAGAATCGTAAGATGAATGTAGATGTTAAGGCTCCAGACCGTGGATACCAGTCATATATGAAAACCCTGGTTCCAGAGCTTACAACGGAGATGAAGCACTTCAGCACACAGTTCGTAATGAAGGCAGATTCCGATGTGAATGGACGTTTAGAGTTTAATATGGGTAATGCAGGTTCAGGCGATATCGTTCTTAAGAACGTAGTTGTTAGGAAGACTGCGGAGCCAGATCCGAATGCAAAGGAAGAAAAGACAATTCTTGCAAATGGAAGCTGTATCTATAATGGATCTTTCCAGGAAGGTAAAAACCATCTTGGATATTGGGATATAACACCAGAAGGTGCAGATATTAAGGTAACAGGTCTTTCAGATGGAAGAAGATTGGTCACAGAAGGAAAAAGTGTAACAATCAGTCAGTCAGATCTTGCATTTAAGGAAGGAACAGCATATGCATTGAGCTTTGATGCGTATGCGCAAAATGGAGCAACTGTCGTTGCAACTGTTGGCGGAAACACATATAAAGTAAATGTTGAAGCAGGAAATGAAAAGAAAGATTATGTTGTAAAGATTCCTGCAACAGCAAAGTTTACAGACAAGACAGTTTCATTGAAAATCGAAGGTGCAATCTCTCTCGATAATGTAAAAATGGTAGAAGATGCAAAGATTAAGAACGGATCATTCAATGATAGTCTTTCAGGATATGAAGTATATGTAGACAGCACAGCAAAAGCAACTGTTGTTGTTGACAGTTTAAAAGAAAATAATGCACTGGATGTGACTGTAGATGATACAGGTGCGGATGACTGGAGAATACAGATTAAACAGAACAATGTATTGCTGGAAAAAGGAAAGAAGTATAAATTATCATATGAGGCTAAGTCAACCATTGATAGAAAAATCAGAGTTGTAATGCAGGGTGGAGAGGCTCTTGGATGGCCGGTATACTCTGAGCACAGCGATGATCAAGATGCAAATGATGGAATTGTAACACTTACAAGTGAATATCAGAAGTTTACTGAAGAATTTATAATGACAGAAGAGACAGACGCACAGGCATTCCTCAGCATCTGTTTGGGAAATGTAGGTGGTCAGATTACTGATCAGCACAGAATTGTAATTGACAATATTTCTTTGGTTGAGGCAGAGAATCCGACACCGGAGAATCCGACACCGGAGAATCCGACACCGGAGAATCCGACACCAGAGAATCCGACACCGGAGAATCCGACACCACAAAACCCAATTGTGAAGCCTGTAACAGTATCTTATTCTACACATATACAGAGTTATGGATGGAATAAAAGTGCAGCGAAGAATGGAGCAGTGGCAGGAACAACAGGAAAGGCAAAGAGATTAGAAGCGATTAAAATTTCTGTAGAGGGAAATGAAGATCTTGGTATTCAGTATACAACACACTGCCAAGGATATGGTTGGTTAAACTGGTCATCAAATGGTGAAATCAGCGGAACAACAGGTGAAGCGAAGAGACTCGAGGCAATCAAGATTCAGTTGACAGGTGCAGACAGGGATAAATACGATGTATATTACCGCGTTCATGCACAGGGCTATGGCTGGATGAATTGGGCAAAAAATGGTGAGGCTGCCGGTACAGCAGGACTCGCGAAGAGACTTGAAGCAATCCAGGTAGTAGTTGTCAAGAAGGGTGAAAGCGTACCAGACAAGTTCGAAGGTGTAACAGCATCAGAAAAGAAAGCTTATATGGCAAGTGCAGCTGCAACAGCTGCAACAGTTGAAGGCTCAGATCGGGCACATGTTCAGTATCGTTCACATCTTCAGACATATGGATGGCAGAACTGGAAGAATGACGGAGATATTTCCGGAACAACAGGTAAAGCAAAGCGATTAGAGTCTTTGAAACTTGAACTTAAAAACAAGGATTATACAGGCGGTATCTGTTACAATGCACATGTGCAGACAATCGGATGGCAGGCCGATCCAAATAAATCTGCAACATGGAAGAAAGATGGTGAGTTTTGCGGGACAACAGGAAATGCAAAGAGATTAGAGGCAATTCAGATTGAGCTTTATGGTGAGATGGCAGAGCATTATGATATTTATTATCGTGTGCATTCACAGACGTACGGCTGGATGAAGTGGGCCAAAAATGGAGAGATGGCTGGCACAACTGGTCAGCATAAAAGAATCGAAGGAATTCAGGTTGTGCTTGTGAAAAAAGGAGAACAGGCACCTTCGGATAATTACAAGGGAGCTGTTACAAATACAACAAAAACATTTCTCTCAAAATAGAAACTATCGATAGTCAAAATGGCGTTATCCATTACTTTGGATAACGTCATTTTTTAGTGCGTCTTGCGGCGCACGTTTCTGGATGGAACCTGGTTATGAAAAGAAATAAAATTGTAACAGTATTGATGCAGAAATGATGTATGCCGGATGTATGATGCAGGTTATAAAAAGAAAATCGGAAAATATCTGAAGAATTGACACATTTAGATAGAAAAAAAGCCTATTTTCTTTTTATATCAATCGTTATAATACAACCGAAAGAAGGAAAGAACTATGAGAAAGAAAGCATGGATTTTATGTACGGCAATGGTAGTGGCTTTGGCGGGATGCAGCAATGTGAGTGATAATAATACGACCGAATCTGTTACGGAGAGCAATACCGCGGACAGCACATTACAGTCAGAAGGTTCGAATACAGGGAAGACGGAACCCGCTGCGACAGAAGCTAAGACGACGGAATCCCAGTCACAGGAAGGCGAGCCATCCGATGATTCGTGGAAGGAAGAGTTCGAGAAGACGCTGTATGAGGAGTATGGTGTGGTGCCGGATCATTACGAATATATCGGAAATGATGTCTATCAGGTCTATGTGAAAATCGACGATAAGATCGTGCCATATGTGGCAGTGAATTGGAAGACGGGAGATTTCCACGGATAGAAGAAAGGATAAAGACGGGTGAAAGAAATGGGCGATGCAAACAAAATCACAGGATATGGAGAACATAGAGAATTATATCGGATTTCAACGGATGAAATCCTGTATTTTGAGGCGGTAGGAGAGAAAGTGTTTGCCTATACGGAACAGGAAATTTATGAGATAAAGAATCGCCTTTACCAGATTGAAGAGAAGGTGAATTCGTATGATTTTACCCGGGCATCCAAATCCATGCTTGTAAATACAGACAGAATCTCAAGTATTGCTTCGATTTCAGGCAGCCGCGGGAAGATTATGATGGACAATGGTGAGGCCGTTATTGCGAGCCGCATGTACTACAAACCATTGCTTTCATCCATGAAATGGAAGAAAATCAGTTGATTTTTTTTGTGTTTTTTTCTGACAAAAAATATGCTATGATGAAATGCAAATTGGCATAAAGGTTAGAAAAAGGAGACACAAAATGAGCAAGAAATTACTTTTGATCAACGATATGGCTGGCTATGGAAAGGTTGCGTTATCCGCGATGATTCCAGTGCTTTCCCATATGAAATACGAGGTATTTAACCTGCCGACAGCAATCGTATCGAACACACTTGATTATGGCAAGTTCGACATCCTGGATACAACTGATTACATGAAAAATGCAATCGCTGTCTGGGAACAGCTTGGATTTGAATTCGATGCAATCTCGACCGGATTTATCGTGTCGAAGGAGCAGACCCAGCTTGTGACCGAGTTCTGTAAGGCACGGGCGGAAAAAGGCGTGACGATCTTCACAGATCCGATTATGGGAGATGAGGGAAAGCTCTATAACGGAATCACAGAGGAGACGATTGATTTGATGCGTGAGCTGATTTCGGCTGTGGACTATATCGTACCGAACTATACTGAGGCGGCATATCTGACCGAGCTTCCATATAAGGAAGATGGTGTGACCGAGGAAGCATATCATACGATGATCGACAAGCTTCGTGCATTCGGTGCGAAATCGATTGTGATCACAAGTGCGAAGATCGCGGGCACAGATTGCAGATCGGTTGTCGGATATGACCACAAGAAGGAAGAATATTTTAAGGTTGATTTCGAAGAAATTCCGGTACATTTCCCGGGAACGGGAGATATTTTCTCCGCCGTATTTATCGGAAAGCTTATGAGTGGCAAGGATCTGCAGACGGCAACCGCAGAGGCGATGGATGCCGTGAAGAGCATGATCGGCAAAAATGCAGATAACGTGGATAAATATAAGGGAATTCCGCTGGAAACCTGTATGGAGGTGCTTGACTGATGGCAAGACCGAAGATCCGGATTACACTGATCGACCAGAAGGGCGAAAAGGGCTGTCACAGAGGACATAAGATCGGTGATTCTTATGATTTTGATACGGAGCGTGGAAAGCTCTGCCCGATGGCGATGCATGTCGCATTTCCATATGTGGATATCCTGCGCTATGGCGGCGAGATACCGGGACAGGAGAAGGGCACCGCTGTTTTCGCATGCCCGGATGTCGATACGCTGAATGTCTTTAAAATTGAGCGGATAGACGGTTGAATGTACGAAAAGAAAAACAATAAAAATGATAGGGATTATTGATTTTATTTGAAACATTTTGTATAATACAGTCAGAGTTTATATTACATCTAATATAAAACATAATATAAATAATTTGAAAGGAGAAACTATTATGTTACAGAACCAGGAATGGGAATCATTCACAGGTAGACTCTGGAAGGAAGAGTGCAACGTAAGAGACTTCATCCAGAACAACTACACACCTTATGATGGAGACGAGAGCTTCCTTGCAGGACCAACAGATGCTACGAACAAGCTCTGGGATAAGCTTCAGGCTCTTCAGAAGGCAGAGAGAGACAACGGTGGTGTATTGAAGGAGGACGCAGATGTTGTATCCAGCATTACAGCATATGGTCCTGGTTACATTGATCCAGAGACAAAGGATCTTGAGCAGATCGTAGGTCTTCAGACAGACGAGCCACTTAAGAGAGCATTTATGCCTTATGGTGGTATCAAGATGGCTGAGGAAGCACTCGAGATGTACGGATACAAGCCAAACGAGAACTTCCACAAGATCTTTACAGATTATCACAAGACACACAATCAGGCAGTATTTGATGCTTATACACCAGAGATGATGGCAGCTCGTCATACACATATCGTAACAGGTTTGCCAGATACTTATGGTCGTGGTCGTATCGTTGGTGATTACAGAAGAGTCGCTCTTTACGGTATTGATCAGCTGATCGCTTGGAAGCAGGAAGATAAGGCTAACTGCGGCGATGGTAATATGTATGATGATGTTATCCGTCAGAGAGAAGAGTTGACAGAGCAGATCAGACGTCTTCAGGAGATGAAGGTTATGGCTCAGTCATACGGCTATGATATTTCTAAGCCAGCTTCAAGCGCGAAGGAAGCTGTTCAGTGGTTATACTTCGGATACCTTGCAGCTATCAAGACACAGAATGGTGCTGCTATGTCAGTAGGACGTGTATCTACATTCCTTGATATCTATATCGAGAGAGATATTAAGGCTGGTAAGCTTACAGAGGCTCAGGCTCAGGAGCTTATCGATCACTTCACAATGAAGCTTCGTATGGTTAAGTTCGCAAGAATTAAGTCATACAACGAGCTGTTCTCAGGTGACCCTGTATGGGCTACACTTGAAGTCGGTGGTATTGGTATGGACGGACGTTCAATGGTTACAAAGAACGACTACAGATTCCTTCATACTCTTGAGGATATGGGACCTGCTCCAGAGCCAAACCTTACAGTACTTTACTCTTCAGCATTGCCTAACAACTTCAAGACATATGCTGCTAAGATCTCTGTAAGAACAAGCTCAATCCAGTACGAGAACGATGATGTAATGAAGCCAATCTGGGGTGATGATTACTCAATCTGCTGTTGTGTATCTGCTACACAGACAGGTAAGGAAATGCAGTTCTTCGGAGCTCGTGCAAACCTTGCTAAGTGTCTCCTGTACGCTATCAACGGTGGTAAGGATGAGAAGTTCCTTGACAAGAAGACAGGTAAGCCAATGCAGGTAGGTCCTGACTACGCTCCTATTACTTCTGAGTACCTTGATTATGATGAAGTACTTGCTAAGTACAAGCAGATGCTTGACTGGTTAGCAGGACTTTATGTAAATATCCTGAACCTGATTCAGTACATGCATGACAAGTACTACTATGAATCAGCAGAGATGGCATTGATCGATACAGATGTACGTCGTACATTTGCTACAGGTATTGCCGGATTCTCACACGTTATCGATTCCCTTTCAGCTATCAAGTATGCTAAGGTTAAGGTTATCCGTAACGCAGAGACAGGACTTGCAGAAGACTTCGAGATCGAAGGCGAGTTCCCTAAGTATGGTAATGATGATGACAGAGCAGATAATATCGGTGTATGGCTGCTTCATGAGTTCCTTACAGACATCAAGAAGAGACACACATACCGTAATTCAGAGCCTACAACATCTATCCTTACAATCACATCTAACGTAGTATATGGTAAGTTCACAGGTAACCTTCCAGATGGTAGACGTGCTTGGACACCATTTGCTCCAGGTGCTAACCCAAGCTACGGTGCTGAGACATCAGGACTTCTTGCATCTCTGAACTCAGTTGCTAAGATTCCTTATGAGTGGTCTTTGGATGGTATCTCAAATACTCAGACAATGAACCCATCTGCACTTGGTCATGATGAGGCTGAGAGAGCTGAGAAGCTTGTAAGCGCTATGGATGGTTACTTCGATCAGGGCGCTCACCACTTGAACGTAAACGTATTCGGTAAGGATAAGCTCTTGGATGCTATGGAGAACCCAGATAAGCCAGAGTACGCTAACTTCACAATCCGTGTATCTGGATACGCTGTTAAGTTTATCTCTCTTACACGTGAGCAGCAGCTCGATGTTATCAACAGAACATTCCATGACTCACTTTAATTAGAAGTTTGTCAAAAATGTTTTTGATAGATAAGTAATTCACTGGAGTCCCGGAGATACTATCTCCGGGACTTTTTATAAAAATAAAATTGTTAGAGGTGGAACATGCCGGAGAAGAAACAGATTTTAGGTTATATTCATTCAACAGAAAGCTTTGGAGCCGTAGATGGACCAGGTATCCGATTTGTAGTATTTTTGCAAGGCTGTAAGATGCGTTGTAAATACTGTCATAACCCGGAGACGTGGAATCTGGTAACCGATTACACAAAGCTCTATGCAGACACAACGGATGATAAAGAACGAGAAGAACTCGAAAAGAAAATTGAAGAGAACACAAAACTGCTACTAGATAAAGGCGTCAAGGTTGAAGCGAGAACTCCGGAAGATCTGCTCAAGCAGGCACTTCGTTATAAGCCTTATTGGAAGGGCGACGGAGGAATAACCGTTAGTGGAGGCGAAGCGCTTCTGCAGATGGACTTTTTGATTGAATTCTTCAAGCTTGCAAAAGCACAGGGGATTCACACAACGATTGATACAGCGGGTAATCCATTTACAAGAGAGGAGCCTTTCTTCTCGAAGTTCAATGAACTGATGGCACTCACTGATTTGTTCCTGCTTGATATCAAGCAGATTGAGGACGACAAACACCGGGAGCTGACAGGGTTCTCGAATAAGAATATATTAGACTTGGCACAGTATCTCTCCGATCAGGGAAAGCATATGTGGATTCGACATGTCCTTGTGCCGGGCATAACAACCGACGAAGCAGATCTGAAGAAGACGGCTGAGTTTATCAGGACTTTGAAGACGGTTGACCGGGTGGAGGTATTGCCATACCATAAGCTTGGAATTCAGGAGTGGGAGCGCCTTGGAATCCCTTATAAGCTGGAAGGAATCGATCCTCCAACGGACGAACAGCAAAAAATTGCAAGAGAGATTCTGGATGCAAAGTAAGAGTTGCACATGAGAGTCGCAAAAACAATATAAGAAAACAAATGAGACTGCGCAATATTCAGGAATATGAGTATTGCGTAGTCTTTTTGGTATAGGAATAGATTATAACAAACAATCATTTTTATGTATGGCTGTCTGTATTGACATAACAGAGGAAGCACGTTATAATCTGAAACCATGAAAGGGAAATAAATAGTATATCAGATAGGAAAAGTAGGGTATAAAACCTGCGAGGGAAAGGAAGTACGTCTATGGCAATCATCCAGATACAAGATGTATCCAAAAAATTTCAGACAAAAGACGGCGAGATCGACGCGTTGAAGCATGTGACGCTCGACATCGAAGCCGGAGACATATATGGAATCATCGGTATGTCCGGTGCAGGAAAGAGTACACTCGTACGATGCATCAACCATATCGAGGTTCCGACTGAGGGAACGGTGATCGTGCAGGATAAGGATCTGAGCAAGCTTTCCGAGAAAGAGCTTCGCAAGCAGCGGGAACATATCGGCATGATCTTCCAGCATTTCAATCTGCTGATGCAGAAGTCGGTATTAGAAAATGTATGCTTCCCGTTGTTTATTCAGGGGAAGTCGAAGGCAGAGGCAAAGAAGAAAGCTTATGAGCTTCTGGATATCGTAGGTCTGAAGGATCGTGCCAAAGCGTATCCATCTCAGTTATCCGGTGGGCAGAAACAGCGTGTGGCGATTGCGAGAGCCTTAGCTTCCGATCCTCAGATTCTTCTGTGTGATGAGGCAACGAGTGCGTTAGACCCACAGACAACTTCTTCGATTCTCGCTTTGCTGCAGGATATCAACAAACGGTTTGGTATCACAATCGTTGTGATCACACACCAGATGGCAGTTGTCCGGGAGATTTGTAACAGGGTAGCAATTATGAAGGATGGACAGGTGGTCGAGAACGGAAGTACTGTGGAAATCTTCAATCATCCAAAGTCAGAGGTGGCAAGAGAACTGCTCAGAAAGGACGATGGTGGAGATACCACCGGTGACGATCAGCAGACAGCAAGTCAGATTCAGGACGGAACGAAGATACGAATCGTATTTACAGAGAACTCCGCATTTGAACCGGTCATTGCAAATATGATACTGACATTTAAGGAGCCAATCAACATCCTGAAAGCTGCAACCAAGAATGTTGGCGGCGTGGCAAAGGGAGAGATGATATTAGAGATTCCGAATGGTTCCACGAATGTGAAAGCGATGGAACAGTATCTGATTGACCGGGGACTTGAGATAGAAGAGTTGTCGGAGACAAAGACAGGAGGTGCGTTCTAATGTGGACAGAACAGGTTCGTTCCATGATTGGAACAGGTATTCTTGAGACGTTATACATGACAGTTGTTTCAACTGTATTTGGATATTTATTTGGACTGCCGATGGGAATTCTCCTTTGTATCACAGACAAAGAGGGATTGAAGCCAAACAAGGTGGTATATAAGATTCTGGATGTGATTGCGAATATTGTACGAAGCATACCGTTTTTGATTTTATTGATCCTGCTGATTCCATTTACAAGACTGTTGCTTGGAAAAAGTTATGGCTCGTCTGCAACGATCGTCCCACTGACGGCAGCGGCGATTCCATTTATCGCAAGAATGGTAGAGTCTTCGCTCAAGGAAGTCGATTATGGAGTCATTGAAGCGGCAAAGGCAATGGGCGCAAGCAACAGCAGAATCATCTTCAAGGTATTGCTTGTTGAGGCGAGAACTTCCCTGATCACAGGCGCAACGATTGCAATCGGAACCATCCTTGGATATTCCGCAATGGCAGGTGCAGTCGGCGGTGGCGGACTTGGTGATATCGCAGTCCGTTACGGATATTACCGGTATCAGACAGACATCATGCTTGTTACGGTGGCGTTACTGATCGTGATCGTACAGGTATTCCAGTCGGTTGGTATGTTAGTTGCAAACCGTCTGGATCGCAGAAAATAATTTGCAATATATGCGGGAATTGGAATGTGCACACCGAAACCTGCTTATATATAAAGTAATTGATCGTTGGATAAAAGTTTTCAATGATTACAAAAACAGGAAAGAGAGGACATGAATTATGAAGAAATCAATTAAGAAATTACTCGCACTGACACTGACAGGTGCATTTTTGGTAGGAGCACTCACAGGCTGCGGAAAGAGCGGCGAGGACGATAAGACAATTAAGGTTGCAGCATCTGCAACACCACACGCTGAGATTCTGGAGTATGCAAAGGATAAGCTCAAGGAGCAGGGTTATGATCTGCAGGTAACAGTTTTTGATGACTATGTAAAGCCAAACGAGGTTGTAGAAAGTGGCGACTTCGATGCAAACTACTTCCAGCATGTACCATATCTGGAAAGCTTCAATGAGGAGAAGGGTACACACCTTGCAGTTGCAGGTAAGATCCACTATGAGCCATTCGGTATCTACCCAGGAACAAAGAAGAGTTTGGATGAGATCGCAGATGGCGATTCTATCGCAGTACCAAACGATACAACAAACGAGGCAAGAGCATTGCTTCTTCTGCAGGACAATGGCATCATCAAATTGAAGGATGGCGCTGGTATTAATGCAACTGTTAATGATATCGCTGAGAATCCTCACAATGTAAAGATCGTTGAGCTTGAGGCTGCACAGGTAGCCAGAGTCGTTGATGAGACAGCATTTGTCGTATTGAATGGTAACTATGCACTTGCTGCTGGTTTCTCTGTAGGAAAGGATGCACTTGCTTACGAGAAGAGCGATTCTGAAGCTGCTAAGACATATGTAAATGTAATCGCAGTGAAGGAAGGCAACGAGAACAGCGCAAAGATCAAAGCATTGGTAGATGTATTGAAGTCTGATGATGTGAAGAAGTACATCAACGATACATACGATGGAGCAGTTCTTCCTTACGAAGAGTAATCGGATAGAATACAAATCAAAACAACATATAAACCACATACAGACGCTCTTCGATGGGATATATTTCCTGTGGCAGAGCGTTTTGTCATTGGCGGGCGTAAAAAGAGCATATGAACACATGAAAATTGCTAAAAACATAAAAATCCAAAGTAAATATCCTGAATATAGAGAAAAAATATAGAGAATTATCTATTTAACTCTTGTTTTTTTAGAGAAATGTCTATAAAATAGAAAACAGACGGTTTAAATGCATAATTTATACGATGCAAATAAATGTGAAAGGTATAAGGTAGCTGAAATGAAGAAATACAAGGATATGAGTAAAGACGAGTTATTGACATTAAAAGCCGCTCTTATGGAGGAATACAAGGAAGAGCAGGCAAAGGGCCTCAGCCTCAATATGGCAAGAGGAAAGCCTGGATTCTCCCAGCTGGCACTTTCCATGCAGATGTTAGATGAGATTAATAGCAAATCTGATATGCGTACCTTGCTTGGAAATGATACAAGAAACTATGGAGATCTGGATGGTATCGGAGAGTGTCGTCAGCTTATGGCAGACATGATGGAAGTAAAGAAGGAGAATATCATTGTATATGGTAACTCCAGTCTGAACGTTATGTACGATACAGTTTCCCGTTCGATGACACACGGTGTCAATGGTTCGACTCCTTGGTGCAAGCTGGATAAGGTCAAGTTCCTCTGCCCGGTACCTGGATATGACAGACATTTTAAGATCACAGAGTTCTTCGGTATTGAGATGATCAACATCCCAATGAATTCCGATGGACCGGATATGGATCTGGTTGAGAAATACGTAAATAATGATGCCGCAGTGAAGGGTATCTGGTGCGTGCCGAAATATTCAAACCCAACCGGAATCGTATATTCCGATGAGGTGGTAAGAAGATTTGCAGCATTAAAGCCGGCAGCGGAAGACTTCCGTATCTTCTGGGATAATGCATATTGCATCCATCATCTGTATAAGGATCAGCAGGCAGAAATTCCGAATATCTTAGAGGAGTGTGAGAAGGCTGGGAATCCGGACATGGCATATATGTTTGCTTCGACATCGAAGATCACATTCCCTGGTTCTGGTGTTTCTGCAATCGCAACTTCTACAACAAATGTAGAGTTTATCAAGCAGCAGTTAACCGTACAGACAATCGGTCACGATAAGATCAATCAGCTCCGTCATACAAGATTCTTCAAGAATATTGATGGACTGAAGGCACATATGGAGAAACATGCGGATATCTTACGTCCGAAGTTCGAGGCAGTTTTAAATGCATTTGATCAGGAGCTTACAGGGCTGGAGATTGGTTCGTGGGTAAAGCCACTCGGTGGATATTTCATTTCCTTTGATGCACTCGAGGGCTGTGCAAAGAAGATCGTTGCAATGTGTAAGGATGCAGGTGTGGTACTGACAGGCGCCGGTGCAACCTATCCGTATGGCAAAGATCCAAAAGACAGCAATATCCGTATTGCTCCATCGTTCCCATCTGTGGAAGAGATGGAAGCAGCATCGAAGATTTTCGTGCTTTGCGTGAAGCTTGCAAGTATCGATAAGTATCTGGAAGCATAAGCTTGCCAGGGCAATTAGAGAGAGAGTATTCAAATCCCGGTGTGAAAGCACCGGGATTTTTTGCAAAATGCTGGAATGAAATAATTTGATAACTGACATACTAATTTCAGAATGCGGAATCCGAAATACGAGAATAATCAGACATTTGATATATCAGAAATGCCAGAAGCAATTCTCGTATTTTTGATTCGTGAATAAATGGAGGAATTCGTATGAAGGATCGAATCGAGACATTGAAGGGATATTTGAAGCGGCTTGGAAATGGAGAACCGCTGGAAGCAGTAAGAAAAGATTTTGTGGAAGTATTTAAGGATGTTGATCCTGCGGAGATCATGAAGGCAGAACAGGAGATGCTTGCGGAGGGAACACCGCTTTTGGAGGTGCAGAAGCTGTGTGATGTACATGCCGCACTCTTTCATGGAAAGACGCGGGAGGAACAGATTGCGAATGCAGAAAGGGCAGTGCATGCGTCGGTGTTACGGGAAGAACGGGAGTCAAAGACGCGGGAGCTGGCACAGGTCAAAGGACATCCGCTGTGGCTGTTTGCAAATGAGAATGGTGCTTTTGCTATGCTGTTAGAACAGGCAGAGGAGAAAATCAAAGATGGCAGTGCAAATAAGAAGACGTTGGAATCATTGCGAGGCATCTCCACTCACTATGCGAAGAAGGGAGATCTCCTGTACCCGGTTTTGAATGTGCGGTATGGAATATCCGGACCGGCAAGTGTGATGTGGACGGTTGATGATGAGATCCGGGATGAAATCTCATTTCTTGCGAAGATGAACGATAAGGAACCTGAATGGCAGGAGCGGTTTGCAACGGTGGTAGCACGGGCACAGGAGATGATCTACAAAGAGGCAAATATTTTGTTCCCAAACTGTGCGGCAAATTTCACGGAGGAAGAGTGGATCGGCATCTACCAAGACCAGAAGGATTATGCGGTTTGTTTCGGCGTGGAGCCGGAGATCTGGCAGAAGGCAGAGGATAACCAATATGTGCAGGAGACGTCGCTCACAGAGACGGAAATCCGTATGCCGGGCGGGCATCTGACGATTGCGCAGTTGATCGCACTTCTGAATACGATTCCGATGGAAATCACATTTGTGGATGTGGACAATATCAATCGATTCTTCAATGAGGGACCGAAGGATTTTAAACGTCCGGGGATGGCAATCGACCGGGAGGTATTTTCCTGTCACCCACCGAAGATTGAATCGACCGTGCGAAGAATTATTGGAGAGTTCCGTGCAGGGGCATTGGACGAGGTTCCAATCTGGATGGACAAAAATGGAAAATGCATGCTTGTCAGATACATGGCGGTACGGGATAAAGAGGGTAAGTATCTCGGCACACTGGAGCTAGTGCAGGATATGGGATTTGCAAAGGAACATTTTCAGCCGGAAAAGCGCCAGGAGGAGATATGGTAAGCGGAGAAATGGCTTGTATATGCGGCACGTAAATGATAAAATCTGATGTATATGCCAGAAATAAATGTACGACTTAAAATAGGAGAAATCAGATGAAAATTACAATCATTGCAGTGTCCGTATCTGCACTTTCACAGATCCAGATATTTCAAAAAGAATATGCAAAAAAATACCCGGAGGATGCAATTGATTTTGCAGTCTTTTATGTGGCAGGAATGGAAAACAAATATCTGATGCATCCGGAGATTCTGGAGAATGCAGTCCGCGAGGCGGATGTTGCAGTAATTGACCTGATGGGTGTTTCAGAGGCGCTGCGGGAGATTGTCAGACGTGGGCTGGAGAATTGCCGGGGACAACGGATTGTGATTGGTAACGAATTGCGAGAATATCTGCGCCTCGGAACATTTTCCATGGAAGCAATGGGTAAAATGATGAAGTCCTCCCAGAAGAAACCGCAGACAGGAGATGTGTCAGAGGAGGAAGCTAAGCAAGCGGATACGAAGGAAAACAAAAAACCGACAGCCAGTGCGTTAGAGAAGATGCGCCGGATACGAAGAATGGCGATGATCCTTGGCAATGTCCTTCCATTTGGCATGACAAAGGATATGAAGCAGGTGTTTTTACTGATGGACTATTGGCAGCAGGCAACCTACACGGATATTGAATCGTTTTTCTATCTGATTTTACGAAGATATTGTGGCAGGAGCTTTCTGCCGAAGGAAAAGCCTTGTACGATGCGGTACGGAATCTATCTGAAAGATCCATTTTCGCTTGTTTGCGAGGACGTACTGGATAAATATTGGAAGAAAAATCCGTATGACAAAGGCAGGGATACGATAGCATTTTTGTTTTACGGACATGCATATCCGAACGATTATCTGCCAATCGTGCGTATCATTTGTGAAAAATTAAGAGAAAAATATAACATACTTCCGATTGCATTCTCACAGAATGAGGATCGTGATCAGGAGAAATTAAAGAGTTATCTCTGCCAGAAGAAGTACCCGGTATCCGCGGTGATCAATACGATGCCATTCCGGCTTGGGGCAGGTCCGATGGGCGGAAACGCAGACGGTGCAGTGCAGATTCTGAAGGAACTGCAGGTGCCGTATATCAAGCCATTCTGCCTGACGAAAATCACAGAGCAAAGATGGCAGGAAGCATCCGCGGTCAATCCGGGCGAGTTCCTGATCAGTATGTTGCTGCCGGAATTAGATGGGGGAATCCTCACGTTTCCGGTTGGCGTGATGGGTGATGCGACGGTATCAGAATTGCAGCCGATCACAGAACGGATTGATACACTTGTGGCACGGCTGGAAGGATATCTGAGGTTACAGAAGCTGGCAAATCAGGATAAGAAGCTGGCGTTCGTGTTCTACAATTACCCGCCGGGCGAAAGCAATGTTGCATCCGCGGCATTTCTTGATACCTTTGCATCAGCGGCAGAAGCTTTGAAGCAGTTAAAACAGGCGGGATATCAGGTGGAAGCCCTGACGGCTGAACAGCTTCGGGAGGCGTTCGTTATGGATGGAAACTGCAATGCGCCACAGTGGAGCGACGAGGCCGAGGCTGCGATTACATACAGGCTGGATGGAGAGGACTATCCAGTGAAGGGGATTCGATGTGGAAATGTATTTCTTGGGTTACAGCCGTTGCGGCAGGACGGAGACAGTAAAGCGGATATCATCGAGAACTACCATGACCGGAATCAGGAACCACCGAAGGCATATCAGGCATTTTACCATTATATAGGGGAAGAATTTGGCGCGGATGCAGTGATTCATTTCGGTACACACGGGACTTTGGAATTCCTGCCGGGTAAGGACAATGGCATGATGGGACAATGCTGGCCGGACCGTTTGATCGGGACAGCTCCGCATTTTTATTATTACTATATCGGGAATCCTTCGGAAGCGATGATAGCCAAGCGGAGAACGCATGCTACGATTATCAGTTATCAGGCACCTGCTTTGAAAAAAAGCGGAATATATGGTGAATTGCAGGAATTAAAAGAGACGATTGCTGAGTATAGGGAGAGTATGCAGAGTGCACCGGAACGCTGCGATGATCTGATGAACCAGATTGACCATCTGGCAGAGACATGTGGATGTACAGGGGATCTTGAGCAGATTGAGGAATATTTGTATGAATATGAAAATAGTCTGATCACGGATGGCTTGCATGTGATGAATGCGGAGGAGGCACAGGGACTTTTACATGCCTTAGATGGGGAATATGTCCCTGTTGGAACTGCGGGAGACGTGGTGAAAAATCCGGATATCCTTCCATCCGGGCGGAATCTTGTGCAGTTTGATCCGCGGTTGGTTCCGACGAAGACGGCGTATGAGCGGGGCGCGAAGGCCGCACAGCTTGCCGTGGAACAATATAAAAAGCAGACAGGCAGCTATCCAGATACGACAGCCGTGATTCTCTGGGGATTGGAGACATCCAGAAGTCAGGGCGAGACAGTCGGGCAGATCTTATATTATCTGGGACTCCGTCTAAGGACGGACCGTGCGAGCTTTGATGACCGTCTGGAGATTATTCCGCGGGAGGAGCTTGGAAGACCGCGTATGGATGTGGTGATCCATATGTGCGGATTCTTCCGGGATATGTATCCGAATCTGGTAGATAACCTGAATGAAATGCTACAACAGATTCTTGCGTTGGATGAGACGGACGAGGAAAATTATTTTGCGGCAAATACAAGAAAATTGGCACAGATATTGATGAAAGAGCAGGGAATGGACGAGACACGGGCATGGGAGATGGCGTCCTGCCGGATCTTCGGCCCGAAGGAGGGAGAATATGCGACGCGTCTTACGGATGTTGTGAAAAAAGGAAGCTGGAAAGCAGCGGAGGAGCTTGGAACAGGCTTTACAGCGGATCTTTCGTATGCGTATTCGTACCGGCACAGAGGCGAGGCAGCAGCCAGCGTACTGAAACATCAATATGAAAATGTAGACTACATCTCGCAGATACGGAACAACGTGGAATATGAACTCACCGATCTCGATCATTATTATGAGTTTTATGGTGGACTTTCCAAGGCGGTGGAAAACCAGAAGGGCGAAAAGCCGGTGATGCTTGTCGCAGATACCGTCGGGGAAGATGTCAAGGTGCAGGATATCCATGAGGCGTTGAACCGGGGAATCCGGACACGTCTGTTGAATCCAGCATGGATCGAGGGTATGATGCGGCATACCTATCATGGCGTGCAGCAGATAGAGAAGCGGTTTGAAAATGTGATGGGATTTGCGGCATCGACGGATGCAGTGGACAGCCAGACATTTTCGGAGATGACGCGTTGTTATGTGGCGGATGAAGAACTGCGCAGGCAGATGACAAAGAGTAACAAATGGGCGTATATGAAGATGATGGAACGCCTTATGGAAGCAAATCATCGAGGGTATTATCAGGCAACCGAGGAAGAGTTAGAATCGATCCGGGAGGCTTATATCGAGGCAGAAGGAGAGGCAGAGGAGTAAGATGCAAAGGAAAAAGATAGACAATGTATATCCGTTCACGGCGATTGTCGGTCAGGAGAAGATGAAGGAAGCAATCGTGTTGAATCTCATCAATCCGGCACTCGGCGGTGTACTAATCCGGGGACAGAAGGGAACTGCCAAGACGACTGTCGTCCGTGCAATCCCGAACCTCATGCATAAACTGAAAATTGTGGAGATTCCGGCAAATGCAACGGAGGATCGTGTTGCAGGAACGATCAATATTGAGGCGGCGTTGAAGGACGGAGAGAAGAAATTTGAGCCGGGACTTCTGAAGGAAGCAGATGGAAATATCCTGTATGTTGATGAGGTAAATCTGCTCGATGACCATATTGTGGATCTGCTCTTAGATGCAGCGGCAACCGGCAGAAATACAGTGGAGCGTGAAGGAATCTCCTGTACGCATGCGTCAAAGTTCATATTGATCGGTTCGATGAACCCAGAGGAGGGAAATCTTCGACCACAGCTGCTTGACCGGTTTGGAATGGTTGTGGATGTGACAGCAGAGGAGGATGTAGACAAGCGAATCCGGATTGTCAAAAACCGCCTTGCCTATGAACAGGATGCATCGGTATTTTGTAAGAGATTCGAGGAACGTCAGGCGCGTCTGCGCACGAAGATCGACAGAGCCAGAGCACTTTTGCCGGAGGTGACAATGAGCCGGGAACTTCTGCGTCTGTCCGCAGAGATCTGTATTGCCTATGGTACAGACGGACACCGCGCAGATATCGGAATCGTGAAAACAGCAAAGACAATCGCAGCGTATGAAGGAAGAAAACGGGTCAAAAAGGAAGATATCTCCAGAGCGGCACAGTATGTACTGCCGCACCGTATGCATAAAAATCCGTTGGATAACGGGCAGATGAATCCGGAGATGATGGAACAGATATTGTCCCGAAAAGGAGAAAAACGTGAATCGGAGACATCCGGGGAGGGAGACTAGACTCTGCGAAGCAGAAAAATGTGGATATGCAGGAGGAAATATTTCTCCCGGTTGAGCAAAGTGGAAGGGAACGCTCGATTATAGAAGTACTAGATGAGATGATGGCATCTCTGGAGCTTCCGTTTGCACAGAAACGTGCGGCACAATTAAAGATAAAAAAAGGAAAGCACAGTGGATCTGTGGTGCCATCCGAAGCAGAAAGGAAAATGTGCGGCCTTTCGGATGTTGATATCCCGGCGACGATCCGGACATGTGTGGAACGTGGAAGCCACATGGAGAAAGACGGACTTCAGGGACAGATCATGCCAGAAGATCTGCGTATGAAACGATATCGCAACAAGAAGCACAGTACCGTACTTTTTGTTGTGGATGCCAGCCGGTCGCAGGGTGCGAACAAACGCCTTGCATTTGCAAAAAGCGCAGTGATGGCAATGCTTGAAAAAGCCTATTGTGACCGCGACCGGGTGGGACTAATCTTATTTGGAGATAAGCATGCCACGGTGAAGCTGCCATTTACAAAGAGCGTGGATGTCGCGGCAGAGAACATGCGGGGGCTGAAAGCAAAGGGCAATACACCACTTGCGATGGGGCTGCGTTTGGCAGAACAGGTACAGTTGACGGATCGCCGCAAATATCCAGAGGATATCCATCTCACTGTGCTGATTACGGATGGCAAGTCCAATTATGATACAGAACATGGGAATCCGGTAAAGCTGGTGTATCAGGCAGCGGAGGATTTGAGGAAAAATGAGTTGCCGCTTCTGGTGATTGATACCGAAAACAGTATATTCGGAATGGGAATCGGAGTGAGAATCGCAGAGCTTGCAGATGGTGCATATGTGAAATGTGCAGAGTAACCGGACGGAGCCAGACGATAAGAAAGTTGAAAAAGAAATGAACAAGATCGAAGAATATTACAATAAATTCAATGAGGAAAAACGATTAAATTCCAGACATGGGCAGATCGAGTACCGCATCACGATGAAATATATTCATGATTATCTGGATGTGCGGATGCAGGAGTTGAAGGTCACGAACCGGGAAGATATCAGGATTCTCGATATCGGTGCCGGAACCGGACGTTACAGCGTGGCACTCTGTGAGGAAGGTTACGATGTGACGGCTGTGGAGCTGGTGAAGCATAATTTGGGAATATTGAAGCAGAAAAACAGTAACGTGCATGCGATGCAGGGAAATGCGCTGCATCTGAAGAAGCTGGAAGATAACACCTATGATCTGACACTCCTCTTCGGTCCGATGTATCATCTGATGACGAAGGAGGAGAAGATTCAGGCGCTCTCCGAAGCGAAGCGTGTGACGAAGCCGGGCGGAATTATATTGGTCGCCTATGTGATGAATGAGTATGCCGTGGTCGTATATGGTATTCAGGAGAACCATTTGGAGGAAAGTGTGAAGAATGGAACACTGGATGCGTCATATCATACGGTACCTGCGGAGGATAGTCTGTATGCATTTGAACGGATCGAGGACATTGACGGCTACAACGAAGCGGTTGGATTAAAGCGGGAGAAGATTCTATCACCGGATGGACCAGCCAATTATATCCGGCCATTTGTGAATCAGTTAAGTGAGGAGAGCTACGAGCTTTTCGTGGCATATCAGTTGAAGGTGTGTGAACGGCCGGATCTGATCGGAGCAGGAGCACATACGGTGGATATACTTCGTAAGGAATTGTGATGAACAGGATGCGTATGTGCATTGGATAGGATGAATCGGAACAAATATATGCATGGTATAATGAAGTACAGTGATGTGTGTAGATTATCAGGCGATTACATAATGATGTAAGATATAAGGAGAAGATAAAACATGGAACAAGGAAGCTTGCCGGAGCGCTATCTGTCGCGTTCGGTGATTAAACATATACGAAGATGGAATCCGAAGCTTTCGGTATCGGCAGCAGTTGGAAACGATTATGCGAACCTGCATGGAAGCGTAAGTGCAGATGGCATCGGTGATACGCCGTGGATCGCGTGGGTGAAAGCGATGAATAATTTTGCGTGCTCCGGCGGACAGGTCGAGGGTGCACGTCTTACGATGCTCCTGCCGGGAAATGTAAAGGAATCGTGGATCAAAGACTATATGGCAGATTTCAATTCCTATGCAGAAGCAAAGGGCATACAGATCTTAGGTGGTCACACCCAGGTGTCTGAAGTGTTTGCGCGGGCGCAGTTTGTTGTGACAATGCTTGGAACAGCAGGCGATTACTGTGCAAATAAAAAGAAGATCAAGCCGGGCTATGATATCGTAATGGTCGGACAGGCAGGTTTGATGGGCGCGGATATAATACTGAAGGAAAAGCGGGAAGAACTGCATACGCGGTTCCCGGATTTCTATCTGGATATGGCAAGTGTCAAGGAAGATGCGTATAGCATTGCGGATGCGGCACGGAGGATTGCGGATTCCGGCATGGATATCTGCTATATGCACGATGGCTCATCCGGTGGTGTCTATGGTGCCCTGTGGCAGATGGGCGTCTGGATGGATAAGGGCTTTGAGGTACAGCATGTGGATATACCAATCCGGCAGGAGACGATTGAAATCTGCGAGTTCTTCAATATCAATCCGTATCTGCTGGATGCAACCGGTTGCCTGTTTGTAGTTGTGGAAGATGGAGAGAAGCTGGTGGAATATCTGGCAGAGCAGGAAATGGAAGCCGCCGTGATCGGTGTTGTGACAGAGAAAAAAGAGAAGCTGATCGTGGTAAATGAGCTGGAACACCGGTGCCTGTCTCCGGTGAATGGGGATGAGATACATAAGGTATTGTAAATGAGAACAAATGGACTTACAAATGAGTAACAAAAGAGGAAAACAATTAAATAAATATGTACCGGACTATGTGTTATATGATCTGGAGACAACCGGAATTTCTGCAAACTACGATGAGGTGATTGAGATCTCCGGCGTGAAGGTGCGCGGCGGTAAAATCATCGATGAATTCAGCACACTTGTAAATCCGGGACGAACAATTCCGTATGGTGCGAGTGCGGTCAATCACATCTATGATGAGATGGTGGCAGATGCACCGGAGTTTGAGGAAGTGTTACCGTTGTTCCTTGCATTTATCGGAAATGATATTCTGGTTGGACATAATATTGCGGCGTTTGATATGAAGTTTCTGTATCGTGACTTTGAGAAATATATGGGATTGATACTTCCAAATGATTTCGTGGATACATTGCGCCTTGCAAAAATCGTATTCCCGGATTGGAAGCATCGGAGACTGGGTGATCTTGCGAACTATTATGGCATCTCTACGGTGGGCGCACACCGCGCATTGACAGACTGTAAGATAAATCAGAAGGTATTTGAATTACTCGGAAAAGAATTGTCTGGGGAAGGAACGATGGATGTAAGGCAGAATGTCAAGACTTGTCCGAAATGTGGAATGATGATGGTAAAACGAAAAGGAAAATTCGGCGAGTTCTGGGGCTGTAAGGGATTTCCGGATTGCCGGTATACGGAGAACATCTAAGGGGAAACAGCAGGTTGCTTTTATCGTAAGCGGTTGTCTGTTAAGATAGCACCATGGAGGTGAATGGGATGGAAACAAAAAATGTGATTTTGGAACTTCGCACGAAGCGGGGATTATCGCAGGATGAATTAGCCGAGAAAATCATGGTGACAAGGCAGGCAGTATCGCGCTGGGAGAACGGCGAAACCGTGCCGAATACGGATACGTTAAAGCTGCTGTCGAAAGTATTTGATGTATCAATCAATACGCTGCTTGGACAACCGAGAAGATTGATCTGTCAGTGCTGTGGCATGCCGCTCGAAGATGAGATTATCGGGCATGAACGGGATGGGGCAATGAATGAATCATATTGCAAATGGTGCTATGCAGGTGGCATGTATACATACAGTAATATGGATGATCTGATCGATGTTGCAGTCAAGCATATGGTGACGGATGAATTCTCGGAGGAACAGGCACGGGAATATATGAAGGATCTGCTTCCGAAGTTAGATTATTGGAAGCGGTACGATGAACTGAGCGATGGCGGACAGTTCGATGAATTCAAACATCAGTTGATAAAAGAGATAAATGATCTTCACATCGAAGGATTACCGAAGGTGGAGAAGCTGAATGCGCTTGTCGGTCAGTATGTGAATCTGGCGTATCCACTTCCAAGTGGCGAGACAGTAAAATTCTTAGACGACAAGAAAACGTATCTTGGTAATCAGTTGGAATGTGAGTTTGGCGGAGACCGGTATTTCGGTGTGCTTGCAGGTATGGATTTTATTTTGGTGAGTACCTATGATGCGAGTGGTGAGAATCCGGAGCTGGTGGTATATAAAAAACGGTAATGATGAATAGAAGCGTTAGTGAAGAGCCGAGTGATCGGCTCTTTATTGCATTTCGTCTGAAAAAGATAGAATTATGATACAATCCGATGTATAATTTAAAGATACATAAAATGCAGGAGCATGTATCTCATGTTGCAGATGGTGTGGATGTCATTCGTGATGCAACCGTACAGTTAGGCAAAGAAACCGATGAAATCGGAAAAGATATCAAGAACTTAAGTGACATCGCACAGAGAAATGAGGATACGGTTAAGGGAACCATTTCCTTTAGCGATGAGGTGCTTGGCACAGTAAACAGTGTGACCGAGATGTCAACGGAAGTCAGCTCATCTGCCAATGATATGGCAGGCGTGGTGTCGCATTTCCGTATGTAGGAAGCAAGAATATAAATAGAAAAAGAATGCAGAAGCGTTGGTTCGATGAACCAGCGCTTTTTTGTGCAATAAGCCGTCATGCAGAAATCGTGCTTGCACGGATTTCTATATGACGGCAAATGTTCATCGAGCCGGCTGGCGAGATGCCGCAATAAGTTGGAATGCAGAAATTTGACTTAGATTTTACATGGTTTCCACAGAAATATGATAGTAGAGTGGCAAATTTCGATTTTATAATAGAGCAGAAATTAGAGAAAGCAATATATTCAAAGTGAGGAAAAGAATATGCCATCTACATATGCACATTACCGGATGGGACAGGAAGTAATCAAACAGGTTTCTGCCCCCGCCCGCGACATCATTATGAAACATAAACAGCTTTACGATATAGGTCTGCACGGACCGGATATCTTGTTTTACTATCATCCGTTGGCGACAAATCCGGTTAATGCAATCGGGTATGTACTGCACGAGCGCTCTGGAAAATATTTCTTCGGGAAGGCGGCTGGAATCATAGAGACGGCATCTGACAAGGAAGCAGCACTTGCTTATATCTATGGATTCATCTGCCATTTTTCTCTGGATTCCACCTGCCACGGATATATCGATGAGAAGATTGCGCAAAGTGGCGTGTCTCACACAGAAATAGAAGTAGAGTTTGACCGGAGCTTAATGATCGAAGATGGGAAAGACCCGGTTCGACAGGACCTGACGAAGCATATCGTCCCATCCATGGAAAATGCCAGCGTGATTGCACCATTCTTCCAAGGGGCAGAACCGAAGCAGGTAAAAAAAGCGTTGAAGGGAATGATTCAGAACAATCATTTACTGCTCGCACCTTCCAGATTAAAAAGAATGCTGATCTATGCCATACTCCGTCTGTCCGGAAATTACAAAGAAATGCATGGATTGCTGGTAAATTTTGAAGAAAATCCGGCATGTGAGGACAGCACAGCGAAGCTGCATCAGTTGTACGCTGTGGCCAAGAGCCGGGCAGTTATGCTGATTGATGCGTATGGAAAGTATATGGCAAAAGAAGAGGCGTTAAATACGCTCTATAATTATACATTTAGCGGCAAAGATAAGGAGGCGTAGCAACGTGAAAACGAAAATGACAAAGGCTGAAAGAAACTGGGTATTATACGACGTGGGGAATTCTGCGTTTGTGCTGCTTGTCTCAACAATCATGCCGATCTATTTTAACTATCTGGCAGGAAATGCAGGACTTTCTTCGGTCGATTATCTTGCGTATTGGGGGTATGCGACTTCTGCTGCAACGATCATCGTAGCATTGCTCGGACCGGTATTCGGAACGTTGGCAGATACGAAGGGGCTGAAGAAACCCATCTTTACCGTGACGATGTTGATCGGAGGAATCGGCTGTCTGGCACTTGGATTCGCCAGACAATGGATGGTCTTTCTGATCATTTATATTATTGCGAAGACGGGATTCTCCGGGAGCCTGATCTTCTATGATTCGATGCTTGGCGATGTCACAACCGAAGAACGGATGGATAACGTATCTTCACAGGGATATGCCTGGGGTTATATCGGAAGCTGTGTGCCATTTGGAGTATGTCTGGGAATCGTGCTCGGTGCAGGGAAGATCGGAATCAGTATGGAGCTTGCGATGATGATTTCATTTGCAATCGTTGCGGTCTGGTGGGTCGGCGCGACCATTCCGCTTCTTAAGATCTACAAGCAGAAACATTATGTGGAACGGAAGCCACGGGCGATTCGGAACAGCTTCAAGCGTCTGGGTGTCACCCTGAAAAATGTGAAAAACGAGAAGAAAATCTTCCTGTTCCTGCTGGCATTTTTCTTCTACATCGATGGCGTCTACACAATCATTGATATGGCAACCGCCTATGGAACCGCGCTCGGGTTTGACAGTACGAAACTGCTTCTGGCATTGCTTGTCACACAGATCGTAGCATTTCCTTTTGCAATCATATTCGGCAGGTTAGCCAATTGTTATAAAACAGAACGACTCATCACGATCTGTATTGGCGCATATCTTGGCATTGCCATATTTGCCATCTTCCTGAAGGAGCAGTGGCAGTTTTGGATTCTGGCGATTCTGGTTGGCATGTTCCAGGGCGGAATTCAGGCGTTGTCCAGGTCGTATTTCGCTAAGATTATCCCACCGGAAAAATCCGGTGAATATTTCGGTTTGATGGACATATGCGGAAAAGGTGCATCCTTCCTTGGAACAACCGTAATCAGCCTGATCTCGCAGGTGACCGGCAAGGTAAATATCGGCGTAGGTGCGATATCCGTGTTCTTTATCCTTGGAATGATCGTGTTCCGGATGGCAACCACGGAGGAAAAGGGAGAAGGAAAGAAAGTGAGGATGAGATTTGGGGAAGATGGGGTGTCTTGAGGGGGAGAGGAAGAGAATATTTTGTAGGGAAGTTTAGAGAGTCGAGGGATCGGCTCTTTTTATAATTAGGGAAGGTATATGCATTTTGATGTATGTATATTATATATAAAAATGTATAAAATGTACGTTAAAAGAACAAAAAGTTCGCGATTATGTATCGAAAGAGTACGGAAAAGAAAGTAAAATATGATCATCAAAAGAACAGATAGGAGGTCACAATATGTTTTTAAGTAAAAATATTAGCATTTTAAGAAAGAGGAAAGGATTATCTCAGGAGAAATTTGCTGAGAAAATTGGTGAAAGTAGTAGAGGAACTGTTGCAAAATGGGAAACGGGTGAGACAAAACCGAGTATTGAACAAATAGATAGTATGGCTCAATTTTTTGATGTATCATTGGATCAGCTTGTTCGGTATGATTTTTCCAAAAATGAAACTTATGATGCAATAGATAATAGTAAGGAAATAGTCAAACTTATCAGTGGAATGTTACATGGAAATGAGGACATCTTGAAATTTGTAGATGTAAAGGTTCTTATTGGTGTAGTGATAGATCTTACATTGTCGAAAGCAGAGGCAGAAGAGGCAATAGATAAAAGAAGGGCTGTTGCTTTGTATATGGAAGCCGGGGCATTGGGAGAACAGAAGGCATATGAAAGGGCGTATCATTTAGTTGAGGAGTTATTAAATGGGATAGGAAAAATCAAATCGGAAGAAGAACTTGATAGGGCTATTGAACTGAAGGAATTGTCAGAGGATTTGTATGAGAAAATTTGGGGATTTCGAGAGGATTTATCGGATTTAATGCTTCTTTCGTACCAAGCGAAGGAAAGAGTTTTGGATGAATTTTTTGTTCGACGACAGTGGAAAGAGGAACAGAGAAAAGAGGCTGTAGAAAGTGCCAGAATAGCTTATAACAACTTAAAGGCAGAATATAGCAGATTAATGTTGGAAGGGAAAAAAGAGGAGGCAGAAAAACTTGTTTTTGTGATAAATAAATATGCATTGGCGGGATATGCTGATGAAGAAGCGAAAAAATATATGATCAATGTGGAGAAAAAATAGATTATATGTAGCATTTTTGTCGCGAGTCCTGTTTTATGCCCAGTAGATGTGCTTAAATAGGAATGTTAGTATGTAGGGTTATAAAAATAAGGAGGAATAAATGGGTATGGAACAGATGGATATGTTTAGTTTTGTTGATAATCTGAATAAAGATCCGGTTACAAATACAACCTGTGTTGTAATGGATGGAGAATGTAAAGATGTTGCATGGGACGAATTGTTTGACGCTGAAAAATATGATCAGTTACTGTGTGTGACATATGTATCGTCTGCCAGTTTTTTAAGCAGAGCAATCGATAAGTTCAAAAATGTGAAGATTATTATTGGCATAGAAAAGGCGGATGTAAGAAAGGCGATTGCGGAAAGCATAAATGCACGGGTTATGCAGGAGGGAACAAAGTTTTTTGAAGAGTTACCAGATACAGGGAAGGACAAGCTGATTGAAAGAAGCTTGGAGGTTCGATATTCTAAAACAGAGTATATTATACATTCAAAATTATATTTATTATCAAATTCAGAAAGTGGCGAGAACCGTTTGATATTTGGTTCCGCGAATCTGACGAATACAGCGTTCAACAACGCTGTACATCAATATGAAGATATAATGGTATTTGACAATAATTTGATGTTTGATATATATAAAAAAAGATTTCAACATATATACAGTATTACCGAAGATTATGTACCGGGAGAGGTTATAAACAAATATAAAGAGGGAAAATTGATTTCCATGGTTGATTTTACGCCAGAGGAACGAACGGAAGAAATCATAGAGATATTGAAGAAAGAGAATATTGTGCCCGTATGTAATGAAACCATTCTGAAGTGTGTTCAGGAAGCACAGTCTGAAAATGAAAAAGAGATTACAGAGACGAAAGCCACATTTGAGGTAATTGTTGCAGCGGGTAAGAAAAAACGAGGTGATAAGAACGGAAATTATACGATTAAAAGCGCACAGGAACTTGAATCGTCGAAAGGAAAGATTATAGATATATTATTCCGTCATACAAAAACAGAGATGAACATGCAACGCTTCTCACTTACATTCAATGATACAGATAAGAAACAATATATAATTTTTCCCAAGAAGGATGATTGCACTGAGGCAAGGGCACCAGAAGTATTTGATAGAAAGGCTACACAAGAGGAAATCAGGTCTTCAATGGAGAATCTTATGCAATTTTTGATGGCATATAAGAACTTTGTATCTGATACAGAAGATGGGGATGAAAACCTTTCGCGAATACTAGAGGCAATTATGTACGCATTTGCTTCGACATATATATTTAAGCTGCGTCAGGAAAATACTGGCAGTAAATCGGACATACCCATTATGCTTGTGATTGGAGGAAGAGCTGCTTCTGGTAAATCAAATCTGCTTGCTTATATTGATCGTATTCTGAGTGGCCGACAATTGCTTGTGGAACAGCATTATATACAATACAAACAGATAGAAAAACGGGATACGGTTGGAGAATTGTTTATGACAGATAACACATATCCGTTACTGGTTGATGAAGTTCCGCCAGCATTTTTCAATAGCAAATCTACCAACAAAGGAGAGGAACTTATAAAGTATTTATCCAATACATTAGATTCCAAGCATCCAGTTATGATTTGTACGACGAATACAGGCGGTTTCAGTATTCCAGCGCAGGTAGCCAGACGAATTTATTTTCTGAAAGTAGATGCATGTTTTAATGAGAAATACAAATCGGAGGCAAATGCCTATTATGAAGATGTAATGGCAAACGCAAGCAATATTCTATTTCGGGATTTCTGTTCCAAAATGGGCGAATTGATAAAAACAAATTCAAACTTGTTTGGAGATGATTCGGCAGATTATCTCGGCATAGTCAGAAAGATTTTCCGGGAATATTTTATTATATCGGAAATGGAAATACCTAAGTGTTTTCCAAATCAGTTATACCGGGACTATGAGTATAGAGGAAAAAATATGTGGAAAACGCTTTATCAGCAGACAAAGGATCGGTTTGTGTATTCACCTAAAAAAGGGGAAAAGGAGGCTACATTTACTCTCAATTTGAAAGATATGACAACTGGAGTTAAGGATGTTCAGGTCTACATGAATTATCTGCGTCAGGATATTCTGGTTGAGGAGGCAGGCATGTATGTGGTGTTGAAGGCGGAGGCATTCTGTGATTGGATTGGAGTGAAGAATGTTTCGTGGTTGGAAAGAATGAGAAGAAAGAGGATAGGTGGAAAATAATCAGAATTTAATAGAGAAAAATAAGAATATATACTTATTAACATATAATTACATTGAAAAGTAATGTTTATTAATAATTTAATAAATTTGTAGGGAGGAAAATAAAATATGGAAATGAGTAAGATGAAAAGATGTGCAATAATGGGAATTATGCAGGCACCAAATTTACAACAAAAAGAAATGATTTATGAATCTTTTGAAAAGTTATTAAAGGACTGTAGGATTATTCTGTTTGATCAAAAGTGTTCAAATTTTGGGGAATCTTTTAGTAATAAGAAAATAGGCTCATGTTGGATTTGGGGAATAGGAGATTATACTCAAACTTGGATTTTGGGATTAAATGATAAATTTATTAAAGTTGGAAAGACTATAGATCTAGATTTAAATATTTTAACTTACATAAACAAATTGATGATAGGACGTAAAATTAATATTGATATTGATGATTTTATTGAGTATCTAAATTATTTGAAAAGAGAAAAGTTTCAAATAGGAGTAACAACAGCATTAATGGAGAGAGTAAAAACAAATATTGATTTAAATATTTTTGCTGAAATGATACAATCGTATGTAAAACTAGATAATATAATGTATGTAAATAAAAATATTGAAGATATAAATTTAAGTGAATGTGATTACAAAAGGGTAAAAGAGCTTTATGACAAATCATTGGAACAAATAGATGATCAAATAAGACAGTATGACATTTTATGCTGTTGTGTTATGAAGGCTTACCTTATAAAAACATTTGATAAAGAGCAAGAAAAAAATAAAAAAGTAGAAAAATTTATAGAATACTGTTTAAATGAAATAAATTGTTATTCAGAAAAGGAAATTGTTGTTTTATCTTTATATATCCTTGATGATTATCGAACTAATAGAGCTTTTAAGAAAATAAAAAATAACGAGGATGTAATAAAAAATATTTTAAATGTTACATGGGATTTATATCATATAAGATTGATAGAACAAATTATGTTATATGATAACTTAAATAAAAAAGATGAAATTATTTTATCGTATTTTGGTACAGCTGATAAAGGACTTATAGATGTAATGCAAATTAATCCAGCAAAAGCAGTCGTTATAATGGATAATAAAATATATATAATTCATCAAATAAATATTGAAAATGTATGTAAAAAACAAGAGTTATTAGATAATGCATATAATAATGATTATTTAAGAGAAAAGAAAATTAAAAATATAAATTTTTCTGAAATGAGAAAACAGTTAGAATTTCAAATTTTATCTAAGGTATGCAATTGAAACAGTGCATTCGTTTACAGAAATTAAAAAAGCAGCTTGTGAAAATTAGGATTGAATTAAAAACATTGGGAGTTATTCGATTTGAATCTATCGGAGGTTATATATCGAAAGGCTTTTCTAGTGACAAAATATTTATATACATTGGAGATAAGTTAGATGTTATTGAGGAATATAATAAAGGAAATGTTATGCTTACATTGGTTGGGAAAGTATTAAAATCCATAACAGATTCTGTCGAGATTGATGATTATTATGAAATGGTAAGGAAATATATGGCTGATAAAGGTGTGAAATTTGTAGCTGAACATGAATTTGTTGCGAATGTAAATGGTAATGAATTGACTATTAGAAAAAAATCTTAAGTAGTAACCAGTTTGGTTTTACTACCAACTTTACTACTAACAGGTAGTAAAAACTTACTCAATTCTGCTCTGATTTGCCACAATATGTAATTACGGAGTAAAACCTAAACAACCACAAAACACCAAAAAATCTTAGCAAAACAGAACATCCACAAGAAAAACAAGGAGAAACAAAACAATGATAAAAGTACTTTTCGTCTGCCACGGCACTCCAGTTTTATGATAATGCATATCTTTGCAGACTGGGGCAACACAGGGCAATATATGGCGGAAAGCCTTGGAATTATTACGGTTTCGACTACTAAGGCTCATGGGAGGAATCGGGATAAAGGCAAAGGTGTGGGGAGAAATCCTTAGTAGTAAGGGACTACTTACAGGCAATGTAGTAGATCTTTCAATAGTGATAATTTAAAAAATAATAAATATTGCATGTTCATTAGGGGGGAGGAATATACTGAGTATAAGAGAGTTTTTTGACATGTTTTGATATTTGGGATTGAGCTGAGGCATGAGCCCCAGATTTTATAGATTAAAGATAGGCTTTATTAATTAAAATATGAAAATCGAGATATGTATCTTAAAACAAGATACGTATCTTGATTTTTTGCTTTTTTTATGATAAGATACTCACATAATTTTAGGAGGTGGATTTACATGAATAATGGCGTTAGCTATTCTATGTTTTATGAGATATTGCTCAATTTACGTGAATATTTTCATAGTTATGGAAGAATCGATGATTCAAATGCAAAATTGGATGAAATTGTTAAAATGATATCGATTAATTATGAAATGGCTACTAAAGGACAAAAGTTTTCATTAGCATATATTAGAAAAGTTGCAAAACAAGTTACTGGTGATGAGAAAAATGTGGCTGCTGGCTTAATTAATGTTTTTGAAAAAGAGGCTTCAAATTCAATGTTTTTCAATGAGGATGGTACAAATATATTTGGTTCAAATCCATCACTTGTTTTGCAACCAACGGAAAATGAATTTGCAGAGAAACTTATTAGTGAGATAGAAAAGATTGATTTTATTCACTTGCTTAAAAATCATAAATATTCGGATTTTGATATTATTAATGAATGTTTTGGACATTTTGTAAGAGAAAATTTCAGAAATAATAAAGAGGATGCTCAATATATGACTCCATATGAGATATCGGAACCGGTGTTGGATATTATATTTAATGATATGGAAAATGATGGATACTTTACAGAGGAGATTCTGGGTGATTTTACAATCATGGATCCAACATGTGGAGTCGGCACGCTGTTAATTGAAAGCGCAAATCACTTTACACGTTATTTAGAGAAGAAAAAAATTAATTGTAATAATAGAAATAAATATATCGAGCGGTTTAGAAATAAAGGTATGATTGGGCAAGATAAAGTTGACAGAATGGTGCGCTTATCTAAAATAAATGCACTTTTATTAGGGTGTAATATTTCTAATATAAATAGTGGAAATAGTATTGTAGGTAATAGCAACATAAATGATTATCTGGGCAAAGTGGATTTGATTTTTACTAATCCACCATTTGGTGCAGAATATGAAGTCAATCAGTTGAATTTATGCGAATATCCAATTTTAAATTCAATGGAGATATCTGCTAATAGCGTAGATTCAGAGTTGCTTATGCTTGATAAAAGTATTGCTTTGTTAAAAGAAAATGGTTATTTGGCTATCGTTCTGCCGGATTCTGTTTTTGCATCAAAGGGAACCAATTCACTTTATAGAGATGCATTGTTAAAGCATGTTTATATAAGAGGTGTCATTGAACTTCCATCGGTCACATTTGCTCAAGCAGGGACAAGAACAAATACATGCATTCTTTATTTGCAAAAGAAAAAAGCAGTAAATGAAGATAGGATATTTATGGCATTGTGTGAAGATTTGGGGTATATTGTTAAAGAAAAAATGGGAGTACCCGTAAAAATTTCAAAAGGTAAAAATGAAATGCTAGACATAGCAAAGGCATTGATAGAAAATCGTACAGATAAAAGAATTATTTTGCAAAAGCCGTCGGTGACTCAAATTACGCCTTTGGATTTGACGGAAAATGTTATTAAACCAAGTTTTTATGCTGCAGAGCGATTTGTGACAGTGGAAAATATTATGAAAAGCATTAGCGATGGATATGTAATAAAAAGGCTGTCGGACGTAGCGGAATTTGTAACAACATCTCGGAAAGGATTTATGGTTTCAGAATCAGTCAAACATATAAGTGTATTGCATGTTAATTCTAATAGTACAATCAATTTTAATGAGGTTGAGCATTTTGTTCCGGTTTCAAAGGGGAGAAAAGTTGAGCCGGGTGATTTGATTTTTTCTAAATTGAATCCCAGAATTCCAAGAATGGCAGTTGTTCCAGAAAAGAAGTATGATTTAGTATGTTCTAATGAATTTGAAATAATAAAGCCTACAGGAGATATAGATGCTTACATGCTTTGTTTCTTACTAAAAACAAGTAATGTAATGGTTCAAATAGAAAGTATGACATCGGGTACATCTTCATCACATAGTAGAATAAAACGTGAACAGTTAGGAGAAATATTACTTCCAGTACCCGTAGCTGATGATAAAAAGAAGATATGTAGGGAATTAGGGGAAAAAATAAAGATGGCAATTAATGAAATATATCAGGGAGAAAATATTATTTCTGAACAGCAAAAGTATTTATCGGAGTTAGCATAGAAGAAAGCTGGCAGTTTAGAACTGTCAGCTTTCTTCTTAGATATTCATGCAATACCCATTAGTGATTGCATCAGGATTATAGTACTTGATTTCATATGTTTCTCCATTCCACACGGCATCAAATAAGAGAGGATATTGCAGTGAACCGCATCTGTTTGTAAAAATGTTAGAATTATTGTTAATTGGTGCATGCAATTGAAAATTAGCACTTCGTATAAATCCGCTTTCTTTTTGACTATACCATGACAGACTTATTTCTCTGAAGAGTCTGTCGTGTTGGGGCTGTACTACCCAAATACGGGTACGCTCATGTTGGGAAATTGGTTCATAGTCCCATAAAACAAAATATAGATTAGGAGTGTTATTCAAAAAATGTACACTATTTGAATTTATGCTTTGAGTTCCTGATTTTATACACCCATTAAAGCGAGGAAAATCAATAGCTCCCCAAACATTTGCAGATTTTACATCTGAACCATCGGATAAATCGCTTCCCTTACGCCTCCCAAGCCCATTAATACCAGTTATAAGACTAACTAAGATTTGGGACCAAGCTCTAGAATCTTCTGGCGTAGGTTGCTTTGTTAAATCAGCATATTTTTTTGCATAAAAGAAAAATCGATGGTGCATGTTTAATAAATTTATAACATCATCCATTGTAAGTCCTCCTTAGAATTTTGTAATGATTACTTCATTGTTGACAACCTCGGCTTTGAAAATTAATTCTGATCCGGGGGTACCTTCTAATGGAATATGTAACTTTGTAAAGCCATTAGCCCTTCCGTTTCCATGTCTAGCATAATTTTCATTTGTGCCAGAATTTGGCGGGAACAACTGAAAATTAACGCTAGGTTTTTTCGTTGTATCAGCAAATTTCGGATATCCAAGTTTGGTCATCCATTCTTTATAACGTTCTTGTAAAATAGTATGTTTTTGAATATTTACTTTCCATATTCTAATACGGCAATTATGTTCAGGACTATAATCGATGGAGAGTAAATAAATAGCAGTGTAATTTAAGAACCTTTCCATGATATCAACAGTATTTGCCATAAAATTCCATCTTGGTGCAGTTGCCCCATTCTTGTCGAGAGAGTCAAGAAAATTTGCACTCTTAACTTCAGAGCCATCACAAAGATCATCACCTTTTCCGCGCATACCTTGACCAGCGATTTGGGTTTGAAGGGAAACTAAATGTTGTGCAATGTATCCCGTATCAATCATAGAGGATTGAGCCGTTATGGCGCTCCAATGAGCCAATAAGTTACGTTGTTTAATTACCTGCTCTTCAATAAGCGATTTGGCGAGTTGCATACGTTGTTCTTTAGAAAGTAGTTTTAATGCATAATTGGAAATTATTACTCTATCAGAAATGTCGACAGTATCAATTTCGATAGTATTGGTTGCGGCAGTTAATTGCTCATTAACATCTTCAGGTTTGGTATTTGGAGTAATCAAACTTGAGAGTAGTTCACAATATTTTTTTATCCGTTCGTTCATAGATCAGCCTCCTAGTTTGTATTTTTATTATTATACCAAAAAGTGTAGAAAAAATATATATCGTAAAATTATCAGCTGACATTGGGAGGGATATCCAAATCTCTACGCCTCTTCTCCCTGAAGACCGATGGCCCCCTTCGTGCGAATTTTCGCAGAATTAAACAGGGGGGATACCCACAAAAGTCAGTTTATGTGAAAATATCCGCTGAATATCATCGCTAAAGCCGATTTTGTTTTGCCGGATAGTATCGAAATACGCAGAAAAAATGTGTAAAAACAACATAAAAAGCACAGTTTTTCTGCGTACATTTTGGCAGAAATATAATTCGAATTGTCTTGCTATTCTGTGTCATCAGAGTGATATATGTACTACCGAATAAAGAAAGGCGGTTACATATTATGAAGAATGAAATCAGATTTACACTGGAATTAAAGCAGAGACCGAAACTGGTACAGGAGATCGGAAACATACTTGGAACAGCACCGCATTATGAACGGGTACCAAGCTGTGCATATGATATTGCAGGATAACGACTGGACAAATAGGGTGTACTGCATATTCCGGAGAGAACAGAGGAAGAAACGGTGGAAGATCTGATTCGGCAGTTACGAGAGTGTGGGTTTCAAAACGATGCGGAAGTAACCGAAAAAGTGTCAGTGCAGCAGGAGAAACTGACAATAGCAATTCCGAGAGAAAGCCTTACGGATACGGCGTTGGAAAATTTACAGAAGATTCTAGCAAATAAGCAGACACTTTTTCAACGTGCATTTCGGACGGACAACACAGAAATAGAGATTACTGAAGAAAAAATAAACTTCACATGGTTCCCGTACACAGCAGATGGCGATGAGATTGAAGCCTATACGCAATTTGTTTCAAGGTTGTGTGATATGGCAAGAGATGCAAAAAGAGTTTCATCAAAGCCGACCGAAACGGATAATGACAAATACGCTTTCCGCTGTTTTCTGCTTAGACTTGGATTTATAGGGAAAGAGTATAAGGCAGCGAGAAAGATTCTGCTTAGAAATCTTACGGGAAATTCAGCATTCAGAAGTGTAAAATAAAGAATGAGGGTATTGACTCATGCAGCAGTCAATACCCTCATTCTTTATTTTTTTATAGTAATCTGCACTGCCATATTAGAAACATCCTGTAGAGTATTTTGTTCTTTGCAACGTTGTGCTTCGGATTTGATAAGATTTTCAACATCTTTCTGTCCGAAGGAATCAAGAAAAATATACAATTTCATAAGATCAGTATAAACAGATTCCAGTTCCCAGCGTTCCAACTGTTCTATATCATCTGACAATTTGGCTGATGATGAATCATTGGATTTCCCAAGTATATAATCCGTACGCACATCAAATAAATCAGAAAGTCTGATTAAGGTTTCAAAATCCGGGGTACGTTTACCAGTCTCCCACATAGCAACAGTTCCCTTGGAAACGCCAAGGGTTTCTGCGAGGGAAACCTGAGTATATACAGGGCATAAGAGCGAACATAGGATGACCCCGAAAACCCTTGAAAAACAGCCACTTTTGGCAGGAAGGAATGTGATTTTATGGCAAGACCAAGTTTAGCAGAAAAGGATATTTTAAATCCTTCTGAGGCAATTGAATATTTTGTTTTGAGCCGGAGAAAATTTTATGATTTATTGAATAGTACGGATGGAGAAGATTTTCTGGCATACTACAGAGAACGCAAGCTGATTCTCCGTGTAGCCTTTGAAAGGTATCTGTGTAACCATCCAGAACTAAGGAGGCGGATATAATGGCAAAGGCAGGAAGAGGTCAGACAAGGCGGGATTCCAAACGTAGAGTCCTCAGACCGGGAGAAAGCGTAAGAGCAGACGGAAAATATCAATATAAGTATCATATTGATGGAAAACCACATTTTGTATACAGTTGGAAACTGGAGCCTACGGACAAACTTCCAAAGGGAAAAAAGCCATGCCTTTCCCTTCGTGAGTTGGAAAAACAGGTAAACACAGATTTGGATTTGCTTGTAAATATCGTAGACGGACAGATGACAGTATGTGAACTGGTAGACCGATATTTGAAGACAAAGACCGGAGTAAGGCAAAGCACGAAACAGGGATATGTTACAGTGCAGAGATTACTTGCGAAGGAAGCATTTGGCAAAAAGACGATACGAAGTGTGAAAACTTCCGATGCAAAGCTGTTTCTTATAAAGTTGCAGCAGGAAGATAGGAAAAGCTACAGTTCCATTCATACCATCAGAGGAGTTCTGCGACCAGCCTTTCAGATGGCGGTGGATGATGACATACTGGTAAAAAATCCATTTGGATTTCAGCTTGCCGGAGTATTGGTAAATGACGCAGTCACAAGAGAGGCAATCACAAAAGACCAGATGAGAAAATTCCTAAAGTTTGTGCATGACGATGCGGTGTACTGTAAATACTATGAAGTAGTGTACATACTATTTCATACAGGAATGCGAATATCGGAGTTTTGTGGTCTGACGCTGAAGGATATTGATTTGGAGAACAGAACCGTGAATGTCAATCATCAGTTGCAGAGAACATCAGATATGCGATACATCATAGAAACTACAAAGACGGATGCAGGAACAAGAGTATTGCCGATTACAGAGGATGTGGCACAGATGTTTCAGGCAATTATTGAGGATAGAAATGCACCGAAAGTGGAGAAATCCATAGATGGATATAGTGGATTCCTGTTTTACGATGATAATGGAATGCCACTTGTTGCAATGCACTGGCAGCACCGCTTCAACCATATGGTCGGCAGATACAATGACATTTACCGGGTGCAGATGCCAAACATTACGCCTCATGTATGCCGACACACCTATTGCTCGAATATGGCAAAATCAGGAATGAATCCTAAGACGTTACAGTACCTCATGGGGCATTCGGATATATCGGTCACAATGAATGTGTACACGCATATCGGATTCGATGATGCTGAGGAAGAATTGAAGCGGATGGAAGAGTTTAGGAAGGCGAAGGCAGAAGTTGAACAGAAGAAAGAGAAACCGATGTCGCAGAAAATGTTTAAGGTAGTTTAATATGGAAGAGGGATGACGCTCTGGCTTAGGCTGGGGCGTTTTTTTGTGGAAAAAAGTTAGCTATAGAGATATAATATAATTTGGATTAATATTGTATTGGAGGGATACATAATGAACAATGATTATCAATTACTATTAGATGAAGTACGTCAAAATTATGCAAGTGTAGTATGGACACATAAGATACAAGAGAAACAAGCAGATATTTATCATGAACAATATGCGAAATTAGAAACAGCTAATATTTTGGCGGCTTCAGCAACATCTTGTGGAATCGTTAGTACTATATTTTGCGATAATATTTGGGCTAAAATAATAGCTGCAGTTCTTTCTTTTATTACAATCACAATTACTGCATATTTCAAGAGTTTTGATATAAAGGAAATGGAAAAACACAACAAGGAATATGCTAATAAATTTTTAATTATACGAAATCGATTGTTGCATATTATTTGTGACCTTCATATGAAAAAACGTAATATTGCTGAGATTAATACAGAATATATTTCAATCATGGATGAATTGAATGAACTATATGTTTCTGCACCATCAACGACGCAAAAGGCAGTTGATAGAGCAACAGAAGCACTTAAGGTTGATAAGGAGTATACATATACGGAGGAAGAAATAGATAATTTCTTACCTCCGGCACTCAGAGGGGAGGTTGAAGAGTAATTGGGATTATTAAATGATTTTGAAACATTTTGTAGTAACATCTTGCTGGATAATCTGGCAGATATGAAAAAGACCGCCGGAGAAATTGCAAAAAAACTTAACAAGAGTTATTACGATTTAGATTCCGAGAATGAATTGCATATGTATATAGTAGGATCAGTTGGAAGAAAGACTGCAATTAGTGGAAATAGTGATTTGGATATTTTGTTTGATTTACCTACTAGTATTTACAGCAAATATAATGCTTATTCTGATCATGGACAGTCTGCACTTATACAAGATGTAAAGAATGTGCTTAAAGAAAAATATCCTAATACCGATATTCGTGGAGATGGGCAGGTAGTTGTTATTGCTTTCAATAAATATACTGTTGAACTTGTTCCTGGATTTAAACAGGCTGATGATAGGTTTAAGTATCCAGACACACATGATGGTGGTTCGTGGAAGTATACAGATCCTTTAAGTGAGCAAAGTGCCTGTGCTGAATGTGAAAATGAGTCAGACGGAAAGTATTATGATTTTTGTCATATTATTAGGAGTTGGAAAAATCATATAGGTGTTAAAATGGGAGGACTGTTAATTGATACTCTAGTATTTGATTTTTTTAATGAAAACGGGTGTTTTGTGGATGATTCAGAAAAGAATTATTTGGAAATATTGCAATCATTATTTGAGAACCTAAAGAATCAAGATAAAGACAGAAGCTATTGGTATGCAATGGGAAGCAATCAGTGTGTGTATAATTCCGACAAGGGAAAGTTTATTAGTAAGGCAAAGAAAGCATATAACAAAATTAAAGACCTTACAATTGAATCGGATAATGCAAATAAAGTTTTGAGACAAGTATTGGGGAACTCATTCCCTAAAGCGGAAGGAAAAACAGAAAAAAATGCGCGGTATGTTATAGCGAAGCATTATTATGAACGAGGCGCTACAACGGAAGAATTCATTGATGAGAAATTTGATGTTGATATTAGGTATGATGTTGATATTGACTGTAATGTCACTCAAGATGGTTGGAGACCATTTCTATTGCGAAAGTATCTTGGAGATAATTTGACTCCGTTGAGGAAAAACAAAAAATTGGATTTTTTTATAGCAGATACAGATTGCCCCCAACCATATGATGTATATTGGAAAATTAGAAATGTTGGAGCAGAGGCTGTTAGCCGTAATATGGTGAGAGGAAATATTGTTAAAGGGAGTGGAATGCATCACAAAGAAGGCACAGAGTTCGAAGGGGAACACTATGTTGAATGTTATTTGGTTAAAAACAATATATGTGTTGCTAGGGATAGAATTGAAGTGCCAATAGGAAAAATATAGTCCTTAGTAGTAAACGTTTCTCTTTTACTACCAATTTTACTACTAACAGGTAGTAATAACTAGCTCAATTCTGCTCTGATTTGCCACAATCTGTAATTGCAGAGCATTTTACCATAATCCCAGACCCCCTTGCAAAACAGGGCATTCCGGGGCAAAACAAGGAGAAACAAAACTATGATAAAAATACTATTCATCTGCCACGGCAACATCTGTCGTTCCACCATGGCTCAAAGCGTATTCACCCACCTCGCCCGCCAGTCCCATCTCGATTCCTATTTCGAGATTGATTCTGCGGCGACGAGTACGGAGGAAATTGGGAATCCGCCACACCATGGGACAAGGAGAAAATTACAACAGGAGCAGATTCCGTTGATTCCACATTGGGCGAGACAGATGACACGCGCGGATTATACATACTATGATTATCTGATCGGTATGGATGGCGCGAATATTCGGAACATGACGCGGATTGCCGGTGACAGTGATGTGGAAGGGAAGATTTATAAGATGCTGTCGTTTGCGGACTATGAGAAGACGCATAAATTGAGCGAAGCACGTGACGTGGCTGATCCGTGGTATACCGGTGATTTTGACCAGACATTTGAGGATGTTCTGGTAGGTTGCAAGGGCTTACTTGCCTACATCAAAGATAGACAACAACTGCATAAGTAAAACAGCATTTACGTGTATTTAACATATGCGAGATAACATATTTAACAACCCCTGTTTATTATGAAATAGAAATCATAATAAATGGGGGTTTTTACATGAAGAAAACATATGTGATAGATACGAATATCCTGATTCAGGCACCACATGCATTCTTATGCTTTGAAGAGAATGATGTGGTGCTTCCGCTTGTTGTGGTAGAAGAACTCGATGGATTGAAGAAAGCGGACGGTGAGAAAGGTTCCAATGCGAGAAAAGTCGTGCGCATGCTGGAGCAGTACCGGAATCAGGGAGATCTGTTACAGGGCGTGACGCTGCCGGATGGAGGAACGCTCCGCATCGAGAAGAATTACAAGGCGGTGGAGCTTCCGGAGGATATGCCGGAAGATAAAGCAGATAACCGGATCTTGAAGGTCTGTAAGGGATTGTCACAGGATTTGGGCAAGAAGTCACAGGTGATTCTGGTTACGAAGGATCTGGTGCTCCGGATCAAGGCGCAGATGCTTGGCGTGCGGGCAGAGGATTTCACGACGGAACAGATTACGGTGGATGACCGGCAATATACAGGCAGGACGGATGCGTATATCCCGGAGGATAAGGTAAAGGAATTCAAGAAACACGGAATCCCCTGCAATGAGGTGTATCAGACAGATGCGGAAGGAAATCGCATACAGCCGGAATTTATCGAGCATGAATTCGTGATTTTAACGCCGGATCAGTCGAATAAGAAAACGATTCTCGGCAAGGTGCAAGCTGATAAAATCTATCCGTTATCCTATAAGAAATCATACCCGTATGGCATCAAGCCGAGAAATGTCGGGCAGTACTTCATGCAGGAGGCATTGATGGCTTCGGCGGACGAGATTCCGCTTGTGATCATCAAAGGAATGGCAGGCACAGCGAAGACATTTTACTCGCTGGCGGTTGGGTTAGAAAAGGTGTTCAACAATCCGACCGGGGAATACCGGCGGATCATCGTCTGCCGGCCGAATGCACAGTTTGACGATGAGATTGGATTTCTGCCGGGAAGTGAGCAGGAGAAGATTGCACCGTTGATGCGCCCGGTGATTGATAACTTAGAGCAGATTCTTGATTCGGATGAAGAGGAGCGATATGCGGATGAGAAGGCATTGGCAGATAAGATTCAGGAGATCTTCGAGCGGGGAATCATTCAGACAGAGGCGCTGAATTTTATCCGTGGACGTTCGATTGCGAAGACCTATTTGATTATTGATGAAGCGCAGAACATGACGCCGAATCAGGTGCGAGGCATCATCACGCGGGCAGGAAAAGGCACAAAGATCATATTGCTTGGAGATCCTTGTCAGATTGACCGGCCGTTTCTCGATGAACGGACGAATGGACTAAGTTATGCGGCGAAATACATGCAGGGAAGTCCGTATTGTGCGCAGCTCACATTATCAGCGGAAGAATGCGAGCGGTCGGTACTTGCAATGGATGCGGTGAAACGGTTGTAGAAGACCTACGGACATTGCGTCATATATGCAATATATTTGTATGTGGCAGATCCTGCCGGAACTATTTACATATTACAGAAGAAGGGTTTAGAAAATGGCACAGATATTATACAAAGACATCATCAAGAACAAAGAGATAAACGAATTTATCAAAAAGGGCGATGCGAATTTAGCCACGCTTGGCTATACGGAGCATTCGAAGACACATTGCACGCTGGTGGCAGAACGGGCGGCATATCTGCTGGAGAAGTTCGGACATGCTGACGCGGAGATCGAACTTGCGAAGATCGCCGGATATATGCATGATATTGGAAATGCAGTCAATCGTGAACACCATGCCGAGTATGGCGCGCTCCTTGCAAATGATATCCTGCGGCGGATGGATATGCCGTTTACAGATCGTGCAACCATCGTTTCTGCGATTGGGCATCACGACGAGTCAACCGGAGGTGCCGTGGATATTGTGTCAGCGGCGATGATTATTGCGGATAAGACGGATGTCCGCAGAAGCCGTGTGCGTTCGCGTGATAAGTCGACCTACGATATTCACGACTGGGTGAATTACGCAGTCACGGAAGCGAATCTGAAGATCAATCGGGAGAAACGCCAGATTGCATTGGAGCTCAAAATTGACGAGAAGATCTGTACGATGTATGAGTATTTCGATATTTTCCTTGGACGCATGCAGATGTGCAGGCACGGGGCGGAGTTGTTCGGAGCGAAATTCAAGCTGACCGCCAATGGCAGTAAGGTACTGTAAAATCTTCTGTGGATATTCCTGTAGAAAAATGCTATAATTACAATAATTGTAAACTGATTCCGGAGTGATTGTTTGACAATGCTCCGGTTATTTGGTTAGCAAACTATAGTATAAATATGGGGGAAGCGTATGAAACTAAAATGCACAAATGTCTTGGTTACAATCGCGATGATCTGCAGTGTGCTGGCTATGATTATGAACTGGATTATTTACTTTGGACCGCAGGACAAATATGTTCAATCTTTTGGCGTGGATGTAAACAACGAACGAATCTTTGATATCCGCTGCATTATATGTCCTATCCTGACTGTGGGACTGTATATTCTTGCATGCACCATCACACGGAAATCGCAGAAGAAAAGAACCGGATTGGCGATTTCAGTCATTGTTCTTGTGAGCCATATTATTTTAAATGTATTAAATGTTGTATGTGTGGTTGCTGTAAACCGGAAATATGCCTTTTTTTATGGGGCGTCAGTGCTGGCGAAAGCTTCGATTCTGAATAATATGAGGAATTTTATGGAAAAACCATTTCATATATTGGCTATGATATTTCTGGCAATCACGATTGGAACGTTATGCGGAAGGGATAATAACATGCAGCAGACACCATACTATGGTGATCCGATGTACCAAATGCCGAACAATGGGTATAATACGCAGCCTCAATCCGGACAATCGTTGTAAGGCATAAAATCATATACAGACATTTCATAAAAAGGAGTTTATACAGTATGAAAATCGGAAGTCATGTTGGAATGAGCGGCAAAGAGATGATGCTTGGCTCGGTGAAGGAAGCACTCTCTTATGGCGCAAATACATTTATGTTATATACAGGAGCACCGCAGAATACGCGCAGAAAGGACGTGTCAGAGCTGCGCGTGGAAGAAGCGTGGGAGCTGATGCGGGCAAATGATATCACAGAGTTTGTGGTACATGCACCGTATATCATCAATCTGGCAAATACGGTGAAGCCGGAAATCTATCAGCTGGCGGTTGATTTCTTAAAGACAGAGATCGAGCGGACTGCGGCAATGGGAAGCAAGACGCTTGTCCTGCATCCGGGATCCCATGTGAATGCCGGTGCCGATGCAGGCATCGATAGCATTATTAAAGGGTTAAATGAAGTGCTTACCCAAGATACGCCGGTGTATATCGCGCTTGAGACAATGGCAGGAAAGGGCAGCGAGATTGGCAGAAGCTTCGAGGAGCTGGCGCGTATCTATGATGGTGTCATTTATAATGACAAGCTGCGTGTCTGCTTTGATACGTGTCACACGAACGATGCCGGATATGATGTGGCAAATGATTTCGATAGCGTGATTGAAGAATTCGACAAGATCATCGGCAAGGACCAGGTTGCGGTATTCCATATCAACGACAGTAAGAATCCACGCGGAGCGGCGAAGGATCGCCATGAGAATATCGGACTTGGTTCGATTGGGTTTGATGCGTTATACAAGATCGTATGGCATAAGGATTTCTTGGACGTACCGAAGATTCTGGAGACACCATATGTGAAATCACTTGCAGATGCGAAGAAAGCCTTTCCACCATACAAGGAAGAGATTGACATGCTCCGGAGTGGCGTGTATGATGCGGCAAGAATTACAAAGCTTGCAGAATAAGTCGTCCGAAGAAATTCAGACATATTGCGAAAACACACATGGAGCCGTCAGGCGACATGAAAAACAAAGAATCGAGAGTAGGAAATATGGCAGTCAGAGATGAAATCATAAAGACACTGGAAGAAAACAGAGGCACCTATCTGTCTGGCGAGCAGCTTGCGAAGAAACTATCTGTCAGCCGGGCAGCAGTCTGGAAGGCCATCCGCAAATTGCAGGAGGATGGATTTGCGATCGAGGGCGTGAACAACAAAGGCTACAAGCTGGCGGAGGATACGGATGTGTTGTCTGTACAGGGAACGGCGAAATATCTGGACGTCGAGTGCCCGGTACGGTTGGAAGTGTTCCGCTGTATCAACTCCACGAACCTTGCACTCCGTGAGCGGACGCAGGAGGAAGAAGGCCTGGTGCTTGCCGCGATGGAACAGACGAACGGACTCGGAAGACTGGGACGGTCGTTTATGTCGCCGGCAAATACAGGAATCTATTTCAGTATCCTGTTGAAGCCGCAGATTGCGAATCAGGAAGTGACGCTGCTCACGACAATCGCTGCTGTGGCAGTGTGCGAAGCAATCGAGAAATACACGGACAAGAAACCACAGATCAAATGGGTCAACGATATCTTTATCGATTCGCACAAGGTATGCGGCATCCTGACACAGGCAGCATTCCAGATGGAGAACTTAGACCCGGAATACGTGATCGTCGGAATCGGAATCAATCTGTATATGCCGACGGAAGGATTCGGTAAGGAACTGGAAAATATTGCCGGTTCTGTCCTGCAGGAGCAAAGCGGCGACATCAAGAATAAGATTCTGGCAGAGACACTGAACCGCTATTTCTATTACTACAAAAACTTTGCGAAGAAAGAATTCATCGCGGAATACAAGAAGCGCAGCCTGGTTCTTGGAAAAGGTATCCGTGTTGTGACAAAGGATGGTGAGCGCAAGGCAACCGCACTTGATATCGACGACATGTGCCATCTCCTTGTCGAGTACGAGGATGGCACCCGCGAAAATCTCTCAACCGGTGAAATCAGTATCCGGCTGCAGTAATACGTGATAACCAAGAGAAAATTGGATATAATATGTGTGTATGATTGATTGTTACAATTAAATAATTACAAATGAAACAATATGTAGATTCGAGTTGCACAGAATACTTATTATTAAGCAGACCATTGGAACACGCTGGTACTTAATGAGCAGGGCAATAAGAAATAAATAATTGATGTATGATATTCCTGCGAATTTAGTACCACTGCGTGTGGAAGTGAGCGAGAGCGCGTCTGCGAAGAATAAGTATTCTGTGCAACTCGGTCAGTATAGTAGGATTCGTAACTGTTTGATTTGTAAAACAACGAAAGGAGACACATATTATGAAGATACTATTTTACGATGCAGCAGCCTACGACGTGGAATCCTTCGAGAAAGAACTCACCCATTTCCCGGACATCGAGATCATCTACCACGAAGTTGATATCTCTCCGAAGACTGTATCACTCGCACAGGGCTGCGATGCAATCTGTGCATTTGTAAACTCGGATCTGAGCGCGCCGGTACTGGAGAAGCTTGCTGCAATAAATATCAGACTGGTGCTGCTTCGCTGTGCCGGGTTTAATAATATAGATTTGGAAAAGGCAAATGAACTTGGCATTACGGTGCTGCGTGTGCCGGGCTATTCTCCGGAAGCCGTTGCGGAGCTTGCGATTACACTGGCGCTTGCGGTCAACCGCCATGTACACAAAAGCTACATCAAGGTGCGGGAGAATAATTTCAGCTTAGTGGGATTAACCGGAGTGAATTTTCATGGGAAGACCGCGGGCATCATCGGGACCGGAAAGATCGGTGCTGCAATGTGCCGGATCTGCCGTGGATTTGGTATGCGCGTAATCGCGTATGATATGTACCCGAATAAAGATCTGGAATTCGTGGAATACATGCCGCTCGAAGACGTGCTGAAGCAGAGTGACTTGATTTCCCTGCATTGCCCGCTCACAGACGAGACTTATCACATGATCAACAAGGATACGATTGCACAGATGAAGGATGATGTGATCTTAGTCAATACATCCCGTGGTGCGCTGGTCGATTCAGAGGAACTGATACAGGGTATCCGGCAGGGCAAATTCTTCGGCGTCGGTCTGGATGTCTACGAGGAAGAGGGAGACAATGTATTTGAAAACCGGGAGGACGAACTGTTACAGCATTCTATCACAGCCAGATTGCTTTCATTCCCCAATGTTATCATTACGTCCCATCAGGGTTTTCTGACGCGGGAAGCACTTGCGGCAATCAGCCGGACAACCTTACAGAATGCGGTCGATTATGAAAATAGAACCATCCATGAAGCCAATCAGGTAAAATAGATTGGACAAAATTATAACAATCATAAGTACGGGCAGATGTGTGTATCACACATATATCTGCCCATTTTTGTTGTTTTTATCAAATAGATGTGGATTTAAAAATAAATCTATGATAAAATGGCTCTTATCTGCTGTTTATAGGACAACAAAATGAAATCAGACAGCAAATAACGGACAAGATGCATGATACAGAATTCTTTATAAGAGGGTATGTGTTGTGAATCGAGAACGAAAAAAGAGAGGGAAAAAGGATGGAAGAAAAGAAGCGACACTCATTTGGTGGATCAATCGGATTCGTACTTGCGGCGGCAGGTAGTGCGGTTGGTCTTGGAAATATCTGGCGGTTTCCGTATCTGGCAGCCAAGGATGGAGGCGGATTATTCTTAGTCGTCTATATCATTCTGGCATTGACATTTGGCTACACGCTGCTGACTACGGAGATTGCGATCGGTCGAAAGACGAAACAGAGCCCGCTCACGGCATATACGAAGCTTCATGATAAATGGGGATTCTTAGGTGCTATTGCGAGTATTATACCGGTTATCATCATGCCGTATTACTGCACAATCGGTGGCTGGGTAGTAAAATATTTCTTCGTATTTTTGACAGGACATGGAGCCGACGCTGCACAGGATGGATTCTTTACCGGATTCATCACGTCACAGTGGGAACCGATTATTACATTTGTGATCTTCCTTGCGGTATCTGCATTTATCGTATTCCGTGGTGTCAATAAAGGAATTGAGTCTACATCGAAGATTATCATGCCAATCCTGCTTGTCATGATTTTGGGAATTGCAATATTCTCATTAACATTGAAAAATACAAATGATGCAGGTGAAGTAGTAACCGGTCTGCAGGGATTTAAAATATATATTGTTCCTAATTTTGAGGGACTGACAATCGGAAAGTTATTTACGGTTCTGATCGATGCACTCGGACAGTTGTTCTTCAGCTTGTCTGTGGCAATGGGTATCATGATTACATATGGTTCGTATGTGAAGGATGATGCAAACCTTGGAAAATCAATTAATCAGATTGAGATTTTTGATACGGTTGTTGCGTTCCTTGCAGGTGCGATGATCATTCCGGCTGTGTATGCATTTATGGGAACAGAGGGTATGTCATCCGGACCAAGTCTGATGTTTGTATCTTTGCCAAAGGTATTTGCTGCAATGGGTGTTGCCGGAAATATAATCGGTACAATCTTTTTTGCAATGGTATTGTTCGCTGCAATTACAAGTGCGGTATCCGTCATGGAGGCAGTTGTATCATGTATTATGGATGCATTCCATACAAGCAGAACAAAAGCCGGCACAATCGAGGGAATCTTCGCACTGATCGTTGGTATCATTGTCTGCCTCGGATACAACAAGCTGTACTTTGAGTTCAAGCTTCCGAATGGTTCAACGGCGCAGATCTTAGATATCATGGATTACATCAGTAACAATCTGCTGATGCCGATCGTAGCACTTGCAACCTGTATTCTCGTCGGATGGGTCATCAAACCGAAGACTGTGATCGAAGAAGTAGAAAAGAGCGGTTGTAAAATGGGAAGAAAGCGGCTTTACACTGCTATGGTAAAGGTCATCGCTCCAATCTTCCTGATCCTGCTTTTGCTGCAGACACTCGGAATCATGAAACTGTAAACATATAGAAAAAGGAACCCGGTTTGGGTTCCTTTTTTTCGCGGAGATACATTTATAAAGTTTTAATTATATCCAACAGTTCTTTTGGAATATTCATATTTCCCCGTCCGATTCCCATCTGTATATTCGGCTTTACAACCCCGTGGAAATCCGAGCCGCCGGAGATTGCCAGCCCGTATTTGGCAGCCAGCGAGCGGAGCTTCTCACTTTCAAAGCGGTTGTTCGAAGAGTGGAATGCCTCAAGTCCTTTTAATCCGAGTGTTTTCAGATACGCCAATAACTCATCAATCTGTGCATACCCAAGATGATAGAGCAGAGGATGTGCCAGAAATGCCGCTTTGCTATAAGTCGTTAAGATGCGCATGGCAGTCTCACAGGTAACCTGTGGTTTTGGAAGGTAATATTTACAGCCGATGCCGATGTATTTGCGGAACGCGGTATCCTTGTCTTTGCAGACACCTTCCTCGACGAGAACTCTTGCGAAATGTGCCCGTGTGATGACACTGTCCGGATTGCCGTGAAGCAGCTTCTCCATCGTGACAGGGAGACCATCTGCCTGCATCATCGCTACCATTTTCTCATTTCTTCCCTCACGTGCTTCCTTTAATACGGCAAGCTCTTTTTGAAGCTCCGGGTTTTCATAGTCCATATAGAAGCCGAGAATATGAATCTCACGATTGTTATAGTAGCAGGACAGTTCGATGCCCGGCACTACCTCCAAAGGCTTGTCCTTTGTATAGTCTAAGATTTCTGCCACGCCATCGACCGTGTCGTGATCGGTCAGGGCAATCGCGGAAAGTCCCATCCGCATCGCTTCGTCGGCAACCTCTGTCGGTGTCAGAGAACCGTCGGACGCATTGGAATGTACATGTAAATCGATTCGTTCCATATTACCAACCTCCTTGTGATCGTGTTTGATGTATTATTTTATATCACAGCTTGTACCATCTGTTTTGTTTAGGTGATGCAAAACTATATCGGATAAGCGGATTATTTATTCTTCAGAATATTCAACAGCTCATCCGGTGAGAATGTATATTTCGTGTGACAGAAGTCGCACACAACTTCAATTGGCTTGTTGTCAGCAATCATAGCGCCAAGCTCTTTTCTGCCAAGACTGATAACTGCCTGCTCGACACGCTCCTTGCTGCAATCACAGACATACGCACAAGGCATGGAATCGGTCAGCTCGACATCATAGCCTTCAAACAATTTTCGTATGATAGCTTCCACAGACATGCCCTGCTTGAGAAGAGCAGTGAAAGAAAATCCTTTCAGCCGTTTCTCCAGCTCGTCAATCAATGCGTCCTCTGCAAATGGCATCAGCTGGATGATAAATCCACCGGCATTCGCTACGGATGTATCGTCGTTGAACAACACGCCCAGAGCCACAGAGCTTGGAATCTGGTCACTTGTTGCAAAATAGTAGGTCAGATCCTCTGCAATCTCGCCGCTTACCAGATGGGTGTCGCCGACATACGGCTCCTTCAGACCGATATCTTTGATGACGCTTAAGACACCGAGATCCACAGCCTTTGCGACATCGTTTGCAGGAAGCATAACCTCCGGTTCGCTGACATATCCCTTGACATGTCCGTTTGCATCGGCAGTGACAAGCATACCGGAAATCGGCCCCTGGCACTGGATACGGAGTGTTAATTTGTCGGTATCATTTTTACACATGGCGCCCATCAGCACGCCTCCGGTCAACAGTCTGCCGAGTGCGTTCGTAACAACCGGGCTGGTATGATGTGTAATTCTTGCTTTTTCCACAGTATCGGTAGAGTTGCAGGCGAAGAAACGAACCTGCTTGTTCGCTGCCATGCCACGAATCATTGTATCTGCCATAAATGTATCCTCCTTAAAATGAGTGCTTGGATTTTGTATATATACTTGCATGTTTTGCTATTTATGATTGATGCAGTGGTATACAAAATTACTGTATATATTGTTTCTTTGAATTTTTGTTTCGTGTTTCTTTCGCGATGATATAAATACGTTCACATTCCTCATCCGCCGGTTCATGTGTGAATGCATCATAGGCGGCCAGAAGGGTGAGACCGGAATTGGCTACCATCTGTTTCATCTGCTTTAGTGTGTACCCTTTTTGCACATGTAATTCCTCATATTTGCGGAACAGGTTATCGTCGGAATCCGAAGGTTCCTTTACGAACAGGCTTAAAGCAAGCTCGTTGATCGCTTCCTCTTCATCATAATAATTATCCCAGATAAAGCTGATATCATCCCGATCCTCGGCGATCGTCGCTTCGGCTACAACATCCCGGTAATAATGCTCCGTATGGAAGTCGAAGATGAAAAGACCGTCCGGATCAAGGTAGTTATTGACGAGCGAGAATACATGCGTAAGCTCTTCCGGCTCAGTGATATAATTGACGCTGTCGCAGAGACTTACAATAGCTGCAACGGTTCCGTATAGCTCAAACTCACGCATATCCTGACACAGGTAGAGCGAAGAAGAATGATTTTGTTCCCGCTTTTCATTTGCAATATCCAGCATGGCAGGGGAGTTGTCGATACCGATCATGTCGTATCCGAAATCTGCCATACGCTCGGTTATATTTCCGGTTCCACAGCCAAGCTCTGCCAGAATGCCGCTTGCAATATCATATTCCACAAGCAGGCTGTGCAGATAGTCCGCCCATGCGTCATAGGGAATGTTGTCCATGAGCGCATCGTAGACAGCAGCAAAATTTGAATATGCTTCAGCCATAGGGCACCTCCTTATTTTTCGTAAACACTGACATTAAATTATAAAATAAAAGATAGTGAAAAACAAGGTAAAATCATATATAATAAAATGCGCGATTGATAGAGCGTATGTGAGGTTTGGAGGATTACAATGAAAAATCAGATACAGACAATAAAATTAAAGAAGGAGAAGCATGCATTTTCTTATTGGCGCATCCCATTTTTTGCGGGCGCGGGCATCTATCTGGAAGTGTTGTTTCATCTGGCGATTTACCATAAACTCGAAAGCACGAGCATCTATCCGATTTTGTTCGGTGCCACGTTGGGGCTTTTCTTAGCGGCACTCACTGTATGGCTGCCGCGCATCGGAAATGAGATCATCGCGTATGTCGGTCTTACGGCATTCTGCGTGTATGATATCGTGCAGCTCATCTATTTCCGGATATTTGGGACATTTTTAAGTCTGGTGTCTGTCGGCGGGGCCGGGAACGCGATGGATTTCAAGGTCGTGATGTTTGAGAAGATCCGTCAGAATGTTGGTTGGATTTTGCTGTTTTTACTTCCGGTGATCGCGCTTGTGTTGCTGCGTGTATTTCTGTTAAAATTTGACAAACCGAAGATGAAAATAAGGCTTATAAGTGTGGCAAGTGCGGTTTGTCTGTGCGCCATTTCCATCCTTCTGCTGAATGTGCAGGGACGCGCGATGTATTCGCCGTATCAGTTGTTCCACAACCAGTATGTGCTGGAGCTTTCGATGAACAAGCTCGGCGTATGTGTGACGACCGTGCGGGATGCGCAGACGATGCTCACCGGGGGAAAGAAAAATGTGACATTCACTTTGGATGATACAGATATGCAGCCAGATGATGTGACGGCAACCGAAAGTGATGCAATGGAAGCTACGGCAACCGATACGGATGCGGCACCTGTGTATGTAGAACAGGTTGATCCGGCAGTTGATTTTAAGAAGTTATATCAGGCAGCCGAGGATGAGCAGTTGAAGAATCTGTCCGCGTATTGTGCGCAGCAGACGCCGACGATGCAGAACGAATATACGGGTATGTTCGAAGGGTATAATGTTGTCTGCATTACCGCGGAGAGCCTGTGCAAATACGGTATCTACGAGAACTGCACACCGACGCTTTATAAGATCATGAATGACGGTTTTGTATTTGAGAATTACTATAATCCGATCTGGTATCATAGTACGATCGATGGAGAGTTTGTGGATTGTCTGGGACAGTATCCGTGTTCCTCAGAGTGGAGTTTTTATAAGTCAGCAGATACATATCAGCCGTATGCACTTGGCAATGCATTGAATGAGAAAGGCTACACAAGCAAAGCATACCACGACTTTGACTTCTATTATTATAACCGGAGTGAGACACATGCGAATATGGGATATGATTTCAAGGCAATCGATTATGGTCTGGATATCCCAAGCTATGTGACATATTCCGATTATGATACGATCGAGGCAGTATACAAGGAGTTTATTAACGAAGAACCGTTTCTGATGTATTTTATGACATTCAGTGGGCATCTTCCATATAATTACGATTACAATGCCATGTGCCTGAAGAACCGTGAGGAAGCAGAAAAATGCACAGAAGGAATGGACTTGCCGGAAGACGCGGTGGCGTATATTGCTGCACAGATGGAGCTCGATAAAGCATTAGAGGATCTGATCGACAAGCTGGATGAAGCCGGAAAGCTGGAGAAGACCGTGTTCATTGTGACACCGGACCATTATCCATATGGACTGACAGACAGCGGCTACGATGCGCTTGCAGGCAAGAATGTATCCGATGATGCATTTGAAAAACATCATTCCTGCCTTGGCATCTGGTCTGCATCGATGGAAGAACCGGTTCATGTCAAGAAGCTCTGTGCGAGCGTGGATGTTCTTCCAACTGTTCTGAATCTGCTTGGCGTGACATACGATTCCAGAATCCTCGCAGGACACGATATCCTGTCCGATTCGGAAGAACTTGTCATCTTTGCCGACCATAGCTTCAAGACAGACAAGATCGGCTATAACACGAAGACCGGAGAAGTGACTTACTATGTGGACGAAAAAACAGTTTCACAATCCTACATCGACGATAAAATCAAGGAAGTCGAAACGAAACTTTACATGTCCGATGAGGTCATCAACACCGATTTCTACGGCTATGTGTACGGCAGGAAATCAACAAACACCACAACAAGCACCACCACATCAACCGAACAACAAAACAAAGAATAAACCCGAAAATCATACGAAAAGGTACAAAAAGATACGATTTAGCGGAATTTTGTTGTGAAAAGCAACGAAGTATGATAAAGTGGATTCGATTGTAAATTTATATATTGATTCAACCTTCGGGCATGAGAGGCTATATGTAGATTCGAGTTGTTCTGGATTTTCAATTCTAAAGCAGACCATTGGAGCACATCAGCACTTAACGAACGTAGTGAGTTTAGTGTCTGCTATGTGCGGAAGTGAGCGAGAGCGCGTCTGCGTAGAATGAAAATCCAGAATAACTCGGAGAAAGAATAGAAGCTCTCATGCAGGAAGATAGAATACAAGGAGGAAAACAAAATGACGAGAATCGGAATTTACGGATACGGAAATCTCGGCCGCGGCGTAGAAGCAGCCATCAACCAGAACGATGATATGGAATTAGTTGCCGTATTTACAAGAAGAAATCCTGATGAATTGGTTATTAAGAACCAGACAGCCAAGGTGTGCAACGTAAAGGACATGGCAGACTGGAAGGATAAAATCGATGTTATGATTCTGTGCGGCGGAAGCGCAACCGATCTTCCGGAGCAGACACCGGAATGTGCAAAATATTTCAACGTGATCGACAGCTTTGATACACATGCAAGAATCCCGGAGCATTTTGCGAATGTGGACGCAAGTGCAAAAGCAAGCGGACATATCGGAATTATCTCCGTTGGCTGGGATCCGGGCATGTTCTCACTCAACCGTCTGTACGGAAATGCATTGCTTCCGGAGGGAAATGATTATACATTCTGGGGCAAGGGTGTCAGTCAGGGACATTCCGATGCCATCCGTCGTATCGCAGGTGTCAAGGATGCCAAGCAGTATACGATTCCCGTAGAATCCGCACTTGAGGCAGTTCGTAACGGCGAGAATCCGGCGCTTACAACAAGACAGAAGCATACAAGAGAGTGCTTCGTAGTGCTTGAAGAGGGCGCAGATGCGGCAAAAGTTGAGGAAGAAATCAAGACAATGCCGAACTATTTCGCAGATTACGATACAACGGTTCACTTCATTTCGGAAGAAGAGCTGAAGGCAAACCACAGCGGAATTCCACATGGTGGATTTGTACTCCGCAGCGGTGTGACCGGCTGGAACAAGGAGAACAAGCATATCATCGAGTACAGCCTGAAGCTTGATTCAAACCCTGAGTTTACATCCAGCGTACTGATTGCTTATGCAAGAGCGGCTCACAGACTTGCAAATGAGGGAGCAAGCGGTTGCAAGACCGTATTTGATATTGCACCGGCTTACCTTGTGAATAAAACAGGGGAAGAGCTTCGTGCATCCATGCTGTAAGATGCACCAGATACCATGTCGCCGACTGAATATGGGCGGCAGACAATAAGAAAGAAAACGAGGAGAGAAGAGAGAAGATGGAAGAAATCGCAAATTACGTGCCACAGATGTACGCAACATTCTGGGCATTAATCCCGCCGGTCGTGGCAATCGTGCTGGCACTCATTACAAAGGAGGTTTACAGTTCACTCTTTTTAGGAATTGTGATCGGTGGACTGTTCTGGTCCAACTTCAGATTTGAAGCAACCGTAAACCATGTATTCAAAGACGGAATCGTCCGCGTGCTGACCAATTCATATAACATGGGTATTCTGGTATTTCTTGTAATACTCGGTGTTATGGTCTGTATGATGAACAAAGCCGGTGGTTCGGCAGCGTTCGGACGATGGGCAAGCGCCCATATCAAGACGCGGATTGGCGCACAGTTAGCGTCAGTTGCGCTCGGTGTTTTGATCTTTATTGATGATTATTTTAACTGTCTGACAGTTGGAAGCGTGATGCGTCCTGTGACAGACAAGCATCAGGTATCGCGTGCGAAGCTTTCGTATATCATTGATGCGACAGCAGCTCCGGTCTGTATCATTGCTCCGATTTCATCATGGGCAGCAGCAGTAGCCGGATTCGTAGAGGGAGAGGACGGATTCTCCATCTTTATCCGTGCAATTCCGTATAACTATTATGCGCTTTTCACGATTATATTTATGATTGTTTTGATCGTTAGAAAGATTGATTATGGTCCGATGCGGACGCATGAGAAGAACGCTTTGAAGGGCGATATCTACACGACACCGGACCGTCCATATGCAAACGCGGAAAATGAAGTCGTTGAGACAAAGGGGAAAGTGATTGACCTTGTATTCCCAATGATCGTTCTGATTACAGCCTGTGTCATCGGCATGATTTACAGTGGTGGATTTTTCTCAGGCGTTGGATTTGTAGAAGCATTTTCGGGCAGTGATGCATCGGTTGGATTGATGTATGGCAGCTTCTTTGCACTTGTGATTACGATTATCTATTATATGTTCCGCCGCGTATTGAAATTCAGCGAATCCATGTCTTGTATTCCGGAAGGATTTAAAGCGATGGTTCCTGCAATTTTAATTCTGACATTTGCCTGGACATTGAAGGCGATGACAGACAGCCTTGGCGCAAAAGAATTTGTGGCAGAGCTCGTGAAGAGTACGCCGGATGCGTTGCTTAGTTTCCTGCCGGCACTTGTATTTATCATTGCATGCTTCCTTGCGTTTGCAACCGGAACCTCATGGGGAACCTTCGGTATGCTGATTCCGATCGTTGTAAATGCATTCGAGGGAACAAACGCAACGATGATGATCATTTCCATCTCTGCATGTATGGCAGGTGCCGTATGTGGAGACCATTGTTCCCCGATTTCGGATACGACAATTATGGCATCCGCAGGTGCACAGTGTAATCACATCAATCATGTAAGCACACAGCTTCCATATGCGATTACAGTCGCACTTGTATCGTTCGTCACTTACATTATTGCCGGATTCTTTGGTAATAGCAAGGGACTTCCGGGAGTAATGAAGAGTCCTGTGATTCCGCTGGTAATCGGCCTGATTTTACTGTATGTTGTGTTGCAGGTGATCAAGACAGTTGAGAAAAAGAAAGATCCAATTGATGCAGAATAAGAGGCTTGAAATGAAAAAGACAAAAGGAAGTATTATGTTGCTGTTTGCCGCGTTTTTCTGGGGAACGACGTTCGTAGCACAGACAACAGCATCTGATCAGATTGGAACATTTACATTTAACGGAAGCCGCTCCATAGTTGGAGCGGCATTTCTTGCGCTATTGATTCTTGCTCGCACGGGAATGAAGAAGCAGAAAGCAAAGGTAAGTGGAGAACCGGTCGAAAAAGAAAGTATAAAACGGACCGTGATCGGTGGTATCCTCTGTGGCTGTGTGTTGTTTTTCGCAACGAATCTGCAACAGAGTGGTATCGCGGCATATCCGGAAGGCGTGGCCAGCTCCGGCAGATCGGGGTTTCTCACCGCAACGTATGTGGTTATGGTTGCAATCGTATCCGGATTACTCGGGAAGAAATTACATAAGATTGTTTATGTGGCAGTTTTTGTCTGCCTTGGTGGTATGTACATGCTGTGCATGTCAGGCGGTATCGACAATCTGTATTTTGGAGATCTGCTTGGGCTTCTGTGCGCAGTCTGCTTCACCGGACATATCCTGGCGGTCGATCATTTTAACGATTGTGACAGCGTGAAGATCTCGTGCATCCAGTTTATTACGAACGGTGTGTTATCTCTGATCTGTATGGCAATCTTTGAACAACCGGCATGGAGTGATCTTGCCGCCGCGTGGTTCCCAATCCTATATGCGGGTATCTTCTCGAGCGGTATCGCGTATACGCTTCAGATCGCAGGACAGAAATATGCAGATCCGGCAGTTGCATCCATCGTGATGAGTCTGGAATCGGTGTTTGCAGTGCTCGGTGGATTCGTCGTATTGCATGAGGTGTTAGCACCGCGGGAAATCGTCGGCTGCGTGCTTGTGTTCACCGCAGTGATCTTGGCACAGGTGCCGCAGATGCGAAAGTAGAGGCTATTATTTGATTGTGGTTGCATTTTTATAATAATCTTGTATATTATCTGTATTGAATGAGATGTATGTTTCCGGACTGCGCTGGGGGAGTCACTCTGTGGCTCTCTTTTTTGTTATCAAATAAAAGTGAATAGTCACGCATAGAATGCATGATAAGGCGCTGAAGGCAGTACAGGTTCCATAATAAATAAAAAGCTTTTTTAAAGCGTTCTTTAATATTATAAAATTAAAGGACAGTATTTACAAATGTTCTTTCAAATGATAAAACTAAAGAACGTTTTGAGGAAGGCGGGTGATAGATATGGATTATTATATTGATCATCTTAAGTTACTTATTGAACAAAATGGTGGAATTGTTTCTGCGCAGGATATTCAAAATGCAGGAATAGACAGGGCTTTGATTTATGACAGTCTGGTTAAAGGAATTATTTCGAAAGAATCTCATGGAAATTATGTATTAGCAGATGATAAACCTGATGAATTTAGAATTATTCAGAGTAGATCAGATAAGCTTATTTTTTCGCACGGAACAGCACTGTTTTTACATGGGATGTCTGATCGTGTTCCTCATAAACTGGATATAACTGTGCCTCAAGGTGACAATGTGTCGAGGATAAAGAAAAAATATGAGCATACTAAATTTCATTATTGCAAAAAAGAATTATGGGATTTGGGAATCATTACAATAAAGACTCCTCAAGGCTATGATGTAAGAGCTTATGATTTGGAAAGGGGCATATGTGATTTAATCAGAGATAAAAAAGACATTGATGCACAGATTTATACGCAGGCATTGAAAGAGTATTTTAGTGGTAAGTGTGATCCAAGAAAGATCATTAAATATGCAAGACAGTTTAATTTGGAACCGAAAGTTAGGACGTATATGGAGGTGTTAGGATGAAAGAGAGAACTCCAGAGCAGTTGAAAGGACAGATACGTAGCTTTGCAGGAAAACGCAATCTGCAATCGCAGGAAGTGCTGCAGATGTTTTTGTTGGAGCGTGTGTTGGATAGGTTATCAAAATCGAAATACAAAGACAATTTTATCTAAAAGGGTGGACTGCTTATTTCCTCGATGATAGGAATTGCTGAAAGAACAACCATGGATATGGATACTACAGTAATTGGAATCAATATGGAGGAGACGGAAATTGAAAAAATTATTCGTGAGATTTTTTTGATTGATGTAGGTGATGGAATAGAGTTTACATTCGAAAAGCTTGAGCCTATCCGAGAAGACGATGATTATAATAATTTAAGAGCATACTTTGTTGCACATTACGGTAAGATTGCGAATAAGATGAAAATTGATATCACAACTGGAGATGCGATTACACCTGGAGCAATTCGGTATTCTTACAAAACTATTTTGGATGATGAAGTTGGAGTAATGGCATACAATACAGAAACTAGAAGATTAGTTGCTGAGTATTTAAGAGATAAAACAGGATGCGAGATAATTCACCTTTAATTATTAAGAGCCAGGGCATATAGTCCTGGCTCAAACTGTATTAGAAGTCATCGTCTTCGTCGTCATTTCGCCAACCGGAGTTAAAGTGTAACTCCCCAGTGTCCATGTCCATCGATATATTATCACCCATTCGCATATGCAGATTGCCATCAGAATCGATTCCCATATTGCCAGAAGTCTGGTAAATGAAATCTCCATCATCATAGTCAAAAATTGGATTACGCATGTTAAGCCTCCTTTTTCTCATACTGTTTGATAAAGGTGTTGTAGGTTTTCTTCAATTCATCAATAAGGAACTGTACTTCTTTATCCGTAGAAGATACGGTCACATTGATAACATTGGTTATAAAGCCTGTAGTGTTTTTAGAATAGAATGGCATATAGTAGGCTATGAATCCATTTTCAGGATAAAAATAGTATTCTCGCCAAGCTTCTCTGCGGAAATATGCCTCGTCATAATAATTGTTATTAGGGGTCGCACTATAAAGCTCTTTGCAGCTGACTTTACTTTTATCTACCAATTTCTGTAGTTTTCTCTGTACCTTTTTGTTATGCTCTATGGCTTTTTCTAAAAAGAGCTTACTTTCGAATGTCCTTTTGCTGCTGATTAAAGCATCCAATACTTGACCGGCGTATGGAAAGACAAATGTGCTTCGTAATGAGTTAAGTTCTGCTGTATCAAATTCTTCAAAGAAGTATGAAATAGCAGTGTTTTTGCTTGCAGCAATGCTGTTAATCATTTGCTCAACGTTGGAAGATGAGGGCAGCTGTTTATCTTTTAATGTCCAATGCTGTATCGGGTTAATAGTATACAGTAATGGAATCTCTCTTGCGTGAAGGTCGCTCAGCATCTCAAAATCATTGTCTCTGATAGCCAAAGCTATCATCTTAAAGCGAAGATCATCTTGGTATTTCATACGGGAGTCTAAAGTATCGAGAAATCCAACTTCCCGACGTTTAATAGATGTTCCAGCACCAAATGCAAGATTATACTCTTTTTTATCGTCTCCAACAAACCATATATATCCCTTTTCTGTAAGATATTTAAGAAAAGGGTAGTTGCCTGCTTCAAGAGCATAATCAATAGCTGTTTTGTCATATTCATCAGGATTAAGAATGAGTTTGTCGTCTCTCTGTATATATGCTTCCCATTCTGCCGGATCTTTTGAAAAAGCGATTGAATAATTGGTTTTTCTATTTAGTACGGGAGTGAGGGCAGTTCCGGCGCTTAGAATATCCTCAAATGATACTCCCAATAAATCAGAGAAGATCGGAAGGTCTTCAATCTGAACGCCCTTTTTCCCATTTTTTATTTGGCAGATACGATTTTGCATCTTCTGTATATCATCAGGATTAGCTTCGCCGTCACGTAGTGTGAGATATGCGATACAAAACTGCCGGTCATTCTTATATTCACTTTTCTTAATCAAATCACCAAGGTGTTTTCCGATTTTTTCATTATTGGTCTTAAACATAAGTCATCTCCTTTGAGATAAGCATAAGGATATATATGCTAAAAAGATATAATTAATTGGCATATGCTTTTTGCATATGTAAATTATACGCGCCAAAAGTATATGTGTAAAGCATATATCTTGGGAAAGCGAAAATAAATGCTGATTTCTCTTGACGTGTAGTCATTGACTATATTATACTTATAGCAAGATACACGCACTGACTACATGAGCAAAGGAGAGTGCCTATGAAGACTGAGATTTATAACGTAGAAGGAATTGAGATTGAGGTTGAAAGAACCTCCAAGGATGATACCGAAGCAGAGCGTCGTAAGATGGCTTATTCTTTTAAAATGATCAGAGAGCAGTCGGGTATGAACCGCAAGGACTTTTCCGATTGGCTTGGCATTCCTTATAGAACAATGCAGGAGTGGGAGCTTGGCCGTCGTGTTATGCCGGAATATGTTCTTCGTTTGATTGCTTATAAGGTTCTTAATGAGAAGGGAAAGGGGGCATTTGATCATGAGAATAATTAAGGTACTTGTTGCACTTCCGATGATATTATTATTTGGGACACTTCGTTTTGCGGTAAATATTATATCCAAGATATATTGCAGAGCTGCAAGCTTGGTATTTGTTCCAATGATTATTCTTCTTATTTTATCAGTGATAGAGACACAGTGGCTTGCTGTGGGGATCGTTGGAGCTGCAATTTCTTTCTGTTTCATATTATTGTTTGCTATTGGCTGGATAGAGGTAGAGCTTGAGTTCGGGCAGGAGTTTTCCAAGGGTCTTATGCATGGATAATTAGAAAATTACCTATGGATTACCTGTCGATTACCTACGAACTACCTGTCAGTTACCCATCGATTCCCTTTTCAAGCGATTTTTGATGTGTTATATTTACAATGGGCAAAGCAAACAGGAACAAATCCTGATTACCGAGCTCATTTCTTTTGCAAAAGAATACAGGCAATCTTAAGCATCAGCTTAATCATTTATCTGAGGACAAGACGGATTCTTGTATTGAGGCCGCTACAGCAGAAATAGAAAAGCTAGAACCTAAGATGGCAGATCTTAAATCTGTTCAAAAGAGTCTAAAGAATGAACTTGATAAAATTACTGCTGAAAGAGATAGGCTGAAAGCTCTGATGGATGAACTTGAAGAACAAGTTCAGCAGGAGTTGCAACCTAAGGTAGATGAGCTTAGAACTACAATGGCTGACTACGCTGTTGCACTGGCAAATCATAGTTCTTTGAGTACGTTGGGAAGAGCACAGACAACTATTAGGGAAAACCTGACAGAGTATAAATCGAAAGCTGAACCTCCAAAGTTTACTATTAAAGAGTACTTTGATCAGGAGTTTATCCGGAGCATGAATTCAGCGGATGGATCCGCTTCGTTTCGCTCGATCCGGCTGATGGTTCGGCGGTTGTAACCGGTCGCATCGGCGAGATCCTGCTGGCGGATATTTTTAGATTTACGAAGTTCTTTTAAGTTGTTTGTTACGCACACGATGTATCATCTCCTTATGGTGGCTCTTGAACCAATTTCTGATAGCTCAATTATACAGAATCAGTCTGTACAAAAAACAGTACTTGCGACAGATTTTCCGACCACTTTTCCAAAGATATGGAATTCTGAATTTTCATTTACAACTTTCGGGGCATATTTTTTATTCAGTGATATCAGGGATATTCCCGTATTATCATCCCGAAGCTTCTTTATATAGGCTTCTCCGTCGAAAGAGAAGACGCCGATTTCACCATTTTCCAATGTTTCCTGCTTATGAACCCATGCAATCTGCCCGTTCTCAAAATCCGGCATCATACTGTCACCGCTGATATAGACACCGAAACTTGCATTTTCGGGGATAAAGGCAGAGTCCGTTATTTCTATCTCCTTAAATGGTCCGTCCTCTAGGAAGTTTCCAAGACCAGCTGATACTTTCGATTCATAGATAGATATCTTCCTGCGGAATGGAATAACCTTGCATACCTTTTTCTCATATAATCCGGATGCGTGAAGCAGATGGATATAGTCAAGCACCTTTTCTTTTCCCGCTTCGGATAAAGATGAGATTGGATCGGATGGATTGATACCGAAGAACGCTTCATATATATTTGTGATGTCAAGTACCCTGCATAGCTGCAGGAACACCGATGCTCCCGGTTCGGAGATTCCACGTTCCCATTTGGATATAATCTTGTGGTCGATAGAGAGTCCTTCCTTTTCAAGCTCCCTGGAAAGCTCTATCTGGGACCATTTTTTCTTCTTTCTGTTATTGGCGATAATATCTTTGATTTGTGGCATACGTTACACCTCATTTCCAATATAATTTCATAAGTCTAGTATATCCATACCGATATGAGAATGCAAGTGTAAAATCGACAAAATATAGAAATGCGACAGATGTGTCGCTTGATTATCGACAAAATAACGATATAATTAAAACCACAAGGAGGACGTAAGACATGGCTGACAGAACCATACTTCATAGTGATATTAATTGCTGCTATGCCTCAATCGAGCTGTTACATCATCCGGAACTAAGAGGAAAACCAGTTGCTGTTGGAGGTTCATACTTGAGTACAGCATACTACAATAGCATATCTGATAACTTTGGATATAGGAACCGACTGGATGATATTTCACTGGATGATCCCGAAGCAAGGCAGGGCATCGTGCTCACGGCAGATTATATTGCGAAGAAATGTGGAGTGAAGACAGGCATGCCTCTCTGGGAAGCAAAGCGTGTCTGCCCGGAGATTACATTTATACCTCCTCACATGGATTTGTACCTTAGATTTTCTAGGATGGCACATGAGATATATGCAGAATATACGGATTTGCAGGAGCCTTATGGTATTGATGAGTCCTGGCTGGATGTGACGGCGAGTGCCACGCTTAAGGGCGATGGAGAGCAGATTGCGAAAGAAATCAGCAACCGCATGAAATCAGAGCTTGGAATCACAGTGAGCATAGGTGTATCGTTCAACAAGATATTCGCGAAGCTTGGATCGGATTACAAGAAACCGGATGCGATTACCACGATGTACCGGCATGAGTACCGTGAGAAAGCGTGGGTGCTTCCAGCATCGGACCTGTTGTTTGTCGGCAGGAGCACGGAGAAGAGACTTGCGAAGATCGGCATATATATGATTGGTGATATTGCCAGAGCAGATGAGAAGACGCTTCACTATGCGCTTGGCAAACACGGAGATATGCTTTGGGCTTACGCAAATGGTCTTGACGAGTCACCGGTAAAGTATGAGAACACGCATGCGCCTATTAAATCTATCGGAAACAGTACTACAACACACAGAGAATTAGTAAATGATGACGATGTAAAGGTTATTGTTTATGTTATTGCTGAATCAGTCGCGGCAAGGCTTCGGGAGAATGGGTTCAAATGTAACGTGGTGGAGATTTCGGTTCGAGACAGTTCACTCGTTACATATACCAGACAGAGGAAACTTGACCGTGCAACATATATCACACAGGAAATCGCCGAGATGGCGTACCGGTTGTTCAAGGAGAGTTATCGATGGGAAAAACCGGTTCGTAGTATTGGAATCCGTGGTGCAGATCTGGTTGCAGATGGTGTCTGTGAGCAGCTTAGTATGTTCATAGACGAGGGAAAAAGACACAGATTAGAAGTAGTAGACCGGGCGGTGGATGATATCAGACACCGCTTCGGATTCTACAGTATTCAAAGGGGCGTTATGTACACGGACGCAGCTTTGTCTCATCTAAATGCGAAGGAAGAACATATTGTTCATCCGCATGGATGTATTTAATTGTAAGTCAGGCTAGTAATAGCAAAGCGTGAAATCAGGAAACGGAAGAATCCGGGCTGGTGCTCAGCCAATCGGGCTTAGAAACTGGCTCCTGATGGATATGCTAATTGCAGAAAAATGAAATGGAGGAATTAGCATGTTATATGATCTGAATGAAAAAGAAAACAGGATTTATGAATTTATCTGTGATTATATGAAAGAAAAAGGCTTTTCGCCGACGGTCAGAGAAATCGGCGAAGCGATTGGATTGAAGTCAACATCATCCGTACACATCTATCTGAAACGGCTTGAAGAGCGGGGCTATATCATTAGAAAGAATGAATGTCCGAGAGCAATCAAGGTCGTATAAGGCGGTTTTGGAGGTGGACGTGATGAGTTCAAATACAGATAATAAAGTGTATGTGGATGTACTTGCAATCTTCACGAAGGATGGAAGGCTTGTGCCAAGCAAGTTTGTCTGGGAAGATGGCAGGGAATATGAGATTACACGTATTACGGATGCCAGAAGGGCTGCATCGCTTAAGGCGGGCGGTGTCGGTATGCGATATACGTGTATGGTCGAAGGAAAAGCGGTACATCTTTATTATGAGGATGATAACCATTGGTTTATGGAGAAAAAATAAGGAATTAAGGTTTGGTATGTGAATTAAATGACTCGCAGGTGATTTCTCTTTCCCTTTATCCCTTGGAGCTCATTGTTCTGGAGGTATGTGAATGATGCGAGAAGAATTTGGAACGTTAGGAAAAACTATATTGTATTACAGGAAGAAGGCTGGGCTTACCCAGGCCCAGTTAGCAGAGAGACTTTATACGAAGAAGAGTGACATATCGGAGATCGAGAACGATAAGCGGTCAATGACAATCCCACGGCTGCTCGATATCGCGGATGCTTTGCAGGTCCATCCGGCGAAACTGTTTGCGTATATCGGGCAGACAGAAGATGATAGAAGAAGGGTTGCATATAATGAAGTGCTTGCTGAATTGGATCGGTTAGAGGATATGGAGCTTGTCGGTATGGTGGTACAGTTTGTGCAGATGCTCGAAAGAAGCTCGTATAATGTGAGCGCAGAAAGATAGGTTTGGAGAAATCCAGACCTTTTTTTATTTGGGTGAGTTATTTGATATTTAGAGTAATGAGATAGATACATAATCACATTTTTGTTATAATAAAAAAATAGATTAGTGATGATTTGGTGTTTTTAATTAATCCAGGGGGTGGACTATATATGAAAATTTATCATACGTATGGTGGTCAATATCCAATCAAAGGAAGAGTGTTCCAAATAGGAACCGTTGTTTTAGAGTTGGATAATGGAATAATTCTATGTTGTGGCAATTTTAATATACCAAGGAATCAAGAAATGCTTGTTTATATTTATTTCCCTAATAAAAAAATATGGGAAAAAGGCTATATGAAAAATAAATATACTGAAATGATTTGGGATTATTATAGAAGGAATAAAAAGAAATTAACCTCTAAACCTTTATACAAGAAGAAGCCTGTGGAAAAGTCAAAAAAGAACAACAAAGGCATGAGTCCAGTGAAAATACCAGATAGTGTAAGATGGTCAATGACACATCCATTACAGGGCGGAGGTGTTTCTCCAAGATAAACAGTTTCGCAGTTTGGCAACTATCAGTTGCATTGAAATGATAGTTTTGGTTGATAGAAATTGCAAACACCTAATGGTATAGTTTGTTTATCAAGAAATGGAGGGTGAGTGAATGTCTTTAGGAGAAAACATTGTTGCTTTAAGAAAAAAGAGAGGGTTAACACAAGAAAAACTTGCAGAGGTATTTGAGGTGTCTCGGCAATCGGTTACTAAATGGGAAAGTGGAGAATCAGAACCATCAATTGATAAGTTAATCAAGTTATCGAAATATTTTGGAGTTAGTATTGATGAATCAATGTCATTTAGATAAGGTTTTTTATGATGAAAACAGTATATCATATGCGTTCATGCATTGAAAATACTGTTCAGTTAAGAAATGCTGTATTTTTTAGGTGCACTAATGCGTAGAAAGCAGGTGTATGATGAGTTCAAATCATTTTTTGTGTATGACAAAAAGACAGATTGCATATCTGCCTCATAATGCAGTATAATGGTAACGAGATTTATGCAACCCGATACATGAAATCCCTATTTCTCTTTGGACGGAGGTGGATAGGATATTTTCGATTGTACCTGACAGGTGTCAGATACTTTTGTATGAGAAGCATGGTCTCTGTTTCGTTACCACCGTGTTTGAGATATGCCTTGCATATGTTTACTGCGATGGTGTATTTGAGTTCACGGAAGCTTGTTTCCTCGCTCCAGCGCATCCAGTAAAGTTTATTGATTTCTTCCAGAGGAAATTCTTCTTCTGAAAGATTGGTGGCAATACAGATATAGGTTCCATTATCAAGGCGAATACGTACAATACGGAATTCAATATCGTAATACATGCAGTTTTCATCAAGAGAATCAAAATCGGTAGAAGGCTGAAGTATGGTATAGGTATAGATGAAATAAGCTCGTATAAATGCGAGTGCGGAAAGATAGGTTTGGAGAAATCCTTGATTTGGAACCATCCGAGGTGTGGAAGCAGATTGATGGAGAGTTGGAAAAGAAGATGCAGCGCAACGAGAAAGGATGATGCTTGTGGCAGGATCGTATAAATATTTCAGATATTATTTGCGGGATGTTCCGGAAAATGCATCGCTATAAAAATGCTGGAGGAAATGAATGGTCACACAAGAAATCAACTGATTACAGAATTTCTTATGCATTATCTGAAGACAGGAAGTGAGGATGACATGAAGGCGGCGGATATTATTGCAGATGAAGTGTTTGAGCATACATTAAAAAGAATTGACGAATTGGAACGTCAGGTAAGAATGCTTACAACTGGGCGTGAAAATATAGATGGAAACAAGATTTGGAAGAAGTTTCATTCCGAAGATATTTCCATCAATGAGTTAAATGAAGAGTAAGCAGGAAAATATGAATACTGCAGAAAATATGATCGAAATCTGTTTGGCGTTCTACCACTAAACAGATATATGGTTTGTCTTGATCCCTACATTTGGAGACAAACGTTTTGGCGATGAACGGAGGCTTGGGGATGAGTTACACTTTTTGTGAGAAGAAAGTTGGAGAGAAGCTCCACGAACTAAGAATGAGAAAAAAAGTTGAAGCAGCGGGAAGCAGCAGATGAGATGCACATTTCTCGCGAACACTATTCACGTATAGAAAATGGAACCAGAAGAATAAGCCTGGAAATGCTGTTTATTTTAATGAATTTCTATGGAGAGGATGCGAATACCATCTTATGTATAAAAGGTGGAAAATACGTCGAATGAGACGTTTAGAAAGAATATGGAGTTTGAAAAATACATCCTGGACAATGTTGAGATATAAGACAATTTATTCATTTTGTAAGGGTAATTATCAACTTTAGAATTTACAATTAGGCCACGTTATAGTATAGTATATGCTGAATGCGTGGCTTCTTTAGTTACGAAAGAAGCGCGGTATGTTCACACAACAGCTGAACAAAAAACAAAGGAGATAACATAAAATGAAACTAGGAATCGTCGGGCTTCCGAACGTCGGAAAGTCCACATTATTTAATTCTTTGACAAAGGCGGGCGCGGAAAGCGCGAACTATCCGTTCTGTACGATCGATCCGAACGTGGGTGTCGTACCGGTACCGGACAAGCGTCTTGACAAGCTGACCGAGATGTATCATTCAGCGAAGACAACACCGGCCGTGATTGAGTTCGTTGATATTGCAGGACTTGTAAAGGGTGCATCCAAGGGAGAAGGACTTGGAAACCAGTTCTTATCCAACATTCGTGAGACAGATGCGATTGTGCATGTTGTACGTTGCTTTGAAGATCCAAATGTCATTCATGTCGATGGTTCGGTTGATCCGATCCGTGATATTGAGACGATTAACTACGAGTTGATCTTCGCAGATATTGAGGTGCTTGACCGTCGAATTGCGAAGGGACAGCGTGGTGCAGCCAATAATAAGGAACTTGCAAAGGAAGTTGATCTGCAGAAGCGGATCAAGGAGCATCTGGAATCCGGTAAGCTTGCAATTTCCTTTGAGACAGACGATGAGGACGAAATCAAGTGGATCAAGGAATACAACCTGCTGACAGGAAAGCCGGTGATCTATGCGGCAAATGTATCCGAGGATGATCTGGCAGACGATGGAGCAAGCAATCCATATGTACAGAAGGTGCGCGAATATGCGAAGGAATTTGGCAGTGAAGTATTTGCTGTGTGTGCACAGATTGAGCAGGAGATCTCCGAGTTAGATGATGATGAGAAGCAGATGTTCTTAGAGGAGCTTGGCGTATCGGAGTCCGGTCTGGATAAGCTGATCAAGGCAAGTTATTCTCTGCTTGGACTCATCAGTTACCTGACAAGTGGTCCGGATGAGACACGTGCATGGACAATCACGAAGGGCACGAAGGCACCACAGGCAGCGGGTAAGATCCATACGGATTTTGAACGTGGATTCATCAAGGCGGAGGTTGTTGCTTACGATGATCTCATGGAGAGCGGCAACATGCTTGCAGCGAAGGAAAAAGGACTTGTACGACAGGAAGGAAAAGAATATGTCGTGCAGGATGGCGATGTGATCTTATTCAAGTTTAATGTATAGAAACATATCATTGTAAAAACTTATCAATAGAGTCAATTGACGAAAATAAAAAGGAAAAACTATGTATGATATCAGATTCCCAAATCTTGGGATAGTATTAAAAAATATCAAAGACGGATTCACGATCTTTGGATTTGAAATCAAATTTTATGGTGTGATCATAGCACTTGGATTTGTGCTGGCGTTCCTTGTAATCAGCAAGGAAGCAAAAAGGACCGGGCAGAGCGAGGACACATATCTGGACTTCATGCTCTGGCTGATCATCCCGGCAATCTTAGGTGCGCGGCTCTACTATATTATATTCAGCTGGGATTCGTATTTCCAGAAGGGCAAGGGCTTCGGGAAGACGTTGTTCGATCTGATTGATATCCGGAGCGGCGGACTTGCCATCTACGGTGGCGTGATCGCGGGTGTGATTGTTGCAATCGTCTTTGCGAAGAAGCAGAAGATGAAGTTCTCTGTACTTGCCGACACGGTGACGATGGGACTTCTGATCGGACAGATCATGGGACGCTGGGGCAACTTCTTCAACCGGGAAGCGTTTGGCGATTATACGAATTCGCTTTTTGCGATGGCGATTCCGACCGACTATTATGTTGGCAAAGGAACCCTGACCGGTATGATTAACTCCGGTATCATCACTTCGGAGATGGCGAATCATATGCAGGTCTACGATGGCATGCAGTGGATCACGGTACATCCGACCTTCCTGTACGAATCGGTGTGGAATCTGATCCTTTTGATTGTTATTTTCATCTACCGGAAGCACAAGAAGTTTGATGGCGAGATCTTCCTCATGTATCTGTGGGGCTATGGTCTTGGACGTGTTTGGATCGAGGGACTTCGTTCAGATTCCCTGATGCTTCCGTTCTTCAACATGAAGGTATCCCAGATGATCGCAGCAATCTGTGTACTGGCTTGTTCCGTGCTGATTGTAAAAAAACGGATGGATACCGTAAAAAAACAGGCACCAGCAGGAAAAAAGGAACAATAAATCAATTAAAAATTGTAAGAAATGGACAAGGGAAATGCAAATTGGTATTGCATTTCCCTTTTTTTTGAGTTACAATGAAACCCAAGTGGAAGCTGAGTGGCAGTGAAATGGATGTCAAGTGGTGCTCGGTGGAGGTTGTTCCCACACAGGGAAGAACATTGCATGCAATACGAAAGGTGAAGCTATATGTCAATGGGTATGATAGGAGAATCGAATCATGGCCTCGATGCAAAAGGCAGATTGATAATTCCCATAAGATTCCGTCAGGAACTTGGGGATAAATTTGTGCTGTGCAATGGCATGGACCATAACATTGACGTATATCCGGAAGCAGAGTGGACAAAATTCGCAGAGAAGCTTGCTGCACTGCCAAAGAGTAATTTCCAGGCAAGACGTCTTCGTGATTTCTACGAAGGATCTGCGGTTGTCTGTGAGATGGATAGTCAGTATCGTATTGTAATTCCACAAAAATTACGTGAATATGCGGGCATTGATCGCGAGGTTGTCATGATTGGACATACGGATACCGTAGCAATCTGGGATAAGGCAGCCTGGGATAAGATCAACAGCCCAGAAGAGATTGACCTGAAAGAAATCGCCGAGATTGGTGAGTTGTTCAACATCTAAGGGAGGCTGCGATGGAATTTAAACACAAATCGGTACTTTTAGATGAGACAATTGACAGTCTGAATATAAAACCGGATGGAATCTATGTGGATGGAACCCTCGGTGGGGGTGGACATTCCTTAGAGATCTGCAAGCGGCTTTCGGACAAAGGTAGACTGATCGGAATCGATCAGGATCTGGATGCGATTGCAGCTGCGACCGAGCGGTTGAAGGATTACAAAGATCGTGTAACGATCGTGCATTCCAACTATCAGGATATTGATGCAGTATTAAAGAACTGTTCTGTGAGCGGTGTTGACGGAATCGTTCTGGATCTCGGTGTCTCCTCGTATCAGCTTGATAATGTGGAACGTGGGTTTACTTATCGTGAGGACACGCCGCTTGATATGCGGATGAATCAGGAAAGTACTATGACAGCGAAGGATATTGTAAATGAATATTCTGAAATGGAGCTGTACCATGTGATCCGCGATTATGGCGAGGACAGTTTCGCTAAGAATATTGCAAAGCATATCGTCAAGGCGAGACAGGAGCAGGTGATAGAGACAACCGGACAGTTAAACGAGATCATTAAGGCGGCGATCCCGGCGAAAGTCCGGCAGGGACAGGGACACCCGTCCAAGAAAACATTTCAGGCGATTCGGATTGAATTGAATCACGAGCTGGATGTGCTGGAGAATTCGTTAGATACTATGATCTCATGGCTGAATCCAGGTGGCAGATTGAGCGTGATCACATTCCATTCGTTGGAAGACAGGATTGTAAAAACGATATTTAAAAGAAATATGAATCCATGTACATGTCCACCGGAGTTCCCGGTTTGTGTATGTGGGAAGAAGCCGACTGGCAAGGTGATTACCAGAAAGCCGATTGTTCCAAGTGAACAGGAACTGGCAGAAAACAGTCGGGCAAAGAGTTCCAAGCTGCGGGTATTTGAAAAAGCAGATGTATGATTTTAAGGAGTGATTGATATGGCACAACAGGTTAGAAGACAAATGAATTATGTAGACGGTACGGCTGCAAGACAGATGTACGCAGCTCCGGCACGCCGTGTGCATGAGCCGGAAAGAAAGGCACCGAGCCGTAGAGTTGCTCCACAACAGCGTCCGCAGGAACGACCAAAGGTACGGCGCAGAGTGACTGCGCAGACCAAAAAGACGCTGGCATTCTCCGCAGGATATATGCTGTTTATGGCATTTATGGTATGTCTGGTTGTTGGATCAAGCGTATTGATGTTATATTTGAATACGAAGATCAGCACACAGCAGAACAACATCAGTGCCTTAGAGGCAGAACTTGAAAAGATCGAAGATGATAACGCAGCACATAAGCTTCGTTTGAATAATATGTATACATTGGACGATATTTACAATGTAGCAACCAATGAACTTGGCATGGTCTACGCTAAGAGGGGACAGATCATTTATTATGACAGTGCCAATGAAGATTATGTAAAACAGTATCAGGATGTTCCGGGTTCGAATTAGGATGTAGATCAAAAGTCGAGCAGTTTCGCTGCTCGATTTTTGCGGTTGAGGTAAAAGTATGACTAGAAGACCACAAAACAGAGAAAATAGAAGAAGACGAAAGCGAAAGGTATTTACCAACCGGATGCGCGGCAGATTGAAATTTGTGTTTGGGTGTGTCATGGTTGGATTTGGTGTGCTTGGTGCAAAAATTATCTGGATCAATGCACAAAAAGGAAGCCAGTATAAGCAGCAGGTGTTGACGCAACAGGGCTATTCCAGCAAAGTGATTCCGTATAAGCGTGGTGATATTGTCGATGCGAACGGAACCGTGCTTGCGACGGATAAGAAGGTGTATGATCTGATATTAGAGCCTGCCAATATCGTGCAGTATGAGAAGAAAAAGACGGCGACGGTATCAGCGCTGAAGGAATTTTTCGGATTTACAGATGAGGAGATCGCAGGATTTCTGGCAAATGAAAAATCGTACTATGTAGTGGCAAAGAAGGGCGTTGAGTACGAGGAAGTACAGAAATTTGAGGAATACTGCAAAACCGATGAAGGCTCCAATGTCGTTGGAATCTATTACGAAGAGCGGTATGTACGTGTCTATCCGAACAAAGAACTTGCGTGCCATCTGCTTGGATTTACCGTCAGCGGAAATGTCGGCATGTATGGCGTCGAGGAGTATTATAACAGCGAGTTAAATGGTACGAACGGACGGGAATACTCGTATCTGAATGAGGATTACGGCGTGACCAATTCGATTGAGCCGGCAACTAACGGCTATAACCTTGTGACAAGTATTGATGCAAATGTACAGAAGATTGTTGAGGAAAAGGTAAAGGCAAAACTGGAGGAAGAGGACGCTAAGAATATATCCGTGCTCGTGATGAATCCGAAGAATTGTCAGATCATGGCGCTGTATAATTCCCATACATTTGATCCAAACGATGCTTATGATCTGGATTCGACACAGTATCAGTTCGATACGCAGGAAGAACTCGAGGCATCCGGATATTCCAGTTTTGAGGACTTTAAGCAAAACGGAACAGATGAAGAACATGTGGATGCGCTATACAAGGTATGGCGTAACTTCCCAGTATCGGATGTGTTTGAGCCGGGTTCTACCTATAAGACATTTACGATTTCCGGCGCACTCGAAGAGGGTGTGATCACACCAGAGGATACATTCTTCTGTGATGGTGGTGAGCAGATTGAGGACCGTTATATACAGTGTCATTCCCATGATTACGGTGGACATGGAATGGTCGACCTTTCCGGAGCGCTGGAGAAATCCTGCAACGATGCTTTGATGCAGATTGCAGCAAAGGAAGGAATTGCATTATTTGATAAATATCAGGTGTTGTTTGGATTTGGACAGTCCACGAATGTCGATCTGCCGGGTGAACCAAGCGATTCCTCACTCAGTGGGCTCGTATACCATGCAGATAATATGGGAGCTGTATCCCTTGCGATATCTTCGTTTGGACAGGGTGTAACAACCTCAATGATGCAGGTTGGAACCGCATTTTGTTCTGCGATTAACGGCGGATATTATTATGAGCCAAGTGTTGTACAGCGGATCGAAGATGAAAATGGAAATATCGTCCGGAATCTGGACCCTGTGTTAGTCAGAAGAACGATCTCGGAGGATGTATCAGCACAGATGCGTCAGTTTTTAAAGAACGTAGTATCCGAAGGTACCGGTAAGAAAGCGACCGTTGAGGGTTACGAGATTGGAGGTAAGACCGGTACTGCCGAGAAGCTTCCACGAGGAAATGGAAAATACATTCTTTCCTTTATTGGATTTGCACCGGTGGACGATCCACAGGTTGTTATCTATGTCGTAGCGGATGAACCGGAATTACAGTCAGGAAGTGGCGAGGCAGCGCATTTGTTTGCAGATATTGCAGAAGCTATCTTCCCATATTTGAATATTTACAAGACGGATGAGACATATGATATTGATGAGGCAACGGCAGAGGATGAACCTGCAACGCCAATCTATGGTGGAGAAGCTCCGGCCAATGATGTAGCTGGTGGCAGCGACAACCCATATGTCGAGCAGTCCGAGGGTGAGACGACAACCGAGACAACGACAGAAGATCCGAGTGCAACTACGGAAGCGCCCGCACAGGACACAACGCAGGAAGCACCAACCGGATGATGTAGAAAACAGGTATAGTTCGCACGCACAGGGAATACATTTTTATAAAATGAGAATTGGGCGATAGCGGATATGCAGCTTTTATTTACGAGTTCCCATCGGAAGCGATTGTTGATCGTAGTGATTGCATTTTTTACGTTATTGACTATAATAACGGTGAAGCTTGTTTCCATCATGACCATGCAGGCGGACGATTATGGATATCGGGCGCGGGCGGTACAGGAACGTGAGCGCAGCATCAAGGCAAAGCGCGGCAGCATCTATGATAGAAATGGTGTTGTGCTTGCTGGCAATCAGGCAGTCTGTTCGATCTCGGTAATCCACAACCAGATCGAAGATCCGGAGACTGTAATTCGGGTTCTCAGTGAGAAACTGGAACTACCGGAGGAAGATGTCCGGAGACGTGTAGAGAAACGCTCGGTGCGTGAGAAAATAAAAAGCAATGTGGACAAGGAACTGGCAGATGAGATCCGCGCGATGAATCTGGCAGGCGTTATGATTGATGAGGACTACAAACGGTATTATCCGTACAGTACACTGGCATCCCATGTGCTGGGATTTACAGGTAGCGACAATCAGGGTATTGTCGGGCTGGAAGTATACTATGATGATCTGTTGATGGGCGAAAATGGCAGCATCAACACCGTTACAAATGCCAGAGGCATTGAAGTGGAAAATATGGCGGAGAGAAGAGTGGAAGGCACAGCCGGACAAAATCTTGTCACGTCCATAGATATAAACATCCAGCAATATATCACGCAGAAAGCGCTTGAGGTGCTGGAGAAAAAACAGGCAAAACGCGTATGTATTATCGTGATGAATCCGCAGAATGGAGAGATCTATGCACTTGCGGATGTGCCGGAATACAACTTAAATGAACCGTTTACATTGAATTATGAGACGGACGGAACGGTAACGCAGGATATGTGGAACCAAATGTGGAGAAACTATTGTATCAGTGATACCTATGAGCCGGGTTCGACGTTCAAGATTGTGACAGCGACAACTGCTTTTGAGCAGGGCGTGTTGCGCGTGGAAGATCAGTTTTACTGCCCGGGTTATCATATTGTGGAGGATCGCCGGATTCGGTGCCACAAGGTTGCCGGACATGGGGCAGAAACCTTCCGGGAAGGTATCATGAATTCCTGCAATCCAGTGTTTATGCAGGTTGGGGAACGCATTGGCGTGGATGGTTTCTATGATGGTTTAAGAAAATTAGGGTTGTTTGAGCAGACGGGGGTCGACCTGCCGGGAGAGGCAAATTCCATCTTCCATAAGCAGGAAAAGGTAGGACCGGTCGAGCTTGCAACGATGTCATTTGGACAGTCGTTTCAGATTACGCCGTTACAGTTGATGCGTGCTGCATCTGCAGTTGTGAATGGCGGGAATCTGGTCACACCTCATTTCGGTGTGTATACGACAGATGAAAATAACAATGTCACTGAGGTTTTGAAATATGAGACGAAGACAGGAGCAGTAAGTACAGCAACCAGCGAGACGATGAAAGGACTGCTCGAAGCAGTCGTTGCAGAGGGCACCGGACATCGGGCGTATATCGCAGGGTATTCGATTGGTGGCAAGACGGCAACAAGTGAGAAACTGCCGCGAAGTGAGAACCGTTACATTTCATCCTTCCTTGGATTTTCACCGGCGGACAATCCGCAGGTTATGACACTGATTCTGATTGATGAACCGCAGGGTATCTATTATGGAGGTACGATTGCGGCACCGGTCGTAGGTGAGATATACGACAACATTCTGCCGTATCTCGGTATCTACAAGGACGAGAACGCAGAGGAGGAGACGACGCAGACAATCAGCATCGACGATGCTGTGTTTTAAATATTACAATACAAGCGATGGCTTGATAAAGGAGAGAAGATATGAAGTACGACATAATTGTTCCAGCATTGATAGCATTTGGTGTGAGTGTGATCTTAAGTCCGATCATTATTCCATTCTTAAAGAAACTGAAGTTCGGGCAGTTTGTGCGTGACGATGGACCGGAATCGCATCTGAAGAAGTCGGGAACGCCGACGATGGGTGGATTGATCATCCTGTTCAGTATCGTGATTACATCACTCTTTTACATCAAGGATCATAAGGAGATCGTTCCAATCCTGTTTGCAACATTGGGATTTGGTCTGGTTGGTTTCTTGGATGACTTTATCAAGGTTGTTATGAAGCGGTCACTTGGACTTCGTGCATGGCAGAAGATGTTGGGACAGTTTTTGGTAACAGGTGTTTTTGCATATTACATTCATGCATATACGGATCTTGGAACTACGATGATTATTCCATTTACACATAAGGTCGTTGACCTTGGATGGGTTTATTTCCCATTGATGTTCTTCGTTATGCTTGGTACAGCAAACGGTGCGAACTTTACAGATGGCCTGGATGGATTGGCATCCTCCGTTACCGTATTGATTGCAACCTTTTTCGCGATTGCATCTATCGCGGCAGGCTCTGGTGTAACACCGATTACATGTGCAGTCGTAGGAAGCCTGCTTGGCTTTTTGGTATACAATGTCTATCCAGCACGTGTGTTCATGGGAGATACCGGATCACTGGCATTGGGTGGATTTGTTGCGTCGACAGCGTATATGCTGCAGATGCCACTGATTATATTGATCGTTGCATTTATTTATCTGGCAGAGGTGCTTTCTGTTATTATTCAGGTTGTAAGCTTCAAGACAACTGGAAAGCGAGTATTTAAGATGGCACCGATCCATCATCATTTTGAGCTTTGCGGATGGCCGGAGACAAAGGTCGTTGCGATCTTCTCGATCGTTACAACGATTCTGTGTCTGATCGGAATTCTGGCAATTTAGAAACGTTAGATAGAATGGAAAAGAGGGAAAACGATGTTCGATAAGAAAGTATTAGTTGCAGGAGCAGGAAAAAGTGGAATCTGTGCAAGTGAGCAGCTTCTTCGAAATGGAGAGCAGGTTGTGCTGTTTGATGAGAACCCGAAGGGTACACTCACAGAGACAGTCATTCTTGAGAAGCTCGGGTTTGATAAGAAACCAGAGGCTTTGACGATCTGGCTTGGTGCGCTGACTGATGAACTGCTTGCAGATATTTCCTGTATGGTTATCAGTCCGGGTATCCCGGTCGATGCACCATTTGCGCTCAAGGTAAAAGAAGCAGGTATTCCGGTGTGGAGTGAAATCGAGCTTGCATATACTTACGAGAAGGGTACAGTAGCCGCCATCACAGGTACGAACGGAAAGACGACAACGACTACATTGGTTGGCGAGATCATGAAAGCCTACAACGACAAAACATTTGTCGTAGGAAATATCGGAATCCCATACACAAGTCTGTCTGATCAGAGCAGTGCGGATTCGGTGACGGTTGCAGAGATCAGTAGCTTCCAGTTGGAGACAATTCATACATTCCGCCCACATGTGAGCGCGATACTCAATATTACACCGGATCATCTGAACCGGCATTATACATTTGAAAACTATGCGAACTGCAAGCTGGATATCACGAAGAACCAGACGAAGGAAGATTATGCAGTGATGAATTACGATGATCCGGAGACGGTGAAGCGTATTGATAAGGTTCCGGCAACGGTGATTTTGTTCAGCCATAAAAAGGAACTGGAGTCCGGTGTAATCGTCAAAGATGGTGCGGTTGTGATCCGGGAGAATGGCAAAGAGACTTATGTGATGCCGCTTTCTGAGTTCCAGCTGCTGGGAGATCACAATATAGAGAATCTTTTGGCTGCGGTTGCAATATCTTATTATATGGGAGCAGATATTGCCACGATCCGTAAGGTCTGCGGCGCATTTAAGGGTGTGGCACACCGGATCGAATATGTGCGCACATTAAATGATGTGAATTATTATAATGATTCCAAAGGAACAAATCCGGATGCAGCGATCAAGGCAATCCAGTCGATGGTGCGTCCGACGTATCTGATCGGTGGCGGTTATGATAAGAAGTCTACTTACGATGAGTGGATAGAGAGCTTTGACGGCAAGGTAAAATGTCTGCTTCTGATCGGACAGACAGCACAGGATATTGCAGACTGTGCAAGAAAGCATGGATTTGAAAACATTGAAATGATGGATGACTTGAAACAGGTTGTGGAGTATTGTCATACACATGCACAGCCGGGCGATGCGGTGCTTCTTTCGCCGGCATGCGCAAGCTGGGGGATGTTTGACAATTATGAGCAGCGTGGAGATATGTTCAAGGAATATGTAAATGCGCTTTCATAAGGAAAGCGGAAATGGAAAGAAAAGACAGGGGTGTCTGAGCTATGGCATATGGCAGAAGAAAATTGAAAAAGAATAAAGTATTCGCAACCGGCGGATACATTGATTATCAGACGATTTTCTTGGTTGTCGTTTTGCTTGCGTTTGGTGTCATGATGGTGTATAGCGCGAGTGCATACCGGGCGACACTTTCTGGGCTTCCCAGCGGATATTTTGCGATGCGTCAGGGTATGATCGGGTTGGCAGGAATCGTCGTAATGATGTTGATATCCTGTTTTAATTATCAGTTTTATAAGCGTCCGGTGATGCAGCGGCTGATCGTGACAGCGATGATTGTCTGTGCCGGTATCGCACTGGTGCTTGGTGTATCCTCCAATGGTTCACAGCGTTGGATTGAGGTCGGTGGTATTCAGTTACAGCCATCCGAGATTGTAAAGCTGCTGATTATCCTGTATCTGCCGAGTGTTTGTGTGAAGCATCCGAAATACCTGACCTCTTATCAGGGAATCATCCGGCTGATCGCACCGTGTATTGTCAGTGCGGGTCTGATCGCGAAAGAGAACTTAAGTACCGCGGTTGTCTGTGTGGCAATCATGGTCGTCATTATATTTGTGGCATGTCCGGATTATAAAATTCTGGTTATGCCGGTCGTTGCACTGGTGATTGCCGGTGTACTGCTTATCACAACCGTTGGTTATCGTGGCGATCGAATCGATGCATGGCTGCACCCGGAGACGAGTGATTCCGGATACCAGACGATGCAGTCTCTGTATGCAATCGGTTCCGGTGGATTGTTTGGAAAGGGCTTGGGACAGAGTATCCAGAAGCTTGGATTTTTGCCGGAGTCGCACAATGATATGATCTTTGCGATTATCTGTGAAGAGCTTGGACTGTTCGGCGCGCTTTGTGTTATTGCATTGTTTGTCATGCTGATCGTACAGCTTCGCTATATTGCGAACCATGCCAGAGACCGGTATGGTGCATTGGTTGTAACCGGTGTTATGACACATATTGCAGTGCAGATGATCATCAACATCGGTGTTGTTACCAATGTCATCCCGAATACAGGTGTCCCACTTCCATTTATCAGTTATGGTGGTACATCGCTGGCGTTCCTGATGGTAGAGATGGGATTCGTGTTAAGCGTGTCGAGACAGATGCTTCCATACGAGGCACCAACGAAAGAAGAGCTGCAGATGCAGCGGTAAATCAGAGCGGTACATAGAAACAAAAGGAGAATCGTTTTGAAGAAACATTGGATTGTATTGTTTATACTTGTAGTGATACTTGGAACGCTTGCGTATCTTTCGACATGGACAGTTGATAAGGTGCAGGTGGAAGGCTGTGAGATTGTAAATACACAGTCGGTCAGTGATGCGATGAAGGAAGAAGCACCGCTGGACAACACATTGCTGTTGTATATCAAAAGTAAAATGAACAAACTGAAAGATCTGTCTTTTGTAAGCAAGATGGATCTGGAACTAACAGATAAAAACACGGTAACCGTGACAGTTTACGAAAAATCCATAGCCGGCTGTGTGTTATACAAGGGCGACTATGTGTATTTTGATAAAGATGGTATAGTATTGGATTCGTCGAAGAGACGTGTCGGAAGTGCACCGCTGATCAAAGGTCTGACCTTTACCGAGTGGAGCATCGGCAAGAAACTGCCGAGTGACGACGACAAGAAATTCCAGACAATACTGACTATCACGCAGTTGGTGGAAAAATACGATCTGGAGATTGACGGTATCAAGTTCACCGCTGAAAATGAAATTGTCCTTCAACACGGAGGCATTACAATCGAATTGGGAGAGGGGGAATATCTGGCGGTTCAGATGATGAATCTGGGCAACATACTGAAAAATCTGGAAGGTATGTCCGGAACATTGTATATGAAAGACTTTGATTCGGAAAATGCAACTGCGAGCTTTAGCAAAAATTAAGTGAATTTTACGTAAACCTATTGATTATTTCAACAAAAACCTATATTATATAGGATAATAATGCGCAAATAGAATAAAGGAGGAAAAGACCTTGCTTGAAATAAAATCGAATGACGAGAAAACCCCTGCAAGAATCCTTGTGATTGGTGTAGGTGGAGCTGGTAACAATGCAGTAAACAGAATGATTGATGAGAATGTGGAAGGTGTCGAGTTGATCGCCATCAACACAGACAAGCAGATCTTATCACAGAATCGTGCAACAACAAAGATTCAGATTGGTGAGAAGCTGACAAAGGGACTCGGTGCAGGTGCAAAGCCTGAGATCGGAGCAAATGCAGTAGAAGAGAACAGAGAAGAGATTACCGATATCATGAAGGATGCCAATATGGTATTCGTTACCTGTGGTATGGGTGGTGGTACTGGTACAGGTGCTGCTCCAGTCGTAGCAGAGATTGCAAGAAATCTTGGAATCCTGACTGTCGGCGTTGTAACAAAGCCATTCTCTTTCGAGGGTAAGCCTCGTATGAACAATGCCATCAACGGTATTGCAAAGTTAAAAGAAAACGTAGATACTCTGATTGTCATTCCAAACGACAAGCTGTTACAGATCTGCGATAAGCGTACAAGTATCCCAGAAGCTTTGAAGAAGGCAGATGAGGTATTGCAGCAGGGTGTACAGGGTGTCACAGACCTGATCAACAAGCCGGGTCTGATCAACCTTGACTTTGCAGATATCCAGACAGTAATGCGTGACAAGGGTGTCGCTCATATCGGTATCGGACGTGCCAGTGGTGATAACAAGGCAGTGGATGCAATCAAGTCTGCTATGGACAGCCCATTGCTGGAGACAACCGTCAGTGGTGCAAGCGATATCATTGTAAACTTCTCAGGAAATATTGGTATTGTGGAAGCATACGATGCAATCACATACCTGACAGAAGTCGCTGGTGACGGCGCAAATATCATATTTGGTACTGTAGATAATGATGTGATGGGTGAGGATGTATGTATCACAATCATCGCAACAGGTATTGAGGACAATGCGGCAACACAGCCGGTTATGCAGAATCCAGCAAAGCCTTCTGCTGTAAAGCCGACAGTAGCACCAGTTGGTAAAACTCCTACATATGCGAGCCAGCCAATTACAAGTGTAAAGCCAATGGGAACCGCTACAAAGCCATCTTTCATGTCCACTCCAGCAGCGAAGCCATCGGTAAGTGCTGACATTTCAAGTGCAGCAAAGCCAGCTCCTGCAAAGAGAGAGACAGGCAATGGCGGCGGAATCAAGATTCCAGATTTCCTCAAGCGTGGATAAGTAAGCAGGAACTAAAGGGACTGTTGTATTGTATGTGCAACAGTCCTTTTTCTTATAGTATAGAGGGGAGGACTTATGGGAGACAGAGAAGAAAAAACGGTGTTGTTTGACGAGTCGATGCTGCAACAATACCAGAAAAATATGACAGGAAAAAGCTCGCTTGTCATTGTAGATGGTAGTGGCATACAGGAATACGACCTGAGCAAATTTGTAGATGGCGCATACACTTTCGGTCGGAATGAAAACAACAGTATCCGATTAAATTCCAGCATTGTCTCAGGTAATCATGGCGAGCTCTATTTGCAGGAAGGCAGATGCTATATCCGCGACAATCACAGCTCGAACGGTTCTTATCTTGCCTATGGTACGCAGTTTATCCAGATGGCACCCGATCAGTATTATGGCGGCGATGGCAGAGATATGATCGTGCGTCTTGGAACGAACCATTCGATGGATGGCATTGATCCGGTACTCCTGTTGTACAACGGACAGCAGAAGGAAGGCCGTTGGAAGACATATTCCCTGCATGACGGCGACAACAGTATTGGTCGTGCAGCAGACTGTGATATCCGGTTGAAAAACGTTGCGATTTCCAGATACCATGCAGGTGTCCGTAAAGTAAAAAATCAATTTTATGTGTTTGACAATGGTTCAACAAATGGTGTGTTTGTAAATGGAAGCCGGATTGTGAAGCCATATTGTCTGTCAAACAAAGATATCTTTACCATCCTGAATACAACATTTATCTATGATGGAAATGTCCTGTATTACAAGGTGAACCCGGAAGGTATTGCATTAGAGGTACACGACTTAAACAAGGAAGTGCCAGCGAAGGGTGGCAAAAAAACGATTCTGGATAAAGTCAGCCTGAGTATCGGGGCAAATGAATTTGTTGCAATCATCGGTGGTTCCGGCGCTGGAAAGACAACTCTGATGACTGCGATGAGTGGCTTTGATTCCAAGGTGACCGGGCATGTATATTGCAATGGCACAGATCTGCATGAGAATTTCCAGACGCTCAAAAATATCATTGGATTTGTACCACAGCAGGATATCATCTATGAGAATATCACGCTTAAGAAGATGCTTTATTATACGGCGAAAATGAAGATGCCGCAGGATACAAGCAATCAGGAAATTGAGGAGCGGATCGAAGAAGTGCTTCGTATGGTAGAACTTTCGGAGCATAAGGATACTTATATCCGCCGTCTGTCCGGTGGACAGAAAAAGCGTGCTAGCATTGCGGTAGAGCTTCTGGCGAATCCGGGACTTTTCTTCTTGGACGAGCCGACATCCGGACTTGATCCGGGAACAGAAGAACATCTGATGCGGACATTATCCAAGCTGTCAAAAGAGCAGGAAAAGACGATTGTCATGGTAACCCATACGATCAACAACCTTGACCTGTGTGATAAAGTTATCATCATGGGATATGGCGGACGGCTTTGTTATTGTGGTAGTCCGGCAGGAATTAAAGATTTCTTCCATACAGACAATCTCGTAAAGGTCTATGATATTATCACGGCTGATTCAAAGGGCTGGGAGACGCAGTTTAAGATGTCCGGTATCAATGCGGTAAGCGGACAGGTGCGTGAGTCAAACGGAGAGGCAATCAAACCGAGAACGGTGAGTGGATTTGCACAGTTAGGCATTCTGGTACGAAGATATACGACCCTGATCATGAATGATGTACAGCGATTGGCGCTGATCTTCGGACAGCCGTTGATCATTGGATTGCTGTTAACGTTGGTTGCACGTTCCGGTATTTATGAGTTGTTCACGGAGACACAGTCGATCTTATTTACGTTGATGAGTGGCGGTATCTGGATGGGACTTCTGAACACGATTCAGGAGGTCAACAAGGAACGTGTCATTCTGAAACGAGAATATATGGGTAATCTGAAGCTTCCAATCTACATGCTGTCGAAATATATTGTACAGGGTGTGATATCCCTGATTCAGGCAGTGATACTTGTTTTGACATTCGTGTTGATCAAGGGTGCACCGGACTGTAAGGGTGTGATCTTCTCCAATGCGACAGTAGAAATAATCGTATTGATCTTCCTTACGATCTATGCAGCGGCAGGTATGGGATTGCTGCTTTCTTCTATTACGAAGAGTGCGGACCGGGCAATGGCGATTGCACCGTTTGTGTTGATCGTGCAGTTGATCTTCTCCGGTATCCTGTTTGAGTTAAATGGTGTGACAGACAAGCTTTCGTATCTGACGTATTCCCGTTGGGCGATGGAATCCATCGGAAGCACCTGTGACCTGAATTCGCTAGATCCACCGGGACAGGAAGAGAGCGAACAGGTTGAGGAACAGTTTGACGATCTGGTTGCCACCTGTAACGATGCGATTGCAGAGATGCAGGAAGCCTACGATGAAAAAATCAATGAATTGCAGGATGCAGTAGAAACCTATTCTGCACTTGCAAACAATCCGCAGACCTTCGAGGAATACACATCGGAGCCGCAGACGATTGAGGCAGAGTATGAACCGGCCGAGACGGAAGAGAACAAGATGTATGTACGTTCCAAGGCAAGAACGGTTCGTTCATGGCTGATATTGTACGGTTCCACATTCCTGTGCGCAGGAGTAAGTGTATTAGTTTTAAGAAAATTAAAAGATGAACAGAGATAACAGAATAGAATAAGATAAGGGGGATTTGTTTCCCTGTAAAGTGTAAAAAGAGTTGGTTGTCCGTTCATATTCTAAAGCAGACCGTTGAAGCACGTCGGTACTTAATGAGTGCGAAGCACGAATTTAGTACCGTTACGTGCTGAACCGAGCGGGAGCGCGTCTGCGTAGAATATGAACGGACAACCAACTCTTTGTATTTTATAGAAGGGAAGTAGAATTTCCCATGACGTTTATGACTTTACGCATATTCTGCTGTGTCGCGAGTTCGAACAAATGTGAGAGAGAGTCGTCCGAATCACTTTCAGAGCTTAGGCTTGTACTTCCGAGTACGGAGATGATATCAACCATGTTTGTGTAGTGGCTGGTGAGTAACTGGTACTCTGCGTAGGATAGAACTTTCTGCAGGCTGTCCGTGTCCGTTGTATCTACATTCTGTAAGGATGACAGAATCGTAGAGATCGGATTCCCATAGGAGGAAAGCAGGCTGCCTGCACTGAAATCGGAAGCGGATGTTCCGTTTAATGCGGAAAGACCACTCTGCATGGATGTATTTGAATACGTGCTTTGGTTCGTTGTGAGTGTGGAAATGGCAGAGATGATCTCTTTGATCTCTGCGAGGATTTCCGCATTTTTTTTTGCTGTTTCGGAAGAAACAGTTGCTTCATTTGAAGTATTGAAATTTTCGCTTGTAGCCGTTCCGGTATTGGAAGAGGTATTTGCAGAAGGATTTACTGTGACTGTATTTGCAGGAACCGATACACCGGTCTGCATCAGGCTTGTGACCTTGGCAACATAATTCTGTGTCTCAGTAAATGGTGGTACGCCACCATATTTTTTTACATTGCCACATCCGGCATTATAGCCTGCGATTGCAAGCGACTGATTTCCCTGGAACATATTCAGAAGATCCTTCAGCACGGCTGCACCGCCCATGATATTCTGGTAAGCATCGTAAGGATCGGATACGCCATACGCGCTTGCCGTGCTTGGCATGAGCTGCATGATCCCCATGGCTCCGGAAGAGGAGGTCGCATTTGCCTGAAAACCAGATTCTGTATAGGCGATTGCTTTTAAGAGCCGTTCGGATACACCATATTTGTTAGCGGCTTCCTTGAAGATGGAATCAAGGTTCGTTGTGACAGATGCCTGATTCAATTTATCCGTTTCCGTGCGAAGCATACCAACAAAATTCGGTGTTGTTTCCGATACGGACTGGGTACGATTCGGCGTTGCAACAGCACTGCTGTCGTTCACATAGCCGACGCCTTCGATAAATACCATGATTCCTTCCTCCCTTCGTTTCTTTCATAGGTACTTCAAAGGTATCTTAGTTCTGGAAAAATGTCAAGGCGAAAATCGACAAAAGTTATAGTTAAACCAGATATTGTATTTATACGGCATTTGGGGTAAAATGCCTATATACTTAGTCATTCGGGGGACGAAGAAATGAGATACATTGCAACTGGACAGGAAGTGTTCAGAATTGATGAATTTACAACCAATGTAATAGGAATTCCACAGCTCGTACTGATGGAGCGTGCGGCACTCCGGATCGCGGAGCATGTCAAGGAACGGTTTCCGGCAGGCGCGCATGTGCTGATCGTAGTCGAGAGTGGAAATAACGGCGGAGATGGAATTGCAGCCGGAAGAATCCTTATGATGGAAGGATACGATGTCGAGATATACTGGGTAGATGGATTGAAGTCAGCCAGCACTGGTTTCGATGCGCAGTATGCAATCGCCAAGAAGCTGAATATGAAGTTTGTGGATGAGCTTGTGAACGCCGGATATGATGTGATTATCGACGGCATCTTCGGTGTTGGTCTGTCACGTGCCGTAATGGGCAGACAGGCAGAAGTAATTAAAGCATTAAATGATATGGATGGTTATAAGTTAGCTATCGATGTACCATCCGGAATCGATGCGACAACCGGGTTCCTGCTCGGTACGGCGTTCCATGCGGATGCGACTGTGACATTCGGGCTGATGAAGCTCGGACTTCTCATGGGTATGGGATATGAGTACGCAGGAGAGGTATCTGTGGTCGATATCGGATTCCCGAAGCAGGCGATTGATTTTGTAGAGCCACGGTTATACACCTATGATCCAAAGGATGTAGAGGAATTGCTCCCACATAGAAAAAGGGATTCCCACAAGGGAACTTATGGCAAGGTCGGAATCATCGCAGGCAGCAAAAATATGGCAGGAGCGGCACTGTTTTCCGCAGAGGCTGCTTACCGTATGGGCTGTGGGCTGGTGCGTGTGTGCACTGTAGAGGAGAATCGCGAGATTATCCAGTCGAGACTCCCGGAAGCATTGCTTACGACATACAAAGAAGATGATATCGACACGATGCGCAGTGCGATGAAGACGGTCATGGGCTGGGCAGATGTGCTTGTGTTAGGACCGGGACTTGGAACCGGGGAAGCAGCGCAGTATCTGGTTGACAAGGTACTTCGTAGCTTTGATGGCACGGTTGTCTTAGATGCCGATGGAATCAATGTGTTATCCGAGCATATGGATCTGTTTGAGACGATGCATTCGAAGCTCATTCTGACGCCACATTTGATGGAGATGTCAAGACTTACGAATCAGTCGGTGACGGATATTAAGGCGAATAAATACGATCTTGCAAGAGAGTTTGCCAAGCGTCACAACGTGGTCGTTGCATTAAAAGATGCGCGCACGGTGGTGTCCGATGGCGGGCTTCAGGCATATATTAATATAACAGGTACAAACGGCATGGCAACAGGCGGATCCGGTGATGTGCTGACTGGAATTATTGCCGGACTTCTGGCACAGGGCATGGATCGGTTTGAGGCGACAAAGCTTGGTGTCTGCATGCATGGTATGGCAGGTCAGGCGGCCGCAGAAGAAAAGGGACAGTACAGCATGATCGCCGGAGATATTGTACGAAGCATCGAGCAGATCATTGCGAAGGAAGCAGAAGAATAGGATACACCGTTTGATAATATAGTTCTAATTGATTGCATACACAGAAGAATTGTTGGAAATACTTGTAATAGTTTGAACAACAATAGGAGTGTGAAGGCATTGATTATCAGACGTGGAGATATTTATTATGCAGACCTGCGCCCGGTCGTAGGATCTGAACAGGGCGGCGTTCGTCCGGTACTTATTATTCAAAATGAAGCGGGAAACAAATACAGTTCCACTGTGATCATTGCGGCGATCACGTCGCAGATGCACAAGGCGAAGCTTCCAACGCATGTAGAACTTGATTCAAGGTATTGCGATATTGCCAAAGATTCTGTTATACTGTTAGAACAGGTGCGCACGATCGACAAACAGAGACTGAAAGAAAAAGTCTGTCATCTGGACAATACGATCATCCGCCGCGTGAACGAGGCGCTGCGCATCAGCTTAGAATTATAAAAGGAGAAATAACAACTATGTCACAAAGCGGACCCAGTGGTTTTCGAAAGTTTTTTTCGAAGAAGGTGGACGAAGACAAAGTAGAAGAAGAGATTCTTTCCATGGTCGAGGAAGGGCATGAACAGGGCTTGATCGAAGAAGGCGAGATGGAGCTTATCAACAACATCTTTGAGTTCGGAGACAAAGAAGCGAAGGATATCATGACACCACGGCAGAAGATTGTTGCTGTGGAGAACACCCAGACCGTGGAGCAGGCATTGCAGCTTGCAGTAGAAAATAATTTTTCCAGATACCCGGTTTATGAGGAGGATCTGGATAATATCATCGGACTTGTACATATCAAAGATCTGATTGCGGTCTATATGAAGGATCCGAAAACACCCGTTGCGGGAATGGTTGACAAAGCAATTGTCACACATCCGACGAAGGATGTATCCGAGCTTTTGCAGCGGATGCAGCGGGAGAAGATCCATATGGCAGTCGTGGTGGACGAATATGGTCAAACGGAAGGCATTGTCACGATGGAGGACATCTTAGAAGAGATCGTCGGAAATATATTGGATGAGCACGATGAGGAACAGCCGGAAGAGATCCAGAAGCAGTCGGAGGACGAATATCTGGTTGACGGCGGAGCAACGTTAGAAGATCTGGAGGATTTACTTGGAATCGAATTCCCGGATGAGGATTTTGAGACGGTAAACGGTTTCCTGCTCTATGAGCATGGACGGTTGCCAGAAGAGGGTGAATCCTTTAAGATAGAATATCAGGGGTATGAATTTATCCCGGTAAAAATAGAAGATAACAGGATTATTACTGTTAAAATCACGAAACTAAAGGAAGAGGAGTAACAAACAATGTCAGGACATTCAAAATTTGCGAACATTAAGCACAAGAAAGAGAAAAACGACGCTGCAAAGGGAAAAGTATTTACGATCATTGGTCGTGAGATCGCAGTTGCCGTAAAGGAAGGCGGACCAGATCCAGCGAACAATAGCAAGTTGCGTGATGTCATTGCAAAGGCAAAAGCAAATAACATGCCAAACGACACGATTGATCGTGGTATCAAGAAGGCAGCCGGTGATGCAAATTCCGTAAACTATGTAACAATTACATATGAAGGCTATGGCCCAAGTGGAACAGCAATTATCGTAAATGCGCTTACCGATAACAAGAACCGTACAGCATCCAATGTAAGAAATGCATTCACAAAGGGTGGCGGAAATGTCGGAACGACTGGTTGTGTATCTTATATGTTTGATGAGAAGGGACAGATTATCATCGCGAAAGAGGACTGCGATATGGACGCAGATGATCTGATGATGATTGCACTTGACGCAGGTGCAGAAGACTTCAACGAGGAAGAGGACAGCTTCGAAATCTTAACTGCTCCGGATGAGTTCACAGCCGTTCGTGAGGCCCTTGAGAAAGAGAATATCCCGATGGCTGAGGCAGACGTTACAATGATTCCACAGAACTACGTAGAGCTTACATCTGAGGATGACATCAAGAAGATGAACCGCATCCTTGACATGCTCGATGAGGATGACGACGTCCAGGACGTGTACCACAACTGGGATGAGTAAAAAAATGCGGCTTGCCAGCATTTTTTTACGAAGACCTTTCTTACCAGCGTAAGCTGGTAAGAGGGATGAGTAGGTAAAGGAGTAACATGCCACTTGTATTTATATTCTTCATTTGGTATGGAATGTATGGCAGAAACAACCCGAAGATATACAGTAAACTGCACGACAAATTTGGTTTGATCGTCTTTTTACTCTTTATATTCAGTGGCTTGTCAAGCTTTAGTTCCAGTTTTGGCGTACTGTTACTGGTATCGTTGATCATAGCTGTTGTCGGTGCTCCGTTCTGGCTTATAGCATGGCTGATATCAAAATCAGCTAAGGGAAAAGCCAGACAGAAGCAGAACGATTATGATTATTATACCCAGCATTACAGCCAGTCGGATGCAAAAGCGGGAATGACGGTGACTGGACTTACAAAGGCTGTACCAAAGCGAAGAAAAATTGTTCAAAAATTTAATCAGAAATATGATCTGTATCTGACCGATGAGGAGATTAACCGGATCGTCGATGCATCGTATATGTCAAACTGTTGGGAACGGGAGATTTTAGACATGGATCAAAAGTATGATACCATCTCACAGTGGTATCGTGGGGATTCGGCATGGTTACGAGCATATCTGCATGCGTTTCCAGTGCAGAATGTCACATCGGACTTTGAGAGTCAGAGAAGCATCTGCCTCGATACGTTCTATCAGGTGTTCTCGGAGATTGATCCGGGAAAATACGAGAGTGTGGAGAGTTGTGTCAGAGAGATCAACCATCGGTTTATGACGAACTTCGATGATATTACGTTTTCGGTTGCACATCGTTTTTTAGCAGACAATGGATATAAGTTTGAACTGCCACATTTCGATGTGCGTGGAGTGAAGTCTGATATCGACCGGTTGAAAGATAAATACGATCAGGAGACTGCCAGCAGTGGCAGCCGGAGTGGATATGAAAAAATGCGCCAGCGTTAAGCTGACGCATTTTTTGTAATGAGTTATTTACTGAATCTGTACCAGACTTGAGCAATGTCTGTTTCCCTGCATATCTTCGAAGATGAACATACCATAATATTCTTCTCCGGCAAGCAATGCATCCCGTATCGGCGTGAAGCCTTCGGAGATTGGGAACGAGCTGTAATTGATCGTCAGGTCTGCCCAGTCTGCATCGTTGAAGTTTGTCAGGTCTTCATTTGAGGTGAAGCGGTGAGAGAAATATCCGAACGCGACATTCTGGTAGTCGTTGATATCAATCTCGTAACGCTCTGGGAAGATCTCATTTCCTTCAGTGTTGATATAATTGTCAATCGGATAAGCTCCCAGAATCTGACCTTCCGGATGTTCGTTGGATACCTCTAAGACGAAATAGGCATACATACTGTCATCGCCTTCAATATCGTCATTGTAGAGGATACTGGAGATCAGATAGCGGGTGTATGTATCTGTCTTTTCCTGTACGGTATACATCAGTTCGTAGTTCTCTTTTGTTGTATCATTTTGCATGTAGGTAATCTGTCCGTCGAAGTCAGCCGTCAGTTTTCCGGTTCCATCGTTTGAGATGGCAGAGCTTAATGCAACCAGATCATACATGCCGTCCTTTTCCTGATCCTTCTTGGCAATTACAAAATATGCATTCTGTAAAGCAGAAGATTGTTCAGCATTTAATGTAACCGAGAATGTGGAATCATCGTTCATCGTTGGAACGAGATCTTCTGGATTCCATGTTACTGCAAATGCGTTGGTGTCGGTCAGCATACCAGCGAACCGGGAAATGTAGCTTGTATAATTTTCTGCAAAATCAAAGGTTGTGTACATCGGTATCAACGAAGAAGCATATTGCTTCGTGTAATACGGATGATAGATTGATACGCCGTTGATCTTTGACTCATTAGCATCGGAATATACGATCAGTTTGTTCAATGCGTCCGAGAGGGCACCGGATTCTGCTGGATAGATGGATTTCATATGTAATGCATAATCGCCAAGATCGATGACATCATAGGAACCTTCTGTATAGGAGTAGGCTGCTGCAATTTCCTTTGAATTCTTACGCATAGAAGAAAACTGCGGGTAGGTGCTTTCGTTGAAATCTTTATTGACAGAAGCAAACAAATCATTTAATGCCATCTCACATGTTTCGACCTGACTCAGATCCAATACAGATAAGCAGATTGTCGCATAGGAAAATGGCATGCTGTTCATGTAATCTGTTGTATCCTGCATGTAGCTGTCCACGATTTTCTGTCCGATGTCTTTGCCACTTTGGAGTGTCTCGATGTCGGCAAGGAAGGAGTAGGACCATCCGCAACCCGGCTCGGATTCCTGAGAGGCAACCATGTAATTTGCATAAGGGCTTAACGTATGTGCGGTTTCGATGTTTGCCATCAGGCAGGCGTCAAATCCGATAAATTCCAGCTTGTTTCCATCGTGGAATGGGGAGTCTGCAAACGCCTGATCAAGTTCATCCAAGGTCAGACTGTCATTGGTTGTCTCGTCAAATCCATATCCGAAGAACGCGCCGCCACCGTGATTCCATAAGATCAGGTCGTATTGTTCTGCCGGATAGTTCGTGTAACCGTAATTTAAGAATTCGGTTAGGTTTGACGGATCCCCCATGTTGGAAGCATCCTTGGAAGTAAGCTCTGTCAACGCTCCATTCTCAATCTTCAAAATAGAGTTGGCGTCCTCTGGGATGTCACGGTTATGCCAGTTGGAACAGCCGCCAGTGTAGATCAGGACATTCATTTTTGATTCATCATAGCCGGAATCAAGCATTTCTTCGATATCCGTGGAAGCTGCCTGATACTGGCTTTCCAGATCGGAACCGACCATATAGATCATAACGGTTTTTGTGCCTGCTTCCGCCTGTTGTGGATGCTCGGTCACGGAAGCTTCCGTTGTAGGAGACATGGTAGACTGTTCCGTTGTTGTATGGGAATCGTCGTTTGTCAGATCCTTGATTGGACGTTTGGTTACGATCAGTGCAATTCCGATTGCCAGAACAACAACACATCCGCCAATACCGGCAAAGAGCGGCCATTTTTTCTTTTTTTTCGGTGCTGGTGTTGGTGGAACGGAACCTTGTGGCTGCTGGTATGGCATCTGCTGATTGTACACCTGCTGCCCGTTGTAAGGCGATTGCTGGTTGTACATCTGCTGCCCGTTGTAAGGTTGTTGATTGTACATTTGTTGCCCGCTGTACATCTGCTGCCCGTTGTAAGGTTGTTGATTGTACATCTGTTGCCCGCTGTATGGCTGTTGGTATGGTATCTGCTGCCCATTGTAGGATGGTTGCTGTCCATATGATGGGTCCTGCCATCCGCAGACCGGACAGATGCCGTATTGATTTAATGCATGTCCGCATGCTTTACAATTCATAGGAAACCTCCCCAAATATGATAAATCAACTATATCATAGATTGCTTAAAACGTGTAAAAAAATTTCCATTTTTCAAAGATTATGCTAGAATAAATCTATATATGGAATATACGCAGAAATAAGTTAGAAATACATAGAAAACAGGAGGAATTATGGAAGTTACAGAGGTGCAGAAAATAACACAGAATGTGATCGCAGAAGCATCGAAAGTTGTGATTGCCGGAGAAGCGGTTGTTGAGAAGCTGTTAGTCGCGCTGCTTGCAGGCGGACATGTGCTGTTGGAGGATCGCCCGGGAAGTGGAAAGACGACGCTTGCCAAGACATTTGCACGACTGCTGGATGTGGAGCAGAAACGTGTGCAGTTTACGCCGGATCTGATGCCGAGCGATATCACGGGATTGAATGTGTACAGTCAGAAGGATGGGGAGTTTCATCTGGTAAAGGGACCGGTATTTACAAATGTTCTGCTTGCCGATGAGATCAACCGTGCGACACCACGTACACAGGCAAGTTTGCTCGAAGCGATGGAGGAAAAGCAGGTGACGATCGATGGAGAGACATTGCCGCTTGCGGAGCCTTTTTTGGTAATTGCAACGGAGAACCCGATCGAGACAACCGGAACCTATCCACTTCCGGAAGCACAGGTGGATCGTTTCATGATGAAGCTTTCAATGGGACAGCTGGATACGCAGGCAAAGCTGCACGTGATGGAGACTTTTATGGGGGAACATCCGCTTCTTTCTCTGAAACCGGTCTGCACGGCGGAGCAGATTGCACAGATGCGAGAAGCTGCAAGAACGGTAACTGTACATCCGTGTATCCGGGAGTACATCGTCCAGATTGTGGAGGAAACCGGAAAAAATCAGGGCATCATGACAGAGGTCAGTACACGTGCGATGTTAGCGCTTGTGCGTGCATCACAATGCTATGCGGCAATGCAGGGAAGAACATATGTGATACCAGATGATGTGAAGCTGCTTGCTCCATGCGTGCTGGCACATCGGCTTCTGACATATGGAAGTACAAAGGATAACAACGAACGGATGCAGGAGATCGTAGCAACGGTTGAAGTGCCAGTGGAGGATTGGAAGCAGTGAATCTGATTGTTGCACTTGTGATTGCGAGTCTGGTTTATATTGTACAGAAACGTCTGTACGCGAAATGGTGGAACCGGAATCTCGATGTGACAATTTCATTTGAGGATACATGCGTGAGGGAAGGGGATGCAAGTGCCCTGACAGAGGTTATCTACAATGGAAAGTTTTTGCCTTTGCCTGTCTTTCATGTCAAATTCTCGACCGATCGTTCGTTTCGGTTTGCAGATACAGAAAATACAGTCGTGACCGACAGCTATTATCGAAACGATGTGTTCTCTGTGCTTGGCTACCGGAAGATCACGCGGCGGCTGCCGTTTCAGACTGGAAAGCGGGGACTGTATGGCATACCGAGTCTGAATATGACGGCGCGGGATTTCTTTATGACAACGAATTTCGCATATAGCCGGAAATCCGACGCATGGCTGTATGTGCTGCCGAAGCGGGTCGCATCCCCGGAGCTTTCGATGTTCTGTTCCCATTTGCTCGGTGAGTTGGAGACGAGACGAAATCAGATGGAGGATCCGTATACGTTTCGTGGAATCCGGGAATACACCTATGGAGATACTTACGGGAAGATCAACTGGAAGGCAACTGCGAAAGCGTCAAAACTCATGGTAAATATGTATGGTTATACTTCGGAACAGCGCGTGCGGATTCTGCTCAATCTGGAGACGAATATCATGGTAAAGACGGAATATCTGCAGGAGATGAGTATCCGTATGGCGGGAACGATCGCTGAGTATTTTCTGCAACATAAGGTATCGGTGGAACTTGTATCAAATGGGATTGACTGCATGACTGGTGCGTGTGAGCGGGTGGAAGCCGGCATGTCGATGGAGCATGGTGAAACGATCGACAAATATCTGGCACGCATCAAAGAAAATGCAGGAATCGATGCATTTATGCAGATGGTAGATACCGAGATACAGCAGATGGAAGAGCCGATAACGTATGTGATTATTTCTCCTTATTACAAAGAAGATCTGCTTTTGAAGCTTGATTATATGCATAAAAATAACCCGGAGCTGCACATGGTAGTTCCGTGTTATGACATTCAGGATAAGACTGGATGGCGTGGCTATATGCAGGGCGTGGAGGTGAAGTGGAATGAAATCTAAACTGTTACAGGTCACGAAGCTTTTGCACCTTCTATATGAATGGCTTTGCTGCAGTCTGTGCTTTGCCTTTTTTGAAGTTGTGCTTTTGAAACAGGATGTACATTACTTTCTGCTTCCAATCACGGGTGCAATGTTTGTGTATTCGTATATTCTGAGGGAGAAGGCACAGCATTATTTGTGGTTGTTTGTCGGGCATGTGGCGTTGCGGCTGCCGATGCTTTTGCTGCCGGTATCGATGGAGACTCAGTGGTTTTATTTCCTGATTCCTTGTTATCTGTTCTCGGCATCTGTAAAAAGCACATGGAAAAATAAAAGGAAGCAGATGGATGAACTTCCGTGGCCATCCTTTTTGCTGTGCCTGATCGTGTACCTTGTGAGTGGGCATCTCGGTGTGCAGGGACTTCGGATCTATGCTTATGTGACAGCATTGATTCTGCTTTTTCTGTATCTGGCGCTGGTGTACACGGATGGAATGGAAAATTATCTGGACGCGACCAGCCATGTATCGGGAATCCCGATCCGGCAGATACTGTCTGTAAATACGATCATGGTCGGTGCAATCATTCTCTGTCTGACGATTGGACTCGTGCTTGGCGAAGTGTTTGATTTCCGCAGAGTGATCGCGCTGATCGGGCAGGCGATACTGGCAGTGGTTCGTGTGATCGCGATGGCGATCGGACTTTTCTATCACTATATAAGTTTCTGGTTCCGTGGTGGAGAGGCAGAGACAAGTGAACACCAGCAGTTTGATGATGGCGATGTGCCGTCGGGTATTCGTTCCGTCGGACAGACACTGGAGCCGGTGCTCTATGTCGGATTGATCTGTCTGGGACTGTTTATCGCGTATAAAGTGCTGGTACGGTTTGTCCGGTTCCTGATGGCAAGGCGTAATATCTCGACCGATCAGGTGGAACTGGTTGTAGTAAAAAAGAAGAAAGAGGAACAGCGGACGCATGCAGATGAAAAACGACGGTTTTTATCGCGCAGACAGCGGGCAAGACGATGCTACAAGGACTGCATTGAACGCTATCGCTACGATATTGCATTGGAACAGTCGAAAACCGGGCGGGAGATTGAGACGGAATTAAATGAACAGTCGCTCGCGGATGTGACGGAGCTGACGCGCTGTTATGAGGACATCCGATATGGAGACGCGGAGGTAGACCGGGCATTGCTGCAGAAGATGCGCCGGTTATCCAGCCGGTAGAATCGGACGAGTTTTGACAGAATGTGGCATAAAATGGATTGAATAATCGGAGTGCTTATGCTAGAATTAAAGTAACTTTGTTACGAGACTTTTAGAGTCGGATATGGGAGGACAAAAAACATGAAGAAAGTGGCTTATATTGCATCGGAATGCGTACCGTTTATCAAGACTGGCGGACTTGCAGACGTTGTTGGTACATTGCCGAGAATCTTTGATAAAAAGGAGTATGACGTGCGTGTCATCATTCCGAATTATATGTGTCTGCCGGCAAAATTCAAGGAGAAGATGCGTTATCTGACGCATTTCCATATGGATATTGGCTGGAAGCAGCAGTATGTCGGGGTTATGTATCTGGAATATGAAGGGGTTCCGGTATACTTTATTGACAATGAGTATTATTTCAATGGTTTCAATATATACAGTGACGATATGAAATGGGATATCGAGAAGTTCTGCTATTTTAGCAAGGCAGCACTTTCCATCCTGCCAAGTATCGGATTCCAGCCGGATATCGTACACTGCCATGACTGGCAGGCAGGACTGGTTCCGGTATACTTGAAGACATTGTTTGCAGACAATCCATTTTACAGTGGTATGAAGTCAATCATGACGATCCACAACCTGCAGTTCCAGGGAAGATGGGATATCAAGACCGTACAGGAGTATTCCGGACTGCCAGATTATCTGTTTACACCGGATAAGCTGGAGATTGACAAGGATGCAAGTATGCTCAAGGGTGGTCTTGTTTATGCAGATAAGATTACAACGGTATCGAATACGTATGCACAGGAGATTCAGACGCCTTATTATGGTGAAGGATTAGACGGTTTGCTCCGCGCGAGAAACCAGAGCCTGTGGGGCATTGTAAATGGTATCGATTACAAGGATTACGATCCGGCTACAGATAAGAAGATCTATAAGAATTACACATTGAAGAATTTCCGCAAGAACAAAGTGGCAAACAAGCTTGCACTGCAGAAGGAACTTGGACTTCCGGAAGATAAGAATGCTTATATGATCGGTATTATCTCCAGACTGACAGATCAGAAGGGCTTAGATCTCGTTGACCGTGTCATGAACGATATCTGTACCGATGGTACACAGTTTGTTGTGCTTGGTACCGGTAACCGGAAATATGAAGATATGTTCCGGTACTATCAGGGCATTCATCCGGCAAAGGTATCTGCGAATATTTATTATTCGGACGAATTGTCACACAAGATGTATGCAGCGTGTGATGCAATGCTGGTTCCATCCCGCTTCGAGCCATGTGGACTGACACAGCTGATGGCACTTCGTTATGGTACACTGCCTATCGTAAGAGAGACGGGCGGACTGAAGGATACGGTTATTCCATACAATGAATTCGAGGGAAGCGGAACCGGATTCTCATTCGCAAACTATAACGCACATGAGTTACTGAATACGATCAACTACTCAAAGCAGGTATACTTCGACAAGAAGAATGCCTGGGAATGTATGCAGGAATGTGCGATGCAGCAGAACTACAGCTGGTCTAATTCCGCAGAGATCTATCAGAGACTGTACGAGCAGGTGTAAAAGGTCTGTTATAGAATAATAAAAAAAGAAAGCGATTTGATTTTCATCGAATCGCTTTCTTTTTATGATGACTGTTATTTGTCTTTGGATTTCAGAGCTTTCTCCGCGAAGGCTGCTTCGTCAATGATCTCTTCCGGCTCAATGCCAGCCTTTAACTTCTCGATTTCCTCTACCGTAAGCCCGGACATAAGAGCTACTTCATCTATGGAAATATCCACCTTCAACATGCGTGTCGCAAGGTCGTATTTCGCTTTTGTTGTCTTATTCATAAGGTTAACTCCCTTCAAAAAATATAACTATATTATTATAAATTTTTCAGATATTCCTCGTTGATGGCGAGTACCTGCTTCATTGCTTCCTCACCCGGTGCACCAATCGTATTTCGCTTGCTGACACAGGTCTTCAGGCTGATCGCATCGTAGATATCATCCTCGAATACCGGGCTGATTGCCTTATACTCGTCGATGGACATATCAAGCAGGGATTTGTCGTGCTCGATGCAGTAGAGTACAAGCTGACCGACGATACCATGTGCATCACGGAACGGAACACCGTGATTAACCAGATAATCAGCCGCATCGGTAGCATTTGTAAATCCGTTCATGGCACTTTTCTCCATGACAGGCTTGTTTAACTTCATTGTAGAGATCATACCTGTGAACAAAGCGATACATCCTTTAACTGTGTCGATCGCATCGAAGGTAAGCTCCTTGTCCTCCTGCATATCCTTATTATATGCAAGTGGGATGCCCTTCATCGTTGTGAGGATGGACATCAGTGCGCCGTATACACGCCCGGTCTTACCGCGGACAAGCTCAGCGATATCCGGATTCTTCTTCTGCGGCATGATCGAACTTCCGGTGCTGTATGCATCATCTAATTCTACAAACTGGTACTCGTTGGAGTTCCAGATGATGATCTCCTCAGAGAAACGGGACAGATGCATCATGATCGTAGAGAATGCGGAAAGCATCTCAATCACATAGTCACGGTCTGACACCGAATCCATACTGTTTAAGGTTGGACCGTCAAAATCCAGAAGACTGGCAGTCAGGTTACGATCCAGCGGATATGTCGTTCCGGCCAGTGCACCTGCACCAAGCGGACAATAGTTCATACGTGTATAGATATCGTTCATACGGCTGTAATCACGTTTGAACATCTCCATATATGCACCGATATGGTGTGCAAATGTGACAGGCTGTGCTTTCTGCAGATGTGTAAAGCCCGGCATATAGGTATCTACATTTTCATTCATCAGGATATGCAGCTCTTTCATCAGCGATACGAGCAGCTTCTTAACTTCGAGAATTTCATCGCGTACATACAGACGCATGTCGAGAGCTACCTGATCGTTTCTTGAACGTCCGGTGTGAAGCTTCTTACCGACATCACCAATCCGGTCAATCAGGTTCGCTTCGACGAAGCTGTGAATATCTTCATATTTTGAAGAAATCTCCAGAGTTCCATTTTCTACATCGGCAAGGATGCCGTTTAAGCCATCGATAATCTGGTCGCGTTCTGCATCTGTCAGGATACCGCTTGCTGCAAGCATTGTTACATGTGCGATGCTGCCGCGGATGTCCTGCTTGTAGAACTTCTGATCGAAACTGATCGATGCATTAAAATTATATACTAACTGGTCTGTCTCCTTTGTGAAACGACCGCCCCATAACTGTGCCATAATCTACCTCACTTTATCTTCTGTAAATAATTTGCGTTGTGCTAAGGCATATAACAAGGGATTGATTTGTATCGTATATAATGTATCGCACCTAAGAAGTAATAAGGTGTTCTGATATCAGAGATTCCATATTGACGCAACCGCTGTCAATTCGCCATCCGTGGCTCAGTGACAGCTTGCCTGAACATCGTGTTCAGGCATTGCTGATGTGAACAGAACACCAATTACTTCTAAGATGCGAACATATCATATACTACACAAATGAATCCCTTGCCATATGCCAAAGACATTGTAAATATTTACAGATATTTAATGTTTGAAATATAATATACAACAAATCCCAAGAACCGACAAGACAAACGCGAAAAAAGGTTGCGATTTATCATTATATACATTAGAATGATTTACATAATTATAGACATATATAAGACAAGTGCGAAACAGGGAGAATAAAGTGTATCATATATTTCAATCTGGTTTTAATACATTGTATATCGAATGAATAAGATTGAAATATATGTTCGCAGTATAAATGTTTCGCAGTTGTCTGGGATAAGGAGATAAATATGAACACAATTCTTGCAAATATAATCGCAACCGGCGACAGTGGCAAACCACTTCTGGTAGCCATCTGCCTGATTGTCTCCATCGTATTGATGGTCGTTCTGATCATGGTAGGCAAAGGTGGAAATGGAGAAGACGATGAGTCAGATGAGGAAGAAAAAGACAGGAGTAAGCATTAAATGGAGCAGAAAAAAGGGAAAATGCATATTATCCTTCCAGTGCTTGTGGTGGCTGTGATCCTTGTGTTTTATTTTTTCAACTTCCGCATCGGTTCCTATCTGCATCCAGATGAGACCGCATACAGCATGGAAGAATTAACACAATTGGTAACTGAACAGATCAACGATGGTAAGACGACAGGCAATTTCTATGTATCCGGAATTTCGGAGAGTGATATCGGGAATATCAACGAGAATCTGTGCAGCATGAACGGCATGGTCGACCAGTATATGGTGACAGAAAAAAGCAGGGATGGCATGCGGATTCAGTTTCGGTATGAGATCTCGGACAATTATTATGTATGGCAGAAATATGTAAATGGTGCTGCAATTCCATCCGATCATGCACTTGCCTATAAGCTGTATGATAAGGTGGAAGATGTGTTAAAGCAGATCATCAAACCGGATATGACAGACTATGAAAAAGAGCTTGCAATCCATGATTATATTGTGGTGCATTGCCAGTATGGGTATGTGGAATCTTCCAAGGATTATGCGTACCGGGCATACGGTGCGCTGGTGCAGAACAAGGCTGTGTGCAATGGATATGCGGAGGCGATGGCACTGCTTATGACATGTGTCGGAATCGAGAACCAGATCGTAACCGGAACGGCGGATAATGAGCTGCATGCATGGAATCAGGTGTGTCTGGATGGAGACTGGTATCAGGTGGATGCCACATGGGACGATCCATTGCCAGATCGTGGTGTATTTGCTGGACATGAGTATTTCAATGTGACGGATGAGATCATGGATGAACGGCATGACTGGAAGCAGGATGCATTTCCGGCGTGTGACAGCACCGATTATAATTATTACGAGCAAAATGATCTGATCTGTGATAGCGATGCGTTCCGTACACTGCTCAAGGATCAGGCATTGCGCAACAGCACAGGGACGATTGAGGTTGTTGTGACCGATTATACAACCGACTTTGATTATTCCTTTATGCAGGATGTGAGTGCGGTGCAGTATTTTCAGTACACAGAAGAGTCTTACGGCGCGTATGAACTGGTGACGGTTTATTTGAATCAGAGGTAGAAGATGGAAATAGTTGAGATAGAAGAAAAAGCAGAATATATAAAAGAGTTGTTTGAAAAGGAGAAATACGACAGCTTTTATCTGTACGAGGCACGGGTGAAAACGAAGCTTGATTATTATGTAAATGGCAGACTGAACCGTGAGTATTTTGATACGGAGGCACAGGCAGATCTGCCGGAATATATTGAATGGAAGGATATCAAGGCGACCGTGTATGCGTATCTGAAAGGGGAACGGCTGCCGATCGGCTTTAAGATCATTTTGATGTTCAATCGCGAGAATATCAGCCGTTTGTTGGAAATGAACAATCTGCCGGTCAAAGAGGAGGATGTGAGCGCGTTGTTTATGAACGTGGTTTATGAGCATGAAACGCTGTCTGTGACAACTGGAACATCTCTGAAGATATTTACGATGGATAAAACATTGGAGCATATCTGGGACGATACGATCAAGAAATATTATATTTAAAGTAGAATTATTAGCACTCAATAAAAATGAGTGCTAATTTTTTCTTGACATTCAAATTTCCAAGTATTATTATCTTATTTATGAAATATACATTCGTAAAATGAAGTCTGCAGGAAAGGACAGCAGACTTGTATTGGTTTTAGGAGGTAATAAGACATGGAACGACAGGGTAATTTATCAATTAACAGTGACAACATTTTTCCGATTATTAAGAAATGGCTTTATTCCGATCAGGATATCTTCATTCGAGAGCTGATTTCCAACGGTTGTGATGCAATCACAAAATTAAAGAAGCTTGCTGTGATGGGCGATTATGAGGAAGTTGAAGGCGAGGAGTACAAGATTGAGGTGTACGCTTCTGCCAAGGATAAGACTTTGACATTCGTCGATAATGGTCTTGGTATGACCGAGGAAGAGGTTGACAAATACATCAACCAGATCGCATTTTCCGGTGCGACAGACTTCATCAACAAGTATAAGGACAAGGCTGGCGATGAGCAGATTATCGGTCATTTTGGTCTTGGTTTTTATTCCGCATTTATGGTTGCCGATAAGGTAACGATCGAGACATGCTCCTACAAGGAAGGCGCAAAGCCGGTATATTGGGAGTGCGATGGCGGAACAAATTATACGATGAGTGAGAGCGACGACGATATCCGTGGTACAGCCATTACATTGTATCTGAATGAGGATTGCCTGGAGTATGCAAACGAGTACCGTGTAAAGGAAGTTATCCAGAAGTATTGTGCATTTATGCCATACAACATCTACTTTATCAATGAGGATAAGGAAGAGGAAGAAGCTGCCAAGAAGGAAGCTGAGAAGAAGGAAAAGGACAAGGTGATCGAGGTCGATACGACACAGGAAGATGAGCTTGTCGGCGATGCACCGAAGAAGGATGAGGCAGAAGAGAAGAAAGAGGATACTCCAGAGGAAAAGGAAGAAGAGAGAAAGCCGTTAAATGATACGAATCCTCTCTGGATGCGCAATCCGAAGGATTGTACGGACGAGCAGTACATTGATTTCTATCAGCATGTGTTCTTAGACTTCAAGAAGCCGCTCTTCTGGATTCACCTGAATATGGACTATCCATTTAACTTAAAGGGTATTTTGTACTTCCCGAAGATCAATACACAGTATGACCAGTTGGAAGGTACGATTAAGTTATATAACAATCAGGTATTTATCGCAGATAATATCAAGGAAGTTATTCCAGAGTTTTTGCTTCTGCTGAAGGGTGTCATTGATTGTCCGGATCTGCCGCTGAACGTATCCCGTTCCGCACTGCAGAACGATGGTTTTGTCAAGAAGATCTCAGATTACATCACGAAGAAGGTCGCTGATAAGCTGACTGGCATGTACAAAAACAACAAGGAAGATTACGAGAAGTATTGGGATGACTTAAGCCCATTCATCAAGTTTGGCTGCCTGAAGGATGAGAAGTTCTGTGACAAGATGACAGACTACATGCTCTTCAAGGATATCAACGGCAAGTATATTACACTTCCGGAGTACCTCGAAGAGGGCAAGGAGAAATACGAGAACAAGGTATTCTATATCTCCGATGAAGTGGCACAGTCCCAGTACATCAACATGTTCAAGGAAGAGGGCATGAATGCGGTTTATCTGACACACAACATTGATAACCCATACATTACACACCTTGAGGCTAAGAACGAAAATGTGAAGTTCCTGCGTATCGATGCAGACCTTGCCGATAACTTTGTCGGTGAGAAGCTGACGGAAGAGCAGACGAAGGAATACACGGATAAGCTTTCCGAGGCATTTAAGAAAGCAACTGGAAATGATAAGCTTGTAGTCAAGGTTGAGAGCATGAAGAACGAGAATGTATCTTCTGTCCTGACGGTTTCCGAGGAGTCACGTCGTATGATGGAAATGATGCGTGTCTACAATATGGGCGGTATGGATCCGAACATGTTTGGAGCAGGCGAGGCAGAGACACTTGTCTTGAATGCAAACAACAAGCTTGTAAAATACATCTTGGATAATCCAGAGGGCGAATACAAGGATATGATCTGCAACCAGCTTTATGATTTAGCTGTTCTTGCCAACAAGCCGCTCTCTGCTGAGAAGATGACAGCATTTGTAAAACGAAGCAACGATCTGCTTGGATTGTTGATCTAATATAATCACATAAGGTGGTCAAAATGCATGTCAGATGTAAATATGCATAGTAGATTCATTCGTAATATAACATATTGTGACTAAGAAGTAATATTCGTGTTCTGGGATATATGTATTACCGTACGCAACCGCTGCCAATTCGCCATCCATGGCTCAGTGGCAGCTTGCGAAAACATCGTGTTTTCGCATTGCTGATATTCACAGAACACGAATTACTTCTAAGTCACAAATGTATCATATTACTTCATGAATCTATATGCGCATTTACATTGACATGCATTTTTGATATTATGTGATTGCAATTTTAGAAAGTAGCTTACGAAACGGACTATGATTTGCTTTTATGTGTCTGCATCGTTGTCTGACAATATAAATATGTTTGGAATTTAGAAGTTCTTGATGTTCTGTAAATAAACAGCAATGTTTGAACACGATGTTCAAACAAACCGCCACTGAGCCATGGATGGCGAATTGGCGGTGGTTGCGTGCGTTGTTTAGCTTGTGAATCAGAACATCTTAGAACTTCTTAATTTCAATACATCTTATATAGTCAGACAACGATGCAGACATATATGCAAATCATAGTGTGTTTCGTGATTATTGATCGTGATTATTGGAATGAAAAGGAGTAAGAAAATGGCATTTGACGGAGTAACCGTGTCTGCAATCGTCAGTGAACTAAAGAAGAATCTGACAGGCGGACGTATCTATAAAATATATCAGCCGGAAGTGGATGAACTGTGTCTGGTCGTAAAAAACCGGACAGAACAGGGCAACACAACCAGTCGTCTGGTGATCTCTGCAGATGCCAGTCTGCCTCTTATTTATCTGACGGGGCAGATAAAGGAGAACCCGTCGACAGCCCCGAATTTTTGTATGCTGCTACGGAAGCATATTGGAAATGCGCGCATCTTATCGGTGACGCAGCCGAACTTTGAGCGAATTGTAGAGATGGAGTTAGAACACCTCGATGAGATGGGTGACCTGTGCCGGAAGAAGCTGATCGTTGAGATCATGGGAAAGCACAGCAATATCATTTTTACAGATGCAGATGGTACGATTATTGACAGCATCAAGCATATTTCGCATCAGGTAAGCTCTGTGCGGGAGGTGTTACCGGGAAGAGCGTATGTATATCCACCTTCGCAGGAGAAGGAAAATCCGCTGGAGATTGATATCAATTACTTCATGAATCATGTCCTGCGCAAGCCGGTATCGGTGACGAAGGCAATCTATACATCGCTGACAGGATTATCACCGGTGATCGCAAATGAGATCTGTTACCGGGCTGGTGTCGATGGCGGCATGAGTACGGCTGGACTCTCGATGCAGGAGCAGGAGGATTTGTATGCAGCGTTTGATGCGATGCGTACAAGTATAAAAGAAGAACAGTTTGCACCGTGTATTGCATATCAGGGGTATGCACCGAAGGAATTTGCGGCGTGTACACTGACGATGTACGGAGAGGAAGCAGACAACCTTCCAAAGAAGGATGTGGATGGACTGAAAGTATTTCCGTCGATGTCTCCGGTCATTGAAGAATACTATCAGGCAAAAAGTGTGGTAACGCGCATCCGGCAGCGGTCGACGGATCTTCGAAAGATTGTGAACAATGCGATTGAGCGGACGGCGAAGAAATACGATCTGCAGCGGTCACAGCTAAAGGATACAGAGAAACGGGATAAATACAAGGTCTATGGTGAATTGCTGACTGCCTATGGATATTCTTGTAAACCGGGCGATAAAGAAATCACCTGCGAGAACTACTATGATAGCAGTATGCTTACGATTCCGCTTGATCCAGAGCAGTCGGCGATGGAAAATGCAAAGCGGTATTTCAACAAATATAATAAACTGAAGCGTACCTATGAGGCGCTGATGGAGCTTACCGTAGAGTCGAAAGAGGAACTTGATTATCTGCTTTCTGTGCAGAATTCGCTGGAGATTGCGAAGACAGAAAATGATCTGCAGGAGATCAAGCAGGAGCTTGTGGAAAGTGGCTATGTGCGTGGCAGATTCGATCGGAACAAGCAGAAGAAACAGGTGAAGGCAAAGCCACTGCATTATATATCCAGTGATGGCTACCATATGTATGTCGGAAAGAATAATTTCCAGAATGAGGAGCTGACATTTAAGTTTGCAGAGGGCAATGATCTGTGGTTTCATGCCAAACAGATGCCGGGTTCCCATGTGATCGTCAAGACGAACGGTGAGACAGAGATTCCAGACCGTACCTACGAGGAGGCGGCGAGACTGGCGGCATATTACTCAACCGGCAAAGAAGCACCGAAGGTGGAGATTGACTATACGACGAAGAAAAATCTGAAGAAACCGCCGAAAGCAAAGCCGGGTTTTGTAATCTATCATACGAATTATTCGATGAGTATCGAGCCGGATATCCACGGGATTGCAGAAGCTTAAAACGTGAAATTAAACATCAAAACACCTTGATTTTTAGGGGTGCCTATACTATAATAATGTAGATTATCGTTCATGGATAAGATAGAAACGATAATCTGCATTATTTTTATGTGTGCATAAATGCGCAGGGAGAAACGATTGCCGCAAGGCAACCGACGTATATAGGAGACTATCGTGATAAAAAGTATGACAGGCTTCGGAAGAGGCGAACAGGTAAATGACGATCGTAAGATCGTGGTAGAGATCAAGGCGGTGAATCACAGATTCTGTGATATGAACGTGAAGCTGCCGAAGAAGCTGAATTATTTTGAGACAGACATCAGAACCTGCCTGAAAGAGTATATTCAGCGAGGAAAAGTAGACGTATTTGTCACATATGAAGATTATACAAAGTCCAACGTATGTGTAAAATATAATAAGGAAATTGCAACCGAATATGTAAACTATCTGAATAGTATGGTGGAGGATTTCGGCTTGCAGTCAGATGTGAAGCCAGCGGTAATCGGCAGATTCCCAGAGGTGTTTACATTGGAGGAGCAGTCTGTGGATGAGAATGAGATCTGGTCTCATTTGGAGGGTGTTGTGCGGGAAGCAGCCGAGAAATTTGTGGAATCCCGTGTCCGTGAAGGTGAGAACCTGAAGAAAGACTTGCTTGCCAAGCTTGCTGCGATGTCAGACATTGTGGCTTATATCGAGGAGAAATCCCCACAGATCATCGAGGACTATAAGGCGAGATTGATCGAGAAGGTGGATGAACTTGCGATCAATACGCAGATTGATGATCAGCGTATTGCAGCCGAGGTTACAATGTATGCGGATAAGGTCTGTGTGGACGAAGAGGTTGTACGTCTCAGAAGTCATATTGACAGTACAATCAAAATCCTGACCGAGGGTGGTGCCGTTGGACGGAAGCTCGATTTCATCGTGCAGGAGATGAACCGGGAAGCAAACACGATTTTGTCCAAGGCAAATTCCCTGATTATTTCCGATAAGGGAATTGATCTGAAGACAGAGATCGAGAAGGTTCGTGAACAGATACAGAATATAGAGTAGGAGGAACCAGATAGATTATGGCAAAGAAAGGTTCTTTGATCGTCATTTCCGGATTCTCCGGCGTTGGAAAAGGCACCGTGGTAAAGAAGATGGTTGCCGAGTATGGCTATAGCCTGTCGGTTTCTGCGACGACACGTGCACCGCGGGAAGGCGAAGTAGACGGAAGAGAATATTATTTCAAATCCGTGGATGAATTCCGGAATCTGATTGATTATAATGGATTTATTGAGTGGGCACAGTATGTGGAGAACTACTATGGTACCCCAAGAAAATTTGTAGAAGATGAGATGGCGAAGGGGCATGATGTGATCTTAGAGATCGAAGTGCAGGGCGCGATGAATGTCCGGGAACAGTATCCGGATGCGATTCTTATCTTTATCACAGCACCGAGCGCGAAGGGACTTCGGGAGCGTCTGGCAGGACGTGGCACCGAGAGCGAGGAAGTCATCGACAAACGCATGCAACGTGCAGTGGAGGAGTCCGAGGATATGCAGCAATACGACTATATCGTTGTCAACGACGATTTAGATACATGTGTACACAGCGTACACTCGATTATTGTCGGCAGAAAATGTCTGCGCGAGAATAATCTGGAATTTATAGAAGAGATTAAAAACGAGCTGAAAGCTTTATAGGAAGGGAGATATAGACAATGATACATCCATCTTACACGGAATTAATGGAAGTGATTAACAGCGACGTAGAACCAGGTGAACAGCCGGTTGTTCAGAGTCGTTATTCTGTGGTTATGGCGACTGCAAAGAGAGCCAGACAGATCATCGATGGCGCAGAGCCGTTGGTAAAATCCGAGAGTGGAAAGCCACTTTCTACCGCAGTCAAGGAGCTGTATAGCGGAAAAGTTAAGATTGTCGGAGATGACGAGTAAAGAAACCCGAAAGGTTCAAAAAGGCTGCAGAACAAATGCTGTAGCCTTATTTACTTTTCACTTCTATTCTTTTAGGGAGGACAGCGTATGAAATTATTAGAAGTATTACAGGGACTGGATTATGAGGTTTTGAAGGGAAACACAGATACAGAGATCCGGGAGATCCAGAACGATTCGCGAAAGGTACAGCCGGGAGATCTGTTTTTCTGTATCTCTGGTGCGGTATCAGATGGACATACATATGCAGAGGATGTGGCTGCGAAGGGTGTAGCCGTGATCGTCGTGGAAAAGCCGGTAAATGTGCCAGACACCGTGACGGTGATCCGTGTGAAGAGTACCCGGTATGCGATGGGTAAGATCAGTTCCGCGTTTTATGGAAATCCTTCTGAGAAGCTGACGGTCATTGGACTGACCGGAACCAAAGGAAAGACGACAACGACCTATATGATCCGGGAGATGCTGGAGCGTTCTGGAATCAAAACCGGATTGATCGGTACGATTGAAATTATAGATGGAAACCAGAAGATTCATGCGAATAATACAACGCCAGAGTCTATGATCTTGCATAAATATTTAAAGAATATGGTGGGAAATGGCTGCAAGGCTGTCGTGATGGAGGTTTCTTCGCAGGGATTGATGTTAGATCGTGTAGCGGGTGTGGATTTTGATTATGGTATCTTCACAAATCTGTCGAAGGATCATATCGGTCCAAATGAACACGCAAGTTTTGAGGAATACCGAGACTGGAAAGCAAAGCTGTTTACACTCTGCAAGACTGGTATTTTCAATGTGGACGATGCAAATGCAGCGTACATGATGGAGCATGCAACCTGTGAGAAATTAACCTACGGGGAATGTGCAGATGCGGATTACCGGGCAAAAGACATCGAATTATACAGAGAAAAAGGTGTGCTTGGAATCCAGTATGCATTGTGCGGAAAACTGGATGCAAAGATTGTGGTAGACCTGCCGGGAGAGTTCTCCGTGCATAATTCTCTGGCAGCAGTCGCAGTGGCAGATCAGATGCAGGTTGGTATTACAGATATTCAGAATATATTGAAGGAAGCAAAGACACGCGGACGTGTGGAGATGATTCCAATCTCCGATTCATTTACGCTGATGATCGATTATGCGCACAATGCAATGGCGCTTGAAAGTCTGCTTACAGCGCTTCGAGCCTACAATCCGAAACGTCTGGTGACCTTGTTTGGATGCGGCGGAAATCGTTCCAGAGACCGTCGGTTTGAGATGGGCGAAGTATCAGGGAAAATGTCTGATTTTACGATTATTACAAGCGATAACCCAAGAGATGAGGAACCGCTTGCAATTATCGCAGATATCGAAACCGGAATGAAGAAAACGGATGGGGAATACGTGAAGATCGCAGATCGGAAGGAAGCAATCCGTTATGCAATCCTGCATGCGAAAGAGGGCGATGTCATCGTCCTTGCAGGAAAGGGACATGAAGACTATCAGGAGATTCATGGTGTGAAACATCACATGGATGAACGGGATCTGATTCGTGAGATTTTGGAGGAAGAGGATGTCACAAACATATGCGGATATAATAATCGATATTTCGCATAGTGCGATCGACCGGGTGTTTCAATACCGGATCGGAGATGCATGGAAAGAGCAGGTACAGGTCGGAAGTCTGGTGACGGTTCCGTTTGGAAAAGGAAATGCGCACCGGCACGGTTATGTGATTGGTATCACACAGACTCCATCCTACGAACCGGATAAGATCAAGGAGATCGTCGATGTGCCGCAGAAAGGACTTCCAATCGAGGGAAAGCTGATCCAGCTTGCTGCATGGATGCGGGAGACATATGGGACAACGATGAATCAGGCGTTGCAGACAGTCATGCCAGTGAAACAGACGGTGCGAAAGACTGCGCAGAAGGTGGAGGAGACAACTTTGCCGGATACAAACTGGGAGTTTGTGACACTGAATGATGAGCAGCAGGCGCTGGTCGATGCATTTGCGGAAGATATACAGGCAGGAGAGCGGCATACATATCTGCTGCACGGTGTAACCGGAAGTGGGAAGACAGAGGTCTATATCCAGTGCATCAAGGAAGTGATCCGGGAGGGCGGTCAGGCGATTGTGCTGATTCCGGAGATTTCGCTGACGTATCAGACACTGGCGCGGTTCCGAAAACATTTTGGCACGCGTGTGGCATTTGTCAATTCCAAGCAGAGCAAGGGCGAGAAATACGAGCAGTTCCGCAAGGCGAAGGAAGGGGAAGTCGATGTTGTGATCGGTCCCCGCTCGGCACTTTTTACGCCATTTCCGAATCTGAAGCTGTTTGTAATGGATGAGGAGCATGATCCGGCATTTAAGAGTGATCAGGCACCGCGGTATCATGCAAGAGACGTGGCAATCAAGCGTGCAGAGCTGGAAGAAGCCAGTGTCATTCTCGGTTCGGCGACCCCGAGTATCGAGAGCTATGCGCGGGCAGAAGCCGGACAATACCGGTTATGGGAATTAAAAGAACGTCCCGATGGTGTGCAGGCACAGAAAATCGAGGTTGTGGATCTGCGCGAGGAGCTCCGACGGGGAAACCGGAGTATCATCAGCCGGAGTCTCTATGAGAAGATACAGGAGCGGCTTGAGAGAAAAGAGCAGATGATGCTTTTTATCAACCGCCGGGGATTTAACAGCTTTGTATCGTGCCGGGCATGTGGTGAGGCAATCAAATGTCCAAGATGTGATGTGGCGTTAACGTATCATCAGCAGACAATACAGGCACAGAGACAACTGGTGTGTCATTACTGTGGCTATACGACAGCGATGCCAAAGCAGTGTCCGTCCTGTAAATCGAATATGATCGCCGGATTTGGAACTGGTACAGAAAAGGTTGAAGAGGAAATAAAAAAGCTGTTCCCTGCGATTAAGACCTTGCGGATGGATCGGGATACAACGATGCGGAAGGACGCAGGTGCCAGAATTCTGAAGCAGTTTGCGGAAGGAAAGGCAGATATGCTGATCGGCACGCAGATGATCGTCAAGGGACATGATTACAGCAATGTGACGTTGGTTGGCGTGATCCTGGCGGATTTATCCTTATACGCAAATGACTACCGTGCAGGAGAACGTACTTTTGATCTTCTGACGCAGGCAGCCGGACGTGCCGGTCGAGGCGAAAAAGAAGGAGCGGTCGTGATACAGACCTATCAGCCGGAGCATTATGCGATTGCGGCAGCTGCCAGTCAGGATTACAAAGCATTTTATGAAATGGAGATGGCATACAGGCGGATGCTTCGTTATCCACCGGTTTATGATATGTTGCAGATTCTGCTGACCGGAGAATCTAAAGGAAAAGTAGAAAGCTATGCCGGGATTTTATGCCGGGATTTAAAGGAAAAGACAAAGACATTACAATATACGCAGACAAGGATCATCGGACCGGGAGAAGCGGCGATTGGAAAGATCAACGATGAATACCGTTATGTGATCTATATCAAGGCACCGGGTCTTGGCGCAATCACGACGCTGCGTGACTATATTGACACATGCGGCTGCGAAGGCGTGACGATTAGCGTGGATATGAACCCGATGACGGTTTGTTAAGAAAAATATGGTTTTAAATTATAATATAAATGGAGGGCAATATGGCAACGAGAAAGATACGTTTAGATGGTGATGATGTATTGAGAAAGGTCTGCAAACCGATTGAGAAGATGACACCACGGTTGCAGACATTGATCGATGATATGTATGAGACGATGTATGAGGCAAATGGTGTGGGACTGGCGGCACCACAGGTTGGTATATTAAAGCGCATTGTCGTGATCGATATCGGAGATGATAATGCCTATACATTGATCAATCCAAAGATTATCGAGGCGGACGGCGAACAGACAGGCGAGGAAGGCTGCCTGAGTCTGCCGGGTCTGCAGGGCACCGTGACAAGACCAAATCATGTAATCTGTGAAGCATATGACGAGGATATGCAGCTTCGGCAGATCGAGGGCGAGGGATTACTGGCGCGTGCGATCTGTCATGAGTTAGATCATCTCGATGGAATCCTGTACAAGGACAAGGTAGAGGATGGACTTTACAAAGTAGAGCCAGTTGAGCCGGAAGAGTAACCAGAAATCGTAAGTGCAACAGGGTAGAACATGGAGGTAGAGCATGAGAATCATATATATGGGAACGCCGGAGTTTGCAGCGATTGCGCTTTCGGCAATCGTGAAAGAACATGAGGTGGTTGCGGTTGTGACACAGCCGGACAAACCACAGGGACGAAACCGCAAGCTGGTACCAACACCAGTCAAGGTGAAAGCACAGGAATATGAGATTCCCGTCTATCAGCCGGAGAAGGTGCGCGAGGCAGAGATGGTAGAAACGCTTCGGTCATACAAGCCGGATGCAATCGTGGTGGCTGCGTATGGACAGATTCTGCCGGAGAGCATTTTATCGATTCCGCCGTATGGCTGTATCAACATTCATGCGTCACTGCTTCCGAAATACCGTGGCGCAGCACCGATTGAGCGCGCAATCATCGACGGAGAGACGGTAACTGGTGTCACAACGATGTATATGGAAAAAGGACTTGATACCGGAGATATGATCGACAAGGTGGAGGTTGCGATCACACCGGAAGATACTGGAGCCACGCTGCATGATAAGCTTGCCGAGGCTGGAGCGGCTTTGATTTTGGAGACACTCACCAAACTGGAAAATCATACAGCAACACGGACGAAACAGGATGATGCACAGAGTTGTTATGCATCAATGCTTTCCAAAGAAATGGGGCGGATGGATTTTGCGAAGTCCGCAGAGGAACTGGAACGTCTGATCCGGGGACTTAATCCGTGGCCGTGTGCATATACAGAGATAGACGGCAAGAATGTGAAGATCTACAAAGCAAAGGTCATCGCAATGGATGATGCATATAAGACGCAGGCACAGGGAAAGGTGGAACAGACACTGACCTTTGCGCCGGGCGAGATCGTGGAGGTTGCAAAGAAGTATTTTGTGATCGCGTGTGGCACGGATGCCTTGCAGATCCAGAACCTGCAGCCGGAGGGTAAGAAGCCGATGGATACCGTAGCTTATTTAAATGGCAATCCGCTTAAGGCAGGGATGACTGTAAATTGGAAATAAAGAGGAGAAACACATGGATACAAGAGACGTGGCTTTGACTGTATTATTGGATATAGAGACTAATCAGACATTTTCGAATATTGCACTTGGAAATGCACTTCGTAAAAACCAGTTTACGGACAAGGTAGAACGCGCTTTTTTATCCAGACTGGTGGAGGGTGTCACAGAGACAAAGTTGCGGCTGGACTATGTGATCGACCAGTATTCAAAGACGAAGATAAAAAAGTGTAAGCCGGTGATCGCCTGTCTGCTCCGGATGGGCTGTTACCAGATTCTTTTTATGGACAGCGTACCGGATTCTGCCGCGTGCAATGAATGCGTGAAGCTTGCGAAAAAACATGGCTTTGCCGGACTTTCTGGTTTTGTGAACGGCGTGCTTCGGACGATCACACGGGAGAAAACGAAGCTTGCATATCCTGATCAAAAAAGAGAGCCGGAGCGGTATTTGTCCGTGATGACATCAACACCACTCTGGCTCGTACAGAAGCTTATCTTGGAATATGGCACAGAGAGCGCAGAAACGATCTTTCAGGCGGCATTTGCAGACCGGAAGACGAGTATCCGGCTGAACAAACATCGGATCGAAGAAAACGGAGAGACGATGGATTCTTATAAGAACCGATTGAAAGAAGCAGGCATAACAGTCGAGCCGGGTGCATATTATGAAGGGGCATGGCTGTTATCGGGCTATGATTTTATACACAAGATTCCGGGATATAAGCAGGGATATTTCACGGTGCAGGATGAAAGCTCGATGTGTGCGGTTGCGGCAGCAGGCATCCAGCCAGAGGATTTTGTGATGGATATCTGTGCGGCACCGGGTGGTAAGACGACGGCGGCAGCAGAATTTGCACAGCAAGGGCATGTGTTGTCGATGGACATTGCAGAGGAAAAACTGGAACTGATTGAAGAAAATGTAGAACGGTTAAAGCTTGCAAATGTGGATATCCGTTGTCAGGATGCAACGGAATATATGCAGGAGCAGGAGAAAAAAGCAGATGTTGTTATCGCAGACCTGCCTTGTTCCGGACTTGGCATCATGGGACGGAAAAATGATATCAAATACCGGGTAACTGAGGAACAGATCGAGTCACTGGTGGAGCTGCAACATACGATACTGCAAAACGCCTGTCGATACGTGAAGGCAGGTGGAACGCTTTTATATAGCACCTGCACGATCACAAAGGAAGAAAACACCTTGCAGGTGGAGCGTTTCTTAAAGGAACATCCAGAATATACATTAAAAGAACAACGACAGTTCTTACAAGGCATCGATGCCTGTGACGGATTTTATTATGCGGTACTGCATAAGCTAGGAGATTAAAATGGACATCAAATCAATGTACCTTGCAGAAATTGAACAGTGGATGAAAGAACACGGACAGCCGGCGTTTCGGGCAAAGCAGGTGTTTCAGTGGATGCACCAGAAGTATGTGGCATCGACGGAGGATATGTCGAATCTTCCGAAGGCACTGCGTGCACAGATGGACGAGGAAGGATTCGTGCACATTGAGGCAGAAATGAGTCAGGAATCAAAATCAGACGGTACGATCAAATTCCTGTACCGCCTGTCGGATGGACAGATGATCGAGACGGTGTTTATGCGCCATAATTATGGTAATTCGGTTTGTATCTCATCGCAGGCGGGCTGCCGGATGGGATGCCGTTTCTGTGCGTCGACGATTGGCGGACTGGTACGGAATCTGACCGCTTCGGAGATGCTCGAACAGATCTATGCGACGAGCCGCATCACCGGGGAACGTATCAGCCACGTGGTCGTGATGGGAACGGGAGAACCGCTCGACAACTATGAGAATCTGATTCGTTTTTTGCGCCTGCTGATCGATGAGAATGGATACAATTTAAGTGCCAGAAATATCACGGTATCAAGCTGTGGAATTGTGCCGCGCATCCATGATCTGGCAAAGGAAGATATCCCGATCACCTTTGCACTTTCCTTACATGCGCCGACCGATGAAGAGCGGAAAGAACTGATGCCGGTTGCACACCAGTACACACTGGCAGAGACATTAGATGCCTGTCGGGAATATTTCCGGCAGACCGGACGGAGAGTGACTTTTGAGTACAGCCTTGTAAAGGGCAAGAATGATACGGAGGAACAGGCGAGAAAACTGGCAAAGCTGCTTGCAGGTATGAATTGTCATGTCAATCTGATTCCGATCAATCCGGTGGAAGAGCGGGAATACGAGCGAAGCGACAGTGATTCCGTTGAAAAATTCAAATCCACTCTTGCAAAATATCACATAAATGCTACAATAAGGAAGAGTATGGGTAGCGATATAGATGCTGCCTGTGGTCAGTTACGAAGGAAATATGCGTTTCATCATCAGGAGGATTCCCATGCATTCTAGTGGAAAGACGGATACCGGGATCAAACGTAATAACAATCAGGACAGTATTTTTTTCAGTGACACTCCGGTCGGCCCACTTCCGAATCTGTATATCGTAGCAGATGGAATGGGCGGACATCGCGCGGGGGACAAAGCATCAAGGATGGCGATTGATATTACAGTGGATTTCGTAGAGAAGTCCACAATAGAAAATCCGGTAGCACTGTTAAAACGGGCAATGTTATTTGTAAACAATGAAATATATAAGGCGGCGTGTGCAGATCCCGATTTAAATGGGATGGGAACGACGATGGTAGCAGCCGTGGCACAGGATGGAAAGCTGTATGTGGCGAATGTCGGTGACAGCCGATTGTATGCGATCGGCGGAGAGATTCGTCAGATCACAATGGATCATTCGCTTGTCGAGGAACTGATCCGAAAAGGTGAACTGGAACGGAAAAAAGGACGCAATCATCCAGAGAAGAACATCATCACAAAAGCGATGGGCTCACGGGACGAGATGATGCCGGATTTTTTTGAGATAGATATAAACACGGAAGAAAAATATCTGTTATGCTCAGACGGGTTATCGAACATGGTCGAAGATGACGAAATAAGGGATATTGTTTCCGAGGAAGACGATTTGGACCGAATTGCACAGGAACTTGTGAATCGGGCAAATTATTATGGTGGTTCGGATAATATATCCGTAATTATTATATCGGCAGATTGATGACCGAATAGAGAACGAATATAGCAGAAAGGGTTGAAATCATGTTAAAACCAGGAATGATATTATGTGATAGATATGAGATTTTGGACGTGGTCGGTGCAGGCGGAATGTCCATAGTCTACAAAGCAAGAGATCATAGATTGAATCGAAATGTGGCAATCAAGGTATTGAAGCCGGAGTTCAGCAACGATAAGAACTTTGTGACAAAGTTCCGGATCGAGGCACAGGCTTCCGCAGGACTGACACATCCGAATATTGTAAATGTATATGATGTTGTCGATGATGAAGGCATTTACTGCATCGTGATGGAACTGGTAGAGGGTATCACATTAAAGCAGTATATCGAGCAGAACGGTCGTCTCAATATGGAGACAGCCATCAACTTCTCTATCCAGATCGCATCCGGTCTGGAAGCAGCGCATGAGAACCATATTATTCACCGTGACATCAAGCCACAGAATATTATTGTATCAAAAAATGGAAATATCAAGGTCACAGATTTCGGTATCGCCAAGGCAGCGAGCAGCAATACGCTTACATCTGGCGCAATGGGCAGTGTACACTACATATCCCCAGAGCAGGCGAGAGGCGGATACAGCGATGAACGAAGCGATATTTATTCGCTCGGTATCACGATGTATGAGATGGTAACCGGAAGAGTGCCGTTTGAGGGAGATAACAATGTATCGGTTGCACTCATGCATATCCAGAACGAGATGATTCCGCCGAGACAGTATTATCCGGATATTTATACCAGCTTTGAGAAGATCATTTTGAAGGCGACACAGAAGAAGCCAGAGCGCAGATATCTGACAGCGAGTGCCTTGATCGCAGACTTGAAGCGTGTACAGAACAACCCGAATATTGATATTGTGGTTGCACCAACATCAATCACAAACAGTCCGACACAGGAGTGGACGAAGGAAGACGTACAGGCAATCCGTAACGGAAGTGCAAACCGCGACCTGTACAGCCAGCCATATGATAACCCACCAGTATCACAGGAGATGGGCGAGATCCGTCCGATTGGATATAACTCTACCCCGCAGGCAAACAACGGCAGAATCAATGAACTTCTGCAGGAAGACGATGACGAATGGGAAGAGGATGATTATGAACCGGAACCACAGCCAAAGCGTGGCAATCTGAAGAAGGTTCAGGATTATGATGACGATGAAGAGTTAGAAGAAGAGGAAGATCCGGATGGCATAGATCCGGGTATCCGGAAGGCAGTTACAATTGCAGGTGTAGCAACTGCCGTGATCATTGCAATCATTATTATCGTCGTGCTTGGTAATGTACTTGGCTGGTTCAAATTTGGCTCCAAGAAAGATAACAAGAACAAGATCACAACCGAGGAAGTACAGTCCATTGCCATGATCGGTGTCACTGGCGTTTCAGAAGATGCAGCACTGAAGATGCTTTCAGATGCAGGCTTTACAAATGTCAAGACAGAGCATGTCGAGGATGAGAAGACACAGGAAGGTTATGTCTTTGAACAGAGCGTGAAGGAAGGCAAGACGATACCTGCAGATCAGGAGATCGTGCTCAAGGTCAGTGCTGGTGCAGAGGAAGTCGATGTACCAGATGTCAAGAATTATGAAGATTCACAGGCAGTTACAATTTTGACAGAGGCTGGTTTTGAAGTCAGCCATGCATATGAATACAGCGATGATGTCGAGAAAGATAAAGTTATCAAGACTGATCCGGAAGGTGGCACAAAGGCAGCCAAGGGATCAAAGGTTATCGTGACAGTCAGCAATGGTTCTGAGAAGAAAGAAGTAGAAGTTCCGAACTTAGGCGGACTTACAGAGGCACAGGCAAGAGATTCTCTGTCAAGTAAGAAACTTTCTGCAGGAAATGTCACACATGCAAACAGTGACAGCGTCGCAGCAGGTATGGTTATCAGCCAGAATCCAGCCAGAGGAACCACTGTCACAGAGGGCGACAGTGTTGATTTTGTCATCAGTGATGGACCAGAGCAGAAGGCAAAGAAGTATACGGCAAATATTTCTGGAACTATTACATGCAATGATGCAGCCTTAGACGGATCAGCCGTTACGGTTCAGGTAATATTTAATGGTGGCGCTGTGTATGAGCAGACAATCACTGTTACATCAGGAAACTCTTATAATGTATCTGCGACTGTACCAAATCTGGATTCACAGGGAGGCAGTGCAAGCTTTGTAATTCTGGCAGGTGGAACGGATGTGACAAGTTCATTCTCCGTACCGGCACCGAATGTTTCTTATTCGGAAGAATAAAAGAGTATAGGAAGTCTATGCAGGGAAAGATTATGAAAGGTGTGGGTGGATTTTATTATATCCACCCACATAATACTGTGAATACCATATATGAGTGTAAAGCGAAGGGTGCGTTCCGCAACCAGAAGATTAAACCGGCAGTTGGCGATGATGTCGAGATCGAGATCATCAGTGAACAGGATAAGACCGGAAACATCGTGGAAATCTTACCGCGGGAGAATCTGCTGATCCGCCCGGCGGTTGCAAATGTCGATCAGGCTGTGATCGTATTTGCACTTGCAGATCCGAAGCCAAACTACAATCTGTTAGACCGGTTTTTGGTCATGATGGAACAGCAGGGCGTTGACACGTTGATCTGCTTTAACAAATCTGATCTTGTAAGCGGGCAGGAAGCAAAGGAAATCTGTGATATCTATGCAGGCGCTGGTTATCAGGTGTTCCTGACGGTTGCAAAGGAGAATGTTGGAGTTGATGCATTCCGGGAAGCAATCCGGGGTAAGACAAGCGTTTTTGCGGGTCCGTCTGGTGTTGGAAAATCGTCGATGTTAAACGCATTGCATCCGCAGGCACAGGTGCAGACCGGAGCAGTCAGTGAGAAGATCCGCAGAGGAAAACACACAACGAGACATTCCGAACTGATCTACATTGAGGAAGACACGTATATCATGGATACACCGGGATTTAGTTCTCTTGTGATTGAGAACTTAGAACCGGAAGATTTAAAGGAATATTTCCGGGAGTTTGAATGTTATAATGGCCGTTGCAAATTCAATGGCTGTGTGCATATACATGAGCCGGAGTGCTTCGTGAAAGAAGCGTTGCAGGCGGGGACGATCTCACAGCTTCGCTATGATAATTATGTGCAGTTATATGATGAATTAAAAAATAAAAGGAGATGGTAGGTATGAATATTCTTTCACCGTCGTTGTTGTCAATTGATTTTAACCATATTGAACGAAATGCAAAAGTGCTGGATGAGGCAGGCGTGAAATGGTTTCACTTAGATGTTATGGATGGAACCTTTGTACGAAATATCTCCTTTGGACCACCGGTTATTAAATGCATCCGAAAGGTCACAGACAGCTTTTTTGATGTACATCTGATGATCAATGAGCCAATTCGTTATATCGATGCATTTGCGGATGCAGGAGCAGACATGCTGACAGTACATTACGAGGCATGTAAGGATTTACAGGAGACGATTGATGCTGTCAAGGCAGCAGGTATGAAGGTTGGTATTGCTGTGAATCCGGAGACTCCGGTACACTGGTTAGAGTACTATATCAATCAGGTGGATATGGTGCTGATCATGAGCGTCAATCCGGGCTTTGGCGGACAGAAGTTTATGCCGATTGCACTTACGAAGCTGCAGGAAGTAAAGGCACTTGCTGAAGAGCGTAATCCAGAACTTCTGATCGAGGTGGATGGCGGTATCACGGTTGACAACGTACGGGATGTATTAGACGCCGGTGCGAATGTTGTTGTTGCAGGCTCCGCTGTCTTCAAGGGCGACAAGAAAGCAAATATCGCAGCTTTTATGGAAAAGCTGAACGCATAGAGCATAGAAATGAAAACAGAAAGCAAATATTGTCTCATTGTCACAGGTGGCTCGGTCGATCAGAATTTGCTCGCGACCGTTTATGAGGGCGCATATGGATATCCGGTTCATCCGTATGTGATCGGTGTGGACAAGGGACTGGAAATGTTAGAACAATTGGACATCGAACCGGATTTGATAATTGGAGATTTTGATTCCGCAAATGACGGCATCAGAGCGAAATATGTGACAAGCCCTGATGCCGTTGTGCGTGAAAAGTGTGTGGTACTGAATCCGGAAAAAGATTTCACGGATACACATGTTGCAGTCTTAGAGGTGGCAAAACGTGGATTTACACGGGCATTGCTGCTTGGCGCAACTGGAACCAGACTCGACCATACACTTGGAAATCTGGGATTGCTTTTTATGTGTGAACAGGAGGGAATCCATGCAGAAATCTTAGATCTGCATAACCGGATTTCTCTGATACAAAAAGAAAAGATAGTTCGTGCAGAAAATCTGTATGGACCTTATATATCTTTACTGCCCTTTTCAGAATGTGTGAAGGGCATTACCCTCAAAGGTTTTAAATATAATGCAAATGACCTGTCAATCAGAAAGGGAGAGACGATAGGACTTAGCAACGAATTAAGAGAGGAGGAAGGTCACATAACGATTGGAGATGGGTACCTGTTTCTTATGGAGACCAAAGATTAAATGTCAACATGGGTAATACTTGCATTTGTTATTTACATGATTTTCATGTTGGGAATCGGTATTATTACAGCTAGAAAAAACAAAAGCTCGGATGATTACTTCTTAGGAGGTAGAAACTTGGGAGGATGGGTGACAGCCCTCTCTGCACAGGCATCCGACATGAGTGGATGGATGCTGATGGGACTTCCGGGCTGTGTCTATGCATTTGGTGCGAATCAGGCTTGGATCGCAATCGGTCTTTTGATCGGTACGATTTTGAACTGGGTGATCGTCGCAGGTCGTCTGCGCCGCTATACGATCAGAGCAGGCAATGCAATGACGATTCCGGAGTATCTGAGCAATCGTTTCCGCGATAAGCATAATATTCTGATTACGATTTCTGCGATCGTTATTGTAATCTTCTTCGTGGTATATTCTGCATCTGCATTTGCTTCTGGTGGAAAGCTGTTTGCATCAATCACAAAGATGGATTATCATCAGGCATTGATCGTCGGTGCGGTCGTTATTCTGATCTATACGTTCCTTGGAGGATTCCTTGCAGTTTGTACCACGGACTTCGTACAGGGTATGATGATGCTGGTTGGTGTACTTGCTGTTCCAATTCTGGTTGTGATCGTGCTTGGCACAGGAAACATTGTACCAAATCTTGTAAATTCCGGATTGAATGTCGATGCGAAGGATTATCTGAATATCTTCATGCAGGATGGTAAGCCGATTTCCGGTATCAGTATTGCGTCCCAGCTTGCATGGGGACTTGGATACTGTGGTATGCCACATATTCTTGTTCGTTTCATGGCAGTCCGCGATGAGAAGGAACTTGCAAAATCCAAGAAGGTTGCGATCGTGTGGGTACTGATCTCGCTTGTACTTGCCTGTGTGATCGGTGTGCTTGGACGTGCATATCTGTATCCAATGGTACTTTCCAACGAAGGTGCACAGTATGAGAATGTCTATATCGAGATGATCAAGAAGCTTTTCATGACAGATTACACGTTGCCATTTATCGGTGGCCTGCTGCTGTGTGGCATCTTAGCTGCAATCATGTCAACGGCAGATTCCCAGCTTCTTGTATCGTCTTCCGCAGTTGCAAATGATCTGTTCAAGGGTGTGTTCTTCAAGAAGCTGAAAGATAAGCAGGTATTGTTTATTGCAAGAGCAACGGTATTTGTTGTTGCAATCATTGCGATCGTAATTGCATGGAATCCAAATTCATCCATCATGAATCTGGTCAGCGATGCATGGGCAGGACTTGGTAGTGCGTTTGGCCCTGCAATCCTGATGTCACTTTATTGGAAGCGTATGAATCTCGCAGGTGCCGCTGCAGGTATGGCAAGCGGTGGATTGACCGTTATTATCTGGGACTACATTAAATGCTGTACCCTGGATGGGGTTCATGTGACACCGGCTACTTATACGGGTGTATATTCTCTGTTAGTTGGATTTATTGTAAGCCTTGTATTTATCGTCGTTGTATCACTTGCAACACCAAAGGCAAGCGATGAGATCATGCAGGAATTTGAAGATGTGAAAAATGGAAACATCAATGCATAAATAGAATAAAAAAGAAAATGCCGGATGCGAGCCGGCATTTTCTTTTTGTATCTTAAAAAGAGAGGATTTATGAAAAAACTATGGTTATAATATAAGTTATAATTATGAACAAATTATGACATAAGTTGAAAGTTTGTGTAAATAATCGGGCAAAGTGTAATATTTAACAAGGAAAATCAGGAGAAAACAGGATATGCAGATCAAACTGATCGTAGTTGGAAACGTAAAAGAAACTTTTTATCAGAATAAAATAGAGGAATTTCAGAAGCAGATCAATAAAAAAATATCAATACAGCTGATCTGTCTCAAGGATGAAAGCATTCCGAAGCAGACATCGGAGACAGTGATCCGTAAGATCAAGGAGACAGAGGGGGAGAAGATTTTAAGTCAGATCCAGAATACCGATTATGTGGCGGCTCTCTGCATTGATGGGAAGAAGATGGATAATTCCAAAATCAAAAAGAGTATTGCGACGGCGGAACAGAGAGGCAAATCAAGTATTGCATTCGTGATCGGCGGATCGCTTGGGTTATCCGATGCGGTTGTGAAACGAGCAGACGAGAAGATCAGCTTTTCCAATATGACATTTCCGCACCAGTTGATGCGAGTGATGCTTATGGAAGTGCTGGCAGATACTATTTGTGGTAAGTGATGTGATTTAATATCGTATAGGCACGGTAGAGCTGTTCGGTCAAAACGACGGTTGTCAGATCAATGGACATTGTAAATCCGGAAAGTGAGAATGGGGGAAGCTTTGCGATATCCAGTTCATAAACAGTTGCAGGATCTGCAACAACAAACTCGATGCGGGAATAACCGGACAGACCAAGCTCTTCGATCTTTGCTGCAAATTCTTCGGATGAGATTGTATCAGTGCCGGGAACGACACGGAAGCAGGCAGACGAATTCTGCAGTTCTAATTTCGAGAAATCCTTGTAGTAGATACATTTCACACGACAAAAAGCGGAGAGGCGTTTGATGTACTCCGCGACCGCTTTTGTATATGCACTATCTAATTTCTTTTTTTCAATATGAATCAAAATTTCCATGGAAATATTATAACATACTTCTTTTCATATGTCCTTGAAAATGGTAAAATAAATATAACCGTGCCTAGGAGTATATTGCGATGGCATGGAATGAAGAATATGCTGATAGAGGATAACGATGACAGATAAAAAGATTTTAGTATTAGATATTGATGGTACACTTGTGAATTCGGAGAAAAAGATTACACCGGAGACACTGAAATATTTGAAGATGATACAGGAGCAGGGACATATTGTTGCACTGGCATCGGGCAGACCATTTCCGGGGTTGAAGCAGTATTCGGATGCTTTGGGGCTTGCGGAATATGGCGGCTATGCGTTGAGCTTTAACGGTGGCAAGGTGATTTCGTGTGCGACACAGGAAGTGATTTATACGAAGGCAATCCCGAACCGTTATGCGAAGATTCTCTATGAATTTGCGAAGGAACGTCACATTGGTATGGTCACATACAAGGACAATCAGGTGATTACCGGAACCGACACCGATGGATATATGGAGTTTGAGGCACGGCTCAATCATATGGAATTATGTCAGGTCGATGATTTTCTCAAGGTTGTGGATTTCGATATGATCAAGTGCCTGATGACAGCTGAGCCAGAAGTCGCAGAACAGTATGAGAAGGAGCTTGCAGCGCTGGTTTCGCCGGATCTGAATGTATTCCGTTCCGAACCGTATTTCATTGAGATCACGGTCAAAGGTGTGGACAAGGCAGAATCCATCGCACGGCTTCTGGAGCATATTGACATGAAGCGGGAACAGTGTATCTGTTGTGGTGATGGCTTCAACGACAAGACGATGGTGGAATACGCAGGTGTTGGCGTTGCGATGGGAAACGCACAGCAGGTCGTCAAGGATGTGGCGGACTATGTGACAGCTTCCTGCGATGAAGATGGACTGGTAGAAGTGATTAAGAAGTTTGTATTGTAGAATGAAGGGCAGAAGATGAAGGAATATTTAATATCAACCAAAGCAGATACTTTGGCTGATCTGCGTGAAATTGTAAAACATTCTTATATTGAGGAATTAAGCATTGTGTATGCGGAGGATTTCTTCGGAAATCCGGCAGGTGTGATTGCGGCAATCAAAGAGCAGTTTACCGGGGAGACGATCGTTGTTAGAAGCTCATCGAAAAGTGAGGATAATCTGGAGACAAGCAATGCCGGACACTTTGAGAGCGTGCTGGGGGTCGATGCATCAAAGGATGCAGCAATTACAGAGGCAATCGAGACAGTGTATCGTTCTTATGTGGAAGGGGACTTCACAGAGGAAGCGAAGCAGCAGCTGATTGAGGCAAACGAAGAGGTATTGATCCAGAGACAGACGGATCATGTACGGATTTCAGGGGTTGTGTTCACAAGAGATATCATATACAACCGTCCGTATTATATGGTGACATATGATGATAACGGAAGCACGGATTCCGTGACAAGTGGCGTCCGTGGAAAGACAAAATGGATCGCAAAAAATGCATCCAGAGAGTTCCTGGAATACGAATTTGTAGATCTGTTGACGGCAGTCAAGGAAATCGAACAGATTTATGAATATGTTTCCGCACTCGATATCGAATTTGCAATTCTGGAGGATGGAACGGTTGTAATTTTCCAGGTGCGTCCACTGGCGGCAGCATTGAAGATTATTGCACCGATGACAGACCGGGAATTCAAGGACACAAAGGCCCTTGCAAAGTGCAAGTATCTTGATACATTCCATATCCTTTCTGATATGGCATTCTGGAACCCGGCGGAGATTATCGGCAGCAATCCAAGACCGCTTGATTATTCCCTGTACCGGGAACTGATCACCGCCCATATCTGGTCGGCAGGATTACAGCCACTCGGCTATCAGCCAGTTCGTGGAGAACTGATGCAGAAGGTGGGGAATAAGCCGTATATATCGGTGAATTATACATTCGATGGTTTGACACCGGCAGGATTGCCGGAGGATCTGTGCTATAAGCTAAATCAGTATTATGAGCAGAAATTAAGACAGGATAAGACGGCACATGATAAGATTGAATTTGAGATTATTTTCAACACCTATGACTTTATGACAGATACCCGTCTGAAGGAGCTTGCGGAATATGGCTTTGACGATGTCGAGATTTCCCAGCTTCGAAATGCGCTGTTTGAGATTGCAAAGCAGACGTTAGAACATTACGACGAAATTTGCGAGGAGGATCTTCGCTCGCTGGGACAGCTTACCGAGCTGCGGCATGAACTTCGGAAGCATGCGCCGCTTGCGGAGACAAATGTCATGAAGCTGTACAGCTACATTGACGAGTTGTTAGATTCCATCAAGGACCATGGAACACCACAGTTTACAAGACAGGCGCGTTGTGCATTTATGGCGCGGAGTTTTTGCAGGACGTTGGTGGAAAAAGGATATTTTACGAAGCAGGAGATGGATGATTTCATGTTGTCCATTCCGACGGTTGCTTCGGAATTCGAACGTGATTTTGATTTATACAGTCATGGCAAGCTGAGTCGGGATGATTTCAATCATCTATATGGACATTTAAGGCTTGGCACCTATGATATCCGTTCAGACAGCTACCGGAACATTTATTTTGATGTCGCATCTGCGAATCTGACTGGAAACAATAAGGTGAAGCAGGAGGCAAAAAGCCTCGATCTAGAACGGTTGCAGGTTGCTTTGGATGAAGCAGGCATTCCGGTTACACCGGAGAAATTCATCGAGTTTATCAAGAAAGCAACACAGAACCGGGAGTATTTTAAGTTTGAGTTTACGAAGTCGTTGTCACTGATGCTGGATGTAATCGTCAAGCTTGGCGAGGTGATGGCGATTGCCAGAGAAGATATGTCTTATCTGGAAATTCAGGATCTCTTAAGCTATCACAGCCGTGATTCTTATATTCAGACGATTGAGACACGGCGCCGGTTTTACCATGTGAATTCGTATCTCGTATTACCGGAGGTCATCTTCGATGTCGGGGATATTGATGTTATTGATATCGACGAGGCAAGACCGAATTTTATCACGAATAAGGTTGTGGAGGCACCGATCGTCAATCTTGATGAGGATCATGATTCGGACATTACCGGCAAAATCGTGGCGCTTACGAAAGCAGATCCGGGATATGACTGGATCTTTGCGAAGGATATTGCAGGCTTTGTGACCAAATATGGCGGTGCAGCATCCCATATGGCAATCCGCTGTGCAGAGTTTGGAATTCCGGCAGCCATCGGCTGTGGAGAGAAGATATACCAGCGTATCCACCGGATGCAGATCATGTGTCTTGATTGTGAAAATGGAAGAATTACGGAAAAGCAGAGTCAATAAATTGATTTCGAGGTAGGCATGGTGTATAATGAAACGATGAGACAAGGAGGAAGTCTACATGGGATTTTTTAAAGATTTCAAGCGTGATTTCGCGCAGGCAGTCAATGAGCTGATGCCGGACAAGGATGAACTTGGCGCGGAATACGATGATGAAGATATGGTAAACACCTTTGATGAAAATGACCAGATGGAGGTTGCACCGGAAGATCTGTTGGAGAATCTGGATGAGATCCGGATTGACAGACCGGAACCGGAGATGCCAGAGGCATCTGAGAATCTGGAACATTTCTCAAATGTAGAGACAACGGAGAAAGATAAGACATCAGATGAGACTTCTGTGTTTGACACCGTGCCAGAGGCAGAGGTGATTCAGGACGAGCTGGAAATGGAACCGGAGCCATTCTCAGAGGATGAGCTGGAGCCAAAACCAGATACCGAATATCTGCAGGCGGAGACGGTAACAGAGGCAGGCGCAGAGATAAAGGAAGATACCGCGGATGAGACAGATGAGTTAAAGGCGCTGGATGCACTTGATGAAGAAAATATGCTGGAGCATACGGAGGAAGCACTTCTGACGGAACCGGAGACGGAGACAAAGCAGGAAGAACTGCAGAACTTCCTGACGGCGGATCTGGAGAAGGCTGTGGAGGATACATTGGCGAAGCAGGCAGAGGAAGAGACGCAGATGGAAAACGAACGCGTACAGGAGGATGCAGCGATGGAGACAACTATGGACACAGCGGCAGTTGAAAAGGCAGATGTCAGCTCTCTCGTAGAGGCAGATACAACCTATATTACAAAGACGACAGTTATCAATGGAGATTTGCAGACCGACGGCTGTATCGATCTGATTGGAACGGTAAACGGTGCGGTAAGCTGTGATGGAAAGCTGATCGTGGGCGGTTCAATCACTGGAGATGTACAGGTCGGCGAACTGTACGCGAATGCTGCAAGAATTGAGGGCGATGTACATGTCGTGGATGCAGCAAAGATTGGTGTGGGAACGGTCGTTGTCGGAAATGTATTTGCTGGTTCTGCTGTGATCGCAGGCGCTGTCAAGGGTGATATCGATGTACAGGGATCGGTGATTGTGGATTCGACCGCGGTAATTATGGGAAATATAAAATCAAGATCCGTACAGATCAACAATGGTGCTGTGATCGAGGGAATGTGTTCCCAGTGCTATTCGGAGATTGATGTAAAGAGCTTTTTTGAATAAAAGGAAGAGGAGTATCAAACGATGAAGATGGACAGAATTTTATTGAAACTTTCAGGAGAAGCACTTGCCGGAGAAAAGCATACCGGATTTGATGAGGCGGTTGTCCGTGACGTGGCAAAGCAGGTAAAGGCAATCTGCGATAAGCATATTCAGGTAAGTATTGTAATCGGCGGAGGAAATTTCTGGAGAGGTAGAACATCCGACAACATGGATCGTGTAAAGGCAGACCAGATTGGTATGCTGGCAACGGTGATGAACTGCATCTATGCAGCAGATGCGATGCGTGCAGAAGGATTGAAGACACACATTATGACACCATTTGCCTGTGGCAGCATGACAGAGCTTTTTAACAAGGACAAGGCAATCGAGTATCTGGAGAACGGAGAGGTCGTATTTTTTGCAGGCGGAACCGGACATCCATATTTCTCAACGGATACAGCAACCGTGCTTATGGCAATCGAGGTAGAGGCAGATGTGATCCTTTCTGCCAAGGCAATCGACGGTGTGTATGACAGTGATCCAAAGACAAATCCGAACGCAAAGAAATATGACACGATGCCAATCTCTGAGATCGTGGACAAGAAGCTTGGTGTGATCGATCTTGCGGCCGCTGTGCTTGCAATGGAGAACAAGATGCCGATGATGCTGTTCGGCTTGAATGATACCAACAGTATTGAGAAGGCTGTGACTGGTGGATTTACCGGAACAACCGTAACAGTAGAGTAAGTGTGTGTTACATGTCAGGAAGACAGGACGACAGAAAAGTATATTATATTTGGAGGAAGAAAAATGTTAGCACAGTATGAAGAGAAGATGAAGAAGACAATTGAGAGTCTGGAGAAAGAATACAGCACAATCCGTGCCGGACGTGCGAATCCACATATTCTGGATCGTATCACAGTACTTTATTATGGAGCACCTACACCATTGCAGCAGGTGGCAAATATCACAGTTCCAGAAGCAAGAACGATTATGATCTCACCTTGGGAGTCAAGCCTGATCAAAGAGATCGAGAAGGCGATTGTATGTTCTGACCTTGGTATCAATCCAAACAACGATGGTAAGAACATCATTATCAACTTCCCGGAGCTGACAGAGGATCGAAGAAAAGAGTTGGCAAAGGACGTTAAGAAGAAGGGTGAGAATGCAAAGGTTGCCATCCGTAATATCCGACGTGATGCAAATGATGCATTGAAGAAGGCGAACAAGGCAGCAGAGATGTCTGACGATGAACTCAAAGGCAACGAAGAGAAAGTTCAGAAGATGACAGACAAGTATGTGGCACAGGTAGATCAGGAAATCGAGACAAAGACAAAGGAAATCATGACAGTATAAGCTATGAAGAAAATCATTGATGGAGAAGAATTGGAAATACCTACTCATGTGGCAATCATCATGGATGGAAATGGCAGATGGGCAAAGAAACGTCTGCTTCCACGGAACATGGGACACAGACAGGGGGCGAAGGTGTTGGAGCAGATCTGCCGGGATGCAGCGGATTTGGGAATCCGGTATCTGACGGTGTATGCATTTTCCACGGAGAACTGGAAGCGTTCGACTGAGGAGGTAACCGGTATCATGAATCTGCTTCGAAGCTATCTGTCGAACTGTGTGGAGCGTGCATCAAAGGATGGACTGCGTATCCGTGTGATCGGAGACCGGAGTGCCCTGGATGCAGATATCGTGGAGATGCTTGAACATGCAGAGCGTGAGACAGCAAAGTTTGACAAGCTGGATTTTACAATCGCGTTAAATTATGGTGGCAGGGATGAACTGCGCCGGACGATGACGAAGCTTGCAAAGCAGGTACAGGAAGGAACACTTGCACCGGAAGCAATCACAGAGGATGTGATAGCAAAGCATCTGGATACGGCAGATCTTCCAGATCCAGATCTGCTGATCCGTACAAGCGGCGAACTGCGGTTATCGAATTATCTGATCTGGCAGCTTGCTTATGCAGAATTCTATTTCACAGATACCTTGTGGCCGGATTTTGACAAGGAATCATTGAAAGAGGCAATCCGGTATTACAACGGTAGAGAGCGAAGATTTGGTGGAGTAAAATAAACTATGTTTAAAACACGTTTTATCAGTGGTGCAGTATTAACGCTGCTCACAATTGGAATTTTATATCTGGGTGGTTATGTAACCGGCGTGGCTGTTATGCTTTTGAGTTTGGGCGGAGTGTTCGAGCTGATGCGCGTCTATAAGCAGGAGAAATCTGCGATGGCAGTGCTTGCTTATCTGATGACGATCGCGTATTATTGCTTCTTATTCTTCCATTTGGAGAAATACCTTCTGCCGCTCATGATTCTGTATGTATTATTGGTATTGGCTGTTTATGTGATCACATATCCAAAGTACACGGACAAAGATGCGATGGTTGCAATCTTAGCATTTTTCTATGTTTCATTGCTGCTGTCCTTCCTGTATCAGGTTCGTATCTTAAAGTACGGTGGTGCTTTGGTTGTGATGGTATATATCTGTTCCTGGATCAATGATACATTTGCTTACTGTGTTGGTGTGAAGTTTGGAAAGCATAAAATGTCACCAAAACTCAGTCCGAAGAAGAGCGTGGAAGGATTGCTTGGCGGTATTTTTGGTTCTGCATTGATTGGCGCATTGTATGGAATATTCTTCAATGCAAAAGTATATGAATTAACAAATGCACCACTTATTTTTGCAGTGGCAGGCGCTGTAGGAGCCGGATTTGCGGTGATTGGAGATCTGACCGCATCCGCCATCAAGCGAAATAATGACATTAAGGATTACGGAAAGCTGATTCCGGGACATGGCGGTATCATGGATCGGTTTGACAGTATTATTTTTACAGCACCAATCGTATATTATTGCTTTTCAATTATGATTGGAAACTTAGGAGGCGCAATGTGAGAACAATCGCGATTATCGGCTCGACCGGTTCGATTGGTACACAGACGCTCGACGTCGTGCGTGCCAATGCAGATATCCGTATCGGAGCCTTAGCAGCAGGAAATAATATAGAATTACTGGAAAAACAGGTGCGGGAATTCAGACCGGCACTCGTAAGTGTACAAAGCAAAGACAAGGCAGATGCGTTACGGATTGCCTTGTCTGATTTTAATTGTAAGATCGTTTATGGTATGGATGGACTGATTGCGGTCGCTACATATGAACCGGCGGAGCTTGTCGTGACAGCAATCGTTGGTATGATCGGAATCCGTCCGACGATCGAGGCAATCAAGGCGGGAAAAGATATCGCACTCGCAAACAAGGAGACACTGGTAACTGCCGGACATCTGATCATGAAGCTGGCAGAGGAATACCATGTCCGGATTCTCCCAGTAGACAGTGAGCATTCTGCGATATTCCAGTGCCTGCATGGGGAAAGAGAAAACAAGATTGCGAAGCTTCTGATCACAGCATCAGGCGGACCGTTCCTCGGAAAGACAAGAGACGAGTTAAAGGACGTCACAGTGGAGGATGCACTGAAACATCCGAACTGGTCTATGGGAAGAAAGATTACGATTGATTCTGCAACACTGGTAAACAAAGGTTTAGAGGTTATTGAAGCGCGCTGGCTGTTCGATGTGATGCCAGAGGATATCGAGGTTGTTGTGCAGCCACAGAGCATCATTCATTCGATGGTGGAATTTGAAGATGGTGCGATCAAGGCACAGCTTGGAACTGCAGATATGCGCCTGCCAATCCAGTATGCGCTTTATTATCCAGAACGTAGATATCTGGCTGGTGACCGTCTTGACTTTTCGAAGATTGCCGGAATCATCACAAGCAAACCAGACAGAGAGACATTCAAGGGACTGGATTTTGCATATCAGGCAATCAAGACTGGTGGATCTATGCCGACGGTACTTAATGCGGCAAATGAATGTGCGGTTGCAAAGTTCCTGCATAAGGACATAAAATTTTTACAAATATATGATATAATTGAAGCCTGTATGGGGGAGCATAAGACCATTGCGAATCCGACACTTGAAGAGATTCTGGAGACGGAACGCTGGGTATATGACTATATTGAACGACAATTCGGTTGATAGAGTTTCGATGTAAAAGGAGATTGTATGAACATTATTCTGATTATACTGGTGTTTGGTGTAATCGTGTTTTTTCACGAGTTCGGACACTTTATTGTTGCAAAGATGAATAAGATCGCGGTTATGGAGTTTTCCATTGGTATGGGACCGGCTATTTTTTCAATACAGAAAAAGGAGACGAAATATTCCCTGCGTTTACTGCCGATTGGTGGGTACTGCATGATGATGGGGGAAGATGGTGAGAGTGAAGATGAGAATGCGTTTAACAACAAGCCGCTGCTGGCACGGATTCTGGTGATTGCGGCGGGTCCTGTGTTTAACTTTATTCTGGCATTTGTTTTTTCAATTGTATTGATTCATTTTACGGGCTGTGATCCTGCCAGACTTACAACCGTGGTAGAACATTCTGCGGCGGAGGATGCTGGAATCGTTGTTGGAGATACAGTGACAGCGATTAATGGCAAGAAGATTTATAATTATCGTGAGATTTTACTCTATATGCAGGCAGAGAATCCTTCCAAGCCGGTAACACTTTCGATTGAGCATGCAGATGGTTCAAAGGAATCGGTTGTTGTAACACCAAAGGTGGACAATGAAGGAAATTATAAACTTGGAGTTGCTGGAGGTTATGTCGCGTCCACCGGATTTGGAAATGATATCAAATATGCAGGTCTGGAGCTTCGATATTGGGTGAAAGCGACGGTGACAGGACTTCGGATGATTGTGACTGGCGGTGTGAAAAATGGAGATATCATGGGTCCCGTTGGTGTTGGAAGTGCCATGAACGAAGTGATTGAAGAGGCAAAGGATATCAGCACAACGCAGAAAGAGGCAGTAATCAATGTAATACTGAATCTTTTAAACTGGAGTATCTTGCTGAGTGTGAATCTGGGTATCATGAACCTGCTTCCGATTCCGGCACTGGATGGCGGCAGACTGTTGTTCCTGTTTATTGAGGCAATCCGTAGAAAGAAGATTCCACAGGAGAAGGAAGCGATTGTGAACTTCATCGGATTTGCGTTACTTATGGTATTGATGGTTGTAGTATTCTTTAATGATATTAAGAATGCATTTTTCTAAAAGGTTAGAAAAGGGGTTGTGATTATGAGATACGGAACGAAAAAAACACTTCCACACAGAGATACGACGAGAATGATAAATATTGGCGGTGTCGTGATCGGTGGCGGCAATCCGATTGCGATTCAGTCTATGACAAATACAGAGACATCTGATGTAGACGCAACCGTGGCGCAGATTCTGGAGCTGGAGAAGGCAGGCTGTCAGATCATCCGTTCCACCGCGAATACCGAGGCGGCTGCAAAGGCATTTGATAAGATCAAGGAACAGATCCATATTCCAATCGTGGCAGATATTCATTTTGACTATCGGCTTGCGATTCTTGCGATGGAATATGGTGCAGATAAGATTCGGATCAATCCGGGAAATATCGGCGGAGAAGAGAATCTGAAGAAGGTTGTAAAAGTAGCGAAAGAGCGGAATATTCCGATTCGTGTCGGTGTGAATTCCGGTTCCTTAGAGCGGAATCTGGTTGAAAAATATGGTGGCGTGACAGCGGAAGGTATCGTGGAGTCTGCACTTGATAAGGTACGGATGATCGAAGAATGTGATTATGATAACCTTGTGATCAGTATCAAGAGTTCGGATGTTATGATGTGTGTACATGCGCATGAATTGATTGCGGAACAGACGAGTTATCCTCTGCATGTTGGAATTACAGAGGCTGGAACAGTCTATCGTGGCAATATCAAGTCTGCGGTAGGGCTTGGTATGATTTTAGGACAGGGAATCGGCGATACGATGCGTGTGTCTCTGACGGGAGATCCGGTTGAGGAGATTACATCGGCAAAGCTGATCCTGCGGACGTTAGGGTTGCGCAAGGATGGAATCGAGCTCGTGTCCTGTCCGACTTGTGGCAGAACAAAGATCGACCTGATCGGACTTGCGAATGATGTAGAGAAACTGATTGCCGGCTATGACCATCTGTCAATCAAGGTTGCTGTGATGGGCTGTGCGGTAAACGGACCTGGTGAGGCACGGGAGGCAGATCTTGGTATTGCAGGCGGCAATGGTGAGGGACTTCTGATGAAGCACGGTGAGATCATTAAGAAAGTTCCACAGGAGAATCTGCTTGCAGCACTGAAGTACGAGCTGGATCACTGGGAAGAGGAGTAAAAACGTGGATAACAAAACATTTTGTAATGTATTTCCGGCTTTTAAGGGTGGAGCGGAACTTGATGCCCTTTTTTCGGATACGCAGGTGGAGAGTATCAAAACCTACGAGACAAAAAAACAGATGATTGTTACACTGCAAAGTGACCACCTGATCCCATATCATATGATTACCCGTATGGAAGCATTGCTGACACAGTATGCATATCATATGGGTGGTGCAGGAAAGAAAATCCAGATATTTATGCGATATCAGCTATCGGAACAATATGATGTGAGACAGATTGCGGAGAATTATAAAGAAAGCCTGTTAGAGGAACTGCGCAGCATCAGCCGGATTGCATTTCGGTTGATGAGCCGGGCGGAGTGGTATTATAACGAGGATGTGATCAGTATTGCGGTGGAACATTCCTCAGTTGCAAAGGAACATGAAAAGCTGATACGGGATTTTCTCGTGTCTTATTTTCGTGATCATTTTGGAAAAGAAATCGAAGTTGGATTCAGCTATTCCTTAGAGCAGAAAACAAAGCTGCGGCAGGCAAATGCCCTGCGCTTACAGCAGGAGCTCCGTACGATCGAGGAGAAAAATGCAGAATTGCAGGCGGCAAAAGCTGCTTCGGATGCTTCGGAAAAAGAGAAGAATGCAGAAGATAAAAAGGACTCCAAGGATGAAAATAAACAGGCAGAAGCAAAAACGGCTGCAAAGACAGATGCACCGAAGTCCCCACAGCTAGCTGCATCCAGTGCAAAACCAGCGGCTGCAGCAGCCAAATCCTATGGCGCAGGTGCCAGATCCGATCGCAAATTCTCAGGGAAAGGCGATTATGGAAGTTATCGCAAGCAGCAGTCACAGGACCCGGATGTGTTCTATGGCAGAAACTGTGAGGCGGATATTGTCAAGATTGAGGCACTCGAAGAAGGTACCGGTGAATGTTGTATCCATGGACAGGTAATTGCGTTGGAAGATCGTGAGCTGCGGAGTGGAAAGTTTATCATCACAGGTGCGATCACCGATTTTACAGATACGATCATGTTCAAGTTGTTTGTGTCACCGGATGACCGGGGACCGTTGCTGGATGAATTGCAGAAGGGAAAATTCTATATCATAAAAGGTGTGCCAATGTATGACAGCTACAGTAAGGAAATCACCTTTTCATCCGTTGCCGGAATCAAACCGGCAAATGATTTCCGGGAGAAACGGATGGATAACGCGCTTGAAAAACGTGTCGAGCTGCATCTGCATACGGTCATGAGCGAGATGGACAGTGTGGTTGGCATCGAAAAAGTTATTGCCCGCGCGAAGGAATGGGGCATGAAGGCGCTTGCAATCACCGATCATGGTGTTGTACAGGCATTCCCGATTGCAAATCACCAGCTCAAAAAAGGCGAGGACTTTAAAATCATCTATGGTGTAGAGGGCTATTTTGTCGATGATGTAAAGGGACTAATCCAGAACGAAAAAGGACAGAAGATTGATTCGGAATATGTGGTATTTGATATAGAAACCACAGGCTTAAGCCCGACAAATAATCGTATCATTGAGATCGGTGCCGTGCGGATCAAGGATGGAAGAATACAGGATACATTCTCTGAATTTGTCAATCCAGAGGTGCCGATTCCGTATACGATCACGAAGCTTACATCCATCACGGATGCGATGGTGCAGAATGCACCAACGATTGAAGTGATCCTGCCGAAATTTTTAGAGTATATTGGCGATGCAAGTGTAGTTGCGCACAATGCCACCTTTGATACCGGATTTATACGGGAGAATGCAAAGCGGCTGGGACTGGTGTTTGACAGTACGATCGTGGATACGATGACACTGGCGCATATCCTGCTTCCAGAGCTTGGTAAATATACACTGGATCGTCTATGTAAGCAGTTTGGTGTTGTAAATGAGCATCACCACAGAGCCTGCGATGATGCGGCTGCTACAGCCGAAATCTTCGTCAAGATGATCAAGATGATCAAAGAAAAAGGTATTACAACGATCCATGAGTTAAACGAAGCGGGTGCTGCATCTCCGGATGCAATCCGGAAAGCAAAAACGTATCATGGTATCATATTGGCGGCAAATGAGGTTGGACGAGTGAATCTGTACCGTCTGATTTCTGAGTCGCATCTGACATATTTTAACCGGCGTCCACGTATGCCGAAGAGTCTGATCAACAAATACCGGGAAGGTCTGATCATTGGCTCCGCCTGTGAGGCGGGCGAGCTTTACCGTGCAGTATTGTACGGAGAGGGCGAGGATGAAATCACAAGACTTTGTAATTTCTATGATTACTATGAGATCCAGCCGGTTGGAAACAACATGTTCCTGCTTGATGATGAGAAAGCACCGGTAAAGACCGTGGAAGATCTGCAGGATGTCAACCGGAAGATCTGCGATCTAGGCAAACAGTTTGGCAAGCCGGTCGTTGCAACCTGTGATGTGCATTTTCTCGATCCGGAGGATGAGGTATACCGGCGGATCATGATGGCGGGAAAGGGCTTCCATGATGCAGACCGTCAGCCACCGCTGTTTTTCCGTACAACGGATGAGATGCTTGCAGAGTTCCAGTATTTAGGCAGTGATCTTGCAAAAGAAGTCGTTATTACAAATACAAATAAAATCAATGATATGATTGAGCGTATCTCACCGGTACGACCGGATAAATGCCCGCCGATCATTGATAATTCCGATGAGACACTGACGACGATCTGTTATGACAAAGCGCATGAGATCTATGGACCGAATCTGCCGGAGATCGTAGAGGCGAGACTGAAACGGGAACTGCATTCTATTATCTCGAATGGATTTGCGGTTATGTATATCATCGCCCAGAAGCTGGTTTGGAAATCGAACGGCGATGGCTATCTGGTAGGCAGCCGAGGTTCGGTTGGTTCGTCCTTTGTTGCGACGATGGCAGGTATCACGGAAGTAAATCCACTTCCGGCACACTACATCTGTCCGAAGTGTTATTTTACGGATTTTGATTCGGATTTTGTGAAACAGTTCGAAGGACAGTCTGGTTGTGATATGCCTGACCGGAAATGCCCAAAGTGTGGCACGCTGATGACGAAGGAAGGACACGATATTCCGTTTGAGACATTCCTTGGTTTCTATGGCGATAAAGAGCCGGATATTGATTTGAATTTCTCTGGTGAGTATCAGCCCAAAGCACATGCTTATACAGAGGAACTTTTTGGAAAGGGAAAGGCATTCCGTGCGGGAACGATTGGTTCTCTGGCAGAGAAAACCGCATTTGGATATGTGTACAAATATTACGAAGAGCATGAGCAGGTAAAACGGCGTTGTGAGATGGAACGTATCGCTTTGGGACTGACAGGCGTGAAACGTACAACCGGACAGCATCCGGGTGGTATGATCGTGCTGCCAAAGCATGAGGAGATTTATTCGTTCACGCCGATCCAGCATCCGGCGAACGACACAACAACCGATATTATTACAACACATTTTGAGTACCATTCCATCGACCATAACCTGTTGAAACTTGATATTCTCGGTCATGATGATCCGACGATGATTCGTCGTCTGGAAGATCTGACCGGACTGGATGCGAAGACGATTCCGCTGGATGATAAAGATGTTATGTCTTTGTTCCATAATACGGAAGCACTTGGTATCAAACCGGAGGACATCGGCGGCACGAAGCTTGGTACACTTGGAATTCCGGAGTTTGGTACAGATTTTGCGATGCAGATGTTGATCGACGCTGCGCCGAAAGCATTTTCGGATCTGGTGCGTATCGCGGGACTTTCCCATGGTACGGATGTATGGCTTGGAAACGCACAGACACTGATTGCGGAGGGCGTCTGTGAACTTTCGTCCGCGATCTGTACACGAGATGATATTATGACGTATCTGATCTACCGGGGACTGGAACCGGGACTTGCATTTAACATCATGGAGAAGGTACGAAAAGGTATCGTTGCAAAAGGCAAATGTGACAAATGGGATGAGTGGAAAGAGGAGATGCGTAAGCATGATGTTCCAGAATGGTACATGGAGTCATGTGAGAAAATCAAGTACATGTTCCCGAAGGCACATGCGGTTGCCTATGTTATGATGGGCTGGCGTGTAGCATATTACAAGATTAAATATCCGCTTGCATATTACACGGCATTTTTCAGTATCCGTGCGTCGGCGTTTGACTATCAGCAGATGTGTCTTGGCAAGGAGGCACTGGAAGAAAATCTGGCTGCCTTGCAGAAGAAAGATAAGAATGATATGAGTGCGACCGAGAAGGATATGGTGCGTGATATGCGGCTGGTACAGGAGATGTATGCGAGAGGTATCGAGTTTATGCCAATCGATCTGTACCGTGCAAAGGCAGACCGTTTCCAGATCATAGATGGAAAGATCATGCCGAGCTTTGCATCCATTGCCGGCATGGGCTTAAAGGCGGCGCAACAGCTGGAGGAAGCAGCAAAAGGCGGCACATTTACATCAAAAGAGGATATTCGTATCCGAGGAAAGGTGTCAAAGACGATCCTCGATGTGATGGAAGAACTTGGAATCCTCGGCGATCTGCCAGAGACAAACCAGTATGATTTCTTTGGCATGCTGAAATAAAAGAGTTGCTATTTTAGGCTACATATATTAAAATAAAGCCAAATGTTTTTTAATGCAATAAAGAAGGACGTGAGAAAGTGAACAATCAAAATACTCAGGACATAGGAATTATCCATGAATCAAATATAGAGGTATCTGACATTCTAGAGCAGGTGTATGAGGCGTTATCTGAGAAAGGATACAACCCTGTCAGTCAGATCGTCGGTTATGTGATGAGTGGAGATCCAACCTACATTACAAGTTACAAAAATGCGAGAAGTCTGATCATGAAAGCAGAGCGGGATGAGATCATAGAGGTACTTCTTGAGAACTATATTGAGACACGGCTCAAGTAAGAAACACTGCGTGGTATTTCTGCTTGACAGAAGGAGCGGGACGATATGAGAATCCTTGGACTGGATTATGGCTCGAAGACAGTTGGCGTTGCATTGTCAGATGCAACTTGTTTGATTGCACAGCCACTCGAGACGATCGAGCGAAAACAAGAAAATAAACTGAGACAGACCTATGCAAGGATTGAGGCACTCGTGGTGGAGCACGACGTGGATAAAATCGTACTTGGACTCCCGAAGATGATGAACAATACGGAAGGACCAAGAGTTCAGGCAACGAGAGAATTTGCGGAGAATCTGGAGCGCAGAACCGGATTGCCGATAATATTTGAGGATGAAAGGCTCACGACAGTGGAAGCAAACCGGATTTTAGAAGAGACGGGTGTGTGCGTGAGCGGAAGAAAAGAACACATTGACAAGATGGCGGCAGCTATCATATTGCAGAGTTATCTGGATCGAGAGGCACATAGAAGAGATGAGTGAGAAGATTACATTTGAAACAGAAGATGGAGATATCGAGTTGTATGTATTAGAGCAGACAACGCTTTTTGGAGTGAACTACATTCTGGTGACAGATGACGAAGAAAGTGAGGATGGCAGTTTCTTTGTACTGAAAGAAGAACCGGACAGCGAAGGAGATGTCGTTTCTTACGCAGAAGTAGAAGACGAGAACGAATTGAAAGCAGTGATCAAGATCTTTGATGAGCTGTTGGAAGACATTGATTTGGAGGTTTAGTTTAGAATGAAACAGAATAATAAGTCGGTGAAGATCATTCCACTTGGGGGATTAGAGCAGATCGGAATGAACATTACCGCGTTCGAGTATGAGGACAGTATTATTGTCGTAGACTGTGGACTTGCATTTCCGGAGGATGAGATGCTTGGTATCGACCTTGTCATCCCGGATGTCACATACTTAAAGGAAAATGCGGACAAGGTAAAGGGACTTGTGATCACGCACGGACATGAGGATCATATCGGTGCGATTCCGTATATAGAAAATGAAGTGAATATGCCGATCTACGCAACCAAGCTGACGATGGGACTGATCGAGCATAAGCTTCGCGAACATGGAAATATTAACAACGTCAGAAGAAAGATCGTAACACATGGACAGATGATCACACTTGGTGCGTTCCGTATAGAGTTCATCCGTACGACACATTCGATTGCGGATGCGGCTGCACTTGCGATTTATACACCAGCCGGTATCATCGTGCATACCGGAGATTTTAAGGTTGATTACACACCGGTCTTTGGTGAGGCAATTGACCTGCCACGATTTGGTGAACTTGGAAAGAAGGGCGTGCTTGCACTGATGGCAGACTCTACAAATGTGGAACGTCCGGGCTACACTCCATCCGAGAAAACGATCGGAAAAGTATTTGACCATTTGTTTGATGACAACAAGGATCATCGAATCATCATTGCGACATTTGCATCAAATGTCGACCGTGTACAGCAGATCATCAATTCTGCGTACAAGTATGGCAGAAAGGTTGTTGTCGAGGGACGAAGCATGGTAAATGTCATTCAGACAGCTTCGGAGCTTGGCTATATTGATATACCGGACAATACGTTGATCGAGATCGACCAGATTAAGAACTATCCGGATGAGCAGGTGGTACTGATCACAACCGGAAGTCAGGGCGAGAATATGGCAGCGCTTTCGAGAATTGCGGCCAGCATTCACAAGCAGATCACGATCAAGCCGGGCGATGTAGTTATCTTCTCATCCAGCCCGATTCCGGGAAATGAGAAGGCAATCTTCAAGGTGATCAACGAGCTTGAAATGAAGGGCGCTCATGTAATCTTCCAGGATACCCATGTTTCTGGACATGCCTGTCAGGAAGAGATAAAACTGATGTATGCGCTTACAAAACCGAAATATGCGATTCCGGTACACGGCGAATACCGTCATCTGAAGCGCCATGCAGAGCTTGCAGTAGAGATGGGAATTCCAAAGGAAAATGTCAAGATCTTATCCGCCGGCGATGTACTGTCGATAGGAGAAGATGTCTTTGACGTGACTGGAAAGGTACAGGCACAGGGAATTCTGGTCGACGGACTTGGTGTTGGCGATGTTGGAAACATTGTATTGCGTGATCGTCAGCAGCTTTCCGAGAATGGTCTTCTGATCGTTGTCGTGACACTGGAGGCAGGAAGCAACCAGCAGGTTGCCGGACCGGATATTGTATCCCGTGGATTCGTTTATGTGCGTGAGGCAGAGAACCTGATGGATGAATGCCGCGAGGTTGTGCAGGAAGCATTGGATAACTGCTTAGACCGGGGAATTACAGATTGGGGCAAATTGAAGAATACGATTCGAGATGCGCTGAGTGATTTCCTCTGGAAGAAGATGAAGCGGAGCCCGATGATTCTGCCGATTATCACAGAGGTTTAATATGAGACAGGTTATTAACGAGAGCAAACAATTAAATGAACATATCCGGGCATCTGAGGAGTACCGCACTTACCTGCGGACAAAACAGGCGCTTCTTGAAAATGAGGAATTGAGCAGACATCTGCAGGAATTCCGTGCCAAGAATTACGATCTTCAGAATCGGCAGGGCGTAAACCCTTACGATGAGATGATAGAACTGACAAGGGAATACGATGAACTGCTGCACAACTCTGTGGTAAGTGATTTTTTGCAGGCGGAACAGCAGATCTGCAAGCTGCTGCAGCAGGTGTTTGATTCCATAGCAGAAGGATTGGAGTTTGATTACATCAATGAGTGAAAATGTGAAAAAAACAACAAATGGAATAGCAAAGAAAAAAACAAGCAGGAAAAATGTGCGTAAAAAAGAGGAGAATTTGCGAAAAGGTTTAAAGAATTCTTCTGGGTTTATGTTCAGTTTATTTGTCAATATACTGATCGTATTTTTGATCGTAAAGCTGTTTACATATTCTTTTAATTTTGCTTATGGCGTATTTGGCAATGTTGCATACCATCCGGGAAGCCAGCAGTATATCGTGGTCGATATTCCAGCAGATTCCTCGATCATGGAGATCGGAAGTGCTTTGCAGGATGCAGAGATTATTGAAGATAAGTATGTCTTTTATGCAAAGGTAAAGGTAAAGGGCTATGGAAACAAGATCACAAGTGGAAAATATCATTTGTCAGCCAGCATGACTTATGATGAGATATTGCAGATTATCTGTAATATAGATACAAGCAGTGACGAGGACAACGAATAAGTATGAATGAGTTTGCGAGAATTACATCCTTTGTCCGTTCGATGGCAAAGGAGGATGCCGGGGCATTGGGAGAATTATATCGGGATGCTGTAAAGCGCGGTGTTCCGGTGATTCGGCCAGAGGCAAGAGAATTATTAAAGACACAGTTACTATTGAAAAAGCCGAAGCGTGTTCTGGAGATCGGAACAGCCGTCGGCTATTCTTCTATCTACATGACAGGATTTCTGTCAGAGGATGCGCAGATCACAACGCTGGAATTGAGCGAGGAACGGACTGCGGAAGCAAGAACAAATGTCAAACGGCTTGGAAAAGAGACGCAGATTCAGGTGATCTGTGGAGATGCGGCAGAGACGTTGAAGGAGCTTCCAGATGATGCTTATGAGTTTGCGTTTGTAGATGCAGCAAAGGCACAGTATATTTATTATCTGCCAGACGTGCTGCGCGTGTTAAAACCGGGCGGTGTGATCGTATCGGACAACATCCTGCAGGAAGGGGAAGTATTAGAATCCCATTTTCTGGTGGAAAAGCGGAACCGCACGATCCATGACCGGATGCGGGAATATCTGTATGTGCTCACACATGATGATCGGTTGGAGACAGCCATCCTGCCAGTGGGGGATGGTATGGCAATCTCGGTTTTGCGGGAATTATGTAAGGAAAGTGAATTATAGTATATCAGGATAGCAGGTATGTGTATGATTTTGTTGAGAAATCAGGATACATACGGATGAAAGAGGATCGAAGATGGATAAGTTACAGAAACCAGAATTATTGATACCTGCCGGAAGTCTGGAAGTATTGAAGGTAGCAGTTGATTATGGCGCAGATGCAGTCTATATCGGCGGCAAGAATTATGGACTTCGTGCGAAGGCTGGGAATTTCACAATCGAAGAGATGCATGAGGCGGCAGACTATGTGCATGCACATGGGGCGAAGCTGTATGTGACAGTAAATATATTTGCACACAATGAGGATATCGATGGAATCAAGGCGTATTTCCATGAATTGAAAGAGACAGGACTTGAAGAAAAGATTGATGCATTTATCATTTCAGATCCGGGTATTTTCACACTGGCGAAGGAAATCCTGCCGGGTATTGAAATCCATGTCAGTACGCAGGCAAATAACACGAATTATCTGATTTATGATTTCTGGAGAAAACAGGGCGCGACGCGTGTGGTAGCGGCGCGGGAACTTTCCTTAAAGGAAATCAAAACGATCCGGGAACATATTCCGGCAGATATGGAGATCGAGGCATTTATGCATGGAGCGATGTGTATATCTTATTCCGGAAGATGCCTGCTCAGCAGTTATTTTACAGGCAGAGATGCAAATCAGGGCGCCTGTACACATCCATGCCGCTGGAAATATGCGGTTGTGGAGGAAAAACGACCGGGCGAATATCTTCCGGTGGAAGAAGATGACAGAGGCACGTATATCTTTAATTCCAAGGACCTCTGCATGATTGAGCATATCCCGGATATGATTGACGCAGGAATCAACTCCTTCAAGGTAGAAGGACGTATGAAGACAGCACTGTATGTAGCAGTTGTTACCCGGACATACCGGGAGGCAATTGATGATTATTATACATCGAAGGAATTATATGAGAGCAAGATGGAACATTACCGTGAGGAGATCGCAGCATGCACATTCCGTCAGTTTACAACCGGATTTTATTATGGAAAACCAAACGAGGAGACACAGATCTACGACTGTAACACCTATGTGAAGAACCGTGTCTACCTTGGTACAGTTGAAGAAGTGACAGCGGCAGGAGAACTGGTTATCCACCAGAAGAATAAATTCTGCGTGGGTGATACGATCGAGGTTATGGCGTTTGACGGTAAGAATGTGGATGTGGAGGTGCTTGCAATCCACGACGAACACGGCACAGAGATGAAATCTGCACCGCATCCAAAACAGTTACTCTATGTGAAGGTTTCTGATTCGGAGAAAATCAGAAAAGGCATGATTATACGCACAAGGCACTGCGCAGTTTAAGCAGTGCCTTTTTCTCTATCCGTGAGACATAGGAACGAGAGATATGGAGTAGGTTTGAAATCTCTTTCTGTGTAAGCTCCTGATTGTCGTATAAACCATAACGGAGCGCGATTACCTGCTGCTCGCGGTCGTCTAATACTTCGGTAAACAAGTCATCGATATTTCTGAGACTTTCGGATGTAATAACATTCAAAAGCACATCTTCTTCGTCGATTCGGATTACATCCATCAAACTGATTTCGTTTCCTTCCCTGTCAGTGCCGATTGGTTCATACAGGGAAATCTCGCGCACTTCCTTGCGCTCCTGCCGCAGCCGCATCAAAAGTTCGTTTTCAATACAACGGCTGGCGTAGGTGACCAGCTTTGAACCTTTGTCAGTATCATATGTATTGATCGCTTTGATCAGGCCGATCGTGCCGATGGAAATCAGATCCTCAGTGGAGCGGTTTCCAGTCTGATATTTCTTGACGATATGCGCGACGAGACGCAGATTGTATTCTACAAGGATATTGCGCGCGGATAGATCGCCCGACTTTGCTTTTTGCAGATAATGCGATTCCTCTTCGGGAGAGAGCGGGTGATGAAAAGTCTGCATGGCTGCCTCGCTATCCCTCTTTGTATATACTATGACGAATCATGGAAAATAGTGCTTTTCCAAGATGGAAAAAGATGGTATGATGATTCTAATGGTTTGGGAAAGGAGAGGGTTATGTTTCACTTAAAACATGATGTGCAGATACATCTAAAAAAGGAAAAGGAAGTTTTTCAATTCGTTTGGTTGTTTTTGTTTACATTTATATTATCGGCTGTGCTGATGGGGCTGCCTGACTATATTTGGAATATGCATTTATATAGAATATCGTTAATAGTAGTTCCGTGGCTGATAGCAGTCCCATCTATTGTTTATTGTATTAAACAAAGAGTTCAATTAGTTAATAAAAAATGGATTTTTGATTTTGGGATTGGTGTAGTAATTGGAGTAGCACTTTCTTGTTTGTGGCTTGTGATTGCAAATCAAATGGGAATAACAGTGGGAAGATTTTATACCAATAATATGTGGACAATAGTCTTCTTTTTTATATATTACGTTTTTTCGGTTGGACCTGCAGAAGAACTCATTTATAGAGTGGCATTTAAAGAAAGCTTGGAAAGTGTAACAGATAAGGCAAAATGGATAGCTCCGATTTTAGCAAACGTTTTATTTGGACTATCACACTTATTTCAACATAATATATCAAACGCGGTATTTGCGTTTTGCGTCGGGGCTATATACACGCTATTATACAATAAATGGAATAAGTGCAATTATATTATGGTAGCAGCGATTCATGGAATGTATGACTTTGCTATATGCTTTATTCCGTATATGCTGGATAAGGTGTAGGCTTGGATAAATGAAAATCTTGAAGAACCATAATGTTATGTAAAATAAACGACTTAGACAGATTTAAACAGATATCAAAAAATTGCTTTTTTTTTCAAATAGGCTATGCTATAATTATACATACTATAAAATTTATGAGAGGGTATTGCTATGCGAATAACTGGAGGAAGAAAAAAGATTCGTATAGGTGATTTGCTTGTTGAAGCGGGGGCTATTACGGAAGAAGAGCTTCAGGAGGCACTTGCCTATCAGAAGGAAAATGGTGGTCGTATCGGTAATGTAATCATGGAACTTGGCTTTATTAGCCAGGAACTTTTGATTACAGTATTGACGACACAGATGGGAATTGATTACATTGAACTGAAAGCCTGCAAGCTGGATGAAGATTTGTTGAAACAGGTACCGGAAAACCTGGTCAACAAATATAAGGCAATCCCGATTGGATATGATGAGAATAATCCGAATATCCTGCGAGTGGCAATGGTAGATCCAATGGATTTAAATGCTATCGATGATATCGGTATTGCGACAAATACACAGGTAGAACCATTGCTTGCCATGGAAGATGATGTCATGGAGGCAATTGGTAAATATTATGGTAATGCACAGGCAATGGAGGCTGCTGAGCAGTACCGTAAGGAGATGCAGGAGAACGGCGTCAATGATGCGGATGAAGAGGCGCTGAATGAAGATATCGAGAACTCGCCAATCGTACTTCTGGTAAAGCAGATTATCGAGAGCGGTGTCAGACAGAGAGCTTCCGATATACATATCGAACCGCTGGAGAGTAGCGTTCGAGTTCGTTACCGTATTGATGGTGCGTTGAAGCATGTTATGACCTACGATATTGGACTTCTGGCAGGTATCAGTGCCCGTATCAAGATCATCGGCGGTATGGATATCGCAGAGAAACGTAAACCACAGGATGGTCGTATCACAATTATGGTTGACCGGAGAGAGTACGATGTCCGTGTATCTATCCTTCCAACTGTATATGGTGAGAAAACCGTTATGAGACTTACTTCCAAGGACGGTCTGACGAAACCGAAGAGCGCGCTTGGATTTGGACCAAAGGAATTGAAGGTGTTTGACGGCATCCTGAGTAACCCACATGGAATCATCCTTGTAACAGGACCAACCGGTTCCGGTAAATCAACTACACTGTATACATCATTGAGTGAGTTAAATACCGAAGATGTAAATATTATCACGGTAGAAGATCCTGTCGAGGCTAATATCGACGGTATCAATCAGGTTCAGGTAAATGTAAAAGCAGAGATGACTTTCGCGGCAGCCCTTCGATCTATCCTCCGTCAGGACCCGGATATTATTATGATCGGAGAGATTCGAGACAGTGAGACTGCACAGATTGCTGTTCAGGCGGCTATCACCGGACATTTGGTAGTATCCACACTGCATACAAACTCAGCCGCATCTACGGTTACACGTATCATCGATATGGGTATTGAGCCTTATGTAGCGGGCGATGCGTTGGTGGGTGTTATCGCACAGCGACTTGTTCGTAGACTTTGTAGCTCTTGCAAACAGGCAAGATTAGCAGAACCGGAAGAAAAGAAGATTCTTGGCGTCAAGCCAGAGGATATGGATGATGATGTCATTATCTATGAGCCGGTTGGATGCCCGCTTTGCGGAGATACTGGTTATGCAGGACGAATTGGTGTATATGAGATGATGCCGGTATCCAAGGAATTGCAGGCGGTTATTTCTAAGGGCGCTACGGCAGATGTTATTGAGAAACAGGCATTAAAAGAAGGTATGCTGACCTTGAAGATGGGTGCAGCACAGCATGTACTGAATGGTATTACGTCGATTAGTGAGATGAAGAAAATCACATATGAGACGGGTGATGAATATTAAAACTATAATGTAAAAGAGGGAGAGAAAAGAACATGATAGACATGAAAGAACTTCTGGCATTTGCGGTGGAACAGAATGCATCCGATATTCATATTGCGGTAGGCATTCCTCCGAAGCTTCGTATCAATGGCCGGTTGACGGAGGTAGAGCTTCCGGCAATGACACCGGCAGATGCTGCAGAAGCAATCGGTTCGACGATGCATGATCGTCATAAACAGATCTTAAAAGAACGGGGCGAGGTCGATTTTTCCTTCGCATCTCCAGAAACTGGTCGATTCCGTGTAAACGTATTTATGGATCGTGGAAATATGGCGGCTGCTTACAGAAAGGTCGATACCATTATTCCTAGACCGGATCAGTTAGGAATTCCAGAAGCAGTTGTACAGTTGTATAAGAAGAAAAGAGGCTTGGTGCTTGTAACAGGACCAACCGGTTCCGGTAAGTCGACAACACTTGCTTCTATTATCAATAAAGCAAATGAAAACCTGACCGATCACATCATTACACTGGAAGATCCAATCGAGTATATCCACAAGCACAAGAAATCAGTTGTAAATCAGCGAGAAGTTGGTATGGATACACTCTCTTATGCAAATGCACTTCGTGCAGCCCTCCGTGAGGATCCGGATATCATCCTCGTAGGAGAGATGCGTGACCTGGAGACAATCTCTACAGCGATTACGGCTGCTGAGACTGGACACCTGGTATTCTCCACACTGCATACAATTGGTGCGGCATCTACGATCGACCGTATCATCGACGTGTTCCCAACACATCAGCAGCAGCAGACACGTATCCAGTTAGCGATGATTCTGGAAGGGGTTATCTCACAGGCACTGATTCCGACGGCAGATGGGCATGGACGAGTGGCAGCGTTCGAGGTTATGCTTGCCAGCCCGGCAATCCGAAGCTTGATTCGTGAGCAGAAGAACCATCAGATCCAGTCTACGATTCAGACAAGCCGTGCACAGGGTATGATTACATTGGATGATTACATCCTGGATTTGTATAAGAGTGGAACTATATCCAGAGATATGGCACTTGTGTATGCGCAGGATCAGGTTGCAATGAAGAAACAGATGTAACGTTTGTGCAAGTTTCACAAAATTAAATTATTTTATTGAACTTTATTGCAAAAAACTATCAAATAGAGTAGTATCAGTATATAAATTGTTCATAAAATGTTCATTTTTTAGAAAAATAAGAGGTCGGAGGAGTTAAAATGGCACAATACAATTACAAAGCCATGGACAAAAACGGCAAGGCGAAAAAAGGCTCGATAGAGGCGATTAACCTTGACAAGGCAAAAGAAAAGCTGAAGTCCGAAGGACTGATTGTCCAGGATATAAAAGAACAGGGCGCCGGAAAAAAGGGAGGCGGCAAGAAAGTCAAAGATAAAGACTTGGCAGTGTTCTGCAAACAGTTCTCGGCAGTTCTGAATGCAGGTGTTACGATTATCAGTGCGTTGGAAATGATGTCAGAACAGCTGGAAAACAAAACTTTGAAACGCGCATTACAGGAAGCTCAGTCGTATGTGCAAAAGGGTGGTACACTGGCGGATGCATTCAAATTGAATCCAAAGGTATTCCCACCGATTATGATCAACATGACAGCGGCTGGTGAGATGTCCGGAAATCTGGAAATCTGTTTTGATCGTCTGACAACACACTTTGAGACAGCAAATGCACTGCATTCAAAGGTGAAAGGTGCAGTTACATATCCAATCGTTATCTTGATTGTCGTTGTAGCGGTTGTAGCAGTGTTACTGGTTGGCGTTATCCCACAGTTTTCACAGATGTTTGACGATTTGGGATCAGAACTTCCGGCGGCTACACAGATGCTTGTAAACTTAAGTAACTTCTTGCAACATAAGTGGTATATCTTGGTGATTATTGTTGCAGCGATCGTATTTGGCTTGAAAGCATTTGGCAAGACAGAACCTGGATCATTGATGTATGCAAAGATTGGCATTAAATTCCCATTGTTTGGTAATCTGACGATTAAGTCAGCCGCAGCAACATTCTCTCGTACGATGGCAACTTTGATGGCTTCTGGTATCAGTTTGATCGATGCGGTGGAGCAGGTCGCAAAGATGATCAATAACCGGATCATTCGGGAAGCACTTTTGGATGCGAAGACACAGATTGCAAAAGGTGTTCCGCTTTCCAAACCACTTCGCGATTGTGGAATCTTCCCACCGATGCTTCCTCAGATGACAAAGATCGGTGAGGAAACTGGTAATATCGAAGATATGATGGACAAGGTTGCAGATTACTACGAGATGGAAGTAAATGATGCAACAGATGCACTTACAGCAGCAATGGAACCACTCATCATCGTAATCATGGGTGTTGTTGTCGGTGGTATTGTAATGGCTATCTACAGTCCAATGCTCAGCATGTACGACGCAGTTGATAGTTATTAAAGTGAAATTGGATACAAACCGTTGGGCGAGGACTTCGGTTTTATCATAGAAAAAACTATATAAAGAAAAGGAGAGTAAATTTATGAAGAAAACAAACAACAAAGGTTTCTCACTCGTAGAGTTGATTATCGTTATTGCTATCATGGCAATCCTTGCTGGTGCAATCGCTCCTGCATTGATTCGTTACATTGATAAGTCAAGAAAGTCTAACGATGTTAGCTCATGTAAGACAATTAAGACAGCAGTTGAGACTGCACTTGGTAATGAGGATGTATATGCATTCTTAACAAACTGCGGTGATGATGATGCTAATTTTACACTCATCACATTTAATCCAGGAGAATCTACATCAACAGCAACAATGTCTAATGATGCAATGACAATTTCAGGTTGTACAGAGCCTACTACAGGTGTTAGCGTTGCAGATGTTGGAACTTTGGCATTGACAGAAATTGGTACAAACATTGGCGAGAAGATTCCAAAGCTTAAGTACACAAAGGCTAACAAAGATGATAGCGCAGCAGCATGTACAGTTAAGCCGGAGAAGTTCTATGCAGCAATCACTGCAAAGGGTACAGTATATGTAATGATCGGTTCCGATACAGCTCCTTCAGCTACACCATCTGGAGCAAAGGTTGCTGAGTATGATTCTGCATACATCATCAGCCCAGAGTGCTGTGCAGCATATCAGTAAAATATGTGATTAAATCACAAAAACAGATTCCACTCGAATGATCGGGTGGAATCTGTTAAAAATGAGACGGAAAGGTTAGGACGATGTTAGTAACAATAGTATTTAGCATTTTTTTTGCGTTATATGGAATTGTAATCGGTAGTTTTGTCAATGTTTTGATTTTAAGACTTCCGATAAAAGAAAGCATAACCTTAAAACGGTCTCATTGTATGACATGTGGGCATACCTTATCCTGGTATGAACTCATACCTTTATTTAGTTATTTATTTTTAGGTGGAAAGTGCAGGCATTGTAAGGCACATATTTCAGTACAGTACCCGATTGTGGAGGCTGCAAATGGAATCATATATGTGGTTGTCTTCCTCGCAAAAGGAATCACATTGGAAACGTTCCTTTATTGCCTGTGTGCTTCTGCCTTACTAGCGTTAAGCGTCATAGATTGGCGTACACAGGAAATCCCCTTGGGATTCAATATTTTTATACTAATTTTGGGACTGGTTAGACTCTTTACAGATATAAGTAATTGGAGTCAGTATGTAATCGGTTTGTTTGCTGTCAGCGTTTTTTTACTTCTCATTAATCTTGTTACAAAGGGGAGAGGCATAGGACACGGTGACATAAAGCTTATGGCGGCAACCGGCTTACTGATGGGCTGGAAACTAATTACGGTAGCATTTATCATGGCGTGTATCATCGGAACGGTGGTACATCTCATACGAATGGCTGTTAAGAAAGCTGGCAGAAAGCTGGCTTTTGGCCCATATTTATCTATGGGTATATTTATAGCAATGATATGGGGTGAACAGCTCGTGAGCTGGTACCTATAAGTATATGGACGAAAGTCCTACATATAAAATCACTGATTAGCGAGGGAGGCTATAACGAATGGCAAAAAGCAATAAAGTGTTATCGATTGATATCACAAACGAAAGTATTACAATTATTGAGCTGACTGCTTCAGCAAAAAAGCAGACGATGATTCATAATATCATCATTTTTGAAACACCAGAAGATTCCTATGAAGATGGTGTATTAAAGGAGCCAGAGAAGATTGCAGAGGCAATTACACAGCAGTTGATGGCTCGCGGTATTAATAATAAGAATGCGATCTTCGTTCTTTCATCGACAAAGATTGTAAACAGAGAGGTTATGATACCGTTTGTTCCAGAGAAAAAAATCAGAGGAATTATCAATTCAAACTCATCCGAGTATTTCCCTGTAAATATAGAAGATTATGTTGTTTCTCATTCTGTGCTTGAGACTGTAACAGATGAAGAGAATAACAAGCAGCTTCGCGTACTGGCAGTCGCAGCACCGGAGCATATGGTAAAGTCTTATTATGACTTAGGTCAGATGGCTGGATTGAATGTTGTTGCACTGGATTATATCGGTAATGCAATGCTCCAGCTTATTAAAACACAGACAAATCAGAACACAACAACCATGGTTATCCAGTTAGGTAGCGAGAGTACAGTATTGAATATTGTACAGGGTGATAATTTATTGTTACAGAGAACGGTTCCATATGGTACAAACTCTGTTGTAAATGTAGTCATGGATGACAAGGGCGTTGATGCAACAACCGCTATGACATTGCTCCAGAACGATCGTTTGATCACTGTAGATTTTGATGATAACGAAGTAACTGGTGCATTCCGTTATTTGATTAACAACATTGGACGTGTTATGGACTTCTATGCATCAAAGAACCCGGACAAGCCAATTGAGGATGTATTCCTGACTGGTGATGGTGCGTTGATTCGCGGTATTGACGGACTTTTTAAAGTACAGTTGAATGTCAGCACACGAATTATGGATACATTGTACAATATCAAGTTTGATCCAAGTATCGACTTGAAGGTATACAATCCAGTATATCTTGTTACTCCAATCGGAGCAGCGTTTGCTCCAATGGGATTTGAACTTGCAGATGTAGCAGCATCCGCAACAAAGGCAGAGGGAAGTCTGGCTCCGTTTATTGCATTGATCGCAGTTGCTGCAATTGGTGCAGCTGGCATGGCGTTCTATTCTATTAATAAGAAGAATACTGTGACTGAAAAACGAGATCAGTTAGAGTCAGATATTGCAAGAATCAGTGATATTGAAGATATTATCGATGCATATGATGCAGCTGAAGCAAAGTATACAGACATGGAGTCTATGTACTATACAACATACCAGTTGAACGAAAATGCAAGACAGTTTATCTCAGAATTAGAGAGTAAGATTCCTACAAGTATAGTCGTATCATCATTCTCATCTGATAACAACGGTGTATCAATGCCATGTGTATCAACAAGCTATGATGCAATTGCAGATTTTATTATGCAGCTGAAGACAATTGATTGTGTAGACAATGCGTATGTAGCAAGCATTTCAAAGAAGGATACAGATGGAGAAATCACATATGAATTTACTGTCACAGTCAACTATGTACCGATGATGGAAAACCCTGAAGCTTCAACTGATGATGCCGGGGATACTGAAACGACAGAAGCAGAAGCTGAGTAAGGGAGGGAGCAGAGTATGAAATTAAGCAAAAGTAATATTAAAATTATTTTATTTATCGTGGCAGTTGCAATTTTAGGCCTTACATATCTGTATGTATTTAAGGATAATATGAGCACTGCAGATTCAATTCAGTCAGAGGTAGACACATTACAGGCTCGCTATGATGAATTAAATGCAAAACAGAAAGATCGTGACATGTATGAGGAAAAGACTGCTGAATATGAAAAGCTTTTTGCTGACAGACTGGCATATTTCCCTGCAACATTGGATCAGGAAATTTCTGTTATGTTCATCAAAGGTGTTGAAAAGGATGAGGGGAATTTACAGTTTGGTGTAAACTCTGTTGGCCTTGGACAGCCTGAGACATTCTACAGTTTAAGTGCAGCAGCAAGTGCGTCTAATGATACAAGCGATACAGAAGAAGCAACGGATGAAGATACAACGGATGAAGATACAACGACTGTTGCATCTGGTGATTATCAGTGTATGTCAGCAGCATTTCCTATTACATATACAGGATCATATGAAGGCTTGAAGGATTTCATTGATTATATTATGGGATATAAGTACAGAATGAATATTTCTTCTTTCAACATTGCATATAATTCACAGGATGATGTATATTCAGGAAGCATTTCTTTGAATGCATATTGTATAACAGGTGGTGGACGTGAAGCAGATAGTGTGGATGTAGATGTACCAGAAGGTGTATCGAATATCTTCCTTGGAGGTCCTGGTGCAGCATCTGTACAGACTTCCAGCCATGATGCAGGTCAGGGTGAAGATATCGCGAGTGATCATGATATCCTGATTGGTTTGAACAATGCAAATGGAGACAGCTCAGATGGTATTATTGTAAGTGCAGGAAGCAACAAGGTAAGCTCAACAGCAAACGATGTAGAGAAGGTTACACTTACAATTACAGATGAGGATGGTAAGAATATGGTCGAGGTTGCAATGGGCAGCGATTCTTACTCATTTGAGCTGACAGATAAGGATTTAACAATTTATGTTGAGTCATCTGCTCGTGTAGATAATGATGACAAGAATGGAATTACATTGAGTGTAAGCAACTCAACAGATGTTCCGGTTTATGTGAAGGTTGCAGACGATGACAAGAGCGCTCCTAGATTTGCCTTAGGCAGCAAGACAGGTACTGTTAAGGTATACTAAGAGAGGGTGAGGATTTATGGCAAAAACAAATAATAAAGGTTTCACTTTGATTGAAATCGTCATAGCTGTTGCCATATTGTCAGTCCTTTTAACTCCGATTTTAAAACAATTTGCCAATACCCTGGAGACAAGCCGGAAGGCAAAAGCTCTCCAGGAGGTAAATGAGATGGCTGGTAGTGAGATGGAGGAATTCCAGACGGTTTCAAGAGAAGACCTGAATGATCGATATGGAGATCCTACGATACATGCAGATCTTTCAGTTACCATGTATGATACATCGGCAAATGAAATCGCAACGGATCTTACATATTCTGCATATGAATATCAGTTACCGGAAAGCGAGATTGGAGCTAAGAGAGATAAGTATTCAAATGTTGTAGTACTCGATGACTTGTCAAATAAAGTACGTGCGTATGGTGGAGAGAGTGCACCAAAACATTATAAAGTTGCATATAATCTGACAAGCACAGAATTGGCAGCCTTTGGCGAAGGGTTTGAACTCACCAATGAAGGTTCGATTGTAAAGTATAATGATGAAGGTTATGTATCAGCAGTTGTATGTACAGATACCAATTCCGATGGATCGGCAGTAAGTTATGTACAAAATCCGAATGATGTAAATCTGGGTAATATGCATGACCTTGATAAAAATACGGTTGCGCTTATATTGGGTGGTACATCCAGCTTTGACTCAGAAGCATTTTCGGCTTTGTTCTCCAAGGCAATGGATCATCTTCGTGAATTGGATTATGAATCATGGCAGCAGGCATTGCTGAATGTTGATAATGAGTCAATATTGTCGCAGGATAGTATGAACAATTCAAAGAGATTAATCAAGATATATACGGATAAGGCAACAGATGCTTCAACAGGAAAAGATTACTATATTGTAAAAGCCGATGTATATTATGATTATACATATAGCTTGATTGTTGATGGTGCTGCGACGAGTTCCTATCATGATATGGTAAGTTATACAGTTTTCAGTCAGAAATTCTATACAAAGCAGGCACCGGAAATTTATTTTGAATACCAGCCGTATTGTATTTCTGGCGCAAATACTGAGAATGCGGTATATCAGAGTGATGATTATATCTTATTTGATAACAATGTAGATGAGAGCAAACTGTATCTCTATAAACCGTATAAGGATCAGCAGAATGCCAAGGCAAGCTTGGATGATTATTATACGATAGATTCAGATGGAGATGGAGTTCCTGATAAGAAAGCAGAATATTATACATACTATACTGATTCAACACAGACAAGAAAAGTTACGATACATCTTGCAAGTAAGAATAACAATACATCTGTAGAACTTGATAGCACTGGTAAGGCAACAAATCCAGATGGCTACAAACGTATATACATCTTTACAAATCTTGATACAAATGGTTATTATGATGGAGATAATGATTCTCAGTTCCAGTCAGATGCATTTTCAGGAGTGTTTGATTATGTAAAGGGAGAGAAAGAATCAAGAAGTTCCGTAGAAAATGAAGTGGATGCGGTTTATCTCAAATATGCATTGGGTAATTCTTATGTTACAAATACAGTATCTTCCGATGGAACAACAACGACTGGAGATATGAAGGTTCTGTATATGCTTAGTGAAGATACACGAGAATCAGAAAGATTATACACAGTTACAGTAAAATTAACACCGGACAAGGAGAGCTTGAATACAGTTCGGTTATCTGGAGCAAAGGGGGCTAATTAGTTGAAAAAATTCAAAAAACTGTTGAAAAAACTAAAAAGTAATGCCGGCTCCAGTATTGTAATGGTAGTCGTTTCTGTTGCGTTTATTGGAATTATTGTTGGAGCGTTGTTAGCAGCTGCAGTTCAGTCTTATCGGTTAAAACTACAGGAGCTGAATGACCGGGATAATTTCTATTATGTTGAGCAGGCGTTAAATGAAATTTATGCAGGTGTGGGTTCACAGACAGTGGAAGACTTGCAGGATGCATATGTTTATACGGTAGAGAATATGGTTGAGTATGATCTGATTAAGGGACGTTATGTGACGAAAACACAGGACGAGGCTCAGGAGATGTTCTCAAAAGAGTTCTACCGTCAGTTGCAGAATAATCCATTCTTTAAAGTAAGCTTGGATGATTTGGCAGTAAAGTTGACATCTTATATCACAAATGATTCGGTAAAATTGGATGCGAGCCGGATACAGGTTGTAGATTATGAAGATGAAAACAATAATAAGGTTGGTAAGATCATTAAGAATCTGAAGTTAAGCCGTACGCAGGAATACAATCGTTCATCTGCAAATGGTGTGTTTACACAGAGCATCACAACAGATATCGTAATTGGCAATCCTGATTTTGCAGTATTGTTCGATTCTATGAATGATACAGATCCTAACATTTTCAAGTATGCTTTAGTAGCGGATATGGGTGTTGAGGTTGATCAGCCAACAGTTCCGCTTACCATTGCTGGTAATGTATATGCTGCTTCTGATTATTATAATAAGCAGTATAACGAAAGCACATGGGATGAAGATGTAAGTGATGATAGTAAAAAGCTTACCACATCCGACACTTATGAGATTGAACAGGAAGATGGAGAAAATGTTAATATTGCAGAATTATATCAGCATGGCAGTGTAACATCAAAGAGTGCCAAGGGAGAGAAAACTTCAAGTACATATACCTATTATAATAATTATGCAACACAGAACAATCAAACGGAGGTTGCAGGAAGAAACGATTATTATGATGGTGCAACAATTAAGAGTAAATACTCAGGATTCTATGTAAATGGTTCTCAGGTATCTATTATGGCAGATACGGTTATTGTACCAGGTACAATGGCAGTTATGGATAAGGGATCTCTTTCTGTCTATGGTAAGAATGGAAGCCAGACAGCAGAATCTGAGGTATGGACAGACAATATTGTATTAGATGGTTATAGTACAGTTAAAGATAATACAGCAAAAGATGGTACTGTCACAACAACATACAAAGGCGCAGAGGCAATTATGAAAGCAAATATGTATGTAAAAGATGACACGGAAGTAAATGCTGCAGGATCTTCTTTCCAGTTAACTGGTAGCTATTTTGGCTATGGAGACAGCACAGAGAAAGATGATCGTAAGTTTACACCAGTTGTGGATGCCGCAAACTTCCAGATTGAAGTTACAGATGCAGCAGGTAATAAGAAAACAGAAAATCGCGGGCATTATAACAGTAGTGCTATTATCGTAAATGGTGAGCAGTCAACATTGAATTTGGCACAGGCAAAAACATTGTTCTTAGCAGGACGTACATACATTGAGCTTTCAAAGGATGTAAACAGCGTAGATGGAACGACAAGAGAAGATGATGCAGTTGTAAACACAGTGAAGGATACATATGCATATCATCCAACGGATTATAATCCGGAAATGCCAGATGCATTGCGGACAGATGATAATAAGACTACAACCATCCGCGATTATAAGATGGGTGAGAGTATTTCATTAAAGAGTAACCAGGAAGCTTATATTCCAGTAACCTATAATGGAATCCCTAAGCTTGCTAAGAATGACAAAGGGGAGTCGCTTGGATATTATCTGGCAGAACTTCCACCCGCGTTAAAGGGCAGTGATTTATTTGAAAAGTATTTCCCGTCTTATCAGTTTGACGGCAAAGTACCATGTGTGCTTCAGGAAATATCTGGTAAGAAGTATTATTATTATGATTTCCAGACTGCATACACTCAGACGGAACTGCTGTATCGTGCAAGAGTAATGGCAGGACAGATGACAAATGCAGAGTATAGTGCATGGTTAGATGAATTCCCGTCTGCACAGTATTTTGCTGCAGGGTTTATTGAAGATTATGATGCTGAATTAGAAATGCATAGAAAATATGTAGCAGCAACAAATAAGACCGGGCTTACAGATAGTGTAATTGCAGAATATTTGGTAGATATTGGCGATTATGAGGATTTTGATGCTGGAAATATTGTTCTTCCAGATGCAGATCTTGATCCAAATGTAAGTATTTATTCCAGCGGTGCAATTACAACGAAGAAAGATACAACATTTAGTATTGTCAGAGCAGACAATACAGATGCACTTACAAAGCTTTTGACTTCTGATAGTCTGAAGGACATGAATGAGGGAAATAGCTGGCTTGGTTCAGTAGATGCAAACGGAAAGGAATCAAAGTATACAGATGCATATCAGCTTTCCAATGACTTGGAAATGGAATATGACTATATGAAGTGGAATCTGGGACACTATAGTCAGGATCCTACATTAGATTCGGTTACACTTGCAAACAATGCAGTAGAGAAGCAGTATATTAAGGCGGTTGTCAATGATGAAGATCTTGGCGATGGAAGTATCACACCAATTAATAAGTTCCTGGATATGTCAAAGATAACAGAGAGTACAAACATTACACCTAATATTTCTGGTACAGATTCGGGCGCAAATGTTATGGATCTTGCATCTGGGTACTCTGTATGGGTAAGTAATTCAGATGTAGTTGTCAAGGCAAAGAAGGAAGATAAAGGTGAGGTGCGAGGCGTTGTAATCACTAAGGGAGATGTATACTTTGATACATCGGCTGAGAATGGTGTCACAGATTTTGAAGGTGTGATTATTGCCGGTGGTAAAGTATATGTTGCAGGAAATGTAAAAACAATTGCTTCTTCCGCTGAGATTTGTAGAGCAGTATTGCGTGAATGCTTACTGACTGGAGATGATAATTCAAAATTGATATTGAGTCTGTTCCGTGGATATGAGCCAAAGGAAGAGGATGCATCTTCCACAGACGCCTCCGAAGCAAAATCAATTGATATGATTGATTATACAGATGTTGTAAGCTTCGCAAACTGGATGAAGAATGTGGAATAGAGAGGTGGCCTATGGAGAAGAGAAGATTTATGAAGGATAACAAAGGCTACACACTCATTGAGATGATTATCGTTATAGCGATTATTGCAATAATGACTGGCGCGGCTATGGTAACAATCACGATTTTGCATAATGCAAAAGCCAAGGAAGCTTCTATTACATTGGAAACAGCATTGTCTGAAACACAGAAAAATGCCAAAGGGAAAATGTGTGTGGTAGCGGATACACAGCAGCCAGATTACAAATTTGCATTAGCTGTCTATAAAAGTGGTAGTAAGTATTATGTAAAGAAGGGTTATTATATAGGAAATGGTAATGATATGTCGCTGAATTCCAGTTATGTATTTGATGATTCAGAGAATGCAAACAGTGGAAAGGGCGAGAGCTTTTCGGCATATGTAAAGGTGAAGTACAAAGATTCATCTGGTACGGAACAGGATATTACCGGAATTGATGAAAAGCCTATATATATAATTTATGACCGTCAAGGGATGTGTATATATGGTGATGGTCAGTATGAGTTTTATCGTAACAGCAAAGACTCATTGTTAAATACCGTGGTTTTGAATAAAAATGGAAGCCATACATTACATTAAGGAGGGCGTGAAGATGAATAAAGATAATAAAAACAGCGGCTTCTCCTTGGTGGAATTGATTATAGCTATAGCAGTGCTTGCGTTCTTGATGTTAGCAGTTTCTTCCTTTATGGGATCGAGCGTATCACAAACAAGGAAAGAACAGGTGGATGTTAAGTTACAAACACAGGCTCAGGAAACATATAGCTTAATTACAGACACTATCATGCAGGCAAATGATATTGTGATGGTTGGATATACAGCATCAGAACAGTTGAATTTTGCAACGGTAGGAGAAGAGACAAGTGCAACAATGGCGAAGAAGTTCTATGTGAAGGATGAGGCAACAGCAAAAGCACTTGTAAAAGATCCATCTTTATATGGGATTAATGATTCGGTTTCAAAGGCAGATGTAATATGTTTTAAGGATATTGATGTAGACGATCCAATATATATATCATATCTGCGAATTGAAAGTTCCGTTCCGTTGGATATGAATCTGGTACCGGGTGGAAACCCAAGCATCTTGTCTGAACAGGTAATAACTAATTCATTGACAGGGGAAGCAACAAAGGTACAGTGCACAGAACAAAATTCCAAAATTGTATACAGCATAAATGACACATTAGTTTCTACCTTTTACTTCGAAAACAATAACATGTATTATGGCAGAAAATATGCATACATGACAATGTCAGATGATGAGGTGGATATGTCAGATTCAAATTCAAAGTTTGTACATCTGTATAATCCATATTTGTCATATGTTGAAGCAAAGCTAGGAGCGATAGGCGTTGGTGTTGCGGGATGTACAGCAAACATTGATGCAAAAAACAATTCAGTTAAGCTGGATATATACTATAATCAGTCTAATATGACGTATACAACGAATGGAAGAGTGAATCCAAGAAATTCGTATGTATTAGTACCAAAAAAGTAGGGAGGGCAAGTAGAACATGAAACGTAAAACAAAGATTTTGATATCTGCATTATCTGTAATGTTCGTTGCGGCGATTGCGGTTGCAATTGCATCGTTCTCCTTCGCTGGAAATGGTGACGAAGACGGCTTGCTGGAGAATGGCGAAATTATCGCAGATGCAAGTCAGAATGTGGATACAAAAACGATTATCGATTACATTATCGATAATTCAAATTCAGAAGATCCAGAAGTAGATAAAATTTATCATATCGCAGAAATTTCATCTTCTTCTGCTTCAAGCTTAGAGACATTTGTTAGTTCCAATGGCTTTAAGGATTATGTTATTGATGGAAACCGTACAATCGAGCAGGCGATGGCAGATGGTTGTATCGAATACAAATGTTTTGGCGGAAATGTAACAAGTGATGCAGATCTTGCTTATATTTCAAAGGCAGATTTCATTTATGTAAGTAATGATTCTGCATCGAAATTTACAAAAGACAATGACATGAGCGAGAAATTATATGATCTTCTGCATACATATGCAGTTGGCGATTTTAAGCCTTTAGTCATTGATAGTCCAAATGCAACAACCGTTGATCCGTCGACATCAAAGAATATGAAAGATCTTGCATCTTCTGTATTTGGTCCAAATGAAAAGTATTATTACACATTCAAGTGGGCAAGCAACTTAAGTGCAGATCAGTATTTGCAGCATGCAGGTGGTTCTTTGTATCTGGGAATTAACGGTCAGACACAGAAGACAAATGGTGCATGGACAGAAGTATATGAGTCAGACCCGACTGCCTCTGCTTCAGATGGATCCTCAGCACAGCCGATGTCTATGGCGAAGATTTTGACAATTGGCGTCAATACTACATATACAAAGACAGATGCGCTGTTAGCAGGAAATCCGTCAGCAACGGGGTTGTATGCAGCAGATGGTTCTGCAATTGCAGATACTGCTACATCAAAATATTATAAGCTGGATGCAAATTCAATCTTCTATAAGAATGGTTATAATAACCGTGTCGGTGTAAGACCAACTTATATACAGAATGATATTGTAACATTGGCTGATTCAGAATCCGTTGATTTTGATCAGTACGATATGATTGTGATTGAAGATTCTTGTTATAATCAGGCAATCACGGCAGATCTCTATAAGAAATTCGCATCAGCAATGTATGGTAAGATTCATATTGTATATGGTGCAGATATGGGAACATCATCAGATGCTGCGATTAAAGTTCCGGATGATTTAAAAGAGACAAACTACTCTAAGTTATTCTATATGGTAGCAACAACAGAGTATGTTGCACGATATGAGAATATCATGGTAACTTCAAGAGCAGACTTCAGTGTTGTTACAACTTCAAAGAGTGCAGCGACAGCAAAGGTTATTGCAGATTTGATCAATGCATCGAAATATCGTGGAATTGGTGGTAGAGGTTCTTCTTCCTCATCCTTTACGGTGTTAGAGATTCAGCCATGCTATCCAATTGATGAAGCTGTGGCACAGGAAGTAGGCAAGGCAAAGCCAAGAAGTGGTAATGCATCAAGTATTTATGGAAGTGGAAATTATTATACAGCTCCAGCTAATGTCGTGAATGGAAAGACAAAAGAACAGTTAGCTGAAAATACAGAGTACTATGCCTGGGAGCTCTCTAAGGCAAAATTAGCAGATGCATTAAACTTACCAATTGATAAGATTAATTTGGTACAGATGTCATCCGAGGAGTTTGCGTGTGATAAATCAGAAGTTTTAGGAAAGTACGATTTGGTTTATATTGGCGGAAATACATCTGCATTAAAGGATGTGTTAGAATATCGTAGTTTGACAGGTCTTGCAAGATGGGGTGGGACTTTGAAGTCTAATTCGGGTAGTTTGGATATGTCAAAGATTACAACTTTGCCAATCTACACGATGTATTCTCACAATGGTGATATTGTAAATCTGGATCTTTCAGCTATGGCACAGTCTCCAGGTCCTGCAAACAGTGGTACACCAACTGCGAAGGTTCGCCTGAATGGAAATTATACAGATACGTTTACAGTATTGAATGGTAATGATATCACATATAATCGGTATGAGGCATTAAAAGAATATGTTGATGCAGGAATGCCGGTTGTAGTAAGTAAGAATCTGACAACAGCATATACTCTTGCAAAGACAGATGGCTATTTGCAGAACTCTATTGATCCGGATTCTAATATGTATAAGTTATTGGCAGCATGTGAAGGCACTGATAAAGATAATGTACAGTGGAACTTTAATCAGACGGATGTGGAAGATATTTTAAGTGATGGTTCGCTTGGTGATTCATTAACAGGATATGTCTCAGTGTTCAAGGGTGGTGCAGCAGATACTCCAAAGAATGAGTTGAGTTCAATCTATGCAACATCAGAGAAGAGACCAAAGTTGACAATCACAAGTATGCCGGCAACTTATAATCGGTATGATGAAACATCACAGATTACAGACGGTACATTGAAATTTAAATATACAGTCACGGGAAGTGCCAATTATACGGTTAAACTGTATATTGATGATGATGGAAATAGTACTTTTGATCGAAAAGAAGAGTACATGACATCAGGAGATGCGAATTCACTTACTTATCAGTGTGCGGACAGCTTCTATGGTCCACTGTATTGGATGATTGAGGTTGTTGATACAAATGGAAATTCAGTCAGCCAGACGGGTATTGCTTATGTCAAGAACAAGACTGACGAAAAACAGCAGGTAAATGTATTGCAGATTATGCCGGGAGGTAAGGCAAACCAGTGGTCAAATAACGCACTTGGCGAAGGTGCAGAAGGTTACAACTCCTTGTATTTCTGTACTGTATGTCAGCAGGCATATCAGAGACTGGAGTATAACCCATATACGAATTCAGGAAATCGTACAGCGTATGGAGCTCTTTATGGTGGTAATTTCCAGGATTCGAAGGATGGTATGCTGGGAAGTCATTACTTAGGTAAGCATGAGCATACGTTTGGTATCGTAAGTTATGACAGTCAGCTTGTTGTACCTGGAAAAGGTGTCAAGGGTATGGATGACTGGGATAACAACCTTGCAGATCAGGTAAATGATCTGTATGACTTTGATATTGATATTATGCTGCGTAATGAGTTTGAGCAGGCTGCAAAGGATGCAGAAGCTGCATATGATTACAAGGTTGACAATGGAGAAGTTAATTACTCTTCAGCAATTACAGATGCAGAAAAAGAGGCACTTGTAAATTCATTTACAATTGATTCAACGGATACTGATTATGATAAGTATAATGCACTCACAACAGTGGAAGATAAATATAAATTTATTAAGAAACGTGAGTATGAGCAGTTGGCAGGCAAGTATTGGCAGTTGTATCAGTTTATGAAGAATGAGAGTGCAACTGGAACATCCAGCATGAAGGATGAAACAGGTGTTGATATTCAGAAAACAACCGTTGATGCAAGAAAGGAACTTGATGAAGAAATTGATAAGTTAATTGCCGGAATTCAGTCAGGAAGCACAAATTCAGGCAAGACAACCTTCTCAAGTAATACATCAAAAGAGACTTTGATTCAGGAATTGAATCGTTTGAAGACAAAATCAACGTACAGTGATTATTATTCTATTGATGGTAACGCTGCACAGTATAATGATGTATCACAGGCATATCTTCCAAATGGCGAGAGTATGAACACTTATATGGAGGAGTACTTTAAGGTAAAAGATAAAGAACTTGAGTATAAGGAACTTTACAAGAAATATACAAGATATGCAGCAGGTGCTGATTGGTTACAGGAATCATACAGTACAATTATTCTTGGACCATCTGAAGATTTCGGTGGAGATGATATTACAAGTCCGATTGCACTTGCAGATTTGAAGTCTTACATCGAAGATGATGGACAGCTCCTGTTGTTCCATGATACATTGACAAAGTTCTCTGATAAGGGTACTTCTACATTGACAGCAACACTTCGTTCATACTTTGGTATGGATCGGTATCACTTTAATGATCCTGTGACAACAGATGCAAGTCAGAATTATGTGAAGTATACAACTACACAGGATAGTGACAAGTACTTTATGACGAATCTGTCGACAACGAAAGATGAAAGTCGGTATACAAGCTGGCTTTCAGATATGAAAAAAGTGTTTGGATCAACGCCAAGCAAATATCTGACATCCGTGGCATATACAGATGCGGTAAATGTCAGTGGTAATGATAATCCATATGCAATTCCTTATCGGTATGCCGATTTGAGCTGGGCAATCGCAGGATATTGGTACAATGCAGCTAGCTTTTCTGCAAAGGAGAATACAAAGTATGGTACTGATAAAGCGAGTCAGAACAATCAGGGTATTGTAACATTGTTCCCATTCACATTGGCATCTGAGTTGAATATTTCAGGAACGCACTCACAGGCATATGCGCTGGATGTTGAAAATGATGACATGACTGTGTGGTATTCTCTTGCAGGTGGTAATAATACAAAGGACGGTTCTTCCATCTATGCAGCATCACCGAGAGATGGTATGGACAACTACTTTATTTACACTTATAAGAACGTAAACTACTGTGGTGCCGGACATTCGAAGGTGACTGGTGTAGGAAAGGATAATAATGATGAGCGTTACCTGTACATCAATATTATTTGTAACTCAGTTCGTAACAGTGTAAAACAGCCAACCATTTATGTATATGACTATGGTAAAGAAACAAATAATATCATCAAACGTGATGTAAACGATGATTATTATACAAAGGTTGAGGAGAATACTTCATATCCAGAGTTTAGTTTTAAGGTAACTGTAGACCAGGATGCAACATTAAAGCAGGTTCGAATCTACTATGATTTGGATTACTCAGAGACAAATCGTGATAGTTCATATGTAGCAGATAAGAATCATGTATTGATTGCGGATTGGAATTCTACACAGGTAAAGGAAGGTATCATCAAGGATGTATTCCGATATGATTCTTCTCTTGAGAAGCTGTTGAATAAGGATGGCGGACAGATTGCTGAGAAGTATGTAGATTCTGATGGTAAGGAAGTTACAGTAGCGGCAACGAAATTGAAGCTTCAGCCATCGTACTTTGAGAATTACAATAATGAATATACATATATTGTAATTGAAGCAACCGATTCCGAAGGTAACAAGGTTTACCAGAGAATCAAGGTTATGTTGAAGGATTATCTCTTTGACTTAACGTAAAATAATAAAAAAAGCATGGGAAACTCTGAAAAGAGTCCCATGCTTTTTTTGCCATTTGATTGACTTTTTTATAAGAATCGTTATAATTAAAATATGTATGTAGTTAGGAATTAGGCGATATATGCCACAACGTACAAAATAATATGAAAGGGGAGATACTATGCGAAAACGCAAAATGAATCGAGCACTCGTTGTCGCACTGAGTGTTGCTATGGCATCAAGCAATATAGCACCAACAGTTACATATGCGGCGGAGTCATCTCAAATTTTCGAAGCGTCAGAACAAGAAAATCCACAAGAAGAAACAAGTGAACAGGAATCCAAGACAGAGGTTGAAACTGTAAGTGAAGATTTACAGCAGGCAGAGCAAACTGTTGCAGAAGATAAGACGATTACAGAAGAAACGTATTTAGAGTACACACCTGAAGAGGGAAATTATACTCTGTCTTATCAGATTCGTGTAAATAATGGAAAAAAGGAAGCTATTATTAAGGGATATGGTAAAAATAAGACAGATAGAAATATTACTATTCCAAGTGAGGTAAGTGCTTCCAGTGAGTACACAAATGCTGCAGACTATCAGAATATTCCAGTTACAGCGATTGATCAGGGTGCATTCGCATTGACGGAATGTCCGAGAAGCGTGAATATTCCTGCCTCTATAGAATCCATTGGTACAAATGCATTTGCCGGAGGAGAAAAACAGAAAGTTTACATATTGCAGTCCGTTACAATTGAGGAAGGTTCAAAGCTGAATTGGATTGGAGAGGCTGCATTTCAAAGTCAGGCAGGATTGAAAAGTGAGATTGTGATTCCTGATGGTGTTACCAAAATTGGTAAACAGGCATTTTATAATTGTGAAGGCTTGACAAAGATTACATTTAATGGTGGAGGAATCATTGGTGCGCAGGCATTTTCTGGTTGTAGAAAAGTCAATATGGAAAATGGGTTAAAATTTCCACTTAATGTAACAGAAATTGGTGATGAAGCATTTTTGAATTATGGGGCTTCCTCAACAAATGCAGGAGATCTTGCGCTTCCAAGTGGACTTACATCAATCGGAAAGAAAGCCTTTTCTGGCGCAAAGCTGAAAGGAAATCTTGTTATCCCAAGTTCCGTTGCGTTCATGGGAGATTCTGCATTTCAAAGTGCATATGCCGATACCGACAAATCAAATATGGGGATGTTATCGTTTGAAAACGGAAGTAAATTAACGAGTATTCCAGCGTATGCATTTGATAAGTGCCTTGCGTTTAAGGGCTCGATTGTAATTCCAGAGGGGGTTACAAGTATTGGGCAATATGCATTTGAAAAGTGTTCAGGGATGGATGGAACGCTTTCTTTGCCATCAGGGTTGGAAACAATTGGCAATTATGCTTTTTCTGAGTGTTCAAAGCTGACAGGAGGAATTACACTTCCAGATACGTTGACACAGCTTGGTACGTATACATTTAATAAATGTAGTAATATTAATGGAGAACTTGTATTAAGTAAGAATTTAAAGAATATACCACAGGCTGCATTTTCAAACTGTTCTAGCATGATTGGAAGTGTGGATATTCCAGAAGGCGTACAGAAAATAAATGCAAACGCATTTCAGGGATGTTCTTCGTTAAATGGAACATTAACAATCCCGGAAACGGTAGATACGATTGGTGCCTATGCCTTTGATCAATGTAGTTTACTCACCGGGACTTTAACAATACCGGGAAAGGTAACTAATGTATCGAATTATGCATTTGACGCATGTTCTGGATTTGATGCATTAAAGCTTTCGGATAGTATTACAACTATCGGAAATTATGCATTTGCAGATTGTGATGGTTTTAAAAATGAATTTGTACTTCCTGCAAACCTGAAGACGGTTGGAGAGTTTTCATTTAGTGGTTGTAGTGGACTTGTTGGAAATCTGGCGATGCCGGATACTGTCACTTCAGTTGGAAAGTCTGCTTTTGCAGGGATGTCCGGATTAAATGGATATATGTATTTGTCAAAGAAACTTACATCCTTTGGAGAGCTGTGCTTCTATGGTTGTTCGAAATTAACAAATCCGAAGGATGAGCAGGGTAACATACAAATTATTGAGATTGCAGAGGGAACAACGGCGTTACCACAGCAGATGTTTGGAAATTGTAAGATGCTGACAAAAATACAGGTTCCAAAGACTATTAAGACAATCAATACTGGTGTATTTATTGGAACGAACTCTGCACTGGATCTTTATGTATATGCGGGGTCTGATGGAGCTGCGTGGGCAAGAAATTTGTCCACAGAGCAGAAAACGTTTGATGTTATTTATTTGGATGCATTAGCTTCAATCAAGCTTTCCAATAACGCATACACAATGCGAGTTGGCTCAGAGAGAGACTTGTCTGCAACTATCAAATATTATAAAGAAGAAAATGGTGTGGATGTACCATATGAAGTTGCAGAGAAAGATGCACCAGATAAATTAACATGGACTATGAATAATAAAGATACAGGTACCTATGCATCCTATGCAGATGGCAAAGTATCAGCAATCAAACAGGGAACGGAAACAATCAAGGCAACATCACCGGATGGTAAGACAAATGGTATGTGTAAGGTAACAGTGTTTAATAAATATGTTACACAAATGTCGTCCTCTGATCCAGCAACAACAAAACTGAATGCTTCAAAGGATGGAGAGCAAACAACGATTACAGCAACAATCAAATTGCAGGGATTCAAAGAAGCATTGGAATATGGTGAGATTAAAGAGGAAGATGTGACACTTACATGTACACCATCTGTAGAAGGTGTGGTTAAGATTGAGACGGGAAAGATTGTGTTTAATGAAGATTATACACAGGCTACAGTTTCAACAGTAATTACACCGGTAAAGAGTGGAAATACAGTTATTACATTTGCTACAAGTGTACCTGGTGAAACGGAAACGAAATTTACAAAGACGATAAATGTCTATATGCCGTTACAGAGTATCAGTATTCCTGAAACAGCAACTGTAAAGGTTGGCGGCGAGAAGTTGAAGTTGACAGCGACATTGAATCCAGAAGGAGCAACCACACAGAAGGTCACATGGAAGAGTTCGGATACATCGGTTGCGACTATTAAGTCTACGACCGGAGAAATTACAGCAAAGAAGGCAGGAACAGTTACTATTACATGTACACCTTCAAACAACTCAAATTATGGTGATACGGCAGAATCTGTTACCTGTACATTGACGGTTTTGCCAAAGGATGGAACAACGCCAACACCGACACCAGATCCAACACCAAATCCAAAACCAACTCCGGATCCAAAACCAACTCCGGATCCAAAACCAACTCCGACACCGACTCCGGAAGTGAAAGTTCCAACAATGTCAGTGAGCTATCGTACGCATGTACAGACATTTGGATGGGAGAAGTCATGGAGTAAGGATGGCGCTATGTCCGGTACGTCCGGAAAGGCAAAGCGTCTGGAAGGTATCGAGATAAAAGTAAGTGGAAATGATAAGGTGGGAATTCAGTACACAACGCATTGTCAAAGCTATGGTTGGCTGCCTTGGTCATCCAATGGTGATATGAGTGGTACAGAAGGCGAAGCAAAGCGTCTGGAGGCAATTAAGATTCAGCTCACAGGTGCAGATAAGGATAAGTATGACATTTATTATCGTGTACATGCACAGTCTTATGGCTGGCTTGGTTGGGCGAAGAATGGCGCACCAGCAGGAACTGCAGGTTATGCAAAACGTCTGGAAGGAATTCAGATTGTAATTGTTAAGAAGGGCGAGAAGATTGACGAGAATAAGAATGGCATTAAATCTGTCAATAAAAGTGCATATATTGCATTATCTGGAACGTCACCAGTTGTGAATTCGAAGCCGACATCTTCAATGAATCCTACGATTGAAGGAAACAGTACACCAAATGTTACATACAGAACGCATGTACAGACATATGGCTGGCAAGGTTGGAAGTTTAACGGAAGTATGAGTGGTACAAGTGGACAAGCAAAACGTCTGGAAGGTATCGAAATTAAACTGACAAACAAGCCTTATAGCGGAGGCATTAGTTATACAACACATGTACAGTCCTATGGATGGCAGGGAAATGTGAATAATCCTTCTACTTGGAGATCAAATGGTGCAATGTCCGGTACAAGTGGTGAGGCAAAACGTCTAGAAGCGATTTGTATTACTTTAACAGGCAAGATGGCAGAGCACTATGATATTTATTATCGTGTACATGCGCAGACATTTGGCTGGCTTGATTGGGCAAAGAATGGTGCACCAGCAGGAACTGCAGGTTATGCAAAACGTTTGGAGGGCATAGAAATTAAGCTTGTTCCAAAGGGTGGAGCGGCACCTGGTAAAACAGCTAGACCATATGTAAGTAAGTAATTATTATATTATTAGTAAAATAAAATCCATGAGTGACTTCGATAATATCGGGGTTGCTCATGGATTTTTGTATGTAATAAATATGTTATATAAAATTCATTAGATAAATAAAAAATAGAAGAGACCATATAGATTCCCCAATCTATATGGTCTCCCTATGTAAAACATAGTTTGAGTTGTTGCGTCCGAACATCAACAACTCGCTCTCCCCAAGATGTCCAAGGACTGATCCTCGAACAAGATTATCGTAACATATAATTGATAAAAATCAAGGGGGCTGGCACAATTGGCGCTCTACAGAGCATACTTTTTTATTTGTTGCATTTTTGCGTTGTATTTCCAAATCTATGATTGTATACTACTACAGTAGGAGGCTTGATAGACATGAAGGAACAACTGGTACAAGTTATTGATAAAAAGGATTTACAGGTACTGATCCTGACGGATGGATATAACATCCATCATCTGTCTGGGTATCGGGGACATACAGGAATGCTTGTGGCGTTTCAGGGAGAACAGTATATTTTGACAGACAGCCGGTATACAGAGCAGGTAGAACTGGAAGCACCGGAATTTACCTGTGTGGACATTGGACGGGAAGGATATTCCAAGACGATCGCGGCGATGGTGCAGAAGGCATTTGCAAAAGAGGGCAGATCCACACTTCGAATCGGATTTGAGAATAAAGAGATTTCGTATATGCAGTATCAGGCTTTTGTAGATACATTTGCAAAAGAATTGACGGGAATGCAGGTGGAGTTTGTGCCACTGGAAGATGCAGTTAATGTGTATCGGGAAGTAAAGACAGAGGACGAGATTGCGAAGCTGGCACGTGCAGAGCAGATTGGCGATGAGGCGTTTACAGAGATTGTAAAGTTTATCCACGAGAACTGGAAGGATGGATTGACGGAACAGCGAGTTGCCTTGCAGTTAGAATATGAGATGCGGCTGCGTGGTGCCGAGGGAACGAGTTTTGATACGATTGCGGCAAGTGGTTCAAACAGCAGTCTGCCACATGCGATGCCACAGCCGAAGCTGCTTACGGAAGGTGATTTCCTGACGATGGATTTTGGCTGTATGTATCAGGGATATTGTTCGGATATGACGCGGACGATTCATATTGGAGATACGGTAGAAGCAGAGCAGCAGAAGGTATATGATACCGTGCTTCAGGCGCAGCTTGCAGCACTTTCCGTTGTGAAACCGGGCATGGTATGTTCGGATGTCGATAAATGTGCACGTGACATCATCGCAGACGCCGGTTATGGAGATTATTTCGGACATGGACTCGGACATAGTGTGGGACTTTTTATTCACGAGGAACCTCGTTTTTCCATGAAATGTGATGCTGTGTTGAAGCCGGGTGTTGTGATCACAGTGGAACCGGGTATTTATCTGCCGGGCAGATTTGGTGTACGGATTGAGGATATGATCGTGGTGACGGAAGATGGATATCAGAATCTGGCATCTTCCCCGAAGGAACTGATCTGTGTATAATAGTCTAAAATGAAATATAATTTTGAAAAAAGTATTGACAACTCCATACCTGCATGCTATAGTATGCAAGTATGTTGATGAAAGCAGAGTATCCACTCTCACCTTAGCGCATAGGCGACTCGGGTTATGTAGTAAGAGAATATATAGATTTCTTATTATAACAATGTGTGGATAGTTTGTCTATCCACTTTTTTAATGCATTGATAATGGGAGGTGTATATTATTAGCGATTTAATGATTAACGAGCAGATTCGTGACAAAGAGGTACGTGTGGTAAGTGAGACAGGAGAGCAGCTTGGTATCATGTCATCCAAGGACGCTCAGAAGCTCGCAGATGAGCAGGGTGTTGATCTGATCAAGATTGCACCGACAGCAAAGCCACCTGTTTGCAAGATTATGGACTATGGAAAGTTCCGTTATGAGCAGACACGTCGCGAGAAGGAAGCAAAGAAAAAGCAGAGAGTCATTGAAATCAAAGAAGTTCGTTTGTCACCAAACATCGACAATAACGATCTGAATACGAAGGCAAACATGGCAAGAAAATTCCTGACTAAGGGCGATAAGGTAAAAGTTACACTTCGTTTCCGCGGTAGAGAGCTTGCGCATGTGGATAATGGTAAAGCGATTCTGAATTCCTTTGCCGAGATGCTTTCAGATGTTGCTGTTGTAGATAAACCTGCAAAGTTTGAAGGTAGAAGTATGATCATGTTTTTAGCTGAAAAACGTTAAATTCATATAAATAAGAAATTACCATGCATATGCATGATTTTTAAGGAGGAAAAGAAATGCCAAAGTTAAAGACAAAAAGAGCAGCTGCAAAGCGTTTTAAGAAGACAGGAACCGGTGAGCTTAAGAGAAATAAGGCTTACAAGAGCCACATTCTTACTAAGAAGACTACAAAGAGAAAGAGAAATCTTAGAAAAGCAACTATGACTGATTCTACAAACAGCAAAGTTATGAAGAAGATTTTACCATATTTATAGGATATTAGGAGGAATGAACGATGGCAAGAATTAAAGGCGGCGTTGGCGCTAAGAAGAGACATAATAGAACATTAAAGCTCGCTAAGGGATACAAGGGAGCAAGATCTAAGCAGTATAGAGTAGCAAAGCAGTCAGTTATGAGAGCTTTGACATCTTCTTATGCTGGTAGAAAGCAGAGAAAGAGACAGTTCAGACAGCTCTGGATCGCTCGTATCAATGCAGCAGCAAGAATGAATGGACTTTCATACAGCAAGCTTATGTATGGATTGAAGCTTGCAGGTGTAGATCTTAACAGAAAGATGCTTTCAGAGATGGCTATCAGCGATCCAGAAGGTTTCGCAAAGGTAGTAGAGGTTGCTAAGAGCAAGCTCGCTTAATAAAAGATTGTATTCAAAACCCGTTGTCTTCGGACAGCGGGTTTTGTTATAATAGGGGTGTAAAACTGTTGACCGGAGAGTACAAGGAGCAAAGGATGAATAAAAAAGTAACAAAATGTATAATCATGCTGTTGTGCACGATCTTTATCTGGACGGGGAATATGACAACTTATGCAGCAGAGACGGCGGATCCGGAGACATCGGATCTGAAGCCGTTGGAGCTTTACCAGATTGATGAAAGCTATGGAGATCTCGATGAGGCTGCCATGTCAATCAGTGATAGTAGCAGTGGAACCGCACTATCTGGTGTCTATCGTACGAATTGGGACTCATATGGAGATGATTATTGCTATCAGAATCTGAGTACAACATGGCAGGAACTCTATGATGAGATGAACTTGTATTGTACAGCGTATATGAATACATGTGTGGATGCGAAGGTGTTATCCGTTAATGGCAGGGCTGTTTCTGGTATCGGTCCAATCCGCTATGAAGGGTTGACATCGGAGGAGTTATCATCTCTGGTTTACATATTCACCTATCAGAATCCACAGTTTTATTTCATCAAGAATGCTCTGTATTACAATAGTAAAGTTGTATATCTGGGCGTATATGATACTTTTGCGGATGGAGATACCCGTTCCAATGCTTCCGTGCAGATGTTTAACCGGGTGGATGTATGGGTGCAGACGATTCAAAAAGAATCAACTGCGTATGCAAAGGAGAAGAAAGCACATGATATCATCTGCGAATATGTAGAGTACGAAGAGGGCACCTACGATCAGACAGCATATAGTGCTGTCATGCAGAAAAAAACGGTGTGCGCCGGATATGCGAAGCTGTATAGTATGTTGACGAATGCTGCAGGGCTTGAGACGGTATCAGTTACGAGTGCCACACACGGCTGGAACCGGACGAAGCTTGGAAATCAGTGGTACAATGTGGACCTCACGTGGGATGATGGAACGCCGATATCCTATCAGTTCTTCAATAAATCTGATGCTACGATGGAGAAGTACGATGGCTCTTCCCGGGAATCGCATACGCAGAATCACTATTATGATGGCGTAGCTCCTGGTTGTGAAAGTGATTACGGAGCTTCTGTGACGGTTGTGGATGCAGAGCAGATTCATGCGGATACAGCGACAGTCGTATTGGATCTTGTGAATAATCAGTCAGGGCAGATACGAACCAGTTTTGTGCCCGCAAATGTTACGGACAAACGGTTGGGATATGTGTCAGAGAATACAAATATTGCAACGGTCAGTGCATCCGGGCTTGTGACTGCGGTTGCACCGGGTAAAACATCCATTACAATCCGTAAACTGACAAACAATCAAAAGGCAACCTGTACCATAGAGGTATATGGATGGCAGGATGAACCGGAGACTCCGACGGTTGCAAAGTACGGTTCAACTTGGATTACATTGGACACACAGAGTGGCTGTGTGTATTCTGTGGATGGAATCCACTGGCAGTCAAGTCCGGCTTTTGTGAATCTCAAACCAAATACAGAATATACCTTTTATGTAAAACGTCCAACGAGCGGATATTACCGGGAGAGCAAAGCAGTGTCTGTCCGTGTGCGTACTCTGACGGAAGAAGTACAGGCGGCACCTGCAGTGACAGTGCGATATCGGACGCATGTGCAGACCTATGGATGGCAGAAGCAGGTGACAAATGGCACGATGAGCGGTACAAGTGGACAGGCGAAGCGCCTGGAGGGGATCGAGATCGCTGTGAGTGGCAACCAGAAGCTTGGAATCCAATATGCGACGCACTGTCAGACCTATGGATGGCTGCCTTGGTCGTCGAATGGAGAGATGAACGGAACCGAGGGAGAGGCAAAACGTCTGGAAGCAATTAAAATCCAACTTACGGGCGCTGACAAAGATAAATATGATGTGTATTATCGTGTGCATGCGCAAAGTTACGGCTGGCTTGGATGGGCGAAGAATGGTGCGCCAGCAGGAACTGCGGGATATGCAAAGCGCCTGGAGGGTATTCAGATCGTGGTTGTAAAGCGTGGTATGCCAGCACCGGAAGTTGATTATGCTGGTGTATATGCAAGTGCGACTGTGCGTCAGACCGCCCCGTATATCGCGAAGAATGGAACATCTCCTGTGCTTGGTAGTTCCGCAACCACAAATGCAAATCCGACGGTGAGCGGAGAGAATACGGTAAATGTGGCGTATCGCACCCATGTACAGACGTATGGCTGGCAGGGCTGGAAATATAACGGTCAGGTGAGCGGCACAAGTGGACAGGCAAAGCGCCTGGAGGGAATCTGTATCAAGCTGACCAATAAGCCATACAGTGGTAATATCGTTTACACAACCCATGTGCAGACTTACGGCTGGGAGGGAAAAGTAAATGATGTGTCCACATGGAAGCAGAATGGAGTCATGAGTGGTACAAGTGGACGCGCAAAGCGTCTGGAGGCAATCTGCATCAATCTGACAGGTGAGATGGCAGCACATTATGACGTTTACTACCGTGTGCATGCACAGACGTATGGCTGGCTTGGATGGTCTAAAAATGGAGCGCCAGCGGGAACTGCGGGTATGGCAAAACGGTTGGAAGGAATTCAGATTGTGCTTGTTCCGAAGAATGGCGCAGCACCATCTGTAAATTATCAGGGCATTCGCAGTGTGCAAAGTCGGTCGTATATCCAACGATAAAAGCACGGATTTATGCGCATTATAGTAGATGGTGAAAAAATATTTACAAAAATAGAAAAAAGTTGTTGACAAAGGGCAATCAAAATGATAATATATGTCTTGCGTTGAGCGTGAGCGACACGCAAGAGAATGCGGGAGTGCTGGAATTGGCAGACAGGCTAGACTAAGGATCTAGTGATGGCAACGTCGTGTGGGTTCAAGTCCCATCTCCCGCACGAAGAGAAAGAGAGATAGCAATTATCTCTCTTTTCTTTTTATATACATATGTTAAAATAGCAGCAGGAGCTGGATAAGGAGATAAAAGTCATGGCAAAGACGAAAAAATCAGACAATTTGGAATATTGCAGAGGAATTCGTGTGATGGATGTCGCGGTGTATGTATTTGCATTGTTGGCGTTTGGTGTGTATCCACTGATTTACGATGACCATTATTTTAATATTACGATCACAAAGTATCATTTCTTTTTATATGCGGCCGGTATCTATCTGGCGCTTGCATTGATCGGTTATGTTGTGGAGGCAAATCTGAAGAATTATTATAAGTATGATTCTTTGCTCGTCGAGGATACCGGGAAGAAACGGTTTTTTCGACCGGAGTTTTATGCACTTGCATTCCTGATGGCAAACTTTTTTGCATGGCTTTGTGCAGATAATAAAAAAGATGCTTTTTATGGCTTGCAGGGCAGACGGATGGGTCTTTGCATGTATCTGGTTCTGATGATCGTATTCGTTGTGCTGGCACAGCGTGTGCGCCCACAGATGATCATGTTTATCTTTTTTGCTGCGGCGAATGCATTTGCGTATGCGGTTGCAATCGGACAGCATATGGAGCATGATTTCCTGAATCTGCGTTATAACATTGCATCAAATCAATATACGAAATTCATATCAACATTCGGAAATATCAATATGTATGCAAGTTATCTGTCCATCTCGATTCCAGTGTTGTTGGCAGTGTTTGCATTTTGTAAGAACTGGTTTTCGCGTATTCTGTCAGGAATCCTACTGATCGCGGCTGGCTGCAATATTCTGATCGCAAACAGTGATAGTGTATTCCTTGGTATTTTTGCTGGCGTTGTTGTGGTGACAATCCTTGCATTTATGCAGGGCAGACTGCGGTATAGTTCGTTTGCAGTGTTTTTATTGTTTGTCGGCAATCTGGTGCTTGGGTTTATCAATAAATATGGACATACAAGATATGACAAAAAACGGGGCGGACTTGCAATCGCCTTAAACCGGCTGGATATTGCATTTGTGTTATGTGGAGCAGCGCTGCTTGTATTTGCAGTTGTGTGTGTCTGCAACTGGAAGCTTGGCACGAGGGTTGCAGCATGGAATAAAAAGAAGATTGTGCTGATTGTCTGTGGTGCGTGTGTGGCGCTTGGCGTGATTGGTATTATTGTTTTGGCGGTAACTGGCTCTTCGTTACTGACATTCAATGATAAATGGGGCAGTTATCGTGGTTACATCTGGAGAAAGATTGTGGAAGTGTATGGTGATGCACCGTTTGTAAATAAGCTGTTTGGATATGGAAATGAGTCGGTACGTGTGACACTCAAGGCGGCATGCTACAATGAGATGGTTCAGGTCACGGGTAAAGTGTATGACAATGCGCATAACGAGCTGTTGCAGTACTTATTTACCACAGGTATTGTTGGTCTGCTTTCTTATCTGGCATTGGTCGGAAGCAGTATCGTCTATATGTTTAAGCATGCAAAGGAGCATGCATGGATCAGTGTGTGTCTGGCAGCGACAGTTGGATATTTCGCGCAGAGCATCCTGAATCTGAATCAGCCGATTACAACACCACTGTTCTTTGTATTTATGGCAATGGGCGTTGGTACTGTGAATTATTGTAGAAGAGTGAAGGAGTTAGAGAAACGTGCTTGAATTTCTGGTTCATAAGTGCATAAAGGATGCGGATGAGATCGAACGCCCGGAAGTGCGGAAACGGTATGGTTTTTTCTCCTCCATCGTCGGAATCATCTGCAATGTGATCTTGTTTGCAAGTAAGCTTGCAATCGGTCTGATCGCGGGCTCGATTTCGATTGTATCAGATGGTGTGAATAACTTATCGGATTGTGCGACTTGTATCGTGACGATGTTTGGGTATAAGATGGCAGCGAAGCCAGCCGACCGGGATCATCCGTTTGGACATGGGCGGATGGAATATCTGACTTCGCTTGTGATCGCGGCTGCGGTTGTGGCGGTTGGATTTGAGTTGCTGCGAAGCTCGGTGGAGAAGGTCATGCATCCGGAGCGTGTAACGTTTTCATTTCTTGCTCTTTTGGTGCTGGTGCTTTCCATGCTGGTGAAGATTGGGATGGGAGTTATGAACCGGAAGCTTGGCACGAAGCTTTCTTCGTCCATTATGCTTGCAACCTCTAAGGATAGCTTTAGCGATGTGTTTGCAACACTGGCAACCGCAATCGCACTTGTGATGTCGGCATTTTCAGATCTGCCGATGGATGGAATCATGGGAATCGTGGTGTCAGTCATGATTATGCTTTCCGGTTTTGGTATTGTGAAAGATACGGTGGATCAGCTGCTTGGACAGCCGGCGGATGAGGAGTTAGTTGCAAAGATCCGGGAGCTTGTGATGGAGAATATGTTCTGTCATGGCATGCATGATCTGATCATACACAGCTATGGTCCGGGAAATCTGATTGGTAGTGTGCATGTGGAAGTGGACTGTCATGAAAATATCATGGAGATTCACGATGCGATTGATGAGTTAGAACGGAACATCTACGATGAATTGCAGGTACATATGACGATCCACATGGACCCGATTGATTACAATGATGAGAAGACGAATGTTTGCCGTGATATGATGGCGGGGATTTTAAAGGAAATCGATGAAGGTCTTACGATGCATGACTTTCGGATTGTGTCGGGACCAACGCATACCAATCTGATCTTTGATGTGCTTGTGCCATATGAATGTAAGAAGACAGAAGCACAGATTAAGTCTGAGATCCAGCAGAAGCTTGCGGAGAAACAGGATACATATTATACAGTAATTACGTTTGATAAAGGATATTGTTGACAAACGGAAAATCATCATATATAATTTTCATATCATTGTGAATGATAGCAAAGGCGAGGAAGAGAACAAGTAGTGTTTGCGAGCAGCTGCCACAGAAAGCAGCCGGTTGATGAGAGGCGCGGTAAGTCGGAAACATGAATACATCTCGGAGCTGCTCCCTGAACGCTTGTCAAGTAGGGGCAGACGGATTGGCACACGTTACAGAGGCTGAAGTATTGATATCGATACTTGCAAAGGCGGTTATCGTGAGGTAAGCGTGAAATAAGGTGGTAACACGGAGTATACTTCGTCCTTATATTTTTATAAGGGCGTTTTTTAATGCCCAAAAAAGAAAATATATTTTGGAGGAAAGAAAGATGACATTGTACGAAGAACTTGTAGCAAGAGGTTTGATTGCACAGGTAACAAACGAAGAGGAGATCAGCCGTCTGATCAATGAAGGAAAGGCAACGTTCTATATTGGATTTGATCCGACAGCAGACAGCCTGCATGTAGGACATTTTATGGCACTTTGTCTGATGAAGCGTCTGCAGATGGGTGGCAATAAGCCAATTGCTCTGATTGGTGGAGGTACCGCAATGATCGGTGATCCATCCGGAAGAACCGATATGCGTCAGATGATGACAAAGGAGACCATTCAGCATAACTGTGATTGCTTTAAGAAGCAGATGAGCCGTTTTATTGATTTCTCAGAGGGAAAAGCGCTTATGGTAAATAATGCGGACTGGCTGCTTGATCTGAATTATATAGAGGTATTGCGTGAGGTTGGAGCGCATTTCTCTGTCAATCGTATGCTGACGGCTGAATGCTACAAGCAGCGTATGGAGAAGGGACTTAGCTTCCTGGAGTTTAACTACATGATCATGCAGAGCTATGATTTCTATGCGTTGTTCCAGAAGTACGGCTGTAACCTGCAGTTTGGTGGCGACGATCAGTGGTCGAACATGCTTGGTGGTACAGAGCTGATCCGTAGAAAGCTTGGCAAGGATGCACATGCGATGACAATCACACTGCTCTTAAATTCTGAGGGTAAGAAGATGGGTAAGACACAGAAGGGTGCTGTATGGCTTGATCCAAACAAGACAACACCGTATGAGTTCTTCCAGTACTGGAGAAATGTCGACGACGCAGATGTTATCAAGTGTCTCAAGATGTTGACATTCCTTCCATTGGAGCAGATTCAGGAGATGGAGCACTGGGAAGGCAGCGAGCTGAATAAGGCAAAAGAGATTCTTGCCTATGAGCTGACTGCACTTGTACACGGCGAGGAAGAAGCGAAGAAGGCACTTGACGCAGCGAAGAATATCTTCGGTGGCGGAAATACAGAGAATATGCCAGTTGCTGAAATCACAGCAGATATCTTCAATGATGGACAGACAGATCTGATGTCGATTATCGTACAGGCAGGACTTGCAGCATCCAAGAGCGAGGCAAGACGTGCGATGGAGCAGGGCGGTGTCTCTGTCAATGGCGAGAAGATCACAGATGTGAAGAAGATGTTCACACCGGATGATTTCGCAGAGGAGTTCGTATTGAAGAAGGGAAAGAAGAATTTCCGTAAGGTTGTATATAAGGCGTAATGATTCGAAAATGTGTCAATACAATTAAATATGGAACGGCAAAGGCAAGGGCAATCGTGCTCTTGTCATTGCTGTTCGGAATCGGAACTGTCGGTGCGATTGTGTGTGCAATCGTGTTCCGGCAGATTCTGTTTATTTTTGCAGCAGTCGTATGTGTGTTTGTTGTGATTACGCTGGCGCAGACGCTTGTGATTCAGGGTGGTGTTGTGGAAGATGCGAAGAACGCAGAAACGCAGGACACAAAACGTTCCAAACGTACGAAGCCACAGGATGCGGACAAGAAAGTCGATCATATGAAGCCGCCGGTATTTGCGAAGCGAAAGAACGAGAAAGAAGCTTCGAATGTCGAGGAAGAACACAACCGGCACAAGCGGAAGAAACAGCAAAAGAAGGACGCAGATGAGGGAGGACAGGAGTCGCAGGACAGAGAGGAACGGATGGAAGAACAGTCGATTGTTGCTCTTACGCAGGAAACTGTCACAACATACGACCGGAAGAAGGTCAAGAAGACGCTGCATAAGTTCAAGGTGCGGCGGGAGCATCGTATGATCTTCGTAGATCGTTCCGAAAAGCTCAAGGCAAATCAGACACCTGCCTATATCTGGGTAGAGAAAAAGGATTTTCATCTGTTGCTGATTGAACAGGAACCGCGGCACATCACGATTCCACTATATCAGATCAAGAATATTACATATCTGAAGAAGCAGCCGGCAAATGAAGATATTGATTATGCAGCGTATAAGGGCAGCAGTGTGCTTGCGGATATGTTTCGTCCGTATCTGCCGGATTATGCGCACAGTACGGTTGTGGATGATCTGTCTGCCTATAAGAATTTGTATGGAATCGGAAATGATATCTATGTGACAAACCGGTCGGCATCGGCACTATTTGACCTGTTAGGGGTAGAGTTTCAGGTGGATGACCGGGTAACAATGTCCAACAAGGTGAATATTTATTTTAAAGAAGCATACAAGTCGAATATCTTATTACGGGACAATGTGATTGATGCGAACGGATATGCAGACCGGATCAGCAAGACGCTGGATAATCTGGCGCATTCGACAATCAGCTATGCAGAATTTAAAGATACGCTCAACCTGATGATACGAAACAAATTGATTACACAAGAGTTTGCATCGTATTATATGGGTGTGAGAGATGATTTGACTAGATAAAAACAAGTAGAAACGGACTTTTGATACGGTTTCACAAGTTAAGCGTTGCGAGCGCCTATATTTACTTGCGAAAACGACACAAAAGTCCGTTTTTACATACGATTCACAAGTTAAAACTTAATAATGTATAGTAAAAATTCGATTTGACGTAATTTATGAAAGAAAAAAGACGGTTTTTTCAGTTTGCGTTTTCCTTAGACTTGAGTTATCTTAATTACGAGTTAAAGATAATTAAAAAAATTAAGGAAAAGGAGAATACGAGTATGGAAGTTACAGCAGAAGATTTAGGAAAGCGTTCATTTTGTGAGGCAGTCATGCGTGCAAGATTGCCAAAGGCAGTATTCAAGGAATTAAAGAAGACAATTGATTACGGTGCACCGCTTGACGCAGCGATTGCTGATTCCGTAGCGATTGCCATGCGGGAGTGGGCAAAGGAGCTCGGCGCAACACACTATACACACTGGTTCCATCCACTCACAAACCTGACAGCAGAGAAACATGATTCTTTCATGGATCCGGTTGGTGATGGTACATTCATCACAGAGTTCACTGGCAAGGAATTGATCAAGGCTGAGCCAGATGGTTCTTCCTTCCCTTCCGGAGGAATCCGTGAGACGTGTGCAGCAAGAGGTTATACAGTCTGGGATTGTACATCTCCTGCATTTGTCAAAGAGATTCCGGATGGCTGTAAGGTTCTTTGTATTCCGACTATTTTTATTTCATATACAGGCGAGTCTCTGGATCACAAGACACCACTTCTTCGTTCCATGGATGCCGTTAACAAGCAGGCACTTCGTATCCTGAAGCTGTTTGGTAAGACACCAGCGAAGGTAACTGCTTCCGTTGGACCAGAGCAGGAGTACTTCCTGATTGACAAGGATAAGTTCAATCAGAGACTTGACCTGAAGCTGACTGGACGTACATTGTTTGGCGCACCGGCACCGAAGGGACAGGAGCTTGACGATCAGTACTTCGGCGTGATCAAGGATAAGGTTTCTCATTTCATGAGAGAGCTGAACAAGGATCTGTGGGAGTATGGTATTCCAGCGAAGACACAGCATAACGAGGTTGCTCCTTCTCAGCATGAGATCGCACCAATCTATGGTACAACAAATGTAGCAACGGATCAGAACCAGTTGCTGATGGAGACATTGAAGAAGGTTGCAGAGAGAAATGGATTTGCATGTCTGCTTCATGAGAAGCCATTTGCAGGTGTCAATGGTTCTGGTAAGCATAATAACTGGTCTATCTCAACATCCGATGGCGAGAATTTGATTGATCCAGGCAAGGAGCCAGAGAAGAACCTGCAGTTCCAGGTATTCTTAGCTGCAATTCTGGAGTCTGTTGATAATCATGCTGCATTGCTTCGTCTGTCAGCAAGCTCTGCTGGTAACGATCACAGACTTGGTGCAAATGAGGCACCTCCAGCAATCATTTCTGCTTACCTTGGTGATCAGCTTGCTGATGTTGTTGATCAGATCATTGCAAATGGAGAGGCAACAAGCAGCTTGAAGGGTAAGGTTTACAAGTCAGGATGTTCAGTCATCCCTGAGTTCAAGATGGATGCGACAGACCGTAACCGTACATCACCATTTGCGTTTACCGGTAATAAGTTCGAGTTCCGTATGGTTGGTAGTACACAGTGTATTGCACAGCCAATGATGACTTTAAATACAATCGTTGCTGACACACTTTGCAATTTTGCAGATGTGCTGGAGAAGGCAGATGATTTCGAGGCAGCCGCAAAGAAGCTGGTTGCAGATAAGTTGAGAGAGCATCAGAGAATCATCTTCAACGGAAATGGTTATTCTGAGGAGTGGGTAAAGGAAGCAGAGCGCCGTGGACTCCCAAATATCAAGTGCATGGTTGATGCGGTTGATTACCTCGCAACACCGGAGAATATCGAAATGTTTGAGAAGCATGGTGTAATGTCTAAGCGTGAGCTGGTTGCAAGAGGCGTTGTTATGTATGAGAACTACGCAAAGCAGATCAATATCGAGGCTAAGACAATGATCGAGATGTCCACGAAGCAGATTATTCCGGCTGTTATGAAGTATGAGGGTACTCTGGCTGCTTCTGTGAAGGATTTGAAGGAACTTGGTATCAGCGCAGATACACAGATGGAGATTCTTTCTACGATTGATACAAAGCTTGCTGAACTTAAGAAGGCAACTGCAGAGCTTGAGGATATCGTAGCGAAGGCTGCTGAGAAGGAAGATGATCCAAAGGCATGGGCAAAGTATTACCATGATGTGGTATTTGCTTTCTTCGATACGGTTCGTAAGCCGGCGGATGAGCTTGAGAAAATCGTAGATGCAAAGGCATGGCCATTCCCTACATATGAAGAGCTGTTGTTTGAACAGTAGAATATGCTATAGACCATTTGGTTTATATATTTTCCCCCAGGGGCTGCTTTGGCAGCCCCTTTTTTACGTAATAGGAGATATTATGTGGAATGTTTTCAGTATTGAAAGTGAATTTTTTAGATTTGAATTGGAAATTTGGTTTATCGAGATGAGTTTTTCTGTTTGGGGCGATGGCAAATGGGCGTAGAATGGAGTATAATTATGAAAATGCCCACAACGTGGGCGTAGGACGTGGAAAGCAAGCGGAAAAAACCATCCCGAAAATTTTAAGCGAATTTCAGAGTGGATTCTGTATATCCACTCAGATGTACATATATAAAGATAAGAAGAGGACGAGATATGGAAATAAGGAACGTTATATTTGATTGTAATGGCACGATGATTTTTGATGGCAAATATCATGATATTGCATGGCGGACATATGTGAGTAAGCTGGCTGGCAGGGAACTTACCAAAGAAGAATTCCAGCATCAGATACTCGGACATACGAACCGGGATATTTTCGAGTGGCTGCTTGGGAAGGGTGCTTTGTCCGAGGAGAAGATCATGCAGTTGACCGAAGAGAAAGAGGTTCTATACAGAAGCATGTATCAGGAAGATCAGGACGCCTGCAGGCTGGTGAAGGGGTTACCAGAATTTCTGGATGAGTTGCAGCGAAGAAATATAAAATGCAATATCGCAACGGCATCTGGTCTATCCAATGTCGACTTTTATTTTGAACGGTTTGCACTTGCAAAATGGTTTGACAAATCAAAGCTTGCCTATGATGATGGAACGATGCGGGCGAAACCAGCACCGGATATGTATATTCGTGCGATGGAGCGCATCGGGGCGGAGCCATCTGAGACGATGGTGATCGAAGACAGCCCATCCGGTGTGAAAGCCGCCGTTGCTGCGAACGCAGCTTGTATTGTAGGAATCTACGGCGATTCCGATAAAAAGCTGCTGCAGGATACAGGCGTGTGCGATTATCTGATTGAGGATTATACACGAAATTATGTTGGATATATAGAGCGGAATCTGTTAGAATAGAGTAGCGCATAAAGTTACAGCGTTGCATGAATTACGGATAAACGCGGAACAGCAATTGGTATGCTATGGAACGAAAAAGTATAAGGTAATACAATACAGGAGGACAAAAACATGCAGGTAACTATTTCGGATGCAATTCGTTATATCGGAGTGGATGATAAGGATATTGACTTGTTTGAGAGTCAGTACGTAGTACCGGAAGGCGTATCATACAATTCATATGTGATTCTGGACGAGAAGATTGCGGTTATGGATACAGTTGATGCCAGAGGCATGGAAGGCTGGGAGGATAAGCTGCTTCAGACATTGAATGGGGCAAAGCCGGATTATCTGATTATCTCGCATTTGGAACCGGATCATGCGGGAAGCATCGGAAGAATGGTGGAGCTTTTCCCGGAGGTAAAGCTGGTTGCAAGCGCAAAGGCGATTGCAATGCTGCCACAGTTCTTTGAGGATAGATTGGATGCACAGGAGAAGATTGCGGTCAAGGAGGGAGAAGAACTGTCGCTTGGAACCCATACATTGGTGTTCTATATGGCACCGATGGTACACTGGCCGGAGGTTATGGTGACCTATGAGAAGAGCGAGAAGGTGCTGTTCTCAGCAGATGGATTCGGCAAGTTCGGCGCGCTTTCCCTCACAGAAAATGAGGACTGGGCGTGCGAGGCAAGACGGTATTATTTTAATATCGTCGGTAAATATGGCATGCCGGTGCAGACACTTCTGAAGAAGGCAGCAGGACTTGATATCGAGACAATCTGTCCATTGCACGGTCCGGTATTGAAGGAAAATCTCGGATACTATATTGGACTTTACGATACATGGAGCAAGTATGAGCCGGAGAATAAAGGCGTGCTTGTTGCGTATGCATCGATCCATGGCAATACGGCGAAGGCAGCTAAAAAGCTTGCAGACATGCTTCGCGCAGAGGGCGTAGAGAAGGTCGTTGTCAGTGATCTGGCGAGAGAAGATATGGCTGAGGTAATAGAGGATGCATTCCGCTATGACCGGATGGTGCTCTGTGCAGCAAGCTATGATGGCGGGGTATTTCCATGCATGCAGGATTTCCTGAATCATCTGCAGTCAAAGGCGTACCAGAAGCGTACCGTTGGTATCCTGGAGAATGGCAGCTGGGCACCATGTGCCGCCCGGACGATGAAGGCAATCCTTTCTACAATGAAGGATGTCACAATCGTGGAACCAACTGTTACGATCATGTCTACGATGAAGGAATCCGATTACCCTGCGATGGAAGCCTTAGTGAATGCAATCAAATAAGGAGAGTTTTAAGTGAAGAATTTGTACATAGCAGAGAAACCCAGCGTTGCCCGTGAGTTTGCAAAAGCGCTCGGCATGAAGGGGGCTGCAACTGCCGGTGCAAGGGACGGATACTTAGAGAACGAGGATACGATCGTGACATGGTGTGTCGGACATCTGATCACGATGAGCTATCCGGAGGTCTATGATCCAGCCTTGAAGAAATGGAGCTTTGATACGATTCCATTTATACCGGAGGAATATAAATATGAGATTATTGATGCGTCAAGCAAACAGTTTCAGATCGTAAGCAGGCTGCTGAACCGCGAGGATGTTGGATGCATCTATGTCTGCACTGACTCGGGACGAGAAGGAGAATATATCTACCGTCTTGTCGAGCAGATGGCAGGCGTGGACAAAAGTAAAAAGGACCGGCGGCGTGTGTGGATTGATTCGCAGACGGAAGAAGAAATCATGCGAGGTATCCGGGAGGCGAAAGAGCTTTCTGCCTATGATAACCTGAGTGATGCGGCATATCTGCGTGCGCAGGAAGATTATCTGATGGGAATCAATTTTTCCCGTGCATTATCGCTGAAATATAGCTACACAGTCCGGAATTATCTTGGCATGGATCGATGCGTGATCGCAGTTGGACGTGTCATGACATGTGTACTTGGCATGATTGTGAAGCGGGAACGGGAGATCCGTCAGTTCGTGCCGACACCATTTTACCGGGTGCTTGCCAGCACAGAAGGATTTGAAGCAGAGTGGAAGACGACGAAGGATTCTGCCTATCTGGATTCTCCTCTTCTGTATAAGGAAAATGGTTTCAAAAAAGAAGAGAGTGCTAAGCAGTTGATTACTGAATTGTCTGCGGATGCACCGATTGAACTGATCGTGCAGAAGGTAGAGAAAAAGACAGAGAAGAAAGCACCACCGATGTTATATAACTTAGCGGAGCTGCAAAATGACTGTTCACGGTTGTTTAAGATTAGTCCGACCGATACGTTGAATACCGTGCAGACACTCTATGAGCGAAAGCTGGTAACATATCCAAGAACGGATGCCCGTGTGCTTTCCACAGCCGTTGCGAAAGAAATCGGGAAAAATATCGGTGGCTTGCAGAAATACGAACCGCTTGCACAGTATGCGCAGTATATTATGCAACAGGGCGGATACAAGGGTGTTGCCAAATCCAAATATGTCAATGATAAACAGATTACCGACCACTATGCGATCATTCCGACCGGACAGGGACTTGGGAATCTGAATGGGTTAAATGATATTCAGCGGAAGGTGTATGACATTATTGCACGGCGGTTTTTGAGCATTTTCTTTCCGGCAGCAGAGTATGAGAAAGTAAGCCTTGTGTTGTCAAGACAGATTCATACGGTGGTTGGCGAAAAAGAAAATGGAACCGAAAGCTTTTTTGCAAATTTCAAACGACTGAAAAATCCAGGGTATCTGACGATAGCAGGACTTTCGTCTGACAAAAAACAGGAAGAACAGAAGCTGACGGATGAGGAGTTGGCGAAGTTTGCATCTTTGAAGAAAGGTGATGCGATTCCAGTACAGACATTCAATATCAAGGAAGGAGAGACATCTCCACCGAAGCGATATTCTTCGGGTACATTGATTCTGGCGATGGAAAATGCCGGACAGCTCATCGAGGATGAAGAGCTTCGAAGTCAGATCAAGGGCAGCGGTATTGGAACGAGTGCGACACGTGACAGTATCATCACGAAGCTTGTGACGAACAAATACATTGCGTTAAATAAGAAAACACAGATCGTGACACCGACGTTTCTTGGAGAGATCATCTACGATGTATGCTTAAATTCCATTCAGAGTTTGCTTTGGGCGGAAATGACGGCATCGTGGGAGAAAGGGCTTTCCGGTGTTGCGGAGGGAACGATTTCGAAGGATGAATATACAGCCAAGATGAATAAATTTGTCTGTGATAACACGAATGCCGTGAAGCAGATACGAAATCAGAATCAGATCACGCGATTGTTTGACCGGACGAAGCCATTTTATGAGAAGGCGGGAGCGAAGAAGGCTGCAAAGAATCGTAGATATATTGAAAAATGAGCAGAATCAGATGTTTCATATGCATGAAATAAGTTTCATGCGTATGGTTCAATAGATGGATGGAGGATAGAAAATGAAAAGTGTAAATGCAGTAACAATCAAGGAATTATATGATCTTTCCCATACGGAGGCAAAACCTTTGATGGAGCAGTATACCTATCCGTGGGAGGTGCTTCCACATATTGGAGAATTTATCGTTAAGCTTGGGGAGTCTCTTCCGAAGGAAGAGTATACCGAAGTAGCGGAGCATGTCTGGGTGCATAAGACAGCGAAGGTATTTGCATCAGCATATCTGGCAGGACCGGCAATCATCGGCGCCGAGACAGAAGTGCGCCAGTGTGCGTTTGTCCGCGGAAATGCTCTGGTTGGAAAAGGCTGTGTGATCGGTAATTCCACAGAGCTGAAAAACGTGATCATCTTTGATAATGTGCAGGTGCCACATTATAACTATGTTGGCGATTCTATCTTGGGATTTAAGTCGCATATGGGAGCAGGTTCGATCACATCGAATGTAAAGAGTGATAAGACACTTGTCCATGTGAAAGGAATTGATCCAGAGACAAATGAGAAGTTTGATCTGGAAACTGGTTTGAAGAAATTTGGAGCAATGCTTGGAAATCATGTAGAGGTTGGTTGTAATTCTGTATTAAATCCTGGTACAGTTATTGGCTCAAACAGTAATGTCTATCCGCTTTCCCCGGTACGTGGATTTGTACCGGCAGAAAGCATCTATAAGACGGGTGGCGTAATCGTAAAGAAACACGCATAAGTGGTTAGTTTGTATCAATCCGGGCAGATTGTGCTGCCTGGCGGGCGGCTTCCAGTATGAGCAGTGTGGTGTACTGGTTGTCGCTTGCATATGTAACAGAATCCAGATCACCGGTGATCTGTAGCTGCTCATTGATGGCATCCACGGAAGGTGTTAAAAGCGGATACATGGCTGTGACGGTTTCGTTTGTGTTTGATACTTCGATGTGTGTGACTGCATGTTTGTCGATGGTCGTCTGTAATTCCAGTGTGGTGCCACCAAGATTTAACTGCGAGGTATAGACACCTGGCTGGTATGTGGCAAATGTTTCCGTTGAGATGCTTGTATCTGTGGTATCCTTTTCGTCCTCCTTTGGCGAGAACATATACCAGAGCAGCAGGATCAACAGGATGCCGAGGACGATAAATATGCCAGTGTAGATGAGTTCTTTTGATTTTAAGACGATAATTTTCGTTTTGGATGACATAATAAAAAACTCCCTGTTCAGAATTAGTATAATATATTCTGAATAGGGAGTTTTTATTACTTTAGAATTAGGAAAATCAACACTTACAGGGAAGAATATCCGTGGCTGTTGATGATTCCCTTGATTGGTATGCCGGCTTTGCAGAGTGGGCAGTCAGCAGCAGAGTGTGTTTCGTAATTCGGGATATCCTCGGTACGGAAGATGGTGTTGATCTGCTCGTCGTGAATTTCATCGGCTGCGGAGAAAATCGAAGATACACCGACCACTTCACCACCGTAATATTCGATACACTCGAGTGCGGTCTGCAAGGTCTTTCCGGTTGTAGCAGTTGCTAACAATACAAGGACATGCTTGCCTTTGATCATGGAAAGATAATTCTCACGAAATATAAGCTGTCCGCCAGAGTGCTGCTCCGGGGAAATGATGTATGCAGTATTGTGCAGGTTCGCAGATAAGATACCTGTGTTAAGAAGTTCGTCTGCAAGATAAGCACCGATCACATTTGTACCGTCCAGACAGACGATCGTATCAATGATCGTTGTAGCAGCGTAGCGGGTAGCCAGCACTTTGGCAGCGGCATGTGCTTCGCTTCGACGGCTCTTCAGACTTGTCATATCAATATAGTAGTTGATATGAGAAGAAGATGTTGCGTAGTGACCAGGTGTTACATTCAGTGAGATTAAGTTGCTGGATGTAGACTGTACCTTGAATGTATTTGTGTTTTCCATAAATAGTACCCCTCCTGTGCGTTTTATGACATACTGATATTATAAATGGTATACGGGATTTATGCAAGCAAAGTAGCACAATACACAGAAAATTCACCGTATATTTTCTCCGATTTTTGAGACACCGACATAGATCTGGGAGATCTTATACCACGTTGGAAAATCGACGATTCCACTTACCGGAAGGTTAAAAATAGACTGAAAGGCACGCACGGATTCTGTAGTTGCGGAACCGAAGATGCCATCGACTGTGACAGTTGGAATCGCCGGATAATTCTGCGCGATGCGGTTTAACTGCTCCTGAATCGTAATCACCGGTTCGCCGGAACTTCCAATTGTCAGATCATAGCCCGGATAAGAGGACGGGATTCCGGAGACAATTTCTGCTTCATTTACATACATATCGGATCCGTAATAGTAGTGGATGATATCTATGGCAGAGAAACCATCATCCCCGAGTGCTTTAGAACCCCACTGTGTCATCCAGTTTGGACAGGAGACGCGCTTGCCATCGCAGTATTGTGTGAGAATCGGCTGCTTGACATTTGGACGGGCGAGATAGCGGTTGTAGAGCCGGTCGGCAATCTGCGAGATATTCTCGTAAATGGTCTTGCCGTAGATCCATTTGTGGTCGTAAGCGGTGGAGGATGTAATAGTGAAATTATAGCCTTTGTTTCGATACCATTCTGTATACACCCGGTTTAAAGTAAAGGACATGATCGCCAGAATATTGGCTTCGATCGTGCTTTCTGGCCAGGTGGAGTAGATTTCACAGCAGGCGACATTTTTGATGTAGTCGATGTATGGGACATAATAATCGGTAGCAGTGGAGTCGCCGGGGACACCGTCGTGTACGACAATCGTTTCTGGTACGACGACGCGTGAGAGGACGATCTCGCCACTTTCGGATAAAGGCTTGATCTCCGGCTCGGCGATTTTCGGTGGATAGTATTCCCAGAGCGTGTGTCCGCCGATGACGATTGGGTTATAGACATAGTCAGGTGTCTGCTCGGATGGCTGCAATACGATGGACTGCAATCCGTTTTCGCCAGAGAATATCTGGACGCCCGAGACAAGCCCTTCCTGATAGCCGGGAGCGGAGATCTTTACATTGTATTCAGAATAGGGCTGGTTGTCAGTTGGCTCCATGCTGTATTCACGCGGTGGTGCGGAAAGCTCGATATTTCCGGTCTGTCCGTTTCGGTCTGTGTTGACGGATTCTAAGATCCGGTTTGGCTCTCCTGTGTTTGCGATTTCAATAGTAGCAGAAGAAAGCGGAGAGTAACTGTCTGTGCCTGTGACTATGACATTTAAATTTCCTGTATCACTAGAATATTGATCCATACGAGATACCTTGATTTTTCGTCCATATAATATATGAAAAAGCGTGGAGAATTATGTAAATAAAAAATTATACATGTTAAGAAAAAACACTTGACAAGCAGAGAAAAAGCATGTATGATGCAAAAGGTTTGTAAATGAAAAATACTTTACAGGTGATTCAGATGGAGAAGTTTGTACGTCAGTCATTGCTCTATGATTTTTATGGAGAGCTGTTGACGCAGACACAGAAAAGTATATACGAAGATGTTGTGATGAATGACCTGTCCTATTCGGAACTGGCAAGGGAATATGGAATCTCCAGACAAGGCGTGTTTGATATGATGAAGCGCTGTGACAAGAAGCTGGAGGACTTTGAGAAAAAACTGAAATTAGTAGAAAAATTTGAGAATGCCAGAGAGAAGGTAGCCACGATACAGACTGAGATTCAGGCATTGCGGGAACGCAATGAGAATCCGACGCTGGATGGAGCGTTTGCGGATATTGACACGAATCTGACCGGGCTGCTGGATGATTTTTAAAAGTTCGATGTTTGGTTTTGTTTGGGAGGAGACGCATGGCGTTTGACAGTTTAACAGACAAAGTGCAAATTGTCAAAGCACTCCCCTGCCGCATCGTCCCGTGTAGCGCCCAGAATTTGCAAATCCGTATAGTCCCGGACATCCACGATCAAGGTGTTGCCGCCGGAGATGGCCAACGCCAGAAAGGGCGGTTCCAGCTCAGGGAAAGCCAGATAGTTTGCCGCAATATGCCCCCTGACATGGTGAACCGGGATCAAAGGGACGCCCAGACCATAGGCCATGGACTTGGCAAAGCTCAGCCCCACCAGCACCGCGCCGATCAGGCCCGGCGCGTAGGTGACCGCCACCGCGTCGATGTCCCGCTTCGTCACGCCCGCGTCCGCGAGCGCCTTGTCCGTCAGCGCGGCGATGGCCTCGACGTGCTTGCGCGAGGCGATCTCCGGCACCACGCCGCCGTAGAGCGCGTGCATATCCGCCTGCGACGCGATGGCGTCCGAGAGCACGCGCCGCCCGTCCTCGACGACTGCCACCGCGGTCTCGTCGCAGGAGGATTCAAAAGCCAATATCCTCATTTCGCTGCCTCCCCAAACTCCCGTGTCATGATGACGGCATCCTCCTTGGGATGCTCATAGTAATTCCTGCGGCGGCCCACGCCGCGGTAGCCGTGCTGCCCGTAGAGCGCGATGGCGGCGTAGTTGCTCGCGCGCACCTCGAGCGAGAGAAACGCGAGGTGATTGCCCTCGGCAAAGCGCTCGAACACATCGAGCAGCTTCCCCGCGACGCCGCGGCGGCGGCAGTCGGGCCGCACGGCGACGTTCGTGATGTAGCCCTCGTCGAGCACGACCTGCAAGCCCGCATAGCCGACCACGCGGTCATTTTCGTCCAGCGCAACGAGAAAGGCCGAGAGTGCGTTGTCCAGCTCCTCGGCGAGCGCATTGCGCGACCACGGCACGGTGAAGCAGCTGCGCTCCAGCTCCGCCACCGCGTCGAGGTGCTCCGTTTTCATCGGTACGATCCGCACCGGCATGACCTTTCCGTTCATCCCTTTGCCTCCAGCCAGTTTTTGCCCCAGTGCGCCTCCGCCACCAGCGGCACGGAGAGGGACATCACGCCCTCCATCTCCTCGGGGCACTCGACGATCAGCTCGTCGTGGACCTGCAGCAGCAGCTTCGCCTCCGGCGCCTCGCGCCTGAGACGGTCATGCACGCGCACCATCGCAAGCTTCATCACGTCCGCTGCCGTGCCCTGAATGGGCATATTGAGCGCGACGCGCTCGCCGAACGAGCGGGTGGCAAAGTTGCTCGCGGTCAGCTCGGGGAGATCGCGGCGGCGGTGCATGAGCGTTTCAACGTAGCCCTGCGCCTTCGCCCTTTCCACGATCTCGGTCATGTAGCGGCGCACGCCGGAGAAGCGGTCGAGGTAATTCTGAATATACTCCTTCGCCTCGTAAACGCTCACGCCGATGTCCTGCGCGAGCGAAAACGCGGAGATGCCGTAGACGATGCCGAAGTTGACCGCCTTCGCGTGCGAGCGCATCTGCTTCGTCACTGCCTCCGTCGGCACGCCGAACACCTGCGAGGCGGTGACGGTGTGGATATCCTCGCCGCTCAAAAACGCCTGCCGCATCGTCTCGTCGCCCGCGATGTGGGCGAGCAGCCGCAGCTCGATCTGGCTGTAGTCCGCGTCCAC